>Ga0256914_1000002_pt1 | contig 282294 bp, 309 predicted proteins | sample HulkmetaG_FD_191571 | JGI IMG/M metagenome (GOLD analysis project Ga0256914, IMG submission 191571) | Hydrothermal chimney microbial communities from Main Endeavour vent field at the Juan de Fuca Ridge, Pacific Ocean - Hulk | ecosystem: Environmental > Aquatic > Marine > Hydrothermal vents ...
GACAAATATCAATGTTAATATTATAGATATTGTAAGTATTGTATATATGTAAGTGTCAGGTATTGTAAATATTGAAAATATTGCATATAGTATTGAAAATATTGAAAAGAATGAAAATGTTGTAGACATAAGGTAGAATCCAAGTTTAGCTGCTCTAACTTTTCTAAACTTGACAATTAGATACATTATAGATGCAACAATAAATTGTAAAACTACTATATATATTAGTAGTGGTAGATCTATCGAGATTCCCTTAACCATATATGTAAAATATTGACTACCTGTAGGTGTATTGAATATGTATATTGTTAATAATGTCAATATTATCGATACTATAGGTATTGGAATTATTTTACCTATAACTACACTCCAGTTAATATTTTTCTCACTCACAACACTCAGGTAGTTAAGATTTAGTACTACATATTAACGTATCGTTAAGACATGAAGATCTTGACAGTATATTCGAGGTATAGAGAGCTAATTGCAATATCTGGTATGTGGAAAGTTGTGAATATTACTAAATTTAGAAAATTTACACCAGACGCGTTTGTAGTAGTGAGTGGAGAACCTATACTAGGGTTAGAATGTGATTATTATGATATTATGAAGATTGTAAATATATTACAGGAATATATATCAATATCAACACTCATATCAAGATGTAGACAGATTTTAGGATTTGATAAGAAGATATTTATACTTGACAGAGCTTTAGAGTTAGAAAAATTGAATGATCTAGTTAGAGCGTGTTATTGTGGTAGTATTGATGGTATTGTGTTAACATATTTGAAAAATATTAATCTAAACGATAATACAGCAAACATCATAGATACTCTAAGTGAAGATAGACAATACATATTTATAGATTTGAAAGATGTAGAGAAGTTAAGTATTGAAGAAGTAAGGAAATGTTTTGGAATTATTGTAAATCTAAATATTAAACCAAGTGAAAGTGTTGTACAATATTTAAGAGATAGAATATATTTGAAATATGGTAAGAGCAGGATTGTAATATCAATACCTCACATATATGCTACACCTAAACTGTTGAGTAGTGTTAAGAAGTATATCAATGGTATATGTTTATCAAGTGTTGGTAAAGATGTATTTATAGATGTTATAGATGTTGATAGAGATATTCAAGTCTATAGATGTGTAAATTGTAGAAAAGACTACATAACTAGTAGTAAAATTAAGAAGTGTGCTGTATGTAATGAGAAGCTTGTTGAAATATTTAGAGATTTTGAAGAGAGGTATTTTAGATATAGTTGTAGAGAGTTGAAGTATATATTCTTAAACAATTTAAAGAATGTTTTTGAAGGTATAAATGTGGAATATTTAGAATAATTCAGCTGCGGTGCTCCTCTTCACTTATCTGAGTGGGGTAAGACTCATCACAGTATTATAGTTTTTTATCTAACTGTTAATCTTCTTGCTTCTCTCTCAGTCTCTCTTAACATTAGTATGTCTCCTACTCTTACAGGTCCTTTAACGTTTCTTGTGATAACTCTACCCTTATCTCTACCTTCTAATATTCTAACTCTAACTATCGTTACTTCTCCAGCTATACCTGTCCTACCTAGTATCTGTATTACCTGTGCTGCAACAGCATCTTCATAAGGACTAAACTTGACTTCTTGTTGTTCAACTTGTTCAATATTTATCTCTTCACTACTCATACAATGTCTATGATTTTAAGAAGGGTTATTAAGGATTTGTATTTTTAGAAAACTACTTCTTTCTAGCTGCCTTTTTAGCAGCAGCTTTTTCAGGTGCTCCTGCTGCTGGTGTTATTGGGTTAAGTCCTGCCTTTACTCTAATCTCATTTATCTTCTCAATTAGCTGTTCTAGATCTTGTGCTGCCTGTCCTGGATCTATAACGCATGCTGATGCTGCCTGTGTTTCTATTCCAGCAGCTTTTCCAAGTCTCTCCTTACTTGGAACATATACATATGGTACACCTCTCTCTTCACATAGTAGTGGTAGATGTGCTACAATTTCAGGTGGATCAACATCCTCTGCTATCAATACGAGCTTTGCAAGTCCTCTCTCTATAGCTTTCGTAGTCTCATTAGTACCTTTCTTAATCTTACCTGTCTGTCGAGCTATTGAAAGTATTTCATAAGCTTTTTCAGCTATTTCAGGAGGTACAGCAAATCTTACATAAAATGGCTTTCCAGGTGGTGGATTTGCATAGAATGTCTTTGGATCTATCGTTAGTGACATACCTTATCAAGCATGTAGTGTCTATTTAAAAATACTTCTACATAAGATAGATAGCTTGACAAAACTTAGAACACTAATCAGGAAAATCATAATCTCAATAATAGGACATATCTTAAACTACATACTAATATCTAGAAAAGTTATCAAGATTAAAGTATATAAGTACAACTTCATAATACTACCAAAAGTATTTAGACCAGATATATCATATTCAACATACATACTAACACTAGAATCCTTAAAATATTTAAAAGATAGAAAATTTATAAAAATTGCAGACATATGCACAGGAAGTGGTATTATAGGCATACTCATATCTAAAATATTTAGAAAGTATGTAATACTTGTAGATATATCTAAAAATGCTATAAAGAATTGTATACTCAATATTAGAATTCTAAATGTTAACAATCTTGTAGATGTAGTAATTTCAGACTCTTGTAAAGCCTTTAGACTAAAATCTCTAGACTTTGTAATTATAAATCCTCCATATCTCCCATGTAGTGGAAGTGTTGAAATATGTTATAGAGACTTGAGAGAGTTTATAAGTATGTTGAAATATTGTAGATATATTTCTAAATTTGGAATATTATGCACTACATCATCATTATCGGAATATTCATATGGTAAAGTTGTCAATTATGTAAAGACACCTATAGACACTATATACGTCATGTTTCTAGTCTAGATTTTTGATAGATGTGAAAAGGTTATAATTCATTAGATAGACCATAATTAAGGATAGATGAGTGCTGTTGAAGACTTCATAAGATCTGAAATTGAGGGAAAGATCTTGAAGATTCTTAAAGAAATTGAAGAACTTCATGAAGAGATAGTTGAAGATTGGTCTTCCAAAATTGGTGTATCTAAACCGAACATAGTTGTAACTCTTGAAGAAGTTAATGAATGTTCTAGTCCATATGTATGTATTCAGGATAGTGATAACTATTGTAAAGTTATTACTGGTGATTACATACCTGACACTAAGACTATAGTACTATACTACAGATCTAACATAGACTCACTACTACACCTATTTCTACATCATGTATATGCATCACAGATAGGTTTTGATAAGTATAGACAGATTAAGTATATTGAAACTATTAGATTACCCTGGAGTCTCAGACCTACAGAGATAAGAATATTAGCAATGACTAAGAAGATGTATAATGTACTCGTTACTCAGAGAACAGGTAAGATATGGACAGACTATATCAAGACTAGGATTAGAATGTTAGATGAGGAAATTCAAAAAGTTTCAAGTACTGTAAGAAGCTTTGCATCATCAGTAATGCCTAGTGTACATATGAGACAACTAGCTTATAAAGTCTCTAGAGAAGATAAGACTTAGTCTACGAAGTGATGAATAGATGGGCCACTGATAGATGAAGAATTGGCGGTCTCTGATGTATAGATTACCAACACTTAGAGAGAGAATTAAAGCTATAAGATGTGCATTAGGTAATGAGAAGCCTGATATAGTATTGAGAAATTGTAGACTCATAAACGTGCTTACAGTAGAGATTGAAGATGTAGATATTGCAATATGCGGAAGATTAATATGTAGAGTTGGTGATTGTTCTGATATTCTAGATAAAGCTAAGAAGATATTAGACATAGGTAGAAAATATGTATGTCCAGGACTCATAGATGCTCATGTACATATTGAGAGTAGTATGGTTACACCAAGCATATTTAGTAAGTATGCAATAATGCATGGAGTAACGACAGTATTTGCTGATCCTCATGAGATAGGTAATGTTCTCGGTATTGAAGGTATTAGAGAATTTATGAAAGAAAGTTCTAAATGTCCAATTAAGATATTTTTAACAGTTCCTTCATGCATACCTGCAACAAAAATAAAACTTGAAACAAATCCAAACATATTAACTGTTGAAGATATTGAAAAATTATTGAAAGATGATTGGAGTATAGCGTTAGGAGAAGTTATGGATATTGGATCTATAATTAATGCAGATCCAGACATATTGAAGGAGATAGAACTTTCATATAGTATGAAGATGAGAGTATGTGGTCATGCACCAAAGCTTAGGGGTAGAGAGTTATGTGCATATATATCTTCAGGACCTGACTCAGATCATGAAATTACAGAAGTTGAAGAAGCGTTAGAGAAGTTGAGAAGAGGTATGTACATAATGATTAGATATGGAACATTTTCAAAAGATTTAGAAAAGATTATTGATAAAATTCCAAAATTTGCAATTTCTAGAACAATGATAGTTAGCGATGATATTAATATTATAGAGCTTAGAGAAGGCTATCTAGATAGAGCTATTAGAACTGCAGTAAAGAGAGGTCTAGATTCTGTATCAATAATCAGAATGTGTACACTAACACCAGCAGAATACTATGGTCTAGATTGGGCTATTGGATGTATAGCTCCTGGAAGATTAGCAGACATCTTAATATTGAGAGATTTAGAGAATTTTGATATAGATACTGTAATAAGTGAAGGAGATATCGTATATAGAGATTGTAAGTTAGTTATAGAATTTCCATACCATATATATCCACCACACTTCAAGACAACTGTAAAGATTCCAGATTTAGATCCTGAAGATTTAATATTGAAGTTTGAGAAAAAGTATACTATGTGTAAGTTAAATGTCATAGAATTTACAAAAGATTCTATAATTACTAAATGGAGAGTTGATGAATTTAAAATACATGATGGATATATAGAACTTCCAGAGACATACTATCACATAGCCGTAGTTGAAAGACATGGAAAGTCTGGTAATATTGGTAGAGGTGTCTGTTGTGGTATTGATCTTAAAGACTATACTATAGGATTAACAATTAGTCATGATAGTCATAATTTAACTGTTGTTGGTAAAGATTGTAGAGATATGTATATTGCTGTTAAGGAGTTAGAGAAGATAGGTGGTGGTATTGTACTTGTTAAAGATAGACAGGTAGTTGAGGAAGTACCATTACCAATTGCTGGTCTTATGTCAGATAGTGAAGAGTGTGTTGATAGGATGATTAGACTTCTCTCTAAAATATCTGAAGATGTGTATCTTGGATTGAGACATATTGCACCTCTCATGTTTGCTTCATTAGTTGTTATTCCTGATATTAGAATTACAGATAAGGGTCTTGTAGATGTTAGAAATATGCGAATAATATCTCCAATAGTTGAACTATACTGACATCAAGAGCATATGTATACTCTAGCTTCATTATCAATTAATTCACAATTATCTCCTCTAGGTTCACCAATCTTTACATCTCTAACCTTGTGCATTATCTTTATTTCATAAGTTATTGGTTCTAACTTCTCATCAACATATAGTTCTACATCAAGACTTTGTGCAAGACTCATACCTCTCCTATTCTTATATACCCATACTGCTCTATTCGTCTTTATAAATGGCTCAAGCATTATTATATACTTTCTATCAAATTCTATAGGTAGTTTATCTTCAATTATCTGTCTATGAACTGACTCATTGTATAGTTTTCTCCATATGTAGTCTGTTATAAATGGCATTATTGGTGCTAATAGTTTCGTGATTGTCCTTAATACTGTGTGAAGTGTGAACCATGCACCTCTCTGTTCAAGTTCTGAGAATTGTCTATCTCTATTATATGCACGTGCCTTAACAGCTTCAATGTAGTGATCAGCAAATATATGCCATGTGAAGTCGTACAGTATGTGAGCTGGTTCATACACATCAAATTTTGAATATGCTTCAACACACTTCTTCAATACTTCTTCAAGTTTTGCAAGTATCATCATGTCTAGTGGTGTTAGTTTATAGTTATCTTCTACATTTGGAAATTGTGATATAAATCTTGCAATATTCCATAACTTAATAACAAAACTATGACCTGTCTCTATTAACTGTGGTATATACCTATAGTCACTTCCTAGCTTAGCTGCTGCAGCAGCCCAAAATCTAACAGCATCTGCACCATATTTCTCGACTGGTGGTATTGGGTCAATTATGTTTCCTTTAGATTTATGCATAGCTTCACCTTTCTCATCTAATCCCATTCCTGATATTCTGACATATCTAAATGGTGGTTTTCCATATAGTAGATATGCTCTGAGTACTGAGTAGTATAGCCATGTTCTAATTATGTCATATCCCTGTGGTCTAATTATTGAATGTGGATATACTTTCTCAAATACTCTAATCTCAGGTTTTGTATATCCAGAAGCATACATCCAAGATATCGATGAGTCAAACCATGTATCTAATACTCTATCCTCACCTACAAGTTTACCATCTCTACATTTCTCTCTAACTTCAGGTGGTGGTTCATCTTTCCAAGGTCTATAATACTTTCCAGGATTTGGTAATACTACTTCTCTCTTACCTGTCTTCTCATCAATACAATACCATATCGGTATCTCTGTTGCATAGTATCTACGTCTAGATATTGGCCAATCGAATTCTAGAGACTTTATCCAATCTATCAAAATTTTCTTATAATCCTCAGGATAGAACTCCATCTCATTTTCAACAATTTTAATTAACTCATCCTTAAATTCTAACTGCTTTAAGAAGAATTCTCTAGTAACTATAATTTCTACAGGCGTCTTACATCTCCAACACACAGGAACGTTGTGTATTATCTTCTCCTGCTTTGTAAGTAGTTCTCTACTCTTCAACTCTTCAATTATTGCTTTTCTAGCATCTCTAATATACATACCTCTAAACTTTCCAGCATATTCATTCATTCTTCCTGATTCATCAATTACGATTCTTATTGGAAGTTTTAGTTCATTAACTATTGCTAAATCTCTAACATCACCGAAAGTACATATCATTACTAGTCCTGTACCAAATTCAGGTTTTGCTGCTGGATGCTCTAGTATTGGTACTCTATGTCCAAATATTGGAACTATTGCATGTTTATCTTTTAGATGTTTATATCTTGAATCTTGTGGATTATATATTACTGCTACACATGCAGGTAGTAGTTCTGGTCTTGTTGTAGCAATTACAATATCTTCGCCTGTCTCTTCAACTCTAAACTTAATATAGTTCAATGTTGTAGATTCTTCAACATACTCTATCTCAGCTTCTGCAAGTGCTGTTTTACATCTTGGACACCATAATGTGGGTCTTTCAGCCTCATATATCAATCCACGATTCCACAATTCTATGAATGTCTTTTGAGTTATTGTACGATATTCTTCACTGTCAGTACCATTTTTCCAATATGTGAATGAGAGACCCCATCTCTCTAATATTTCTAAATTCTCTTTCTCATATTTATCTAACAATTCTCTACATAGCTCAATAAATTTCTCTCTAGGTATTTCATGCATAGTTATGTTATACATCTTCTCAACCTGAACTTCTACAGGTAGTCCATTTCTATCTGTGTAGAATGGAAATATCACATTATATCCTCTCATTCTGAAGAATCTGGCAATCATGTCTATCTGTGCGTAGTGTGCAACACCTCCAATATGCATTCTACCACTCATGTATGGTGGTGGTGTATCTATGACTATTGTTTTTCTATTTGGATCAATCTCAATCTTGTATAGATTTTCTTCTTTCCAAATTTTCAATAGTTCAACTTCTTTAGATATATCCCACCTCTTCTCAACTAGCTTTGGCTTAAATGACATCTATAGAGATGTAGATTGGCAGTGTTTAAATAAATATGTTCTATTAGTGACAAAACTAATAAGTCTGAATACAATTCTCAATTAAGGCAACAGATGAAACTTATAATAGCAATAGTGAGACCAGAAAAGCTACCACAGATAATGAAGGCATTGCAGGATAATGGAATACAACCATTAACAGTGTTTGAAGTACGTGGTCGTGGTGAGCAGGGTGGTCTACTCTTATCACATGGACCAATACAGTACCATATGGAACTTCTACCTAAAGTTAGGATTGAGATTGCAGTTCCTGATAACATGGTTGAGAAGGTTGTTAATATAATTCAGAAGGTTGCATGGACTGGAAAGCCTGGTGATGGTAAGATATTCATACTGACTTTAGAAGATGCTATCAGAATTAGAACAGGAGAGAGAGGTGAGAAAGCACTATAATGTCTAAAATCTTCGATAAATTGAAAACTTATTTGAAAACTGCAGAGGCATTACCACAATTAAGGAGATACATAACTCTAGGAATGTTTGATGGTATAGTTGTAGCACTTGCAGCTATAATAGCTGTAGATATTAGAAATATGTCAACAACAGTATTATGGACATCAGGAATTAGCAGTCTACTTGGAGTTTCATTAGCATCTGCATGGAATACTATACAGGCAGAACTTCTAGAAAGATCAAGTGAGATTAGAAAGATGGAGAGAGTTATGTTAAGATCCTTGAAAGGTACTATACTTGAGAAAGCTCATAAAGTAAGTATAGCTATATGCACAATAGCACATTCAATATCTCCATTAACAGGTCTTCTACTAATACTACTATACACATCTATGAGGAGTATATTTCCAAAAATTTCACTATTAATAACAATTCTATGTGGTAGTGCTGTACTAGGGATGTTAGGATTAATGTATAGAAAAGAGCTTAAAAGAAGAGACTTAGTAAAGCTATGCCTATTAATGTCTTCTGTAGCTGTTGGTCTTGTAATTATCATATCTATAGTACTTGGCTCATCGTGAATATTTGAAATATATTTCAAAGTTTGGTTTTCTCCATGCAGAGTCTAGATATTTAACATCTATATCTGCAATAATCTTCTCACCATTTTCAATAACTAGTCTAGGCTCATCAATAACTCTACCAATTATGCTATGTGGCACATCTCTCAATATATCTAAAACTTTTGAAATATTTTCTTCAGGTACTTCAACTATAAATCTAGTATTAGATTCTGAAAATAGTACATAGTCAGGTCTAAATGGGCCTTCATATGGTATTCTTCCAACATCAATTTCAACTCCAAGTCTACCAGCTATGACCATCTCAGCTAATGTTACTGCTATACCTCCACTAGACACGTCATGACATGAGACTACTAATTCTCTATCTATCAACTCTACAACCTTGTCAATAATCTTCTTTGCATACTCCTTATATATCTTGGGTACTGATGTACCGAGTACTCCTCTAAGAGCATAATATTCACTACCACCAAGTTCTTTTCTTGTTAAACCAATAACTACTATATAGTTACCACTCTTCTTCAAATCTACTGTTACAACCTTTCTAACATCTGGAATTATGCCTACTGCTGTTATGAGTAGTGTAGGTGTTACAGGTCCTAGTGGAGATTCATTATATAGGCTATCTTTACCTGATATGAATGGTGTTTCAAAGTATTTAGCATATTCATAACATGCTTTTACAGCTTCTAAAAGATCCCATACACGGTCTGGTTTTTCTGGACTTCCCCATGTGAAGTTGTCTAGAAGTGCAATTCTTCTACCACCAACAGCTACATTATTTCTAATAGCTTCATCAATACTACTAGCAGTCATCCAATATGTACTAATCTTACCATATCTAGGCTTAATTCCAACACTTATAACTAATCCTCTCCATGAGTGTGGTAGTGGTTTTATAACTACACCATCACTATGTGCTCCATACCATCCATGTAGTGGCTTTACAACAGTTCTACCACCAACCTCAAAGTCGTATCTTCTTACAACATCTTCTCTAGAACATATGTTTGGACTTGATAGTAAGTCTAGTATAGTTCTCTCATAATCTTCAGGTTCTTCAATTTCAGGTTCTTCAATAACTACCTCTCTCTTCTCAGCATATCTAATACAGGTAGGTGGATTGAATAGAAATTTCAAATCTAATGAACATACTATATACTTACCATAGTAGACCTCTACCTTACCACTACTTACCAATCTACCAACAATTGAAAATGGTAACTCTTCCTCTCTCAAAATTTCGATAATTCTATATATGTTTCTTGGTGGTGCTACAACTAGCATCCTTTCCTGACTTTCAGATAACCATATCTCCCATGGTTTTAATGTGAAATCTCTAAGATGTAGTTTATGTAGCCAAACTACAGCACCTAAACCATATCTATTAGCTGTCTCACACACAGCACATGATAGACCACCACCACCTAGATCTGTAATTCCATGTGCAAGTTCTTCATCTCTAATTCTAATTATTGCTCTTCTTAAAGACTCTTCAACTACAGGATCTGGTATCTGTACAGCAGATCTATGAACTTCTTCACTCTCCTCAGTTAGTTCTGCAGATGCAAAGACAACACCATGAAGACCATCTCTACCAGTTCTATTTCCAATAACTAGTAAGTAGTCTCCCTCTCTTACCTTTCTAATATACTTATCTTTAGGTAAGATACCAACACAGCCACAATATACCACAACATTACCAACATAACCTTCATCAAAATATACAGCACCTGCAACTGTTGGAATACCCATATTATTTCCATAGTATGCTATTCCTGAAACTACACCACTATATATGAACTTTGGATGCTTAATACCTTTAGGTAATCTATCTTCAGGATAGTTTAATGGTCCAAAACCTAGAACATCTATCAATGCTATTGGCTCAGCCCAAACACCTAAAACATCACGAATAACACCACCAACACCCGTAGCTGCACCTCCAAATGGCTCTATCGCTGATGGATGATTATGTGTTTCTACCTTTACCGCAATTGCATATTCTTCATCAAATTCTACAATTCCAGCATTATCTTCAAAAGCTGAAATTACCCAACTAGGCTTAAGTTCATCTAAAACTTTCATTATATAATTCTTCAATATATTCCTAATCTCACTACCATCTGGAAGTTTTATAATTCCTTTAAAAGTCTTATGATAACAATGTTCACTCCATACTTGAGCTATTGTTTGTAATTCTACATCTGTAGGATTTCTACCAACTTTTTCAAAATATTTTTTAACAAACCTTAGCTCTTCTAAACTCAATCCAAGACCTAAAATCTTATTTATACATTCTAAATCTTGATCTGTACTATTTAAAATATCTACTTCATATACCTCAACTTCAGGATATAGTTTTTTAAAATATTTTAAAGCCATCTACTTTCTTCTACGTCTCTGTTCGTATGGTATTATCTGTGGACATCTTCTACCAGTACATCTTGCAGCTATATGACCAACCTTCTGTCCTGGAGGTGCATTCTTTGCTACTGGTGGACTACCTGTTGGGTGATGACCACCTCCATGTGGATGTGCATATGGGCTCATTGCTTTACCTCTAACTGTTGGATATTTCCATGCTTTTGCTTTAGCTCTATGGTACTTCTTTCCAGCTTTAACGTAGGGTTTTTCAACTCTACCTCCACCAGCTACGATTCCTATTGTTGCTCTAGCTCTACAGTCAACTTCTACTGTCTTACCACTTGGAAGTTGTAGTACTGTCTTACCTTCATCAAGTTTATGTGATAGAACTACAGCATATGTACCTCCTGCTCTTGCAAACTTACCACCATCTCCAAGTCTCTTCTCAACATTGCAAACCATGGTTCCTTCAGGTATCTTGTATAGTGGTAGTACATTTCCTGTAGCTACTCTAGCCTCTGAACCAATCTCAATCATCTGACCAACATACATTCCCTCTACAGCATACATCAACATCTCTCTACCATCTTCAAGTGCTACACGTGCAACAGGTGCATTAAGTCCAGGAACATGCATCAATTCCTTAACAATACCCCTAATGACACCATTCATCTGAATATCATCAGGTGGTACATACTTCACAGGTCCTGGCCTCTTCCAGCTAGGACTTATGAATGTTGGTCCTGCCTTTCCTCTACGCTGTACAAGTATTCGTTTACCCATCTAGTCTCGTACTGGTTGATTTGACAGATCTTATAAACATTGTTTTGTGTCAGCTTAGCCCAGCTCTTCACTATTCAGACCTCACAAGCATCATCACTAGACTATTACTTTACATATCCTTGTCTAGTCTAGGATTTTAATATCCTTTAAATCTATACACTCCAGTAGGAGATGACTAGATTTGAAAGAGATGAAGATTATAGATTTGAAGAATTTGAAGAAGAGGAAGTTCAACTTCGTGAAGGTGAAGAGTTTGAAGAAGAAGCTGTATCTTTTGAAATTAGAGGTGAAACACCAACAATATCACCACCAGCAATTGTACTTACCGTAACTTACGATGGTAAGGTTGGTAAGGCATTGGTAAAGTTGTACGATCCTGTTAATGATAAGGTATACTTCTGGTATGACAATACTGGACATAGACCATACCTACTAACTGACATAGATCCTATCGATATAGTTACAAAATTTCCAAAAGTTATAACACATAGAGGTTTTAGTCATATTGAACTTGTAAAGAAGTATGATGCATTAAATGATAGAGAAGTTGTAATGACGAAGATATGTGCTAAAGATCCATTAAGTATTGGAGGTGCTAAAGAATCTATTAGAGATATATTACCAAAAACTTGGGAATCTAAAATAAAGTATCACCTATGCTACATATATGATAGTGGAATAATACCAGGAATGTTCTACAGAATTGAGAATGGAAAACTTGTTAAAGTTGATATTGAAATTCCACAAGAAGTTAGAGATTTCGTATATAAGATATATGGAAATGACCAATACATGATTGAGGAAGTTGAAAAATGGCTACCACTATTTCAAGCACCTGTACCACACATTAAGAGAGTTGCAGTTGACATTGAGGTATTTACACCAAAAGAGAATAAGATACCAAAACCTGAAGAAGCAACATACGAGATAATATCAATAGCACTAGCAGGAACTGATGGATTGAGAAGAGTATTAGTATTGAGAAGACCAGACCTAGAGTTCACACCTGAACAATTAGAGAAACTTAGAGATGAAGAAGTTGAAATAATGTTCTTTGATAGTGAATATGAGATGTTAAGAGAATTCTTCAAAATTATATGTCAATACCCTGTTGTAGTTACATTTAATGGTGATAATTTTGACCTAAAGTATATATACAATAGAGCACTAAAACTTGGATTTAGAAAAGAGGAGATTCCAATAATATCTAAGAGAGATGAGATGGCTATAGCACTTGGAGTTCATATTGATCTATACAAATTCTTCAATATTAGAGCAATAGAAACCTACGCATTTGGAGGTAAGTATAGAGGTGCTGAGAAAACTCTAGACACAATAGCATCAGCATTAATAAAGATGAAGAAGATTCCTAGAGAGAAACCTATTAGTGAGATGGACTATGCGGAACTTGTAAACTATAACTTTAGAGATGCATTTCTAACACTATACTTAACAATGTTTGATAATGAACTTGTAATGAAGTTAATAATATTACTATCAAGAATTTCTAAACTACCTATAGATGACATAACTAGAAGTCAAGTATCTGCATGGATTAAAAATATGATGTATTTTGAACATAGAAGAAGAGGATGGTTAATACCAGAGAAGGAAGATATAATTAATGCTAAAGGTGAAGCTGCTACAAAGGCAATAATAAAAGGTAAGAAGTATCTAGGTGCTATTGTTGTAGATCCAGTACCAGGAATATTCCCAAATGTGTATGTTATAGACTTTGCAAGTCTATATCCATCAATAATTAAGAAGTGGAATCTCTCATATGAGACTGTTAAATGTCCTGATGAGACGCAGAAAAATAATAAGCCTGTACCTGATTTACCACATTGGATTTGTTATAATAGGAGAGGACTAACTTCCACAATTATAGGAATTTTAAGAGATATGAGAGTCTACGTTTATAAGAAGATTGCTAAAAGTACTAGTAATCCAATATTGAAACAATTCTACGATGTTGTACAGAGTGCACTTAAAGTATTTATAAACGCCTCGTATGGAGTATTTGGAGCAGAAACATTTCAACTATATTGTCCACCTGTTGCTGAGTTAGTAACTGCTTTAGGTAGACTTGCAATGAGTATGACACTTATAAAAGCTATTGAGCTTGGACTTGTACCACTATACGGAGATACTGACAGCCTCTTCATATGGAGTCCAGATGAGAGAAAGTTGAAAGAGTTGATTGAGTGGGTTGAAGAGACTTTAGGAATAGATATTGATGTAGATAAAGTATACAAGCTAGTAGCAATGAGTGGTAGAAAGAAGAATTACATAGGTATACTACCTGACGGAACACTAGATATTAAAGGTATGGTTGGTAAGAAGAGAAATACTCCAGACTTTGTTAAAGAGGTATTTAGTGATGTCTTGAAGATAATATCAACTATGGAAAATATTAGCAATGTTGAAGAGAAGTTAGAAGAAATTAGAAAGAAAGTTAAGGAATATTACGACATGCTTAGAAGAAGAGAAATTCCATTAAATAAGTTAACAATAAGAATGTCACTTAATAAACCACTTGAACAATATACCAAGAATAAGCCACAACATGTTAAAGCTGCACTACAGCTAAGACAGGTTGGAATTAATGTCGGTCCTGGAGATATAATATACTTTGTAAAGACTAGAACTAGAGATGGTGTAAAACCTGTACAGCTTGCCAGAATTGATGAGGTAGATGTTGATAAGTATGTTGAATATCTAAAGACAAGTCTTGAACAGGTGTTGGATGCCTTAGGTATTAGTTTTGATGAGATTCTAGGTGCTACAAAGTTATCACTAGTTTAGAATTCTTCTTCAAACTCCTCCTCACTACCAGCTTCCTCACTCTCCTTAGTTGTTAATGATCTTATTACAGCATTAGCTATCTGTTCTGTAACTTCATCACTTATGTATGGGAATATTATTATGAAGTTATCTGCCTGAAATGAATCTTCAACCCACCTATTACTACAAGATATCTCATATACAGGTATTGTTACTTCTGCTTGATTACCAACTCTTCTAGCACCATACTTCTTAGCTATATCTGCAACTTCAGGTTTTAGAGGTATCTTCAACGTTACAGTATAGCTATCTCTCAAAATTATGAAATCTGAAACTTCAGCATCCCACTCATCTATAAGCTTCTTAGCATATGTCTTAACTATCTGTACTAGATCTCCTTTAACTCTCTCAGTCTTAGATATCTTATTACCCTCTATATATACTATAACACACTCTTCTCGAGTCATTGCTTCAGCTTATCAAGACTCCACACTATTTAAACCTTAACTTCACCTTTAGTAAGTCTAAATTTTATGGTAGATATATCAAAATTTGGATACTACTTAAGAATTTTACACACAGTTACTATTCTTTGAATAGCTGTAATATTTGTCAATATTGCTAATATGAGTGTGTAATATCTCGTAAATATGTTAAATATATTACTACGATATATCAAGTAGCAAATTATGAAAAATATTATTAGTAAAATTACACGTTCACCTCTTTCAATAAAACCAATACCTCTAAGTTGAACACCAAGACTTTCACCTCTAGCTCTCGCATAGCTCGTTATAAATGATCCAACTAGTGTAAGTATTAGAAATATTTTAGAAATATCATCACTACATATTAATATTGCTGTTATAATCATTATAGAATCAACATATCTATCACATGTAGAATCTAGAAAAGCACCCTTCTTACTAGATAGACCATACATTCTAGCAACAGCACCATCAATAGCATCTAATAATGATGATATTATGAATAGTATTAATACTATCAATATGCTAATTCTACAATTGTAGAAGTACACTATGAGTGGTGATGGTATTGATATCAATACTGAACTTAAAGTTAACATATTTGGATTTACGTACAGGTACTTTGCAATAAATTTAAATAAAGGTTCAAAATGTCTTCTTAATCTTTCAAGCATATAGCAATGATGTTGAAGATATATTTAAGTATGGATACGTTAACATAGCACTGTGAAGCTGATAGATTTAGAAGAGCTATCAAAATCTGACTACGTACTATTCTCAGTGATGTTAGTTAAAGATAGGTTGATAGGATTAACAATGATAGATAAGATTATTATAAATAGTGTAGATAGTGAGATTTTAGAAAAATTAAAAAATCATATACCTAAAAGTTCGATAATAACTCTAGACTTAACAATAAACTGTCCTGAAGATAATAGAAGATGTATTGAAAGAGCTAGAGCTATGGGTCTAGAACCTAATGTTGAAATTTTAGCACCACTAAGCTTAATAGCTATATCTACAAAATTTCTAGATTTAAATAGGTTTAAAGAATTGTTAGAGAAGAATCTTGGAGATCTATACTCTTCTATGATGATGTCTTACTGTACTAGAGATGAGTTAGATAAGGAACTTCAAGAATATATGTACTACATATCCTCAATAATGACCTCAGCTGATGAAGATAGACTGTTCAGGAGATCATCATTAGATAAGTTGAATAATGTTGCTATTATTGTTGAAGAAAGTGGAGATGTAAAGTACGTCAATGTTAGTATCTAGACGTAGACATGTTTTAATATGTATGCAAATATGAATAGTAATATTGCAGATATTATAAGTCTCTTACCTGTATATGGACTTATTCTTGAAAACCATAAGAATAGACCAACAATTACTAGACCTATTGAGAGTACTTCTGATATTTTTATAAGTATTTTAACTATCATTGATAATGCTGTATTCATTGATGTTACTATTGTATTTCCAGTTTTTTCAAATATATTTTGAATATTTTTTACTATTGAATTAACTGGAGATTCAGCATGAACTACGACTCCTATAGTTATTGCAGTTATTGTAAGTGTAATTATCAACATGTTCAGTAGTATATTTCTTTTCCTCATGTATATACTAGAGTTACAGGATTTATATAATAGGTTCAGTCTGGTCTAGGTAATCTTCCATACTTTACTAATATCCAGTATTTAGTTATTTGAGAGAGTTTTACAAATGCTTCTAATATTGGTAGAAATCTCTCTAAAACCTCTACAGGTATTGTATCTGCTGCTGGACATTCAGGATCTACATATACTTCACCATCAGCATATTGTAATGGGTAGAGTCTACACCCTATTGGTCTATGTTCATATATTTTACATAGATTTGTCTTTGGGTCGAAGAAGATGCAGTGATTATCTATACATCTAAGTCTAACTATGCCACCTTTTATAGTTGTGAAGTATTCTATATCATATCCAAGTTTTACGATTCTATCAATATCTTGTGGTAGTAATTCCATCTCAGTACCAATACAACATCTTCCACATCTAGTACATTTCATAGGAACTTCAAATGTTTTTGGATCTCTATTAAATAGATTCCAAATGTTTGGATCTATAGATATCATAGTTAATGTTTAAACTTTGGATGTATTGTCCAATGACCTGTAACTATATATGCAACAGCCATGCTAAGTGCTATTAGTGGTGTATATGGCCATGTCTCTGTCATTCCAGATACTATCAATATAGATGCTACAGGTATCCTATATACACATCCTAGTAGTGTTGCAGCACCTGCAATTGTCAATATTGATAGTAGTGCTTGTGATGCTACTGTAGGTGCTAGTAGTTTGAAAAGTAGGAATGTTAGTAGTCCAATATATCCACCAGTTACTAACGTTGGTGCAACCATACCACCGCTAGCTCCTGATGCTATTGTTATTGATGTTGCAATTATTTTAAATACAACAACTAGGAACAGTATCATTATTGCATATGTTGTTGGGTTAAGTCTATTTATTGAATCTGCAAAATAGTGTATCAGACTGTTAAGCCATGTATATCCGGTAGTTATTGATAGTGGTGTTGTTGCACCTATAAATGCTACAGCTATTGCAGCTATTATAGGTGGTATTATTGGACTGTACTTAAGTTTGAAGAATGATGCTTTAAATAGATGATATACTTCTGCATATACTCTAGTTAATGCACCAACAATAACTCCTAGAAATATGAATGATGCTATAACCCATGGATTTGTAATTGCTAGATGTAGACTAATACCTGCTAGTGATATTACAGGAGATATTACACCACCTGAAAGTAGTACTGTGGTAAGGTAGCTTACTATGGATGCTACTAGTGATGGGTATAGTACTTCAAGTATCTCAAACTCAATTTCATAAACTCTCAAAAACTCTATACCAAATACAGTACCTCCAAGTGGTGATGATAATGCTGCAGATATTCCAGATGCAACACCTGCAACATATGCAACTTTTAGATCTCTAAGATCCATCCTAAATATCTTCTCAACAACACTACTAGCACTAGCACCTATAAGTACTGCAGGACCCTCCTTACCGACACTAGCACCTAGACTGAGTGTTGGTAATGTTGCTATAACTTTCATAAATGGTACTCTAAGTCTAAATAGGTATCTCCTATTTGCATAGTTGTAAAATGCTATATCACAACCTGAACCTCTAGCTTCTTCACATATCTTTGTAACAATTAGATAACTTAATAGATGACCAACAACTAGTAGTGGAAGTATTTTCATAAATATGCTTAATGAGAATGTGAATACGAATGGTGGTTTAGTACCTTGATTAAGTATTGGTAATACAACTCTACTCAATATTATACTAGAAGCCTTACCGAGTATCCAGACTAGAGAACCTATTATAACTCCCATCACTGCAGATATTATGAACCATCTAACGATGTATGAACGAGTTACACCATGTATCAGATAGCTCTCTATAGTCTTCAGGAAACTACTCACTTCTTCAGTATGTTATTTTGAGAAAATTTTAACTATATCCTAAAAGGCAGGTTTGGCAGAGAGATGTGAGACACTTATGTCTATACATGCCTAACATAGTCTAATCTCTACTTAGAGATAGATTATAAAGGTGGTGTAGTTTAGTATTGTTGATGATGATGATGCTTGGGCTTAATGATCTATGATTAACTTCACGCAGGACTGATCTTAACATTGTCAAAACATGACCTATATCCTAGGTGGCATGCGGGTCCTCTAGGTTTTACTATTAGAAGTACAGAATCTCTATCGCAGTCAATTCTAAATTCTAGAACTTCTTGAACATTTCCTGATGTCTCACCTTTCATCCACAACTTCTTTCTTGTTGTAGACCAGAAGTGTGCTAATCCTGTTGTTAATGTCTTTACTACAGCTTCCTTATTCATGTAGGCTACCATTAAGACATCTTTAGTTTCATAATCCTGTACTACTGCTATTACAGTATTGTCAATATGTCTATACCATAGTGATTCTGCAATTTCTCTAGCTTTATCTTCTGGAAGTGTTAATCTCTTCATATTCTTTATGGTACAATTTTCTCTATGTTTAGTACAAGTATATCTTTAACACCTAAACTCTTCAATTTCATAATAACGTCAGGAAGTTCATCTTCACTAACTACAGTAATTACTTCCCACATCTCTACACCTCTCCTAGACTCTACTTTAGCAACTGTAGGTCCCTCAAGTGCTGGTACAACTTTAAGTACTTGATCTAACACATTTCCTGGAACATTCATCATTAGTAATCTTCTACCTTGAGATTCTAAAACTGCTTTTACAAGTGTTACAAATTTATTAATTACATACTTAGCATCATTATCAACTTCTTCTCTAGTCATTATCAATTTTGCTTCTGATTCAAGTATTGTATATATTGGTTTAAGTCCATGAATTCTCAATGTTGTTCCTGTAGACATGACATCTACTATAGCGTCTGCAGCTCCTAACATCGGCATAACTTCTACACTTCCAGAAACTTTGACAATTCTAACCTTCTTACCAATACTAGTAAAGAACTTTCTAGTAATATTGACATATTTAGTAGCTATTCTTGCATTATCAGGAAGCTGTTCAGGACTTTCAATCTTAGATTTCTCAGGTACTGCAAGAACAATCTTACCTCTACCATACCCAAGACCTAGCAAAATCTCAACGTCAGCCTCAGATTCATACACAAAGTCTAGACCAGTAATACCCATTATAGCTGCACCAGTCTCTACAATACTTGGAATATCTTCAGGTCTAAGTCTAACAAGACTAAGACATGGCCAGCTAGTCTGAACTATCAATGCTCTATCATCTGTTGAAGATAGTTTAAGACCAACATTAGACAATAACCATAGTGTAGGCTCTACAAGTCTACCTTTACTAGGTACTGCAAGTAGGTAAGTTTTAGACACAGGATATTGAGAGTCTTCTTTTAAATATAGATTACTATCCAACACATAAATGAGATTAAGTAAGAATGAGATAGTTAAAGTTAGGAGAAGATTAAATATTGAAGAGTATGTAGATAAGGTTAGAGATATACTGTATAAAGTTCGTAGAGAAGGTGATAAAGCAATAATAGAGATTACAGAGAAGATAGATAAGATAAAGATAGAGAAGATTGAGATAGGTAGAGAATATATAAGAAACTTATCTAGTAAAGTATCTCAAGATATTAAAGACATTTTAAAAAGAATTGTAGAAAGAATTTGGAATTTCAATGCAAAATTATTACCAAAGAACGAAATTATAGTAAGTGGTAGTGAGATTGCAAAATTGAAGTATGTACCAATAGAGAGAGTTGGAATATACATACCTAGAGGATACATATCAACATTAATTATGTTAACAACCATTGCAAAAGTCTCAGGTTGTGAAGATATAGTAGTATTCACACCACCAATAAATGAAGAATATTTAATACAACCTGAAATGGCATACATATTAGAATTATTAAAAATATATAGAGTATATGTTGGTAATGGTGTTGCAGGTATTGGAGCATTAGCATATGGTACAGAGACAATACCAAAAGTCTTCAAAATTTACGGTCCAGGAAACATATATATACAATCTGCAAAATATTTAGTATCTTCTGAAGTAGATATTGATGGAATTGAAGGACCTACAGAGCTCGTACTATATGTAGATGATACTGTTAGCGATAGAGATATTAAATGTGCTATACTTGACGTAATTGCAGAACTTGAACATGGTGTACATAGTATTGCTATAGTACTATCAAATAGTGAAAATATATTAAACATGTTCGAAGTTGAGTATAGAAAAGCTAAGGAGAATTTAGAAAATATTGGAGAATTATATACAGTTAAGATTGATAATTTAGAAGATGTTGTCAATATAATAAATGAGATAGCTCCTGAGCATGTCGAAATTATATCTAAAAAGTATAGAGAAATATCTAGTAGAATTACAAATGCAGGAATTATATCAATAAATACTCCATGTACATATCTAGACTACTCAGCAGGACCATGCCATGTATTGCCAACATCAGGATTTGCAAAGTCTAGAGGTACAATAACACCGTTAGATTTTATGAAGAAGATTATAATATATGAGGGGTATAGTATAGATATGCTAAATCTAGGCCAATTTTTAGCAAAGATTGAAAATATGAAATATCATGAAGAAAGTCTGAGATGTAGACTAGTATGACAAGTCTAGAATTTCTACTAAAACTTGAAGAAGTTATAGATAGTAGGATAAGATCGAAATCTGAAACTAGCTATACTTGGAGATTAGTATCTCAAGGAATTGAAAAAGTTTGTAAGAAAGTTTTAGAAGAGGCAGGTGAGGTTGTTATAGCAGTATTGAAAGAAGGTAGAGATAGAGTAGTTGAAGAATGTGCAGACTTAATATACCATCTGCTAGTCCTACTGAGAGTAAATAACATAAGTATTGTAGACGTAGTTAAAATACTAGAGAAGAGACATATTGAGAAGACACAAAAGTGATGATGTTTTCGCGCTCTGATAGATGAGGAAGGGTCAATTTGCTGACTATCTCCTACATAGATCTATGAAATTCTTTAACAATTTTAAACCATTCTTACTACTTCTCTCAGGATGGAATTGTGTACCAAGTATTAGATTTTTCTCATCAAAAAGTATACTTAAGAATTCCGAATCTTCAAATGTTGTAATTCCAAGTTTAATACTTTCATCAACATCATTAGAATATATACAATAGCTATGTGCAAAGTAGAAGTATGGTTCTTCAGGAAGGTCTTTAGTAAGGTCTGTCTTTCTAATAATTTTAACACTATTCCAACCCATGTGTGGTATAACTCTAGATTTTAACAATCTCACTCTACCACTATACCATGACAAACCTTTAGAAGTACCTTCATCACTACACTCAAACATTATCTGTAATCCAAGACAAATTCCAAGTATAGGTTTAGAACCTTTCAAATCTATAATACATGGTAATCTAGACTTTATATAGCTCATAGCAGCATCAAAAGAACCAACACCTGGAAGTATCACAACATCACAATCATTCAATTTATCACAACTTTCAACTATTAAAGTCTCAATACCTAACTTTTTAAATGCATTAACAATACTTCCAATATTTCCAACACCATACTTAACAATACCAACAATCATGTATACCTATGCTCTAGTAATCAATTTTTTAAAGATTTTTAAACGATAAGTATTGAAGCTTGAATCAACACTACAATACTGTACTAATAATGAATGTTGAGAATATTAAAAGTGACATACTTAGAAGTGAAATTAAGCTAAAGTTAGAAATGTTTGAAAGAGATATTACTATAATTGGAGGAATACTAGTACTAACACCATTAATAATACTTCTAATATCATCACTATTTAATAGCAGTATAATATTCATACTAATACCAATACTAGCAATACTATGTATACTATTCACAACCATTCTAGATAGAGAGTTAGAAGATATTATGAAACTCTTAACTGGATATAAATTTAATATTGTTGAAAAATATAGGAAGTTTAGAAATAGGCTATATAGTGTATTTAAAAGTTTAGATGATTTTGAAAAAATATTATTTAAGTATGAGATCTGCAATAGAATTACAGGTAATCTCAGTAGGGTAGAACCTTACAGTACGCTATATGATATGTGTATAATACCGAGTAAAAGTAGAGATAGTATAGATGTTATATATGTTGAAAATTATAGGAAGTTTATTATTAAGGAAATTAGGAGATTTGTTGTTAGAGTTTCTAGCTTATTTATGATGTGTATGATATGTGAAGGTATATTAATGCCAATACTCTACGTTGTTCTCGTTAAAAGTTTAAATATTAATCCAAACATTACTAGTCTAATTGTTGGAATATTACCGACATTAGTAGTATATTTCTATCTTGGATATAGGATGTTTAGAATTTTTGAAAATAAGATTGGAATTGAGAGAAGTTTTATAGGTATATTCAAGAAATTTGCGATATTTTTCTCAATTATTGTTATGTTTTTTATATTTATTGTTTTGATATTTCTATAATTTTTAACTAGTCTATTCTTCCTTCTTCTCTTCCTCTTCTTTCTTCTCCTTTTCCTCTTTCTTCTCTTCTAGCTTGCTTGCTGCGATTATCTCATCAATTCTCAATATCATACATGCTGCCTCTACTGCTGCTTTTAGTGCCTGTATCTTTACTACTAGTGGCTCTATTACGTTTAGTGCTACCATGTCTGTTACCTTTCCTGTGAATGCATCAATACCATATTTCCAACCTTCTGGCTCACTCTCATGTTTGTGTCTTAATTCTGTTAGTATGTCTACTGCGTCAAGACCTGCGTTTTCTGCTAATGTCTTTGGTATTACCTCCATTGCATTTGCAAATGCTTCAAGTGCATATTGTTCTCTACCTCCAACTTTCATTGCTAGTTGTCTAGCTACTTTTGCTGCTTCCATCTCAACTGCTCCACCTCCAGGTACTACGTATGGATCCTCTATTACGTCTGCTACAACGCTTAGTGCATCTATTAGGTTTCTCTCAGCTTCATCTACTAATCTTTCAAATCCTCCACGTATTACTATGCTTACTGCTTTTGGATTCTTACACTGTTCTACAAATACCATCTTCTCATCTCCAACACGTCTCTCTTCTACAAGTCCTGCATATCCTAGATCTTCTGGCTTTAGATCTTCGATATTTGTTACCAATCTACCTCCTGTTGCTCTAACAAGCTTCTCCATATCGCTTCTCTTTACTCTTCTAACAGCTAGAATACCAGCCTTAGCTAGGTAGTACTGTGCTATGTCGTCAATACCCTTTGTTGTGAATACTACATTTGCACCAACACTCTTCAACTTCTCAACATATTGTCTAAGTATGTTTTCTTCTTCTTCAATAAATGCTCTTACCTGTTCTGGACTTGTAATTCTAATCTCAGCATCAATCTCAGGCTTTTCAACCTCTAGTGGACAGTCTAGTAGTACAATTCTAGCATCTACAACTCTCTTAGGCATTGCTGCATGTACAACTTCCTTGTCGATAACTATTCCATATACTAGCTGTGTATCGAATAGACTACCGCCATGCTTCTTAACTATCTGTATCCAGTCTATATCTGCAACCCATCTACCTGGCTCTCTCTCCTCAGCTACCTGTACTACAGCCTTTGCTGCAAGTTCTGCGAAGTAGTCTTTAACGGCTTCACTAATCTTACCATGCATTGCTGTTGCTGCAATCTTCTTCAATGAATCAATATCATCTCTTCTTACAGGTATTGCAATCTTCTTTAAATGTTCAATTACTGCATCTAGTGCTCTCTTATATCCTGAGATTATTATTGTTGGATGAATATTCTTCTCTAATAGCTTCTCTGCCTCTTCTAGAAGAGCTCCAGCTAAGATTACTGCCGTTGTTGTACCATCACCAACCTCATCATCCTGTGTCTTAGCAACTTCTACAAGAAGCTTACCAATTGGGTGTTGTATATCCATCTCATCTAGAACTGTTGCACCATCATTTGTTATTGTTATATCACCAAGACTGTCTATGAGCATCTTATCCATACCTTTTGGACCTAGTGTTGATTTTAGTACTTCAGCAATTGCTTTTGCAACCATTATGTTTATTCTCATTGCCTCTTTACCAAAAGCTCTCTGTGTACCCTCTTTCAATACTAGAACTGGTACACCACCAACCTGTGTTAGATATGCTGTTGACATGGCTCTCGTATTAAGCTGTGAGAACCACTTCTATAAAAACCTTTCTCTATCAATGCGGCATGTTTAAAGACCCTAAATATTAGAGATAGTGACGATGGGTAAGGTAAGGCCAAGATATATTAAAAATCTTGCAAGAAAACTGCTAGAGCTATATCCTGATAAGTTTACAACAGACTTCGAACATAATAAGAAGATGGTAATGGAACTTGCAGATATACCTAGTAAGAAGGTTAGAAATCAAGTTGCTGGATATATAACACATCTAGTGAGAATGAAACTTGAAGAAGAAAAAGCTAAAGAAGAAGAGCTTGTTGAAGAGCTAGGTGAGTAATAGAGATGCCTCTTCAAAAGGGAGATTACATACTCGTAGACTACACAATAATGATTAAAGATGAGAATAGGATTGTACAGACAACAAATGAGGAGAGAGCAAAAGAGGCAGGTATTTACAGTCCAGACAACATATATGAACCAATGCTCATAATATTAGGAGAGACAAAACTTCTAGAACCTGTAGAACAGGCACTATACAATGCAGAAGAAGGACAAGAATTAACAATAGAAGTACCACCAGAGAAGGGATTTGGTGAGAGAGATCCTAAGAAGATTAAGACTGTATCAATAAGAGAGTTCTATAGAATTGGAAAGATACCGAAGATTGGAGATACAGTTGAGATAAATGGTCAACAGGCAAGAGTTATAGATATATCTAGTGGTAGAGTAACTCTAGACTTCAATCATCCACTTGCAGGTAAGACATTGATAGTGCAGTTGAAAGTTTTGAAAAAGCTTGAAAAAGATGAAGATAAGATTAGATATCTAGTCAAGAGATTTATCCCACACATAAAGCCTGAGAATATAGATGTAAAAATTGAAGATAATGGATCAAAAGTAGTTATAAAGTTACCAATTGAAACTATGCTAATTGAACGTATAGGAGTTATCAAGGCATCTATAGCAGAGGAGATTGGTAGAAGATTGCAAAATGTTAGAAAGGTAGTATTTATTGATGAGATTGAGATTAAGAGAGAACAATCTCAACAATCTCAAACTTAGAAAGATTTTAAACTTACACATATTGAAACAATTTGAGAAGTATGTTTGAGTATTTTGATAAGAGAATATTTCAATTCCCTGAAACTTTCCTAAGTGGAGATGACATACTTAAGAGATTGAACATACTTAAGACAGGTACAACAACAGTCGGAATTGTCACTAAGAATGGTGTAGTACTTGCAACTGATAAGAGAGCAACAGCAGGATACTTCATAGCTAATAAGAATGTTAAGAAGATATGGAAGATTGATAATCATGTTGCAGCAACAATGTGTGGATCTGTTGCAGATGTTCAAAAACTTCTAGATGAACTTACAAGAATAGCACATTCTCACAAGATTGATACTGGAAAACCGATAAGTATAAGATCACTTGCAAATTATGCAAGTCTCGTACTATTCTCAACAAGACCATACCTACTTATAGTACATATAATAATTGGAGGATACGATCCTGATGAAGGACCTGTACTATATGCATTAGACTGGTTTGGAACTGTTACAAGAGAGACAAAGTATACATCTACAGGAAGCGGTTCTCCAATAGCTTTTGGAGTTCTTGAAGATGGTTATAGAGAAGATATGAGTATTGACGAGGCTGTTAGACTTGCTGTTAGAGCTGTATATGCAGCAATGATGAGAGATCCAGGATCTGGTGAAGGTATTATAGCAGTGACGATTACTAGAGAAGGTTATAGAGAGATTCCTGAGAGTGAGATTAGGACGATGTTAAAAATAGGACAAGCTTAATAAAGTTCTAGTAATACTATTAGCGATTCTTTGTGCCTTTTAGAGAAGATATTCAGAAGAAGATAATAGACACATTATCTCCACACGTTGGAGTAGCTAAGATAGATTTTGAAGGACCTAGTATTGTTGTTCTAATAGATAATTCAAAGAAATTCTATACTGAAGGTTGTGATAAACTTATAAAACAACTTGCTAAAGATTTAAAAAAGCATTTAATAATTAGATGTGATGTTAAGGGAAGGAAGAATAAGAAAGAGGCACAGACAATAATTAAGGAAATTATAGAGAGTAATGTTGGTAAAGATGTTCTAGATAGTGTATATTTTGACGATAATCTTGGTGATGTATACATATACTTGAAGAGACCTGTCAGAAATAAGAAGAAGCTTGAACATATGATTTTTGCAGAGACAGGTTGGAGAGCTATAATAACACCAACAGCTCTTGAAATGGCTAAAAAACTTCCAAGACAAGAAATTGAATATGTTAGACAGATACAGATAACAATGTCTAAAGAAAGGTCAGACTTCTTGAAAAATCTTGGTAGAAGAATTCATAGAGATTCCATATTTAGAGATACATACATAAGAGTTACAGTACTTGGTGCAGGTTTTGAAGTTGGTAGAAGTGCAATACTTGTAGAGACTAGAGAGAGCATGGTACTTCTAGACTGCGGTATTAAGCCTGGATATCCAACAGATGAGTACCCATTCATAGATTTGATAGATATCGATAGACTAGATGCAGTCATAGTATCTCATGCACATATGGACCATATTGGATTCATACCATACCTATACAAGTATGGTTATAGAGGTCCTGTATACATGACAGAGCCTACAAAATACCTGATGGAGATACTAGTATCAGACTACATAGAACTATGTGAGAGAGAAGGTAAACAACCACCATTCTCTAAGAAGGATTTAACAACAGCACTATGCCACACGATAACTATAGATTATGAAGATACTACAGATATAGCACCTGATATTAAACTCACATTTACAGATGCTGGACATGAAATTGGATCAGCAATAGCACATATGCATATTGGGAACGGTCTATACAACATAGTCTACACTGGAGATTTTAAGTATGGAACCACAAGATTGTTAAATGTTGCTAATAGAAAGTTTAAGAGAGTTGAACTATTGATAATGGAGAGCACTTATGGAGGTAAGAATGATGTACAGGAAAGTAGAGATGAAGCTGAGAGAAAACTTATTGATTGTATTAGAAGAACAATTGAGAGAGGTGGTAAAGTTCTAATTCCAGCATTTAGCACAGGTAGAGCACAGGAAATATTACTCATACTTAATGATGCAATTGAGAGAAAATTAATACCAAAAGATGTTAAGATATATGTTGATGGTATGATATTAGAAACATTAAATGTACATCTAATGTTTCCAGACTATTTAAATAGAAATGTTAGAGAGTTAATATATGATGGAATAAATCCATTCTTAGGAGATAATGTTATACCAGTTGAAAGACCTAAAAAACCTGAGAAAAGATATGAACAGGTAGAGAGTATTGTTAGAGGAGACCCATGTATAATACTTGCACCACATGGAATGTTGAATGGTGGTCCAATACTAGACTACTTCGTTCATCTTGCTGATGATGAGAAAAGTACACTACTATTCGTATCTTATCAAGCTGAGAATACTTTAGGTAGAAGAATATTGCAGGGTGAGAGAAGATTTGTAATAAAGTACTATAATGAAGATGTTAAGATAGATTTGAAGATGCATGTTGAAAGTATTCAAGGATTTTCAGGTCATAGTGATAGAAGACAACTATTAGCATATGTTAGAGATATTGAACCTAGACCAAGTAAGATAATGCTTGTACATGGAGAACAGGGAAAGATACTGAGTCTAGCATTGACAATAGAGTTAAGCATGAAAATACCAGTAATAACACCTTCAAATCTTGAAAGTGTACGTCTTATACCATAGCTAAAGATCTACATGGTAAAGATAAATTTTATAACCAAAGTAAGATGACTGAGACGGAGGTATAGATGTCTCGATGCCTTGAAACTGTAGGTGAAGAAATGAAGAAAGCACTAAATAGAACAGTACTAATAAAGTTGAGAAATGGAGTAGAGATTAGAGGTAGATTGAGAGGATTTGATATACATCTAAACATACTTCTAGACGATGCTGAAGAATTGATAGATAAGGATATAGTTAAGAGAGGAGTTGTACTAATTAGAGGAGATACAATAGTTCTAATAAGTCCACTAGAGACACCACCATCTTCATGAATGATTGCAGAGTTGAATACTACAAACATAATATACACATATCAATATGTAGAAGAGAGAGAAAGTATGAAAAATATACACTACAGGGAGGATTGATAGTAATTCCTGAATACTCAATATACATACTCACATCAGACATAGTTAAGCTATACAAACCTCTAGATAGATATGATAGAGATTCAATATATAGATCTTACATAATCGAACCAATAGACTTTACAAAAATAATTGTGAGAGATCTGAATCACGGCATTAGATTTAGAAATTTTCTAAATAGAGGAGAGATATTGATAATAGATATAAGACTTGCAAAATTTAGAAGAATTTATAATCTTAGTAAGTTAATTTCAAAACAAATATTTAAGATAGTAAATTTAGAAGAATTTAAGATACAGTATGTAGACTTTCTATGTCAAGTATTTAGAGGTAGATTAGATAAAAAGATTCAAAGTATTAGACCTGCATGTAGAAGTTCTATTGTTGAGTTATATTATCAAAATACTAAAGTACTCTTAGATGGAAAATTTAGATGCATATTAACAAAGTTTGGTGATAAACCAGTACTCTACATATTTGGTGTAGGTAAGATTAAGATATTTGCAATATATCCAACACTTGGTAGAGAGTTGAATGTTGTTGATGTAGGCAGTAGAGTTGAAAATGATGTTACTATAGTAGTTGGATCATTTAGAGTTTAGATTGCTGTTAGAATTTCCTTATAGAGAAGTCTAGTTCTCTCAACGGGTATTGTTATTAATGGTGTATATAGTTGAAATGTTAGTTCTCTCAATGCAGCTACTCTAAATATCTCAATTATGGAATCTGCATCTTCAATTTGAGAATCAATATCTAGTTTTTTAGCAAGTTTTCTAAGTTCTCTACAACACTCAATCTTTCTATCACACTCATCTGGACAATTCATAAATTTTATAATTTTTCTTCTAAATCTTAGTAGAAGTGTCTTACAGTGTGGAACTATTACACATACATTATCATCCGATATTACAAGTTTATTATTTTCAACATTATAACATAGGTATATTAAAGCTGTAGGTATATAATACGTCTTTTTCATAAATTTATCTTTTATAGGTTTAATCCAACCGTACATGTGAAGTTTCTTTAGATGTCTACAGGTACTTGATTTTGCAATACCGAGAATTTCAGAAAGTTGTGTTAATGTTAATTGAGATTTTGCTAATGTTGATAATATGTGTATTCTCTCTGTAGATGAGGAGAGAATTTCAAATGATAATTCAGGAAGTATTGCAATAGCATTTATACAATTTGCCATACCTGTAGCAATACTCATTACTCTGCTATATAAGGTAGCTGAGAAATATAAACCTATCTAAGATATATTGTATGTAAGTGTCAAATATTGAAATATCTACACGTAGAGGAAAACGTAGATTCAGTAGAAAGATTGTTAGAATAGAGGATAGAATACCGATGGTTGGAGTTAGAGCATTTGGAATAGTAGACATGGGTACGAACATACTTGAGCTAAGACCAACAAGTCTATGCCCACTCTCATGCATATTTTGTAGTGTTAATGCAGGTCCATTAAGTAGTGTTAGATGGTGTGAATATGTCGTAGATAAAGATATTCTAGTAGATGCTGTTAGAGAAATTGTAAAGTATAAGAATTATGATAAAATTGAAATACATATAGATGGCATGGGTGAACCAGGTACATATCCAAAACTTGTAGAACTTGTACAAGATATTCGAGATATTAGTAATGTTAAAGTCATATCAATACAGACAAGATTAGTAACATTTAATGAGAGAAAGTTAGAAGAACTTTCAGAAGCAGGTTTAGATAGATTTAATGTTAGTATCGATGCTATAGATTCCGAACTAGCTAGAAAGCTCTCAGGAACCTCATGGTATAATGTTGAAAGAATTCTAAAACTTGTAGAGTATATAGTGAGAAATACTAGAAGTGATGTTGTATTAACACCAGTATGGTTACCTGGAATTAATGATGAAGAGATTGTGAAAATAATTCAATGGGCTAAGAAGATTGGAATTGGTAAGAGATGGCCACCTGTACTAATTCAAAAATATATACCACATAGACATGGTAGAAAGATAGATACTAAACCTATGTCTTGGAAAGAATTTTATAATAAACTTAGAAGACTTGAGAAAGAGTACAATATAAAACTCATACCTAAGTGTGAAGATTTTGATATAGTTAAAGTTAGACCATTACCAACAGTCTATAAATGTGGTGATGTTATTAAAGTTAAGATTATTGAGAGAGGAATATTCGTAAATGAGTACATAGCTATACCGCTAGAATTGAAAGGTAGTAATATATATGATAGAGTTATAACAGTTATAGCTGATTCAAAACTTGAAGATCTAATAATTGGACAGAAATTGAAGGTTAGAATTATAGAGAATAGAAATAACATATACATAGCTAAACCTGTAAAATTGTAGAACCTGTAAAATATCTAGATATAACATGCTATCAATTGAAGATATGAAGATTAGAGTTGCAAAATATGCAATCTCAGTAGTTAGAGATGATATCGTACTTGGAGTTGGTTCAGGATCTACATCAATGTACTTCTTAAAAGAACTTGCACAATATTTGAAAGATGGAAAGTTTAGAAATATAGTAATTGTACCAACATCATCTGAAGTTGAATATTTTTCAAAAATTTTAGGAATAGATTCATATCTAAAACAGCCATGGCAAGTTGATAAAATCGATATTGCTATTGATGGTGCAGATGAAGTTGATAAGAATAGAAATTTATTGAAAGGTGGTGGAGGTGCACTTACAGGTGAGAAAATTATTGATTATAATGCTAAAGAACTCTACATAATTATTGACGAGAGAAAACTTGTTGACTATATTGGAATGAGAACTCCAATACCTATAGAGGTCATACCTAAGTATTGGAGTATTGTTGCTAAGAGAGTGATAGAGAAGTATGGTGGAGATATTAATTTGAGAATTTTAGAAAAAGCGAAAAGAGGTCCTCTCATAACTGACAACTTTGGATACATTTTAGATTGGAGAAGAATCTTAAATGATGTAGATCCTGAATATGTTGAAAAAGAGGTTAAACTTATTCCAGGTGTTGTTGAGGTTGGTATATTTGGTAGAAGTCATGTTACTAAAGTATTTGTATGTCAATCTAGTGGTGAGATATTAGAATTGTAATTATTTTAAACGGTACATATATCAGGGGGGTTTACGTACAGTCTTCTTGAGACTAATGAACCCTAGAATTATACTAAGCCTAGCAGTATTGATATGTGTAGTGTTGTCATTAGCTAGTCTAGTATTTATAACAAATGTAATATATGCATCAAATATTGAGATAGTTGGACCACTAGTACATGTAGCATATATTGATGAGATAAGTATGACAAAAACAATAGCATTACAGCCAGGTCAGAAGTATACAGTACAGTTTGGTCTACCTCCAAGTAATGAGTATAGTAACTACATGATAGTTGTGAAGTTCCTAAAGCCAAGTCCAGTACTTCAAGTAATTTGTAGAGGAGAATGTACATATGTTAAGAGTGAGAGTGGTGTCATATCTGAAGTATATTCAGAAAGTGGAAATGTAACAATTGTAAATGCAGGAACATCAACATATGTTGGTCGTATAGAGATAATGTATGTGTATAGGAAGTTGGAAGAATATACAGCATCTAGTAGTATTGTTAAGATTAGTTTGAAAATACCAGACACAACAATAAATGAGGTTAGTAAACAGATTGTTAAGATATGGATTGACAATACTGCACCATATGTGATAAGTGATGTGATACTTCCTGGAGGAAAATCTTTAGAGAAGTTGATGGAGATTGGAGAAGTTCCAAAATATGTGAAGATGGAACCTAAGAGAGTTCTAATATATGCAACACAGGCACCTAAAGGTACGTACACTATAGTCTTAACATACGATAAGTCATCTATAATGCCTATAACATTCCTCGTGAAGGCTCTAGAATATCTAAATAAGACTATAGCACCAGAGAGTGTTGGTGTAATATCATCAAGCGAGTTTGGAATACCACATGGATGGACATTGCTTGGATATGTTGTTGCAGTTGCAGCAATACAGCCAGTAATAGTTAATGAGAAGGTTGGTGGTATAACTATAGAAGGTAAGCTTGTTGTTCCTGCATCAGCAGAGAGTGGTATAATTAATATTAAAGCGATAAGCTATCTAATACCATCATTAATAAAGTTCAAGTATGTTGTAGGTGCATACATTGTCTATGGATCATCATTCAAGGTTGTTAATAACATGACAGTTCCAGTAATGATATACTACATACCACTCGTATATAGACCAGTTGGAAAGATAGTAACTATAGGTAATAAGACTATAATATATGCACTAGTATCAGAATCAGACCTAGTTGGAGGTATCTGGACTACACTAGTAGTACAATTGCCAAGCTATGCAAAGATTAGTAAGATAGTAACTCCTGGAGGTATGGTGTATAGTGAAGTATCTAACTCACTAGTTCCATGGGGTACAACTCTAAGACCAATATCAATATCACCTGATAGACATGAAGCATATATAGCTGTAGCTCTTGAAGATATGAGAGAAGCTGGACTATATAGGATATACGTCAATGTAGAGCCTTTAAGAATGTACATAACAGATCAATATGGTAGACCTATAAATTGTAGAGTAGTATTTCAGATAAGTCCAGAAACAAAGATTGTTGTAGAACCTCAAGATAGTGTTGTCATATTTAGAATACCATCACTAATGTTTAAACCGATAACAGCATATGTTATGTATAGAGGTGTTAATGTTGCCACACTCATACTAAACACAATACCTGAAAAGCCTATACATGTGATTGTTAAATTATACAACTTGACTATCGTTGTTACAAAGTTTAGAGGAGCACCACTAAGTGGTGCTGAAGTTACGTTGAGATTGATAGGTACAAACTTCACAACTGTTGAAAAGACTGATAGTAATGGTGTTGCAAAATTTGTAGAATTACCAGCAGGAATATACGATGTTGAAGTTAAGGTTGGATCTACAGTAGTTGCAAGAGGTCAAATACAGCTTAATGAAACTAGAATAGTTAAATTGAGTACAAATGTCGTATTTGTACTAACTATAGGAAGTATGACAATACCAGTAACAGTTCTACAGTTAGCAAGTATGATAGTTGCAGTAGCTATAACCGCTGTAGCAGTCGTGCTAATACTCAGATTTATTGGTAAGAATAGAAGAGTAGAATATGAGATATATAGTGAGAGTGATGAGGAATTACAGACACAGAAGTAGACTATTTTAATCTTCTATAAAATTCAGCTCTAAGTTCAGACATAAGTTTATTAAGTCTATCAAAAATACTATGCTTAATATCAAATACTTTGTGAAATTCTACAATTTTCTTAAAACTCTCCTCAATTTCTTGAAGAGTCTTTCTCAACTTTCTAACTTCACGAGGTGATGTAGATCTAACCTGTTCTAGAAAACTTTCAACTCTACTAATCATAGATTGACATAATACTTCAAGCTTTTTAGCTACAAGATTTCTAACAGCCTTATACTGATCTTCTGTAAGTTCAACTATTGAGTATAGAAATTCAACACCTTCATAACCTTCTTCTAATCTCCTAATTATAACATCTTTCAATCTTAATAATCTACGCTCAAGATCCTCTCTATCTCTCCAAGATATAACAACACCTCTAGTTATCCTAAGACCAAGTTCTTCAATAATTCTATCAATATCTTCCTGTATCTCTTCAGATTCTTCAGGAAGAGATACATATGTTAATATTAGGTAGAACGTCATAACTTAGACTCCCCATAATACTTTCTAAATATGTTAAGTATTTTTCGATAATAGTTAGGTGAGTATTTCTGAATTAAATTTTCTATAAACATCAAAATCTCATTATCAGAAATTCTCCTATTTAGGATAGCTTTAATACTTATAATTTCACACTTATCTTCACCATATATGTATAGTGTACCTAGTATTTTAAAATCTTCATAACTATCAAATACTACATTTAGAATTCTCCTATTATCAATACTTACTTCGCTAATTATTTCAAACTTTGATACGTTATTAATATTGAACTTCTCTACAACATCAATATCTATGACAACACTATTTTCAAAATTTATAATTCTAGCAATCTTAACCTTATGATCTCTACTGACAACTTCTATAATATTATCATTTTTAAGTAATGTTAAATATTCTATTAATGACATATCAGCGACCAGAAACCAACATCACTTTTCAGAGCCCTGGGCATCATCATTTTTAACTATTCGATATATATTCCACATTTCAATATCCTCCTATATATTGATTGTCTTTCATCTTCTGGAAAGTATTCTAACGCCTTCTTTAGATATGTCTTATTTAACTTTAAATCATATTTTTCTTCTGCTAAATATTCAGCAATTTTATTTAGAAATTCTTCACCTTCCTGAGTTGCCTCTCTAGCTTTTAATACTATTAAATCTTCAAGTCTTATATGTCTAATATCTAGATCTTCTATTCTCTTAGTTGGAGTATTTTTTAACATCTCTTCAGGTATGTATATGTCTAATATATTTTCCATGAGGTCTACTCTAACTACATCACCATTAACTAGAACTTCATAGTATATTAAACCGTGCATTGTTGTACCAATATCCCAATCATTTTGTCTTGCAATTTCTTCGAAAAATTCACTCTCGGCGAATACACATTTATTTGTTATGAAGAGATCTACATCATGTACTTCCCAAGGTACGTTGTATACTAGTGGTAGTATTAGACTTCCAATAAGGACAAATTCAACGCCATTGTCGTGGAGGACCTTACCTACGCGTATCAGGGCTTTCTTAAATGGTTCCACTTTTTCAAGCTCTTTCCTTCTCATATTAGATCAACTGCTAGCAGTAACATAAATATATAAAATCTTTTAAGGTTATGTGTGTGAACATGCAGGAAACACAGATGCCATCATTACCACCTCTAAAGGCTGTGCAATTTAGACTAGACTACATACACGCTGAGAGATTACCAATACCACACTCACCTTCACAACCTGTAAACATGATGTTTAATTTAAATATACTGAATACAAATGTGACATCTCAAGATAGTACGGTAGAAGTTCCATTTGTAGTTAACATATCTTCAATGCCCTCAATAATATCTGTAACATTGAAAGGTGCATTAATACTACAATTTGAGAAGAAGAGTGATGCGGAAGAGATGTTGAAAAACATATCTGAGGGTAAGGTTCCTGACGCTATAAACATGGTGATAATGCAGTATATAATATTTGAAGTTAGTCTAATTATGAGAGAACTTGGTATGCCTCCAATGATACCTATACCACAGATACAACCTCAAAAACCTGGAGATAAAACTACAGAAATGCACTATGTGTAGCCTATAAAATATTGCCAACCTCTATATTTAAGTTGTACATCTCTATAAAATACCTGTACATTGTTGATCATAGATACTGATCCAATAATTATGAAACCAAGATCTTGTAAGATATCTATAAGCTCTCTATCATTTTTATCAACTATAAATACTGGAACATACTCTTCACCACCATTAAAAACAACTTCTAAAATATCAATATTATTTTCTTGACAGAATGATATAATATCACTTGTTGTTGGTAACGTATCTATTCTTATACAACATCTAGAATATTCAGCAATATTCCATAATGTAGCTCCAAGACCATCACTAACATCACTTGAAGCAATTATCCTATCTACATACTGTTCTAATATGTTCACAATATTGAAATCTATCATAGGCTTCTTAATGAATGATAAACCTCTCCTAACTACTTCATTATCAATATATTTATTTAAAACTCCTCTATAGTTAAGATGAAATACTAGACCAGTATATCCAAATATTGGTTTTGTCATTATTATACCATCTCTATAACACTTAAGTGGTATTTCTCTCTTAGCCATTCCTATTCCAGCTATAGTTATTGAATTTTCTATACCCTCATTTGTATCGATCTTAGATATTTCAATATTGTGTTTAGTGCAGAAGTCTAATATTCCTCTAATTAATTCTTCAAGATTTTCAAAATCTTCATTGGAGTTTAATGATATTGATATAGATATTGAGATTGGTCTACATATCTTAGCTATTAGATCACTAATACATCCAGCAACAGCTCTCCAACCACAGTCATACCATGTTGTGAATTCTAATTTCCATCTTGAGAATGTATATCCTTCGATGTTTATTGCTAATATTCTATCATGAATTTTTAAGTAGTGAACATCGTTATATTCATATTGTAGATATTTTCTTATAAGTTCTATACATCTTCTAACTATTTCTCTCTCACCAAGTTTATAAAGTTTCACAAAATACTACTCTACTATCTGTTTTAGAAGTTTAATTACTTCTTCAGGACCTGACGTTTTGCATAGTTCCCATAGTGGATTTTTATAATCTTCACTTACCTTATCTTCTTCACATATCATATATTTACATATTCTATACCTATTATCACATTTTTGTAATATTCCTTTCTTTACAAGTTCGTCAAGTACATATTTTATTAATGTTAATTTTATCGGTTTTACATTTCCCTTCTCTCCAGCATATTCTGAGAGTCTACGTGGTGTAAAGCTGACACAGTTTCCTCTAGCTTCTTTAACAGCTTTCCAAATTCCAATAGCTACTTCCTCAACTATTAAGCTAAATTTCTCATATGAACTTGTTCTTGATGTCATCATGTGTTCAAGCTGTACACGATATAAAAATGCGATATTTACTAATGTATACGCATGTCCTGATACTAGTGGTCTACTTTTAACTATATTGATGCTGGTTATGTAGAACGTTGTTTTTGAACTATCCTGATATTAAAAGTGTAAGCTTAGTATTGCTAGACAGGTTATTGCTGATATTAGTTGAGAAATCATATTTATATACTCACCTCTGAATTTTCCAAAACCCCATAAACGTTCTGTCTCTTCACCGCAGTGAATATGAGATTCACATATTATACCACATACTCTACATCTTCTCTTCTCCTGTAAGATGTAGCCTAGTATGCTGTCAGAGATCTCTCCAACAATTCCCGATATGAATATTGATATGCCTATCAAGATAACATTACCTGATCTACATATTAGAATCGTGTTTGGAATAGTGAACATTGCTAGACAGGTTATGATTGCTATAGTTCCTGCACCAGCTATAGATGCTGCAATACCGAGTGGAGATACAGCACCTGAAGTTCCAGGTTCAGCTTTTTTATAAGGTTTCAATATTAGTCTTGGATATCCTCTATACAGAACACCAATTTCAGAAGCCCATGTATCAGCGTTAGATGTCGCAATCATAGCTATTGGAAGTATTGCTAATTTCTCAGCAAAATTTTTCAAACCAACAATATACATAACCATGCTTGACGTACCTAGAAGTCCTGGAAGTAGACCAACACCTAGAACTTGAATTCTAGTTCTTCCAAATATGTCTGTTGATGTTAATCTCGAAAGTTTGTAATTCTTTCCTAATCTTGTAAATATTGAGGATAATATTACAAATGTTATATATGTTAAAAATTGTACAATTCCTGGAATTATATTTAATATTGATACTAGTATAGCATCTCTAATAGCATCGTTAGTAATAATTTTAAGCTTTGCAGAATGTTTAGATAATGCTAATACTAACAGTATCGATACTACTACATATGTTGTATAGTAGATAGTGTTCATCTACTACTCTCCCAATACTTCAACAATAACTCTACGTGCTCTAGGTCCATCCATATCTACTAGTAGTATTTCTTGCCATGTACCTCTAACAATTCTACCATTAACTAATGGAAATATTCTTGAAGAACCTACCATAGCACTTGCTAGATGCGCATTTGCATTATCGTCAATCCTGTTATGTAGATATTGACCATCTCTTGGAAATACTTGAAGAAGTTTACTTAGATAGTCTGTTCTTAGTCCAGGTTCATCTTCATTAACTATTAGTAGTGCTGTTGCATGTGGTACATATACTAGAACTATACCATTCTTAATACCACTCTCAGCTACAATCTTCTCAACTTCTCTAGTAATATTCACAATATCTTCTCTAGATTTTGTAGATACTGTAAACTCCTTTACAAATACCTTCACAATAGTTAGAAAAGCCTGAACTATAAATAACTTTTATTATTTAGTTTCTAAGCTGAGAACAGTATGACAACTCTAAGTACTATCATAGATACACTATCTAGAAGATATGTCGAGTATGTAGATTCAAAATTGAGAGATTACCTATCTAGAAGATGTGATAGAGAATTTCTAGATGTAGTGTTATATCAAATTGAGACTGGAGGTAAGAGAATTAGACCAATAATAACACTACTATTCACAGAAACTCTAGGTAAAGACTTTAAAGAAGCACTACCTGAAGCATGCATTGTAGAACTTATACATGAATACTCATTAATATTTGACGATATCATAGATAGGTCAGTAGTTAGGAGAAAGAGAAATACCGCGTGGAGAGAATTTGGTCAAAATTTTGCAATACTTGCAGGACTATGGTATAGAGAGGCAATTGAAGAAGCAATATTAGAAACAAAAAATCCAAAAATAGTATCAAAATTAGTATCAGAAACAATAAGAGAAATTATTGAAGGAGAAAGACTAGACATACTACTAGAAGCAACAGGAAGAGAAGATCCATACTATATGAAGTATAGGATAATTGATAGAATAAATATTGAAGATATAGAGAATATATATCTAAAGATGATAGAGAAGAAAACTGTAGCACTATTCAAACTATCATCAATACTAGGAACATTAGCAGTAGTAGATAATTTAGAAAATGAATATGTATATGCAGCATGTAGATATGGTGAAAATATTGGAAAAGCATTTCAAATGATAGATGACCTACTAGATATTTATGGAGAATTTACAAAATTTGGTAAAGAGATTGGTAAAGATATTAAAGAACATAAAATTGGAAATGCAGTTGTAGTATACACACTTAAGAACTGTTCAAAAGATGATAGAGAATTGATATTAAATACATTGAAGAAAGATAATATAGAGAGTGAAGATATTAAGAGATTGATAGAGATATTCAATAAGTATAATGCGAAAAATGTGGTATTTGAAAAAGCTAGATATTACGTAGCTAAAGCTATAGAAGCAATTTCAAAACTTCCTGAGAATGAACATAGGAAGAATTTAGAAGAGATAGCGAGATTTATAGTTGAACGTGAGTTCTAAATTAGTACTTCTAAAGATAGGTGGAAATTTAGCAAGTCCTAAAGATAAGTTTAGAGAAGTAGATTATAGAAACATTGAAGAGGTAGTTAAAGTCATTAAATATAAATTTAATCAAGGTTACAACTTCATAATACTACATGGAGGAGGTTCACATGCACATACGCCAAGTAGATGTTATGGTTTAACAAGAATTTTATATAAAGATAATGCTTTAGGATTATCATTAACAAAATTACTATTGAAAGAACTAAATTTAGAGATATGTAAAATATTTATAAGATATGGTCTTCCAATACTAATGTTCGATACCTGTAGTCTTATTAGACATGACAATACTCTAGATCTACATGTTATTGATGAAGCTATAAAATCAAGATTTATACCTATACTTCACGGAGATATAACAGTTATAGAACATAGATCATTTATAATTAGTAGTGATGATTTAGCATTAATACTTGCTAAGAAGTATAGACCTGACATTACGATATTTATAATTAGAGAGAGAGGTATAGTTGATAGGTATGGAAATACTATACGTAGAGTAACTCCAGACATATTAAAAGATTTAATGAAAACCGAAGAGAATATGAACTATGTAGATGTTACAGGTGGTATTATGAAGAAATTGAATGTGTGTTTTGAAATTTCTAAAATATGTAAAGTCTATATATGTCCTCCAGAATTTGAATGCCTATGTTCCTGTATTGATGGTTTTGAATGTGATAGATGTTCACTTATTGAAACATCTAATTAATAATTTTTCTAATTCTTCAACACTTCTGTAGTTAAATATTAAACATTTAATAGATCTTGAATACTTATCACCTACTAAGATGAGTGGTCTATCAAATCTGTATATGTAATATCTAGCTTCGACATATTTGAGAATTGGTGAACCAATCTTCAATAATAGTGTTGCATTTCCATGAACTAGGTATAGTGCTGCTATGTTTAAGATTATTGAATTATCTTTCATCTCTACTACAGTGCCTCTCAATATCCCATATCCTGTCTCAGTCTTATTTTTAGTTTTATACATAGCCTCTGCTAATACTTCTAAATACTTCTCTAACTGTCTTCCTGATATCGATTTTGTAAATGTTAAATTTACCTGTGCTAACATAAGTGCAATTCTCAGTTTTTTCGAAGTTATATTTACACTAATAGTAGTATTTCCATATGATGAAGTTATATTTCCTTTTTGAGGTGTTATGAAGTATTTGGGAATTGTTAATATTATCAAGAGTAGTGATGTGAATATTGTAAGATTAGATATTGGATATATGTTAAACTCTTCTAATGTTAATGTTCCATTTAGAGTTTTATTTAGCATATCTACAATTTTCATATACTTGCTACTCTGCATACTTTGAGGTATGTAATATACATCTACTAGAGGTTTTGAAATGTTTAATAGTTTAAGTGCTTGAGTGTATAGATATGTAATATTTTTAATATATTCAAAGTCTACTATCCTAATAATCTCATACCTATATTCTGGATATGCTGATACTAATTTTGAAGCTACATCTCTACACATATATATGTTTCCTCCAGCAGCTCTACATATTACATCTAGAGTAAATGTTAGAAGTTGTGGTTTTGAAGTTCCACCTCTAAAGAATAGACCAAATGAGTATAGTATATACCCAGCTTCAGCTATGATTATTGCTAGTAGTGCTATTATTAGAAATCTCTTTCTCTTTCTTTTAGCAGCCATATTTACGCATAGACTATTTTATGTAACTTTTAACATTAACACTAGCAATATTTTGCAAAGCGTGAAGCGAGTACTATTTTTAAATCTATCGGATAATTTAAAGATAAGTGAAGATCATACTAGGCACACCTATAAATGGTATTCCTAAACCATGGCATCACTATACTATTGATGGAATTATGATTAATGCATTTGAGATTCTGAGTAAGAATTATCATAGAAGATTTGAGAATGCTCATGAGATTGTAAGTGCAGATATAAGTTATTCAATATGGATTGATAGTGGTGGATATCAATTCCTTAGACATGGAATGGTTCCTAATGTTGATAAGATATGTGAAATATATACAAAGTTCGAAGATGCTCAATACTGTCTAAATCTAGATCTACCACCATCTCCAACAGATAGTGTAGATTTAGCTAGAAAGAAGATGTATCTAAGTTTTGAAAATTTTCAAAAATTGAGAAGTAGATTGAAAGATAGAGTCATACCTGTACTACACTACTACCATAGAGAAGATTTATGTTTTGAATTTTTAAAGAAATATCTAGACTATTCATGTGAAGTAATTGCAATTGGAGCATTAGTACCATATGTATTAATATTGAAAGGTGTTAAAGGAAGTAGTAGATTAGACGCAATGCAATTTTTAATGAAAGTTAAAGATATATTGAGAGATTATAAATGTAAGATACATGTACTAGGATTAGGTAGTCCTGTAGTAACACCAATACTTGAAATAATTGGCATAGATTCAACAGACTCATCTACATGGAGAGTTAAGGCAGCGTACGGTAAGGTCGTGCTTCCAGGTGGTGGTGAAGTTCATGTAACTTCTAGAACTGTAAATTTTGGTAAGAGAAAAGCAACTGAGAAAGATTTAGAATATCTAAAAAACTTCCTTATAAGAACAAACTTTCCACTAATACACAGATTTGAAAGTATTCATACAAGTTTTGAATATAGAGCATTAGTAAATGCATATGTCATAAGTAGAAGTAGAGAGAAACCAAGATCTCAAGTATTTAGAAAGATCTATGATATAATCTCTAGAAAAATAGAAACAGATATTACCAAGCTATAAGCATACTCTAATAGTGAGTTTAGAAATATTGAAAAAAGAAGCATTAGAAATAGCTAAAACATTTAACAAAGGAAGATCCTGGATTAATAGAGTAGTTATTAGAGTATTGAGAAATACTATAATTGAAGTAGTACCTGAAAAATTGTGGATTGTAAAAGGACTACCTGAACTAGGAGATAAATATACCACATATGAAGTATTTAGAAAAGACGAAAAATACTACGCATGCACCTGTAGAATACATCTATGGGGTCATGCTAGAACTATCTGCACACATATTGGTGCAGTAATGTTATACCGAAAAATTAGGAAAGTGGAGCCGGGGCCGGGATTCGAACCCGGGAAATAACGGGTCTGCAGCCCGCCGCCTTAGGCCGCTCGGCCACCCCGGCTTCTAAGAGAGACGTATAGTATACGAGTTATAAAGATTTCTCAATCTACAATACGCCTAGTTGATACATTGATATAAGTAGAAGTATTGGTATAATCATTAATCCTAGACCAATACTATACATAGACTTTCCTGTCACAATTGATGTAACTATACTTCCAAGTATTGAATATATGTATAGATTAATCTTCTCTCTAAAACTAATCATAGCGTTAATGATGTAATACATGAAGGGTATGTTAGTTTGTTTTAAATTCATAATGACAATCTTACCTAGACTTACACTATGTACTATACATAGAGTATATAGTAGAAGTATATAGCCTATAGGTATGAAAATTCCATACATAAAATTATTCTTAAGTATTGATAGTATTGTTGAGATAAACATATCTATTAACCTGTTAATTCTAGCTATAAACCATGGTGCACCAATCTTCTTACCAAGTTCAACAACTCTATTAATCTCACATTCAAGTCTAGTCATTTCGATGATTTTAACATTCATAGGATTCCACATCAATTCATGTAGAGGGTTTAAGATTCTAGTCTTAATATTTAATAGTAGTCTAAATATTTTAAATAGCTGAGGTGTATAGAATATTGAAAATGTTATTGAAAATATTAGAATTGATATTAAGATCATCACAGGTACATCAATATGAAGTATATAGCATATCAATACACATGGTATAGATGATGAGATAGATATTGTAAGTGGCTTAGTATACTTATAATAGTCTATATCAGGTTGATATGTATGAACTATTGGTAAGAAAGCTAGAGGAATTATAAGTGTAAGAATCTTAAGCAATATATTAGATACTAAAAACATTACAATTATAGAGAATAGGTATATTCCTATAACCCCTGTCAATAATGCTGTATATAGATCTGTTACACTCTTCTTTAAATTTCCTAAATATTCCTCAAGCTTCATAAAGAGGTATTCGAAGTGTATTGAAGATTCAACATTTGAAATTTCATAATTTCTAGATATAGATATTAAATACTCTTCTATAGATTTTGGAGAAAGATAACCTCTCATCCTTAAACTCATCAATGCTGTTAAGAACTTTCTATCTTCCTTATCCTCGCCTGATGCTATATATCTACAAGCTTCTTCATGACCTACTACAGGTGCAAGTAAGACGTAAATTATTAGATTTATAATTCTCCTTATCTTAACCACAGTTTAAAATATTTGAAAAATTATTTAAAACATGTAGCTCATATACACCCATTAAAAACGATTTATAAATTAGATAGAGAAGCATCATAACATGAATTTCAGGAGAAGTTCGAAATATTGTAGAGGTATAAGTTCTATAGTTAGTATACTCATACTAGTTCAGATGTTTCTAATATCAATATTCACAATATATCTAATATTCATAGGGTATGGTAGTATTTGTTATCAAAATCATATAGAGGGTAGTATAGTTGGCAAGATGTTTGAAGTTGAGAGATATATAAAGAACGTTAGTGGTTATTACGATATTGAAGGTAATTGTGAACTGATAATTCATGGTAAGATTCTATACATACCCCCAAATTCGTACACCATATTTAGAAATATCTTACTTATAAAATGCATAAATGGTATAGCTTACATGGCATTTCCATCAACATCATTTATCTGGGGTTAAAACATGCTTTCAGAAGCTATATCAGTCATAATTATTCTCACGGTAATTGCAGTTATAGTATCGGGAACGTATATAGTTGCTAATCAACTTCTATCTGCTTCAAATGTAATACAGGAATCGTCAATGTTGTATGCATTAGTGTGGTTTATTGATACTCCATCTGGAAATTATCTAGTAGTTAAAAATGTTGGTTCAATACCCTTCAAAATATCGTCAATATACTGTAAGCATGGTATTATAGTTAATGAAGATAGACTAGTTAATCCTACTAATACAGTAGTGATCTATCTAGGACTGAATGTTCCTGAGATTGTACAACTATGCTCTATTGATGGAAAGTTGTGTAAATATGTTATTGTTAGAAGAGGCCAAGTCATTCGTTTGAAGTTGAATGTTGTGAAATGTATCATATGTTAAGGTGATAATATGGATTACCTAGTGTGGTGTGTTATATGTGCTATTATAGTGTTGACATTATCCATATTTTTGATATACCTAGTGAGTAACTATGGGTATGGTATGTATAAGATGAGTATCGTATGCTATAAATATGATAAATTTCTCATAATTATTATTAGAAGTTTTGGAATTTATAGATCGTATACTATTCCTAAAGTAGTGCTAGTTGGAGAGGGAGGTCATGTTAGATGTAGACTTGTTAAAGTAGAATTGAATAATGCTCTATCTAGCAATTCTACAATTCAAATTCATCCAGGAGATGTTGTGAGAATGTACTATGTAGGTGAGAGTTGCTCTGATGTTTATAGAGTATTTGTAGATATTGGAGATATGAAGTATGTTGTAAATTGTATGTCATTAAGTTAATATCTAAAAATTCTTAGGATCTTCTCATTAGATAGTTGTGAAGAAGTTTTGTATATGTGTAGATGTTGGAGCTACAAGATTGAGAGTTGGTTTAGGTATGTATAATGGCGAGATTATAGATGTACTAGAGGAGAGTACTCAGAATGTTGTTTTGAAGTATAGAGATTCTAATGCAATATCTATAGAAATTTGCAATTTAGTAGATAAATTATTAACGAAGCATAACTTATCTATTGAAGATATTGAAGGTATTGGAATAGGATCTATAGGACCTCTAGATATTAAGAGAGGTATTATAGTAAAACCTCCAAACTTGCCTATTAGTGACATTGAGTATGACATTAAGAACTACATTGAAGATAAGTATAGAGTAAGAGTAGTGGTCTTGAATGATTGTGTAACAGCAGTATGGGGAGAGAAATGGTTTGGAGTTGGGAGAGATTATAAGAATATTGTATATGTTACATTCAGCACAGGAATTGGTGGTGGAGTAATTGTAAATGATACACTCCTACTAGGTGCTGATGGAAATGCTCATGAAGTTGGACATGTAGTAGTTGACACTAGTGAAAATGCATTAAGATGTGGTTGTGGAGGACTTGGACATTGGGAAGCGTACTGTTCAGGTGTAGGAATACCTAAGTTTGCTGAAAAATTAGCAAGAGAAGAATTAGCAAGAGAATATCAAAATAGTCCTATTAAAAAATTCAAATTTGAAAAATATGATGAATTTACAAGAGCATTCTTCAAATATCTAAATGATGGAGATGAATTTTGTTTAAAGATGTTTGAAAAAATTTGTAAATTTAATGCTATAGGTATATCAACAATAATACACTACTACAATCCTGAGATAATAATTCTAGGTGGTAGTATAGCTTTGAACAATCCTGATAAGATACTACAATTCAGGAAATATCTAACTCAATACCTAATGAGGGGAATCAGAATTCCTGAAATAAGAATTACATCACTTGGAGACTATGCGATACTTAAAGGAGCAATTGCATTAGTGTTCAATACACCACTAACCTATACTCAATTTGTCACAAAGTAATCTTTCTACAAGTTGTCTCAATGATAAACCTTTCTTAACTACTTCAGGATGAAGCGTTACATATCTACTATCAATATGTCCATCATTATCTTTTACAAGTTCTTTAACATCTATAAAACGCCACTGAGAACCACTATATTTAACTGCAACATATGCATAACCACCAGCTCTTCTTGAAAAATCTAGCAGTTTTAGTAATCTATCAACACTTATGCTTATGCTCTCCTCTTTAGATCTATACTTAACTTCCAGTACTAGTATCTTTCCATTCTTCATAGCTACTATATCAGGTGCAAATCTCTTTCTAACACCACCACCTGAAGATCCAGAACGGACAACAGCAAAGCCTAAACTCCATAGTTTATTTGCAAGCTCTCTTTCAACTTTAACACCTTTAATTTTAGACTTCACTACATATCTATTAGCTAAGTCTAATATCAAGATTATTAGTAACGCGGCTTCTATACACCTCTGTGAAAATATATATCTACTCTATATTAACCTCAACCTTAACATCTCCCTGTAGATATAGCTGTGTTAGGATATTATATATTTGTGAAGTATTAGTTTTATCTAAAATATCTTGAAGTACTAATATGTCTTTAATAGAGTTATAGATGTATATAGATGATGATAGTAGTATTAGATCTTTAACTTTCTCATATATTTTGATATCAATTTTCGATAATATGCTACCAAGTACTATGTGTCTATTTCTCAATATTCTATTTAGACAATCTCTAATATATGTTACATTTCTGTCAATTATGTTGATATTAACTCTCTTTCCATATTTGGGAGGTTTGTAATTTATTATTATTGAGTCTATAGTAGGCAAGTTTATTAAACTTATAGATTCTATACTTCTAAATATGTCAATTATTGGTATAATCTCGTGAATGTATGTTAGTGAGTTTATATATTCTTTAATAGCTCGAGATATGTTAGATTTATCTATGTGTAGTAGTATTTTGAAACTATTAATCTCTGTTAATTTTCTTACAAGGTCTGTGTTGAGTATATTATTAAGTCTTAGATAAATTCCATCAATATCTAACATCTTCATCATCTTTACTATATTCGATAATTCTTTCTTAGAATCTATTTTTAGATATATTTTTACACCTCTTATCTTTCCTATATTCAGTATTGGTAGTTTGTCTATGTCAAGTATTAGGTTTAGTTTTATTGGTTGATAAAGCATCACTATGTGTCACTGTTACCTATACATCATTATATCTATTCTTCAATTTCTTCAACTTCCTCTAATTCTTCAACTTCTTCAGTCCTCTCTTCACGAGATTCTTCATAGAGTGCTCCAATCTCCTTGAGTATGTTGTATATCTTGTTTATTGCTTCCTGTACTTGAGATTCTTTTTTCGCTCCTGTACACACTATCTTACCTGAGCTGAATATTAGTAGTACAACTTTTGGATTATCCATTCTATATATGAGACCAGGAAACTGCTCAGGTTCGTACATTGCGTTTTCGAGGAGTAGTGCTGCTTTTTCAATATCTACATCTGCTTTTAAATTTCCTGATGCAACAATGTTCTGTATCTGTATTTCTGGTGGTTTAGTAATTTTTACACCATGATCTCCAAGAATCTTCACTATATGCTTAACAGCCTTCTTCAACTCTTCTTCACTTTTAGCACCAGTACATACCATCTTTCCAGTTCTAAATATAAGAGCAGAGACTTTAGGTCTCTGAAGTCTAAGTATGAGACCTGGAAATTGATCTGGATTATATTCAGCTGCTGGAAGTTTCTCAGCAAGTTTCTCTAGATCTAGCTCTACACCAAGGTTGACTGTTGCTACCACATTTTCAATTCTGTAAGTTGGTTTAGCCATGAGTAGCTCTATGTTAAGACTTTTAAACCTTTAAAAAGCCTTACTCATAAAGATTTCCCCAAATATTCGACACTTTCTAACCATAAACTAACTCTTAAATATCTTCAGAAAACTAGAACATTTTGAAGAGGTATGGGAGGTAAGAAGAAGCCAACATTATCACAGCTTGTTAAGAGAATGGAGAAAGAGAAAGAACAACAGAAGAAGCAGGCAGTAGAGGAGAAGAAACAGACTAAAGTTCTCGTAGTAGATTCAAAGCTGCTTGAAGAAATTAAGAGAGATGTCATGAAGATGGACTGTGTAACACCATACGTGATAGCTAGTAAGTATGGTCTTAAGATGAGTACTGCAATGAACATTCTGAGAAGTCTAAAAGATCAAGGAATACTATACCTAGTATCTAAAGGTCATAGAACAGAAATATACGTACCAGTAAATAGAGCTAAGGACCTAGGACTTCTAAAAGTTTAACACGTGTTGGACTTATAGCTAGATCTCTCTTAATTAGATTAACAATACCAGGTTCAACAATTTCGATAATTCCCACTCTCTTCAAAACTTTCAACACTTTACCAACAATTTCAAATAACTCCTCTTCAGGAATATTTAACTTGTGGGCCAACATCTTAGATATGTCTAATCTAAGTCTAATCTCTCCAACACTCCAATACTTTGATAGATATGTCATAATCATGTTAAATATATCATCTATATGTGGAATATTTTGAAATTCTGATACTACAACTTTCCTAATCTTATCAATAGAATCTTCAATAGATCTATCTTCACCTTGTCTTAATCCACTCTCTAACTCTCTACTTCCTGTTCCTGTCTCTTCCCTCAATTTCTGGTCTGTTGTAGATTTCTCAATATCTCTCTTCTCAACTTGTTCAACTTTCTTCTCAGAAATCTCTACTTTTGCTTCAACCTTCTTCTCTTCAACCTTATGCTCAGTTTTGTGTATATCGACTTTCTCTTCCTTCTTTTTCTCCCTCTTTTCAACTCCTAATATTGAGTCTAGGATTGTCTTCTTAACTTGACGTTTAGTAACTACTTTATGAGTTGTGTATGCTGATTCTACTAGTGTTGGAATTTCTATTAGATATTCTTTACCGTTAATACTAATTTTTGTTATAGTCTTCTTGTCTATAATCTTTATCTTCTTCTCTTTCTCAAGCTCTCTTATTAATAATCCTAAGAGTATTATTCCTATTGAATTCTCTCTAGCCCATTTGATAAGTCTTGAGTAATCTACTCTACCATTTCTAACTATAAAAGTGTATAAATTTTCTTTTAATGCTAACAAGCTCATTATCTCTAACCCTCAGAGTTATCTAGGTAACATACCTTAAATATACTTTCCACAATTAAAGCATAGTGTCACTCTCAAGCATATATTTAGCAATATCTAGTGAGAGAAGACTTGGCATATTAGCAGCTTTAAGACAATCACGATGTTTATCATTTGAAGAGTTATCTAGACAGTTAAATCTAGATATAGCAACACTACTCTATGAGGTAAATTTACTACAACATGGTGGTCTAGTATCAACATGTGAAGGTTCTGTCTGTCTAACTGATAGAGGTCAATATGTAATTTCTAAAATAATTTCTCTAGATCAAGATCTACTATCTAGAATATCTTCAAGAAATTCAATTTTAAGAAGATTTTTCAATTTTATAACATTTAAAACACTTGCAGTATATATTGCAGCATCAGGTTCATTAAGCATACTACCACTCATACTTCTATCATTTCTAGGACTGTCACTATTCTATAAGTTTAAGATAAATTTAATACTTTTAGTACCTCTAGAATTTCACACGTTCAATATAATGACAGTTATATCAAGTCCTATAATACTCTTCATATATTTCACATTACTCTCATGGATTATATCTAGAAAAGTCTTGATAATTCAATCATTAGAGGCAACACTATTTACAATATGTATAATATCTCTAAATACATTAGTATACTATATACTCATAGTGATTATTGGTATAAATACTATAACATTAATGTTACTTGAAGCTATGAAGTTGATAATAGCAACTATAGCTATAATATCAACTTCAACATTAATATCATACTATATTGGTAGGACATACGAATCTATATTTTTGATAGAATCTTTAACATTATTAATACCATGCTTAATACTATACGCATTATCGAGATAGAGAATGTGTATAAACCGAGAGAAGATACATACATAACATTAAGAGGAATAGATGTAGCATTAAGTCTAGAAGTTCTCAAAAATTTAAAAGACAAACTATTGAAAATATGTGATGTCGGTTCAGGAACAGGAATATTAGGACTCTACATAACTAGTAAACTTATACAGAATAATATTAGAAATATAGATATTATTAGTGTCGATATAGATTTTAAAGCCTGTATATGTACTTTAACAAATTTTAAATTAAACAATCTAGATGTTTATGTAGATGTTATATGTTGTGACCTGTTAGAATGTATTAAAGATACTTGCAAATTGCATATATTGATATCAAACCCTCCATACCTACCTGAAGATGAGTACTGTGACCACACAATATGTGCAGGACCTGATGGTAGAGGTGTTATTGATAGAATACTAATGGAGTGTTTTAATAGAAAAGTCAGGATGTTAATATTAACACAATCATCACTATCAGATATAGGTAAGACTATACGTATATTAAAAAGTTTTAAATCTGATATACTAATTGTAGGACTGATACACATACTATTCGAAGATATTATAACTATCTTAGCAATAAACTACATAGAGAAAGACTTAAAAAATCCATAGTCTAGGCAATTATTAAGAGAAAGGGCCCGTAGCTCAGCCAGGTCAGAGCGCCCGGCTCATAACCGGGTGGTCCCGGGTTCAAATCCCGGCGGGCCCACCAAATTCTAACTCCTTCTTCATTCAATAATTCATGACTAATGATGAGGCACGAGCGTTTCTGACATTATGATGTAACTGCGCCCATCCTGAACATGGTGCGTACTATTAGGTGGTTTTATAAATAAGTCTTCACTTCACGTTTTAATGATGGCAGATACTCACGTTAAGATAGAACCTCTACTTTACAAGTTTATTAGATGTTGTTTAAATAGAGCATATGCAATGTTAGATGATTCACAACTATCTGCAGAAGAGAGGTATAGTCTTGAAACACTACTACAGAGAGTTAGATCAAGTGAAGATTCTTGGAAAGATATTGAAGATCTCATAAGATTTATCAAGGGAGAATTCTTAACAATATATGAAGATGGTTTAAAAAGACTTCCAAAAGAGCTTGTTAGAGAGTTATTCATAAAAACTGTAGATTTATGTCTACAACTACCTGAGGTGTATACTAGAGAAAATATTAAAGAAGCATTCCTAGAAGTTAGGAAGAAGATTGAAGAAATTTACGAAAAATTAAAACAAGAAACTTAGATTAAATATCTAGGCATACCTAGGTTATAAATTACTTAAGTATAGTCTTATTGTGAAGAGTGATAGTCTACTTGAAGAAATTGAGAAGCTCATAGATGAAGGTATAGGTAAAATACTGATATCAGCATATCCAGGGTTTGGAAAGACTAGATTAATACCAAAAATCGTAGATATTTTAGCTAGAAGAGGTATTAATAAGATTCTGATATTTGTAAGATCATTAGCAGAGATAGAAGAAGTTTATAAATTTTTCAAAAATACAAGATTAAAAGCTACATGTCTGGTAGGTAGAGAAAAATTATGCCCATTCAATGCAAAGAACATAAATGAGTGTACACAATTTAGAGATAGAGGAATCTGTCAATTAAATAGAGTTAGAGGACATGTAAACATACACATTAAAAACATTTTAAACTATAGAGATATTGTAGAATTATCAAAGACTTTAAATACATGCCCTTACGATCTATCATTTACAATAGCACTACAGTCACAGGTAGTGATTACAACAATAACATATCTCTCAAATATGGAATTATATAGAATAGTGAAGCAGATAGTACAAAATTGCGAAAATTATGGTGTCATAATTGATGAAGCACATACGGTAATTACAGGTATAGAGCAGAATGTTGAAGTTAGTAGAGAATCTTTGAAAATATTTAGAGATCTTTCAGAAAATGAGGAGATAGTCATCATAAAGCCTAGATTTAATATCGATAATATAAAACAATCTTCCCATATAGATATTGAAAATATTCTATATACGATATTTACAGATTTACTATACATTAAAAGTTTAAGTGACAAATTTATAATTAAAACCTTAACAATAAGCTCAGTTCAAGATCTTATAGATAACTCTCAAATATGTATTTTATTGTCAGCATCTATAACGGAAAAGTTTAAAAATTTAAGCAAGCTTATAGATAACTTCTATAAAATATTTATAGAAGATGTGCCTAGTCATATAGATAATTTGAAAGTCTATATAGTCTGTGATGTTGAATTTAATGAGAGATTTAAGTATACTAGAATGTGTATAAATATATTACAGAGAATTTTATCGAGTATTATAAAGTGTTCTCCATTAGTTGGAGGTATCGTAATACTGTTTTCAAGTAAGAAATTTCTAAAATATTTCATAGATAATTCAGCAAGTTTTCTAAAATATTTAGATGTTCGATATTTCATACTTATGGATAGTGATGTAGATATCGTAGATAGGTATAGAGAGATTTCTCATGAGGATAGGTGTATACTATTTTCATATGTTGGTAGTCCAATTTGTGAAGGTATTAACTTTCTTGGTGATGAACTTGTAACTTTAGTACTTGTGGGGTTTCCATTTCCTGAATTTTCTAGATGGAATTTCTATAAAATGAACTTTTTGAAGAGGTATTGTGAGAATAGTTTTATTGCAACTTTTCTATTTCCTGCAATTTCAATAACAATACAGACTGTAGGTCGTGCTATGAGAGATCTTGATAAGAGAGTTAAGAGAGTTTTTCTTATTGATAGAAGGTTTTTAAAATATTCTAACTACTTCCCGAAGTGGTTTCCAAAGCCGCATATTATGAGTATAAGTGACATAACTGAAAGTTTCGGTCTACTATTGTGATGAGGTTTATATATCTTATAGACCTAGTCTTGGATGATAGAGCTAGCCTTGATGGGCTTAATGCTTGCTGCATTAGCTGTTACTTTAGGAACATCTGATAATTCTAGCATAGTTATAGGTAGGAGAGGAATATTACCATACTCACTATCATTGAATAGACATATATGTGTGTATGGACCAACACGTAGTGGTAAAACAGGATTTGTGAGATATCTAGTTAAGAAGTTGTCTAGGAGAGGCATTGTCACAATATTAGATTGGCATGGTGAGTATACAGATCTTGATCTACTTTCTATAAGTTATGATATGGTTCAAATAGACATTTCTAAGATACCTCTAAAACTATTAACAGAAATTATTGGACATGGACTTGGATTGAATGAGCCAAGTATGTACATGTTGTATAAGATTTTGAAGAATAGTAAACCTGAAACTGTTAGAGATGTTGTAAATGCAGTTGAAGAATATTTTGCAACAACTAGGACTGAGGCTGAGATGAAGGCAGCAATATTGAGAAGATTAGAATATGTTCTCTCATCAATGTCGAGAGGAGTATTAGAGCCGGAGATTTTGGTGAAAGAGTCTTGCTGTATTGATTTGAGTAATCTTACAGTTATAGAGGAGAAGAAGCTTGCAGCTTCACTCATACTAGCTATGATATACGTATACTATATGCATAGTGGAATTGTTCGTAAAAATCCTACACATTTCATAGTTATAGAGGAGGCACAAAACTTACTAAAGGAGGATAACACAATTCTACACCACATAATACTAGAACTTGCAAAATATGGTGTTAGAGTCATATTAATAACAAACGTACTTCCAGATACGACAATACTTACACACTGTACATTACTTATGTTTAAAATAAGACCAGAATATACAAAGAATATTGTTATTAGTGAAGATTTATACAAAATTATGAATAGTATGAAGGATAGTGAGATGTTAGTAATAACTCCTAGTGAAATTTCTAAAATAGTTCCATGTAGAGAGAAGAATTTTGAAAATTATATAAGACCGGTAAAGGTAGTAGAAGAGTATATCGAATCGAAAGAGGATTATGTAAAGCAAAATACTGATAGTGTAAGCTCAGAAAGAGAGAATGTACAGGTAAGAGATTTTAATCAAGTTAAGAGACGTGACTACATGACTATGTCTAATTCTGATTATAGTGAGACTAAGACTGTTAATAATGTGAGAATAGACGTTACTAATTATTTAAAAAAGGTTGAAGATATTGAGAGTAGACTGGCAATAATAAGAGAGAGACTAGATGAAATAGAAAGAATGTTAGTATATGAAGATGAAGTGTTGAAGAAGATAGTCGAGAAGATATTGGAGGAAAGAGAGTAGTATACGTGAATTTAATGTAGAATCCATATTTAGAATTAATGAGAATCTAACCTGTACTCCATGTGTAGTTTCCGGAAAATCTCCATGTAAAATTCGTTGTAGTTCATATTACTCAAAATTTAACTTTTGGGTGTGCATATACTGCACAGTTCATGTCCAGAAACAATGGAACTTCAGTTATGGATAATAGGAAGATAAAAATGCTCGTACTACAGTTCCTTAAAGAGATAATTTCAAATGCAAGAGGTCAGTTAGTAACTTTCAGACCAGCTAAAATAGCTCAGGAAATATCATCAATAACTAGGAGAAGTCCAAGAGCAGAGTCTGTCGTTATTAGAAACTTCTTCGAGGAGCTTGTTGAGTATAAACTTATTCAAGTTATTAAGAAGAGTGCACGTGGAAAGGTGTATGGAATCTATAGGAATAGCATGTTGTGGAACCTGTTAGAACATTATGATGTTGGTAGTGTACTTGCAATAATTGAGAATATAATGAAGAGTGAAGGTAGTATAATGGTGAACACTATGACTGGATTAAACAATACCTCAAAATTTACTCAAAGTGAAGAGACTAATGTAAATGAGAGAACAAACGTCTATACTGAAACTGTTTGATCTCATAGCTAGAACTGTAGATAAACCTGATAAATTTATACAATTTCTTCTACAGTATCTATCAGATACGAATTTAAAGATTGAGAAGTATGAAGGAGTTGTAAAGATATGCGAAGATTCTAGATGTACTAGATATGTAGTAATAACATACAATCCAACTATAGAAATATTTTCAACATCTAGAAAAATTTCTAAACTTATAATTGACATAGCTTTGAAATACTTAGCTACAAGTGGTGAGAAAAAGCTAGTACTACTCTACATGAATATTGGAGATAGTAGATATGTTAAACTTACAAAAATACTAAGACATAGGAGTGATAGTTTTTATATAATAAGTTCTAAACTTTGGAATTTTATTATAGCTTTAATTGCGATATTTGTAGCATTTCTATCGTCAATAGTGTTTAAAGACTTACTTCTAACAATGGTATTTGTAGTAATGTCATCAATATTTATGTCAACACTATCATTACTAAATGTGTATAAGTCCTCTCGTGGTATAGATATATTTTCGAGAGATATATTGAAAATTTGTATATCATGTAGATTTGATACTCCTGAATCTAGAATTAGATCTCTCTTAAGGATTCTTAAAAATTTTGATGAAATATCTAGAGATACTGTACATACTATAGATGCAATATCTAGGATAGTTTTAGGAGAATACTATCAGAATTTTAATATTGATAACATCTCGCTTGATATAAATGTTGTTAATTTGTTAGATAAGTTGAAGACTAAGGTCTTATTAGTGAATTCTGATTATTGTAATGCGTTTACATTACCAATATTTAGACGTATTATAATTACTACTAAGCTATTAGCAGTCTTAAATAATCAGGAAATTAGTGCTGTAATTGCTCATGAGATTGGTCATATTGTTAATAATGACTTTATAAAATCTTTAATATTGTTCATATTAAATTCATTCATTATATATCTAATTGTTAGGTATATGATATCTACATTCATGTCTATAATATTTATACTTTCAACAATGTTATTATACATATCGATATCTATACTCTTGTTCTTTGCTATTTTTAGAAAATTTGAAATTTATGCAGATAAGTATGCTGAGAAGATTGTAGGATCTGATAGTCTTGTGAATGCTTTGATTAAGGTTGGTTGGAAGTCTCTAATTTTGGAGATTGATAAACCTATAATGCTTATGTTGGCTAGAATTATATCAACACATCCACCTATACTTGATAGAGTTCTAAGAGTCGTTTAAATAGTCTATACGAATTATTACACCTGAATGTCTCTATATTCACTTATTAACCAGATTATACATCTTGCAGAGGCTAGAGGTGAGAGAGATATTCTATCTCTAGTTCTAGAACTTGAACGTGAGATGACTAAGATATTGGCTAAGTTGATAGAGCTTAGAATGGTTATTGATGATGTGGTTGGTGAATATGTACAACTTGATAAGACTCAATTAACTAAAGTTGAGCTAGATATAGTAGATATGTTAAAGGAACAGAATTGTAGATGCGTTGATATTAATACTATTATAAGGAAGTTGGAAGGTTATACTCCTATAACTGTTATAACTGCTTTAAAGAGATTGAAAATTATGAAGATAGTTGATATTGATGTGGATGTTGACCAGAATGGTAAACTTAGTGTACGTGCATGTCTTAGAGTGAAGTAATTTGACAGGTAGTAGAAGAACATTTTAAACCTCTACCACGTTTAAACATAAATAGAGTTATGTACGACGTACCTTTCGTACCATCACCTGAAGTTGTAATACGTAGAATGCTTCAACTTGCAGATGTTAGAGAGAATGAGATAGTGTACGACCTTGGATGTGGTGATGGTAGAGTACTCATAATTGCTGCTAAGGAATTTGGAGCTAGAGCTGTAGGTATTGAGATTAGGAGAGATCTATACGAGCAATGTGTACGTAGAGTAAGAGATCTAGGACTTGAAGATAGAGTAAAAGTTTATCATGGAAACTTCTTCGAATATGATCTATCTGATGCAGATGTCATAACACTATACCTACTAACTAGCGTTAATGAGAGGTTGAGACCTAAGCTTGAGCGTGAACTTAGACCTGGAACTAGAGTTGTTAGTCATGATTTTGAAGTACCAGGATGGAGACCTATAATAATTGAAGATCTATATGAAGAATGGAGAAGTCATAAACTCTACCTATACAAGATACCTGGAGCAGAGATACCAATACCTGGAAATGTAGAGCCAAATACTGACATGTTGACAGATATCGAGAAGAAAGTTATAAAGTATATTGATGGAAGTACAAGTATTGAGGATATTGCAAAGAAGCTTGGAACAACATTGAGAACTGTTAGAGAGATTGTAAATAAATTCTACAAGATGGGTGTAGTTAAAGAGATTAAAGTTGTAAAAGGTACACCATGAGGATTTGAAATTAATGGAGGTATACGAAGTTGGTAATCCAACGTGCAATATACATACCATAGAGGAGCTAGTTGAAACATATAGACAATGTGGAGGGTATATGGCAAAAAATGTCTATAAAGCATGTCGAATAATGTTAGACATGTTTACTAGTAATGAAATAGTAATACTCTCATTTCCTGCAGATATAATAGCGACAGGAATTAGATCAATAATAGCAGACTTCTTAAGAAGAGGATTCGCAGATATAGTAATAACAACAGCAGGAACATTAGATCACGATATAGCTAGAGCATTTGGTGGAAAATATATATCACATAAATTTGATGTTGATGATTCTAAACTTAGAGATGAAGGATTTCATAGAATTGGGAATATACTAGTCAAAATAGAGCATTATGGACCTATAATTGAGAATTTTATACATAACTTCTTAAGCAAATTAACTAGAGATGGTATTACTAAACTTGGAATTAGAAGACTACTATACCTAATGGGTAGACATATTGAAGACGAAAATTCCATAGTTAAGATATGCTCAATAAATAAGATACCGATATACGTATTTGGATATGTAGATGGTGCATTTGGTACAGCAATTCTCACATATAATGAAGTTCAGAGAAGTAGGGTTGACAGTAAGAAAGTAATTATAGATCTATATGAAGATGAGAGAGAGCTAGAGAAGATATTTAGCAATTTTAAAGATGTTGGATGTATTATTATTGGTGGTGGTGTTAGTGGAAGACATGTCGAGTACATAATTGACAGATATGTTAGAAATATTAGACACTTAGTAACGATACTATCAACACCATACGAGAGAGTAAACGTAAGATGTGAGAAAGGTACTACAATATACTCAGATGCAACAATCATAATACCAATACTATTCTCATATATCGTAGCCAAACTTAAAAATAGAGAGAGGAAATTGCTTGAGTGTTTAGAGTGGTAGATTTATCACTCTACTACATTCTAATACTACTAACTTCTCTAATATCTGTTCTATGTGTATCTAAATTACGAAGTAGCAAGATCTTAGCTATAGATGTTCATAAGCCAAATAAGGTTGAAATACCTAAAATTGGAGGACTATGCCTTCTAGCTAGCTCACTCATTTCAATACTGCTAGACTATTTTCTCAATGTCATAAAGCTAGAACTACTACTCATAATTCAGCTACCTGCTATCATAGTTGGTATAGTTGGTCTTCTAGATGATCTTTATGATATAAAACCAATATTTAGAATACTGACCTGTATACTGACATCTATAGTACTTGTAGTACTTGTAACACCTACAGACTCATTTCTGATAGTGGGATCCGTTAGAAATGTATTCTTTTTAGATTCTCTATCTTGCATACTTATGATTATAATGTTCAATGCTGTAAATATGTTAGATGTTATGAATGGTGTTGTATCTGGAGCATGTTTAATAATATTTACAACAATGTTAATATTAAGCATATTTTACGGCAATATAGATAATTTAAAGATATATCTACTACTACTATGTCAAATAATTCCATTATTCCTATTTAACAAGTATCCAGCTAGAGTATTTTTAGGTAATGTTGGTTCATATATGCTTGGTGTATATATTGGAATTACAGCATGTTATTGTGGGATGTTTGTAGAAACATTATTAGCATGTTTACCATTCATAATAAATGGTCTTCTAATTCTTGCATCAACTAGAGGTAGAGTATTTATTGGAGGTAGAAAATATGCATCAAGACCAATAATATGTAATGGAGGCATATTGTATCCAAATCCTGATAAGAATGCTACACTTAGTCTAGCAAGGATATTTGTCATATATGGTTCAAATACAGAACCTAAGGTTGTCAAAAGAATATTAACACTATTCCTCATATCGTGTATCCTGACATTGATAATAGTTTTTATATATAGACTTATTTAAAGACGACATGTCTAGAATATCCCTAAATCCATACATAGCCTTCATAATATCATTTCTATTACTACTAGCTTTGATAAGTATTGCAGCCTATGTTAGATCAACATTTCTAGAAGAACTTCCAGGAGTTGTTAGAGCTATCTCATATTTAGCATTTGTATGCTTTATAGTCTGTGTATGGTCGTACATTACCTATAAGATCTTTAGAACGGTTGAAAGAAGGGGGTTAAAAACTTCTCAAATATATTCTATACATGAAGATAAGGAGGGAGAAGAGAGGAAGTCTCATACTTGAAGAGATTTTACTGATTGCAGTGTCTATAGCTGTACTTATAGCTTTGATAAGTATTGTTGGAGGTATACTAAGTCACATGACTAAGGGTATAGAGATGTTGAATGTTGATATTGGAAAGGCTTTCCAAAATTTTACTAGTAAGATATGGCATGTGATAACGAGAGCATTCAAGATTTAGTTAATCGAGTTAGAAAGCTTTTGAGAGAGATTACTGAGATTGAGCATAGAGTATTGATGTTAGAGAATATGATTGAGAAGAGGAGGAAGATTATCGATATATTGAGAGAAGTTTTGGAGAAAAAGTAAATACTAGTTAGGGTATATCTAATCTGCGTGGTAAAATACGTCTTCATTACAGGAGGTGTATTGAGTAGTGTTGGTAAGGGGGTTATTACAGCATCTATAGCTAAGATATTGCAAGCTAGAGGATATAGAGTAACTACGATAAAGATTGACCCATACTTCAACGTTGATGCAGGAACAATGAATCCATATCAGCATGGTGAAGTGTTTGTTACAGCTGACGGTGGTGAGACAGATCTAGATCTTGGTCATTATGAGAGATTTCTAGATGTTGAACTTACAAAGGATCATAATATAACTTCAGGTAAGGTATATCTTAAAGTTATAACTGATGAGCGTGAAGGTAAATATCTTGGACAGACAGTACAGCTTATTCCACATGTTACAGATGAGATTAAGCGTGAGATTAAGTATGCTGTAGAGAAGTCGAATGCTACCATTGGAGTTGTAGAGATTGGTGGTACTGTTGGGGATTACGAAAGTCTACCATTCTTAGAAGCTATTAGACAGATGAGACTTGAAGAAGGTTATGACAATACTGTGTTTGTACATGTAGCTCTAGTACCTATAATTGAAACTACTGGGGAACCTAAAACAAAACCTCTTCAGCATAGTGTGTTTGAATTGAGGAGAATAGGTATACAGCCTGACATAATTATTGCTAGATGTAAAACATGGCTTGATAATGAGATTAAGAGGAAGATTGCATTGTTTACAAATGTTCCATCAAGTGCAATATTTACAGCACCTTACGTAGATACTATATATAGGATACCTCTAATACTTGATGAGGAAGGTCTAGGAGATTATCTAGTTAAAAGGTTGAAACTTGAACCTCGTAGACCTGACCTTTCTGATTGGTGTGATTTTGTTAATAGACTTTCAAGTCCTAGAGATAGTGTTAAGATTGGTCTATGTGGAAAGTATGTTAAATTGAAAGATTCCTATCTGAGTGTTCTGGAGGCTTTAACACATGCAGGTGCAAAACTTAGAATAAAACCTGAAATTGTGTGGATTGATGCAGACTCTATAGAGAAGGGATCTGAAGAAGAACTTGAAAAACTTAATGATGTTCATGGTGTAATTGTACTACCAGGATTTGGTATTAGAGGAGCAGAAGGTAAGATTAGAGTTATAAAAGAGGTTAGAGAGAGAAAGATACCATTTCTAGGAATTTGCTTTGGAATGCAGCTTGCAGTTGTTGAATTTGCTAGAAATGTACTAGGTTTAAAAGATGCTAATAGTACAGAGATAAATCCTGAAACACCACATCCTGTTGTTGATCTAGCACCAGAACAGAAGATGATAGATAAGAAAGGTGGAACAATGATGCTTGGTAATAAGCCTGTTAAAATTATGAGAAACACATTAGCTTATAGGCTATATAACGTAGAGCTAGTGTATGAGAGACATAGACATAGATATATTATAAATGAGAAGTATATACCAGATCTAGAGAAGGCAGGTTTGAAAATTTCAGGAATAAGAGCAGATACTGAATACACTATAGTTGAGATAGTAGAACTTGAAGATCATCCATTCTTCATAGGAACACAATTTCACCCTGAGTTCAGAAGTAGACCATTGAATCCACATCCACTGTTTGTTGGACTTCTAGATGCAGCACTACGATTTAAATATGGTGAAAAGATATAGTCATTAGAGTGATGATGCAGTTCGCATATGATAGATGATTAAGCCCTCGAATACTGACTTAAACTATCTAATCTCTATGACATCCTCATCCTCAATATCCTCTCTCTTCCTCACTCTGAGTTTTTCATTATGAACTTTAAATATTCTCAATAATCCAAAAACTATGAGACATATTACACATATAACAAACATTATGATTATAATACTACCACAACTAAATGTTGGTATTGATATAGTTATAGTAAATTTACTAGAATTTACATAGATATTATTACTAACACTATACTCATCATGAACAATATTAACTCTATGATAACCACATAATACAACACATCCACCTCTACATAAATTACCATCAATATATACTCTAGCATTAATTGGAAGTCCAAACATGTCTACAGTATTAACATAGATTTTAGATAGACATAAATTTACAACTATTCCATTTTGAGTATATACATAGGGTAGCTCTATCCTCTTTCCATCAACGACTGTGTATATTCTAAACTTAGATTTACAATATTGTAGATATGCAATATTGAAAGTATTATTAAACTTATACACATAATATCTATAGTTTTTACCACATACATCTACAATTAATGGACAACCACTTTTACAAATACCTCCAAGATTTATATGAACACTCATCTTAACAAATGGTAATTTCAATTCTACACCTCTCGTAATGTATATTTTCCCTAAACTTATCGTTCTATTATTAAACTTTAGATATGCCGTGTATACACCTTCAACAACACATACATCTGGTCTATATGTCACTGTTATAGGTCCTGATAGTATTATTTTTACACTTCTGCTAATAGTCTTATATGAGAGTGGAAGACCGTTCAGATCTGTAAGTATTACCGAACTTAGTGGTACTATGTCATTACTAATCTTAACACTATTACTAATTATTGAATCTAGATAGTATGTCCTTACAGCTATATTATCAATTGTTAAATATATGAAACTCTTCTCATAACTAACAATAGATGATGAACATTGAGTGTTATTACATATCTGTACGTTATTACAAATTTTCAATACATCATTACTTATATAAACCTTCACCTTACGCATTTTGTAGGTATTGTTGCTCTTCTCTACAGGTATTATGTAGTATGCTGTTACATTAACTCTAGCTGTACCTTCAATACTTATCTCAATATTATGCATATAAGATTTTAAACATTCTACATATAACTCACCTGTATATTTCTTCTCTACAATTTCTGTAAATAATTTTGGTCTATATGTTAGATTTATTGGTGCAATACTTACAATACATATCTTATAGTATAGTAAATACCCTAACTTACCATTTATTATTGCTAAATTTGGAAATGTTGTTGACGATATGTTTAGTATATTATTATTCAATACGTACTGTCTAGATAAGCCGCTTAAAACTATTCCAAAATTATCATTCATATCCGTCTTATATAGTAGTATTTTTATACAATTTACATAGTCTGGTACATATAGAACAACATCTCTAAGATTATACTTCTTCAATACAATATTATCCTCCTTATTTCCTAGAATTGTTATATATTCAACATTTCCTATAGCAAATTTTGAATTGTTTGATAAGTATATCTCTACTAGTCCATGTATATTACAAATTTTAAATTCAAATTTCGTATAGTTGTATGGTATGTATAGTGTTTTTACAATATTTTTCTCACTAGTTTTTATACCTATCTGCTCTATGTAGTATATTGATTGTTGACAATGTACTAGTTGAATGCTTGATGATATTAGTAGACATATGGCTAGTGTAATTATTATTAATGATATTCTCATTGTGACGATATTGTTGACTTATCTTAATAGAGTAACTTTTAAATTAACGTAATAGAGAACTTCACCACATATACATGGTTAAGGAACATTGGATTGAATTGTTAGCTTCTAGGATTGCTGAAAGATGTTCTCGATTAGGGAAGGATGAGTGTGTTCTAAATGGTGGTTTAAGTGTTTCAGGACTTCAACATGTCGGTAGACTTAGAGGTGAAGTTGTTATGAATGATGTATTAAGGAGAATTCTAGAGACTAAGTATGGTCTCAAGGTTAGACAATACTTAACATTATACACAATGGATCCGTGGAAAGGTAAGGATAGACAATTGAGAGAGTTTAAAAATGTTGAAGAAGCTCTAAGATATGTAGAGTGGCCTCTTGAGTACGTTCCCGATCCATATGGATGTCATAGGTCATGGATTGAGCATTATTGGGAAGATTTTGGTAATTATCTCAAAGATTTTGCACATGATATACAGATAGTAACTACAGGCGAGATGTATAGAAGTTGGAATTCTATGAGAGAATTTATATTGAAAACATTAGAGAAGAGGATTGAAATAATTAAAGTCTTAAATAAGTATAGAGGTAGAAATCCATATCCTGATACGTACATACCGTTTGAGCCTAGATGTAGATCTTGTGGTAGAATTGGAAAAGCTAAAGTTATAGATATAGATGTTCATAAAGATAGAGTAGTGTATAGATGTGAATGTGGATATGAAGGTGAAGGTAGACTCAGCGAGGGTAAGCTACCTTGGAGAATTGAGTGGGTTGCTGTGTGGTATGTTCTTAAAGTTGATTTTGAACCATTTGGTAAAGATCATGCAACACCAGGAGGTTCTAGAGATTCAGCTAAAGATCTTGCAGAGACTGTCTACGGTATAGAAGCACCATTAGGTGAATGGTATGAATGGGTTGGATATGTTAAAGGTGGTAAAGATGTTGGAGATATGGGTAGTAGTGACTTCATAGGATTTACACCTAGAGAATGGCTTGAAGTTGCAGAACCTGAAGTATTGAGATACTACTACATATTTCATGAACCTCACAGAAGACTCGTTCTTGGAATTGAAAATGTTTACCAGTACGTAGATATGTACGATAGAGCTGAAAGACTGTACTATGGAATTGAAAAGCCTAGTCCTGCAGAGGAGGAGTATATTGATCTAATTAAGAAGAGCTACATATATGCACAACTTAGACCACTGCCGAAAGAACCACCATTCCAACTACCATACTTACATGCAGTTGCACTAGTGCAAACACTACCAGAGACAGATAATGTAGACGTAATGCTTGAACATGCAATTAAGAGATTAAAAATGACTAAAATACTTCAAAAAGAGCTTGATGATTACTCAATAGAGAGATTGAAGAGAAGATTGTTAAATGCTAAGAACTGGGTTCAAAAATATGCGCCTGAAACATATAAGATTAAGCTAGTTGAAGATATTGAAGTAGATAAGGTTAAGACATTTTCAGAAAAGGCTATAGAGAAGATAAAGATTCTAATTGATAAACTTGAAAGTATTGATAGATGGGATGATGAAAGTATTAAAGAAGCTATGAAATCAATACCTAAAGAAGATAAGAAGATTGAAAGAGAGTTCTTCAAAGCAATATACATAGCATTCTTCGGTAAAGATAGTGGACCTAGAATTGCACCATACTTCGCAATTTTAGGTAGAGAATTTGTTATAAATAGATTAAGAAGATTAATACAGGTATGGCAAAGTACCAGATAACAACTTTTGCATTAAGTTCAATATTACTAGCAGCTACACTACACATATACTTCAAAAGTCTTGATAATGTAGTTCAATTATCATCATTAGTGTTTGGAGGATTTAGAAATTATCTCTCAATACTACTATGGTTAAGCATAATACTTTTTGCAACTAGTGCAATAACAAATCTCCTAGCTAGAGCAGACATTGAACATCACATATCTACAATGCATCCATATAGAGAGGAAGAGGAACTAACTATCATAACTATAAAGAGAATATTAACGTACAGTTCTATAGGTATGATATTGACAAGTCTTGTGATACTACTATTAGCACTACTTAGAGCTTCAGTAATGTTCTAACCTCTAGTTAATTCCTCTAATCTTCTTCTCAACTCATCTCTCTCCTTCTCAAGCTCTTCAACATATCTTCTTAATCTCTCAATCTCCTGCTTCTCCTGCATTAACCTATCTCTAAGTTCGATTAATGCACTTTCTCTAACGACTAGAGCTCTCTGATAGTTTATTAGCTCTCGCTCCTTCTCTAACAGCTTTCTTTCCCATTCAACAAGTCTTCTTTCTTCTTCTACAAGTTTTGTCATTAATGGTTCGATTTTTTCGAATAGTTCTTTCCTTCTCATACTTATCTCAGCATCTAACTTTCTAAGCTCCTCTTCACGCTTCTTCAACTCTTCTTCGATCTTCTCAATTTCCTGTTTCTTAGATTCAAGCTTCTGCTCTAGAATTTTCAACTCTTCTTCACGTCTCATAAGTTCAAGCTCTTTTTCAGCTAACTCTCTCTCCTTCTTGAGTAGTTCTTCATATTTAGCTTTAATTTCTCCTTCCCTCTTCAATAATTCTCTAACACGTGCATTATCAGCTTCTAATCTAGCTGCTTCAATCTCTAGTCTTCTCTCAAGAGCTTTCAGGTTAGCTTCCCATTCTCTAAGCTTAGACTCCTTTTCTGAAAGTTCTCGCTCCTTCTCTATTAATCTACTTAAGGTTTCATCAAATTTCACTATCGTCTGTGACATTTGTGAAGATAAGTTTCTCAATTCTGAAAGCACGTTCCAAGATTCTGATAATCTCTTCTCTAATTCTTCAAGTCTTCTTCTGTCTTCTTCAATCTTCTGTCTCTCTCTTTCAATCTCCTCAGTCCTTATCCTAATCTCAGTCTCCTTCTCTGCTATTTGTCTAATCTTACTCTCAAATTCTGAATACTTCTGTAGTATCTCGTCTAGAGTCTGTTTAAGACCTTCAGATATTGAGCTTATCTTAATTATGTGTTCTGAAACACTTTCCATCCTACTAAACGTATCTCTTAACTTCTCATCAAGTTGTGATAGTGTTGATGATATTGATTCAACACTAGTCTTAATACCTTCAAAACTTTGTGAAATATCTCTTGAAATGTTTGATAATGATGTATATGCTTCTGATAGCTTATTCATAATTTCTTTAAATGTGTTTGTTAAATTCTCTGTCAATTGTTTAAATGATTCTAAATATTGTGCAACACTTACAACTCTACTCTCAATATCTCTAACCATGTCGTTAATAAGTCTAACTAGATCTTGCAGAGTCTTGTCACTTCTACGTGATGCTTCTACTAGAGATTCTGCATATTTTTGAAGTATTGAAAGTCTGTTAGAGATGTCTGTTATAGTTGATATCTGAGTATTTGTTACGTTAAGAATCTCATCAAGACGATGAAGTATTGTGCCTATAGCAGTCTCTACATCTACTCTCCTACTACCTCTAAAAAATGACATTCTCAGCTATATATGTGACATGAGGTATATAATACTTTTGTTCAAATGCTTTTTTGAGTAAATACTCTAGTTAGAACATCTTTAAGTGTATCAATAGATTCTCTTAACTTTCTAATTTCAAGTTTAATATCTTCTAAAAGTGTTAACATATCTTCTCTATACCTATTAATCTCATTTACAGCAGTCATAACTTTCTCTTCAACATCTTTCAAATATACTGTGAGGAGTGTCTTAACATCTCTGATATCTGTAGCATATGTTGACAAGTTTGTCATTAGTGAAGATATTGAATCTCTTATAGATGTTAAAAATTCTCTATGAGCTATTAGTGAAGTCTCTAATCTTCCAATAGATGTTGATAGTGATCTCAGGAATACAGAAACATCAGAAGACCTCTCTCTAGTCTGCACACCTGAAGATAGTTTTCTAACCTCATCTTGAACCTCTCTAATATTTTCACGTAATTCCTGTATAGACTTAGCCAATTCTTGAATAGTTCCAGAAAGTGTAGCTATATTTCTCAAAATTTCTTCTAAAAGTTCGATTGAAGATGACATATCTAGAATTTGAGATACTTGATATATAGATATTTCTATCACTTTCTAGAAAATAGGAGCATAATTTCATCAGGTATATCTCTATCAACTATGTATATAGTATCTCCACCTTGTCTATCTAGAACTCTGACATGTGGATTTTCTACATAATCTATAACTCTTCCAATAATCTTAATCTCATCTTCAGGAACATACCTCTTGACAATCTCAACTACCTGATCAACATTCTTCTCATTAACTACTGCTAATAGACATCCTGAACTTAGAGATTTTAATGGATCTAGATTTACAATATTTAGAACTTTCTTAACATCTTCTCTAATCGGTATTTCTGATTTCCACAATTCTATACATGTTTTTGAAGCTTTGGAAATTTCAAAAACTCCTTGAATAATACCACCCTCAGTAGGGTCATGCATTGAATCTACATATGGAGTTATCTCTCTAGCTATCTGGACTACTGAAAGTTCTTTATAATAATTTTTAACTCTATCAATAACTTCACTATCAACGCTACCTAACACCCTCTCTGCAAAATCTGTAACAACTATCATAGATGCCTCTATAGCGACACTTCTAATAGCTAGTAGTAGATCTCCAGGTTTTGCATTTGCTGTAGATATCGGTCTAATACTTGTGCCAATACATGTAGATACTATTATTGGTCTGTCAATACCTGGACAATACTCTGTATGACCACCAACTATGTCTATATTTAACATATTACATGCATCATTAATTTGTCTAAATATCTTCTCAATACCATCTTCAGGATATTTTTCAGGAAGTAGTATACATGTACTAATCCATCTAGGATCACCACCCTGAACTGCAACATCGTTAGATGGTACAACAACACTAAGCCAACCTGCTAGAGATGTTGATCCAGTTATTGGGTCAGTATGAACAACTATGTATGGTATACCTCTAACATCTATTATTGATGCATCTTCACCAATTTTAGGACCTAGAATACATCTTACATCACCTCTATGTACAATACCTATCAATTTTTCTAGAAGGTTACTCTCAAGCTTAACCACATCTACATATATAAATGTTTAACTATTTTAGAGTTAAGTAATGAACTACATATCACAGAAGGCTGTTGTTAAAACTAAATACATATCTAGAAATGTCATGATATTTGGAAGAACTTATATAGGATATAGATGTATAATCTACCCAAATGTTATTATAGGACTACCTGTGAGAAGTAAGATTTTGAATATAGATTTAGAAAAGTTTGAAAGTATTGAAGAATTTTTTGATAATGTTAGTGAGGGATCTACTATAGGTGATAATACTATAATTAGATCTGGATGTATAATATATGAACGTGTTAAGATTGGTAATAATGTGGAGTTTGGACATAATGTTCTTGTTAGAGAAAATGTAGAAATTGGAGATAATTGTAAAATTGGTAGTTATGTAATTCTCGACTCAGATATTAAGATTGGTAATAATGTAGTTATACAAAGTGGTGTGTACATACCTAAAGGTGTTGTAATAGAAGATGACGTATTTATAGGTCCATGTACAGTATTTACAAATGATAAGTATCCTCCAAGCAGGAAGCTTGTAGGTTCTAGAGTATGTAGAGGATCTATACTAGGTGCTGGATGTGTAGTACTTCCAGGTGTTAGAATTGGTGAGTATTCTGTTGTTGGTGCTGGTTCTATAGTTTCTAGAGATGTTCCTGATAAATGTGTTGTGTATGGTATACCTGCTAGAGTAGTCTATACCTATGAGGAGTATTTGAGAAAGAGGAAGATCTACGAGATGTCTTAAGTATACGTTTACTACACGTCTACTTCTTTTCTTGAGATTGTTCTCCAATAACAATTACTTCTCTAGCTTTCTGCTTAGCTTCCTGTAATTTTCTTAAGAATTCTTCTCTAGCTTTTCTAATTCTTTCAATCATCTCTCTTCTCCTTGGATCTGATAGATCGAGATCAACTATAACCACTTTAGATGGGTGGATTGGGTAGTACACTACTTCACCGTTAGCTTTTCTTAAAGTTGCACCTTCAACATATATTCTATATCTCTTCAAGTCTACTCTAATCACCTTACCTTTAACACCTTTGAAATCTCCTCTAACAATCAGTACTGTATCACCCTTCCTGACAGGTAGTCTCTTAATTCCATATTGCTTCTGAAGCTCTTTAGATAGTGGTGCTACCATGAGCTTCTGTCTCTTATGTAGTGGTGCGTTGTATAGTGCTTTCCTCTGCTTCCTAGGTTGACTAGACTTTACCCAGTTTATCATGTTTCTCAACTTGAATGTCTTATTGGATTATTAAACTTTAGTCTACACATTCAACTTCAAGTAGAATGACTTATAAGTAGGAAAGTACATACCACATACTTACCAATGAGTAGTGATGTAGTATTACCAGGAGATGAGCTATGTGTAATTGAGGAATTCCTACCTGGAAGATACGCATATGCAGATGATAGAGGTATTGTCAGGTCAAGTGTTGTTGGTCTAGTTAAAAGAGACTTAAAATCTCACGATATTGATGTCATTCCAGTAAGAGGTAAACTCTTACTATCTTATGGAGATGTTGTGTATGGTAAGGTTGTAGCTATGTTAAACGAGAAAGTTGCCGTAGTTAAGATATGTGCTATACATGGTGATAATGGTAAGTTGGTAAGTCTAAAATATACATATACAGGTCTTCTACATATATCACAGATAAGTGATCAACCAATATCAACAATAAGAGAAGTATTAGGTATTGGAGATGTTGTTAGAGCAAGAATAATATCTAGATGGGGACCACCATACCTAATATCGATAAAATCTCAAAATCTTGGTGTAATATATGCAATATGCCCAACCTGTCATGTAGAAGCTAGAAGGAGAAATAGATTTTTCCAATGTCCATCATGTGGACAAGTTCTTAAACGTAAAGTTCCCATAACAGACTAGAAGTGTAGATAATGAGTAGACAGAAGTACTACTATAAAAGTATAAAATTAACATTTGGAAGTAATGAAGAGGTAGTTAAGTTTCTAGAATTAATATCTAGAAAAATTAAAGTATTTCAAATGTATGCAAGAACTAGAGGTAGTAATAATGTTGAACTAATACTTCTAGGAGATCCATATGAAGTTAATCTAGCAATTTCAGAAATTAGAAAAATTGCAAAAATTGTGAAAGAAATGTATAGAAAGGTTAGAGGATTAGCAACATACGACCAGAGAATAATATTAGACACAGCTAAGCTAGAAGCTGCGATACCTCTAGATGTTGCTTATAGAGTATTAGAATTTCTTGGATATCGTGTAGAGACTACTAGAGATGGTAAGTTACGTACAGATGCAACACTTAGAGAAATTGTAAATGTTGTAGAACAAGTATCTAGATTGTATAAAGAGATGATGGATATGGACATAACACCACAAGCTAAGAGAATAATAGCTATATATAGCATAGTTATGGATAGAGATATTGATGAAGCAATATCAGATTTATTAAAATTTGAACTATTGAAAATATTTGAGAGTGAAGAACGTAAATTAATAGTCTTAGCATATAGTTATGAGAAAGCTCTAGAGAAACTTAAAGAAATTATAGCTAAAATTAAAGAGAAACCTGAACTACTTGAACATAAGGTTGAGATTGTTGAAAAAGTTGAAGAGGAAGAAGAGGAATATGAGAAAATTCAGGAAATTAAAAAGAAAATTCTTGGTGAAAATGAGATTAAGCTTGAAGATATTGTAGAGTTTAGAGAATCTGATAAGGAGGGTAGTGAAGGTAGAGAGTAAGTACTTTAAGGATCGTTTATCTATCTAACACATGTTAACAATATCCATAGTTAAGTATGAGAAGAATTATCTAGAACTTCAAGTTAAAGGTGAGACACATACATTATTTGCCCCTCTAATCGAATATCTACTTAAACATCCTGATGTTGAATACGCAATGTATGATGTTGATCATCCACTTCTACAGAATGTTAAGTTTAGATTAAAAACTAAGAGTAGAGATCCTGTTGAGGTTATTAAGGAAGTTGTTAAACAAATTTTAAATGATGTAGACACATTAAAAGAAGCTATTCTAAGTCAACTATGATCCGTGTCGCAGTTGGTTCGAAAAATCCTTCTAAAATTGAAGGTGTTAGAAGAGCTTATGAATATCTAGGTATCGATGTTGAGATAATTCCTATTGAAGCACGTAGTGGTGTATCTAGACAACCAAAATCTATCGAAGAGACTGTCAAAGGTGCTTTAAATAGAGTACTATACTCTAGAAATGTTGTAGATGCTGATGAGTATGTTGGTGTTGAGTCAGGACTTATGTATATACCGTACGTTGACAGAGTTGTAGATGTTACTGTTGCTATTATTGCAGATAGAAATTTGAGAATTAGTATTGGTCTAAGTCCTGCATTTGAAATACCTCCAGACATAGTTAGAAGATTGTATGGTGAAGATTTAGAACTTGAAGATATCGTAGTTGAAATATCGGGAATTGAGAATATTGGTGAGAAAGGAGGTTTCATAAGTTATCTAACAGGAGGTAAGTATGAACGTAGTGAACTTGTTAGACAGGCAGTACTCATGGCTTTGACTCCAAGATTAAGCCCTATAAAAAGAATGTACAGGTTGGAGTAGTGCAATACTTTTAATGGTGAGTGGTATTTAAATCGTTCGCTTGATAACCCATTGAGATTAACGACACTATGCTTATAAGAGCACTAATACTCAGTTATGTCATATGTGGAGTAGAATAGCAAAATACTTCATAAACTATCCAGCACGTGCAAGAGTGGCTAGACTTCTCTTCGAGAGAGGCTTTCAGGTAAAAGAACCCTACAGAGTAGTCAGTGGTAATATAGAGATTCCACATACACAGATAGCTAAAGAGGTAGGTGTTGATAGAAGAGTTGTTAGAGAAACTGTAGAGATGATACTTGCAAATGAAGAACTTAGAAAGATATTTGAAAATCTTAGACAGGTATGTCTTCTCTCTGAAGTTGCTAGATACCTCAACATGGATACTATAGTCATAGTTCCTGAAGATGCTAAAAAGCCAGGAATAATATCAGAAGTAACTTTGAGAATATCTAAGAAGGGTTTAAGCATTAGACAACTATTTGCTGAAGATCCTGAAGCATCAGAAGAACCAAAACTCATAATTGTAGTTGATGGTAGAGTACCACCTGACTTAATAAGTGAATTACGATCAATGCCAGGAATAGCAAGAGTCATACTACAGTAACGTAGAGTGGGTAGAGATAGGTAACGTACATATTCAACATATAGTCTACTTATTCCAAAATCTTCTTGTTTTTACATACTCCCTCTCAGCTTCTACAATAAGCATGAATAGTTCTTCATCAGATTTAGCTTTAGAAAGTACTTTCCTAATAGCAGTTCCTGCACCAATACCATGTGCTGAAAGTGCATATAGCCCTCTCTTACCATATTGTAGAATTACGTTAGCCCTCTCTTTCAACTCCTTAAATATCTTCTCTTCTTCACTAGTCAACTTCTGCTTTATCTTAACTTTATTAAGAATTTTCAAAACCTTATCTAAACTCTCATCTCTATATTTCAACATCGTTATAATTCTCATACCACAGACAGGACAGTACAGATCATCAGGAACATACTTCAACTTACCTTGAAAAGTCCAACCACATTTCAGACATATTAATGTTATCTCTCTTTCTTCAAGTCTCTTCTTTACAAGTTCAATAATTAGACTTTTTGGAATACTTGTAAATGTAAATTCAAGTCTTGAATATAGTACTTCCTCTGAAAGTGCTAGTAGTGAAAGTTCATCTCTTCTATCAATAACAACATCTACATAACCACTCCTGATATCTCTTATAAGTTTTAGTAATGCATTATGATCAACCTTATCTACAAGTATCTCTCTAATAGTCTCATCTTCAATAATAGTATTTCTAAACATTTCACATATCTTATATGGATTTACTTCACTAATCTTATCTCTAGATACTACTCCAAATCTACGAGCTACATGTACAATCCTATATTTAAACAATTTACTACTCTTAATAGCTTCTATAAGTGTTTTCATAACATTATCCTCATCTTCTCTAAATGCTGATAATATTATATCTGGATTAAATGGTTTTGAAAATATTAATATTACTCTATATGGATCTGACCTATATGCAACACCTATAAGATACTTCTGATTTAGATACTTTGTAAGGTATAGTCCAAGTGCTTCATTACCTTTACTACCAAGTCCAACATGAATTACGGCAATTCTACTACTACACTCGATAACTATCCTATCTCTCCTAGGTATAACAATTTTAGAATCTTTAATCTTCTTTACATAATCTTTAACATATTCTATAAACTGTCTCTCAATTATAAGTCTAGGATTATCTACATACTTTCTCAATATATTGTCAATATCTTCAGGATTTTCTAATAATCTAGCTCTTAAATCAACAACTTCTTGAGCAATTTCATATGGTACTGGTATCTCTTCACCAATCCATGCAGGTATTGCACCATGAATATCAGATACTGGCTCTATATATACTATCTTTTCGCTTGTATTAACATCTACAAGTCTCCAAACTCTACCACCAAGAACTATGTGAGTTCCAAGTTCTATAGACATTACAAATTCAGCATCAAGTTCACCAATCTTCTTCCTACTTACAATATCTATTGCACTATACTTAACTTCATCAGGTATTGTTGAAGCATTTTCAATATAGTATATGTATGATCCTCTTCTAGGTTTAACATAATTATCTTCAATCTTTACATAACCTCTCTCTTCTAAAAATCTTAAAACTCTAATAATATCTTCAACTGTTATATTTCTATATGGATGTGCTCTTCTAACAATATTATATATATCTTCAATTGTCACATTCTTATTATCAAGTCTTGATTCTAGTACAATTCCAACTATTTGATGTGAAAGTACATCAAGAGCTTTCTCATGATATTCTACATCTTTTTCTAAATATCCTTCAACAGCTTTCTTAGCTATCACAAGACTTTCTAGAGAGTCATCTAGATCTGACGTTATTACTAGTCCTTCAGAAACTTCACCAATCTTATGCCTACTCCTACCAACTCTCTGTACTAGTCTTGTAACTTGTCTAGGACTCATATATTGCATTACTAAGTCTATTGTTCCAATATCTATACCCAGTTCTAGACTTGAAGTTGCAATAACTAGTCTAACTTCACCATTTCTAAGTTTTTTCTCCAAACTTTCTCTCTCTTCTCTACTTAAAGATCCATGATATACTCCTATAGGATTTCTTGTTAATCTCTGTAATCTACTTCCTAGAAGTTCTGCTGTATCTCTAGTATTTGTGAAGAGTAGTACTGATTTTCTATTTTCAATCTCTTCAACTATCTTTCTAAGTCTAGCTATAACGTCTGGATGAATTTTCAATTCTTCACTAATTCTATAATCCTCCTCTCTTGGTATTGGTCTATCTATTCTTACTCTAAGATCTTTATGTCCTGATATAGATATGATTTTACATTTTCTAAAACTTCCAGCTATGTATTGAGCTGCTAACTCAACATTACCCACTGTTGCTGAAAGTCCAATTCTCTGAAAACCACCTGTCAATTCTGTAAGTCTCTCTAAAGTTATTGAGAGTTGAACACCTCTCTTATCATTTATAAGTTCATGAACTTCATCAACTATTACAAATCTCACATTTCTTAACCATCTACGCATCTTAGGTGCTACAAGTAGAAATTGTAATGTTTCAGGTGTTGTTACTAATATATGAGGTGGTTCTTCACTCTGTCTTCTTCTCTCACTTTCAGGAGTATCTCCATGTCTAATACTCATTTTAAAATTAAGTCTTTTACAAATATTACTAATTCTAACATATATATCTCTATTCAATGCTCTCATTGGTGTTATATATAGAACTTTAATACCTCTCAAATCTTTATTAAAATCTCTAAACTCTAACAACCTACTCAAGATTGGAAATATTGCAGCTTCAGTCTTTCCAGTTCCTGTTGGTGCTGTAATAAGAACATTATGACCCCTTAATACTACAGGTATAGCCTCTACCTGTACTGGCGTTGGCTCTACATATCCAAACTCTTTGATAACTCTTCTCAAGTCTGGATGTAGAAGTTCAAATACATTCATAATTTTGGCACATGATCACCATATATCTTTCTCATATTTTCAACACATATCACATATATAAGTTCTCTATCAAGTTTTTGCAATTTTCTAGCTAATGACCATGGTGGTATTACAGCTCCCGGTCTTTTTGGATCATCGAGATAATCACTTTCAGGAACGTATAATGGTCTACATCTTAATGCATCTTCAAAATCTTGTCTCTTTCCTACAGGTATTGATGGTACGAGTTTTCTATTCCATGCTTCTTCTATTATTATTGCTTCAGCATGATGAATAACTACACTATAATCTCTATTACCGATAGTATGTACAATATTTGAAATATATTCTAAAGTTTTCATACCATTTCTATCAAGGTGTAGATGTACTGGTACATCTAGATCTTTAGCATATTGTAAACATATTTTTAAAACTTCTTCATGAATTTTTAAATCTCTCTCAGAAACATTCCAGTGAGGTCTACCTACTTCTCCAATGCCGTGAGCTTCACCATTTTTAATATGTTTTTCTATAATTCTTAAGCATCTATATACGAAGTCTATAATCTTATCTAAACTCCATCCATCATCTATCATTTTTTGAATTTCTGCAGGATGAATACCTAACATGCATATAGCTTTAACATCTTCACTATTAAATATTCTACATGATTTTATAGTAATTTCATAAAGTTTTTCAAAACTTTCAATCTTCATAGGTTCTAAATCTAGACTCCATGTTAATAATGATACAATTACTGCAAATTTACCACCTTCCTTTCTAAATCTTCTAGCTACTTCTTGAGGTCCTAATCCTCTTATAGGATTTACATGTAGATGATTGTCTGATATGAATATGTCCATTTTAGCTATATATTTTAATTACTCTATAAAAGTTATCTCTTTCAGCAGGTATTTGACCAATATCTCTAATAATTTTAACTATGTCCTCTCTAGTTAGTATTTTCATTTTAAATCCTGTTGATGGTATAACTTTCTCATTATATAATGTTCCTCCAAAATCATCTGCACCGTATAGTAGTGCTATTTGTGCTATCTCTACACCATTTGTTAACCATGATGCCTGTATGTGTGGTATTAAATCTCTAAATACTATCCTAGCTGTTGCAACTATCTTTAGAAGCTCTATTGGTCCTGTTGGATATTTTAGATCTTTAACATACTTGTCTAGTTGTGTATTTCCAGGTTGGTAATTCCATGCTATGAATGAGTTGAATCCTCTAGTCTTTTCCTGTAATTTCAATATCTTGTATATATGTTCAGCTCTTTCCCAAATATTTTCAACATGTCCATACATCATCGTTGCAGATGTCTTAATACCTAGACTATGTGCAACTTCCATAACTCTAATCCACGTGTTAGAATCAATTTTGGATGGTGATAATACTCTACGTACATTATCTACAAGAATTTCACCACCACCGCCAGGCATCGAGTCAAGTCCACTATTTTTCAATCTATCTAAAACTTCTCTATAACTCATTCTCTCTCTAACACTTAGATAATGAATTTCAAGTGGACTAAGACCATGAATAGCTACATGTGGTAATGAATTTTTAATACTTTTAAACAAATCTTCAATATATTCAATAGTAACATCAGGATTAATACCACCTTGAACAAGAACTTGCCTCACAGGACCATATACATAGTCTATATACTTCAAAATCTTAACAACATCATCAAAATTGAGAAGATAACCACTAGACTTATCACGCCAAAAAGCACAAAACTTACAACGAATAACACAAACATCAGTATAATTCAAAATAACATTAACAACAAAAGTAGAAACATTACCAACAACACTAAGCCTAACAAAATGAGCAAACCTACCTAAAACATGAACATCAGTAAAAGTAAGAAAACGATAAACATCACAAACACCCCTAACACCCCTAACAAAAACATCCAACAACCTATCAAAATCACACTCCCAAACAACCACAAAAACAATAAGACAAGCAAAGAAAATAAAAATATACAGATGATGAAGGCTGTCGGGACGACAGAAAAATGACGAACACCTGGAGGACTGATTGAAAGAATAACAAACACTCCACCCCTCAAACGCTAAACACCGTGATTAACAGGAAGTTGAAATACATTAAGACTCACTATCACGATGTTGAGAAACGACCGAGAAGTGAATTACCTAAGATACCTAGCCAATTCTGCAACATAGCTAATCTCCAATAATAAGAGAGCAATCGTCAAGGGCATGAAATATGCATCTATCCTAGAATGATAAGAAACTTCCTAAAATACTTCGACAAGCAGAGTATCGAAGATATTTACGAAAATCTATAAAGACATAATTCACAGTAACTTGAAGAGAATAGAATTATAAAAAAGTCAACAGAAAGACTCTGCAAAATGTTCGGAGTTTCCGAATTTTCTAATTGAAAAGGAGATCCATCCAAACGAGAAGCTCAAGCAAATGTATGAGTGAAGAATCCCTATCGCTACAACAAGCGCTATATGTACAATGACTAGCTCCAGAGTACGTAACATAGTGAATATATCTGTGTAGAATCACCTCTACGGAAGAAAGTGGAGAGTAGTCTTGCAATTGCTGGAGTAGTAGCATTATTACTAGATCTACAGGACAGACATGTTGTAAACAGGATGACATCAAAGACGGCAAACCACCATAGGACAACATAGTTCGTAAATTATTAAGGAAACTCTACAATGTGTGCCATGACTACTTGGATGGTTATTTACCTCATTTAAAGCAGGACGTTGTCCTAAGTTTTGACGAAGGTTTCGGATATTGGTGACCCTCCACGTATGCGTTGCGTGCCAGGAATATCGTGTATGCAAATCTAGATGAGACATGGCATTTGTTAAAACTAATCTGTACATAACACATGCCTGAGCTAATTTTCAGAACATTTAGTCGCAAAACATTGAAGTAGTGTTCATAACATAAGACTATGGAGACCTATATGAATCGGAGATAGGTCATGTCCTACTAAACAATAGCGACATTACATGTCATAACGAGGCAGAGGTCTAAATAAGACTATTTAAGGACGAGTATACAATACTATGCAGACTAGTTTGTATATGCGAATCTTTATTAGGGTATGAGACTTGTGTGAACTGTGGTTAGGGCAGCCGATATTGAGGCACTGTTTGATAAGTATTTAGAGGAGCATGACCTAGCACGTGCTGATACGCTTCGTCTCGTTCTAATGTACGGCTTAGGCTGTGGTGATACTATACTGATACGATATGGCAAGATATCTGTGCTGAATGATGTTTTAGCGGAGCTAAAAGATAGGGATATCGATACATCAAGATTGGGAGATCATCTTGGACACTTCGAGGACGTACCTATGACTATTAGAGATACCGTCTCAACCATGTTTAAAGTACGATTTCTCGATATATTACGTGAGCATCTAGTGAAAAATATTGCAGATCTACCTGTCTTCCATATCTTAAATACCCCACTTACGACTTTACGTCCTTTGTTCTCATCTATACTGTTCACTCTTAGAAACCATGAGAATGCTTGGTCGAACTTTCCTGTAACAGTCGCATATCCCAGGTGCTTAGCTTTATGGCATAACTCGCATACTGGCCTAATATTGACAAGTACTGCTGTACCATGTTTGTCCTCTTCATGGATGTAATATCTCCAGTCTTCATCTAAATGTTTTGCATCATTGATGCTGCATATGGAGCATTTGCTTTGGCGAAAACTTGTGAAACCATAATTCATATAATGCATCTAGAGCCTCTGCATAACTTTCATACTGATCCTCGGAGATCTCGCCTAGCTTTACAAGAATTTTCGATAGCATTGGGTCAAGTCTAGCAAGCGATGCAAGAGAGATATTCCATAACGGTGATGGTACAAGCCTAGGACATAGCCTAAATCCGTTGCAAATATTCTCATATGCTTCCATTACTAACGAACATGTATTCAACCATTGCATAAATACGTTTTCTTAGGTAAGAAGCAGTTCTCTCTAGAAAAAACAGGGTGTTTAGACATCCAAGCAAGTATGTGAGATCTGGCTAGCATACTAAATGAGTGAAATTACATTATGTGACATAGCTTTACGTGAAGACCACGCATTGTAGACAGAGCTCTATATCTCAGCCAGGCTAGTGTATTAGGAAATTTGTCTTCACATAACCGTAGTTACGAGCTAGTACTGTCAGGAGAAATTTTAGGTATGTGTACAGTCTCGTGAAGAGCTATATCGATACTAACGTATTCCAAGTGTAGACCGTATCTCGTTGATAGTACTCTCCACACTACGTCTATCTTTAGTACAGAAGGTCAGTTCAATTTGAGGATATCCTTTCTCAGACCTTTGCTGAAGAGTCTGTACAGTCCTTATTCCTCTGGGTCTAATTACGTGTATGAACGCCCTTGTGAACTCAACTTGTACTCCTCCAAGAAGTATTCTCGTTATTTTTCCACAAATTGCATTTATTTCATTCTGTACCTGTTTTAATTTCTTATTAAGATGCTTTCTAAGTCTCTCACCACGTGCAAATACGTTAGGGTCAGGTTCGTAGAAGTCGACTATAGCGACTTGTACGGTGGATCTTTCGGCTTGGCGGTATACGACAACATCTGGCACAGATATGCCTCTTGATTGACCAACTTTGTCTAGAGTGTTAACATCAAAACACCATACACCTGGTACGTTGCTTAGCTGTCTGCAAATTTCTTCCGATAAGTCCTTTTCAAGTCGTCTTCTTCTCCCTGTATCTCCCACCATGCGTTAAGCTTCTGAGCCTGTTTCTGTTGATTCTTCTCCTAACTTGGACAATAGTTGCAGTAATTTGTAGTGTTCTTGGATGAGCTTTTCTGCCTCGTATGCGAAGACTATGTCATCGTAAACTCCAGTGTCAGTAATTGGCAATTTTTCAACTATTACTCTTCGTCTGTCATCACGATAGGTAAACTCGTACGCTACCATCAATGTAGATGGATCAAATTTTGTCTCAGCGATGGTACTTAATATCTCAGTAATGATATTGCGTTCTTTCTCTGACAATTCTGTGAGTGTGAGTAGTGTGTCTTCTATACATGCTTGTACGTTATTGGGAGACTTATCGATACAAAGTCTAAGTAGTCTTAGTCTAAGAAGTTCATTATTTAGTTGACATAGCAGGAATTCGCTATGTGTAGCAAATGTCATGAATAGTGGTCCTATAGATGTGATACCGTGTCTAAGCGCTAGTGCATGTCTATACGCTATTATCAGCGTTATCACTCTTGCAAACTTACGTATAGCTGCTGGGTGTAGATGAATTTCAGGTTCGTCAATAAATACTAGCGGTGGTGTCCTTTCGAGTGCTGTTAATAGCAGTAGTGGTCCAATGAGTGCTCTAGAGCCAGAGGGAGCATTAGCAACATCAGTTTCAGCTAAGCCAGGTCTATAGCTCAGCCATGCATCCCACATGTATAGATCCTGACCAAGACGTACAACCTGTGGATAGACGTCTGTTAGACCAAGCTCTTGCAAGACTTCTCTCAGTAGTTCGATAAGTACGCATTCTGGACGTTTAGAGAGCTGAGTATCCCAAGTTTCAGAGTACCGGCATAGTAGCATCATATTGTGGACTGTATGTGCAGCTTTGCCAACACGTGAGTAGGCATAAAACTCGGATATGTCGTGAGGCCAGAACGTTACTCTCGTGTCTGGAATGAGCACAACATTTCCTGGTCCAGCTCCTAGAATAGGAAATGATACTCCAAGTAGCTCTGTAGCCAGCCCTGATATAAGCCTGGCAAACTGTGCAATACAGTTCTCCTCCGTTATCACGTAGTCTTCGGATCCCAAGCACGTCAGGATTGGTCTATACTCAAGTAAGTACTTACCCTCTCGAACTTTAACGACATTAACGTTCTTTGTTAAGTAATTCTCCACAAGGCTGTGTGCATTTTCACTAAGTATATACACATTGCATTCCTTGAGGGAAACACGCTCTTCTTTCTTGCCAAGCTCAATCACAACCTTAGACTCAGCACCCTCATGCTCTACAATGAGCTCTATCGAACCTCTATCTCGATCTCTTCTAACAATAATGTCTACCAGAGGACTTGACCTTACTAGTGCTTGCACCCATGCTGTGGGATATCTGCACAGCACTGTGTAGCCAATAGCTAAGAAGAGACTTCCAAAGTTCGCAAATAGTTTATTCAAGAAGTTCAGTGTTAACTCAGTGAGAATCTTGCAAAGATTATCAACTTCGCCCTCTGCAGCTAACTTGAGAGCATTTATCAGGTCAGTAGCTTTCTGCATAGGCTCACTAGCTATGAAGACATCGACAAGCCCTGGCACTATTGTTGGTGCTGAAAGAGCGAGAGCATACAGCAGCCTTAGCAGGAAAGATTTACCCGTCGCATTTTTCCCCGTGAATATTGTTATTGATCTCAGCTCAACCTCTGTACCATCATCAAATGGTCCAATCCCATCCAGTTTAACCTTGACACTTTTCGCAGTTATAGTGCTTAGCACAGTATCCAGATGTAAAATTTACTGTCAATCTTATTAGCTTTCTAGAGATGTAAACTCTACGCTACGTTACAGATTCAACATTTCATGCAGACACTACTCATCTTTCTAGATTCATATTACCATAATGTACGACCTCGTTGGTCTAGTTCTTGGAGTATCTCTTCAATCTAATCTCTATGCTCGATGTTGTATACGTAGACTTTACGTTAAAGAGCTCTTTTTACGAATAGTGAGAATTCGTAGAAAACATGACATCAACATTTTACATAAATCGCATTTTCAGAGCTTTCAATAAGACTTCTAAAACAGCGTGACATCACATCTTGAGGACTCTATGACAAACGCGAGAGAGATCGTAAACACACTAATACCGCTAGCACAATGATAGTCACGCAATCATCACAATTTTGAACTAGAGTATGAAAAGGAGAGGTCATAAGGATTTGAAGACGTTCTTACATAAAGATGTTAGGGACTCATAACAAAAGTACAGCCTCTATGATTGAAAGAATTTAAAATCGGCCTAAATGTCGGAAAGTTCTTCATACCTCTTAAATCGAAGGTAAGTACTGTTTAGACTATATTGCTAAGTCTCGTATTAGGTTTAGTGATAGGTTACATAATAGGTACTAGAAGAGCAAGAAAGAGGAAAACTGTACATACAGTACGATTGTAGATCTCTATATAAAAATTAATAGGTGATAAGTATGATGAGACTAGAATAAAGAATTTAAATTTCCATTAGGGATCTATACTATGAATATCAGTTTTTTATCAAGTAAGTATTTGATTATTTTTACATGTCTAGTGTTTGTTGTAGGTATGTTTGTTGGATGTTTTGTTAGTTATATGTTTTTCTTATGTAAGTATCATGGTTATGGCTCGATTAGTTATTCTAAATTTGATTTTTATTTTTTGTCAAATTCTAAGATGTTTAATAGATGTTCTACATATAGAGACTTTTTGAATAATTTTGTTGAGTGTTATTCTGTAATTCTCATACTTTTAAAGTATTTGACATATTTAAAATATAGTTATCTTAAACTTGAGAAATTGTATAATTCTCTTAAGGTTAATTGTAGTAGTATTATTGAGAGATGTATTAAATATGGTTGGTCTAATTTGAGTGTTAAAGTTCTTTTTGATAGAGAGTATTATTATAGTCTTATTAGAGATATTGAACATGCTAATAAGAGTATATATGTTGCTATGTATGTTGTTAAGTACGATCCTCACGATGTTCATGATTGGGCTAATGATCTGATTAAAGCTCTTGTAAGAGCTAAGAAGAGAGGTGTTGTTGTTAAGGTTCTTCTTGAATATAGGACTTACTTTGGTTATGTGAAGTATAACTATCTAGCTTATAGATATTTGAAAGATCATGGTGTTGATGTTAGACTTGACTTTAATCCTGATACTGAGCATATGAAGATTGTTATTATAGATGGGAAGATTGTGTATATTGGTTCTCATAATTGGTCTGAAGCATCACTATACTACAATCATGAGGTATCTATAAGGATTGTTTCTAGAGATATTGCTAAAGAGGTTGAAAAATATTTTAACTATCTATGGAACAGGGCAGGCTAGTTGCTATAGTTACAGGTGGTTCTAGAGGTATTGGTTTTGCTATTGCTAGAGAATTTGCTATTAATGGTATAAATCTCCTAATTACTGCTAGAAATGTTGAGAGACTTGAAAATGCTTGTAGAGAACTTTCTAAATATGGTGTTGATGTTATATATGTTGCATGTGATATTAGAGATAGAGAATGTTGTAAGAAAATTGTTAAAAGTTGTCTAGATCACTATGGTAGAATTGATATACTTGTCAATAATGCAGGTACTGCTGTAAGAAAGTATTTTCATGATATGAATTTTGAAGAAATTGACGAGATTATAGATACTAATGTTAAAGGATTGATGTATCTAACTCTTGAAGTTGTTAAAATAATGATTAAACAGAGAAGAGGAATTATCATTAACATATCTTCAGGTGCTGGTAAATCTGGAATTCCTCAACTTTCTGTATATTCAGCATCTAAAGCTGCTGTAAACATATTTACAGAAGCATTAGCTAGAGAATTATCAAGATATGGAATTAGGGTATATGCTGTATGTCCTGGTGGTACTGATACAGAACTTCATAGAAAACTATTTCCTGAACATAGATCTGAATGGTTATTAAAACCTGAAGAAGTTGCAAGACTAGTATTTAGACTAGTTAAGGAAGGTGGAATTGAAGGTTATTGCTATGAGATCTACAGACTAGTCTAACATTTTCAATCACAGATACTTACTATACTCTTTCTCACAACCTTCTCTAAAATCACAGGTTGAACAGTACTCATCAATCCAAATCTTAAGCTTAGACTTATCAGTAAGAATCCTACTCTTAACATCACTCCAACTAACCTTCATACCTACATTAAGATTGAGTAATTCTAGAGCCTTCCTATCCATTTCACGAATCTCCTCTTCAGCATTTTCAGAATATCTACATACACCATCTTTAAAATATGGACATGATGTACATACATCATCAGCACCTTCAACAATTTCAATCTCTTCACCCTTCTCAGCACGTGATACAACTTCAAGAACTTTATCTCTAAGCTTTTCAGGACCATCTCTAAAGAATTGTAGACATATTAAATGATGACCTCTTAACTTAATCATACAGATACTACATATCTAGACATGTTAAGAAGTATTATCATAAACGTAAAATCTATACAATATGTACATCTACACCACAGTATGAGCTTGATAGATTATATAATCACATCAATAGCATTCGCATTCTTCGTAGTATGTCCAAGAATGGCAGGTATGTGCTCAGTTGTATCAAAGATAAGGTCACTAAATCCATACATAGTATCCTGTCTTGGCACAGTAATATCAACACCATTAATAATATTGATGATGTATTTAACAACACAATTTGGAATAACCTCAGCAATAATATTAGCAGTATTGACAGACATAATATCATCAATAATAATGGGAATATTCAACATAAAATATGCTATAGAGATAGTGATAATAGCAATATTTGTATGGATTGGAGTTGTAGTAGCATCAAAGACATCAACAATGATAGTAAACATAATTAAAAAGATGTTATAAGATAAATATATGAGTATACTGATAGTAGGTTTAGGATTTGTAGGTTTAAATTTAGCACTATATCTGAAGAAGAAAAATTTCAACATAAAAGTCATAGTTAGAAAACCTAGAAGTAGTATTAGAAAATACTTCATACACATAGCTAAGAAATATAATATTGAAATTTTTGAAGTAGATACTCTAAATAGAGATAACATATTGAAAATATTGAAAGAATACGATATTAAATATGTAATTAACTGTGTAGGAGCTTTAAGAGGTAGTTATGAAGATCTATATACTTCAAATATTAAAGTTCCATTAGAAATAGCTAACTCTATACTAGAATCAGGTAGAGATATATATCTAATTCACATAAGTACTGCATACCTATCTCAAACATCTAAAGAAGTTTTTGAAGAAGATAATTATCTAGATGAAAGATTTTTCAAACCTAAGACAAATTATGAAAAAACTAAATATCTATGTGAGAAATATCTATATGAATACTCTAGAAGGGGTTTAAGATTAATCATCTTAAGACCTGTAATGATGCTTGGTAAATATTGTTATCATGACGAATCTAACATATTCATATACATGCTTAGAAGATTTAAATATATTCCGATAATTGATAAAGGCTTCAATATTCTAGATGTTGAAAATTTCTGCTATGTTGTTGAGAATGTAATTTCAAAAGTGTATAATATAAATTTTGAATTTATGTATATTCCAGGAACATACTATACTTTAACTGAAATTTTAGAAGCTTTTTCAAATGCTTTAAATATTGAGCCTAGATATGTTAAGTTACCTCTAATTAGTAAGATCTTACCCATACTTACTCCTAGTGTTGTTAGACCTTACTTAAAGTATCTCGATGTTAAATTTATGAGTAAGAGATTGAGTAAGTATGTTTCAATTCCTAGAGATGATATATTGAAAATTGCTAACGATCAGGTAAGCTTTCTTAGAGAGTTGAGAGTTTTGTAATAAGTAATGCATATATACTTAACAACATCTACGTGATTAGCGATACTTAACATACTTATATTCAATGAGAAGACTAGAAGAATATTCATAACATTTCCAGGACCCAATCTATGCCATATACCCTTTCAATCCTCTTTTTGAGATTCAGGTTATAGACCACCTCAACGATATTGGTCTCGAAGAGTTTAGTCTTTCAATCCTCTTTTTGAGATTCTGTAGGTACCCCAGACACAGGTTGCCAATTTGTCCAAGTCTTTCAATCCTCTTTTTGAGATTCTGCAGCTAAGTATTCAAATCTACCACTACCAGGACAAATAATGCTTTCAATCCTCTTTTTGAGATTCCTTTAATGGTCGCACGTTGGTAGGCATGTAATAGTATGAGCACTTTCAATCCTCTTTTTGAGATTCATCTTGCACATGTTTAACATATGCGTTATGTAGTTGATAGTGCTTTCAATCCTCTTTTTGAGATTCCTCCCCAGTCTGAGGGTGGCAGTTTTATGTTCATTGCAATGTCCTTTCAATCCTCTTTTTGAGATTCGAAAATACAAAGCAGTTATGCTTCGATATTATATACGATATTACTTTCAATCCTCTTTTTGAGATTCCAGTACTGCATATACTACATCTGCATACTCGACACTGACATTGATGCTTTCAATCCTCTTTTTGAGATTCTGCAATATGTGACAAAACGTATGTCTACAATAGTCGTAGAGTACAACTTTCAATCCTCTTTTTGAGATTCAATCAAACAAAATAAACAGCACTTATAATTATTATAAAATTGTCTTTCAATCCTCTTTTTGAGATTCTAATAAACGCATTCAATGAGGTTGCCTCGAGCGGCGCAAAGTTGCTTTCAATCCTCTTTTTGAGATTCATAGTAGGAACTGTTGGTGATAGAGATGTTGAAGTTGTACGTAGCTTTCAATCCTCTTTTTGAGATTCTACTGTTATAGAACAAATTGACCGTTTTTGTCCTGAAAATGTCTTTCAATCCTCTTTTTGAGATTCATTGAAAATTTTGTACATTCTTTCAGTAACAATAACTGTCTTTCAATCCTCTTTTTGAGATTCGAAGGTATGGCTAGTGTATTCGAAACATTCATACTCTCTGAAGACCTTTCAATCCTCTTTTTGAGATTCACATATACATATTTGAAGGTGAGAAAGATCATGAAGACTAGGAGCTTTCAATCCTCTTTTTGAGATTCTCGTTGTACCTGCTACGACATTAATTATTTCATCAAGTATTGTCTTTCAATCCTCTTTTTGAGATTCTGTTTGGTTTGGTGTGGTGTTGGGCTTGGTTTGGCGTTGGCGCTTTCAATCCTCTTTTTGAGATTCCAGTGAAGCAGCATGGTAAGAGCATGTTACCAACCTTCCTAATTCTTTCAATCCTCTTTTTGAGATTCAAGTTTTGACTACATAAAGAATGATTTCTGTCCATGTTTGTACTTTCAATCCTCTTTTTGAGATTCGAAAAAGCAAAAACTGCTTTTAAGAATAAGCAACTAGACTATGCACTTTCAATCCTCTTTTTGAGATTCCACGAGGTGCGTGTAGCATACAACGACTACAAGACGATTGTACACTTTCAATCCTCTTTTTGAGATTCAGAATCAAAATTGAAAGAAGACTTAGAGGAACTATACAGATCTTTCAATCCTCTTTTTGAGATTCCTAGATGAACTACCTAACGAGTTAGAGAAAATCTTTTCTAGTCCTTTCAATCCTCTTTTTGAGATTCCTCATCTTCACCATGCCAATGTTCAGCTGGTAGCCACGTATAGACTTTCAATCCTCTTTTTGAGATTCCAATATTGGAAACGTTTCTGGTATCATTTTTTCTAAAGCAAACTTTCAATCCTCTTTTTGAGATTCTCGTACATATTTGCAACAAGAGATGAACAGTTCTGGCAGACACAGTACTCTTTCAATCCTCTTTTTGAGATTCTGTACCTTGTACAAAGTTTCTAAACCTGACTTGACATAGTCTTCTACTTCCTTTCAATCCTCTTTTTGAGATTCTTGCAAAATTTGATAATCTTGACTATAAAAGTATTAAACACTTTCAATCCTCTTTTTGAGATTCCATAGAGATGCTAGTAGGAGGACTAGAGCTGTTACTACTGTCTTTCAATCCTCTTTTTGAGATTCAGATTGTTGAGTACTGTGTAGACCCCATGAACAAGATGTTTAACTTTCAATCCTCTTTTTGAGATTCCTAAGATATTGCTCTTACAGTGAGAACTACATGACTATTCAAGAGCTTTCAATCCTCTTTTTGAGATTCACGTGTATTTCTACATATACATCACATGCAAAACATTTGCATCTTATCTTTCAATCCTCTTTTTGAGATTCAGAGATTGTTCATGTTTTGTGTTTTTCTTAAGTTTTTCCTATTTTACCATTAGAACATCCATAACTTAACCTCAAATTACGACAAAGACTTCCAAAGAACAATTGAAAGTTTGATAATTCAGCTTTATTGTCTTTATAGTTTTTGTTTTATTCAGGTTCTGTAGTTGATTTTTCCTCTATATGTTGTCTATGAATATCTGTTCTTGATTATTTTTACTATTCCTGTCATGCTTTGGTAAGTTGTTTTTCTCATGTTTTGGTAAGGCAGATATTTTTTAATACATCTTTGTATTATATGTTTTCTTTCAGAGAGTTGGCAAGGTATCTAAGGGTGCTTAGAGTTAGGGCGGTTTCTGACCCTATATCTGATGAGTATAGAGGTTGGTCTTGGTATAGAGAGCCTGTTAAGCCTCCAGGTTATAGGGGTTTGGCATTATCAGACATAGCTTATCTATATTGTCAATCTATGAGAAATGTTTACTTAAAATATGTTCTCAAGGTTGAACCTCAAGTTACTAGACCACTATTTGAAGGTTTTGTCTTACATAACGTTCTATATAGAGTTGTTGAGGATATTCGTAAGCATATATATGAAAATGTTGATATATCTAGACTTGCAAAACTTCTAGAAAATGTTAAAGATGTTGTTGAAGATATTATAGAAAACTCTCTAAGTATTAAGAATGTAGAGATAGATAGCGACTATAAGAGAGAGCTCATGTTAAAGGCAGAGTCACTTTACATACATCTAGCAATGTATTATGTAGGTGAGATCAGTCACGTATCTACTGAGATAGTAGATTTAAGACCTGATGCGTTAATATCTAAAGCTATACCTCAATTTTCTCAATTTCACGTTGATGGTTATCTAGTAGGTCTATCAAGAAGACTTGTAGTTGATGCTGTACTATCCAATGTTATTGTAGAGTTCAAATTTGGAAATAGTGTAAATACAGATTCTGTAAGTACAGCACTTGCAGGATATGCAATAGCTATAGAGTCTGACTACGAGATTCCTATAGATTTTGGAATAGTATCTAAAATATGGTTTATAAAAATCAAAGAAGGTAAGTATGTGCCAAGATTTAACATAATTCCAGTATATCTTAGTAACGAGTTGAGATATAGATTCCTAAGTCTGAGAGATGAGGCATACGATATAATATACTCTGAGAAAGATCCAGGTAAATCAAAATACTGCTCGGAGACGTGCCCATACTATCATATATGTGTGGGAGATAGCTCATGAAGACGTTGATCCTCTCAGGATATGGAGTGAAGCTTGGATTTAGGAAAGGTAGATTTGTCATATATAAGAGAGGTGAGAAAGTACATGAAGTTTCACCACTCGAGCTTGAGCAGATAATAATAACTACAAGTGGTATATGCATAACAAGTCGTGCATTGAGAGCATGTGCTAGATTAGGTATAGACTTAGTAGTGCTAGATCATAAGGGAGATGTTACTGCTAGACTAATGCCCACATACGTAACACAGACAGTCGAAACTAGAAGATTACAATACTTAGCATTTATTGATAAGAAAGCTGTGGAAATTGCTAAGTGGGTAGTTCAAAGTAAGTTGGCAAATCAGGCAGAAGTCTTAAAATACTTCTCAAAATCACGTAGAAAGAGTATTGAAATATCTTCTAAACTACGTGATCTTGCATATGAAATCGAGTTTAAATTGCTAGAGCTATCAAAAATTAACTCAGAAATACTCACAAGTGATGTTAGAGAGAAAATTCTAAGTATTGAAGCAGTTGCTGCAAGAGCATATTGGGAAGGATTTAGAATACTCATACCTGAAAAGTTGGGATTTGAGAAGAGAGATAGAGAATCAGTAGATATAGTTAACCTATCACTAAACTACATGTATGGATTATTAAGACATGTATGTACAAAAGCAGCATTATTACTAAACCTTGACCCATATGCAGGATATCTACATGTAGATCGTTCAGGAAGACCAAGTCTAATCCTAGACATAATGGAGATCTTCAGACCTATAGCAGTAGATAAACCATTAATAACATTCTTATCATCAAATCACGACAAGATTAATGCAATTGAAAATTGTAGACTAAGTCCAGAATATAGAGTAAGACTCATACAGCTATTTCTAAACAATCTAAAACAAACAGTTAAACTATGGTCAGAAAAGAACACACTTGAGTCATTAATATACAAAGCTGTTAAACATTTAAAAGACTACCTACACAATAAGGTAAAGTTGAAACTTTTCCACATATCACTATGCTAATCTTGGTAATATATGACATAACAGAAGATGAAGTACGCCAAAAAGTAGCAAACCTACTACTACAGTATGGATTTAAAAGAATACAAAGAAGTGCATATATAGGAAAAATACCAAACCACATACTGAAAGAATTAGAAATAAAACTTAGAAAAATAATGAAAACAGCACATGGAAATATACAAATATTCAAAATAACAAAACAACAATACAGAAGCAGAATAGAGATAGGATATAGAGAAGAACCACCACTAGATAGTGATATAGACGTTATATATTAATGATTTAGAACTTATAGAGGTCTAGTTTTATAGTCTCAATATATTCCCTATCAAGTCTTGAGAACTTAAAGTCGCCTCTTACTATTTTAGCAGCTATCCTATCTGCAAGGATTATGATTCCGGACAATATTGAGTAAAGTGTTATTTTCCCTCCAGCTCTAGTCATAGATCCCAAGACCTCTTCTTTTATAACATTAATACATGTTCTGTAATCATAACAATCTTTCAATATTTCTACAAGATACTTATCTATTCTCATGTCTAGATAATGTTTTAATACATCTACTTTTAATATGTCTGCTGACAATTCTAAAGCCTGTTCTGTAGCGTTACAAATATAGTAAATCGTTTTTTCACAAACACTCCACTTATCTGGAATATTTCCGTTTCTAGAATTAGCAATATCTTCTATACTTCTCATAGCTTGATGATGACGCAAAACGGCTAACGAAAATATTGCAGCTAGATTTCTAGCAAGTTCTCTATCATTATACGCATCGTTAAATACCTTACAAAGTAGTCTAAATAGTATAGCCGAACTATATATCTCATGACCATAAAAACTGGCTACTTGTAATTTCCCGGACACTACATCCCTTACCCTGCTTTGGTATGCTTCACAAACCTTACCAATATCGTGAAGTATTACTGCTAAAATTGTACTAACCTCAATAGGGCTAGTAGTGCCAATTAATTTAAATGTAGTCTTTAATCTGTATCTAATCACTTGCAGTGTACGTCTCAACATTAAACATGCGAAATATGTAGTGAATATCGCATGTTCCTTGAAGGATTCAATAATTACTACTCTTCTCTTATCTCTTTCTTTAGCTATAGCAAACGTTGCTAGCATGATTCAATACCCTATAATTAGTCCTAAATCTCTACTATATGCTTCGTATTTCAAAATTGGGGCTATTAAATAGAGTCTCTCATTACCATTATGCTTAACATAACCTAATAATTTTCCAGCATTCTCTCTCCATCTTCTAAATATTTCATATAGATTTTCATCCTTATCGACGACTATTTCTCCATTTTCTGTCTCATACAATGCATATACTTTATTATTATCTATAAGTAATAGATTTTTGTAATTTTTTACCAATATTTTAGCTTCTATAGGTACTAAGAATTTTTGTATATCTCGACTATTAACATATCTTTCTACTATATTCGTAACACATATGTGATCTACAGGTTCTGGAGGTACGAATAATGGTAAAGCAATGTCATCTCTAATGAAGCTAAGCAGTTTCTTCAAGATGTTCTTAACATCTTTCATATCTATTAGAGGATTTTTAAAAATTTCAATTAGGATTCTTCTATATTCACCATCCTCTTCTAATTCAATATTATTATACACGCTCTCAGCTATCTTAACGTAAGATTCGCCTCTCCAAGTGTCATACGGTAATCTCCACTCAATATTACCTATACTGCGTAGTTCATCGTATGTTTTAAGTGTTATATCGCTTCTGTACACCGAGTATAAGCCTTTGTTGACATCCATGTTTTCCCCTATGAGTATTACATGAATCTCTGCATTGTCTATCGATCGAACTTCAGGATCTCGTGCCACTCTGCCACAACGTTGCACTAATGATGTTATTGGGGCTATCTCAGTTATCATAATATCGACATCTAAATTAATGCCGACCTCTACTACTTGTGTGGCTATAAGAACAAATTTTTCGTTCGAGGATCTCATTAGTTCGATGAGCCTATTCTGAATGCGTCCTCTATCTAACATAGTGTATCTTGAATGTAGTAGAATTGTATTATGATGTGTATATTTGAGGTTCGAATAAATTTTCTGTGCAAGTTTTACACTATTCATTATAATTGCTACTCTTTTATCTAAATTCTCCCTTACTATATCACGTACATATTTCTCTAATTCCCCATAGTCCTTTACAGAATGTACGTAGGTGTTAATTCTTACTGATGTTATGCTATTTTCAAAATCTTTATCACTAACATTATGCTCTACAATTCTTATATTTGAGATATTTCTTATCCTACTTTGATTTTCTCTACTTAGATTTACTAGTAATATGTCCATATTTGAATCTATTTCTTTACAGGCTTTGCAAAATGAAGATAGTATAATGTTGTCAATAGCTTTCTTTACATACGTTGCAGATGAAAGCACTATAGGCACTCTACACACTGAGAGATTGTATATTGTTGAGACAAGTGCTGTCCATCCTCTTTTATGTACGTTTACCGACAAGTATTCTCTCTCTGCACTATCTCCGGGAACGAGTATGTGATACTCATCAAAGAATACTAAAGATGTCAATATAGATGCTCTAGGTACATCATAATGTCCATAATCATACTCGTATTCGGGAACACATACCTTGTATAAATTAAACATGAATGAATCATACGTAGTTACTACGTATCTAGGTATGAAGTATGGAGCTTTTACAGATGGTTCAGCCCACATATGTTGAACAGCGTATGGGATTCCAATTATGCGAGCTCTTCCGCAAATGTCTTCGGCGAGTACTCTAGTTGGAATTACATGTATAACTCTATCAAAAAGATTATATGTGGAATTCCAAGCAGATCGACCTAACATCAGGCTAAGTGTGGATTTGCCATATCCAGTGGGTAGATTTAGAAATGCGTATACAGGTTTTTCTTCACAAGTTCTTTTATCGATATATTCGATGAATATATTAATTGCTTTCCTCTCACCTAATAGTTTTTCTATACCTTGTTCAAGCTTCATATTTACTTTTCATAAATACTATATATCTCGTTCAGTAGATTTCTAATTAGAGATACATCGTAGGGACTCAATAATAGATGTCCAAGCTTTCTACACTCCTGTGCTGAAGATGTTGCATATAAAAGTCCTATCCTAGCAATCTCGAATAGTAGTCTTTCACGAAGGATTACATTGTCATAGTACTCTATAGCCATATACAGCTTCTCTAGTATTTCAAGTATAGTCTTTGATGCGGAGTCTGTATAGCCTTTAGCATATGCTCGTGATATCTCTTCAACCATCTGTATAAGCTTCTTGAGTAAATTCTTAGCCCAGGCTTTATCTTGTGAGGCTTTATCGTACAATGTTTTTACAAATGCTATAATTGGGGTCTCTTTAATTCTCAGAGTAGACATACGTATCAGCTCCAATCTCTGTGTTTTGAAGGACTTTGAGCTATGTATCTCAAATATCTTATATACACCCGCTATCGTTGGATGTTTCAGAGCTACGTATAGTAGTCTGACTGTCTCTGGGATGTAGTTTCGAAGAGTATTCCTAAGAGACTTATGTTCTTCAACTACCAGTTTCAAACTTTCAACTTTACCTACTTCCACTCTGCTATATTCTAGACACTCTGGAATTAATAAGAGAAGAGTTATACAATTTTCAGATACCGAACATAGACCTAGTATTGTCCCTACTATTCCCAACACTAACGTATGTAAACCAACTCTAAACTGCTTACTTATCTTTGTAGATGTAGCAATACTTCTCAAATACTCTGTATATTGAAGTTTAAATATATTTAGCGGTGCAAATTTATTATTCGGGTTCAACATCGATTTTAGATCATTTCGCATTTCTTCCAGAAGTTTCTCTTCATCTGTTATACCTACGTACTCTTTATAGAGCTTTAAGAGAGTAAGTAACTTCTCCTTAGCTCCACGTAACTCTCCTACATCACTTCTCCTTACCAGACTTTTCAAATAGTCTATTGCGCGAGGTATGACATTCCTGAGATCATTGCCTACGAAAGGTCGTTCTGCGGGTATTTCCTCTAGGAGTTTAATAGTTTCTTCAACTGTATCAATAAGCCCCCTTTTAATATCTATAGGGCTTATATTTATACTGTTATTACATACTTCTAAACTGCCATCTGAGTAGTATATTATGTATGCTATACTCGTCGTTAATAATTCACGTAGAAGGAATGATCCTTCTTCTGGTAGATTTATGTTAATAATGGTAGATTTACTCATGTCTCTTCACCCGTCCATGGAATGTGTATAGTCTTGTCGAGAAATCTACATTCATAGAGTACGGTCTTCTCAGTACACCTAACCTTAGCTTCAACTCGAACTGGTTCTAAAAAGCTTCCTCTTCGAACTGGTATCAAAAACACCTTCGTCTTAATAGGTATTGTGTGTGTTCGTTTGCCATAGATGGTGTACCAGTTTTTGCTTGGTATTGGGAGAGGTTGAATTGTGATATAACTTCTGTAAAATTCTTCTATCTCAACAATACCAGCAGGACAGTAAAAAGATAACTCTATTTCTTTAATAGGCGGTTTATATATGACCTCTACACTATCTGTAACCTCTACACTATCTATAGATACGAGACTCTCCTTCGACCCCAGCATCGTTATTGAATATGCACCTAATACTACATGATTGATGTCTAATGTCACTAATCTTGCTAACGATCTCAATAGTTCAATATCGATTATGTATAGTATCTCAAACGATACACTTGGGGAATATACTTTACCAAATCCGCAAAATCCAATGGGAGATTTATCTTCACTTTCCCTTTGGTATGGAGCTCTTATTAACTTTACCGGATCCATATACGGCAATGGTAGTGAAATTGAATTATTATCATATCTAAATGTTGAAACTTTGATGCATGGTGTGAGTATTTCTGATGTGCTAACAATATTATTACCATTATAGTAAACTTCTGTTCTTGGTAATATTCCTACTTCTGCTAAACCTCTTGCTAATGCTCCTACTAACGTAGTTGGTGGAGGTACGATGTAACTTTCTGCTGCTGCAGACGTACCTGGATATCTAATAGAAAAGCCCCAATGAAAGTGTCCTCGTACTAGTAGAGCTATAAGTTTCATAGTTACTTCTTCATGCTTTCCGAGAGCAATTGTACTATGTAGTGCTTTACCTCTTTAAATAACTCATCTGGAGAGTTCATTAGACTAAGTTCCTTATCTTCAGGTAAGTCCACTATACTCCTATCAAGTTCATCAACGTATGCAAATACTCTAACACATGAGTTAGTGATAGTCCTGAAAGCGCTAGCACTTATTAAAGTGTCTCTAATATACGTCCTTCTATGTCCTGATTTAACATTAAATGGAAGTCTATCGCTTACTGCTACCACTAGGCTAGCTACTTGGTAGTCTGGCATAAATCTACTTTGTTTTGCCCCAAACTTACCCTGTACAAGAACTAGGTATAGCGCGTCGAGCCCTGCTTCAGCTCTCTTAATCTTCTGTTCCGAATCTACTACGAGTTCTCTCTTAACCATCGAAGTCTCACCTACCCTAGATACGTCAAAAGCACATGACATCACGTAGAGAGCACTTCCACTTTCTACATAGAATATCATCTGTTCACGCTGTCCCCGCGCTACAGCTTTCACATGTCTTGTATGAAATTGTGGCTCAACTGTGGCTATTCCAGACTGTGATAAATCTTCCAATGCTGGTATAGCATATCCAAACATTATACATGAGGTTCTTCTCACAGGGACATTACCAGTATGCTCACCTGTGTGTAAAAATCCCCCTATATCCTCTACAACACATTCAGAGATTACCTTTTTCTCGTAAAGGTGTGCTCTATCCTTAGGATTTAGCCTAGTATCAACCTTCCAATCTTTAGGCTTATGATCGGGTACTCCCCTCTTAATAAACTCTTCACATTTGCAAAGCTCGCATACAGGTAGGTTTCTTAATTCAGATATCCTCGCTAGATGTGCTTGAAACGCGTGAGCGATGCATTCTCCAGATATCACTGGGACATACCTAATACTATACCCATGCTCTGTCTTTATAACTACAGGAGCTCTTCTATGTCTGGTGTAGTTTCCTATAGATTCAACCATATTCAGAGCTTCAACATTTATGAGGACTCTTGAAGATATTGAGAGCCAGACCATGTCTACTCACCTCTCTCACTCTCCAATTCTTGTCTAGTAACCTTTGGTTTACTTAAAGCCAGGCTCGCAATAATGTGAGCAATATCTATATCTCTTCTCGCAGCATCTAAAAACCTAGCTATCTCACTCTCGGATGGATATACTATTCCTTCATTCTCATTCGGCAATGTATATACCGAATAGTATTTGCCTACTTCCAGAAACGGTTTCTCCGCATGTATGACTTTGCCTATCACGACTATGTCAGGAAATTGGTGAGAGAGGATTTTAATTCTCGAGTCAATATCATCATAACTGAAATATGGTCCTTCATAATCTAACGCTAGGATCTCTAGAATTTTACCCTCACCTAAGTCTAAACTAACTTTTGTAGCTTGGTTTAATAATGCTTGAAAAACTCTTAACATCTGAGTTATGGTCTCCTCAACTACTTCGTAATTTAACGCCGATGATAGTCTATCAATGTAGTTGTATTGCCTTCGAGCCACGAAGAATCTGAGCAATGTTATCAATCCTCGAAATTTACGTGCTGCCCGAAGATCTGTAACCTCTAGTGTTGACATGTCGACCTCACAAGTTTTCTCTCATTCTCAAACTTAAATATTACTACACCATTTTTTTCCTCAAAAATATTTTGACTCAGGAAATGTAGTTGAAGTCTAGTGAAACATGCTGTATTGAAGAGGTATTGACTTTACGTTACTCATTCAAGTCTTCTTTAACAGCTTTTTAGCTCACTTCAACTTCACATTATGAAGAGGAGAGAATGTATATAAGACTCTAAATAGGGTGGTTTCTGTGCATCCTACATATTCTCTCTACTTTACTGTTGGTTTCTCACCTGAGTTTATAGTACCCAGATTATTGTCATTCAAGTCGAAGGATATTGACCAGGTTTGGCTTGTTAGAATTAGGACGGGTCGTTCTGAAGACAGAAAGTCGGAGTACGCTGCTCTGTTGGTGAAACAAGCGTTAAGTCTTAGCATAAAAGTTGGCGAGATTGTGCTTGATTCTCTAGATGTTACATCCATGCTATGTACACTTTCAGAACATATGTTAGATAGAGTTATGCAAGGTCAAGGTCTTCTTGTAAATGTTAGTGGTGGTCCACGTATTTTATCTATAGTCACCTTGCTATCTGCTGTCATAGTTAAGGCATTATCTGGATCTTCGTATGTAGATATTGAGATAGTACCTGAATATGCAGTTGATAAGGGTTATACTATAGACTTAACCTCACTTACTGAAGCATTTGTACATGGTCTTGAATATATCATTAGGAAAATTAGACAGACTAGACTTAAAGACATTCTATTGGCAGCTTCTGAAGATGGTAAGATAACTACTCGATATCTAGCAGATATTCTAAATATTAAAGAGAGTACTGTAAGTAATTACTTATACGAACTTGTTCAATACGACCTAGTGAAGTCTATACAGAAGGGTATTTACGAATTAACACCTATAGGTAAGGTTCTATCTAAATTACTGAAGAAGTTGCACAGTTAGATCTATACAATGAGTACCTACATAGTTGTTGTAAGAATATACTTAACACCGAAACATGATATCATATTGACAAACTTTACAGGAACTGTAGTTGAATCCTTTTTACTAAAGTTAATTGATAATGTCGAACCAGGACTTAGTGATAAACTTCACAATACTAGAGGTCCTAAGCCATTCTCTGTAACTCCCTTCTTCATAGGTAAAAAGCCTATAATAGGCATCAAACCAGTGCATGTACAAGCAGGTTCAAAATTGTGGTTTAGAATCTCGATTATAGGTGATCTAGCTATTAGAGCTATTCCACAATTTCTGGACCTGATAGATAAAGAAGTGACATTTTTTAAAAATAGCATAAAGCTCATAGTCGAGAATGTGGAAGTTGATATAGTTGACATTAACACACTATTTAACAATGATGTGAATTATAAAGCATTTAAAATTAATTTTTTAACACCTACAAGATTTGCATTAAGAAGACCGAGAAGATCTAAAAGAGCTAGATTTTGCTTTTGTCCAGATGCTTGGAGAATTATTAAGTCAAGTCTTAAACATTGGAGATACTTCACTAACATACACATATCTGACAAGGTAATACAATGGGCTTACCAATATGTAATACTTGCCGACTTTGGACCTTTTAGAGGTGTTAAATCTAACGTAATCACCGTTAGATTACCTAGAGGAGGTATTGCAAGAGGTTACGTGGGATTTGCACTTTACCAAATACTTGGACGTAGAAGATTAAGTGAATTTTGGGCTCTGATAAGATATGCAGAGCTTATGAATGTAGGTACTGGTAGGAGTATGGGTCTAGGTGTCATTAGTGTTAAAAAGCTTGAGTGTAGGAAAGTTAAAACGACATCTTAACACAATATTTTCTAAACCAACAATTAGCACATTTCCATGTACTAGCTGCTCTTCTAGGTATATCTCCATAAATTAAACACTTTCTCAATTTCTCTATCTCATCTATAACTAGCTTCTTCAAATCTTCAGTTATATCTACACGTACAAGCTTGTCAGACTTAACATAGTACAGATATCCTTCACAAACAGCTCTTCTAAACATCTCCTCAAGACATAATGCATATGCTGTTAATTGAGCTTTATGATGAATAGGTATATCCCTACTACCCAACATACTTAACTTAATCTCTATTGGTATTGGAATACCATTACGAAATATTAACATATCTAGAATACCTTTAATACGAAACTTCTCACAATACACAAATACTTTCGAGACCTTTCTATCATATTTAAACCTTCTATAGAACAAGGTCTTTCTAAACTCCTCATAATTAATTAAACTATTATGAAGATCTCTACCCTCAATTACATATTCAAACGGAGGTTCAGACATACCTAAAACATACCTAAAATAGACATATCTAGGACAATAAAACCACTGTTTAATAAGAGAAATATCTATATAAGACTGATCACTCAATACAGGATCAGACACAGAATATGACATCTATCTGAATATCTATAAACACTACCAGATTTAACATTTTCGAAAAAATTCGAAAGATAATTCACACATCCTCATCTTATGGTGGGCCCGCCGGGATTCGAACCCGGGATCACCCGCGCGTCAGGCGGGCATCCTGCCGCTAGACTACGGGCCCTTCTCTATCCAACACATGGACTAAACCTATTTTTATTTGTTTCTTCACGTATTACCATTCTCAGAGCTTTCAATCCTCTTATAGAGATTCTTACAATCCAAATGTGCATAAATGTACGATAGTGCACATGAATTTTCAATCCTCTTATAGAGATTCCAAGTACAAACACAAAAGAAGAAGTACAGAGTATACGGAGAAGTACTTTCAATCCTCTTATAGAGATTCAACTTTTCTATGACGTTACTGTCAGCTAGCTGTACATATATCTTTCAATCCTCTTATAGAGATTCAGAATGCTACTGCCATCAGGGCTCTTACTTCATAGTAATAACTCTTTCAATCCTCTTATAGAGATTCCAGGACTTTTCTCAAGAACCCTCCTGAGCTCCTGCACCAGCATCCTTTCAATCCTCTTATAGAGATTCCGTACCTCATGTTCAGGCAGCCTCGTTGCTCTCCTAATGCTCTCCTTTCAATCCTCTTATAGAGATTCCATCTTTATGACATTAGCATTCTACATTATACCTTTATTAACATTCTTTCAATCCTCTTATAGAGATTCCTCTCAGGAACATCAATAGCAACACCAGCAGTCGCTGGAGTACCTTTCAATCCTCTTATAGAGATTCTATGTTGCTTCATTTTGCTAGCGATTTTCTAGAAAATGTATTACCTTTCAATCCTCTTATAGAGATTCGATGGGAAAATGAGGACATTTGTAAAGATAAGAAACCTGAACAGTTTTCTTTCAATCCTCTTATAGAGATTCCTCTTGAGAACCCAACCATAGACATACTCGTCATTGTACATTCTTTCAATCCTCTTATAGAGATTCGAGGCATGGGCAAGCGTGAGGAGGGCCTTGAGCCTAATCTTGAAGTACTCTTTCAATCCTCTTATAGAGATTCCAGTGTACCGCTAGGATTTGAAATATTCATAGTTGAGAAGAAGAACTTTCAATCCTCTTATAGAGATTCAAGATTTCCTATGAATAGGAGAAACTTTCTCATAAATGTTCCAAGCTTTCAATCCTCTTATAGAGATTCTCTCAATTAATCTACCTAGACTTGCACTTTTGTGCTTGAGATACTTTCAATCCTCTTATAGAGATTCTCTTTCTCTGTCTTCTATCTTATAGTTGTACCCCCATGAAAATGCTTTCAATCCTCTTATAGAGATTCATCATTTAAAATATATGATTTTTAAAAATATTCGTGATGAGGATCTTTCAATCCTCTTATAGAGATTCTTGATGCAGGATGAAAAACTTTGGACATCAGAGATTGATATTGACTTTCAATCCTCTTATAGAGATTCTCTATATAAAATGTTTCTATTGCTATACATTCTATTAATATTGCCTTTCAATCCTCTTATAGAGATTCTCTGGATCAGTTAAGATATCTAATAAATTTCAATCAATTTTTAACTTTCAATCCTCTTATAGAGATTCGTGTAGAGGTAGGAGGATAGTCGTGTATAGACCAACACTATTCACCTTTCAATCCTCTTATAGAGATTCAAGAACGTCGTTAGAAATCGTAACACCGTCAAGAGTTGTGCACTTTCAATCCTCTTATAGAGATTCAAAGCAATAATGTTGACAAAATTTAAGAAACCTAGTATCTGTCTTTCAATCCTCTTATAGAGATTCGGGAACATTTACCTGATTGGTTAAAAAATGCTTTTGAATATATCTTTCAATCCTCTTATAGAGATTCGGTTTCTCCTGATTCTCTTTTTGTTCTGTGATTCTTTCTTACTGGTAGTTTTATGCGTTATCCTTTGGAACACTTACTTTATTACTTTACCGATTATCATCGTGTTCTCATGGTCTATTGTTGAGGATATTCGATATTGTTGAGACAAGATATATCTATCCTTATGTAGTGTGATGACACGACAATCGATGTTAGCCTTGTAAAGCGATGGTCTTAGAGTTCTCATCGTATGAATTTGCTATGTTTTAGGCATTCTCGAATTAGGCTTTGTGTAGAGGAGTAAGGTTGACATTTCTTGCTTATTCCATTTAGTTGTTGTTAGTCTTTGCTGTAGGTAGCGCTATTTCAATTACAAATCCTGAGTGAGGAGGAGTAAAAATCTTATCATGAGACCTTACTACTTTAATATCCATGTGCACTAATATCTACATCTATGTCCTTAGAGAAGAAATGTCGAACACGAGATCTAGATGTGAACAGAGTTAAGGAACTTGCAAAATTAATAGCTAAACACTATCTTAGAGAAGAGAGATATTCCATCACTGATCGTCTTGTAGTATCTCCTTTAGCATTATGTTTTTTGTCTCTTAGATTTTAATTTTCTGTTCTCTATCTCCTATTTAGGGATAGGCATGGAGAGCTTGTTGTGGAGAGTTTTTCAGTGCTGACCGCGGTCTTCATTTTTCAGTACGTCGTAGGTTCATCATTTGGGTTTTGTTTATTTATTTCTTATTTCTCTTTTTCTTGTATGTGGTGTGTCTTGGTTGTTGATATGTTGTATGAGTTTGTTTATGGTAGGCTTAGTTCTCCTTCTGCTAGGTCTATTGTTTCTAATGTTGTTAAGATTGTTGATTGTGCACGTAGTTTAGCTATTCCTATTGTTCATCTTGTTGATTCTCATCTCCCTGTTGATTTAGAGGTTAGGAAGATTTGGGGTCCACATGCTATGAAGGGTTCTCCAGAGGCTGCTATTATTCCTGAGCTTAAACCGAGTAGTGATAGGGAGTTTGTTCTTGAGAAGAGGTGGTATAGTGGTTTTAGAGGTACAGGACTTAATCAACTTCTAAGAGATTTATCTATTAGTAAGGTTGTGATTACAGGTATTGCAACTAACATATGTGTTCTACATACAGTATGTGATGCAGTTTATGAGAGATATGATGTATATGTTGTTAAAGATGCAACAGCTGCAATACCAATAATTTTTGAAGATTCTGAGAAAGAACATGAAGCATTTATAAAATATATGGAGAAAGTCTATAAAGCAAATATTGTAAATACAGAAGAGATATTAAAGATGTTTAAAAGCTAAATCTATATGAGTTTAGAAGATTGGAGAGAGATTTTAAAGATTGAAATACCTGAAAATCATCCAAGAAGAAGAAGTTTACTAATACGTGAAAAACTTGTACAAGGATTTTTAGATGGGTATGTAGTTCCTCAAGGATTAATAGCTCACGGTAGAGGTGAGGCTTTTGACTACATAATTGGTGAAGAAACTACACAATATGCATTAGAAGCAATAAAGGCAGGTGTAGCATCACTACTTTTAGCTAAACATCCTGTAATATCTATAAATGGTAATGTTGCTGCACTATGTATAGAAGATGTTGTAGAACTTGCAAAAGAGGTAAATGCTAAAATTGAGATAAACCTATTCTACAGAACTTGGAGTAGAATTGGAAAAATTGCAAATATAGTTAGAAAATTTGGAATTGAACCACTTGGAGCAGATGAAGAACATATATGTACAATACCTGAACTACATAGTGAACGTAGAAAAGTAGATTGTAGAGGAATATACATAGCAGATGTAGTACTAGTAGCAATTGAAGATGGAGATAGAACAGAAGCATTAAAGAAGATGGGTAAGAAAGTCATAGCAATAGACCTAAATCCACTATCAAGAACTGCACAATATGCAGATATAACAATAGTTGACAATGTTGTTCGAGCTATACCAAAAATGGTAGAGATAGCTAGAGAATTTAAAAAATTATCAAGACAAGAACTTGAGAATATAGTTAAGAAATTCGATAATAAGAAAAATATTAAAGAAATGTTAAAGTATATGGCTAATAGATTGATAAGTCTAGCTAGACAAGAATAAATCTTAGAGATTAATCATGTACGTATCTAACTAAAACTTTCTCACTATCTTTATGAATTATCTTAACAAAACCATATCTAAATATCTGTACTATACTACCAACATTAACATCTATAATATTCTTCTCAACATATCCATACTCTCTCTCAAACTCTCTCGATGTTAATGGTGTTTTATCAACTCTCTCAACAATAATTTCAATCTTATCTCTATATGGAACCCATTGGATTATATCTAATCTCAATTTTCTAGCAGTATCGAGACTATAATCTACAAGTTTTGTAATTATCTTACCATCTCTCTCACCTACATATTCAACATTCATCAACTCCATCAATCTAACTTTACCATTTCTCTTCAATAGTTCAACATCTCTTCTAGATATGTAAAGTCTTGCCTTACCATTCTCAACAGGAATCTCTATTCTTCTCTTACCTCTATCTGGATAAGATGGATGGTAAGGTATTTCAGTAATTAGTAAATCTTTATCGATACCTTCAATCTCTATCAATACTGGATCTATAACTGCTAGATATCTATTAGCTCTCTCATCTAGATATTTCCTATTTATTGAATATAGATTTGCTAAACTAATTTTAGCATCTGTAGACTTAATACCAACATTTAACATTATTTCCCAAATAGCTTCTGGAAGTATTCCACGTTCTCTTAAACCTGATAGTGTTGGTAATCTAGGATCATCATACTTCAAACCAAGTTCTTTAAGTTTAGATTTACTCAATGTAGCACCTTCAATATGTAATCTTCCAAAATGTATTGTTTCAGGTTGTTCCCATCCAAGATATTTAAATATGTATGACTGTTTTATAGTATTTACACGATGTTCCTGTGCTCTTAATACATGTGTAATATTCATGAAATGATCATCAACAGCAACAGCAAAGTTATATGTTGGCCAAACTTTAAACTTCTCAGCAAAATTTTCACCATACTTCAACACAAGTCTTGGATGTGGTGTATCCACAATTCTCAAGGCAACCCAATCACGTACTGATGGATCAGGATGAGACATGTCAGTCTTTATTCTAACAACAGCTTTACCTTCACTAAACTCTCCATTTAACATCTTTTCAAAAAGTTCTAAATTATCTTCAACACTTCTAGATCTACAAGGACATTCTCTCTTCAAATCTCTATAATTTCTCCAAACATCTTCAGGACATGTACATACATATGCATTTCCACTCTCTATAAGTTTCTTAGCAATATTGTAGTATAAACCTTCAACAACTCTATCACTCTGTATATACACTGCATCAGGCTTAATACCAAGCCACTCAAGATCATCTATAATAAATTTATACTCTAACAGCTCTCTCTCACTATACCTCTCTCTAACATATGGATCATCTATGAATGGTCTCTTAATCTTAGGGTCAGTATCTTCAAAACGAAGAATAAACCTACTCTCCTTACCTAACCTCTCATACTTCAACTTATACGCATAGTTAAGTATGGCTGGTCTAGCATTACCGAGCGTAAGTACAAAATCTGGATTTGGTGCAAATCTCAAAACTATACTACCATACTTATAGTCATTTGGTAAAGGTGGTAAAGTCTCAATATCTTTCCTAACTTCCTCTCTCTTCTCTTCGAGAAGTTCAGGCCATCTCTCTCTCAAAATTTTCAACTGTTCTTCAAGAGTTAGAGAGTTTACATAGTTAACAACATCTTCAACTATACTCAAGACATTTCGTGCTATTTTTCTCAAATCTTTACGTTCAGCCATTATTTTAGACATAACAGCATTTTTGTTAGCCTTACCACCATACTTCACAGCATTAGCTAGTGCGTATTTCAATGCTAATTCTCTAATCTCAACATCACTAATAGTCATATACGTGTTAACAAGTGTAAATACCTTAATAAACCATATCTAATTTTCAAAATTTCATAATTATGAAACTTGAGAAATATGTAAGACATATCAACAATGTGAATACTAACCTCATGAATATTTTAGAAAAATTTAGAAACATGGCTAGAAGTGTGGTATGTAGAGGTAGTAAGTTGATTATGAATGTTGATAAAGATAAGATTAGAAATGTTGTAGATGTATTAAATAGTGAAGGTTTTGACACAATACTCTCAATAACTGTTGTAGATATTCCTGATAGGAACATGTTTATAATTAGATACATATTTTCAAAAAGGGTATTAGATAACTATCCAATTAGGAGAGTTATAGTTCAAACATATGTTAGTAGAGATAGACCTGAGATAGATAGTATTAGTGATATCTACCCATTTGCTAACTATCTAGAACGTGAATGTTATGAGATGTTTGGTGTAAGATTTATTGGAAATGATAGATGTAGAGGAACATTCTTTCTAGACAAATCTCTAGAGGGTAAGTTTCCTCTTAGGAAAATATGATACCTACAAAACTCATAGCTACATTGATAGTTCCAGGACTTGGTGCTGCATTTATATTTGCACTACTCTTAGTATGGCTTGAGAGGAAGTTAACAGCATTAATACAACATAGATATGGACCACTACGTGTAAGTCCTCTTGAAGGTATATTACAGCCAATTGCAGATTTTATAAAACTTCTAATATCTGAAATAATAATTCCTGAAGAGAGTATTAAGATATTGTTTATACTCCTACCTGTAGTATTTAATATAGTTGTACTACTATGCATAGCCTATATACCTGCAACATCGACATTATACATAGCTAGGTCAAGTATTAGTCTTATAATAGTGCTATTCTTACTCTTGCTAGCCTCTACCATAGTTGCAATTATTGGATGGTCTGCAACTGACAAGTTTACATATGTTGGTGCTGTTAGAGAGGTACTTCAATCATTATCATATGAGATACCTCTCATAATAGTGTTTGCAAGTATTGCAATAATATGTAAGAGCTTTGATATATATAGCATAGTTCTATACCAGAAGAATATACCAATAGCATTACTAGACCCACCTGCATTTATAGTATTCTTCATATGTTCACTAATGGCTACAAGTAGATTTCCATTTGAAGTTCCTGAAGCTGAGACTGAGATAGTTTTTGGACCATATACAGAGTATTCAGGTATTCTATTTGCACTATCATTCTTAGGAATATACTTGAAGATTTATGTATATAGTCTACTTGCATCATGCCTATTTCTAGGTGGGTGGTTTGGACCTTTATCAAGTTTAGAACCTCTACAACTATTTTGGACATATCTAAAAGCTGGAATATATGCTATAGTCATGGTTCTTACACGTGCTGCATATCCTAGACTACGTATTGATCAAGTACTTAAGATTGGTCTTGGTAAGTTGACAATTTTAGCTATATGTGCACTAGTGATAGCTATAGTTGTTAGAATATTCATTCCAAGATGAGCATATTTATTAGCTAGATCTTCCAAAGATTAGCTAGTATGGAGATTAAACTACTAGCATTTGACAGTTTTGGTGTTAGATCTATGTCAACATTCATACAGACTAGAGATGTCCTTATACATATTGATCCTGCAGTCTCACTCGCACCACAGAGATATAAACTTCCTCCACATAGGAGAGAGGTTGAAAGATTGCTCGAGTGTGCTAGAGAAATTGAAAAACATGCAAGAGATGCTGAAATAATAATAGTGACACACTACCACTACGATCATCATGATCCAGGTAAGCTAATTCCAATTGAAATATATAGAAATAAGATAGTCTACATAAAAGATCCACAAAACAAGATTAATAGAAGTCAAATGCAAAGAGCTTCAAGATTTCTATCATTAGTAAAACAGGTTGCTAAAGAGATAAAAATTGCTGAAGGAAGTGTTATAACTATAGGTAGGACAACTATAAAGATATCTCAGGCAGTACCTCACGGTGTTAATGATAGATTAGGATATGTTGTTGAAGTATCTATACATGATGGTGAAATGAAAATTCTATACACATCAGATGTTGAAGGTCCACCACTAGAAGAGCAGGTAAAGTATATACTTGAAGAGAAGCCTGACATAGTGATACTTGATGGACCTATGACATATATGCTAGGTTTTAGATATAGTAAAAAAGCACTTGAAGCAAGTATACAAAATATTAAGAAGATTATTGATATCGGTGTCAAAACTATAGTAATAGATCACCACTTCATGAGAGATATAAAGTATAGAGAGAGACTTGGAGATGTGTATAAATATGCTGAAGAGAGAGGTGTTAAAGTTATGTGTGCTGCAGAATTTATGAATAGACCAATAGAGATGCTTGAAGCACTTAGAGATAAGCTATATCAGGAGGAGAATGCTCCTGGAAATATTCCTGAAAATATTAAAGAAATTCTCGAAGAGTAATACATGAGGTATAGTTTTTTAAACGCTTCTCAATACTAAGACCTTTACTGAAGGGTTTATACGCTTCTGAAACACGTATAACACATGGGAACGAAATCTCTAACTCCAGAGGAGATAATTAGAGAGTTTGTTAGATTTCTAGACTTACTTTCACAAGAATCGATACATGTAAAGATAATTATAGCATTAGCAAGAAGAGGTTGTCTATCACTTAGAGGAATTGCTAGAGAAGTTGGAATGGCACCAAAAAATGTTAGAAAGTATTTAGAAAAGTTGGAGAGTCTTGGAATTATAGCATGTATAAAGCCAAGTAGAAGGATGTTTCTATATAGACTTAGTGATGAGTACTCATGGTTACAGGAGCTTATTAAAAGAGTAGAAGATCAAGCAAAACCAATACCAAGACCTACAAGCTAGAACTACTATCTAGATGAAGTTAACATTCTAGTAAATGCTTGATAAGATTCTTCAGTAGGTAGTGGAATTTGTATAAGAAACATATACTCAACATCTCTAACTTCTCTATACGCAAACTTTAGAGCTTCATCTCTACTATCAAAAACATGATATTCATCTCTAATAGGAATATACAGTATCCACTTACCCTGTAATTCCTGTTTCATAATAAATTCCTTCAAAACTTTATCTAAAAACTTCTCTATCTCTCTCTCAATCCTATCCATAGCTATACCTATCTAGACTCTACTTCTTTAATAAGTTTTACAATATTCTCAAGATTCCTTATTAGACTAATAATCATAAAATTTCTAAGATCTTTAGAATCTATCTTAGATATTATATTGTTAAGTTTTTCAAATTCTTTATTAACATCTTCACCAACTATACACATTCTCAATACTCTATCTATTATGTATGTTATATCTGTTAGATTTTTCTCTAATATAGCCTTCTCATAGTCTATATCAACTTCATAATTCTTATCTTTGTATATAAATATTCTACATAGTTCATATAGTATGTGATATATTGATGCAATATTTATAAGATCATACTCTCTACCTCTCAATATCTCTGTATCTGAGAGTACGTATGTCTTTTCATCATGTATTAGTTGAGATATGATTTTCAACTCTTTCTCTCTATCTCTGAAATCTAGAATTGTCTTAATTAGATTTTTGATAGCATTTTCATCTCTATTCTCACTTATCTTCTTTAAAATATCCCTAATATATGATAATAACATGTCTAGATTCATGTTAGATACTAAGTAGCTATGTTTTATAAGGCTGATTTATCTAACATAAAATTACAGTGAAGATTGAGGAAGTGTATGAGACTGCTTATCAATTATTAATATCTGAAAATGTGGATGTTGTAGTTAGAGATGCATATCTCAGATATGGTGATGAAGCCTCTAGGATAGTTGAAGAGGCTAAGAAGTTAGTAGATAGATTACTTTCAGAGTATGGAAGTAGAGAGGATGTTATTAATTTCATAATAATGAATTTTGGGAGTAGTATTGTAGATTTAATAACTTCAAGATTTCCAAATTTTGAAAATGTTATACCAATAGTTAAGTATTTTAATAAAAATGCACATAGACCTTCACCATATCAGGAAGTTCTATGCGTTGTTAAAGTACTAGAGCTAGACTTAGATATTGATAGCCTGATCAAGATTGGAGTATTGATGCATGTAGATGAGAATAGTCTAGTAGTACCACACTACTTATCTACATATGATGAGTGTAGTGTAGATATTGAAAATATTCTAGATTTAGTATCTCAAGATTATGCAAAACTCTCTATAATTGAAAGTATTGTTGAAAATGTTAAACCAAGTAGAGAGATGTTTCAAATACTCTACGGTATAGATATTGAGAGTCCTGAACTTTACGAGGTTAGTAGAGTTATGACATATTGTGAATATACTAGCTCTCCAATTCTAAATCCATGTATAGATACTCATGAGTTAAGAAGAATATTGCACGAATTTAAACAAGCTCGTGCTAGAAGACTTTTCAGAATTATTGAACCAGGTATGGGACATGTTAAGTATAGTAAGAAGATTGGTGCATTAGTAAGTTTCATAATGTTAGGACCTGGAGAACATGGTATTTTGATGTTCATGCCTTGGATAGTTCCTAGTAGAAGAGTTGAAAAATATTATGCATCATCTCCAAGACTAATAATAACTTCAATACCATTTAGAAGAGAATTTGCAGAATATTTTCATAATGTGTTAGAAGATACTAAGACTTTTAAAAATACAGCATTCATATTCATACAGGAAGGTGTTTGTTATCTAGTTTCTCCAAGTAGGAGAAGTAGAACTCTAGACTCACTATTAGATATTATATATAGAGCTAATCTTGAAGTTCTAGAATTTTGATGAATGTTGGTGTACTATTTTCAGGAGGTAAGGATAGCACATTTTCACTACATTGGGCATTTCTTCATGGATTTAATGTTAAATGTTTAATATCTTTCAAACCTGAAAGAGAGAACTCATACATGTTTCACTATCCCTGTGTAGACATTACTAGACTTCAAGCAGAAGCTGTTGGATTACCCTTGGAGATGTTCTACACATCAGGATTAAGAGATTTAGAATTGAAGGATCTTGAAAGAGGTCTAGAGGAAGTAGCTATGAAATATGAACTTGATGGAGTAGTAACTGGTGCATTACTATCAGATTATCAAAGAATGAATGTTGCATTAATATGTGAAAAAATTGGTTTAAGAGTATTTAATCCACTATGGAGAAAGAATCAGGAAAATTACATGAGAGAACTTGTAGATTACGGCTTCAAGATACTTATAACATCTATAAATGTCTACGGAATACCTATAGATCTAGTAGGAAAGATATTAACTAGACAAGATGTTGAACTAATAATTGAAAGAGCCAGAATATACGGATTTAATCCAGCATTTGAGGGAGGAGAAGCTGAAACACTTGTAGTAGACGCACCATTATTTAGAAAGAGGTTAGTAATTGATAAATTTAAAATTGTAAGAACATCAGAATATACTGCGAGACTAGAAATAGAAAGTGTGTATCTACAGGATAAATAATCTCAAGTCTGAAATTTTCAATCTCTCAACATTTCTACGAAATATCTCCAACTTAACTTTCTTAACATCTGAAATACCTTTAGATGACAATGTTTGACTATAGTCAAGCTCAGGAATATCGACAACACATCCTGACATGTATGCTATATGTATAGCTCTATCACCATCTGTAAATCCTGGACAATATTCAACATATCTAAATGTATGCACTACCTGACATGTACCACATATATTACAAAATTCTAAATCCTCAATATTATGAAGTTTATCAACATTATCACCATGTGCATGAACTACAACTATAGGTTTAACATAGTTACAAAACATTTTCAAACATTTAAAGTCTGAATCTAGATCAGTAATTAAGATAACACTATCAATATTCTTAATATGATTAATAATTTCACTATTTGAATATAGAAAATCTACAACACTATCAACAACAATAACACAATCATAATCTCTCAATACATACTTAGTAATCTTCAAAATACCTCTAGTTGGCATTAATATTAAACATTTACAGTATTTAGACATCTTCAATACTAATTCTCTAAGTCTTACTACACCGTTAGTACAGTCTAGGATATCATCTAAAACTTTAGCAGCATAATAATCATCTCTAGTATTTATGAAACCTCTAAGCAAATTCTCAGCCTCTACAACATATATACTATCCATACGATAACTTAAGAAAGTTTATCAATTTTAGAAATTTATAACTATGCCACTATGAGCGAAAGTTATGTAATATGCTTCTTCTGCCTTAGAAGAGTTCCATATAGCTATGTTAAAGTTATAGATCTGAAAATTCCACATATAGACATGAAATTTAGGGTATACATATGTCAAGACTGTGTCAAAAAACATAAAGATAAAATCTTAAAAACACATCTTTAATATCGTGGAAATTTTCTATAAAGCTTCTCAATTTCCATATAGGAATTATTAAGATATTTAGATTCATATTCAATACATGTTCATGTACGGTAATTATTGTAGGATATATCTCGTAAATACCACTCTTTAAGCCAAGTCTAGTAATTAATTCTTGTCTAAACTTCTTACACAAACTCTCAATACTATTAACATAGTCTAATATATCACTTACCTTAATTCTAGATTTTAAATATCTCTTAGCATCTATCATAAATATATAACTATCTTTTATAGCAATCATATCAACCTCAAATCTATGTGAATTTATTGGAAATCTAACCTTATGTATAACATTAAAGTTAAATTCTCTAAAGATAATCTTGATAAGCTTTTCAAAATCATTCCAACTCAAATCTCTACTTATCCTCTCCAAATCTATCATATATCCAAATTTTAACAACTTTACCATAATGCTAGCTTTATCTTCTTTCAAGATTATTGTATTATTCTTAATCTCAACTATGCCTATCTTCTCAATATCTTTCAAAGTTTCTAATGTTAATTCTTCATCTATCTTTAATTCTCTTACTATATCTTCAATATTTATTGTGGAATTTCTCTCATGCTTTAACAATTTTGTAATTATCTTATTTAGAATTCTCTTTTTGAGATTATTCAAGATTTATAATTTTAAGAAAGAAAGTGTTTGGAGAATATATTATTGAGTGTTTTACTTCTTGAGTTTTGGAACTTCTGGTACTCCAAGCTTCTCTGGTTCGTGGCTTAGTACTGGTTCTTTGAGCTTTGCTGGGTCTGGTTCTGGATATTCTTGTGGTGCTTTTATTGATCCCCATGGTGTTGTTCTTATAACCATCTTAAATCTTAATACTTTTCCTGATCTGTAGATTACGGTCCACATTATTGAGTCTGTACCTCTCATTGGTACTAATCTACCTCCAAGTGGTGCAACATCTGTATAGTGTCTAATCTCGATTGCTCCCTGTGGACACATCTTTGCACATGAGAAGCATTCCCAACACATGTCTGGCTCTATGTTATATGATTTTCCTGTTGTTTTGTCAAGGTGCATTAGATCGTTTGGACATATGTAGTTACATGCTGGTACTGCAAGTGCTTTACAACCGTCACATTTCTCTGGATTAACTACAGGGGGCATTGTTGTGATATGTGTAGTCTATTGCTTTTAAGCTTCTTCCTCTTCGTGTAAAGGAGACATGTGATGGTAATAGTTAAATGAATTAATCAAGATTTAGGGTATCAAGTATGCCATATCCAACAGGTGTAGAAAAGGTAGAGTGTGACATTCTAATAATAGGAGGTGGAATGTCAGGATGTGGAGCTGCATATGAGGCAAAGTATTGGGGTAGAAAGCTAAAGGTAGTTCTCGTAGAGAAGGCAGCAACAGAGAGAAGTGGTGCAGTAGCTGCAGGATTATCAGCAATTAACCTATACCTAGGAATGAGATGGGGTGAGAATACACCAGAAGACTATGTTAGATATGTGAGAAACGACTTGATGGGTATTGTTAGAGAAGACCTAGTATATGACGTAGCTAGACATGTAGACTCAACAGTACACCTATTCGAAGAGTGGGGTCTACCAATCTACAAGGATCCAAAAACTGGTAGATATCTAAGAGAGGGTAGATGGCAGGTACTGATATCAGGAGAGTCATACAAGCCAATTGTTGCAGAGGCAGCAAAGAAGGCTGTAGATGCACTATATGAGAGAGTATTCATAACACATCTCCTACCTGACAAGAACAATCCAAGAAGAGTAGCTGGAGCAATAGGATTTGGTGTTAGAGATGGAAAGCTCTACATATTCCTAGCAAAGGCAGTAATAATGGCAGCAGGAGGAGCAGTACACATATTCAGACCAAGATCACATGGTGAAGGTATGGGTAGAACATGGTATCCACCATGGGACAGTGGTAGCTCATATGCAATGATGATAATGATGGGTGCAGAGATGACACAGATGGAGAATAGATTCGTACCAATGAGATTCAAGGACGGTTATGGACCAGTAGGTGCATACTTCCTATTCCTAAAGTGTAAGGCAACAAATGCAATGGGTGAAGACTACTTTGCAAAGGGTGTCGAGAAGTTAAAGCAGATGAAGGACAAGTATGGACCATATGTAGAAGCAACACCACTACCAACATGTCTAAGAAACCACATAATGCTAGAAGAATTGAAGGAGGGTAGAGGACCAATATTCATGAGACATGACTTAGCAATTAAGGAGGTAGCAGATCCAAAGGAGAGAGCAGCTAGAGAGAGATGGTGTTGGGAGGACTTCCTAGACATGACACCATCACAGGCACTATTATGGGCATGTATGAACATAGACCCAGCTGAGAAACCATCAGAGCTAATGGTAGCTGAGCCATACATCATGGGTTCACACGCAGGATGTGCAGGAGCATGGGTAAGCGGTCCAGAAGACATAGCACCACCAGAATACCAGTTCGCATATAACAGAATGACAACAATCGAAGGACTATTCGCATGTGGTGACGCTGTAGGTGCATCAGCACACAAGTTCTCAAGCGGATCATTCACAGAGGGTAGAATCGCAGGTAAGTCTGCAGTAAGATTTGTAGTTGAGAAAGCAGCAGACTACAAGCCAGAGGTTGATGAACAGCTAATTGAGAATCTAAAGGTCAAGATATTTGAACCATTAGAGAGATATGAGAAGGGTAAGGCAACAACAACAAGACCAGACCTATCATTTGAGTACATACTACCACAGCAAGGATTAAGAAGACTACACAAGATAATGGACGAGTATGCAGCAGGATACTCAATGTGGTACACAACAAACGAGCCAATGCTACAGAGAGGTCTAGAGCTAGTACTAATGCTTAAGGAAGACCTTGAGAAGCTAGGTGCAAGAGACCTACACGACCTGATGAGATGTTGGGAGCTAGTACACAGAGTATGGACAGCAGAAGCACACATAAGACACATGCTATTTAGAAAGGAGACAAGATGGCCAGGATACTACTATAGAGCAGACTATCCAAATGTTGATGACCAGAACTGGAAGTGCTTCGTAAACTCAGTATACGATCCAAAGACTGGTGAGTGGAAGCTATTCACAAGACCATACATACAGCTAGTACCATAAAAACAGAAGTCTAAACTACAAAAACTCTACATATATTTCAATCTTCATAATTTTCTTAATTACTAATCTTCTAGATATCTTTCTGAGTATTCTTTTTAAACCTCTAACATGACTATAATCTAGGTATGAGTACAAGTCCTGAAGCTTATGTTTCAGAAGCAGCTATTCTAGATCTGAGTAAGGAGTTTGATGAGGAGTTGTATAAGGCATTTATTAAGAGGTATGGGATCGATTTTAAGGCATGTATGCAATGTGCGACATGTGTATCAGTATGTCCACTATCTGACATAGTTCCTGGAATGCCTAGACTAGACATGCTTCTTGCAGGTCTTGGACTTTTTAATGAGATTGCACGTAGATTATCACCATGGATATGTGATCAATGTATGGAATGTTCTAGAAATTGTCCACGTAGAGCAAATCCTGCTAAGATTCTTGCAGCTCTTAGAGAGATCTTAACAGCAATGTACGATCCTACTGGAATTACTAAGCGTGTAATTCTTGGTAGAGCTAAGAAGTAGGTTTAGTATTGATAAAACTAAAAAATAGTTTAGACTTAACATCTACGAGTTACATGACTAAAGTTGGAGTTTATATATGTACTTGTAGAGCTGTTACAGAAGTTATAGACGTGAATAAGCTTGCTGAAGATGTTAAGAAGATTGAAGGTGTTGAACTTGTAAAATTCATAAAGTCATGCTACGACTATGATGAGATTATTAAAGATTTACAGGAGAAGAGGATTGAGCGTGTAGTAATTGCAGGTTGTTCTCCAAGATATGTTCTAGATATTGCAAGAGAGAGAATTACACTAGCAGTACCTGACATAAGTCCATTATGGATTGAGGTAGCACCAATACGTGAACAGGCAGCATGGGCATTTAGAAATGATAGACAGAGAGCTCAAGAAGCTGCATTAACATACATAAAGGCATATGTATCGAGAGTAAAAGCTGCAGAATACATACCTAGAGAAGTTGAGGTTGAGAGAGTTAGAAGAGCATTAGTGATAGGTGCAGGTATTGCTGGACTTACAGCAGCTGTAGATTTAGCAGATATGGGTATAGAAGTCATAGTTGTTGAGAAGAGACCATATGTAGGTGGTAAAGTCGTACAATTAGCAAGGTACTTCCCAAAGATGTGTCCACCATACTGTGGTATAGAGTTCATACTTGGAAGACTTAAAGCAAGAGCAAACCCACTCATAAAGATATACACAAATGCAGAAGTACTAGAAGTATATGGATCACCAGGAAAGTTCAAGGCTAAGATTAGAGTTAATCCAAGATATGTAGATCCTGAGAAGTGTTTAGCATGTGGTAAATGTAGTGAAGTATGTCCTGTAGAAGTACCAAACGAGTTTGATTTTGGACTATCTAAGAGAAAGGCAATATACCTACCTCACGAACTTGCATGGCCATATGCACATGTTGTAGATCCTGAAAATTGTCTAGAAATTAAGAATCCCGGATCATGTGGTAAGTGTATTGAAGTCTGTCAATCAGGTGCTATAAATCTGAAAGAGCAGCCTAGAGAATTTGAAGTTGAGGTTGGTGCTGTAATCGTAGCAACAGGATGGGAGCCTTACGATGCTAAGAAGCTTGAACATCTAGGATATGGAAAGTATCCAAATGTCATAACTAACGTACAGATGGAGAGACTACTAGCACCAAATGGACCGACTAAAGGTGAGGTTATAGTTCCAGGTCTTGGTAGAAAGCCTAGGAAGATAGTATTTATACAATGTGCAGGTCAGAGAGATGAGAATCATCTACCATACTGTAGTGCTGTATGCTGTGCAGCAACTGTGAAGCAGGCAATTACAATAGCTGAGAGATGTCCAGATACTCAAATCTACATATTCTACATTGACGTAAGAACATTCGGACTCTACGAACTATTCTACAAACAGGCAGGTAAGTATCCAAACATATTCTTCATACGTGGCAGAGCTTGGAAAGTTGAGCAAGATCCAGCTACTGGAGAACTTGTAGTATATGCTGAAGATACAATACTTGGAAGAAAGGTCTCAGTTAGAGCTGACCTAGTAGTACTAGCTGTGGGTATGGTACCATCATTGAGAGTTAATCCACCATCATGGTATAAGTCAGGTGTTGGTAGATCATGGGAGCAGGAACTACTACAAATACCAAGACATCAGTACTTCGTTGAGAGTGACTACATATGCTTCCCAATGGAGACTAAGAGAACTGGAATATATGCATGTGGATGTGCTATGTGGCCAATGGATGTTCAGACTAGTGTAGCAACAGCACATGCAGCAGCTATGAGAGCTGCATCAGTAATACTTGGAAAGGCTAGAACAGAATACTCATATCTAACAGATCCAAACCAGATAAAGATAGAGACTATAAAGTGTACACAATGTAAGAGATGTACTGAAGAATGTCCATTTGACACATACTCATTCGATGAACGTGGATATCCAAAACCTGACCCATTGAAATGTAGAAGATGTGGTATATGTGTTGGTGCATGTCCAGCAGTTGCACTATCATTACCATATCACAACACTGAGCTAATAATGAGCATGATTAAGAGTATAGATATCAAGTCTGACAAGCCACAGGTAATAGTGTTTGCATGTGTAAATGATGCATATGCATCACTAGACATAGCACTTAGACAAGGTAAGACACTACCACCAGAAGTTGAGTTGGTAATACCTGTACCATGTATAGGTAGTGTAAACATGAGATGGGTAACTGATGCACTATCACTAGGATTTGACGGTATACTACTACTAGGATGTAGAAGTGGCGAAGCAACAGCAACACAGCAATGCCACTTCATTAGAGGACCCGACTTAGAGAGAACTAGAATAGAGAACTTGAGAGATACATTACAGAAGATGATGATTGAACCAGAGAGAGTTAAACTTGTAGAGATAACATTAGAAGACTATAACAAGGTTGTGGAAGTAATACGTGACTTCGTTGAGCAGATAAAGAAGATGGGTCTAAACCCAATGAAGCAGTTTGCTGGAGGTGCTGGAATGGAGTACGGATTTGGATACACATTCTAAAAATAATTATTTAAGGTATTAATAACACTATGATACATACTAATAAATTAAACATTCTATCTCTTTTCAGTTTCATATGTATCTCACATGTTAATATTTTAATAATGTAAAACAACTTCTACTCGGCATGTCAACAGGAGACTTTATACCATACTACTCCTACTATGTTGATCCCGTACTAGTATTAATACTTGGTGCAATATGCTCAATAATACCTGCAATAATATTGATAATAGGATTATATAGAATGTACCAATTTGTAAAACCATCACTTGGAGATCGTAGACAGAATGTTATTAAAGCATTTTTCTATACATTAATTGAAGAATTTATAATACATAGAAATCTTTCAAAATGTAGACCTGAATGGACTAGATGGATTTTACATCAGATGGTTCTATGGGGTATGGTTATTCTTGTCGGCTGTACAGGTTTTGACGCAATTGTCGATCATGAAGATATTCTCCTCTGTGGTCTTGCAAATCCATACCTAAAACCTATTGCTGAAGCAATGTTACCACCATATCTACACAATGTTCCTCTAAGTGCTGCAATTGCTGCATGTGGTAGAGTTATGCATACACTTGCAGACCCTGTAAAGATTCTATACAACATTGGTGGTATATTACTAGTAGCTGGATGTATAGGTCTTATTGTTAGAAGATTTGTAAATAAGGATGCTCGTGAATGTGTTATAGCATACGACTGGTATTTACTAGTATTACTGACATTCGTAGGTGTTTCAGGTTATGTTGCAGAGATTCTTAGATTAATAGCATACACATACTGGAAGATGGGACTTACAACAATTGCAGCATACTTCTTCTATCCTGGTCTAGTAATATATTGTGCACATCTAATATCTGTAGCAATACTATTCCTATCAATACCATTTACAAAGACTGCACATGTAGTATATAGATTCTTCGCACTACTATGGGTAAGGTATAGAGGTATTAGAGCTACAGAGTTAGTAGTTTAAATATAGGTTATCGAGATATGATATGCAATATGATGAGTTCAGCGGAATATAGAACGATAGATGAGTGTAGGGTCAGTGGCTGATCATATAGAGACATCTACCAGACTCATCACGCTTAATAATGACTTTTCCACATGTCTCTAATATTCTTAAAGCTGTTGAAACTCTATCTGCTCTCTCACCTACAGAATCTGCAATAGTCTTCAAATTAGACTCTCTACCAATATCTTTCAACTTCTTCTCAACAAGATCTACAAGATCTCTACTAACAACTCTGACAGTAGCTCTATCATTTAGAAGTCTAACAAGAATCATAGAATCACCTTCCTGAATTACAAATCTCCTATCTTTAACACATATAACCTTTCTACATACTTGATCTACAACTTCAGGATCTATTTTAAACATACCATCTTCACACTCAACAACTATATTAAGCTTCTTCAAAATCCATATTAAAGTTCTTGAAAATCTACTACAAATACCGAGCTTTTCAGATAGTATTTTCCTATCAAACTTCTCAAATTTTAAAATATAGATTACAGGCACTACCCATGGATATCTAGTAACTATGACTGATATCGGAATTCTAGACATGTATTACCGAGACTGATAGCTTGAAGTCTTTAAGCTTAGGTTTTTAAATATTATGTGTATTATCAGTGGTGAGAGATCTATGTCTCGTAGAAAGAAGACTGAAACTACAAGTAGTGGAAGTACAAGCACAGCATCGACCAGTGTAGAAACTACAACTACAAGTAGTGCAGAGACCAGTGACCCAGCAACACAATCATCATCACAGACAAATCCACTAGAGTCTGAATATGCTATGATGGATGTTGAAGAAATTGATGGTGTTGGTAGAGTAACGGCACAGAAGCTTCGTGAAGCTGGATATCTAACTGTTAGAGATGTAGCATTTGCAAGTGTTAAAGAGCTTGCTGAAGTTATAGGTAGTGAAGATAGAGCATATCAAATAATTAGAGCAGCACAGAAGTTGTTAAGAATTAAGCCGTTCGTAACAGCACTAGAACTTTACGAACGTAGGAGAAATATAAAGAAGATAAGCACAGGTGTCAGATCACTAGACGAACTACTTGGAGGTGGTATTGAGACTAGAGCAATTACAGAATTTGTAGGTGAGTTTGGTGCAGGTAAGACACAGCTATGTCACCAACTTGCAGTAATGGTACAACTTCCAGAAGATAAAGGTGGACTAAACGCTAAAGCATTATACATAGATACTGAAGGAACATTCAGACCTGAGAGGATTATGCAAATAGCAAAGTACCGTGGTCTAGATCCAAAAGAAGCACTTAAAGGAATTCTATATGCAAGAGCCTACAACAGCGATCACCAAATGATGATTGTTGATGAAGCTAGAAAGATAATAGATAAGGAGAACATTAGACTGATAATAATTGACTCATTAATATCACACTTCAGAGCTGAATATCCAGGAAGAGAAAATCTTGCAGAAAGACAGCAGAAGTTGAATCAACACATATCACAACTATTGAGAATTGCAGATATACACAACGTAGCTGTAGTAGTTACAAATCAAGTAATTGCACAACCTGACGTATTCTTTGGAAATCCACTAAAACCTGCTGGAGGTAACGTACTTGCACATGGAGCAACATATAGAATATGGTTAAGAAAGAGTAAGGAGAGTATTAGAATTGCAAAGATATTTGACAGTCCAATGCATCCTGAGCGTGAAGTAACATTTAAGATAACTGAAAATGGATGTGTAGACTAGAATATTAATGCCATATTTCTTCGGTATAAAAACTCCCCTCTCCAATATAGATATTGTTGATAAAATTAATAACATCATAACAACACTACCTGTAGAACCTATACCTAGAGAACTTATACACATAACAATACTATACGTGGGTAAGTATAAAATTCCTAATGAAGTAATTGAGAAAATTGAGAAAGATTTAATAAATATTGGCTATGTCAAGTTCAAAATTACAGATATTGTAGATATATACCCAAATATGTCAAAACCTAGAGCTATAGTATTGAAAGTTGAAGATATTCAAAATAGACTTTCAAAAGTTAGAGGTATAATAATGAGTAGATTGAGAGAATTTAAAATTCCAATAGAGGACAAGTATATTCATACATTTTCTCCACATATTACAATTGGGAGAATTAGAAGTAAGATAGATATGTTACAGGTTAGAGATATTGTTGAGATTGTTAGTGAGAGTGTTAGAGGTTATTCGAAGATTGTAGATGTAGATTTTATAGAACTTATAGATTCTTCAGATGGTTTATATAGAACAATGAGAAAGATATTTCTTAATCCTCAAAAACAAGATCTAGATACTCTCTAATATTTTCGAAGTAGAAGTTGTTTCTTGAGAATGATCTAAAATCATCATACTTATCTAGAAAACTTCTTCCATATTCACTCATTATATTCGTAAATTTTCTAGTTTCTAAAAATAGTCTTGAACCAATATCTCTATATCCAGCTAATTCAAAACTTATTGGAATATCCCAGCAAAGTGCTTCTAATGCTCTTACTTTAGGATTTGTTTTTATATCTTCTGCGATATTTACAATATCTTTAGCATTGTTATGAAATTCTTGTGCAATAATTTCTTTATATCTTCTAGATACTAGTAAGCTATCTACAAGTCTTAATATTATTGCTGTAGATAACATTGCATCTAGAGGTGATATTTTATCAATATTTTCGGGTATAGCCCATCTTTCAACGTGTATTGGATCCATAATTACTTCATATGTTGTTAATTCTCTAGCAATCTCCAATCTCAATTCATCAATACTCATGTTTACAAAATCTTTTCTAATAGATAGTACTGGTTCTAGAGTATCATAATCTATGAATAGTTTTATAGGTTTTTCATCATATTCAACATTCTTCTCAATACCTAATATACTTCTAACAACATCATGAGAATCTACAACATGTACAATCAACACATCAGGAAGTATGTAAACATCTTTTATAACATTCTTTATAATCTTCTCTAAAACATCGAGATGATCCTTATGAATATCTGAACTTACTATAAGTTCAAGTCTAGTATTCACAATCTTTCTAAAGCTTTAGAAATTTAAAAATCTTAGAAATTCAGCACTGCCGGCGTATCTTCATATGTCTAGAGTGGCCACGGAGCAGTCATCATCTATGACCTATGTCTACTAGGATAAATATATCAGTTGCGAGAAGTCCTTCATCACCACTCATCACAGTCCTGGGCTCATCATCTTACATATATTTATATAGTGGAAGTAGAATCCTACAGTACTCTCATGCTTCCAATAATATCAATCTTAGGTTATAAAGATTCAGGTAAGACAAGATTAATATCACAGATATGTGCTAAGTTGATAGATAAGGGATTTAAAATACTTCCTGTTAAGCATATTCCACATAAAGACTTCACAATTAACAATACTGACAAAGATACATCAAAATTAAGAAAGTATTGTAGATATTCTGCATATTTTGCTGAAAGTCTGGAGTTCGGTCTCATAATATCTAACTTCAATAGAGATGAATTATTTGAAACATTATTAAAAATATACAACACTCTACAACTAGACTTAATAATACTTGAAGGATTTTCAAAATATGTCTTAAAAAATGACAAGATTATCAAGATTGTATGTGTTAAGAATATTGAAGATATAGAAGATTTCTATGGTGAAGGTATTCATATATTTTGCTCATTTAATATTAAGTCAAGCACAATATTAAAATTACCTGAAGATATTAATATATTGATAAACTTCATTGAAAGATTTATAAGTATATTCAAGATCTTTAATAGACTTCCAAAATTAGACTGTGGTAAGTGTGGACTATCTTGTTGGAAGATGGCTGAGAAGATATTTAGAGGTGAAGCAAGACTTGAAGATTGTCATAATTTATCTAATGTTGAGATATATGTAGATGGTAGATCTATAAAGTTGAATAGATTTGTTCAAAATATTGTAAGAAATGTTATGTATGGAATATTGAAGTCTTTGAAAGATGTTCCTGATATATATTCAGAAGTTTTTGTTAGAATTAGAGAGTTATCATGATTATTTTACAATTTTTGTTCCTCTACCTTCTAATGCTTCCTGTATAGGTCTTTCTCTAAGACCATTATATAGTACTACGTTGATCCCTTCTTTAGCTATCTGTGATGCCATGTATAATTTTCTTTTCATTCCTCCACGAACTTCTTCACTTTCTTTAAATATCTTTTCAGCTTCTTGTGATGTTAATTTATCAACAACTTTACCATTTATTAATAGTCCATCTACATCTAGCAATATTATACAGTATTGTGGTTTTATGCTTAAAGATATCATGTATGTTACTTGGTCACTATCTACATTTAGCATTGTTCCTCTACTATCTACTGCTATTGGTGCAATTACTGGTAGATATCCTTTCTCTAAAATTGTGTTTAGTAATTCTACATTTACGTTAATTATCTTACCTGTATATCCACCATCAATAACTCTTTGTCTTCCTCTCTCATCTACAATTATTATATTCTCTTTTCTTTTAGCTAGAAGAATCTTACCATCAATTCCTGAAAGTCCTACAGCATTTACACCTAATTCTAGAAGTTTTGAAACTATCATCTTGTTAATCCACATCATACCCATCACATAGCACCAAAGAGTATTCCAATCTGTATATCTACTAACAACTCCACTAGGACTTTTTACAAATATTGGCTTAATGTTTAGTTTCTCCATAAGCTCTGTAACGTAGTAACCACCACCGTGTACTAGTACTATCTTATGGCCCTTATCTACAAGTTCTTTTAAATCTTTTAATACATTATCAACACCTTTACGTATTACCGAACCACCAACTTTTACAAGGATCGTGGCAAAGATTGACCACCCACTCTGAATGATTGTGAATATTTTTAAGCTATACTATGTAACCTATTCTCCTGTACTTGATGTCTGTATTGTTGTTTTCTCTCTTTCCTCTAAGTACCTCTCAACAAGTTCGTCAATAGTCTTCTTAACCTCATCTTTAGGTAATGCTGATGCTAGTAGATCAACTATCTCTCTTAGTTTTAACTCAACTTTAGATTTGACATTATCAATATAGAATTCTCTTCCCTTCTCTGTCAGGTTGTAGTACACTTTCAATTTTACACCCTTAACCTCTACCTGCTTATTAACAAGACCAAGATTTACAAGCTTATTCAATACCTGTGTAAGTGTTGCCTTACTCATAGATTTCCTTCCCTGTCTGGCTCTTCTCTTAGATATCTCTGCCAGAATATCACTCCAGGTCAATTTACAGTCTGGCGACTTACATAGCTCACACATAACACTTAGAACTTCAAACTCACTCTCAGTAAGTTCAACTTTCTGAATCTCTGCCACATTATCCAAAGCTTACTAGTTCCTTATAAATCTTAGTTTTAGGAAAGTTAGAGCACTTACATGGAGAATACTGGTTTATCAAATCTATGTAGTTACACTTCTTTCTCTCCTAACCTTCTCTATAAATTCAGGAACAATGTACTTATTTATTATGTCCATTATCATCCTCTTAGACACTTCCTGATCTATAGCAGATATCTCATACACATCTTTAACTACTCTAGATACTTGACTTTTAGCTCTTTCAATCTCTTCTTTTGAAGCTATGTCAATCTTATTTATAACAGCAACTATAGGTATATTATTGAAGTTTTGAACAATCTCCTCAAGAAGTTTAATCTGTCTCTCAATCTCATAACCTGAGTGTAATGTTGGGTCAACTATGAATAGTATTATCTTTGCAAGATGTTTTAATGCAAGAACAGCCTGTCTCTCAATCTTGTTCATTTCACTAATAGGTCTATCAAGAAGACCTGGAGTATCTATTATCTGTACTATAGCATCACCGTATAGTCTAATATGTCCAACATGTATTTCCTTAGTAGTGAATGGGTATTCAGCAACTTCAGGTTTTGCTGAAGATACAGCTCTGACAAGACTAGACTTACCAACATTAGGCATTCCAGCCACAACTATAGTATACAATTCAGGATTTATTGATGGAAGCTTCTTAATCTTTCTAACAGCATCTCTCAAATACTCTAATTCAGGTGCTATATCTTCAATAAGATCTATAATTCTTCCAATAAACATCTTCCTAGCCTTAATAATCTCTTCACGAGAACCTGCAGTTCTTATCATAAATAATGCATCTCTCTCAATAGCTCTAATAGCTGTTGGAAGATGTGCAATCTTTCCAAGAGAATGTCTATACATGTTAATATCAATTAGTAGATCGAGAAGTTCTCTATAGAAAGGATGAAGCTTATCTACAAATGGCATATTCATAACAATATCTCTAGAAAATTCTATCAAATACTTACTAGTCTCCTTAACTCTCCTAATCTCTAATCTTCTCAACTTTATAAATCCAGGATCAGTAGATGGTGAAGGAACTTCAACAGTCTTATATCTACTAACAATCATCCTAATAAGTTCATCTTTAGAAGGTATGTATGGTAATGGTCTAGTTACAATACTCATACAATCACTATAGCAATATTCACAATTATTCTAAATTTTAAAAAACTTTCCATATGCACTATACAATAACTGAAGTTAGTAAGTACATAGATATTGCTAAAATTATTACAAGACCTAGATATGCTAGACATGTTGTATATATAATATTTTCTGCAATATGTTTAACACTTTTCAATACATTTAACTCTCTAGCAATTACGATACAGAAAGAATTTATTAAAGTTATCAATATTACAAGAGTTAGGGAGTACATGAGTTTAAATAGTGATAATAATATGAAAAGCATTACAACTATCGAAAATGTACATATTGTAAATATCAAACTCTTGTTAAAATCTCTCACTTCTCTAATAAATACTCTACCAATATTCGCAAATATTAATGTTATTAATGGTGCTAAAACTAATATTAATGCAATCCACTTAACAGCTGTCACATTCTTTATAAAGTATATAACAATTCCAGGTAACGATCCCATTAATGTTGCATGTATAGGTTCATATAGATCTGAATATTCTATAACTATGTCTAGTAATGATTTTATAAGTTTACTCATAACCTATATCTATACTCCTATATCTGTAATGTTTTTAAACTTGAATTTTAAGTATAGTCTAGATTTCTGAAGTGATGAGCTACGGATCTGGTGATTGAATGATCGAAATGGGATTGCTGATTTTAGTAGTATTTCTTAAATCCTAACTGCTCAGCAACTTCTCTAAAACATCTTCTACATAGCATTAAACCATACTTTCTAATTATTGCTTCATGTGTTCCACATCTTAGACATCTCATAGATCCTTTTCCAAACTTTCTCTGTTTTGGTGGTTTTATTTTTGCCATATGTTTCTCAATATTAGATAGGCATATTAATATCTTACGCACCCATAAAGAATGAGTTATATTGTTCAAAGAGTATTGAATCAATATGGGCATAGTATGTGTTAAGGTTAGGATATGTAGTTTAGATAAGTCCAAGTGTGTAGATACTGAAGCTATTGTAGATACAGGATCTACATTGACTGTCATTCCTAAGAATATTGCAGAAGAGTTAGAGCTTAAGGTTAGGAGAATTGATAAGGTTCTCACAGGTAGTGGACTTATAAATATTGAAGTTTCTTCAGCAATAATAGAGATTATGGGTAAGGAGACTGTTAATGATGTTTGGATTAGTCCAAGTATTGATAGAGTACTTATTGGTGCTGTAACACTTGAATGTCTAGGTCTTAGAGTTGACCCTATAACAGGTAGGCTTGTTGAGACTTTTCAAATGTTCTATCTATCAAATCTATGTCAAGTCTCCACAAGTACAGAAGACTTCATATATCAAAGTATGTAGATCTTCAAGACCTTCACCAGTTATTGAACATATCTTAACTATTCTCTGTTTCTTCTCAATCTTCTTGATAGTATTCCAAAGTTCATATACAAGATCTCTCTCAGTTCCTGCTAACTCTACATCTTTAACATCTATACCTTCATTTAGTATATTTTCAACATTTGGATTTAGATCTATCTTAGATATTGCCGTTATTACTGGAACATCTATCCTATACCTGATGGCCAATGCCATAAGTTTTAGAAATGCGATATCTCTAACACTTCTAATAATATCTGCAGGTATTAGAAATACTATACATGATCTAGTTCTTTCTGAAAATAATTTCATAATCTTAATACATGCTTCATGAAATATTGTTAATTCAAGCTGACCTGGCGTATCTACTAGTATATAGTCATAATCTTCCTTCACATACTCTATAAGATTTTTAATATCATTTTCATACTTTAATAAAAGTTCAACACTTCTAATTAATGCTAAATTTGGCCCTATTTTCTCCTCTTTCATTATCTTTGAAACTGTGTAGTATGTTCTAATATCAAAATCTGGCTCATATGGAATATCTTCAACAGCTGCATCAAGATTTACATAACATACTTTGAAGTTTTGTTCTTCTAAATATCTACCTAAAGTACTTGTTAGTGTAGTTTTACCACTACCTGCTGGTCCAACTATGAATACTGTCTTTACCCATGTCACATGTTAATACAGTTTGACATGGTTAAATTCTTACTTTCATGTAGAAGCAGTTATAAAGGGGTTTTAGATAGCCATGTTAATGTCTTCAGACTTCACTAAAGGTCAACAGTTGAGTAAGGAAAGTGTAGTTCATGAAGTTGCTGGTGTACCTATCATTGAGGAGTGTCCTAGAGATTTGAAGACTCTTGATGGTCAAGAAATTAAGCTATTCGGTAAGTGGAGCTATGAAGATGTTATTGTTAGAGATCCAGGACTTAGAAGATATATATGTCTAAAACCTGTACTACTACCACACACAGAGGGTAGATATCAGAAGAGGAGATTTGGAAAAGCTAAGATTCCAATAGTTGAGAGATTGATAAATCAGTTAATGCATCCTGGTAGAAATTCAGGTAAGAAACATAAAGCATACAACATAGTTAAGAGAGCATTTGACATAATATGGCTTAAGACAGGTAAGAATCCAATACAGGTACTTGTAGACGCAATAATAAATGCAGCACCTAGAGAAGAAATTACAAGAATAATATATGGAGGTATTGCATATCCAGTATCAGTAGATGTAGCACCACAGAGAAGAGTAGACCTCGCAATTAGATGGATAACTGAAGGTGCAAGATCATGCGCATACAATAATCCAAAACCAATAGAAGAATGTCTAGCAGATGAAATTATAGCAGCAGCAAATAACGATCCTAAAAGTTATGCTATAAGAAAGAAGGATGAAGTTGAGAGAATTGCAGCATCAGCAAGATAATGTAAAATATTAATGCTAATTCAAGAAATATATGAAGAGATAAAACATTATAGAAAGATAATAAAGGATAGAATAGAGAGTAATATTATAAAAAACACATCAGAACCATTAAAATCATTTATAGAAGCATTAATAAATAGAGATATAGTACATCCACTACCTGAAAATAGATTAGCAGGACTTATAACATTATTTAGAATATTATCATTACCAAACAATTATAGAATAGTTAGAACATATATACAGGATAGATTAGAATCACTATATCTAACACACATATTAGAATATGTTGGTTTAAGAGAATGTTATTCAATAATTTTAAACAAGAGTAGGATTTTAATATCAATACCTGAGATATGTTTAATGAGTATAGATACATACTGTATGCGGAAAATAGATAAAATACTTGGAGAATTATGTACAAAGACTAGCAAGATACTAGACTATGATTTAGAGATATGTGATGACTATACTTCTATAAGAATAATGTTTCAGGGATATGTAAGAGATATGTATTGTAAACCTTGTAGATTTATAGATATAACTGTTAAAGGTCTACATGATAGTAGTATTATATCTTTAAGATTTCTAGATGATATAGGGTCTAGAGTTAGGTATGTGATGTCTAGCTTATCTACAAGTTCAGAAACTAGGTCTGGATTATTGTATTATCAGATAGTTCAACTATCTTGAATAATCTACATTTATCATATTAATTTAACTTTCTTACTAATTTTGAAGTTTTCTAACTTGATTATGTGTATGTAATCGTTATCTATCATTACGACACCTCTACTCTCTTCTGATGGTTTTATAATTTCACTAATAGGACCACAACCACCTATCTTTGCTATTTCTGCTAGATATCCAACATGTACTATCCTATACTTCTCATCTATGTAGAGTAGATTTGTATGTCCTATAAACCACCATGCGTCTCTAGGTAGGATACTTCTCAATCCAGCTATCTCTTCCTTCCTTCTAGCTCTTCTAGCTGCCTCTATTAGAACTTGCTCATCTGAGTATTCAGGATTTAGACTTTCTGGTATTGCAATATTTATCTGTACATGTCCATGACTAAATACTAATTTTCTACCATGTATAGACTCTACATGATATGCACATAGCTTAACCATGTGTCTTCTAGTTGAGAATAATCTTGAATATGCTTCAGACCACTCTAATAATACTCCATCTCTATCACCAACAACATACACTATCTCTCTACATCCAAGTCTTAAGATTCTATTAAAAAACTTATGACTATCCTTCTCTAAACTATCTATAAATTGTCTTGTCGGTCTTCTAGGGAAATCTATGAAATCTCCAAGTATTACAAGTTTTGAAAATTTAAAATTTTCTAAAATTCTTAAAAGTTCTAAAAATGATATTCCTGTAGGTATATAACAGTTAGATATTATTAATATATCCCCACTAATCACTAGACTAGTAGTACACTTCTAGAATAAGTCAGTTTCGATGATGAAGGCAGGGCTTAGCAGATATGTGAAGAAGCCTTGACGGGGACTGATATTTGGAGCCCCGGCCGGGATTTGAACCCGGGACCTGCCGCTATCGTGGACCCCGAGGGGCTCTTACCCACTGTACCCCTCGGGGCCTTACAAGGCGGCCGCTCTGACCGGGCTGAGCTACCGGGGCTTTCTTGTAGTCGTTATTTTGTGTGGGGTTTTTAATTCTTTCTTCAGTTACTAAAAATACTAACTCTTTGTAGAGTCTTGGTGTCTCTATTGCCTTGAGGATACACTATTTAGAGGTACTTAGAATATGAGTAGTTCGAGATCTATGGCAGGTGAGAAAGGTGTCTATGGATTTATTGGTATCTCACTAGCTATGATGTCTATAGTGATAATACTTGCTGCTTTAGGAACATATTTTTAAGCTACCAGCAACATTTTGGTCTATAAGTCTATTCTTTCTGACGTTTGCTATTGGAATACTAGCACCTGTTGGTGGTGTAATTTTCGTACCAGTAGTATCAGCATTCTACCCATTTAGCATAACTTTCGTTAGAGGTGCTGGTCTAGTTATGGCTCAGGTTAATGCACTAGTGTCAGTACCAAAATTTTTACGTGTAGGACTTGCATCTCTACGCATAGGTCTATTAGCAGCAGTTGTTGCTGCTGGTGCAGCAATTGCAGGAGCTAAGATGGGTATATGGGTTGTTAAGGCTTTTCCAAAAGGAAAATACTACATATATGTAGTACTCGGTGCATTACTATTCTTCATATTTGCAATAATGGTAGCATCTAAAAGAGTAGAATTTCCAGAGGCTAAAGAAATGAATTCACTAGCAGAGATGTTTAATTTAACAGGAGCATACTACGAACCCGCACTTGGAAGAGTTATAGAGTATAAAGTTACTAGAGTACCTCTAGCACTTGCAGCATTTGCAGGTGTTGGATTTATAGCTGGAATGTTTGGACTAGGAGCAGGTTGGGCAAATGTTCCAGTACTAAACCTGATTATGGGAGCTCCAATAAAAGTATCAACATCGACAAGCATGTTAATAATAGCATTAACAACACCAGCAGCATGTGTATATCTTGTAGATTGTGCAATACTACCACTAATAATGATACCTGCAGTAGTAGGAATGTTCTTTGGATCAAGACTTGGAGCATGGTTAAGTACTATACGTATTCAACATAGTACCACCATTCGTACCAATGAACGTAATGGAGTCACTATGGCATCTAAAACCATCAGTATTCTGGCAGAAAATTTCTGAAAAACTACACCTAACACTTAAATTAGGTAAGTATTGGTGGATATTTGATAATATTAATCACTCTGACATGATAGCTATGGTTGGTGTATTGATATTCATAATTGGCGTAATTGCAACTATAGTTGGAATATGTGCAGCATATGCAAAACATGATAGAAAGACGCTGATAATATCGATAATATTGTTAATAATAACACTATACGCAGTATTGGAGTATATATAAGTTCTACAAAGTTCATAATTAATCAAATACAGCCTTTCTACAATCTTAAATCTATACTAGACTTTTCATTAACATTCTCTCAGTTCTAACCATTTAAACAGTTCTTTAAATGGATAGTACTCTTTTTAAGCTTAGCACATTCTTGAAGTCTTGAGATGAGTAATACAAATGATGTAGAATTTTCTCGTAGAGATTTTCTTAAGCTTGCCATTTCAACAGGCGCTGCAATTGGTATAGCTGTTACATGTTTTGGAGCTGGTATCGGTACAGGATATGCAATATCTCAAGCATTGTCTAAAGCTGTTAAAGTATCTCCAAAAGTTAAGACTGTAATAAAGTATCAAGTACCTAAGATTAGAGTAGGCTTCATATATATTGGACCTATAGGTGACTATGGTTGGACATTTGCACATGAGAGAGGTAGAGAGTACGTGTCTAGATATCTAGGACCAATATTGAAGGAGTGGAAAGGTAAGCCACAGCCAATATATATTGAGAAGGTATTTCCTGAATCTAGAGTTATTGAAGCTATCAAAACACTTGTAGAAGAGGAAGGATGTAATCTCATATTTACAACAAGTTTTGGATATATGAGATATACTTGGGAGATGGCTAAAAAGTATCCTGATGTACTTTTTGGACATTGTTCAGGATATTTAACACCAGAAACACCATTAAACGTTGTTGAATATTTCATAGATGAATATCCAGCATACTACCTATGTGGTATTGTTGGTGGAGCAATGACTAAAACTAACAAGGTAGGTTATGTACCTGCATTCTTAACACCAGAAATTATTAGACATATAAATGCATTTACGATAGGTGTTAAAGAAGGTGCAGCACTTGTAGGTAAAGATCCTGATAGTGTTGAAGTGATAGTAGCACCACCATTAGGAAGATGGTACTATCCTGAGAAGGCTAGAGAAGAAGCAGAAGCATTAATAGCAGAGGGATGTGACGTACTTGCATATACAGAAGATTCTCCAACAGTTCTAGAAGTTGCAGAAAGCTATCAGAAGAAGGGTATGAAGATTTGGAGCTTTAGTCATTATAGCGATATGCATGTATATGGTCCACATGCATGTCTAACAGGACAATTAGTAAATTGGGGACCAATGTATGAAGAACTTGTAATTAGAGCTTACATGGTATACCTAATGCATAAATATTGTGAAACACCACTTGAAGAAGCTTTAAAAATATGGACACAATGGCCACCTGAAAGACCAAGAGATTACTGGTGGACAATGCATAGATCACACTATGTACCACTAACATTAAAAGATGCTTTCGTACCTGTTAAAGAAACTCCATATGGAACAATATATGAACCTATAAATGTTGTAGATATATGGTTAATAAATCCTGCAGTTCCTGAAAATGTGAAGAACTACGTTCTCTATAAGAGAAAGCTAATCATGGAGAATATAGTAGACCCATTTGGACCACCAATATCAATAATTAAGAATGGAAAGATTGAGAAGATAGTTATGAAAGAGATTATAGATGTAGAAAGTAAGGTGAGGGTTGAACCTGGAATGAGGTTAAGTAAAGATGAGCTATATAGCATGAAGTGGTTTGTTAAAGGTGTTGTACTTCCAAAAGGTGTATCAGTTTAAGAAAATATGAAGAATGCATTAAAACTTGTAGGTATAGTAAAGAAATTTCCACACGTAACAGCACTAGATAATGTAGATTTTGAACTCAACTATGGAGAGATTCATGCACTACTAGGTGAAAATGGTGCAGGAAAAACGACATTAGTAAACATAATATCTGGAGTATACATACCCGATGAAGGAGAGATATATCTAGAGGGTAGAAGAGTAATTATAAGATCTCCAAAAGATGCCCAAAAACTTGGAATTGTATCAGTATCACAACATCCAGTACTTATAGACTCATTAACAGTTTTAGAAAATATAGCATTAGCACTTGGTAAAAATCCTCATGATAAAAAGTTTCAAGAAAATATTAGGAGGGTAGTGAATGAGTTTAATATTAAGATTAATCTAGATGCAAAGATATGGCAACTATCAGCTACTGAGAAAGCTAGAGTAGAGATAGTTAAGGCACTTATGAAAAATGGAAAAATATACATATTCGATGAACCGACATCTCTAGTAGGATTGAAAGATAGAGACAACATCATGAATATAATGAAAAAATTGAGAGATGAAGGAAAGGCAGTACTATTCATAACACATAAAGTTGATGAAGTATTTGAAATAGCTGATAGAGTTACAGTACTTAGAAAAGGTAAGAAAGTATTAACTAAAGATGTCAAAGAAATTACTAAAGATGAATTGATAATTGCAATGTTTGGAAGATATAGTGAAGATTTAGAATATTCAAAATGTAGAAGATATAGTAATGGACTTACACCAATATTAAAGGTAGATAATATCAAAGTTAAAGATGATCTTGGAAAGATAGCTGTAGATGATGTAAGTCTAGAAGTTTATCAAGGAGAGATAGTAGGTATTGCAGGTCCTGTAGGTTCTGGACAGAGAGAACTTCTAGAAGCAATTGCAGGTATTAGAAAGGTAGTGTCAGGTAAAGTATACATGTTTAATATAGATGTCACAAATAGAGATTCAAAATTTATTAGAAAACTCGGAGTAGCATATATACCAGATGATAGACTTAGTATAGGTTCTGCATTATCACTCACAGTTCGTGATAATTTAATTATGAGAGATTTAGACATATATACAAATAGAATTGGCATATATGTTAAGAGTAGGTTCAGAAATCTTGAACATATCTTAAGCAAGGTTGGACTAAGTAAAGAACTTCTTGAAGTACCTTGTGCAGACTTGTCAGGTGGTATGATTCAGAGAGTTATACTCGCTAGAGAACTTCTAAATAGAGATATTAGACTTATAATAGCATCATACCCAACTAGCGGTCTTGATCATGAAACTACAAAGCTTATTCATGACATGTTTATGAAGTTTAGAGATAGAGGATGTGGAGTAATTATCGCATCTGAAGATATTGAAGAACTATTGAGATTATGTGATAGAATCTTAGTAATGATTAATGGTAAGATAGTTTATGAATCTAGAGTAGATAGTTTAGACATTGAAAAACTTAGAGAATTATTATCAACATAGTTGAGAAGATGAAAATTTTAAACTATAAAATTGATATTGTAGTTAGAAGACGTGAAAAAATTTCAAAATCTAGAAAAGCACTATATACAGCATTGTCACTATTAATAGCATTCCTACTTGCTGCACCGATAACATACTTCCTAGGTGTTAATCCAATACTATTCTATAAGTATCTAATAATTGGATCATTCTCACCATATTCAATATCTTCAACTATTGTAAATTTAATACCTGTAGCATTATGTTGTTTAAGTGCGATATTCTCATTTAGAGCAGGATTGTGGAATATCGGTCAAGATGGTCAATATGTTCTAGGTGCAATAATGCTACTTTGGATATCTTCTCTCATACCAAATGTTCCAAAACCAATAGCTTACACACTTGTAGTTATTATTGGTGGAATTGCTGGAGGATTGTGGTGTCTTATTTGTGGTGTTCTTAGAGCATTTACGGAAGCTAATGAGGCTGTTACAACATTGATGATGTTGTACATAGCTACAAACATACTGAACTACCTATGCTATGGTCCTTGGAGAAGTAAGGTTGGATTTCCTGAGACATTTCCACTACCTCAAAATTATCAACTTCCCAATATTGGACCTATAACATCTGCAGTAATAATATTAGCAATATTGACTATTATTGCATGGTTCATACTTGAGAAGACTAGACTAGGATTAGAGATGTCTCTACTTGCTGAAGGTACTAGAGTTGGAGATTATGCAGGTATTAGATATAGAAGATTGATATGTACTGTAATGTTCATAAGTGGAATGTATGCAGGTATTGCAGGTTCACTATACCTATCATACTATGCTAAGTTTCTACAACCAGGATTTGTAGCATTTTATGGATTTTCTGGAATCATAGCTGCATGGCTTTGCGAACTTAGAGTTGAATATTCAATACTTGCATCACTACTCCTAGCAGCAATATATGCAAGTAGCTATACTATGCAGGCAGCATTAAACATACCTTCATACATGGTTGATACACTTGAAGGACTTCTACTTACATGTATATTATTGACATACTTCTTTACTAGGTATAGTGTTAAAATAAGACTTATTAAAGTTGATAGGGTTGAGAAGAAGAAATGAATATTTCAATAATAGTTTCAGATATATTAGAGAGATCTACAGTATATCTACTAGCAACTGAAGGATCGCTAATAGTTCAGAGAGCTGGACTTCTAAATCTTGGAATTGAAGGATTTTTCGCAATTGCCGCACTCGTAGCATATGCAGTTGCTGTATATACTGGAAATGTAATCTATGCATTTATAGCAGCAACAATATCAGCAATAGCATTTAACATGATATTTACAGTATTGACGGTACATCTCAGATTAAATCACATAGTTTCAGGTTTAGCAGTGTCAATGTTAGGTATAGGTATTAGCTATACTCTAGGTATTGTCCTAGTTGGTGTTCCACTACCATCAACAATAACAATACCAACAATAAGTATATGTGGCGTATGTATAGATCCGCTAATCTTAACATCAATAATCGTAGCAGTATTGCTATGGTACATGTTGTATAGAACTAGGATTGGGTATGAAATTAGGATTGTAGGTGAAAATCCACATGCAGCAGATCTACTTGGAATATCTATAAATAAGGTTAGGTATGTAGCAACATTAATTGAAGGCTTTTTAGTAGGTCTTGGAGCTGCATACTACTCACTAGAGGTAATACCTGTATGGTCAACAGGTGTTACACTTGGAAAGGGTTGGCTAGCTATTGCATTAGCAATGTTTAGTCTATGGCATCCAATATATGCCATTGTTGGAGCATACTTAATAGCATGTTCAGACACACTAGCAACAATCCTTCCAAGACTTGGAATACCTGTATCACCATACCTACTCTACACATTACCATACGCATTAACTATTGGAGTATTAGCAGTAGTATCGTATATCGAGATTAGAAAGAAGAAGCTTGGAATACCTACAGCACTTGCTAAAGTATATTCAAGAGAGGAGAAGGCTAGAAAATATACCTAAATTTTACTCAACCTTAATATCGACACCCTTCCTCTTCTTCTCCCTCTTCTCAAGCTCTATTGTTAAGACACCATTTCTATATGTTGCCTTTGCTTTTGTTGGATCTACAGGTGCTGGTAGGTCAATCTCCTTATAGTATTTCCTATCCTCTCCCTTAGCTGATACTGTAAGCTTTGTACCATCTTCACTAACAGTTACCTTAATATCCTCCTTATTTACTCCAGGCATATCCATTATCACCTTAATCTTATCATCTTCCTCAATAACATCTGTTAGAGGTTCAATATCTTCCTGAACTTCTATTACAGGCTTACCAGCTGTTTCAATTCCTCTAGGTCTTATATTTCCAAATTCCCTAATCCTAGGCTTACCATCAGGACCTACAGTAATTTCAAAACCATAATAATACACTCTAGGCTTACCCATAGCAAAGAACTTACCAGGTTCTCTACTCAACCTTTCAAGTCTTTCAAACTCTGCAAGCATCTCCTTCTCCATCTCTTCAAAGAACTTCATCATACGTTTCATCCATCTCTCAAAGTCCTCCATGAAGCTCATACAACTAGATAACTTCTTAAAGAGTTAATAAACCATTGGTCATAGACTACCAATATTCAATACATCAACACAGTAGACTTGAAGTCAAATTATTGATGTTACAGCACTAGAAACTATATTTCAAAAACCCTCTCTAACTCACTACACAGTCTCGACTTATCTATACACATCTTAAGTATCTCACGTATTCCTCTGAATTTATCCATTAATGATCCACCTAGTAGAAATAGAGAACCTTTAACTGCTAATGTATCAGTAACACCTTTACTTTTAAAATTATTAATTAGTTGCAATATCTTTGATAGATCCTCTGATGTACTATATTTTTCACACTCTTTAATTAATCTTAGTATTAATTCCTCAGCTGTGTTGTAATAAGAGAGTATATTTATACGAAGTGTAAAGTTACTAAATATGATGTCAATATATTGTTTTCGAATTGGGATTATATCGAACTTGCACTCTTTTACTGTTAGCACTAGCCTCAGAGATTTCCTACTACATAAATCTTCAATTTTATGTTGTAGATTATCTAGACAATCATAATCGATTAAAACCGAAATTTGCCGTACAGACTCTACAGAGAATTTCTGAAGTTCTTTAATAACTTCAGATCTTCCTAAAGGAATATATTGAATAACTATTGGCTTTGTGCCGTGATTGATCGTTGAATAAATTATGTGTTTGAGGAAATCTATAACACCTCCACACCCTCCACATGGTATAATCCACACATCGTAATCATGCTTGTTGGAAATCTTCCCTCTACATATATAATCAACAATTCTTCCACCTATGTAATGCCCACCTAACACTTCAACGTTTTTTAATATACCACATAAGTGTTCCATCATTAATCTCAACAATAAGCAGTCTCGCAATCCTTCAGTGATGATAAACATTACCTTAACCATAAGTCTGTGGCAGAGCTACACTATGAGTCTTAGGTCATAACCAAGCTTTTCAATATTTAACTCGACTTCTTCACCTGTGTAGTTAGCGATTGAGGTCATTCCATTGCTAAGATCACGCTTTAGTGCTATGAGGTTCAAGTTATCTATACCCTCCTCCTTCAGCTTAAGTACATTGATGAATTCTCTAATTAATTCTAAGCTATGTGTAGAAAGTATGACTTGTACGCCTTTTTTCGCAAATTCTATAGTCATTTCACAGAATTTTCTAAGTAAACCTGGGTGTAACGTATTCTCAGGTTCTTCAATGAGGATTATAGAGGGTCTAAGTTTCTCTGCTACGGTATATGCCAGTAGTGCTGTGATAAAACTCTTGATGCCATATCCACATAGCTCTATATCGAGTGGTCTATCTACACCTCTATACTTAACAAGACATCTTACACGTCTTATAGAGTCTCCTGGTACAAAATCTAAATCTTCAATATAATCTATATATGTGTTTATATACTCTTTTAATTTACTACTTAAGCCTAGTTCTATAATTTTACGTAGAAGATTTTTAAATAACACTCTCCCTCTTTCAATTACATCTATGAGAATGCAGTTCAATAACTGTATTTCTTCTTTTCTTCTCATTCCTACAGCGAAGGTAGCAATTCCATACGTGTGTGAAATTGAATAAGACATTCCGTAGAGATCTCTATTCACTAACGTACATAAATAAAGTCTATCATATCTATATCTTCCACCAACAATTTCAAGTCTTCTCTCTACCTCTTCCTCTACCTCTCTTGGAGTAGGTAGAACCTCCTCAGGACGTATAAGTTGCAATACTTCAAAGCCCAATGTGCTAATTAGATTAAAGATCTTGCTTACTCCGGATAACTTTCTTTTAAATATAGCTGCCTCTTTCTTCAAATGATCAAGATATTTTCTAACATCTCTCTCCTCTATACCTAGCTCTTTACACTTTTTCAATAAAGCTAATCTCGATTTCGATAACAATGTACTTACAGTGTAAGTATGCTCATTAAGTTTAATCTCTAAATCTATCTCTGATAAGTTTGAATCTCTAAATAGCAAATTTGTGATAGAGCTATACTTACCGGCTAGAATACACAGTGTACATTGATCAGCTAGATCACGTAATCCTCGGAGACTAGAAGTTGATAGATATATAGCTTCAAGAATAGAACTCTTACCTGCATCATTTCTTCCAACAATTATAGATATTTTAGAGAAGGTTACTTCTGCAACCTCTCTTATACCTTTAAAATTTTTTATAGTAAGTTTTCTAACATACATATTGTATAGTATAGCTTCGCTCCTATATATATCTGTGGGATTATCATGTTCTTGAATGTGTGGTTAGATCAGTTTTGTCTGTTTTAGAGCTTTAATTATTCTATCTGGGTAGTCTGATGCTACCATGTCAACTCCAAACTCTAACACTCTCTGTAGATCATGTTCATCATTTATGACCCATGTACCAACTTTCATACCTAAATTATGAGCTTCTTCTACAAGCTCTTTATCAAGCATATCATATCTTGGCAATATTATGTCTGGTTTTTCATGTTTAAACATATCTTCAAGACTTATAGGTCTACATACGAAAATTGCACCAAACATATATCCTCTATCTTTTACATTTTTAATAATTTTATGGTGAAATGATACAAATATAATTCTATTCTTCTCTATACCATATCTAGATACTATATCTAATACCTTATCTACAGTGTCTGGCTCCTTTATTTCAATTATAATTTTAACATTCTTATTCTTTAAAACTTCTAATGCTTCTTCTAATGTTGGAATCCTCTCTCCCCTTATAGAGAATTTTCTAATAAATTCAAATGTTCTATCTCTAAGTCTTCCATGAATTTTTAATAGTCTGTCTAGTTTTTCATCATGGAATAGTACGATTACTCCATCTTTAGTCATTCTAACATCAAATTCTACAGCATCAACACCCATCTCAATAGCCTTCTTAATTGATACTAGCGTGTTTTCAGGATAGTAACCACAGGCACCTCTATGACCTATGACTAGAGGTCTCATAGTACTATTTAAACAACAATTATTCAATATATTAATGTCTATGCCTGTAACTATAAGAATTGAAGGTCCTGAATATTACATATACACATTGAGGTCTTGGCTTAAAGAAGTTGAAGATTTTATTAAAGAGATGACCTGTATAGATGAGTTAAACGTTATAGAGTTAGTAGGAGATCAAGTTAGGATATATGTAGATAGTAAGCTAGTATTTGAAGGACTTCCAGATGCTGAGTGGGCTTTAGCTGAAATATTGATACATGAGTTGAAGAGTATGGGTTATGAATGTGAGAGTGAATGATCAGCTCGTGGAATCTTCCTCAACATTCGGCGTGAATACGTTTCATCATAACTATCTAGTAAGACATATATAGTTAGTCTTATATACCCTCACACTCACCACATAATAAGCATGCCAACATTTAAACTAGTACTTGCAGATCCAATGTCTGGAAAATCTAGACAATTTGAAATTAAGGATCCAGTAGCACAGAGATTTATAGGTTTAAAAATTGGTGATATTGTTGAAGCATCAATACTTAAAGGTGTTATAGATCTACCTCCTGGATTTAAAATTAAGATTACAGGAGGAAGTGGTTATGAAGGTGCACCAATGCTACCATACATTGAAGGTCCCGTAAAGAAGTATGTACTACTAAGTGGACCTCCAGGTTTTCATCCAAGAAAGAGAGGTGAAAGAAGGAGAAAGCTTGTTAGAGGTAATACGATAAATGAGCAGATAGTGCAGATAAATGCTGTATTAATATATCCACCAAACTGGAAAGAAGGACCAATATTTCCACTTGGTGAAAAAGAGCTTCAGAAAGTCTTAGAGAAATTGAAGGGAGGTTCCGAGAAGGGTGAAGAGCAGTAAAAATCACACTTATTAAATCTAGAATAGTATACTTAGTCTAGTGGTATATACAGTATTGAAACCTGAAGTATGTTATAGATGTAAGACATTTAAAAAGCTCTGTGGCTTACCTAGCTGTCCAATAAAGGAGAGATTGAAGGTTGTTATAAAGACTTTCACAAAAATATCTACAAACAGCGTAGTACTAGGAAGTACACCTCCAAGTGGTGTTGTTGGAGAATTTAACTATCCGAAAGTAAACATATACACAGGAATATCACCAGATAAGGATAGAGATGTAAAATTTTTAGAAGATCCTCAAAGATGGTGGTTAAACAACCTTTCTCTAGATGATGTTGTTAAAATTAGATCAAGTATGATATCAATATTAGATAAAAATGTAGACGTACATGATGTAGATAAATTGTTAAGTAGAGAGATATCTCTAATTCAAATATCTTCAAAACCTGTTGATTGTGATGTATTTATAGAGAAGATACTTGATAAGAACATGATATTTGATCTAAAACTACTACCTCTAAGTGTTAGAGTTTTAGGAAATATTAAAATATCTTCAAATCCAAAGATTGAGAGAAGTTTAGAGAAAGTTATATATGATACAGACCTTAAAGCAAGAGATGCTGTTATTAAATTGTATAGAGATGGTATTGATATATACATTATACAGAAAGCTTTTAGCTTTGGACTACTTGGAACTAGAAGATTTAGAAAGCTAGTACCTACAAGATGGGCTATAACTGCAGTTGATAGAATAATATCTCAATACCTTAGAAATACTATTACAAAATTCGAATTTTTAGATAAGTTTAAATTTTATCAAATAACATATATGAATAATAGATTTACAGTAATAATGATACCAGGATCATTAAAAATTTCATGGCTAGAATTCTGGTATCCAAGATTAGGAATTGATAGTGGTGTTAAGAAAAGTCCAACTCTATCAGTACAGATTGAGGAAGATCTAAAAGGCAATGTTGAGACTATGGATGGAGGTTTTGAAGCTGCTAGAATGGGAATATTAGAGACACTATATAGAAGAAGAGTACAGTGTAGAGTAATAATAGTTAGAGAAATACTACCTGAATACTATATTGGTATTGGAAATTGGCATATTAGAGAAGATATGAGAAACATAGTTAACATAAAACCAATATTATCAACATATAATATTGATGAACTTATCAAAACTATAAATGAAAAACTTCCAAAAGAGATAGCTAGCGTTGTAGTGAGAAATGTTAGAAAATTATATTCTCAAAAATCTATACTAGAAACATTATGGTAAAGATACTACCTGCATTTGAATGTGAAAATAGGATAGTTGATATATGTGTTGAAGAGTTGAATAATGATAAGCTTATAGTACTACCAACAGAGACAGTATATGGAATTACTATAAAAATAAACTCAAAAAACATAGAATCCCTATACAGGATAAAGGGTAGACACGAAAGATTTACAATACATATATCACATATAGACGATCTTAAGAATTTTGGAATAATAATTAAAGATAAGTATGTAGACATTATCGAAAATATAACACCAAATCCAATAACTTTAATAGTAGAAGATATTAACAACAACAAGATTGGTATTAGAGTTCCTGACATAGAGTTAACCAGAGATATACTAAGCAGAGTAGGACCATGCTATATGCCTAGTGCAAATCTAAAAGATAATCCAAGTCCAACAAATATATATCACGTAATTGAAGATCTTTCAGAATATGTAGATCTGATAGTTGACTACGGTGAAGCTAGGTATGGTATTGATTCAACAGTTATAGATTTAACAAAAACTCCACATAAGGTATTGAGAATTGGAGCATTTACACCAGACAAATTGAGAGAGTATTTCAATAATATTGAAATTGATGAAAGAATTTTAAAAATGAAACCTCTAGATAAGAAATATTTGAAGAATATTGAAGTATACGGATTTAAGAATATTGATAAAGTCTTTAGAATTTTAGATAAGTATGAGAGATGTATAATAGTATGTACATTAGAGACATATTACAATAATGTTGAGAAGTTTAGAGGTAATGTAGATTTCTACATCTTAGGTTCAATAGAGAATCCATTAACACTTTATAGAAATGTATATCCATCTTTCAGATACATTATGAAGAAAAGTCCTGATAAAGTATTTCTAGAATTACTACCTGTTGAGGATGTTTTCCTACCTGTAATTGAGAAGTTTTTAAATGCTGTTAATTATATTCTTGAGTAGTTACGTTCTTGGTGGTCCTTGTAATATTCTATTTAATTGTGCTAGAAAATCATTTACAACTATCTCAAGTATTTGTTTACCCTTCTCCTTATCTAAATCTCTAGTTAATCTTCCAATTATACCAATATCTGAGATTTCCTTAGTTCTATATAATTTTAATGATCCTTCTCTAACAATATCAACTATTCTTTCAAATTTTACAAGTTCTTCATTTATTGTCATTATCATGTATGTTTCTACAAGTCCTGCATGTTCTACATATACATCTCCAAGTAAATCTCTCAATTTTCTCTTAACTCTCTCATTTAGTACATAGTAGTGATATGTTTTGATACTATTTCTATAGTTTAACGTTCTTGCTACAAGATCTAGAATTTCACAATTACCTCCATGTCCATTAACTAGTACTACTCCTCTAGGTGAACATGTCTCTATTATTGACTCTACAATATCTTCAATATATCTCATAAATGTTCTTGGAAGTACGTATATAGTTCCTGGAAAGTCTTTATGCTCCATAGAGCAGGTGTAGTATATTGGTGGTAGTACTAGTACTGTATCTCCAAGTACTCTCTCAGCTATTGAACATAGATATTCTGCAATTATAGTATCACAAGTATATGGTAGATGAGGTCCATGTTGTTCAACACTTCCAATAGGTATCAATACTAGTCTATTTGGAGTGAAGTCTAGAAGTGTCATATTTTCAAGTCTCACTATGATGCACCTACTATGAGGATTTTTAAGAGATATTTAGAGGAGATTTAAATATGTCACTTGAATACTTAATCTAGAGTACTTTTCAAGTAGCATACTTTTAAATCATCGTAGCATCATAGAACATGATTCGAATAGCAATAGCAACAGACGATGGAAACATAGTATCCAACAGGATGTTTACAGTAGCTAAGATGTTTAAGATATATGACATGGATGAGGAGAAGGGAACATTAACATTTGTTGAAGATAGAAAGAATGCATTAGCAACATCTCAAGAAGTTTCAAATATGCCTGAAGAAGAGTATTGTAAACTTCTTCATGAGAAAGTTCTAAACGATATTAATGTAATAATTGGAACAGTATGCACAAGATTAACATACTACTACTTCCTATCTAACAATGTTCAAGTTCTCTTTGTTGAGAGAGATACACCAATATCAATGGTTGAGGAATATCTTAGAAGAGTTGCAGAAGAGATAAGTAAGGAATTGAAAGCACAGAGTGGAGGTTATAGTGAGGAAGAGTTTGAGAGTGAGGAAGAGGAAGGATATTAATCATAACCAAACTCTCTTCTAAGTTCTATAGAAGCTTTAACAATATTTCTCAATTTTTCTAAAGCAATTTCTCTAGGAAGTCTCTTCAAACCACAGTCAGGATCTAGATAAATCTTTTCAGGACCTACAATATCGAGTTTCAATAATCTATATACAGCATCTTTAATCTCTTCAACAGTCTCTACACGTAGTGTATGTACATCAACAACACCAAATCCAAGCTCCTTATTATATCCATACTCTTTCAAATATGGTAATAGTCTAAAGTTACTATTCTTAAATTCAAAATCGAATTGATCTACAGGATAGTCTAGAAGGTATGGTATTATCTTTTCAATTTTTCCAAAACATATATGGACTATCTTCTTACAGTCTAATCCATGTAGCATCTCTTTAAGAACATCTTTCAAAATCTCTACTTCCTCCTTCACAGGTCTTGTAGATAGTGCTGGTTCATCAACTTGAACAAATTTTGCACCTCTCTTAACAGCTTCCTCAATCTCTACTCTGAGAGCTTTAGCAATATCAAACATTAATTCTACTCTATCTCTATAGTATAGATTAAAACTCCAATCAACAATTGTGTATGGTCCTGTAAGTATGAATTTTACAGGTCTTCCATCACTGACGCTTTTTGCAAATTCCCAATCTTCAATAATCATTTTACAACAATACTCAACCTTATCTACAACTATAGGCTTTCTGAAATAGACATTGTCAAATATTCTAACCCAATCACCTACCTTATACCCTTTCATTCTCTCTACAAAGAATACAACCATATCTTCTCTTGTCTGTTCACCATCACTAATTATGTCGATACCTGCAGTGATGTAGTCTTGAACTACCTTCCTAATAGCTTCTCTACAAATATTTCTAAACTCCTCCTCACCAATAAGACCTCTCTTTCTCTTCTCTATAGCTTCTTGAGCTTCTGGAAACTTTGGATAACTACCAACTACAGTTGTTATGAATGCTTTTGGTAATCTATAAGTCATGACTTAGATAATTCCTCTAAAATCCTTAAACCATATCGTCCTAATAGTCTAGTCTTCTCAATAGCATATTCTAATGGTATTAATTCAAAACTTGAAGATGTTGTTAATGCACCAATCTTTCTATCAGAAACTATCTCAAGAACTTTATCTACAATCTTCTTAACATATTCATAATCTTCACATTTAATATCTCTACCATCAATAATACCTAAACCAAGTCTTGAACCTTCAGGCTTAACATCCCTCAAAACTTGAAATGTTCTATCTGTATATTCTACAAAGCTTATACATACAAGATCTACAGAAGTGTCAAATATTCTCTTTAACACACTACTCTTAGGAACATTGAAATATATTGATAGTATAACTCTGTCATAAACCTTCTTCAACTCTCTAACACATCCATCCAATACGTCTAGAAACTTCTCATCAAAATCAGGATCTGCAACATATGGTTCATCAATCTGTAAAAATTCAGGCTTTATACCACCAATCTCAACATCAAGAATGTATAATCTAGATATTGAGTAAGCTAGCTCTACCTTATCTAGATCGGTTTTAGACATATTAACAAATGTTATAGGTCCTGGAACACTTATCTTAACTGGTTTATAATGTACAAACTTCTTAAGTAATCTACATCTTGTAGATATTACACATCTCTGTATATCTGGCTCTTCTACAAATACGGGAATTCTATAGAAGAAGTTATTGTCAAAATATCTCAATAGACCATCATAGTATACTCCTCTCCAAGATTCTACGAAGGGTCTAAATATGTCATGAAAATCTATCTGTGGATCTTGAATTATGGTCATATTTGAACCATCTTGAACACCACAGAGATATGCTAGATCTTCAATTAGAGATGTGTAATATTCTATATATGTTAGTTTACCTTCATCAAAATCTCTTATAGTTTTTCTAAATTTAGAACTTCTAGAATATCCTCCAAGTATGAATATTTCCATACTCTAGACCATGTTAAGAATATTCTAAAGTATTTTCTAGTACTTCCACTTAATTACTGTGTATAGTGTCTCTTGTGCAGGACCTTCTTCAACTATCTTATAGAATTCTGCTCTACAGTATAGACATCCTGGATCATCTGCTAGTGGATCTCCAAAGTATGAGAATGCTCTTGCTCTACAACCACCACAGATATCTCTATATTTACATCTTGAACATACATTTCCCGTGAATGTTCTTCTATCTCTAAACTTATTCATTAATTCATCATATTTCCAAATTTCGTAAAAGCTCTTTTCACGTATATTACCTCTAGGTATTGGCATGAATACGCATGGTGTTACTGTTCCATCTGGCTCAACTGCACAATATACACGACCTGCACCACAACCTCCAATAAATTCTACAGCTGCTTTATATATTCCAAGTTTTAGAGCAGGTACGAAGTGTGTTGGTGCTGCAAGTTCTCCCTGAGTTTCTTGTAGTATTACTCTACCATATTGTGGTGCTGTTGTAACTATTTCAATTTTCCTTCTCCTAGTCTCTCTTGCTAATAATTTTAGAAATTCTTCCCTCTCTTCAGGTGTTAAATCAATCTTATAATTATCTCTACCTCTACCAACAGGTACGAAGTTGAAAAATACTATACGTCTAACTCCAAGATCTTCAGCAAGATCTATCATATTTTCAATATCATCAATATTGAACTTTGTTACTGTTGTTGCAATAGCTGTGAAAAATCCCTCTTTAACACAATTTTCTATTCCTTTAACAGTCTTCTCCCATGCACCTGGAACACCTCTAAACTTATCATGTATCTCAGGCTTTGAATGATCAAGACTAATCTCTACATATCTCATACCTGCCTTCTTCATCTTCTTAACAAAGTCTGAATCTGCTAATGCTATTCCATTTGTAGCAACTGCAGCATACATTCCACGTCTAGATATCTCTGCAACAATATCTAGGAAGTGTGGATGTATTGTTGGTTCACCACCACTGAGAGCTACTCCACATACAAACATCTTATCAAGCTCGTCTATAAGCTTCAACTTCTCTTCAAGTGTGAGTTCTCTAACTTCAGCACCTGCACGTTGATAACAGTGTATACATCTTAAATTACACATATTTGTAAAATTCCAAACTATGAAGAATGGTGCTTCAAATGGTAATGGTATTGTTAATCCATTTAGAGCAATAGTCCTAAATACCAACAATACACCTCTCCTCGTTGCAGGATCTGCTAATAACTCTTTAGCAAATTTATCATCTGTCTTCAATAATGCTAATGCAAATCTCATCCATGCAGAAAATACTTCACTGACAAACCTGGCTATAGGAGGTAAACCACCTCTAACAACTCCAGCAAAATATGCTAAACATATATCTAAGAGAGGTCTTTTCTCACCATTAATCTCAACCTCTTTTAACAATGCTTTAATTATTCTCCTGGTTGCTCTATTACCTAAGAAAAGTCTGAAGAAGGCAAGAACACCAGATAAACCATGCTTACTATCTCTCTCAATCTTCAAATTACTCACAGTCACGTTAAATATCTATGTCATCTAATACATAAATTTGACATCATGCAAACATCATGACCTAGAGATGTAGATTCATGGAAATCCTACAAACCTGACATTAAGATATCGCAGAGTGGCTTAATCTTCCTCTTTAACTTATCTAGAAGTTGACTACTATGAGCTTCAGGTAAGACATCTTTTAAAACATCTTTAAAATATGAAAGTTTTGAAACTATATTATTCATATTTAGGTAGAGATCTGCAATTTTATTAAAATTACCACTCTTAATATCGTATATCAGTAGTAGAGTATTAATTAGAGAATCTAGAAGATCTATATGACCAGCCTCTACAAGCTTCTTAAGTAGGTATATCACATTTATACGAATAAGATTACCCTCCTCTAACCTAGCTTCTAGATATGTATATAGTTTATACGCATTAGTTATCTGTACACATTGCACATTCTTAGAATCATACTCATCAAGCATGTATGTTTCAGACTTATCTAAGTATAGTGTACCTTTCTTCAAAACTATGTATAAGTCAACTCTAAGAAGATCATCATCATCATAAATTCTAATTCTCTTCTCATTATTTACTAAAAATTTCTTAATAATTTTCCAAATCTTTCTAATCTTACTATACCTATCCTGTCTATCTATCATAACTACACTTGAGGAAAAGCATGGCACATCTATACAATGTAGACCCCTCTCTGCACAGTATAGTGCTTGTCTACGTACTATACATGCAATATACCTAACTACATCTGCTTCAGTAATCCTATCTCTAAGTATGAAGTTACTACAATCACCATTAATCATCTTTTACACTATCTTCAGGAAGGAAGTTTAAAAGTTGTAATTTTGATATATTTATCACAGTCTGAATGTTAGGATAAGTCTTCTAATGTTCTAGCCATAACATATGCATCTTCACCATCATGATAGTACTTCTTTATTATATTTACAACTGTAAATCCAAGTTTTCTATATAGATTTATAGCTGGTTCGTTAGATACTCTAACTTCTAAATATACTTCAGATGCACCATACTTATGCTTTAATACTCTTAATGCTCTCAGAAGCATATTATATGCAATTCCAATCCTTCTAGCATGTGGTAAAACTCCAATCGATATTACATGACCTTTCCTCACAGGTTTACCAACTTTAAAGTATGACCAGCCATACTCAACTCTACACATTACATATCCAACAACCTCACCATCAATTTCAGCAACAATAAACGCTTTTGGATGTGTTAAATAGTGATCAACAAAGAAGAATGGTGGATAATTTTCTGGTAGTACTCTCCTATTAATAGATACTACCTTATCTAGATCTTCCATTTTAAACTCTCTCAATTTAAATATCCTCCCATCTTTACCACGAATAAGTTCTTCTCCTTCTAGTGCAGTTGTGGTATCTTTAATACCTTCCTGAAGCACAACTATCATATTTCTATCTAAAACATCTTTTAAATATGTATCTACACACTCTCAACATAGTTAAACACGAATTATCACAATACTACTAGACTACTCTTCAATTACTCTACATAGCATATATGTGACTAGTAAGTAGACTATTCCTAACATTAGTAGTAGTATCAGTTGTCCTTTTCCTCTAAATATCAAGTCTCTAAGTACTAGACCTATCAATCCTACATGAGGTATTACTAGCGTTACAACACCTCTAATCTCTCTATTATTTATAAGCCATGGATCAGGAATTGGATTTGCATCACCTTTAGTTCTAATAAACACTACATGTCCTCTAACTATCTTCTCATATACTCTATGTACAATCTCTATACTCTCACCATGCATTTTCAATATGTATACAATGACCTGTCCTACATGTATCTCAGTTATTGGTGTCTTCTGTAAAACTACTATATCTCCAATATCTAATGCTGGAACCATACTATAACTTCCAACTACAGCCCACGGTACTCCAAGTCCTGAATATTGTGATACTATGTAGTACGCTAGGAGTAGCACTATTACTATTAGTATTACTAGTTCTACTACGGTTCTCTTCTCTATCTATAAATCACCTCTAGACATGTCTAGATGAGAAGTTTTTCACATTTACTCAATATAGAGAAAGGTTTTTATAGAAGTGGAGTCTCATGTAGTATACGAGAACATGAGCGAGAGAAGAACTGGCGCACCAGTTCTAATACTTAAGGAAGGTACTCAGAGAACAACTGGCACAGATGCTCGAAGAAGTAACATAATGGCTGCTAAGGTAATTGCAGAGATATTACAGACCAGTCTTGGACCTAGAGGTATGGATAAGCTACTCATTGACGCTTTTGGAGATGTGACAATTACAGGTGATGGTGCAACAATACTCAAAGAGATGGAGGTTCAGCATCCTGCAGCAAAGCTTCTTGTAGAGGTTGCAAAAGCGATGGATGCTGAGGTTGGTGATGGTACAACAACAGCAGTAGTTCTTGCTGGTAAGCTATTAGAAGAGGCAGAGAAGTTGTTAGACGAGGGTATTCATCCAACAATAATAATCTCAGGATATAAGAAAGCCGCAGACTACGCTATGCAGATTGCTGAGGAGATAGCGAAGCCTGTAAATGTTGAGAACAAGGATGAGCTTATTAGAGTTGCAATGAACGCATTAAGTAGTAAAGTTGTTGCTGAAGCTAGAGACTACTTAGCAAGAATTGTAGTTGATGCATGTAGTAAGGCTGTTGAGATTAGAGATGGAAAGTATTATCTAGATCTCGACTGGATTAAGATTGAGAAGAAGAGAGGTAAGTCACTATTTGAGACACAGCTAATTGATGGTATTGTACTTGATAAGGAAGTTGTACACCCAGGAATGCCTAGAAGAGTTGAAAATGCTAAGATAGCAGTTCTAGACTGCCCACTAGAGATTGAAAAGCCTGAGTGGAGTACTAAGATCACAGTATCATCACCAGACCAGATAAAGGCTTTCCTAGATGAAGAGGCAAAGATATTGAAGAGCTATGTTGACAAATTGAGAGAGCTTGGTGTAAATGTTGTAATATGTCAGAAAGGTATTGATGAGATTGCACAGCACTTCCTAGCTAAGGCTGGCATTCTAGCTGTTAGAAGAGTAAAGAGAAGTGATATTGAGAAAGTATCAAGAGCAACAGGTGCTAAGATAATTACAAGTCTAAGAGACATCAGACCAGAAGATCTAGGTACAGCAAAACTTGTAGAAGAGAGAAAGGTTGGTGAAGAGAAGATGCTATTTATTGAAGGATGTCCAAATCCAAGAGCAGTAACAATACTCATAAGAGGTGCTGCAGATAGAATACTTGACGAAGCTGAGAGAAGTGTACAAGATGCACTACACGTAGTACGTGACATATATAGAGAACCAAAGATAGTACCTGGAGGTGGAGCATTTGAGATAGAAATTGCTAGAAGATTAAGAGAGTGGGGTAGAAAGTTGCCAGGTAAGGAGCAGCTTGCAGTACTCAGATTCGCAGATGCTCTAGAACATGTACCAACAATACTAGCAATGACAGCTGGTCTAGATCCAGTAGATGCAATTGCAGAATTAAGAAAGAGACATGAAGCAGGTGAGGTTGATGCAGGTGTTGATGTACTTGGATGTAAGATTGATAATATGTATAAGCTAAATGTTGTAGATCCACTACTAGTTAAGAAGAATGTTATCAAGGCTGCAACAGAAGCAGCAATAATGATATTGAGAATAGATGATATAATTGCAGCAGCACCATCAAAAGGTGAAGGAAAGACTAGAAAGACAGGTGCTCCAGAAGAGGAGGAGAGTAAGTAATTTTCAACATTCTAAAAGTCGTAAATTTTGAGAGAGTAAGTTTTCTAAAACCCTCAATAAATCTACCTATACTATGTCTTCATCTTCAACTACTACAAAATCTAGTAAAGTTCGAGTTTTTAATCTTGAAGAAAACTTTCCAAAAACTATAGAGGAATTGATATCTGCTCTAGAGAAGAGATCTTTACCATTTCCACCAAGATTAACTAAGTATGAGATTGCTAGAATTGTTGCCGCTAGAGCTAAACAACTAGCTATGGGTGCTAAACCTATGATAGATATCTCAAACTTGGGAACTTATGATCCAGTAATTATTGCTCTAGAAGAACTTAAGCAAGGTAAACTACCTCTAATAATAAGTAGGAGATTACCAACAGGTCGTAGAATTGAAATTAAGGTTCAAGATCTACAAAAGTTAGAGAGAGAATATGATTTCGGCATACCATACTGAGATTATATAGATGAAGACTCTACCTCTCTCTCAGTTGGTTCACTTCTCTTAATCTCAATCTTACCATCCTGTATAGATACTTCGACATAATCACCAACATCAAGCTTACCTAAAATCTCTACCTCATCCTCAGTTAGCCAAATTGTCAATCTTGGTATTGGTATCTTACCACTAGTAGCTCCAAGACCTGGAAGTGGCATAGATTTTAATAGTTGTTGAACAAGTGGCATTACCTCTCTAGCAAGTCTAGCAATTTCATCACTACCAGCAATCACTGGTCCTGGTATTTCTCTTTCTTCAACAATGTCTATCTTTATCATTCTACTTCCAGAAAAATCGTAGACTATAGACTTACTCAATATGTATCCTCTAAATGATACTTTTGTCATATATTATATCCACGTGTAGTTTCATTTAACTTATTTAAAAACTTGATGTAGTATGTAGATATTTTTGGTAGATTATTAGTGAAGATTTAGAAAAGGCATTGGAAAAATTCGTCTTCTTATACAACCTTTTAACAATTTTTAGTTTTTACTTATGACTTCTTTTCAAGTACTATCTCGATAGCTGCTACGTATCTCTCCTTACCTCCCTGTCCAGCTATTCTATCACTCATTAACTTCACTTCCTTTATCTCTACTAGTCCTGGCATGAATCTGTCTCTAACCATTACTGCAGTTGCTACTGCTCTTGCAACAGCTGTTCCTCTTGCCTTTAGTATTACTCTCTTACTACCAGCATTGAACTGCATTACTGTTGCTATAACGTAGTTTGTTGTTGGCTTACGACCTACTAGTATTACTGCTTCTGGTGCTGACATGTATGATCCGAGCACGTTATGCACAGTGTATTTTTAAAGTATTACCGTTTAGTTCTACTAGATGTCTGAGAGAGACATAGTGAATTCATGTGTGAAAGATTTAGACATGTCAAATATTGAGAAAGCTGTGAGACAATTACTCACGTGTGTTATAGGTAAGGTAGCTAGTAGCGATGTTAAGAAGATAGTTGTTGATAATGGTACTAAATACCACATGATGATATACTTGGAAGTACATGATAGAGATAAGTATAGAGATATTATAGATAAGATATTGAAATCTTTAGAAGAGGCTTCTAAAATTGATGAAAGACTTAGAAATGTAATTTCAAACATCAAAGTAATAGATTGGGGATCTGAAAGCTACATACTTCTCAGTAAAGAATATGTAGTTGTTAAGTATGTCCTAGAATAATAATGCTAGCAGACGAGTCAAGATACAAGTTGAAGTATACATATGCAGAAGACTTCGGTACAGGATACTTCAAGTATGGTCCAATAACTCTAGGTGAGAAGCCTAGAATGATTCAAAGTAGAGGACTACTACTTAGAGATCTTCCTGAAAGTATAAAAATGCTAATACCAAAGACAGTACTTGAGAGAGGTGTTGTTGTTGGTGATGATGTTACTAAATATCTAAGCTCAATACGTGATGCAGCTAGAAATCTTAGACAACCATTAAAAGATGGTATTGTTAGAAAAGATGATGAAGATGCTTGGAAAATTATTAAAGAATTGATAAGATTTGGATTCTCACAATTCTATCCAGAAGTAGCAAATCAACCAGACTTCAGAGGATACTACACAGTTATAGCTCTAAGTGCGTTAGCACCTGACTATATGAGAGAGAAAGTTATGGAACTTCATAGAGAAGTTGATGAAGAATTTGAAGGTAAGCTAATTGCAGCAGTAACAGTAATAGATCAGCCATTTGCAGTAGCAATAGCTGAGAAGGCAGTAACCTGCTCAGTAATTGAGGCTGGTCATGGAAATATACAGGTAGTACCGATAAGCTATGGACCAATACGTGAAGGTATTGTAGCACTTAATAGAGGTGGTGCTGAGGCTAATGCAATAACTAGAGAAATTTTGAAAGATGCAGGTTATGGAGATCTTGCAAGAGATGAATATGTTATTGAAATTGTTAAGAGAGAGATTGGTCTAGTACCTAGAAATCTTAAAGAAGCTATTAGAAAAGCTAGAGAAGATCCAAAGAGATTTGCTATAAAAGTAAAGATTGGACCGTTAGTAGAGATTGAACTTGTAGAACAGTCATGGATGAGATTTCTAATTGGTGAAATAATATTCAATCCAAAACATGAAGAATTTACAAGCTACATACAGACAGGTAGACTAGTTATTGAAGATGTAGTTGTTGGAGATATGGTATTCTACGGTGAGATGGATCTAGCAGAAGCATTAATACAGAGTGTTAAGAAGACTCCTGTAGAAATACAGGAGAAGATTGTAAGCTCAATAATATTGAGTGGTGGTGCATTTAACTGGAATGTACCTCCAGGACTTGAAGATGTTGCATGTACAAGTACAGAGAAGATACGTATAATGATGTCTGAAAAAGTTCCAGATATGGCGGATAAGCTAAATGTTAGAATGGTAAAAGATCCACAATACAGCGTTTGGAGAGGTGCAATAATATATGGATATGCACTTCCAACAAGTGTAAAATGGAATGAGAGATATAAAGAAGGTTGGTATACATGGAAATAGAAACATATATCAACAACCTAGTAGAAGATAATCACGATGTCATCATTACTAATTTTAGATAAGGTAAGAACATTATTGAAAAGATGGGCAAAAGAAAATAACTTAATACTGGAAGAGCTAGGTGATAGTTCAGCAATACTTAGAGAAGGTGATAATACAATATTTATAAAATTTCTAATATATGAAGATATACCTGACATAGATGATTTAAATAGACAAATAACATTATTAGCATCAAAAAGATCAGAATACAATAAGATGTATATATTGACAGGTAGAGATACTGTAAGTATACTAGATGGAAAACTGTTGAAGAAGGTTGGAATTGGTGTATTAGTTGTAGACTTCGATAATGAGGAGATTAGAGAAGTCTTACAGAGTCCAGCAGTTAGTGTGAAGAAGACATATGATATAGATATATCAAAAATCGAGAATTATATAAAGAATATAGTTGAAAAATATGTTAAGAATGAAATTGAGAAAGTGTATGATCTTGTGAGAAGTATTGAAGAGAGAGTTCTAAATATAGAGAAGATGTTGAGTAATATGAAATCTTATAAACAAGATATTGAAGATATATGGAATGTTATAGATAGACTGAAGTTAGAGATTGAAAGATTGAAAAATATGTGTACCGATACCAGTGCTAGACCTGTTAAAGAGGAAGCTGTTGAAGTATCTAGAAGAGAAGAGAAGATTGAAATGCCTGAATATCTTAAAGATAATCCATGGATTCAAATAATAGCAAACAAATCTGTAAGATAGTATGAGTACAGAGATTGATAGGATAATTATAGAACTCTTAAAAAGTGAGATTTCAGATGAAGAAACATATAGATTAGCTGAAGAACTATATAGAGCATATAAGGAGGGTGGTCAGAGAAAGGTTAGAGAATACATACTTAAGTTATTAAGAGATCTCGGTATTGAAGATATAGAAAATGAGTAAGTTTAGAATTAAGGAATTAGTAATTGAAAATTTTAAAGGATATAAAGGTAGACATGTAGTACAGTTTAATCCAGGAATCATAGCAATTTACGGTCCTGTTGGTTCAGGTAAGTCAAGTATTGCACAAGCAATAGAATATGCACTATATGGTCAACAACTTGAAATTAAAGAGAGGATAGCAAAACTTGTAGATTTAATAAATGAGGAGGCTAGTGAAGCTAGAGTTCAATTAACTTTAGAAGATTATGAAGGTAATGTAGTGAAGATAATTAGACATTTAAGAAGATATGGAGATTCTGCTAGAGAAACACTTGCAGAATTGTGGTTTAATAATAAGAAGATAGCTTCAACAGCTAGAGAAGTTAATGAGAAGATTATAGAGATATTAAAATTAGATGAAGATGACTTCTCAAGATTTGTATTAGTTACTCATAGAGTTTTAGAAGGACTCGTATATGGAACTCCTGCAAAGAGAAGCTTAGTAATAGATAGATTATTCGGAATTGAAATGCTTGAACAGATATACAAAGCTATACCAATAAGAAAGATTGAAGAAATCTTAGAAAGAGAGAAACAGAAATTATCATCATATAAAGAGCTACCTGAAATATTATCGAAATATGGTTCAATACAAAATGCAAGAGAGATATTAGAAAAGATGAAGAAAGAAATTGAGGAATATAGAGAAGTTGAATCTGAGCTTCAAAGAAGACTTGAAAAATTAATTGAACAGAGAAAACAAATTTTAGAGAAATTCTCAACAGTAGAGTCAGACTACGTTAAGTATCTTAAAATTAAAGCCGAGAGAGAAATGCTTGAAGAAGAATTAAAAAATTATCAGGAAGTATCTGAAAAAACTATTAGAGTTGAACTTGATTTAATAAAATCATTCTTAATATCTAAACTCGAAGAGTTACTATTAAGTAGAGAAGTTGAAGAACTTTCACAAATCGATACTACATCACAAAATTTAGAGGATGTTAGTATGAAAATATTTAATATTGTTAGAAGATTAGAAGATTATTTAACGAAGATTAATGAAGAAATTGAAAATTTGACAAATCTATGTGAAGAACTTAGAGCTGACTCTGAAAGACTTAGTAATGAAATTAGAATTTTAGAGAGAAGAATTAGAGAGATAGAAGATCAGTATAGAGAGTATAAGTCTCTAATATCGAAATATGGAACTCCTGAACATATTAAACAAGAGTTAGATAGATTGAGAGAGAAGATACAGTCTATAGAAGAGTTTGATAGACATGTTGAAGCTATAATTAGTGAAATTGTTAGAAAAGGATTGAAAAATTGTCCTATATGTGGTAGAGAGATTGATGATAATGTACTTGAGAATATCAAATCTAGACTTGAAGAACTTAGAAAGAGGAGTAGAGTTGAAGAGTTAGAGTCTCTTCAGAAGAAGGTTGAAGAATTAGAACATGCATTATCTAAGATTAAATCATTAAAATCTATTGTTGAAGAATATGAAGAACTGTATAGTAAAGTTAAGACTTTGAGAGAGATGTATAGTAATGTTATAGCTAAATTAGAGAATGCTGAAAAGAATAGGAGAATTCTTGAGAGACGTAGTCAGGTAATTAAAGCATTGATTGATGAGATTAGAGAGAGAATAGACAAGGTTGATAAAAATATTGCACTACTTAGGAAGTTTAAGAAATTGAAGAGTTTGATTAGAGAGGAGAGAGAACTTGAAGAGAAGTTGAAAAGTTCAGGACTTGATTTAAAACAGTTAACATCTCTAGAGTTAGAAATTCAAGATATTAGTAAGAGACTTGATGAAGTTAGAAATAGGTTAAATAGTTTGAGTATTGAAGTTTCTAGATTAGAGAGAATACTATCTTCAATTCCTGTTGAATCTATCGAAAAACTTCGTGATAGAGTGTATAGTCTAGAGAAGTTGTATAATCAGTTAACTAATGTCAGATCTGCAATTAGGAAAGTACAATCTAGATTAAGAGAGAAGATGGTTGAGAAAGTTAGAGATTTAGTAGATAACTATTTCAAGCTCATGTACCCATACTCAGACATGTCTGGTGCTGGAATTGAGTTGAGTATTAAGGAGAGACTTGGCACTCTAGTTAGTGAATATACTCTATACGGTTTGAGAGGTGGTAGACGTGTTCCAATATCTAGAATGAGTGATGGACAGAGACTTACTCTCTCACTATCATTTATGCTTTCTGTATATGTTGTTGCTAATCATAATGTAGATTTCATGATTATGGATGAACCAATGCCATATGTTGATGTTGCTATAAGATCATCATTTTCAACATTAATATCAAAGTTAGTTAAAGAGTGTCTCGTTAATCAATTAATAATAACTTCTCAAAGTAGAGAGTTTATAGATCAAATTATTAGAGAAGCTTTGAAGAATAATATCAATACTACACTTCTAAGTATTGAGAGAGAAGACTCTCAGAGAAGGATTAAAGTTGAGAAGATTGAACATAGCTAATCTTGTAAGTTTCCCGAACCCTTATTAACTCTCTAATATTTAGCTTCATGTATATGGGCAATTTCATATATCCAGACACCATACTGACAACGTTAGGACATGTTGATCATGGTAAAACAACTCTAGTACAGGCTTTAAGTGGTGTTTGGGTTGCTAGACATAGTGAAGAGATTAAGAGAGCTATGACTATAAAGTTGGGATATATAACAATTGGAATTTACGAATGTCAAGATGGTGAGTATAGGTATGTAAGTGATGGACTTTTAGAAAATGGTAAATGTCCTGATGGTTCAGAACCTAGACTTGTTAGAAGAATATCTATTCTAGATGTTCCAGGACATGAAGTACTACTATCAACAATGATTGCCGGTATTGGATTTGTAGATGGTGCATTAATGATTATTGATGCATCAATGCCATGTCCACAACCACAAACTGAAGAACATTTCCTAGCTGCAACAATAATGGGTCTTAGAAGGATGATAGTTATTCAAAATAAGATTGACCTAGTACCGAAAGAGAAAGCTATTGAAAATTATCAACAAATTAAGAAATTTCTATCAGGTACTTGGGCTGAAAATTCTCCAATAATACCAGCATCAGCATTACATAAAGTGAATATTGATGCAATAGCAACATTAATACATGAATATTTTCCAAAACATGAAGAACAGAGTTCAGGACCACCAATGATGCACGTCTTAAGAAGTTTCAATGTCAACAAACCTGGTACACCACCAGAAAAGTTGGTAGGTGGTGTTCTTGGTGGTGTTGTTGTTAGAGGACAATTGAAGGTTAATGATGAGATTGAGATAAGACCAGGACTTAAACTTGGTGCTAAACATGTACCATTAAGAACATGGATAACATCAATATCCATAGGTACAGAATTTGTAGAATATGCAAAACCTGGAGCACTCGTTGGAATAGGTACAAAACTAGACCCAGCATTAACGAAGGCAGACTCACTTGTAGGTAGTGTTGTAGGATTACCAAATCAGTTACCACCAGTCTGGTCTGAAGTTGAGCTTGAGTATGAGTTAATCAGGAAGGAGAAGCAGTACCAGATCAGGAAAGGTGATGTATTGATGATTAATGCAGGTGCTGCAACAGTACTTGGAATGGTTAAAGATGTGAAGAAGGAGAGAATTATAATAACATTGAGAAAAGCTATATGTGCAGAACAAGGTTCTAAAATGGTAATAACAAAACAGGTTGAGAATAGGTGGAGAATAGTTGGTTATGGAACTATAAGTGGTGGTCACGTAGTATATGAGTAGTAGAGTACCAGTAGTATTGTACGATACTAGTATACTAATATTGATGTTTAGAGAAAATGTTAAAGTTTTTCAAAATGTTAAAGATATAGTAGGTCTACATATTCCTACAATCACTGAATTAACATTAAAAGAACTTGAAAAGATGTTAAAATTTAGAGAAATAAAAACTAGAAATGCTGCAAGATTAGCATTAGAATTTGTAAAGAAGTACATGTCTATATGTAAGTGTAGTAGTGATATATGTGATGATTGTATATTTGAGATGTGTATTGAGAAGAATGTCGATTATGTAGTTACATGTGATCTAGAACTTAGAAAGAGAATTTTAGAAAATACTTCCTGTAAAGTACTCTACTATTTAGCTAGTAAGAATAGAATTGTTCTTGATTAAAAACGTAAACTTCATAAACACTAGCAATAGTATGCGTATGGAGATTATCCTTGTGGAGAGTTGTGACATTGGAAGACTATGTTAGGATTCCACCATCAAGATTTGGAGAACCACTTGACAAGGTAGCATATGAACAGCTTAGAGATAAGTATGAGGGTAAGGTTGAGCGTGATATTGGAATATTTGTTAAGATACTATCACTTGAGGTAAGTAAGAAAGGAATAATAACTTTTGGTGATGGTGCAACATATCATAAAGTTAGAGTTAAGATACTAGTATTCTCACCACTAAATAATGAGATTGTTGAAGGTGATGTTGTTGAAACTACAGAATATGGAGCATTCATCAGAATAGGACCTGTAAGAGGACTACTACATAAAACACAGATGATGAGTGATAACATAATATTCTACGATAAGACAAGTGGAACTTTCATAGGTGAGAAGAGTAAGAGAAGACTTGGTAAAGGTGATGTTGTTAGAGTAAGAATAGTAAGTGTAAGCTATGTACTAACATCATCAGGACTTGGACTAAGAATAAGCTTAACAGCAAGACAACCTTTCTTAGGTAAGTATGAGTGGATTGAAGAGGACATACAGGCACTACGTAAAAAGCCTGTAAAGACTGGTAAGTAGAGTATAGGTGTACAGTATGGCAACACCAAGAAGAAGAGGTAGAAAGAGAGCATTACCAGGATATAAAGCATGTAGAAACTGCAAAGCTGTAGTTCCTGAAAATGAGCCAAAATGTCCATACTGTGGATCAACAGACTTCTCAGATGAGTGGTATGGATTAATAATAATTATCGATCCTGAAAAATCAGCATTAGCAAAAGCATTAGGATTATCAAGAAAGGGAATATACGCTATAGATGTTCCGTAAAGTTTTTTAAAATATTTAAAGATTGACATGATGCATGTCAATACCTGAAAATCTTGTAAAAATACTACCAGAAGGCGTTGAACCTGGAAAAATAGTGTATAAAATTGTTGAAGATAGAAGAAATCCACTACTCTTCAGAAGAGAATTAATGGTAGAGATATGGCATATAGGTCTACCAACACCAAATAGACTTGAAGTAAGACAAAAAATAGCTGAAATGCTTGGAGTTGAGGTAGATAGAGTATTCATCAGACATATATATACAGAATTTGGATGGGGTAAGAGTAAAGTCGAAGTACATGTATATGACAATGCTGAAATTGGAAAGAAAATAGAACCACTCTACATACAGCTTAGAAATATGCCAAAAGAAGAAGCTGATAAAATTAGAGAAGAAATTAGACAGAAGAAAGCTCAAAGAAAGAAGAAAAAGAAGTAGCTAGAGTGAATATCATACATAAGCTTTGGTGCCTACTGGTAGTTCTCTTTCACTAGATTCAGCACCTCTTAATATTGCTTCAAAGACTTTAACTGCATTCCTTCTAGATAGATACTTATTATTATTACCACAGTATGGAGAGTATATACATTTTGGACATCCATCGAAGCATTTACAATTTTTAACAATTTTATATGCAATCTCTATAGTTTCTCTCAACTTATACATAAGTTGTCTACAAAGTCCTGAACCTCCAAGATAACCATCATATATAACTATCTCTCCTGTCGGGTATGATATTCCTCCTAGATCTGTCTGACCTGCACCAATGCTTATTTGAGCTGCTGTTATTAATGCATGTTCTACAGCATGGTAAGCTTTAGCTCTTTCAAGGTAGTCTAATGGTTCTATTTTTGAAAATGTTATTAGTGGGAAGTATAGTACTAGTCCTTTAGTCTTAAATTCATATGATATTTCTTCATCTAGATATTCTTCACTTATTATCCTACTACTATACATATCTTTCAATACATATCCTTCAACTATTTCATTAATTGTAAGTTCAACATATTGGTAAGGTATTCCTAGAATTTTACCACTTTCAATTACTCTATCTATCCTAGGTATTGATGTGTATAATGGTGACGTTATGTAGTTTGTATCTTCAGGTAGTCTAACTACATATGCTCTTCTCAAATTTATATCAAGTTTCTCAACCTTGTATATTCTACCTCCATGTAGGTATATAGCGTTTGGAAATAGTTCTCTAATAGCTATTGGTAACTCTCTCTCACCTATCTTCTTCTCCTTACTACCAATTTTGATAACTATCTCTATTCTATCACCCATACCTCTCAAACTTTTCAATCTAGACACTACCTTCCTACCTCTATCAGTCAGGTATAGATACTTACCATGAACAATCTTTAGTAATCCTTCATCAACAAGATCCATAGCTACACTATACTCAAAATCGTCTAATTCTGACAATTTTATAGGAGCATCTTCACACATTGCTAATATGTGCATTTTCGCTAATTCAACATTTCTAGGATCTATATGAAGTGGTTCTGGATTTCTATTGAAAAACTCTTCAGGATATGTTTCAAAGTATGAACTTATAGGATCATTACCTAGAATTTGAATTACATAAGATACTTGACCTCTTCTACCAACTCTACCACTTCTCTGTAAATATCTTATATAGCTTGGAGGTACTGTAGCCATTATTGCAACATCAACATGACCAATATCAATACCAATTTCTAATGTTGGTGTAGCTATTATAAACATTATTTCACCTTTCCTAAACTTATCTTCAATTTCTGCTCTCTCTTCTCTGGTAAGCCCTGCTCTATGTACTGCAGTCTTTCTATCAAGACCTTCCTTATCTAGATGTTTCTTAATCAATTCTACAAGTCTATGACTATCAGCAAATACTATACCTCTCTTACCAAATTTACAAAATATTTTAACAAGCTCTACAACCTCTCTAATTTTAGGTCTTTTAGATTTTATAAGAATATGCTTAACAATTCCTCTTCTACCAACAATACCTTTAACAATTTTACAATCTCTACCAAATATCATCTTTGAAAATTCTTCAGGATTACCAATAGTTGCACTTGTAGCTATATATTGAACATCTTTACAAAATCTTGAAAATCTACGAAGAACATAATGTACATGTGTACCAAACACACCTTCATACATGTGAAAATCATCAAGAACTACAAATTTGACATTTGGTAACATATTTTTAAATTTATCAACATACATCAAGGCATAGTGTAACATGTCTGGATTTGTTATTAATATGTTTGGAGGATTTGAATAAATTCTCTTTCTAACATCTTCAGGTGTATCTCCATCATAAACTTCAACAGTTAGACCAGCCTTCTCAACATATTGTCTAATTCTAATATATTGATCTCTTGCAAGTGCTTTAGTTGGGTATATTAGTACAGCTATACCACCATCTTTCACAATTCTAGATATTATAGGTAGTATGAATGCCTCTGTCTTACCTGTACCTGTACCAGATACTATGACTGTGTCATTTCCCGATTTTATGAGTTGATAAGCTTCCCATTGATATTTTAGAAACCTTTCTATTCCTCTAGACTTGAGATACTCCTTAACACCATCAGGAATATCTGCACTATCTATAGGTGGTCCATATTCAAATTCTACAGGATTCTCAACATGTATATACACTATGCTCCTATAATTATCACTAGCTATAGTTTTCAAAATATCATCTTTAGAAATTTCTCTAATAATCTTAAGCATCTTATCATTAAGACTCACAGCTATAGATAGTCTAGTAAGGTTATAATTCTAAGTCTTCCATATAGTATGAATCTACGTGAGAAGTTTAAGGATAATATCCATACTTGGAGTAATATCATTCATAGCAGCATCAACATATGTTGAGTATAGTATTGTAATACCTGAAGTAGCTAGAAAAACAAATATAACATATCTAATACATGCAACACCAATAGCTGTTATAATACTCACAATACTACTATGGCTACTACTTACAATAGTTTTAGCTATAATATTGAGATTTATGAAACAATCAGCAATTTTTATAGATGTATTCACATCAACAGGTATGTCATTTTATGGACAGACAATATACTACATAATATTCCTAACTGCAAGACAGATAATGAAGTCAGTACTAGTAAATAAGGTAGTATACTTTATAACAATAGTAATTTCAGGTATATTAATTGCATATTGTCTAAATAAGTTATGTAAAATGAGTATAAGTAAATCACTAATAGCAGGAATATTAACAACATTGATAGTATATGCAATAGAAATTGTATTAACAGCCAGATAATCAGCGCAAACCGTATCAATCATCTCTCAGTGAGGCCCTTCTCATCATTACTAAAACATTCTGATGGTCAGAGTCCACCTATCTAATCATCTTTCATAGGTCCCAGTCTCATCACTCCAGATCTAACATCTTGAACATAGTCATATATATTAATCTTGACATTACCAACAGGATATACATTAACCACATGTGGATATACGACATGGTAAATATCTCCAGAACATCTCCTAAATTGACATATTAGAAGCATATCATCTCTAATAGATAGATGTCCTGTTATAGGATTTATACTTATACTAACTTTAACATTAAATTTTCTACAAAATTCTCTAACTATACTATACACCTTTCTAGAATTATCATAATCTAAATTATAGATATTTAATACTTCCACATTTGGTATAGATAACATATTTCTATATGAGCTTTCTAAATCTTTAACAAGTAGTATATGTCTTGTTGCTAATATCTTATCAATATTAATACCTATACTAAATGCAACATCTCTAATAATCTCTCTAATTCTACTTCTAATCTTACTAGCAAGATCGTATATATCATCTTGAGGATATATTGATAGTACTGTACTTAATATTGATTCTACACCTCTTCTAGAATCTGTATATGAAATTTTTACTAATCTAGCAATTTCATCAAGTATCATATGTATTAATGTTATGTATATAGCTTCTCTATCAAAAATCTTTTCAATATACTTAAATACTAGACATGGATCAAATATTCTCCATGAGTCATGTATTCTTAATCTATTTTTAATAATTTTAATTTGTTCTCTAGTATCTAGATATGTGTATAGTAGTAGTCCAATACTATATCTAGATATTTCAATACCTAGATTTTGTTCATAAAATTCTAATATATTTTCAATATTGTCACCTCTTATACTACTCTTACACTCTTCAATACATTCCTCAAGTATCTTATCATTAATTTCTTTTATAAAATCATCTAGAAATTTATCAACTTCAGGTCTTGCCTTACCTATCAATTTTTTACTCCACTTAACATGTACTATATGTGATGGCACTTCGATAAATGTTTTAGAATCATGTTTATAAATAGTAGTTCTCGAATTATTGCTTAGATAAATGTGGTAGAGATGAAATACATGTCTATACACACGTCACAAGCATGTTACCTAATAATGCCCAGCATAGTCACATTAATAATCACTCATAGACCTGATGGAGGTTTTAATGCTATGACAGCTTGTTGGATAATGCCTGTATCTAGACATCCACCACTAATTGCTATAGCTATTGCACCTAGAAGATTTACATATGAATGTTTAAAATCAAACCCTGAATTTACAGTATGTATACTAGGTCCTGAACATGAAGAGATAGCTGACTATTGTGGCTCTATTTCAGGTAGAGAGGAAAATAAGATTGAAAATTTGAAGAAGAGAGGTGTAAAGTTGATAAATCTAAACAAGGTTTCAACACCAGGAATTGAAGGTTCTCTAGCAATAATTGGATGTAGATTATGGAGAGATTATGAAGGTGGTGATCATAGAATAATTGTTGGACAAGTACTTGAATGTATAGTTAGAGAAGACAAGTTTAGAGATGTTTGGAGAGATGTTGAACTACTATACTACTATGGCGGTGCTAGATATCTAACAGTCAAGATACCACCATGAAGAGAAAGATATTAACAATAGTAGACTCACACTGTCATCTACACGAATTTCAAGATGTAACTATAGAGAAGCTATGTAGTAAGTATACAATAGTTGCAGTATCTGACGATGCACCAAGTAGTTTAAAGACAATTGAAATATCTAAAAAATATGATACAGTAATACCATGTGTAGGTATTCACCCATGGATGGTTGATAAGATTTCAAAAGACGAGATATACATTATAGAAAAGCTATGTAGTGAAGCTATGTGTATTGGTGAAGTTGGTCTAGATACTAAATTTGTACCAGATACAATAGATATTCAAAGAGAAATTTTTGAAAAAATGTTAAAAATAGCAAAAGAATACTCACTACCTGTAAATCTACATTGTGCAGGTACTTGGAAAGAAGTTTATAATCTAGTATTGAAGTATGATATTGATAAAGCAATATTTCACTGGTATACAGGACCTCTAGATATTCTTGAAGATATTGTAAGATCAGGATATTTCATATCTATAAATCCAGCTGTTAAAATTCAGAAAAAACATCAGGAAGTTGTTAAGAAAGTTCCTTTAGAAAATATGCTACTTGAAAGTGATGGACCTTACGAGTATAGAGGTCTTAAACTTGAACCAACATTAATTGACGAGACTGTGAAGATAATTGCAGAATTGAAGAAGGTTGATGTTAGTATTATAGTTGAGAAGTGTAGAGAGAATGTTAAAAAGATATTTAATATAGAGTAGCATATGAGTGATCTAATAATATTTGATAGTGATTATCAAATTGCTAGAAAGAGAATGGTAGAAGAACTTAAACTTGCAGGAATAATAAAATCTAAAAGAATTGAAGAAGCAATGTTAAAAGTTCCTAGAGATAGATTTGTACCACCTCACGAGAGGATGTATGCTTATGAAGATACACCACTGAGAGTAATGCTTGATCAGACAATATCAGCACCTCACATGGTAGCTATGATGTGCGAACTTCTTGATCTAAAACCTGGACTTAAAGTACTTGAGATAGGTACAGGAACAGGATATCATGCTGCTGTATGTGCAGAAGCTATGGAAAGAAAAGGAATTGTATATACGATAGAGTACTTTCCACAACTTGCACTATATGCTGTACAAAATCTAGCAATGCTAGACCTACTAGATGTTGTTAAAGTATTTACAGGAGATGGATCTAAAGGTCTTCCACAATATGCACCATATGATAGAATTCTAGTAACAGCAGCAGCACAGAAAGATATACCAAAACCATTACTAGAACAACTATCACCAAACTATGGAATAATGGTTATTCCAGTAGAAATATCACCAGGAATACAGGTACTGTATAGAGTTATTAGAAAGGAAGACACATATGAAAAGGAGACTATAACATATGTATCTTTCGTAAGACTTAGAAGTGACTAGACAATTATATACTTGTTGAGATTCTCAAAATCACATATTGAATATATTAAAGATGATATAGGAGAAAACATATACGTAGTTCACACTCTAGATAGTGTAGTAAGACTAGAATATAGAAATAGTCATGAAATACTAGATGAGATCTATAAGAAGTTTATAACATTAGCAGAATATAAAACTATAGATGATAAAGAAGATTTTGAACTATATCTAGAATATTTAATAAATCAAATAAAGAATGAAGATATAGTAAATAAGAAGATAGTAGTTGCATGTAGCATGGGTAAAGATAGTGCTGCAGGCTTCATAATTTTATACGAACTCTGGAATAGAGGAATATTGAGATATAGTCCACTTGCAGTATTTACATACATGCCAATTCTTGAAGACCCAATAATACAACTTGCAGACAATTTTATATCAAAATTTGGAGAATTTCTATACATAATACATGTGCCAAAATCAGAAATTTTAGAAAAATTAACAACAACAGGATACCCAACACTTCAAGAGAAGTGGTGTAGAGCTATAAAGATGGGTACAATTAAAAAATTCTTGAAAAAATTCTCAAAAGACTCTATTGTATATGCTGAATGTGAGAGAATTTTTGAATCTATAAAAAGGCTAAGATCATTATATGGAAGTAGAGTAGTATTCCCAAGAAAGATAAATCCTGTACTATACTTATCTGAGAGTGACGTATTTAAAATATGTAAGATGTATAACATAGTACATGGCCTATATAACTATGGTGCATCAAGAACATCTTGCATGCTTTGTCCATATGCATCAAATGTATGCCATATACAGCATATACACATATGTGAAAAACTTGGAATAGATATATCACCTCTGATAAAATCTCTTAGAAAATTAGTAAACTACTATAGAGATATTGGACTTGGAGAATATGTAAAAAATGAATATGATGTAATTAAGTATGGCCTATTCTCATATAGACATACTAGAGAAGATGCATTAAATAAGATAAAGTTTATAGATAATGCAAAATATGTTGGAATCATAGAAACAATCGAAGATTTCTCTAATAGATCTAGAAGATATTTCTACGAATATTTAGAGAAAGTTGAATATATACCTATATGGAAGACTGGTTCATGGAGAAGATGCGAAAAAATTATTAGAGATAGAGCTAAAGTTATAATTAAACTAATAACAAATACTATTAGATAAATATCTTAACTTTCCAATACAATTTTCTGAAGGCTATATAGAGTATGCTACCTCTAGCTAATGCATCAACAATCATTAATGACCATATAAATACTATAGGCATCTTAAGTATGTAGAATATCAATGTTGGTATAATTCTACTTACAAACATGCAAACTATATCTAATGTTGCAGAATACATGGCTCTTCCAATTCCCTGAAATGCTCCAATTTCTGCTAATGTAACTGCATGTCCTATATCACTTAATGTTGCTAGTATTAAGTATAGTTCTGTTAATTTTATAATTTTGACATTATTTGTAAAATATGGTAAGAATATTGGTGATAGCAATATTATGAGTAGTACAAGTCCTGATGTTAATACTATAGATATCACTATTATACTATTCAATATTTTAGTAGTATTCTCTCTACTTCTAACAACCTCACGACCAACTAAAATATTTGCAACATCTCTAAATGCTAGTATTGGTAAGTATGTGAATGTCTCAATTACTAGACCTAGCTGATATGCCACATATATATCAATTCCATATCTAGCAATTACAGATCCATATACTGTGTATAATATCGAAATTATAACTCTCTCAATATATGAAAATAGTCCAACATGTATTAGAGACTGTATAATACTCTTATTAATCTTAAAATCTATATTAAACACATCTACATGCTTATTTAGAAAGTAGTACATTAGAGGTAATACAGCGTAGACACTTAACGATAATGCTAATCCAGCACCAAGTATACCTAAATTAAGACTAAACATGAGTATTGGGTCTAGAATTATGTTAATAATGTCTGAAAGTATCCAACATATTGATGCTTCTCTAGTTTTTCCAAGACTATATAATGCTGATAATAGTTGTATAAATAGTATAATTGCAGGTATACCAATAACATATCCATAGAGATATTTTAATGCTAAATTATCTACAATATTTGAAGGATATATTAATCTTAAAATTATTGGAGAAAATGTAATTATTAGAGATGAAACTCCTAACGAGAATGTTATAGATATTGTGTAGAGTTTAGAGAATATTTCTTTAAATAACTTAAGATTTCCTGAACCATATGTTTGTGATAGTAGTGTTGTGTATGAGAATAGTAATGCTCCTGTTGTTGAACCTGTAAATATAAATTCTATATATCTAGCTGTTCCAAATGCGGCAATTGCATACTTTCCTAATCTAGATATGAAGTATATGTTTACTATAGCTAGAATACTCTCAAAGATATACTGTGTAAATATTGGATATATGATCTTGAGAATGTCTCTTAAGGATGTACACATTTGGGTGTGTATTATATGGTTACTCTAAAAATGCGAATATGTAGAGGACTTACCTCAGTATTGGTATCACTCTTCACCTATCAGCAATACCAGCCTTCATCACTTTTAACATACTATTCTTCAGTATTTTCCTCTTCTTCAATATCTACCTTATCTCCAAGTCCAATGATCTTCCTATATAGTGAGTATGGGTATGCATATCTCTTAAGGTGATGAGCTACGTATATTGGTGCACCTACACGTACTGCTAGGGCTGTTGCATCACTAGGTCTTGAATCTATATAAAATACTTCACCAGTCCTATTATCGCGTAGTACTATTGTTGCAACATATATATTGTCTATCATTGCATCTATAGTAACCTTCTCAATAGTTACATCAAGCTTTTCTAATATGGTTACTAGTAGGTCGTGTGTTAGTGGTCTTGGAAAGTTTAGATTCTCGATAGCTTTTCTAATTGAGAATGCCATAGCAGAATCTATACATATTGGCAATACATAATCTCCCCAACCTTCTACTGAGAATAGCATTATTGCTCTCTCACCATCATAATCAATGACGTCTATAAGTCTAGCTCTACCATACTGGTCTTTACCTGATTCAGAAGATCTACCACCAACCTTCTCTACCATGTATATAATACTACTTTAAACGTATTATATATATTGTCCTCCAATTAATTTCTCAATCTCAACCTCTTCCTCAACCCATCTCTCAAGATCTCTAATCTTCACAACACCTTTAGAAAATTCTCTCTTACCAACAATTATGAATTTCTTAGAGCCAATTTTTGAAGCATATTCAAGAACTGTCCTAAGACTTCTCTCTCCAAATTCTAAGATTACTTTAAAACCTTTAGAACGTAGTGAATTTGCAATTCTATATGCAACATCTCTCAATTCTCTATCACTACCTACAGTATATACGTAATAGTCAGGACCTAGCTTAGGTTTATCTAACTTACCTTGAAGTTGAAGAACTTCAACCAATCTTTCAATACCTATAGCAAATCCAAGTGCAGGAACTTTCACACCTGAATATATCTCAATTAAATCATCATACCTACCTCCACCACCAATTGCTAAACTATACTCAGGAACGTATACCTCATATACAATACCTGTGTAGTAGTCTAAACCTCTAACAATTCCAAAATCTAGAAAGACCTTCTTAATAATACCTCTAACATCTAGCTCTTCGATTAATTTAGAAATATTATCTATTAGTGAACTATCTATCTTAAACTCATGTAATACTTCCAAAGACTTATCTATTGGAATTACAGTATTTGCAATATTTACTAACATCTCAGCAACATCTCTACCTACATCAACATCTTGCAACATTTTTATAAGTTCTTCATTACTAACTTTACCTCTCTTATCTAATATTCTCAATATCTTCAATCTAGTATAATCTTTAGGAATGTTCAAATTATCTAGTATATTCTCAACGATTCTTCTATCGTTTAATCTAACTTCAAATTTTTCAAGACTTACCTCATCTAGAGATTTTATAAGAACTTCAATACTTTCAGCATCTGCCTGTATTGAGCTCCATCCTATAAGCTCAATTCCATATTGATGAAATTCTCTATATCTACCATGTTGAGGTTCATCATATCTCCAAACTTTAGATATATAATACCACCTTATTGGTTTTGGTAAATCTTTTCTATATGATACAATTCTGGCAATTGGAACTGTTAAATCAAATCTTAAACCAACTTCTCTACCTGCCTTATCTCTAAAGTAGTATATTTCGTTAATAATTTCCTCACCTGCCTTAGCTTTAAGAACTTCAAAATGTTCTAGAGCTGGTGTTTCAACTCTAAGATAGCCATAACTTTCAGCTACTTTAGAAAGTTTGTTAGATATATTAATAATTTGATAATAATCTTCAGGTAAGAGATCTCTCATACCTCTAACAGGTCTAAGATATACTTCATCTAACGGCATACATCTCTAGTATTAGAGTAGATTTTTAAGTAGTTGATATGCGTGTACAAATATGTTTCCAAGTAGAATATACATTACAAGACCTATAAATATACATGTAACATACGGTATGTAGTATAGAACGAGCACATTATCATTTCTAGATATCAATCCCTGATCTATATATCTTCTAAGTTCTTCAATAGGATCATCATATACTATCTTTGTAATTGATTTTAAGATAAGTTTATCACCAACTCTAACACTACTAATAGCATATTTATGAGGATTTCTAAATACTTCTTCAACAGGAACACACATTGTAGATAACATATATAGAAACTTCTTAATACCTCTAAGTTCACTTTTCTCTCTACACTTATTAAAATTCTTAATATTGTTCAAAAGTACGTATAGTGTGTATCCCAGTATTGGTATTGATGTGTTACATATAACTGCTATAGTTGGTATATTCATAACTATATTAAACATACTATTCAATTTTTCTAATTTTGGTAAACATGCTATTGATAGTAATGCAATAGCTTTAATATCTGCACCACCAGTTATATTAAATATATAGCATAGTAATGCTACTACACCTCCAACAATTATACTTGCAATATATTGAACTAGTAGTTTAGTACTGTTAATAATTATTAATATTGTCATTATTGTTGGTATTATTGTAAATATCCAAACTTTATCAGGTATTATTCTAGTTTTAAAATCCATATATGCAGCTACTCCAAATATTGAGACTAGTGTAGTATATGATAGTAGCTCTAGCAAATTCACAATTTATCGTAATCTAAAATAGCTCATAGAGAATTAATATATTCTATGGATGTTGAAGTTGTTATTGACAGTGAAGTACATAGTCTAGGAGTATATGTACTCTATTTCACAGCTAGAGATCTAGTGCAGAAGTATGATGAAGAACTTCTAAAATATATAGATGAATGTGTTAGATATGTTAAATCTAATTTAGATATAAACAAGTTGAAAGATAGTCCGTTCATAAGACCATTTAGAGATCTCTACTGGAAATTAGGTATTGATCCAACTAAAGTTAGACCAGCTCATGAAGCATTAATTAGGAGAATATTGAGAGGATCTGAATTACCTAAAATAAACCCTGTAGTAGATTTAGGAAATGCTGTAAGTATAAGATACATGTTGCCAATCGGAATATATGATCTAGACAGGTTAGGAAGTTCTAAACTTATCTTAAGAAAAGCTAGAGATGGAGAAGAAGTAAATCTTCTAGGTTCAGAAAAACCTGTAAAACTTGACAACAGGTACATAGTCTTAGCTACAGAGAGTGGAAAGATTGTACATGTATATCCTCACAGAGATTGTCAAGAAACCTCAGTAACTGAAAATACTAAAAACATACTATGTATTGTAGGATCTGTAAAACCAATACAGGAAAAATATGTACATCAAGCAACTAGTGAACTTAGAGATAAGATAACTACATTCTTCAAACCTCAAAAAATATCTGATATAAACATAGCGAAAGGTATATAAACACACCCAGAACAGATCTCTCTAGAAATAAAGCCGCGGACCGCCCGAAACAGACCCGCCGACCCCGGTTCGAATCCGGGCCCGGCTACCTTAACAACTTCTACCTTATGCATACCCTATATCGAGACTAGTATTAGCAGTATCTTGTATATTGCATATATTATTGATATCAGTAGTGTTAATCCTAAGATTCTTATGAATAGTTTAGCTGTCTCTTTTGTAAATAGTGTTGTATATGTTAAACTTGTAATTGATATATTGTATATTGTTCTAGCATAGTTTAATGCTAAACTTCTAGGCACTATTGCAACTTCAGGTATTGCTATTAGTACTATAGATAGTGTTAATCCTCCAATTCCTGTAGCTATTAGAAATAGTATGTAGTAATTTTTCAATAACATAGATATTATTGATGCAATTAGTGTTCCAACTTCATAACCAATTTGTGATAATGCTGAAACTCTCAATGTTCCAAGTTCTGTAACATATGTTGAGTATATTGCAGTTATCAGTATAAAACCACCCATTGTACAGGTTGAAAATATGAAGTATAGTAGTGGTTGAATATATACACTACTTATCAATATTGGTAAGCATGTTGATAATACTAAAATTACTAGAGATATTCTACATAGATTATTACTTCTCCATACTAATGATCCTACTATAGTTCCTACAGATCCTGATATTGCTATTATTGTTGCATATATTTGAGAAGCTTTTAATATAGATTTCATATATGGTATCCATATCATATATATCAAGTTTATACAAGAGCAGAATAGTATGTAGAACAGTAGAGATGTAACTTTACCAATCTCAACTTCAAACCTTACAGTAGATATTTGAACTGTTGATATTATAGGCTTAAATTCTGCTATTAATAATACTGAGGTTCCAATAAGACCTACAAAACCTGAAAGTAGGTATAGGTATGTATATACTATAAGATTTCCATGAAATATCCATATTGTAATTATTGATAGTAATATTCCAATTATAGATGTTGCAGATCCTATAGCAAATCTTTTAGATACAATATCTACAATATCTCTACCTGTAAATGATGAATATATTAAGTAGTTTAGAAATATACCTACAGGAGTTGTTATGAACATTGCAATACATGCAATGCAGATTTCAACAATTTTAAAATATATGAATAATGGTAATATCATCCAGAATATTCTCTCAAGACCATGACATACTATTGTCAATATTCTCAATATGTTATGTGAAAATGTTCCTCTCTTATAGATATATACTGCATATATTGTAGATGCTATAGCTTGTATGAGAAATATTATTGATATTAATGTTAAATTATAACCTGCATAGCTTAACATTATTATGAAGAAACTTCTAGTAATAGCAACATAGAAACCTCCAGTACCTGCCTCAACTATTAAACTCAACTTTGGACCTATACTACGCATAGATATGAGCACTATATGCTAAATGCAAACGCTTATTAAGCCTAGTTTATGAAGTTCTACAATGCCACTAAGACCAGGAAGGTGTTATAGATATTTCAGTGGACCACCATACACTAGGATTGAGTATATACATGGAGCACCATATGTACAGATACCAAAATTTGATATGGGTGCTACAAGTGCTGCTGCTAGAGCAAGATTTGACACAGTTGTAAAACTTGTAGCTGAGGAGATAGGTCAGATAAGGATGAATGCTCTAGAAGCTGCAAGACAGATGGCGTTTAAGTATTTAAACAAGGTTCTAGGTCAAGAAAACTTTTATCTAAGAATTAACGTATATCCATTCCACGTTCTTAGAGAGAATAAGATGTTAGCAATGGCAGGTGCTGACAGACTTCAGGAAGGTATGAGATTAGCATTTGGAACACCTGTAGGTAGAGCTGTGAGAGTTGAAAGACCTGGAACAATAATAATGTTTGTAGAAGTCGAGGAGAAAAATGTTGAACATGCAAAAGAAGCTTTGAGAAGAGCTAAATCTAAACTATCAATACCGTGCAGAATAGTTGTTGAGAAGAAAAACATGAACAATAAGTAAGACAGTTCCGATAGTTTTAAATTAGTAACACCTCTACCATATCTCTAGAAGAATATAGATAGGTGAAGTATAATGTGGAATGGAGTAGATACAAGACAGCTATATAGAGATAGAGTAGAGGTTGCAATAGATCTATGGGATAAAGTACTTAGAGGACAAATAACTAGCAGATCTCAACTTGAAGAACAGCTATATGTTGAATATAAGAGGAGAGGTATAGAACCATTTAGAGGATTTAGTAAAATAAAGATATACGATAAGGAGATTGCAACAATATTCGTAATTGGGAGATATGGTCTAGGACTTGATGACGATATTATAGAATCTACAAAACACATATTCAATGTAGAGTATAGATGTGATAGAGCGTACAGATTATTGAAGAGATATGACTTTGATGTATATAACAATCCTGAACTTAAAGATACAATAAGAGAATTAATAAACGTTCCAGAGTTAGGATATGGACTTGAAGATAGAGTATTTAGACTTATGAGATATGTATTCACAGGGACATTACTAACATTCTTTCCAGAAGAAGATTTTGTACAAACCTACAGAGCATTACAGGAAGTGTTTACAGAACTTAAAGACATATTGATAAGATATGTAAAATTCTACGTAGCTTTTAAGATAGCTGAAGGTATAGTTCTCGGTCAAATAGCTGATCCATCAGAGAGAAAGATATACAAATATGTCTACTGTGTTAAACTAAACGTTCAAAAGTGTGCACCATCAGACAGATTAATTAGAGAAGTTGCATTGAGAGTATATAAGGTACCTAAGAGAGTAGTTGATAGATTATTTGCTGATCTATCACAAGGTTCTAGTAATATACCAACTGCAAGTTCAAAGTAGTATAAATTTTTCAAATCTCTTTCTCAAGTATGTATATTGTAGATATCATACCACCCTGTTCAACAAATCTCCTACCTATAATACGAAATTTCAATCTTCTTAATATCTTATCAACAATACCTCTTCTAGAAGTTATGAATACAACTCTACTTCCAACATCAATAATATTGTAAAATTCATTAAGAATCTTACTATAGAATCTATCTAATTTATCTATTGGCTCCATCCTGACTCCATATGGAGGATTTGTAACTATTCCATCACAACTCTTTATAAATTTACTCAATCTTGTAGAGTCTGAACATATTATACAACATCTATCATATATATCAGCTTCTCTTATGTTCATTATTGATCCTAGACAATTTCTATAGTCTATATCAGTTCCAATATATGTAGAATTTCTATAGTAGTTTAAACCTTCTATAATTATAGTTCCAGAACCACATAGTGGATCTAGTAGTAGATATCTACCGTCTGGATCATAGTCTAGAAGTACGTTCATAGCATATGCAAGTGGTGGATTTATTGTTGCTTCATGATGATATACTCTATATGGTCTATGTCTTAGAGATCTTCTAACAATTTCTATCGATAGTATGTATCTATTTCCAATTATGTCAAACTCTATAACTACGTCAGGATTTTCTAAATCAACTATAGGTATGTAACCTCTAGTTCTCTTAACATATTGTCTAACATATTCTCCAAATATTTTCATAATATCCATACTTGTGAAGTTGTGATTACCTGCACGTACAGATCTTACTGCAAATGTTGTATTATGTGTTAGATATTTTACCACATCTTCAATATCTATACTATGTATTAGCTTTTCTAAATCTTCAATATTTTTACCTTCAAAAATTCCATAGTTTATAACTATGTATGCTTTCTCTATACTTCTCATCTTTCTTATAAAGTTTAGAGATTTACATTCTAAATCTACAATAATTCTACCCCCAAGTTCTGATATACCAATCTTTTCCCAACTTCTAACGTTTATATTCATTCTATCTAATTCTCTAATAACTACATCTTCAATTCCTGGCACTGTTGTGAACATTAACTTCATAAAATTTTCTATAGTCCTAACATCGACACGTATTTATAAACCTCCTATTCACTATTTTAGCCGACGAAAGAGATGAGTCTTGAGAGGAGTGTAGATCTGTATATTCCGGATAGTACAGTATTCCTAGATGGTAGTTTGAAAGAGCTCATACTTAAGGGTAGTATTCGTGGTAAGGTTCTGATACATACCATCATAGTTAGGAAGTTTGAGAGTGAGTATAGGAGAGGTAGTGCACTTGGTCTTCTTGGAATTAAAGAGCTTGAAGATATTATGACTAGTGTTAAGAAGCTTGGCTTAGAAGATTATGTTAAGCTAGATTTCATATCTGAACTACCTAAAGGATATAGAATTGATGATGTTGATAAGGCTGACGAGATTTGTAGAGAACTTGCTAGAGAGTGGAATGCCATCTTAGTAACTAGTGAAGAGATGGCATACCTAATATGTACAGCTACAGGAACTAGATGTATATATACTGGTAAGCAGAAAAGGTTAGAATTTGAAAAATATTTCGATAAACATACACTATCTGTACATTTGAAAGAAGGATGTGTACCATATGCTAAACGTGGAACACCTGGTAATTGGGCTCTAGTTCCTGTTGGTGAGAATGTACTAACTAGAGAATACTTGGAGAGACTTGTTAGAGAGATTGTAAGTTCAAGTTTTAAGATTGAACCACTATGTAGACTTGAGATATGTAGAGAACATTCAATTGTTGCTCAATGCGGTGAATATAGAGTTGTGATTGCAATGCCTCCAGTATCTGATGGTATTGAGATAACAATTGCAAAACCTGTAATTAGAAAGAGACTTGAAGACTATAATCTACATCCAAAGATATTTGAGAGATTGAACCAGGCTGAGGGTATTGTAATTGCAGGACAGCCAGGTGCTGGTAAGACAACATTTGCACAAGCATTAGCAGAGTACTATATGAGACTTGGAAAGGTGGTTAAGACTATTGAAAGTCCTAGAGATATGGTTCTTCCAAATGAGATAACACAATATTCAAAAACCTACGCAACATCTGAAGAACTTCACGATCTACTACTACTATCTAGACCTGACTTCACAATATTTGACGAGATGAGAGATACTGCAGACTTTCAACTATATATAGATCTGAGATTAGCAGGTGTTGGTATGGTAGGTGTTGTACATGCAACATCACCAATAGATGCAATTCAGAGATTCGTACATAGAGTAGATCTTGGACTACTACCATCAATAGTTGATACTGTGATATTTATGAGAAATGGAGAAGTTGAAAAAGTGTATGCACTTGAGATGGTTGTTAAAGTACCTGAAGGATTAAGAGAAGAAGATCTTGCAAGACCTGTAGTTGTTGTTCGCGATTTCATAACTGGAGAACCTGAATATGAAATATACGTATTTGGTGAAGAGAAGTTCATAGTACCTCTAAAGAAGACACTACCACCTAGAACAGCAATCGATAGAAAGGTTATGACACGTATTGTAAGAGCATTGAGAAAATACATACCGCCAAACGAGATTAGAATTGAAAAAGCTGCAGATAATGTGTATATAGTTAAGATACCCGAAAGCTATATGGGTATAGCAATATCTAGAGGATTACCAAAAATTGAAGCATTGAAAAGGAAGTTTAACGTTGATATTAGAGTAGAGCCTAGGTAGTGATTTCTATCCTACGAGCAAAAATTATATAGGAGTCTGCATGGTTAAAAATCACTTGATTAGTCATGAGTATATTTGATAAATTGAGAAGGAGGAAGAGAGAAGAACAGGTACAGTATGTAGCACCTCCACCACAGTACTACTACACACAGCCATATCAATATCCACAGCATCAGTATGTAAATATTCCACAAGAATCTACACAATCATCAGGTCAGGTACAGACACCATATTATGAATATGCAAATCCATATCAAACATCAATTCCTCAATATCAAGTACCTGTAAATGTTCCATACCAACCTGAAGTACCACCAACACCATATGTGTACTATGATGCTAATAAGGCATGTACGGGAGTTTATGGTCTAGATATTCAACTACAGGGTGGATTTAGGAGAGGTGAAATATATCTAATAGCTGGAGAAGCAGGAATGGGTAAGACAATATTTGCATTACAATTTCTAAAGACTGGAGCTGATAGAGGTGAGGTAGGAATATACATAACGGTTGATGAACCATCAGAAGATGTTAAGAGAGGTGTTAAAGAATCTCTAGGATGGGATTTAGAACAGTATGAAAATGCTGGAAAGTTAATATTCTTAGACTTCCGTACACATTTTAGAGTATATAATAGAGAGTCAAACATAACATTAGACCCTAGAGAGCTTGCAAAGATAATTATAGACTACATAAAGAGGTATAATGCTAAGAGACTTGTAATTGATCCAATAGCACCACTAATAATAACAAGTCACCATGACATACTGTGGGTTAGAGAATATCTTAGAGAGCTAGTATTTCAACTTAAGAAGTTTAAAGATGTAACAACAGTATTAACATCTGAAATACCTACAGGAGAGGAGAAGAAGATTAGTAGATTTGGAGTTGAAGAATATCTTGCAAGTGGTGTAATTGTACTTACACTAGAGGAATACTATGGAAGACTTATGAGAGTCATGTTTATTAGAAAGATGAGATGGACACCTATAAACCCTGTAAAACTAGTATTCGAGATTAGGTATAATGAAGGTATAGTAGTTTTGAGAAGACTTGATGAATATCTTCAAGAACTTTCAAAACAGTATGGAAAACCTGTAAGACATATATGGTGACCTTATGAAAACATTAATAGAGTCTTTCTCAAAGATAGTATCAAAGATTAGAGGACTAGTATACATTGATGAGGAAACTCTAAAAGAGATATTAAAAGATATTCAAAGAGCATTATTGAAAGCTGATGTAAGTGTTGAAATAGTGTACAATCTTACTAAAAATATTGAGAAGAAGTTTAAAGAATCTAAAATACCTAGTGGTGTATCTCCAAAAGACTATCTAATATACATCATATATAATGAGATGATTAACATACTTGGTGGTGATAATCCACCTCAAGTTGACATACCTAGAAGACCGTACAAGCTAATGCTTGTAGGTATTGAAGGTTGTGGTAAAACTACAACAGCTGCAAAATTAGCATACTTCTACACTAGGAAGAAATTGAAGGTTGGACTTATACAGACAGACATTCATAGACCTGGTGCAAAAGATCAACTTAAACAACTAGCAGATAGGATAGGTGTACCATTCTATGGCGATCCCGGTCATCATGATCCTGTTAAGATTGGTCTTGAGGGAATTGAAAATATGTTAAAGCTTGGTGTTGATCTCATAATTATAGATACTGCAGGTAGACATAAGAGTGAGCAAGAGCTTATGGATGAGATAAAGAGACTTTACGAAGCATTAAAACCTGATGAGGTCATGTTAGTGATTGATGCAACATCAGGTAAGCAAGCTGCAGCACAGGCAGAAGCATTTATGAAGTATGTACCTATACACTCCATATTTATAACAAAGATGGACAGTACTGCACGTGGTGGAGGTGCTCTAATGTCTGTAATAAAGACTGGAGCAAAAATCAAATTTATAGGTACAGGAGAAGATGTTGAAGAGATAGAAATATTTAATCCAAGAAGGTTTGTATCTAGACTACTAGGTTTAGGAGACCTTGAAACATTGATAGAGAAGGTTAAAGCTATTGAAGAAGAAGAGAAGATTGTTAAAGAGATTGAAAAAGAGATTGAAGAAGGTAAATTAACATTACTAACATTTAAAAAACAGCTTGAAACAATAATGAAGCTAGGTCCACTAAGTAAAATTCTCGAATTACTACCAATGCAGGCATTTCCAACACAATTCATGAAAGGACTATCAGATGAACAACTACAAGCTACACAAGAGAAGATGCGTAAATGGTATGCAATACTACAATCTATGACTAAAGAAGAACTACTAAATCCTGACATAATAGACTCTTCAAGAATTAGAAGAATTGCTAGAGGTTCAGGAACTAGTCCAAAAGATGTTAAAGAACTATTACAATACTACAACATGGTTAAGAGATTTATAACAGGTATAAAGAAGTCTAGGAAGAGATTACCTAAAAGCCTACTTAAACAATTTGATATTGACATAAGTGATCTAGAGAAAGTAGGTAAATGATAAATATACAAGATGTTATCAATAAAGTCATAAATTACCTAATTGAAAGAGGTTTTAATATAGAGAAAGTTCGTGAAAATCTACTAAATGCAAGACAAAATAGGCTCACAGTAGGAGTATGGTTCTCAGAGAAAGATTATCTAGATTGGTATGATCCTCTAAACATAATTGATGAACTACAATTAACAAATGTAAATGCTATAATAATTATTGCACCAAGAGCATATACAATAGCTGATGAAGTATTGCATAGTATTGATAGAGCTAGATACTGGTATGATATTTTCATAGATACGAAAGTGTATAGTGTAGAGATATCACTAATTGATAAAAACTTAGAAGAATCTATAAATAACATACTTACAACATATATAGACCTTGTATCAAATGTAGTAGCTAGAGGATGTAGATGCCCAAGATGTCTATCAAATATGTACATAATGTACATAAATAAGTTTTATAGTAGAATTTTGAAGTGTAGAGTAGTTGAATACATCTATAGATGTTCAAACTGTAGTCTTAAAATTCATAGACTTGAAAGATTAGAATAGTATGATTAAAGTTGGTACTTGTGGATTAAGATCTCCAAGATCTAAATATTATAATAATCTAAATGTTGTAGAACTACAAGAAACATTTTACGATCTTCCTAATGAAGATAAGATGAGACAGTTAAGATCTGAAGCTCCTGAAAATTTTGAATTTACTGTAAAAGTTTTTCAAGCATTAACACATTCAAAATCATCTCCAACATGGAGAAAAATTAAAACTAAACTACCTGGAAACTTAGATAATTATGGTCTACTTAGACCAACTAAAGAAAATTTTGAAATATGGAATGAATTTTTAAGAAGAGTTAAACCACTAAATGCTAAAATTTACATATTTCAAACACCATCATCACTACCATTTAATACAGATTCTATAAATTGGATTGAAGAATTTTTCAATAATATTAAATCTAGAGATCTAGTAATTGGTTGGGAACCTAGAGGTAAATGGAATGAAAATGTTGAAATTTTGAAGAAAATACTATCTAAGTACGATATAATACATGTTGTAGATCCATTCAGGAGAGAGCCTGTACATTATACAGATATTGTATATTTTAGACTTCATGGTATAGGTCCTGGTGAGGTAAACTATAGATATAGATATACTGACGATGATTTAAATAAGCTTTTAAAAATATGTTTAAAGTATGTTAATGAGAGATGTGTAGTTTATGTACTTTTCAATAATGTATACATGTATGATGATGCTATTAGATTTATAAAACTTATAAATGAAGCATATAAATGAGCTTTAAAATCACTTATATACTCCACTAAGCATAATATACATATGTACAGGAAGTTTACTAAGATAATAGCAACTGTCGGTCCCTCAACAATGAGTAGAGATATACTACTTAGACTTGTTAGAGAGGGTGTTGATTGTTTTAGAATAAATTTTGCACATGGAAATCCTGAGATTTGGAGTAATATCATAGCTATGATTAGAGATATTGAGGAATCTATAGATAAGCCTATTCCAATAATTGGAGATCTACAGGGACCAACAGTTAGGACAGGTATTGTAGATTCACCATATAGTGTTAAGAAGGGGGATAAGGTTAGTATAGTACTCTCAGATAAAGGAACTTCTTCAAAATTTGAAATACCATTACCAAATAGGAAGGTTTTAGACATATTAGAGGAAGGAGATATAGTTGTTCTTGGTGCAGGTAGTGTATGGCTTAGAGTTGAAGAAGTTTTTCACGATCATGTAATATGTACAGTTCTTAACGACTCTACAATAAAGTCCGAGATGACTTTCGCAGTATTAGGAAAAGATTTACCATTACCAACAATAACAGAGAAGGATATTAGAGATTTAGAATTTGCTATAAAATCAGATATTGACTATATTGGACTATCATTTGTAAGATCTAGAGAAGATGTTAGAATAGTTAGAGATTATTTACAAGATAGAGGTAAGTCTGATATAAAGATTATAGCAAAGATAGAAACTAGAAAAGCAGTAGAAAATCTGGACAGTATAATAAACGAGTCTGATGCTGTATTAGTAGCACGTGGAGATCTTGCAATGTATTTTCCACTTGAGAAAATTCCTGAAATTCAACTTAAGATAATTAGGAGAAGTCTATACTATGCAAAGCCTGTAATAGTAGCAACACAGCTACTTGAATCTATGGTTGAAAAACCACTACCAACAAGATCAGAAGTTGTTGATGTAATGGTAGCTGTTAGAGAAGGTGTTGATGCTCTAATGCTTGCAGATGAGACAGCAATAGGGAAATATCCTGTTGATGCTGTTAAATGGTTGAGGAAAATTATTGAAGAAGCTGAGAGAGAGGTAAATATAGATGTAGAATATCCAAGAGGTAGTATATATGACAGATTTGCACATAGTGTTTCACATGTAGCAAATCTCCTAAATGCAAAAATACTAATCTACACTAGAGGTGGAACAACAGCTAGAAGAGTCAGTAGATTTAGACCAAAAACACAGATATATGCAGCAACAGGAAGTGTTAAAGTTAGAAGACAACTACAACTAATATGGGGAATAAAACCATACTTAATTGAAGATGTAGAAGATGTGTGGAATGCACTTAACAAGCTACTCGAGATATTGAAGAAAGAGGAAGAAATCTCTATTGGAGATATTGTAGTAATGACTGGAGGACTTAGAGAAGAGACAACAAACTTGATGAAGGTAATCATAGTTGACTAATCTTCTCAACACACTTATCATATATACAATTCTTAAAATAGTTCTTATCAATAGACATAACGTAGCAGTCAGAACCATCAATATAATATCTTGGAATTCTTCTAATAATCTTAAAACCATACTTAGAGTATAGAGATATAGCAATATGATTATTAACCTGAACTTCTAGAAATACTTCATCAACATTATATTCATTAAAAAACATGAGTAGTGTATAGCATAGAAGTTTACTACCAATACCACAACCTTGAAACTTCTTATCTACAGCTAGATATAGAATGTGACCTCTACCATACTCTAAATTTGATATTGAAAATCCAACAACATTATTATCAATACATGCAACAAGTGAATATTTACAAATTTTAGAATATATCTCACTTATATATCTACATATTAATATTGAATCTTCTGGAAATACCTCTCTAATAATCTTAAATATGCTATCTAAATCTTCATATCTTATTCTTCTAATCTTAACTTGCATCTTCAACTAATATTTCAGATGTCTCTATCTTAGGTAGAACTGATGGTGGTAATACTATACTATTAACATCACCTATCAGATTTATATAATTTGCATCTTTTATATAAACATCGACTATTGAACTTAGGTATTTTCTATCAATATTCTTAACAATTACAGGCTTGTAATTATGTATTCTAACTACACATCCTGAACCTTTAACTTCTGGCGTACTGACAATTCCCTTAAATGTTTTTCCAATAAACTTCATATTTCTCCTTAGAGATACTCTATTACAAACTTCTACAAGTTTTCTACTTCTCTCCTTCTTTATCGGATCAGGAATCTTATCAGGCATAAGTTCAGCTTCTGTAAATGGTCTTAAGCTAAATCTAGCAACATGAACTTTATCAAATTCTAACTCTTCTACAAGTTTTATACTTAATTCGAAATCTTCATCAGTTTCTCCTGGAAAGCCTACAATAATATCAGTAACTATTGTACATTCAGGAATTTCTCTCCTAATCTTTCTAATAAGTTCTCTATACTCATCTACGGTATATTTTCTTCTCATTCTTTCAAGTACTCTATCACTACCTGACTGTACTGGAAGATGAAAGTACTTGTATATCCTATCATCATTCTTAACAATATCTAGTAATTGATCAACAATTTTACTAAATGCTTCAGGTTCTGACATACCAATCCTTATATAATACACACCTTCAACCTCTCTCAAGATTCTTTCTAATAAATCTACAAGTGTTACACCTCTATCAAAACCATAACATGCAACATCTTGACCTGTAAGATAGATCTCTCTAGCACCTCTCTCAACAGCTTTCTTAACATTTTCAACTATCTTATCAATAGGATAACTCTTAACCTTACCTTTAACATCTCTTGCAAATTTAGTAACACAAAATGTACATGAACATAGACATCCAACTTGGAGTGGTACTACATGTATATGTCCATGTATATCTGGATTATATTCAGGTAATATCTCCATCTTCCTATCATTGCTAAGATATATATTGAATACTCCCTTCTCAATATCTTCAATTATTTTATCAAAATTCTCAACATTATTAGGATCAACTATTACACACCTATTATTGAATATTCTTAATATCTCACTAATCTTAACCTTTGCTAAACATCCAGCTATTATATATGTCTTATCCGGATATTTTTGATATAGATATCTCATTCTCTTCAATTGTCTTATTTCTGAATCTTCTCTAACAGCACATGTATTTAATACTACTATTTCTGAATCTTCAACACTATTCGTAAGTCTATATCCTCTACTTAAAAATGATTGAATTATTATACTACTATCAGCCTTATTCAACCAACAACCATAAGTTTCAATATATACTTTTTTCATCACTTTTAAACTCAGTGAGACTTAACATCTTAAAAACCCTACCTATACAGGTCTAGTAATGAGTACTAGCTTACTAATACCTGGAGTTGTAGTTATACAACCAATATCTTATGAAAGTTTTATGATTATGAAAGTTAGTAAAGTAGTAGTTCAAAAGAGAAGTAAATATCAAAATATTGAAGTTGTAGAACTTTCTGAATATGGTAAAGCACTAGTACTTGACGGTCTTGTACAATCTACAGAAGTTGACGAGTATATATATCATGAATCTCTTGTACATCCAGCAATGATAACACATCCAAATCCTAGGAAAGTACTAATCATAGGTGGTGGTGAAGGAGCAACATTGAGAGAAGTATTAAAACATTCAACTGTTGAAGAAGCAACTATGGTAGATATTGATGCCGATGTTGTAGAAATATGTAAACAATACTTACCAGAACTTCATAGTGGTTCATTCCTAAATACTAAGGCTAGAGTAGTAATTGCAGATGGTAAAGAGTTTGTTGAAAAGACATCAGATAAATATGATGTCATTATTCTAGATCTAACAGATCCATACGCATCTGAAATAGCTTATGAACTCTACACTGAGAAATTCTATAGAAGAATATTTGAAATACTTACAGATGATGGTATAATGGTTACACAGGCTGGATCATCATTCTACTATGAAGAAGTATATGATAGAGTATTGAGTTCTATAAAAAATGTATTTCCAATAGTTAAAGAATATAATGTGTGGATACCATCCTTTGGATATGCATGTAATTTCATAATTGGAAGTAAGAGATACAGTCCTGATGATCTAAATCCTGAGGTTGTTGATAAGAGATTGAGAGATAGGGGTGTAAGTACGAGATTTTACTCAGGTAGAACACATATAGCGTTGATGAATTTGCCAATATATAGGAGAAGGAGAAGTACTACCTCATAGGTTTCTGTCTCTTACCTTCTAGAATAGCTTTTAAACTTACACCATTAACCATCACAACTCTAAATCTAACACCTGGTAAGTCTCCATAAGCTCTACCTTCAGGACCACCAATTCTCTCTATTATAACTTCGTCATGTTCATTAATTACGTTTAGACCACCGTCATATGGTACGAATGCTGTTACTATCTTACCATTCTTAACGAGTTGTACTCTAACACACTTTCTAACTGCTGCATTTGGTTTTCTAGCTTCAACACCAACCTTTTCAAGAACTATACCTCTAGCCATTGGTGCACCTTCTAATGGGTCAAACTTCTTTGCAAATCTTAAGACTCTACGTTTATAGTGTAGATCACTCCATCTAAACTTCTTCCTCTTCAATCTTAATTTCCTAGCTGCAAAAAGTCCAACAGGACTCTTCTTCCCTGGCATGTCTTTTTTAAGCCTATTTTCAGATTTTTAAAACTTTGTCTTAGGATAGTATTACTTTCTCAATATCGAAATATCTCTTTGCTAGTAGTTTTGCTCTACTTATATTTCGCCCCTGTCTACCTATTGCTATCGCTTTATCATCAGGATGTACTGTTGCTATTGCTACAACTCCTGATGATGGTAATTTAGTTATTTTTACTGCAAGTACACGTGCAGGATATAGACAGTTCTTTATTAACTCTTCAGGTGTATCACCCTTCTCTACAACTTCAACATCTCTACCTATCAACTCCTTCAATCTCTTAATATTTACACCACCTCGACCAACAGCTAGGGGTGCAAATCCCTTATCAACAACAAATATTATCCTGTTATAGGTCTCGTCTATTATAGTGTCGATTGGCACAATTCCAGTTATCTTTTCGAAGAGTGCTGCATATCTGAGCTCCTCATCTGTGAGTCTTATGTTGGGCATAGTATCATCCTCTTGCGAGTTCTAGTATTGTACTTTCTCCTGGATCGATTATTGCTAATGTAGATACTTTAAAAGGCTTTCCACATGCTGCTCCAAGTTCCCAACTAGATCCTGGATATACTATTACAGGTATTTGAGCTAGTTTCGCATAATACTCAACATCATTTTTAATCCATGCAGGTGCATTTGCAGCAATTACAACAGCTTTAGCCTCACCTCTAAGTATTGCTTTTATAGTTTGTCTAGAACCTAGAACTACCTTTCCTGTAGACATTGCAACTTTTAGTTCTCTAGCTAAGTCTACCATAACTATCGGCTAGCTTTTTGAAAATGTATTAAAATCTTTTCCTTAAGTTACAACTCCATCATTAAGTCAACCATTCCTGTTCCAATAGGTATGTACTTACCTGCAATAACACTCTCAACAACACTTCTAAATCTCTCAATCTCACCTTTCAAAGCTGCTTCTACAAGATTTCTAACAGTAACTTCAAATGCTGCTCTTGCAAGTGGACTTTCCTTCTCACCAGCAACTCCATGTCTACCAACCTGTTTAACTCTACCACTCCATGTCATTATATCTGCTACAAGCATTATATGCCTAATATCTACAGATAGACCTTGCTCATCAAGAACCTTCTTCAACTCTCTCATAATTACTGTCCTAGCAGCTTCAATACCCAGAACATCAGCAACTTCATGAATATCGTTAGATATTGTTCTTCTATAATCAACACCATCTAACGTTAAGACAGCTTCAAGATTTGTACCTTCAGTTCTAATAATCCACTCATCTCCCTCCTTCTTAGCTAATGCCTTCTTAACATTCTTAATACCTGCAAGTCTTGTCTGAAGTACTTTATCACGAACCTTTCTCAACTTTATAGGATCAATCTCATGTAATGTTATTACTATACTCTTACCCTCAATCTTAACATCAGCACCCTTACCCTTAATTCTATCTAATGCCTTCTTAACATCACTAATAGTTAAATTCCAATATCTTAACTGTTCTTCATCAAGCTCTATAACTATAGTTCCAGATATGTAGTCAATATCTACAGACTTTGCAACATTTTCAATAGTTACAAGCTGAATCTTCTTCGCAATTTCTAATGCCTTCTCACCATCTTTAGCATACTCATCCTTGAGATATATAGTCATCATTGGTCTAGATGGCTTTCTTCTAGCATCAACAATCTCAATCATACGTGGAAGACCTAAAGCCATAGAGAATTCTCTAAGACCAGCATAGTGGAATGATCTCAAAACCATCTGTGTACTTGGTTCACCAATAGACTGTGCTGTAACAATACCAATAGCTTCTCCAGGATCAATCATAGTCTTATAGTATGTATTTATTGCTAACAAGATCAACTTCTCAAGTTGTTCACGAGTAATCTTCTTATCACGAACCTTACTAATAATCTCATCAACATAAGATTTAGGAAGAATATTATACAACCTAGATAAGTATTGTACAATCTCTTCACTTGATAAGACTTGTGATTGTGAAGACATAGCCGAGAAGTGTGAGAATGTTAGAGATTAAAAATCTAGCGGTTTGGTGCCCCCGCCGGGATTTGAACCCGGGACCTACCGGTCTTCAGCCGGTCGCTCTCCCCGCTGAGCTACGGGGGCTAACTTCTAGTATGGCAAATCTTCAAAGTATTTAAATACCTTACTCTATGGAGTTATCAGTGAGAGGAAGATTCATCAATGTTCAGTGCGACCGAAAGTTCATCATCTACGACATATCTTTACAAAATTTCTAAAAACCTGAATACCATTCTCAGTATGTTCAACCTCAGGATGAAACTGTACTGAGTATATAGGCTTAGAGATGTGTCTCATAGCTTGAACACGTACAAAATCACTATGTGCCAATACTTTAAATAATTCAGGTTCTTTAGAAACTTCAACATTATGACTTTCCCAAGCAATGAAACTCCTACCCATACCTTCAAGAATATCATCCTCATCATCAACATATACAACAACTTCACCAAACTCAGGATTTGATCTTGACAATGATCCACCAAAGACATAAGCAATTATGTGATGACCAAGACATATACCAAGTATAGGTTTTGTAAATTTCTTAACATAATCTATAGAATTTCCAATCTTATCTAAATCATCAGGAATGTTAAACGATCCACCACTTAGAACAATACCATCATACTTCTTCTCAACTTCTTCAACAGGTAGTTCAGGTTTAAACATTTCAGCATCTACACCAACCTCTCTCAATCTCCTATATATCAGATGATTATATTGACCTCCAAAATCTACAACTCCAATCTTCACGATTGTAGATACAGATCTTCTAAATACTTTAATAGCTTTCTAATCTTTCTAATTCTCCTTCTAATAAGTCTAAGCTGTCTAGATGCCTTATTAATCTCATATAATGTTGCTCCTCTCCTCTTCAATTCAACTATAGTTTCTAAAATCCTTCTTTCATGATTTTTCAAATACTCTAACTTACTCCTTAATCTATCAATTTCAAACTTTAAAGATCTCTTAAAAGTACTACAGCTTGGACTTAGAGTATCATTACTATCATGTCTATACTCTAAGTAGTTTAGTAATCTCTCTTCAACAATTTTCAATTTAGATTCTTCACTAGTTATTAAATTCATAACTTTATCACAATCAATACCTCCAAGATACTTACCATACCTCTTAATGATTTCAAACATTGTCATATTACCATTCTGATATTAATGCTTTCTCAATAATCTTCTGACCTAGATAATATTCCTCTATACTCTTTTCAACATTCTTAATCTCTACATAATCAACATCTAGGATAGACTCATCCTCAACTTTATAATGATCTTCAACTATTGGTCTATATCTAGATATGTCATCTACATTCACAACATCTATATCGTACATCTTAACTATATTCTTAAGACTTTCATAATCTAGAGATCTTATCTCCTTTACAAATTCTGTAACTATACTCTTAATGTTGTGCTCAATTAGTAGAAGTTTATTATATAGTGATTCTTCAAGTTCTTCACTACTACTCTCTAAAACTTGTTGATATTGTACATGTCTTCTACGTATCTTTTTCTCCTCCTCTAGAGACATATCATTAGTTATAGTCTAGCATCTAGTTAATAGAGGGTTTGTTTCATAACGTATACGTAGTGTTTATCAAAAGTTTTCCAGTTCTCTATTGTTTAGATATGTAGAATCTCTATTTTCTAGGTTTTTACTATATTTTTAGAATTATTCTTCTTCAACTGTTGGTAATCCTCCATTTGAGTTTAATATTGCTGGTCTATAACCACCATTCATCTTATATTCTAAAAACTTGCGAAATAGCTCTGTCTTTCCTAGATGTTTAAGCTCTTCATCATCTATATTATCTACAAATTCTTGAAATTCTTTCCACAACATTTCATGAGCTCTGTCAAATCTACTCTTCAATCTTATATGCTTTAATAGTGCTGTTGAGTTAGTGTAAGATTTACCACATACAGGACAACGTACCATATCCTTCTAATACTACTACTAAGGATTTTTAACAGTAGTCTACGAAGTTCTTAGACGTATATTCCAGCTATGTTTAAAAGTTTTTGAAAAGTAGTAAAATAGTTCACATAGTGAAGAGTAATGTCAGTACAAGCATCAAAACAGGAGACTGTAGATACTAGACCACCAATAGTTGTAGTTGTTGGTCATGTAGATGTTGGAAAGACATTACTACTAGACAAGATTAGAGGTACAGCTGTAGCATTTAGAGAACCTGGAATGATTACTCAACATATAGGACTATCATTCATACCATGGCCAGCTGTTGAGAAATTTACAGCTAGACTTTTAGAGAGATTTCGATTGAGAGGTAAGATCTGGATTAAAGGTTTTCTAATGGTTGATACTCCAGGACATGCAGCTTTCTCAAATTTGAGAAGGAGAGGTGGATCTGTTGCTGATATTGCAATACTAGTTATAGATATTATGAAGGGGTTTGAAGAACAGACTTATGAGAGTTTAGCATTGATAAGGTCTAAAGGTATACCTTTCGTAGTTGCTTTAAATAAGATTGATAGAATATATGGTTGGAAGCCAAATCCAAATGCACCATTCATAGAGACTATAGAGAAGCAGGATGAGATGGTACAGGCTAGATTTGAAGAACTTCTTGGTAGAGTTATTGATGAATTTCTAAAACTTGGAATTGAAGCTGATAGATATGACAGAGTTACAGATTGGACAAGGCAAATACCTATAGTACCTACAAGTGCACTAACTGGTGAGGGCATTCCTGATCTTCTAGTAGTACTTGCAGGTCTAACTCAGAGATTCACAAAGGATAAATTGAAAATATCTACAGGACCTGGAAAAGGTGTAATTATGGAAGTTAAAGAAGAGAAAGGTTGGGGAACAACAATAGATGTAGTACTTTATGATGGTGTAATTAAGAAAGGAGATACAATAGTCACAATGGGACTACAAGGACCGATAATTACTAAGGTGAAGATGTTAATTATGCCAAAACCTCTAGATGAGATGAGAGATCCTGAAGATAGGTACATGTTTATGAATGAGGTAAAGGCTGCTGCAGGTGTTAAGATTGTTGCCGAAAATCTAGAACAGGTAATACCTGGAGCACCAGTACTTGTAGTTCCTGATGAGTCTAAGATTGATGAATATGTTAAGATTGTTAAAGAGGAGGTTGAAGAAGTGAAAATTGAAACAGATAGAGAAGGTGTTATCGCTAAAGCAGATACATTAGGAACACTTGAAGCAATGGTAACATACCTCAAAAATCAGGGCATACCTGTAAGAAAGGCAGATATTGGACCTGTAAGTAGGAGAGATGTCATTGATGCATCAATAGTTAGAAAGAGAAACCCACTCTACGGTGTAATCTTAGCATTTAATGTAAAAGTTCCACATGATGTTGAAGTTGAAGCACAGCATCACGATGTTAAGATATTTAGAAGTGAAATATTGTATAGACTTGTTGAAGATTTCTTAAAATGGTTTAATGAGGAGAAGCAGAGATTAATAGAGAGAGAACTTGATAAATTGATAAGACCAGGAAAGATTAGAATACTTCCAGGATGTGTATTTAGAAGAAGTGAACCAGCAATTGTAGGTGTTAGAGTTCTTGAAGGTATCATAAAGCCAGGATATCCACTTGTAAGACCTGACGGTAAGATGATTGGTAAGATAATGCAAATACAGGATAAGGGTAAGAATATTCCACAAGCTAGGAAAGGTATGGAAGTTGCAATATCTATAGAAGGTAAAGTTATCGTTGGTAGACATATCAAGGAGGGAGATGAACTATACGTATACGTACCTGAAGAACATGCAGTAAAGCTATTGACAGAGTATAGAAAATACTTGACAGATGATGAGGTAGAACTGTTGAAAGAATTTTTAAAACTTAGAAAGAAGTGGAAAGAGTCTGAAGCAACTTAACTTAAGATTACTTTATAAATTCTAGACAGGTATAGTAAATATGAGTCTGTTTTGGGAACGTGTAGAGAAGAGGAGATTCAAAATTAAAGATATTGATCAATTGAAGAGTGTTGATGACGTATTTAACCAATACACAATAGAGGCACTATACGAACTAATGAATAGGGGAGTTATAGGTGATATTCATGGACCTGTAGCACAGGGTAAAGAAGCTAAAGTATTTTGGGGAGAGACACCTAAAGGTGAGGATATAGCAATAAAAATATTCTACACACTAACAGCACAGTTTATACGTGGTAGACAGAAGTACATAACCTACGATCATAGATTTGAAAATGTTAAAACTTCAAGCAAATTTAAACTTATGGAAGTATGGTGTAGAAAGGAGTTTAGAAATTTAAAAATTGCATATGAAGCAGGTATTAGAGTACCAAGACCAATAGCATTCTACAGAAACATCCTAGTAATGGAATTCATATCTTACCAAGGTGAGAGAGGTGTACCAGCACCACTATTAAAAGAATGTCCACCAGACGATCCAGAAGAAGCATATAGAACAATATTGAAATATGTAGAACGTGGATTTATACTCGGCAAGATAATTCACGCAGACTTAAGTGAATTTAACATAGTAAATACAGGTAAAGAATTAGTAATAATTGATTGGGGATCTGCAATAAAAGTATCAGGACCTGAAACATACGAATTCCTACTTAGAGATATTAAAAATATTACAAGATACTTTGAAAAAGAACATGAAATAAAAACATACGATCCTGATAAAGTCTTTAAAGTAATATTGAGAAGATTTGAATCATTTAAAAAACAGAGTAGAGACACTGTAGAAGAGAAAGATGGTTTTCTAATCATAGATGGTAAGACATTGATAGAAGAGTTAGAAGGTGAAGAGTCGAGTTCCTGATTTTTCTACGTTCTCTACATTCTTGGGGGGTGTTACCAAAAATTAGTAACACCCCCTGAGTTAATAGAGAAAAATCAAAACCTGAAAAGATATGTATGAGATGTATACTTAGAAAGGACGATGTTAAGATTGTTGTTGAGATTGGTGATCTTACAGAGTTTACTGGTGATGCTATTGTCAATCCTGCAAATACTAGACTATTGATGGGTGGTGGTGTTGCTGGTGTTATTAAGAGGAAAGGTGGTGATGAGATAGAGCGTGAAGCTATTAGTAAAGCTCCATGTCCTATCGGTAAGGCTGTTGTTACAGGAGCTGGTAAATTGAAGTGTAGATATGTTATTCATGCACCAACTGTTGAAGAACCAGCTTCACCTTCAGATCCTGAAAAGACCTATCTAGCAACTAAGGCAGCACTTGAAGAAGCTAGAAGATTGAATATTAGAAGCATAGCATTTCCACTCATGGGTGCTGGTGTTGGTGGTTTAACACCTGAAACATCTATAAGATCTATGGCTAAGGCATTTGTAGAATATGGTAGAGATATGGATATAAATGTCATAGTTTTGAATGAGGATGTTTTCAATAGGGTAATTAACGCACTTGTTGAAGATGGATGGATAAAAGAGTAATTGTGTAATATACCAAAGTTTAATAATCCTAATACCACTAAGTAGATATGTGGGAGAGACAATAAGAATAAGACTACCTGCAGAAGGAGAAATGCTTGCTAAAGTACTAGAACTTCTAGGAGATGATCGTGTACGTGTCATATGTCCTGATGGTAAGATAAGGATTGCTAGAATACCTGGAAAGTATAGAAGAAAACTTTGGTTAAGAGTTGGAGATTACGTAATCATAGTACCATGGGACTTCCAACCTGACAAAGCAGATGTTATACATAAGTATGAGAAGAATGAGATACCAGAGTTGAGAAAGTATTTAAAAGATCAAGTTGAAAAACTTGAAGAACTAACACTGTAGTAAAATATCGAGATTATTCACCACTTAAAGATTTTAGATATTCATCAATTAACCTTCTAAGTGTCTCAATACTAAATCCTAAATGTCTAGCAGCTTTTTCATAATCTTTATCATATATTTCCCAAACCTTATATGCAATATCTTGCATATATGTTAATAATTCATCACTAAATTCATCATCAACATTACTAGATCTAAATCTATTCAAGATGTATGATAGATGTAGTATTGATATAGGTTTTTCATTAAAACTTTCTTCAACAAGTTTCAATATTGGTATAGGTTCAGGAATTTTAATATTAGCATTATACAACTCTCTAACTATAACATACCTCTTAACACCATCAATTATGTAGTAATCTCTATCAACGATTATTGGAGATATTATACCAATATTTTTAACACTCTCAACTAGATCTTTCAAGTTTTTAATAATATTTTCAAAATTATACCAATCTCTACGTCTTGTAGGTATTCTAGTCAACTTACACCTATTTAAGAAACCTTCGACATTCATAAGTTCAAACTCGAACTTCATAATACTACATGATTTGAGATGTGCTTAATATATTAATGCTTGAAGCACAATATCTAAATACTGAATAGTGTGATGTTAATGTTGTGAAAGAGGAAGTTATATCTATTGTAGATAAGTTAGAGAAGATTATTGAAAAATATTCAAAATCTGAGAAAGCTTTCATAGATATTCGTATTGAAGAGACATGGTTTAACTCTATTGAAAAAACTATAGAGGATTTAAGAGTTAGAGAGGGTGTTGATGTTGGTGCTGCTATTAGAGCATTTATAAATGGTTCTTGGGGTTTTATATCAACACAGAATCTAGATATTAAAAATATTGAAGAATGTATAAAGAATGCTATAAAAATTGCAAAAGCTAGAAGTGGCGAATTGAAGATTGTTGAAGTTGATCCACTTAGAGATTATGTTAAATATCCAGTATCTATAAAGCCTGAAGATGTAGATCCTGAAGTTAAGGTTAGAGATATCTTAGAACTATTCAATACTATAAAATCTAGAGATTATGTTAAATCATGCACAATAACATATACAGATGATAAGATTTGTAAGGTGTATATTAGTAGTGATGGTAGAGAGATAATACAGGAAATGTATTACTCATATATGAGAGTTAGCGTATCAGGATTTAGAGAGGGTTTTCATACAACAGTTGTAGATTCTAAAGGATCTAGATATGGATATACAATATTTAAGAAGTGGAGTATTGAAAAGCTTTCAAATATAGTTCTTAAAAAACTTGAATGTCAACTATTTGGAACATTACCAAAAGGTGGTAGATTTACAGTCATAATGGCACCTGATGTAGTTGGAACATTTGTTCATGAAATATTTGGTCATCTTGCTGAAGCTGATATAACTATGAGTGGTAGTGTTGTTAAAGATTTGAAAAATTGTAAGATTGGCAGTGATCTTGTAACTATAGTAGATAATTGTGATATTGATGATGGATTTGGAACATTTAAATATGATGATGAGGGAATAAGGACTAGAAATGCTATACTTGTTGAAAATGGAGTATTTAGAGAGGTTATGGTTGATAGAGTATATGCAGCATCACTAAATCAAGAACCTACAGGTAATGCTAGAGCTGAAAGTTTTAGAGTTGCACCACTCATAAGGATGAGAAATACAATTCTACTACCTAGAGATTCAAAATTTGAAGAGATGATTAGAGATATCAAATTTGGATACTATCTAGTAAGTGCTAGAGGTGGTCAAGCAAATATTGATGGAACATTTCAGGTAGGTATTCAGGAAGCTTATGAGATAGTTAATGGTGAGATTGGTAGACCTGTAAGAAATATGTCAATATCTGGAAATGTTCTTGAAATATTGAAAAATATAACAATGGTTGGTAAAGATCTAGAAATTGACTATGGACTATGTGGTAAAGGTCAGATAGTGTATGTATCTGCTGGTGGTCCTCATATAAAGGTTGAAAATGTTCAAGTTGGTGGATATGTGTAGGATTATGCTAATCTATCTTCAGGTACTAGAATTTCACATCTAGTTCCAAGTGCCTGTCCTGGAAGTGGTCTTCTAAAGACTACTAGTAAATGTCCTCTCTCACTCCAAACTTTTCTAACAGTACCAATAATCTCCTTACCTGTCTTTGTTCTCCAAATAACTTTACAACCAACAAATTTTGACAATATTGCTCTATCTTCAACCCCCGGCACTACTACTATGACATTATCAGGATATGCATCTGCACCTCTCCTAAATGAGTATACTAGACCTATAACTTTACGCATTGTTAATGTTGAAAGTTGAGTAAGTTTATAAGCTTTCACGTCTACAGGGTGGTCTTGTAACATCTTCAACCTTTCTACCTAGTAGAAAGCAGTATCTTGTAGAAAATCCATAATATATACATTCTCCACAGTTTGTTGGCATTCCTCTACCAATTGTTGGAATATATACTGAAGGTCTACGTTGAACAGTCTCTACAGGTCTTTCAACCCTAAACTCTCTCCTCTCTCCTCTAATAACAGGCTTTGGTACTACGTGTTGAATTTCCTCAGTCTCATATGGCCTAACTTCAGGAACAACTTCACTAACTTTCTCTTCAGCTAAAATCTCCTTCTTAGGTTCCTCTCTAAGATCGATACCGAGAACATTACGAACTTCCTCAATTATTATATTCTCCAACTCTCCAATCGGTATTAAATCACCTTCACATATCTTTCTACCATTTATAATAAGTGCTGGAAGTACGTTTACATTGTCTAGTTTTAGATGTTCTATAAGACTTTTCAAATATTCGGGAGGCTCTGTCTCACCTTTAACATACTTATAGATTAAGTCTAGAGCTTCCTCCTTAACTTTAATCATTGTTAAGTTAATCTTATCAGGATCTCCACCTCTAACTCTAACCTGATCTCTAATACGTAACATCATCTCTCTTAACTTCTGTTCAAAATCTTCATACTTGCCTAAAATAGTGTAAAACTTGACTTGCACACTCATTAATCAATATTTAATACTTGATGAATATATATCTCTACCTCTTAATCCTCAATAATTAGCTAAACTTTGAGTTAATACTACATCTTTCCTCTCCTTAGATATCTGCTTGAATATTCTATTAAGATATATCTTACGTTCAATAACTTCACCATCTGGAACTACCTCATAAAATATTTGAGTTTCAAAAATTTGGATGTTGGTTACATTATTCTTCCCAACTCTATCCAAAATTTCATTAACTATATCTCCGATAGTTATACTAGACTTTTCCTGTAGTAGACTTTCAGCAATTTCAAGTTGCATATGTGGCATAACTATAAACTTACTGTCATTATTCAATGTTAGTACTATCATATGATAACCAGGTATCAACACTCTACATAGTTCATCAATATCGACTTCTCTTCCTTCAGATATAAACATTATTTCTAAAACACAACTACCAAATTCTGACTTATGTAATGGTGTTCTTCTAGGATCTCTAAGTGCTGCAGCTGTTGCAGCAGTCTTCAATGCTTCTAAAGTTGTTAATGTTGATGGTAGAATACCCATAGAACCTCTAACAGTTCTTCTATACACACCATCCATTGTAGAATTTACAATCTTCTCAATAGTTACAAAAACTCCATATCTAGTAGACTTTAATTTATATAAAACATCTTCAGGAAGATTGAAATCTTGATCATATTCAAACTCATTACCTTGTAAAGCCTTCTTTATAATACTTCTAGAGAATTGAATTATTGAAAAAGCTTCTCTAATATTGAAAGGTTTGAAAAATATCATCATCTTCATGCATGTATACGTAACTAAGATTTAAAGCACAACATTCAAAACACTCACCTTAATACTCTAATAAATATTCAGGTAAGTCTATAATAATCTAATCATGCATACTCTATCTAGAATACTAGTAACAATCCTGTCAACACTACACTTCATATTTAACAACTTATTAATCCTATCTCTAATTTTAGCATGATGAGAACCTATCCAATAAACCTTACCACATCTAGTACATTCCCAAACATATCTAAACCTAGACGCAACACTTCTAGGAATCTTATTTAAAACTTTAGAAACATCAACAAGTTTAAGAGATCCTCCACATGAAGTACAGTATTTAGGTACTGGTATAGTATCAGGAATTCTATCTAAAACATCTAGTATAAATGTGAGTTGTATATCAAAATCATCACACGTAATCAATATTGACTTTAATTTTTTCCTAACTCTACATTTAAATAATTCTACATCTCTAGTAATGACTATGTCCGTAATACTTAGGAGTGCTCTATCGTCAATGATGTTAAAAAATTCTGTCTTAACTCCAAGCATTCTTAACCATTGAGCTAATTTTCCAAGCATTGAATCTACAATAATTTTAAAATCTTCACAATCTATACATATCTTCAAATTATGTGGATATGTTATACATATCTTATCAATCTTTCTATTTAATATATCTATCTTCAATATTTAATCACCTACATCTTTACAATCTTCTTAATATCGTACCAATGTAGTACATTATTACTAGTATCTTCTTTAACTATTGTTGAATTTCCTGGAATATGAATTATTATATCTTCAGGTCTAACTTTTGGTGATATATTATACTTCTCTTTTATATATTTTATGATCTTTTCTCTAATTAATTCTGAACATCTATTTTTATCTATATTTCCTGGTTTTATAATTATGTAATATTCTGCTAGTCTAGATATTGCTTCTGGAGGTGCTGATAGTATTCTAATAATCTTCTTACTCTCATGCTCGTCTACTCTAACTCCAATTGCAAGTTCTAGAGGTACACCTCTAATCCATCTTCTCTCACCATATATCATGAAGCTTCCTTTAGATAGGTATTCTCCAGCAGGTGCTTCTTTACTAACCTGTTCTCCATTAACGTAGAATACGTCTATACTAGATGCACCTATAATCCAAGCTTTAGAATTTGCTGCAGCATATTTAGCAGCTTGATATACATCATCACTAGTTACATCACTACCGGTTGAGAATAGTATAACAACAGCACCTCCAGGTATATCAGCGTGAAAGAATAGGTCTCTCTTCCTCAAGTATCTCCTAACAATAGCTTCATTCTGTGAAGCATCTTTACCAGCAATAACGAGCTTATTGTTAGTAGTTATAAACCATTTAAATTTTTCAAACCATTCATAAACTCCATAAACAACTTCAACAGTCTTCTCTCTAATACTTTCTAAACTAATCTCAATTCTCTTCTTAAGCTCTTCATACTTTTTATACAAATCTTCAAGAGCCTTCTTAGCATTTTCAGCTTTCTTCTTAAGCTCTTTAGATTTATTAAACATACTCTCTATAACATCTCTAAGACTTTGATGTATAGGTATTTTAATATTTTCATTAAATATTTGAATAACTATTGACTTTTCCTGAGGTATGTATTGTATAATCTTTACATTTTCAAATACTATACCTCTAACAAGATCTTCAAAATCTTCTCTATAATTATTCCACAACTCTCTAATTTTTGTAAGTAGATCTTCTATAACATACTTATTTTCAAGTAGTATTCTACCTTTTCTTTGATATTCTTCAGCTTTCTCTAAATATTCATTTATAAGTTTTTGAACATCTTCGATACTCTTCTCAAGCTTTCTAATCTCACTCTCAATCTTCGATATCTTCTCTTTCTCTCTTTCTTCAAACTCTATCTTTCTAAAATACTCATCTACTGCTTCATTAAAACTTTTGAATATTATTGGTCTATACTTTTCTTCATATATTAGAAGTTTTATTGGAGTTACAGTGATGTAATTACCACTACTTTCATCAATATATATTCTTGGTTCAATTTTTCTATCAATAACCTCTCTAAATATTTCTCTAATTCTCTCTAAAATTTTTATATAGTCATATTTAGATTCTAGATTTTCTATACCCTCTCTCTTACATGCTTCTCTAACAATATCTACAGGTATTCCTAAAACTCTAGATATTGCTCTAATCTTATCCTTAACTTCACATCTCTCTAATTCAGCTAGATATGCCTCAATACTACAGTTAAATAGATCTAGGAAGTTTCTTGGTGGTGGTACGTATTTTAGACCTATATGAATTTTTCTATCTTTTCCTTCATACTTATGTAAACACCATCTTATCTTTCCTTCAGAATCTATGAGTATTATATTTGTTGGTTCTATAAGTTCAAATATTAATTCTTGACCTGAACTTAATTTTAGATGTATTATTCTATCTATTCTAGGCATGTATAAATCTTCTATTCTACATCTCTCAACTAGGTTCTTTAAAATAGGATCTCTTTTTCTATCTTCTTCAACTATGTATCTAGTAATTCCAATTCTATGTTTTGTAAAAATTAGAAAATACTTTTCAACCTCTGTCTTAATTCTTAGTAGAAGTCCTGTATCTTCTCTATATACCTTATCTATAAATTTTCCAACTACAATATCTCTAAGTTCCTGTACTAGTGCTAGTATGTCGAGAATGTTTAGACTTTTCTTAGGTTTTAATGACACTTCAACTATGTTGTATATATTCAATTTTTAAAAGTTAGGTGACAAGGGGGACCTGACAAGCCTACTCATTCAGGGGTTTACACCCCTGTCGTAGGCCATTTCTATGATTCTCTTTCTAATGTTAAAAATCTTATTGCGTAAATAGTGTTTAAGATAGTTTGATATAGGTATGGAGTATAGTGAAGCTCTTGATCTTGTTAAGAGGTATGTCAAGAATGAGAAGTTGATTAAGCATATGATTGCTGTTAGTGCAATTATGGAAAAGCTTGCAGAAGTTTTAAATGAAGATTCAAAACTTTGGAAGCTTGTAGGTCTTCTACACGATATTGATTATGAGTTAACTCAAAATGACTTTTCAAAACATGGTATATTAGCTGTTGAAATTTTGAAAGATAAGCTTCCTGAAAATGCTCTAAGTGCTATAAAGGCTCATAATGAGATGACTGGTCATAAGGATGATTCTAAGCTAGCTATTGCACTTAGAGCTGCAGATGCTGTATCTGGACTTATAGTTGCAACTGCACTAGTCATGCCTAATAAGAAGGTTAGTGAGGTTAAAGTTGAGACATTGTTAAAGAAGTTTAAGCAGAAAGATTTTGCTAGAGGTGTTAAGAGAGATAGAATTTTAGAATGTGAAAAACTTGGAATTAGTCTTGAAGAATTTCTAAGAATAGCGTTAGAAGCTGTCAAAAATGTATCTCCTGAATTAGGACTCTAGAATGATGCTTTTAGTAGCATGAAATTCACCTAGCCTTGATTATTAAAAATGGGTACAACAAACTATAGGTCAAGAGACTATGCCAAGAGGTCATGTTGCAGGTAAAATACCACCACATGGAGGTAAGCTTGTTGAGAGAATAGTCAAGTTTAGAGAGAGAGCAGAGAGAATGATACAGGGATTACCAGCATACGAATTACAGCCAACTAGAGATCCAAAGACAGGACTACCAATTAGACATGTAGCTCATGAAGTTGTAAGCATATGCTACGGCTTCTTCAGCCCACTCGAAGGCTTCATGACTAGAGAAGAGTTGGAAAGTGTACTCAAGGAGAGAAGACTACCAGATGGATGGCTATGGCCAATGCCAATACTATTCGACATACCTGAAGAAGATCTTAAGAAGCTTGGAATTAAGGAAGGTGACCAACTCCTACTCATGGTGCATGGAAAACCATTTGCAGTACTTGACGTAGATGAGATATACAAGTATGATCCAAAGGAGATTGCAACAAAGACATTCGGTACTAAGGAGGCAGCACCAGGAATTGTACAGATGGACTTTGATGCTAAACACCCAGGATGGTTACAGTACTCATCAATGACAGGAACATTCATTGGAGGTAAGGTAACTCTAGTAAATGAGCCAGTATTTGAAGAACCATATAGTAGACTTTGGACACCACCAAGAAAGGCTAGAGAAGAGATTATTAAGAGAGGTTGGAGATTGGTAATTGCACACCAGACTAGAAATGTACCACATGTAGGTCATGAACATCTAATGAAGTTTGCAATGCTTAATGGAGATATTGAACCATGTGATGCAGTTCTAGTAAATGCAATTATCGGTGTTAAGAGACTTGGAGACTATGTTGATGAAGCAATTTTAGAAGGTCATGAGATGGTTAACAAGGCTGGATACATAGCACCAGAACACCACATGGTAACATTCACACTATGGGACATGAAGTATGGTCATCCAGTAGAGGCAGTACTACACGCAATAATTAGACAAAACATGGGATGTACACACCACATGTTCGGTAGAGATCACGCAGCAGTAGGAGACTACTACCATCCATATGCAGCACACACACTATGGAAAGAGGGTATTCCAGGACTTGGATTTCCAGAACCACCACACGAGACGTATAAGGGAGTACTCATAAAGCCTGTACTAATGAAAGAGATACTATACTGTAGAAAGTGTGGTGAATTAGTATACACTGGATGTTGGTGTAACCACAAGAGTGAGTGGTCTAAGTTCAGTGGAAGCTTCATTAGAAGCCTAATAATTGAAGGTGTAGAACCACCAGCACTAATAATGAGACCGGAAGTATTCCAAGTAGTAATGAAATGGTGGGAGAAGATTGGAACACCATTCGTAAACAAGACATACCTAACTACTAGAAAGATACCCCCATTCGACTTAAAACCAATGGAGTACTCTCCAAAGAAGTAACCTCGGGTGGGAGCCATGTCCGCCCCCCAGACCTACAAGATCGAGCTTCCACTAGATAGAAGAAGAATGGAAAGAATAGAGAAAGAAGCACCAGAACTAAAGCAATACATCAAGGAAGCATTTGGAGGATTACTAAAGCTACTAGAAGTTGAAGTAACAGCAGAGCAGTGGAAGAAGATTCAGGAAGACTTTCCAGTAGCAAGAACAACACCACACGGAACAATTGAACAATTACCAAAAGCATTTAAGGAAGCACTATTTGACGCTGTCGTAAGATTGAAGAAGCTTGATCCATCAGTGATAGACGAAGTATATAAGAATATTGAAGAGATAAAGAAGAAGGCATACGAAGAACCACTCTTCAAGTAAAAACTAAAATTATAGAAATTCAAAATATTTTAAATAATTCTCTTCTAAATTCTCTATTCTACTGTCGTTCTTCTAAATAGTATTGTACATATACTTATCATAGCTATTGCAAATATTATTAAAACTAGACTATCAACACCAAGTCCAATAGATGTGTAGTTTATTAATAATGTCCTTAATGCATCTGTACTATAGGTTATTGGGTTTAGTAATGTTAGTATTTTAAACCATGTTGGCATATATTTAAGTGGATAGAATATGTTGCTGAGGAAGTTTAATGGAAGTACTATAAAGCTTACTAATGCTTGAAATGTTTCAAAACTATTTACAACAAGTGCTATTATTGTTCCAAGTCCAGCACCTACAATTCCAATAAGTATGCAGTATAGTAATGCTAGTGGTATATTCACATAGTTTAGATAACCTGTCATTACTAGTCCAAGTATCATTATTATAGATGCTTGTATTAGTGCTGTTGATACATCACCAATAATTCTACCTACAATAATACATGTTCTAGATGCAGGTGCTACAAGAACTTCTTTTAGAAATCCAAATTGTCTATCCCATATAACGGATACACCTGCCATAAATGAAGATGTGAACATTGTCATACATACAATTCCAGGAACTAGAAATGATAGATATGAAGTTCCTAAAATTTGTCTAAATGGTAATGTTCTAAATGTTGTTGAAAATCCAACACCAAACAATACAAGCCACATAATTGGCATTAGTATAGTACTTATAGCTCTCGCTCTAGCTCTGAAAAATCTCTTAATTTGTCTAAGAGCAATTGCAGATATTATTGATAGAGAATTGTAAATACTCTTCATAATACTCTCCTCCTATGAATCATCCTTATATGATCAAAGAATGTACCTTCCTCTTCTCTTAACTCTCTACCTGTCAAATATATAAATACGTCATTTAGCGTAGGCTTCTTATAACTAATTTCCTCAATCTGTATACCATACTTATGACATAGTTCAAAAATTTCAGGTAGTGCTTTTGAAGCATTTTCAACAATAATTTTAACCTTCCTATCAGATATTGGTTTAATATCTTTAACATCTTTCAAATTCTTAAAGATTCCTAATGGTGGTATATCTACAAACTTGATATAAACTACCTCTCTACCCAACGTAGATTTCAAAGATTCAGGTGTACCTTCAGCAACAATTTCACCTCTATCAATTATAGCTATCCTATCACATAGTTGTTCTGCCTCCTCCATGTAGTGTGTTGTTAGTAGTATAGTTATCTTATACTCATCTCTAAGCATCTTAATGTAATTCCAAATCTTAACTCTACTAGCTGGATCAAGACCAAGAGTTGGCTCATCTAGAAATAGTATCTCAGGATTGTGTAATAATGCTCTAGCAATTTCAACCCTCCTCTTCATACCACCTGATAGAGATTTTACAAGTCTATTAGCACAGTGTTTTAATTCAACAAGTTCAAGCATTTCATTTATCCTCTTCTTAAGTTCTATAGTACTCATATTGTATATCTTACCATGAAGCCATAGATTTTCATAAACTGTTAAATTTAGATCTAGAGTAATATCTTGAAAAACTACACCAATCTTCTTTCTAACATCATCAGGATTCTTAACAACATCGAAACCAGCAACAATAGCTTTACCTGATGTTGGTTTAATAACTGTCGTTAAGATGTGTATTGTAGTTGACTTACCAGCACCGTTAGGTCCTAGAAGTCCAAATATTTCACCTCTCCTAACATTAAAGCTAATACCTCTTAATGCAACTATATTTCCAAACTTCTTTACAAGATTTTCAACAATAATACTATGGTCTATCATATCAACACCTACCTATACTTATCAACTATCTCATTTATTCTTCTTGATGTTTCATTTAAAATTTCTCTAATTTTGGCAAGATCATTATCATCTAGTTTATCTATATTTGATACGAGGTATTTAATACTTCTTACAAGTTCTATACCTCCAATTTTAAGGAATTTTGATATTTTACTTGCTACTTTCATACATTCTTCAATTTCTTCTCTATGATTTTCAATATATTCAAGACCTTTCTTAGTTATCTTATAGACTTTCAATTTTCTTTCACCAATCTCGGAGACTTCAACAAGCCCTTCCTTAACTAGCTTTTTTAAATGTGGATATATTACACCACTACTAACTCTATATCCTATTATTTTTCTAACTCTTTAATAATTGCATATCCATGAGCCTCCTTTTCTTGCAGTATTTTTAATATTAAATTTCTAATTAATCCTCTCATAACTCTCTTGCATAATGTTCCTGTTCTCTCTATAGATATGTCTAGAGACATGTCTAGAGCTACTTTCTAGGATTTAAAAGTCGTTCTCTAGAAGTTCATAATTTTTCTATATTGATCATATGTGTCAAATGTACTTCACATTGAGTCTATATATTGAGGTTGTTAGAGTAGGATGATTTTTATTCTAGTCACAGATATACTATGTGAGGTATGATCTGGAAATTTGAGGAGGAGGAGAGAAGTGAGGAAGTTGTTGAAGAAGGTGAGAGTGGAGAAGTATCTTCAGAAGAGGCTAGTGAGGAGATAGAAGTTAGAGAGGAGAAGCTTGAGGAAGAGATTGAAAAATCTGCAATAGCTGAAGAGGAGGTTTCTGAAGAAGCTGTATGTCAAGTAATGTTTCCAAAAGGTAAAGACGTTAAATATCTATTTACAGCTCTTGCAAATCTTCTACATGAAGCAAATCTAGTATTCACTCCTGATGGTATTAAGATGAAGTCTATAGATCCTTCAAAAGTCTCACTACTAATACTTGATATTCCAAGTATAAATCTTGAAGAAGTTCATGTAACTAGCGAGGTCAAGGTTGGTGTTGTATTTGATATCTTGAAGAAGATTGTCAAGAGAATAAAAGCTAGAGATAAGATAGAGTTCATGGTAAAACCGGGTGTAGGTAGATTCTACCTCACAATATATAGTAAGAAGGGTAAGGAAGCTGGAATATATAGAAGATTTGGAATACCAATCATAGCTGTTGCAGAAGAAGAAATACCTGAACCAAACATATCATATTCAGCACGTGTTAGAATGGACATTGACACATTTACAGATATTGTAGCAGCAGCTGATGAGATAAGTGATGCTGTGACATTCATAATAAAGCCAGACACATTCATAATTAAGGCAGTTGGTGAAGGTGGTAAAGGACTAGAAGCAGAATACTCTAGAACAGATGAAGCAATATACGAGTTAGAGGCTGAGGAAACATCTGAAGCAACATTCTCAACAGAGTACATACTAGACTGTACAAGACAGATGAGGCAGATATGTGAGTATGTAATTATTGAATTATCAACAAATAAGCCATTAAAATTAACATATGAGTTCTCAGTAGGGAAATTACAGTTCTACCTAGCACCAAGAGCAGTATAGTTATTTAAAAGTTCAGCTGTTCCAGCGTTCTTCACTTATCTGACAAATGCCTCTTCATCATCTAGAATTTAGATATTTAGCATTTTTATAACATCTCCTATTCCCTGTATTATCAATGACACAGACCAACCTGCAACTATCAAGCTCATAAATCTTCCAATAAATTTCAACATATCCTGCCCTAGCCTTCTCAATATTTGTTGTGAAAATTTTATTATTAAATATGTAACTCCTGAAGCTATTAATATACTTAAAATAACTTGCCATAATGGGTATGTACTTCTCATAACTAGTACAGCTGTTATTGCTCCAGGACCAACAAGCATTGGTGTAACTATTGGAACAAATACAAACTCTTCAACATTTATACTTGCAGTTTTTGGATAACCTTCTCTTAAAATATCTATAGATACTACAAGTAGTATTATCCCACCTGCAATTTCCAAATCAGGTGTTTTTATTGAAAATACTTCAAGAATATACTGACCAGCAAGTGCAAATATTATCAATATTGAAGGAACACCAATACCAACAAGCTTATCTATCTTCTTCAAAGTCTTCTCATCTGCTTGAGATATTACAGGAGCTAGTAGTGGTATTGCACCTGTAGGATCTATAATAGCTAATAATTGAAAAGCCATGAATAGAGTATTCATTAATGCCTTCTCAATCATGATCTAGGAAATGAGAGTAGATATTTAACTATCTCATTTAAATCTTTGAATAAGTGAAATATGGATACAATACTTGAAAAAGCATTAAAAGCAATAGAAAAATACAACCTTTGTAATCATTGTCTAGGTAGACTCTTCGCAAGACTTGGATATGGAATGGAAAATTATGAACGTGGAAAAGCAATAAAAGATACACTATTCATGATATTACACTCACGGATTGATGAGAAAGAAGAAAATTTAGAATATATTAAAAAACTTGCAAAATCAGGACATGAACCATCTATAAGATTTCTAAAGGAAGTATATAATATTGATATAGAAGTAGATAAATGCTACATATGTAGAAATGAGATTTTCAATAGAATAGAAGAAATATCAAACAAAGTTCTAGAATTTATAAATAGTATAGATGTAGAATTCAAAACATATCATATAGGTACAAGAATTCCAAAAGAATACATAATGAGAGATATTGAAGTATCTACAGATATAGGATCAATATGGTCTGAATCTATTAAAAGAGAGTTAAATAGAATAATTGGTAAGAAGATTAAAAATGCTTTAGGAAATTCAAAGATATTTGAAAGATTAAATCCTGATGTTGAAATAATTGTAGATGTGTTAAGTGGAGATGTTTCTATAGAAATTAAACCAATATACGTATATTCTAGATATAGAAAGCTTATTAGAGGTGTTTCACAGGTACAGCTTAGACTTAATGTAATATCATCACTTCAAAAAATACTAAATGAACATCTATGTCCTAAGTTTAATTGTGAAGAAGTTATTGTACATGCTTCAGGACGTGAAGATGTTGATGTTAGAATGCTTGGTAATGGTAGACCTCTAATAATATCTATAGTAAGACCAAGAAAGAGACCTAGTATAGATATTGTTAAGAATATGTTAAATATTGATAATGAACCTGTGGAGATTATTACAGAATTCTTAAAATTTAGCACAAGGTCAGATATTAAGAAGTTGAAAAGTCAAGCTACTAGACATGCAAAAATCTATAGAGCACTTGTACTATTTGATAAAGATGTTGACGATTTAAAATTAAAATCTTTAGAAGAGTATTTTCATAATAGACAGATTATTCAATATACTCCTAGAAGAATTAAGAGAAAGTCTCCAAAGAAGAAGAGAGTTAGGATTGTGTATGAATTAAAAACTTTCAAAATTAATAGTAGACTTGTAGAGTTCTATATTAAATGTCAAGGTGGTCTATATGTTAAGGAATTTATAACAGGTGATGAAGGTAGAACTAGTCCAAGTATTAGTGATACTCTTGGTATTAATGCAATTCCACTAACTTTAGATGTACTTGATGTTTTAGATTAATCTAAGACTTCTGCAATAATTATCATGTATTTTCTATTATTGCATTCTACAGTATTTAATATTTTTAATACTTTTATCTTTGTTCCACTTTTAATAGCATTGTAGTCTTCTGATAATCTACTTTGACATTTTTCATCTATTACTGTGTATGTTGTTATAACTCCCTCAATTATGTTTGGACTATATGGTACTGCTATTTTTATTGGTAATTCCTCAACTACTACAGGTATTAGTGCTTCACCTGTTAGTAAACATTTTTCAATTCTTGGAAGATTTACTTTTCTAACTTCTACGATTCTATATCTTCTACCTATCTTAAGTTTAGACATACATGCTTGATATAGTGGACATCTTCTACATTCTTCAGGTATTGAATATATTTTAAATATATGTCCTATCTTTGCCTGTCCTTCTCCAATTAGTGTTAATATTAGTTTTCTAGTATCAGTCTTAATCTGCACCCTTCTACTCTCTTTAGACTAGTGTTTAAGTGTTTTTCAGATAGGTAAATTAACAACATGGAGAGTATTGTTGAAGGTATGGAGAAGGTTGAGATATTGTATAAGATTGATAATGAAGAGACAAATCCAGAATGGGGATGTCCACCATATAAGAGACCTATAGATAAATATATAAAGTATGGATTTGTTGTACTTGATAAGCCTAGAGGACCTACAAGTCATGAAGTTGTTGCATGGTTGAAAAGATTGTTAAATTTGAAGAAGGCTGGTCATGCGGGTACTCTAGATCCTGGTGTTTCAGGAGTTCTTCCTGTAGCTCTTGAAGAATCTACAAAAGCTCTTCAAGCAATTGCACATAGTGTTAAGGAGTATATTGCTGTTATGAAGCTTCATGAAGATGTTCCTGAAGATAAGATCATTGAAGTATTTAAGATGTTTGAAGGTGAGATATATCAAAAACCACCACTTAGATGTGCTGTTAAGAGACAGTTAAGAACTAAGAGAGTGTACAAACTTGAACTTCTAGAAAAGAGTGGTAAGTACTGTATTGTTAGGATGGTTGTTGAAGCTGGAACATATGCTAGAAAATTGATTCATGATATTGGCGAGGTATTGGGATGTGGTGCTAATATGAGAGAACTTAGAAGAGTTAGAGCAGGTATTTGGACTGAGAATGATGCTGTAACACTTAATGAGATTAGAGAAGCATATGTAATATGGAAAGAGACTGGATATGAAGATCTACTTAGAAGATATATAAGACCTGTTGAAGAGATGGTAAAACACCTACCCAAGATATGGGTTAGAGATTCTGCAGTAGATGCACTATGCCATGGTGCTGCACTTGCAGCTCCTGGAGTTGTAAAACTTACAAATAATATTGAGAAAGGTTGTATGGTTGCAATATTCACACTTAAAGATGAGTTAATATGTCTTGCAAGAGCTGAGATGAATTCTAAAGAAATACTTTCAGCAAGTAAGGGTATTGTTGCTAGAGTTAGTAGAGTTGTAATGCCTAGAGGAACATATCCAAAACTTTGGAAAAGTGCTAGAGAGAAAGGTGAAGTTAAGTTTCAATAGTACTTAAGAACTTCCAAGTAGTCTACTAAACTCCTCGTAAGCTCTCTTAACTTCTTCAACACTAGCCTCATCCTCCAATGTTGATACATCTCCAAGTGGTTGACCTAGTAGTACTGCCTTTATTAGTCTCCTCATAATCTTTCCACTTCTAGTTTTTGGTAATTTAGTTACGAAGTATACTTCTGATGGTTCTGCTACAGGTCCAATAGTCTTTCTAACCCACATTTTCAACTCTTTTGCAAGTTCTGGTGATGGTGTATATCCTTGCTTAAGTACTACAAATGCTACAGGTACCTCACCCTTCACGGGGTCTGGCTTACCTACAACAGCTGATTCTGCAACTGCTGGATGTTGTATTAATGCTGACTCTATCTCTGCAGTTCCAATTCTATGACCAGCAACTTTCAAAACTTCATCAGCTCTACCTAGAACCCATATATACCCATCTTCATCTTTAATAGCGAAGTCACCACTATAGTATAGTAGTACTGGGAATTTACTCCAGTAAGTCTTTATGTATCTGTCAGGATCTTTATATATTGTCAATAACATTCCTGGCCATGGTGTCTTAATTACTAGATAGCCCTTAACTCCAGGTGGGCATGGTTCACCTTTCTCATTTACAACATCTGCATCAACTCCTGGTATTGGCATTGCGTTTGTTCCTGGCTTTAGTGGAATTAGCTTTAGTCCTGGTGTGTGTGATATTAGTATTATTCCTGTCTCAGTCATCCACCATGTTGATGATGCTGCACAATCTTCATTACATAGATTCTTGAAATACCATCTCCATGCTTCTGGATTTATTGGTTCACCAACTGTGTGAGCTATTCTAAGTGTTGATAAGTCATGCTTCTTTATCCAATCTTCACCATATCTCATGAACATTCTAATTGCTGTTGGTGATGTGTAGAATATTGTTACTCCGTATCTCTCAATTATTGACCACCACCTATCTGGTGCTGGATAGTCAGGTGCACCTTCATACCATATGAATGTTAATCCTACTAGTAGTGGTCCATATAGATTATATGAGTGTCCTGTTATCCATCCAATATCTGCAGTATTGAAGAATATGTCATCATCACGTACATCAAATATCCACTTCATTGTTGCGTATAGACCTACAGCATATCCGCCAATATCATGTACTATTCCTTTTGGCTTACCTGTAGTTCCTGATGTGTATAGTATGAATAGCATATCTTCACTCTTCATTCTTTCAGGTTCTACATACACGTTCTTTGGCACGTCTGCCATTAGTTCATCGAAGAAGTAGTCTCTTCCCTGAACCATGTTTATATCTTTCAATCCTACCCTCCTTATCACTATAACTTTCTCAACTGTTGGACACTGTTTTACTGCTTCATCAACAATATCTTTCAATCTTAAAATCTTTCCTCTCCTATACATTCCATCTGCAGTAACTACAATTCTAGATTCTGCATCTCTAATGCGTTCAGCAAGTGCTTGTGAACTAAATCCACTAAATACTACACTATGTGCAGCACCTATTCTAACAGTCGCTAGTAGAAATGCTGCTAGTTCAGGAATCATTGGACAGTAGAATGTTATTATCTCACCTTTTCTAACTCCAAGCTTATTCTTCAACATGTATGCAATTCTATTAGTCTCTCTCCAAAGTTCGTAATATGTTAACTTCCTAACTTCTAGAGGCTCGCCCTTATCATCTACAGGCTCTCCCTCCCATATTAATGCAATCTTATTCTTCCTACCCTGCTGAATTTGCCAATCAAGACATAGATAACTCATGTTTGTCTCAGCACCAACAAACCACTTGTAGAATGGTGGATTTGAAGCATCTAGAACCTTATCCCACTTCTTAAACCATGGTAATTGTTCTGCTATTTTTGCCCAAAACTCTTCAATATTCTTAAGACTTTCTTCTCGTAGTTTCTTAAACTCTTCAATACTTACAGCTCTATCTCTCCAGCTCTTAGGTATGATCTTCTCACCAAATGGTAATGCTTCAGACATCGTCTACATATCTCAAGATGAGCTTTATTTACAATATTCGAAATCTATAATGAAAAAATGCTGTAATTATGACAGATGTTTAAGTTTATTAGGAACAAAATTTAAACTAGAAAACACATATAACCTGCATGCTAATACAGGCTGATGATTCAATACTAGTAATAATAGACGTTCAGGAAAAGCTGTTTAACGTAGTTCTAAATAGAGAAATAATGCTTAAAAATATACTAAAGCTAGTCAAAGTGTGTAAGATACTTAACATACCTATAGTAATTACAGAACAATATCCAAAAGGTATGGGTAAGACAGTTAGAGAACTTGTTGAAGAACTCGGTCAATACTATAGACCTATAGAGAAGACAACTTTCAGCTGTTTTAGAACTGAAACATTTGTAAAAGAGCTGGAGCGTATTGGTAGAAAAACACTACTACTAGTAGGAATAGAACTTCACATATGTGTCTACCAGACAGCTATAGATGCTCTAGAAAGAGGATATCATCCAGTAGTTATTTATGATGCAACATCATCAAGATTGGAGAAAGATTATGAAATATGTCTAAACAGGTTAATTATGAAGAATGTAGATGTAGCAACAACAGATATGATAATCTTCGAACTTTTAAAAGATGCTTCAGATCCAAGATTTAAAGAGATCTTAAAAATAGTTAAAGAATAGTAAAATCAATAGCAGTAAGGTATGAATATACTTGACATAATTAGAAACTACTCACTAAAAGATATATCAATAGCAGTACTTGCAAGTCATTCAGCATTACAAATATTGAAAGGTGCTAGAGATGAAAATTTAAGAACTCTATTAATAGTTGAGAAAGATAGACTTGAATTATATGAAGAATTTAGTAATCTAGTTGATAAGTTTTTTATAGTTGAAAAATTTAGAGATATTACGAAGATAGTAGATTTATTGAGAAAAGAAAATGCAATACTTATACCACATGGAAGCTCTGTCGAATATGTAGGCTCTGAAACATTTCTAAACATGCCAATACCAGTATTCGGAAATAGAAAGTTGATGATCTGGGAGAGTAGTCAGAAATTGAAGATGAAATTGCTTAGAGAAGCTGGAATTAAAGTTCCTAAAGAGTATAGTATAGAGGATGAGATTGATAGACCTGTAATTGTAAAACTTCCAGGAGCTAAAGGTGGTAAATATTTCTTTATAACAAACTCTAGAGAAGAGATTATTAGAAGAATTGAGAATTATGTTAAAAGTGGTATAGTTAACAATATTGAAGATGTATTAATACAGGAATATGTTATTGGAGTTCCAATGTATTTTCACTACTTCTATAGTCCAATGTTTAACAGAGTTGAGATTTTGGGTATAGATATTAGATATGAGACAAATATTGATGGTCTTAAGAGATTTCCACTAATAGACAAGGTTAGTGTAGAACCAACATTTATAGTTGTTGGTAACATACCTGTAGTTATTAGAGAGAAGATGCTTCAAATAGTATTGAAGTATGGTAAGATGTTTGTTGAAAAGAGTAGAGAACTTATACCACCAGGAGCTATAGGTCCATTTTGTCTTGAGAGTATTGTTGTTGATGATAATAATGTAGTTGTATTTGAGTTTAGTGGTAGAATTGTTGCAGGTACAAACATATACATTGGTTATGGTAGTCCTTATGGTTGGCTTTATTGGAATGAGCCTATGTACATGGGTAGGAGAATATGTAGAGAGATTAAGATAGCGTGTGAGAGAGGAATAAGGAATCTCGAGCTAATTCTTACATAGCATAGTCTTTATATTTTTTCTAAAAGAAACCTACCTATATGAAGAAGATAGCTATATATGGCAAGGGTGGTATTGGTAAATCTACAATATCTACAAACATTGCAGCTGCACTCGCAGAAATGGGTCTCAAGGTGATGGTTGTAGGATGCGATCCTAAGACTGACTGCACCAGAAATCTCCATGGTGGTAAGATGATTAAACCACTACTTGAATATATGAGAGAGCTTGGTCTTTCTGAAGTTGATGTTTCAGAAATTATCACAGGTAAACAGATAACTCTAGAAGGATTGATTGAGAATAATGTTATTGTTAGAGGTTATAGAGATGTTATATGTATAGAGGTTGGAGGCCCTGAACCAGGAATTGGATGTGCAGGTCGTGGAATAATACTTGGAATAGAAACATTGCAAAAAGTTGGAATATTCAACTACTTCAAACCTGACATAACAATATTTGACGTTCCCGGAGATATTGTATGTGGAGGTCTTGCGATGCCATTAAGAAGAGGATTTGCAGATCAGGTTTACATAGTTACAAGTGCTGAATATCTACCACTACACGCAGCTAACAATCTACTCAAAGCTATTAAGAGATTTGCAAATAGAGGAGGTTCAAAACTTGGAGGTATAATATACAATGCTCGTGGACATATTGATAGACCTGAAATTGTAGAAAAATTTGCAGAAATTACAGGAACATCAGTAATATATAAGATACCAAAACTTCCAGAAATTGTAGAGGCTGAAAGTAAGGCTAAGACAGTTATAGAGTATGCACCTGAAAGTTATGCAGCTAAAATTTTCAGAGAGCTAGCATATAAAATAGTGAACAACAATAGACAAGATATTCCAAGACCATTAAAAAGTGAGGAACTTCATAAACTATATGTACAATATGTTGAACAACTATGAAAATCATAAACATACCATACGTATCAGAAATTGCAAGTAAGATAACAGAAGCATTTCCATTTCACAATGCAGCATGTATAGATGGTAAAATACTTGGAGCATTATGGGCAATATACCAAATCCGTAATGTTTTACCTATAATTCATGGACCTATAGGATGTAGTTGGCAGAGAAAGTTTGCATTAATGGGTTCAGAAATACATTATTGGACTCCATGTACTGCATGGTCAGAAACTGAAGTTGTTTATGGTGGTGAGGAGAAACTTTACAAAGCTATAGTTGAAGCTTATGAAAAATTTAAACCAAAGATGATAGTTGTATTGACTACATGTGCATCAGACATGGTTGGTGATGATGTTGAATATGTTGTAGATAGAGCTAGAAAAGTTGTAAAATGTCCAATAGTATACTCAACAGGAGATAAAGTTGGAAAAACTAGACAAGTAGGTTCACAAGACGTTCTATATAGCATAGTTGAACAATACGTAGTACCAAACTGTGAAAATGTAGAAATTGAAGATGGTACAGTGAACTTGATGACTATAGGTGGTGAGTATAGTAGAAGTATTGTTACAGAGCTAGAGGGAGTTTTAAAAGCTGCTGGATTGAGAGTAAACAAGATATATTTCGAAGATAGAGAAGTTGAAGAATTGTTAGAACTTGCTAAAGTTAGGGTTAACGTTGTACCATACTACCAAGTATGGGCTAGATATCTATCAGATGTTAAAGGAGTTAGAGATTTTGTATTGATAAACTTTGAAGAGTACGATCTCGAAAAAGCATATCCATTAGGTTATGAAGCAGCAATAAATAAGATATTTGAAATATGTAAATTAGCTAATGTAGAACCTGACGAGAAATCTCTAGAAAGATTTTATAAACCAATGTTAGATAGATTTGAGAAAATTAAGCGTAGAGTTAGTGGATTGAAAGTATGTATTGAAAATGATTGGGGTACATGTATGTTATTTGCACTTAAACTTGGATTAAAGATTGAAGCATTAGTATTTTGGACAGAGCAGTATAGAGGTCATGGATATAGTGAATCTAGTATAAAAATGATGATTGATGGATATGTACAATACTTGAGACAGTATGGTCAAGATCCTGAAGTTATAGTAGATGAGAAATTTGAAAATGTTATAGATAAAATTAAGAGGAGAAATATTGATCTAGTAATTACAGGATGGTGGAGCAAACCATTTAAATATCATAAAAATGGTGTAGTTGCAATATCTTCAAGAAATCTAAAACTATTCTTTGAATTTGGCCTAACACCACTCATAAATGCTGGAGAAGTTTTAATAAAGAAGATAGAGAAAGGAATACCAACAAATCCTGTAGTAGATATTGAAATTAATGAGAAACTTCCATATCTATCAAAAAGATGGGGTGAGCTAACACTACTATTTCACTTGAATAGATATGAAAAACCTGAGTGAGAATATGAATCTTATAGATCCAGTTCATGATTGTAGACTTGTTGGTGTTGTTCGTGCTGTGACTGGTATTCATGATTGTGCATTGATAATTCATGGAAGACCTGGATGCCATAGCGGACCTCTAGGACTTCAATCACAAACTTCAAGTCAAAGATATGTAAATGTTGTATATAGTGGACTTAGAAGTGAAGAGATGGTTACAGGAGGTGAAAAGAGGTTAAAGTTAGCTATTGAAAATGTGTATAAAGTTATGAAACCCAAACTCATAGTTGTTGCATCAGCATCTGCTGCAGGTATTATGGGTGATGATGTTGATGGAGTTATAGGCGAAATATCTAGTAGTGTAAAATGTAGAATAGTTCACATATCTGCATGTGGATATTCAGGTCCTGAATGGACGGGATATGAAGATGCGCTAGTGAAAATAGTTGAAACAGTTTTGGAAGAGTATAAATCTAGACAAAGTTTTGAGAAGACTAAGAATAGAATATCAATAGTCGGCTTCCATCCTGATGAACCATTCTGGAGAGGTGATCTACAGGAACTTATAAATATACTTAAAGAAATACTCAATGTAGATATTAGTGTAGTCTTAAATTGGTGTTCTATAGAAGAAATATCAAATATAGTAAATAGCGATCTTGTAGTAGTTCTTGGTGGTGATGGTTTGAGTGTTGCAGATTATTTAAAGAAAAATTTCAACATAGAATACATAGTAACACCATACCCAATAGGAATTAAGAATACTATAGACATGATATATAGTATAAGCTCTAAACTAGGTATTGATATTAATACAAAGAAGTTAGAAGCTTATGAAAAATATGTTAGAGACATTATAGAAGATTTTCAAACATATGTTGAAGGTATTTACGGAAATGTTAGGTGTGTCATAGTTGGTGAAAGCTCTAGAGCATTTAGTTTAGCAAATTTCTTACTAAATGAGTTAGATTTCGATATTGAATATATCGGTATTAGAAGTAGAAACTATGTAACAGATAGTGAATTGTTAAAATGGAAGAATTCAGAAATTCTAAATGATAGATATGAACTTTATAAAAAGATCTTGGAAATATCTCCAGAGGTAGTATATGGTTCAACATTTGAGAGAGATATAGCATTGAGATGTGGATGTGCACTAGTTAGATATTGCTACCCAACTCTAGATAGAGTATACATGAGTGATAGAACTATAGTTGGATTTAGAGGAGCAATAACATTAATAGAAGAAACTATAAATGAGATGTTAAATATGCAAGAAAAGACAGAACTTGCATATCTATCAAAGATGAATGATACAAAACTACTTGAGAGATGATGTAAAATCCGGTTCGCTGATATATGACGAAAAGGCCCGTATCTGACTAAAATTCTACCTCTATACTCACTAATGTATATAGTCCAAATCTTATGAGTGTGTTTTTCATCAATGTTATCTCACTAATTCTGTAGGGTATGCCATTTTCTATTATGTATGTACCATTTTTACTTCCAAGATCTTTCAATACTATGTTACTACCTTCCTGAAATATAGATGCGTGTTTTCTAGATACTGATGGGTCTGGTATTATTATTGTATTTTCTGGACTTCTACCTATAGTTATTTCTCTAAATGATTGTATATGTATATAGAGTTCGTATCCACATAGTTTTTGTAGGGTTGTTTCTATAAACTTAATTTTGAGTAGTGGTTTTGGTATATGCATACTTAATCTTGATTATTCTATGTTGGTGTTGTTATTTGTCTTCTACGTCTTCTAGCTCTTGCTATAGCTATGGCTATTATTGCTATTATTGCAAATATTACACATATTATCTCAGGTAGGTGTTTATACATTATTGTTGTCATTGTTTCACCAATCTTTATATTTAGAGTTATCGATTTTACTAGTGTTGGTATGCTGTTAAGTCCATAGATTATGAATGGTTTTGGTGAGTATAATAACATCAATGTTGCATGATATATACCTACAGGTGTTGAACTATCTATCTCTAACAGATATGTCAATACTATAGTATCTCCTGGTCTTACCTCTCCAACATATATTTGATTTGCTGTCATTGCAGCTAGTGGATTGTTTTGTGGTACATGAAATGTCAATACTTTAGGTATTGATAATATTGCTTTAACATTTTCAAGAGTTGGCCCTCTAACATACTTTAGATATATTCTAAGTATTGCTCTACTAGATCCAGGGTAAAATCCTATCTCTTCAATTTTAACAACCTTGAACTCCGGTTTTGGAATTACTTTGAAAGTTACATAATAATCTTCATCAACATCACAGTAATGTACGTTAATCTTCAAAATATATGTTCTAGGTGTAACATTATCAGGTACATTAAACATGAACTGTATTGGTATTGGCTTTCCAGGTGGTACTGCTGGTAATGTTATACTAGTCATATTTGGTGTATATGTTGAAAATTCTCTAGGCAATACTAGTCTAATAGTTACATTTTTTGCAATAACACTTCCAACATTTACAATACTTACATTAAGTCTAATACCATTCATTCCGGGTGTTGCTATTGGTGGCATTGGTATTGCATATGCTACTCTAATCTTTGGTGAATATATTACAATCTTCACAGTATGGACTTCTCTAACATGATCATACATGAATATAACCTGTATTGGATACTTACCTCCAGATATGTTCTGCAATGTCGATACTATAAACGTTACCGGTATCTCTCTACCAGCAGTTACAACACCAATATTCTTACATAGAAGACCTGAACCTTTAAGTGGCTTTTCAAGTCTTATACATACGGTTAAGTTATCTATAGCTGATGTTGGTATAAACATTACTGTTAGAGGAATTTTACTATATCCAGGACCTACAGAAAATACCTTTCCTGGAAATCCCCAATATGCTGTGACAGCACTAAACTTAACCTCAGGAATACATAATCTAAATGATGTATTTAAAGTCCATGTAACACCAATACCATACTTAACAAATAGTTTTTCAGAATAACAACCACCAGTAACATTATTGTAGAGATTTACTAGGTATGTTAATGTTATTGGTTTTCCTGGAGGTAATGCAGGTAGTGTAATGTTTAGATATTTAACAATCTTCCCATTCTTAGTTGCATAGATTGGATATGATAATTTTAGTTGTATTGTCACATTTTCTAGAATTGATGTACCACTATTCATAACTATGATTGTTAATGGTATATTCTTCATTCCCGGTCCAACAATTTGATAGTTTTTATATCCGAGATATGCACCTAGAACCTGTATTCCTGAAGTTCCTATTATTGGAAGCTTTTGTGTATATTCTAAATGTTCATGTGTACAGTATTGACCTCTTTGAGTAACTATGCATATGTAGTAGTATGTTTCAATTTTGAAATCTTTAAATCCTGTAGATACTGTTGGAGGAATTCTCAAGTAGAATATACATGTACTATTCATTCCTGGAGCCATATATGGTATTTTACATATCTGTACACCACTAAACCACTCAATATTATCTGGAAGTTCTAACCATACTCTAACATCTTTGAAATAGAATTTTACACCTGATATGTTAGGTATGACTATTCCTACCTTGAGAATTGCAAGACTTGTTCCTGGGCTTGGAACTTTAGGTTCTAGCCAATATGCGTAGACTATTGGAGTTATCTCACTCGTACTAACTGTCTGACAATGTACAACTTCAAGCCCTACCACTGATATTATCAGTGTAAGTGTTATAAGCAATATCTTGACTACTCTACTCATACAGCTTACGTTAGCATTTCCATATTATAAACATTACTTGTTAGACATGTACTACATGTCCTATACGTACTACATATATACCTCTACACTGTACTGTAGTGAAGATGAGTAAAATTAAGGTAACTAGAGGCTACATGATCAGGATTACCATAGTCCTATCATTGTTAGCTATGTTAGCTATGTATACTGAAACTATGATTCTTCCAGCATTTCCAAGATTGATGCATGAATTTCATGTTAGAGAATCAGACATAGCTTGGATACTTACAGCATATCTACTCAGTGGTGTAGCATCTACGCCACTAATGGGAAAATTTAGCGATATTTATGGTAGAAAGAAGATTCTACTGATAGTATTGACAATATACGCTATTGGACTTACAGCATGTGGATTATCACACTCATTTCCATCACTAATACTCTCAAGAGCTATCCAAGGCTTTGGAATGGCAATGTTTCCAATAGCGTTTAGCATTGTTAGAGAACAACTTCCAATGGAGATGGTTCCATTAGCACAAGGTATGATTAGTGCTATGTTTGGTATTGGTGCAATTATTGGTCTTGTGATAGGTTCACATATAATTCAGTGGTACGGTTGGAGAACACTATTTCACACAGCTGCAATACTTGCATGGACTTTAATACCTGTAGAACACTTTCTCATAGAGGAGAAGTATAGACCTCCAATAAAGGCTAAAGTTGACTATGTAGGAATAATGTTGATATCTGTAGGAACAACATTACTATGCTACGCTTTTGAATCAGCAGCACATTATGGATGGACTAGCAGTTCTGTAATTGCATCAATAATTTCAGGATTAATATGCTATATAGCATTCATAGAGTGGGAAAGATATACACCAGAACCTGTAGTACCACTATCAAGACTTAGAGAAATAAACGTTCTAGTTAGTAATCTTGCAGGTGCTGTTGCTGGACTTGGAATGTTCATGTTCTTTCAAGTATTTGTAATATATCTACAACTACCAAAACCTGCTGGTCTAGGCTTAACAATAGTAGAGACAGGGTACTACATGACATTACCATCACTAGTCATGTTACTGACATCAGGAATGGTCGGCAGGATAATTCCAAAGATTGGTGTTAAAAAATCACTACTAATATCAGCAATATACTTATCAATTGCAGGTGCAATATTTCAACTAGTAAATCTATCAAGTCTATGGCAAGTAATTGCTGCATCATGTATTGTCATGTCAGCTATTGGAGCTCTACTAGTAAGTTTGATAAACCTACTAGTACTATCAGTACCTGTAGAAGAAGTTGGATTATTAACAGGAATAAACATGATTCTCAGATATGTAGGTGGTTCATTAGGAACAGCACTTGGAGGATATCTTCAATCAACAATAACAACAACAGTACTATTCTACATGTTTGGAAAATTCATACCTATAACATTTGCATCACCAACAGTCGTTAAAATATCTATGCTAGTAGTAACAGGACTTGGAATACTAATATTCCTACTCTGCATTAAAGCAAAAGAGATATTTCAAAGAAGAGTTTGAATTCTAGATTTTACAGAATTTAAAATATTTATACAAAAACCATAGCCATAATCTCTAATACAGTCACAATATAGTTGTAGTCTAGTAATTATATCAGTAAGTATAGAAATTTCAACATCTTTAACAACATCTGAAGAACTTCTCAAAGAATTCTTAATAACATTCTCAATATAGATATTAAATACATCATTTAGAAGATTACATATTTTATCAACATTCTCTAAAATAAACCTTAACATTCTTAAAATATCTTCACTAATCTTAAAACATCTCTTAACATTAACATACATAAGGTAGTGATGTAGTGATGTACATATATCTTTATTACGAATATCTCTTAAATATTTCTCAAACTCTTCACAAGAATTAATCATTCTAACTATGAAACTCCTTAAATCTCCATGACATTTATCTAAACATTTTATAAATGATTCATATAGATTTAAACCATTCTCAACACCATCTTCAACACATCTACAAAACTCTTCCTCATTTACAATATCCATACTAGATTTATAATTCACAGTTTTTAGTTAAATTTGATATCTATGACTTATGAAGAGTTGAAGTATAGGATATGTAGAGAGTGTGGTGCTAGATGTTGTAAAAGATTTGATTACAAAAATTGGTTTGTAACACTATCATTGAGAGATATAGTTAGAATATCTGAAGGATTAGGTAAGGATTTAGAATATGTATTAAATAACTATATAGAAATAATAAGAATCGGTAGTAGCATAATCTTAACATTGAAAGTTATTAATAGAGTATGCATATTTCTGAGAGAAGATAGATGTACAATTCAGAAGTTTAAACCAATAGCGTGTAGAGTATATCCAGTATACATACCTGGAATGTACATAGATCCACAATGTCCACTATCGAAATATCCAGAGCTACTCAAAGATGAAGAAATGTACGTATATCAATACGTTAAAGAACATTTAGAAACTCAGAAAATATTAGAAGAATATTCACCAAAAAGTATTAGAGATATAGCATGGATAATTAGAGAAACCCTTAAAGACCTAGATAAAAACATAGAAACTAGCTAGCCGGGGTGGCCGAGCCAGGCCCAAGGCGCGGGACTGGAGATCCCGTCCCCGTACAGGGGGCGTGGGTTCAAATCCCACCCCCGGCGCCAACATTCTTCAGGATTTTAAACAGTTTAACATGCTAAGATTCATGTTGGAGAATAGGATTATTGTTAAACACTTAGGTTCAATTTCTCGCAATTATGTAGAGGTTTTCTTTTATGAAGTTTTTTAAGGTATGTAAAATGTAGATGTTTGGGGCGGGACCTCGACTGGTCCGGTTGGACCTGGATGAGAAGGTCCTCCCTGCTGGGGCGTCTATGTTCTATTTTTATGATGAGTCCAGCCCACTGATGATTTGATGATTTGGTTACGCCTATGCTGATTTTCAGCCGAGAACCGAGTCTTCATTTATTCTGTGCCCGTTATACTCATCATTTCTTTACTTGTGCCATTTTTGCTGCTTTTCCTAAGTAATCCCATATTCTTATTAGTTCATTAAGTTTTGCTACTCTTTCTCCTCCTGTAACTCCTGTCTTTATGAATGGTGCTCCAAAGCCAACTGCTATATGTGCAAGTAGTGGATATTCTGTCTCTCCTGATCTATGAGATACTACTAGTGTATATCCATGTGTTACTGCTACTTCTGCTGTTCTTCTAGCTCTTGTTAATGTACCTATCTGGTCTGGTTTTATTATTATTGCATTTGCAGCTTTCATCTGTATTCCTTTTCTTAATCTCTCTTCATTTGTTACAAATATATCATCACCAACTATTATTCTATCTGGAAACATTGATGTTAATTCTGCAAAGCTTTCATAATCTTCTTCATGAAATGGATCTTCTATATAGTATATGTCATACTTCTCTATTAGATACTTCATATATTCTATCTGTTGTCTAGTATCTCTTTCAACTCCCTCATTCTTGTATATGTACTTCTTCTTCTCCTCATTCCATAGTGATGATGCTGCGACATCAATACCAATCCTAATTTCTATTCCAAGTTTCTCTCCAACTTCCTTAACAGCTTTTGAAAGTATTTGAAGTGCTTTTTCTGTAGATATTCTAGGTGTCCATGCACCTTCATCATTTCTACCACCTGTAAATGATGGATCTTCTTTCATAAGTTCTTTCAAGACTGTCTTATGAACTTCAAAATTAGCTTTAACAGCTGTGTATGCATCTGGAGCACCTATAGGTATTGATAAAAATTCTTGAACATCAGGTCCTAGACCTCTACTATGTTTACCACCACCAATAACATTACCTACAGGATATGGTATGTATCTTGCAGATGTTCCACCAAGATGTTGAAATAGTGGTATTCCAAGCGCTTCAGATGCAGCTTTTGCAACAGCCATAGATGTTGCAATTGCAACAGCACCACCAATTCTTGAGAAGTTTTCAGTACCATCAATCTCCTCAAGCTTTATATCTATGACAGCTTGTTTAGAAGCATCAAGACCTACAAGTTCAGGAACTACAAATCTCTCAAACGCTTCAATACCAGCATCAACACTATCATTAGGGAAGTACACAACCTCATGCTTACCTCTAGAAGCACCTGCAGGTGCTGCAGCTCTACCTACAGCACCTTCAAGCTCAACTTCAACTTCTACAGTCTCTTCACCTCTAGAATTGAATATCTTACGTATAGATAAGTCTCGTATAGATGTAAGCTCTTCAATACTCATCTAAATTACAAAACTGTTAAGTAATTATAATGTTTTATCAAGTATAGCTTTAACAATATTGACAACAGGATACATATCTAAACTATAAACAACAAATTTAGCAACTTTACCAACCTCATCATCTAGAGGATTGAAAGCTATAGAATATCTAGCTCTAGCTAAAATTGGAATATCAATACGACTATCACCAATAGCTATAGTCCTACTCCAATCAATATTTATAATATTTTCCAAAATTTTAGCAATACAATCTTTAGAACATACTCTAACAGAAATTGAATATACTTTACCATCTCTATATACGATACTGTTAGATATGTATAGATCGACATAATCTCTAACAAGTTCATAAGCAAGTTCAAGACCGCCACTAACCATTACAATCCACACCCTATACTTCTTAAGAATTTTTAATAAATCTAAAACTCCAGGAATTAAATCATCAAACTTCATCTTTATACTATCTCTAGAATATCCTCTCCATAGAAAAGTATCAATAAAAGCCCAATCTTTATAATTAATCAATTTTCTAAATGCTGCCTCTCTATGCATATCTGCAATATCTTTACAACCTAAAATTTCATGAATATATTGCCAAGAACTTCTATACTTAACAACAACACCATCAACATCTAGTACAGCATACTTAACTATACTTGAACACATTTAAAATTACTAAGAAGATAGATATATTTAAAAATATGTAATACAGACTACCTACAATATGCATAAAGACCAGATAGTTGGTGTAGGATTGATAGTATTGAGTATAGTCGTAATAATCATATATGCATTACTGATGTTTGGACCATATATACCAATTTCTGCTATAAACTCGATATTTAATATGAATGTCTCAATAGCTGCACTACAGGTTACAGCGTTTATAGGTATTGCTGTAATATTTGGAATACTTGCATGGGTTGGCTACACATTAGCAACAACACCACCTCCAAAGCCAATAGAGGAGATAGAGAAAGAGATTGAGGAAGAGTTGAAGAAGCTTGAAGAAGAGCTTAAGAAAGAACAGGAGAAGGAACAGAAAGCAGAACAGAAGTCTAGCTAGGTATTGAATATTTTTAAAAGATTACCATCAATTCTACCAACGCATCTACCTGTCATGAATATTCTATAAAGTATTTTTTCTAAGTTATCACTATAAACAAGTTCGGAACTGACAATTTGAAATTTAGCAATGTTACAAACTTCTAAATTTTCTAAAAATACCATATTGAATATATATACAGGATTAATATTGATGTTTAATAGAGTTCTAACTTCACACCACATATCTGGATCAACAAGACCAACATTGTCCGTACCTACTAAAATCTTTTTACAATAATTTTTCAATAATTTTAAATTACATATCCTACCTATAAACTTCATATTAGATCTTGGAGTTACTACAACAAGTTTATCTCTAAGTAATTCATAATTATTTACAAATATACAGTGTACTAATATATCTGCCTTTAATATCTTAGTGGCAATTTCTAAATCACCTTCCTCTGCTGTATCTTGAGTTTCTGAAACATGTGTCATGATTAGTCTACCTTTTGAATGTACTATCTTCTCAATCTCTTTCAATTCATAGTCTGTATAGTTTAGTGGTGATATAAGCTCAATATTATAACCTTTATCAACAATCTTCTTAACTTCATCAATAATTTCATAATTTGAATCATAATCTCTAACTATATGAAAGTATTCAGGTTCTAGAAATGGTATTGTATTGATAGGATATTTTGAACATACATCTTCAAGTATTTTAATATTCTTAAGACCATACTCCAATACTACATATGCTTCTCCTACTCCTGTTCTATACATTATTTCATATGTCTTCTTAATACTTTGTCTAATTGTACATTCATCAACTTTCTTCAATAGTACATACTTTATTCCGAATGGTGCACCAACAACATCATCTATATACATACTTTGAAAGTATTTTCTTAAGAATAGGTCTTGTACATGTATGTGCGCATTTATGAATTGTGGTAGTATTAGATTATCTATTTCTAATCCTGTTATTGATGTCTGTCTTCCTAAACCTACTATTTTTCCATCTTCTATCTCTATCTGAGCTTTATGTACTATCCTTATTGAGCTATCACTATCTTTGTATATTAATGCTTTTGCCTTAACTATCACTCTACTATGACTGTCTTATCTACATATTTAACTTCTCTCAATTGTTTAAGTCTTCTTGCAAGTTTTACAGCTGCTTCGACAGCTCTTCTAGAGTATTCTTCAGCTCTTTCAAGTGCTTGTAGTCTTGTTGCTCCTGGACCTATAATTCCTAGTGTTACAGGTTTTCTAAATTGTATTGATATGTCTAGTAGTTTTCTAGCTGCTTGATTTGCAACAACCTCATCATGTTTAGTCTCTCCCTGTACTACTGCTCCAAGTACTACTACTGCATCAACATCATCTCTTTGAGCAAGCTCATATGCTGCTAGTGGTGTATCAAATGTTCCAGGTACTTTAACTATGTACGCTACTTCTGCTCCAAGAAATTTTGCATGATTTATAGCTTTTTGAAGCATTATGAATGTTATATCATAGTTAAATTCTGAAACTACTATTCCAATCCTAATTTTTTCCATACTCTCTTTCGACTGTTCAAAATGCTTATCAGTGTTACCTAAGATCTTTGGTAACATTTAATTTCTATAACCAAATCTACATGTAGTTATGACTGTTAGAGTTGGTATTGTTGGAGCATCTGGATTTGTTGGTGGTGAACTACTTAGAATATTGTTAAACCATCCTCATGTAGATGTTAGAGTTGCTACAAGTAGAGAATTTAAGGGTGAGTATGTGTTTAGAGTTCATCCACATCTACGTGGTCGTACAATGTTGAAGTTTGTTGAACCAAGCATAGATATAATATCTAGAGAGTGTGATTATGTTTTTCTAGCAGTACCTCATGGTCAAAGTGTTAATCTTGTACCTAAACTACTTGAAGTTGGTATTAAAGTTCTAGATTTAAGTGCTGACTATAGATTGAAAGATCCTGAAGCATATGTCAAATGGTATGGTTGGGAAAAACCTCATCCATATCCTGATATTTTGAAGAAGGCTGTATATGGACTACCTGAAATTCATAGAGATGATATTAGAAATGCTCAACTTGTAGCAGTTCCTGGATGTATGGCAACTGCAGGAATACTATCACTACTACCACTAGTCAAGTATGGTATTATTGAGTTGAGTAGAATTGTCATAGATGTTAAGATTGGTAGTAGTGGTGCAGGTGCACATGCACCAAGACTAGACTTACACTCATATAGAACATACGTTGTAAGACCTTACGAAGTTGTTGAACATAGACATATTGCAGAGATTGAACAAGAATTATCATATGTAGCTAATAGACCTGTACAGGTAGCATTTACACCACATGCAGTAGATATTGTACGTGGTATATTAGCAACATCGCATAGTTGGGCTATAAAGCCAATATCAGAACCTGAATTATGGAAAATATTTAGAGCTGTATATGGTAACGAGCCATTTATAAGAATAGCTAAAGATAAGTCAGGACTTCACAGATATCCAGATGTTAAATATGTCATAGGTAGTAACTACTGTGATGTAGGTTTTGAAATAGATAAGAGAACTGGTAGAATTGTAACATTTGCAGCAATAGACAATCTTATGAAAGGTGCAGCAGGACAGGCAGTACAATGTTTTAACATAATGTTAAAAATTGATGAGAAAACAGCACTAGATATCACACCACTATTCCCAGTGTAGATCAGACAAAGTTTTTTAGATAGATCAAAAACTCTCCACAGCATGGGTTGGGGAGGAGGTGGATGGGGAAGAGGTAGAGGAGGCGGTTGGGGTGGTGGCGGAGGATGGGGTGGAGGTTGGGGTAGAGGACGTGGTGGATGGGGTTGGGCACAGCCAATACCTCAAATGCCAACACTACCTCCACCACCTCCAGGTACTACTCGTGTTGTAGTATCTGTTGAAAATAATGCAGGTCTTGACAGTGTTGTAGGTCCTAGATTTGGTAGATCTCCATACTTTGCTATAGTTGATATTTCTAATGGTAGAGTTGCAAATGTGCAAATAATTCCTAATCCCTGTATAGACATGCCTCATGGTGTTGGTGTAGCTGTAGCACAGTGGATTTTGAGTATAGGTGCTAGATGCGTAATTGGTGCACACTTCGGACCTAACGTTCTCATGGTTCTACAACAGGCAGGTATTAGAGTATGTAATGTTCAGCCAGGTATTAGAGTTCAAGATGCGTTGAAAATATGTGGACTACTATGATAAACTTTTAGACATATCTAAAACTTGTTAAATTGTGATTAGAGAGATAGCAGTAGCAAGTGGTAAAGGTGGTACAGGGAAGACATTCATAGCGTCAAACCTGCTATACTACATATCTAAGTATGTAGATGAGAAATGTGTTGGTGTTGATGCTGATGCAGAAGCACCAGACTTAGCATTAGCACTTGGAGACTACGTTGAGATATATTCTAGAGATGATGTATATGAATCTAAGAAAGCAGTAATAGATTATGAAAAATGTAATCTATGTTTAAACTGCTACAACACATGTAGATTCTATGCAATAAACATAGATTCTCAAGGAAGACCAACAATAGTTGAAGAATATTGTGAAGGATGTGGTGCATGTAGTCTAGTATGTACTTCAGATGCCATAAATTATAGAGTTGTAAAAACAGGAACTGTAATATTTGGAAAAACTAGACATGGACAGAAAGTAGTAACTGCAGATTTAGAAGTTTCAGGTAGAAATACAGGACATCTAGTGTATATTGCTAGAGAAAAAGCAAAATCAATACCTGAATTGAAATATGTGATAATAGATTCAGCACCTGGAATTGGATGTCCTGTAATATCTAGCATTGTAGGTTCAAACCTACTTATAATATGTGTAGAACCAACAGAACAATCATATAATGGTTGTAGAAGATTAATACAGGTAGCACAGATATTGAAAGTAGATTATAGAGTAATTATAAATAAGTATGATATGAATATTGAAATGAGTAATAGAATTGAGAAAGAGATAGGAAATAATGTAATCGGAAGAATACCATATAGTAGAGATATAGTTAAATCATATGCAGATATGATACCTATAATGGCTACAAATTCAAAAATTAGAAAAGATTTAGAAGAAATATTTGAAGAAATTTTGAAACTATGATAATAGCAGTTGCAGGAGGTAAAGGTGGTGTTGGAAAGACAATAATTGCAAGTAATATAGCAATACTACTATCTAGAATTGGAAAAACTATGATAATTGATGCTGATGTTGATAATCCATGTATTGAAAATACATTAAAAGTATTAAATATACAAGTATTGAAGATAGAGGAAGTATATAGATTCAAACCTAGAATAATTATTGAAAAATGTGATCTCTGTAAGAAGTGTGTTGATACATGTCCTGAAAATGCTATAGTGATTATACCACAGATGAGAAATATATTCATAATAGATACACTATGTGCTGGATGTGGATGTTGTAAACTTGTATGTGATAGAGAAGCCATAGTTGAGGATAGGGAAATTGAAGGTACTGTGAAGATCTGTAAAGCGGGAACTATCGATCTAATTGTTGGAGAATTGAAACCAGGAGAAAAGAGGAGCTACATTGTCATGACAAAGATAATTGAAGGTTATAGAGATCTATATAGAAATTATGACTATACAATAATTGATGCACCACCTGGAACAGGTGCTGGAGTATTTTCAATATTGAAAAATAGTGATATTCATATAATAGTTACTGAAGCTACAAGATTAGGTTTTTCAGATTTTATGAAGATAATGAAGTTGAAGATTAGTAAAAATCTAAATCAGAAAACTATAGTTGTCATTAATAAGTATGATCTCAATGTTGAGATTTCTAGAGAAATTGAAAATGAGGCTAGGAAAATTACAAACTACGTAGTCAGGATTCCATACTCTGATAATATTGCTAGAAGTTATATGATTGGAAAACCTATAGTTCTTGAAGATTTACCTGAAAAGAAGTATTTTGAAGATATTACTAAGATTATACTAAGCTAGCTTACTCTTTCTTACCCTCCTTCTTATATCTCTCAATTGCGTCCATTATCATCTTTCTAGCTTCATCAGCACTCTTAAATCCTCTAACCTTAGTCCACTTTCCTGGCTCTAGCTCTTTGTAATGTTCGAAGAAGTGCTTTATCTTGTTTAATATTGCTTCTGGTAGATCATTTACATCCTTAACCTTTGACCATGTTGGGTCAACCTTGTCTATTGGTACTGCAATTATCTTATGATCTACACCTTCCTCATCTTCCATCTCAAGTACTCCAATTGGTCTTACTCTAATTACTGATCCAGGTGCTAGTGAGTAGTTACTTATTACGAGTACGTCTGCTGGATCACCATCAGGCATCAATGTCTGTGGTACTGTACCATAGTTGAATGGGTAGAACATTGCTGTATATAGTACTCTATCAACCATTATTGCTCCAGTATCCTCATCTATTTCATACTTTATGTTTGAGAATGCTGGTATCTCAATAATTACATATATGTCATCTGGTGGATTCTTACCTGGTGGTAGTTTTTCGAAGAGTGTGCTCATCATTATGTAAGTTTCAAAATCATTATTAAAGTATTAAGGTTTAGAGATTTTGTACATTTTTAAAACTTGTTTATATATTTTGCAGATATAGTACTTAAATATCTGATATAGTTAGTACATCTCCATGGTTAAAGGATACTTAAGATGGCTTGGACATGCAGCATTTGAATTAAATATATATGGAAAAACTATACTCATAGATCCATGGATTACTAATCCAAAATCTCCAATAACTTTAGAAGATTTGAAGAATGTAGATTTCATATTAGTGACTCATGACCATGCTGATCATCTTGGTGAGACTGTAGAGATAGCTAAGAAGACTAATGCAACTGTTGTTGGAGTATATGAGTTAACACTCTACATCTCTGAGCAAGGTGTTAAGAATACTATACCTCTAAATGTTGGTGGCTCTATAAAACTTACAAGTGAGATTGAAGTCTTTGCAGTACCTGCAGTACATAGCTCAGGTAGGGGTGTTCCTGTTGGGTATGTCATAACTACTCCAGACGTAACAATATACCATGCTGGTGATACAGGACTCTTCTCAGATATGGAATTGATAGGTAGGTTATTCAATATCGATATAGCTCTACTGCCTATAGGTGGTATATTTACAATGAGTCCTAGAGAAGCAGCAATAGCTGTAACATTACTAAGACCTAGATATGTAATACCAATGCACTATAATACATTTCCAGAAATTAGACAAGATCCAGAATACTTCAAAGATCTTGTGGAGAGAGTAGCTCCACATGTTAAAGTATTAATAATAAATCCAGGCGATAAAATCGATATACCTCTAAAAATTTAACTTAATAAAATTTAGAATAGTGGTATACTCAACTTCTCACTCACTATAAGATCTGTAAGTCTCACAATATTGTCAAGCTCTTCTTTAACAATACTTTCAATCTCATTTCTCATCTCACCTGTAATTTCCTGTTTTGGAGTTATTACATCTACACTAACACTTAAAGGCTCATTTATAGGTCTACCAATCTGACTTAGAAGATATACATGAACTTCCTCAATATCACGAACTTCTTCATATATCTTATCTGCAATCATGTTTGCAAGTATGTTATATAGTTTTCCAATATGGTTAACAGGATTCTTACCTGCAGCAGCCTCCATACTCATTGGTCTCATAGGCGTTATCAATCCTCTAACTCTATTACCTCTACCTGTACATCCATCATCACCACACTCTGCAGATGTTCCTGTTATTGTTAGATAGTATATTCCATGATCAGGATCGTCTGCAGTATTTACATAAACTTCAACATCAAGCTCAGGAACCACCTTACTAGCATAATCTTCTATATGTCTCTTAATTTCCTCCTTAAGATTTAGATATTCATCTTTATCACGTACATGTCTACTAATTAATGCACATGCAACTGTCAGTAGTACCTTACTGCCCTGTCTAAATGCCATAACTTTAACATCTTCACCTGCTGCTGGAATCTTCATCTTAAATTCTCTAGAATTTATCAATCTCTCAACACCGTATACCAATCTCTCTGTTGGTGTTAGTGGTGCTATACCTACACCAAGACTAGTATCATTTGCATGTGGTACTCTTCTAGTTAAACCCTTCTTAAATAGACCAACTAGATCTACACTACCTGAGCCTAATGCACATTCAATAATTACATGATTTTCAGGATCTAGATATCTGAAGTTTTGTTGAATCCACTTCTTAGCTGATGATACTATAATCTCCTCAACAGGTACAATATCAATCTCCTTCTTACCATTACGCTCAAGCTCTACTGTCATTGTTACTCTACCAGCAATTATGATCCTTATAGGTCTAATTATCTCGCCACCACCAAACTCTGGCTTAGCTTGACCACCAACAACTAGTACTTTATCAACATTGTGGTGAAGTATTGTACCATACTTCTCTCTATAGTATTTACATAATCCGAGACTTGCAGCTTCAGCAACAGCATCAGCAATATAGTCAGGATGTCCAGTACCTTTCCTCTCTACAAATTCTACATCTCTCTTATATACAGGTATTGAGTCTATCTTAGTTATTGATATGGTTGTCATCGCACTACCCTAATACTACATCTGTTGTTGATATGAAGAGTATCTGATTACCTCTAATATAGACTCTACCATATTTAACAACAGTTTGACTAGTTTTAGGATCTATCTCTTCAGCATCATCAAGAACAACATTCATACAGCTATCATATGCAGTTAATATTCCTCTTATAGCCTTGTTATTTTTCAACCTTATAATCACATTCTTACCTAGCAGCTTTTGAAATATTTTTAGAGGTTGTATCATCTGAGCTGTGGACATTACAAATTCAACTATCCTAACCATTATTTAACATTACGCTATTCATCAAGACTTTGAGAGTACTCCATGAGAATGTTTTTTAAGTAGGTATAAAAAGTAGGCTCAATACGTATATAAGTCCTTAACTCTCAAAGCTTTAAAAACCCAGAGAAAGATTTAAAAAGGGTTGAATAGATAAAAATTATGGGTGGGAGTTCATGACAAGAAAAGTAAAGGCTATCGCCCTAATAGTAGCAGGAGCAATATTAACAGCACTACCTGAACCAATAACAACACCAATAGGAATAGCACTGATAAGCAAGGGGATAAAAATGCTTAAAGGAGCTCTAGAAGAGAGAGAAGTTAAAAAAGAGGATTTAAAAGAGGAAATTTAAATTTTTCCAATAATAACATCCATATTCTCAACATTTACAATATAGCATTAATATTTAACATAGCTTGATATAGATGTGAAAAATGTAGTTAAACTTGGACATACACCAGATCCTGATGATGCATTTCTAACATATGCAATAGTTAAGAATAAGATAGGTTTAAAAGATGTAGATATAGTAGAGGTAGTACTAGATATAGAAACTTTAAATAAATTAGTAATATTGAAAAAACTTGAAATATCTGCAATTAGTGTAGCGACATACCTACTAGTTTCTAAAGATTACATAATAATTCCATATGGAGCAAGTGTTGGATATAGTTATGGTCCAAAATTAATCATAAATAGAAGATATGTAGATAGAGGAAAGATTACTGTAGCTGTTCCTGGTCTCTATACAACAGCTAGAGTATTAACAGAAGCATATCTAAGAGAAAATGGTAGGGAGTATGAGATAGTTGATGTACAATTCGATAAAATATTAACATTATTAAATAATGATGTTGTTGAATGTGGAGTTTTAATACATGAAGAACAGATACTAGATATTGGAGATAGATACATTAAAATTGATCTAGGAGAGTGGTGGTTTAATAAATTTAAACTACCAATACCGTTAGGAATAAATGTAATTCGTAGAGATGTTGATAATAATATAGTTCAAACAATTGTTGAAGCATTTAGAAAATCTATAGAGTATGCATATAAGAATATTGATGAAGTATTAACATACTCTCTAAACTTCTCAAGAATAAGAGATAGAGATAAAGTACTTAACTTCATAAAAATGTATGTAAATGATAGAGAATTAAACTATAGATCAGATGAGATTAAATCTATAGAAAAACTACATGAAATATGTAGAGATTACAGAATAGAACCATTCTATAAACATTATTTAGATATTAAGATTGCAACAATTTAAATTTAATAATTTAAGTTCAAAAATGATCGATTCATAGATATCATCAATATCTAGTATGTATATAAGATTTCTTGAGAAGTATGTATATATTAAATCTTTTGGGAGAGTTTTAGATAGGTAGTGAGAACTTCTACATTCTATATCATCTATCCAATACTTATGTCTTAACATAGTTTCAATATCTTCAACAACTTTTCTAACATTACTATAATCTCTATATATTAGTATTGAAAATATGAGTGGTCTTTTAAATATTCTATACCAAACGTCTCCAATATCAACTATTTCATAATATTTTAAATATGCTTCAAGTGCCATATCTCCAATTAGTAATGTTGGTCTTCTATTTAATACATGTTCTATATTGTCTTTAGATATCTTTATATTTTCTATATCTATACTCCTATTTAATATTCTTTTGAATAGTATATCTATAATCTTGATAGATACTGAAGATTCCTCTATTGCATATATCTTATCTATAGCTTCAATATTTATAGGCTCTTTATAGAATATTCCAACACTTCTTACAGGTCCTCTACATGCAATACATATGTTTGATACTGTATAATCATATTTACATATTTTGCATATGGATGTTATGGGTATCATACATATGTGAGGCTTAATGTTCTTAACTATGTCTAATGTATCTCTTGGTGTTGTCTCTATTATCTTCACATCTTTCATATCTTTAAAAAATATTCTAAATGGTTCACAGTTGAAGTATTTGAATATTTGTACTATCATTACTATAAGACCCTTATAATATTTCCAAATGAATCTCTTAATACAGGTTGTTTTCCTGTCTCTCTTATTAGTTTAGTTAATTCCTCTATAGATGTTGTCTCTAGTCTACCTGTCTCTCTAAATACTTTCTCATTTATCATTGTTCCAACTAGATCATTTGCACCTGACCTGATAGCAATTTGAGCTAGTTTTTTACCAATAGATATCCAGTATGCTGATATATTTCTCACATAGTCTCTCAATATTATTCTTGATATCGCTATTACTCTAAGTACATATTCGCTAGAACATTCAGACTTTACTAAACCTCTCCTATACAATTCTGTGTTTTGTGGATTGTATTTTAATGGTATAAATGTTATTATAGATCTAGTCTTTTCTTGAAATTCTCTAATTTTCAATAGATGTTCAATTATGTGTTCAGGTCTTTCTACATGTCCAAATAGCATTGTTGCATTTGTAAGTACGTTATGTTTTGAAGCTATATATGCAATATTAAACCACTCCTCTGCAGATATTTTATTTGGAGTTATTATCTTTCTAATATCTCTATTATATATTTCTAGACAACCACCACTAAGTATGTCTAATCCAGCATTTCTCAATCTATCAATAACTTCTTCATATGACATTCTCCAAATTTTTGAATAATAAGCAATTTCACAACATGTTAAACCTTTTATAGTTATTTTAGGAACTCTACTCTTTATTAGTTTAAACATCTTTTCAAAATATTCTATATCTAACTCAGGATTTAGACCGCCATTGAGATGAACTTCAGATACTCTATATTTTAAATATGCATCTTCAACAATCTTACAAACTTCTTCAGGAGTTAATGTATATGCATCTTTATCATTGAATGATCTAGAGAATGCACATATTGGACATCTTGCAACACATATATTTGTGTAGTTCACAACTACGTTATTTACAAATGATACATAATTTCCACAGTATTTAGAACATAGCTTATCTGCAAGTGAGAGTAGTTCATGTAGAGGCAGTTCAGTAAACATGTAGAGATAGTCTCGATAGTTCAACTCTTCAATGCTTAATCTTGTCACGATCCTCAAGTGTAGACAGATCTGAGCTTTTAAATATGTACGTTCTAATACATATAGTGAATGTAGAAGAATTAGAAAGACCGAGATATGATGGAGAAAGTATTGTAAATATACCAAACTCAATATTGAGAATATTTGGAATACCTGTAAGATTTAAATCTCTTAAAAAAGAAATATATTCACAAATACAGACAGAAAAAATACTACTAATACTTATAGATGGATTAAGGCTTGATATAGTTAGAGAAGTACTGTCTGAACATGAAGACTTGAAGAAGCTTTATAAAAACATGTATATAATAACATCAACATTTCCATCAACAACACCTACAGCATTAGTATCAATAAGCATGGGACAACCTCCAGGAATTCATGGTATTTTGGGAACAGTAATCTATGTTAGAGAGGTTGGACTTATAATAAATACATTAAATCTAAGTCCACACTTTAGATCTGAAGAAAGAGATTCACTATTTAGGATGGGTATAGATTTAACAAAAATATTACCAACAGAATACACAATATTTGAAGAGTTGTCTGAAAATGGTGTTAGAAGTTTAACATTAATACCTAAAGGATTGAGAAGTGGTATAAGTAGAATAATTTATAGAGGTTCAGAAATTCAGGAATATGCATATCTGACAGAGGCAATAATAGAAGGTTTGAGATTTCTAGAGATGAATGATAGAGCACTTGTATACATATACAATCCAGCACCAGATGAGATTGCACATAAGAGAGGTGTAGATTCAGAACACTATAGAGAAACTGTGGTAGAGATGTTTAGACTAATTATGAAGTGTATTGAAAAGAGAGTCAGAGTACCTATAACTTTAATATTAACTACAGATCATGGTCTAATTAATACAGATGAGAGAGATTATATAGAAATGAATAAATTTGAAAAATTAATATCAAGATTAGCAGCACCACCCTATGGTGAATCTAGAGCTTCATTTCTAATAACTAGAGAAGAGTTAGAAAATTGTGAAGATTTAAACTATATACTTGACAACGGATTTATACTAATTAGGAAGAATGATAAAATGATGATTGATTTATTAGGATGTGATGATATTACAAAAGCTAAAAATGTTGGAGATTATCTACTAGTATCAACATCATCAAAATGTTTAAGATATAGCTATAATCTACAGGAACGTGAGAGAGAAGTTCTACATGCAATGCACGGATCTATAACACCTGAAGAGTTAAATATACCTCTCATAATATTGAACTTCTAACTCAAATACTACTACTAAACTTACTCCTAATTATATCAACCCAAACATTATCCTTTATAAAGCTAGGTATATCACATTCTTTAACATTTCCCACTTCTGAACTAACATCATGTCTATAATTATTCGAAATTTCATTTATAGTTAATCTACTACCTATACTATCAACTACTTTCAATAATGTTGAATTTATACTTTCTAAAACATTTATTAACATATTCATCTTCTCTTCAATTTTATTAAGTATAAGTTCAAGTATTTGAGTTGTAGTTTTCATGATATCATCATTGAGAACTCTATCCTTACTCTCAAATTCATTACTATTCTTAATGTATTGTGGTATTGTGTATGGTAAGTTTATTGATAATGATATTTTAAATGATAATACCTTGCTATATGTCATATTTTTAACATCTACTCTACTAGTACTCTCTCTAGTTCTCTCCTGTACATACTCTCTATCATCTCTATTACCTTCTCTGTTGTTATTATTATTTCTACTATTTTGATCTTTTAGAAATGCTGATCTATATTTTGATATTGCTTTATATACTGTATTTATTGAAAGACCTAAAATTTCGGCAATTTCTTTAGGTTTCTTTCCCTGTTCGAAGTATAGTTTACCAACTTCAATTTCTGTCTTGGATAGTTTTATAGACACGTTAGGTAAATTACTTACTAGCTTTATAAGCAGTGTATGGTAAGTAGCTTAGTATATATCCTATAATAGTTTTCTAGCTATTGTAAGTATGTTTCTTGCTAGTTCTCTCTTATGTATATTTTCAAACTTTCTTATTACTCCATTTCTATCTATGAGCAATACTGTATCTTTCTCAGTTTCAAAACCTAGACCTTTAGAAACGTCATGTGCTATTACCATGTCTAGATCTAGGTCAAACATCCTTACTAGACTTCTCTTAACTAGATCTCTTTCTTCAACATTCCACTCAGCTTTGAATGCAATTTTCAATTTTACATTATCTGCAGCCTCTATTACTTTTGGAGCTTTTCTTAATTTTAATTCAATAGAATCTACAACATCACTATCAATCTTTTTATCAAATCTAGTCTCAAGTTCATAGTCTAGTGGTGCTGCTGTAAATATTGCAATATCAATTTTAACATTTCTACATATTTCACGAACTGTATTATACATATCTCTAGTTGTCTTAACTCTATATATATGTACATTGTATACATCTTTAATTAAATCTTCACACTTCTTTGATATATATCCACATACCAGGTATACCTCAGCACCTCTACATGATGCTTCTCTAGCAAAGTATATACCTGTAAGTCCACTACTCGGTGTAGATATGTATTTTATAGGATCAATATACTCTCTTGTAGAACCTGCAGTTATTAAAATTTTCAAATTTTCAAGATCAGGTTGAGCTGATAAATCTATAATTTTCTCAATAACTCTCTCAGGACTTGGAAGTTTTGCCTTATCTTCAACAATGTCAGGTTCTATAATATGTATATTTGATATTATTTTTAATTCTCTCAATACTTTCCTAGTTATAGCATTATTCCATAATGAGATATTCATTGCAGGTACAATCAACACTTTCTTATTAAATCCTAGACAGGACAATGCACATAGTGTTACTGGTGTATCACATATTCCAGAAGCTATCTTACTCATAGTATTTAATGTACATGGATATATGCAGTATATATTACACCAATCTGCAAATTCTATATGTAATGCTCTCCCTCTTTCACAATTAGGGTAGTATACATCATTATTAGAAGCCCATTTAAGTAAGTCTAAAGTTACAAATCTTAACCCACTTCTAGATACTACAAATCTAACATTAGCTCCATGCTTTCTAGCTATTCTACATAGATCAACCGCTCTATATGCAGAACAGCTACCTGAAATTCCTATAAGTATGTTCGTATTTGATAATAAATTACTTAACCTCTCAATTTTCTCAACATGCACACTATGTAGTTAGTAATGATGTTTATAACATTTTAGGTATTTTAATTCCAGGTCTAACTTTCCAGAATTTATATAACATCTTACCAATTTTAACAAGACCTTCATATGTCATTTTCTTAATTTCAGAACTACTCTCTTTACTTATTGGATCGTAGTATGGCTTTTCTATATTTAACAGACCTGCTAGAAAGTTTGAAAATGCTTTCTCAATAGATTTTTTAGAAGATACACATTCTATCAAGATTATCAACTTTTTAATATATATTGACTGTAATAACATAGATAACATTTTACCAACATCATATATAGCATCACAAGATATCATAAATTCTCCAATAAGATCTTCTCTATATATGTCTAATCCAAGTAAGAAAATTAATACTTCAGGATTGTATCTTTGAACTATTCTAAATGCGTAGTCTAATGTTGGAATTAAAATATCATCTCTAGAACCTGGAGGTATTATTATTGGAAGAACTTTCCATGGATTTTTCTTAATTCTCCTATATATTTTAGTATCAATATCACTCATACTGCATATTGATATGAAGAATATTTCTCTACCAAGATCTCTCTCATACATAACCTCATCATGAATACCAATACCATAATGAACATCTAGAGATACTATACATGTCTTACCATTAAGCTTCTTAGCTATGTATGTTGTTAATGAAAATATGCTACACTTTCTTAAGAATGTTCTACCTGCCCATAAGTCTGGTGGATATGCGATACTTAGTACAATGTTTGTATCACTATTCAATATTGAGTAAACTTGACTATATATTATCGACATGTACTTCTTGAAGTATTGTCTAGATTTTGCAGATATGTATAGATCTTCAGAATGAACTTCAGTGTATAGATTTCTTAATATTTTTAAATCTTGTTCTTCAACATTTTCAATCTTCTTAATATTTAATTCAACATTTTTAAACGATCTTACCTTAAGTATTGATTCTTCAAACCAGGATATCTTTGGTCTACTAGATATTATGTATGGTAAGTCTAGATTATCTAAATCTGATGGTAAGACTATACTAATACTCATAATTTCATACTACATAGTGATGACTCAATCTTACCCTTATATATTTCTGTAAGCTTATCTACAAGTCTAGATGTTGTATAGCTTAGTAAGAATTCTCTAGCTCTTTCTCTAGCATTCTTACTCATCTCATCTCTAACATCAGGATGGTCTAGTAGATATTCTACACGTTTAGCAGCTCCATCAATATCTTCAGGACCGTTTACGTGAAATCCATCAATTCCATCTCTAACAACCCATCTCTGACCATATACTGCAGATGTTATTATTGGTACACCACCATACATAAACTCTATCTGTGTTAATCCTAGAGCTTCCATCTTACTCATTATGATGTTTAGGTAGCTCTCTTTGATTAGCTTAATCTTATCAATATCATCTAACTCACCTGTAATTGTAACATTTGGAAGATCTTTACTTTCTTCAACAACATCTCTCCACTGATTACCAGGTCTTCCAGCAATTACGAAATGTACATCTTTTCTATGTTTTAACTTTCTAGCAACTTTAACTACAGCTAGTGGATTTTTCCTCTTCTCAACTGTTCCAAGGTATGATACTATTTTAACATTTTCAGGAATACCAAACTTCTTTCTAAAATCTGAAGAATCTATCTCTTCAAGCTTCTTAACTTCATCATCATCAACACCTGTAGGGTAGATAAATATCTGATCTTTCTTAGCACCCATCATTATCATATCCATAGCCTCTATAGGTGTTACACATAGTATTAGATCTGCAACATTGAAAATTATTGGAAGAATAAGTCTATTCCACGCAATTCTATAAGACCTCTCATATACTCCATAGTATGTTGGATCTGGAGGTTGATAATGACTCATATGACAGAAAATGAAATCTCTACAAGAGCCAGATAGTATTGATTCAGTTCTTCTCCACTGAACAAATTTTGCAACATCTTCAGGACCATTCCAAAGTGTTGAGTGTGTTATTAATGTGTTTATATTAAACTTATCAACAATCTCTATTAAAGCATGTATAAAGTCTTTAAACATTATTCTTCTAGGAGGCCAATTTACTGAATATGCCTTAACTCTTATAGTTGGAAGTTTTATATATGGGTCAGATTCAAAATAGATATAATTCCTATCTTCAAATTCTCCATCCTTAATTATAGGCTCATTATCATGATAGTTACTAGTTATCAAATATGCATCACATCCAAGACGTCTAAGCCACTTAACCATTCTCTGAGCTGCAAGTTCCTGTCCTTTTGAGTTGCTAGTTTGATACATTATTACTCCAATTGATAAATTCATAAATTATCTACAACATTTTAATTATAGGGTTTATATATTCTTACCCATGAATATGTTAATTATTATTTTTCATAACTGCAATACAATTCACAAATATGAGACATATGTAAAATATTAGAAACATGTATAACATATCTGTAATCTTGAATAGTCATACTTCAGACTTAGCTAGCTTATAAATTATCTAAGTCTACTATTGTTAGGTAGCATGTGAAGATTGAAGAATTACCAATATCTGATAAATTGAAGAAGTTGATTATTGAGGAGAGAGGGATAGTAGAACTATATCCTCCTCAAGCTGATGCTATACGTGCAGGTATTTTAAATGGTGAAAATGTTGTTTTAGCAACATCAACAGCAACAGGAAAGACATTTATTGCAGAGTTAGTGCTAGTTCATTCAGTATTATCGAGAAGATGTAAAGGCGTTCTTTTAGTACCACTAAAAGCTTTAGCACATGAGAAATGTGAAGATTTGAAAATATATGAAAAGCTTGGTATAAAGATTGCTGTAACAACAGGAGATTACGAATCTCAAGATACGTGGCTTGAGAAATATGACATAATTGTAGCTACATATGAAAAATTTGATAGTCTTCTTAGACATAGAGCATCATGGTTGAAAGATGTTGATGTTGTAGTTATAGATGAGATACACTACATATCTGATGATAAGAGAGGACCTATAATTGAGTCTATTATTGCAAAGTTGAGAATGTTGAATATGAATCCTCAAATTGTAGCTTTAAGTGCTACAATTGATAATGCTGAAGAGATTGCTGAGTGGCTAGATGCTAGACTTGTAAGATCTAGTTGGAGACCTGTAAAACTTAGAGAGGGAGTGTATTATGATGGTACGATATATTTTAAAGATGGTGAAAATGTCAGTGTTAGAAAGATTAGAGATCCTGTAACTGACTTAGTGATTGATGTTCTTGAAGATGAAGGTCAAGCATTAGTATTTACTAACTCTAGAGCAAACACTGTAAAACTTGCAAATAGTATTGCACAGTTCATAGCTAGTTATAGTAAGAGATTGATAGATGTTGATGAAACTTTGAAAGTGTGTTCTAAAATTGATGAAGTTTCATCATCTAGACTCATAGCTGAAGAATTGAAGAGAGTTGTTAAGTATGGTGTAGCATTTCATCATGCTGGTCTTGAACATGATGTTAGGAAGGTTATAGAGAGAGCATTTAGAGATAGAATTTTGAAAGTTGTTATAGCTACAACAACACTTGCAGCAGGTGTTAATCTTCCAGCTAGGAGAGTAATAATTCATGACTATAGAAGATATGAACCAGGTATAGGGTATGAACCAATACCAGTATCAGAGTATAAGCAGATGGCTGGAAGAGCAGGAAGACCTAGATTAGACCCATATGGTGAAGCTATTCTGATAGCTAGGAGAGAAGACGAGATTGAGAAATTGATGGATTTCTACATAAATTCAAATCCTGAACCTGTAATTTCAAAATTTTACAACGATAAAGCACTATCAACACACATATTAGCAGCAATTGCAGGTAGATATGTTGAAAATATTGAAGATATTTTAAAATTTGTAGAATATACACTAGCAGCAAAACAGAAAAATCTAACTAGTGGTATATCATTAAGATTTCTAAAGGATAGAATTGAAAGGATTGTAAAGATGTTAGAAGATAGTGAATTAATAATTAATAAAGATGGTAAAATTAGACCAACAAAACTTGGATTAACAGCAGCATTAAACTATCTAGATCCAGAAACTGCTAAACTATTTATAACAGGTATAAAGAATATAAGAAGTAATGTAGATATAGCATATCTATATGTTGTTATAAAATCTAGTGAAGTTCCAAAATTACGAATTAAGAAGAATGAAGTTGAAAAATATATTTCAATATTGAAAGATTGGCATAAGATATTGCCATTTAATGTAGATATGGATGAGTTAGATAGAGATGAGATTAATCCAATATTAGAAGAATTGAAAACTCTATGCATGATACTTGACTGGATATCTGAATATCCTGAAGATACTATAGTAATGAAGTATGAAGTTGGACCTGGAGATTTAAGAATGTACTCAGATACTCTAGAATGGTTATTGTCAGCTGCAAGTCAGCTAGCTAAGGTATTGGGATTGAAAGATGTTGCAGAGAGATTTGAAATATTGAGAATTAGAGTTAGATATGGTATCAAGACAGAACTTGTAGAACTTGTACAAATTGAAGGTATTGGTAGAGCTAGAGCAAGGGCACTCTACGATGCAGGATTTAGAACTGTTGAAGATATAGCAATGTCAGATCCTAGAGAAATCTCTAGAAGAGTTAGAGGTATTGGTGAAAAACTTGCTAAATTGATAGTAGAGTCTGCTAGAGAATTACTAAAGAGAGGTTATATAAAAATACCAAGAGAGTATATAGATATTCAAATATCTAAAAGTGATAATGTGAAGATTGAGGATAAAACAAAAAGAAGAACAATACTAGATTACTTCAATGAAATTTAACATACTTGGACTAGGTGGATGGATATCACATCCTGCCTTAGATACAGTATCCATAGTTGTAGAGATTGAAAATTTTAAAATATTGATAGATTGTGGAGAAGCAATATTGAAAAGATTGCATACTGCAGGTCTCAATATTGAAGATATAGATATACTAGTAGTGACTCATAGTCATGGAGATCATTCATTAGGATTTCCAAGTATAGTATTGTGGTCTGCATATAGACAGAAGAAGATTAAATTAATAACACTTGAAGACACTTATAAAGATCTATTAAAACTTCTTGAAGCAACACATATAGAACATCATAAAGATACTATTGAGTCAATATGTATAAAATCTGCTAAAGAACCTGTAGAAATATTCTCAAATGAGAAGGTGAGAATTAAAGTTGTTGAAGTAGATCATACAATACCATGTATAGCAATTAGAGTAGAAGATACTCATGGTAGATCCATTGTCTATAGTGGAGATACAAGACCTTGTGAAAGTATTGTAAAGTTAGCAAAGAACTGTGATGTATTGATATATGAAACATCTACAAAAAATTTAAAATGTAGAGAACATGGTCATTCAACAGTTGATGATAGTCTTGAAATAGCATTGAAATGTGGATGTAAAATTCTAATACCAATACACTACTACACAACTTTCGACATAGTGTATAAAATTCGTGATGATAATGGTGTTAATGTGTTAATACCTACACAATATGTTTGGTATGATGTTGATAAATTGTTAGAATCTATATAGGTCTTACTGATACATTCATGCTAAATTTTGTAGGTATTTGTCTTCTAACTTCACTAATAACTTTATCAAATACTTGTGTAGGTGTTAACAATATTACTCTATCAATAATGTTTAATCTCAATAATTTTGAAATTTTCTTAAGAGTTTTTGATAATATTGTTGGCATTATTGTTGCAGATTTTCTAATCTTCTTAACACCTATCTTTGAAAAACCTACTAGGAATAAGTCGAAGACTGTGCTATATTCTATATGATTTCTTAAAGCTAGGTAACCTCTATCAACATATTTTCTCCATATTTCATATAGAGTTTCTTCATATATATTACATCTCATATTTATTCTATATCTAGCATGTTTGTGAAAGTAGTATTCTAAGTCATTTATGTCTAATATATTTAACAACTTATTATTCTTCCATGACAATCTATCAATCTCTAGAAAGTATGCATTTAGACCTGTAGATTTAAGTCTACTCCATATATGGTATGCTACTTTATCATTTCTATTTGTTGTTAATATTAGAGGTAGGTACTTACCATATTGTTCAAGAACTAGATCTACTAAAACGCCATTAACAATAGGTTTAAAATGTACTGAATATCCTACTTTTGATAAATATTTACCTATTAGGAAATGTATTTGACGTTCTATTTGACCCCAACCTAGCATCTTCTCATACTTTCTAACATTTTCATAATATGTTCTATTTAGATCGGGTATTACTATCTGTGTGATATATCTTTCTAAAAATTCTCTACTAATCTTCAACTCCTGTATCTCTGATAGTATATTTTGTAGAATTGATCTCGGTATATCATCAAGCTTTATACTATACTTCTCTTCTAGTACTGTTAATATTGTTGTTAAAGCTTCTTGAATAGATATGTCACTCCTCATTGCTACTACTTTCAGGTTTTCTCATGTAGACATGTTTTAAAAAGATATCTATCTGAAAATTTCAGAAAGTAGGTGTTCCATTATCGGTATAATTATCCTCTCGATAGCAAGTTCGACAGCATCTGGAGATCCAGGTAGGCAGAATACTGCACATTCATCACATATGTATGCTCCAGCTCTACTCATTATAGCATGAATACCAATTCTCTCTTCACTTAACCTTCTGAAGAGTTCTCCAAATCCTGGAAGTTCTCTACATATAGAAGAGACTGCATCTACAGTTCTATCTCTTTTAGAAGGTCCTGTACCTCCAATAGTAATTATTATATTTGCGTTAAATGTTTTTGATAATACCTTTATATACGCTCTTACTATATCTTCATCATTTGGAATATATATTGGATTGTAAACTTTTATATTATTCTTCTTAAATATCTCGTATGCTTTTCTACCACTCTCATCTTCAATATTTGACGATTCTATAAGCATTCTAAATCTAGAATTACTAACTACGAGTATTGCAACTCTCGGCTCAACCTTAACAATCTCATGTCTTGGTTTAAACATTTAGATCATTAAGAAATCTCTAGTTATCTTAAAAATTCTGTCAATCAGCTACTTACTAATGGAAATTCCATGTAGAGTAAATGCAATATTTATGGACTATGATGGAACTATAGCACCTGTCGATGTGTCTAGAGAAGAGTCTAGAGTATTTCCAGAAGTTGAGAGTGTTCTAGTAGAATTGTCAAAATATATACCACTCGCAATTGTAACAACAAAATCTTTCGCATTTATAAAACCAAGAACAGAAAAATTTGCACATGCATGGGCATGTTCTAATGGTGTTGAGATAGTATTGAAAGATGGTAGGAGAATAGTTCCCTGTGATGTATATGAAAGAGAGAGATTTATGAAAGAAATTGTAACATATGCAAGAGAGAAATTACAAAACTATGATGTTATATTTGAAGAGAAGTGGGCAGGTACAACACTTGTAGGATTGTGTATTGATTGGAGAATATCTAAAAATCCACCACCAAGACATATTATTGATGATATTATTTCAAAAGCTTTAGAGAAGGGTTTGAAAGTTATTAAATATGAAGGTCACCCATTCATAGACATCTTCAGTGCTGCATATGATAAAGCATTTGCAGTTGAAGCATTGAAGAGACTTATGAATATTGAAGAACCAATAATGTATCTTGGAGATTCTGAAAATGATAATCCAGCCTTTGAAATAGTTTCAGTTCCTGTAGCAGTAATACATGAGAGAAATAGGAATTCACCACTTAAAGCTAAGTATAGAATTGAGCAAAGAGATTTACCAAAACTTCTAAGACAGGTATTGGACTGTGTTAGAAAGTAAGTGCTTTATATAGTGTTGAAACGTCTTTAATATCTTCAATATTTTTAACAATATTAACTATCTCATTAATCCTATCTCTAGAGTAGTATTGTTTTGAAAGTTTTATAAATTTATACTTGACATCTTCAAAAGACATAGGATTCTTAGGATGTCCTAATGGATAGTCAATTCTACATTCAGCTTCTCTACCATCTTTTAATCTAACTCTAACCTTATTTGGTATTGCTTCAGGATATGTTCTATCAATATCAGGATCTACATATATCTTAATCTTCTTCATTAAACTTAATATTTGAGGATCTCTAATCTTCTCAAATTCATAATGCTCAAGCCAGACTTCACCATATATGAGTGATGTTGCTACAATCCATGGTAAACTATGATCTGCAGTCTCCTTAGTTTTTGGATCCCACTTCTCTGGATCTTTAACAATAATCTCATAACCAACTCTAAATGTTCCAACTTCAATAAAGTCAACATCATCTACTGTGAAATTTCCAAGTTTACTTCTAATAACTTGACAAGCTTCTACAGCAGTTTGTGAATGTATTTCTACAGGATAGTGTTTTATTATTGTTTCACATACTTTGTATGGTTTTGGTATATTTTCTAGATCTTTTATAGGTTTTTCATCAATTTCATTATTTAATAGTTGTTTTATAAAAGCCATCTCACCTCTAAATGGCTTATCAGGACCTGTAATACCTGATTCTGCAAGTATGCATGAATATACTGCATGTTTTACAGCATCAGCTGTTGCAAATGCTTTCCAATTACTAAGTTCTCCAACTCTAGATTGTCTCATTGCTGCATGTGCACATGCAGCGATAGATAGAGCTTCACTAAGCTTCTTCTCATCTAGGTGAAGTAATTTTCCTACTGAGAGAGATGTTGCAATCGTAATATAGTTAACATGATCCCAACCATGAATTCTCAAACTTCCAAAATCACATAATCTACAGCCAATCTCATATGCAAGTGCTATACTTGTTATGAAAGTTTTACCATCTACATGTTTCATAGATGCTATAGCTAGTAATGTACCAATCATATCACTTGGATGTAATGGCTCTTTTGATAGATATGTATCATTAAAATCTAGATATCTAACCATTCCAGTATTTAGAAAACAAGTCCACTCAATTGGTATTGATGTAGTACTAAACATGTATGGATAACATAGAGCATTACTACATGAAAATTTTTCAACAAGTCTCCTAACTTTAACTATTGGATCTGCAAAATATGATGGTACTGCAACACCAATACTATCTAATATTCTAAGCTTTATCTCATTAATAGTCTTATCAGGAATATCGTCATATTCTAGCTCAATTGCATACTTTACAAGTATTTTTGTAATATCATCTTTCATAGGTTGATGTATCTAATTGATAAGAGAGATAAACTTTACCTAGAAGGTTAAAATTTGACATTTAGATTAGCCTGTACTCTCCCGTAGAATATCTCTATACAATCTTAACCATGTATATATACTTTCACCACCTGCAACAACCTTACTCTTCATCAATCTATAAGCACTAGTGTACTTCTTAAATACTAGATATGCATAGTATGCATTCAATTTAGCACGAATAACATTAGTCCTGTTACTGGTAGCTTGAAGTAGTGCTATGTGATAAGCATATCTCTCCTTCTTATTAGTAGAGGAAGAATCCCAAGCATTTACAAGCTTCTCTAAGAAGTTTATGAACTCGTCAATATGAGAGTCGTATGGCTGCTTAACATTCTTCTGTAAAATCTCTCTAATATACTCCTTCCAATCTTTCTCTGCACTAGAGGTTGACATTGATCAATAATTGAAAGTATAAGCTTAAAAGCTTTACCATAAACAAGAAACACAAGATGATGAACACCGCCCTCACAGATACCATGAAGAACCACGCAAACACTGAAAGAAACATGTAGATACTAACTGTAAAATAGTTAGGAAGACACAAATACTCAGACTAGGCTGAAATCTTCATTTCATCTGCATCGCCTGGGCTCATCACTGTTATAGTTAAGTCCGACTTCAAGATATATCTCTTTTGTGATTGAGAAGAAGATCAATGATATTAGATTAGAAATCTCTAAACTAATAGAGAAGTTTCACATACCATGCCTATCTATTGGAATACTATCTAAAGATGTTGAATATTTTCTAAATTTTGGATTTAAAGATTTAGAGAAGTGTAAACCAGTTAATGAATATACACTATTCTGTATAGCATCTATAACTAAAATGTTCGCATCATTATTAACATTAAAGATTCAAGAACTTGGAAAATTGAGTATTTATGATAAAATTTCAAAGTATATACAATTAAAATGTCTAGAAGATGTAACTATTGAAAATCTACTATCACATACATCAGGAATACCAGCAATATGCTATGCTGAAAATGTTATAAATAACATTATTAAAAGAAGATCAACTCCATATACAGATATTGAAAATGTTATAAATCTATTTAACATAGTTTCAAGATATTATAAACCAGGTGAGAAGTTTCTATATTTAAATGAGGGTTACCTAGTAGTTGAGAAAATTCTAGAGAAAGTATGTAATGAAGATTTTGAGAAATTAATGAGAAAATACATATTAGATCCATTAGATATGTCTAGAACAGGTTTTAAATTAGATAACTTAGAAGATATAGCAACACCATACCTATATAGGAGAGGTAGATATTACAAATATTCAATACCACTATGCATACGTGGAGATGGTGGTTTAATAAGTTGTTCGAAAGATATGCTTAAGTTTATATTAATGTTAATAAATCGTGGAAGATTTAGAGATGTTGAGATAATTTCTAAAGAGAGTATTAATGAGTTTGAGAAAGAGAGAATAAGATTACCATACAATATTCTAGATGAAGATTACTACTGTCTAGGTCTTGTTAAATCAATACTCAAATCTCAAAATTTAGTAATCTATCATCATAGTGGTTCAATACTTATACATACATCATTTCTAGCATATATACCAGATAGACATGTTGGTGTTATAGTTCTACAGTCAGGTTCTAATTATCCTCCAATTTTGATTGGTTTAAAAATAATATCGAAAATTTTAGATATTCCTCTAGTATGTATAAAACCTCTATATATAGACTATATCTATAGTAAGCTTGAAGGTAAGTATATATCTCATAGTGGTATCTACAGTGTTAAAGTTGTTAGGAAAGGCGGATTTTTAACTATAGTTGAAAATTATAGATCTACAATACTTATTCCTGAAGATATTTCTGATAAATATTGCAGATTTTATACACTCTCCTCGGATTTTAGGAAGATTTATGCAGAATTTGAAATAGAGGATGATACTGTCCTGTTGAGATTTGAAAGATATTTATTTAAGAAAGTTTACTAATCACAACATTTCAACCAATATTTAGCACTGTACTCTGCAATCTTCTTATCAGCATATGTTGCTACTATGTTTCCACATTTCTTACATTTAACATGGTAAAATACTAGCTCTTTACCTTCAACAACTATCTTCTCTTCAACAATTTCAAAGTTCATGTAGATAGAATTATGAATATCTGCCTTATAAGACTATTAGCGTAATGACAGAGTATCTAGTAGTTAGATGTCCAAAATGTGGTAAAATTTCAGCTATGAAGTTTGGAGTTAGAACACATCAATGTCCATACTGTGGATATGTTATGAAGATTGAGGAAGTTGCAATACTTGCTAAAGCAAGGTCAGGTCGTGAAGCTAGAGAGATAATTAAGAGATTGACAACTCCTAAAGGATTGAAAGATAGAGAATGATGAAACAAGGGCGCACCTGAATTGATGAAGAATACGACGGGGTCTGAATCTGCGTATAGCCCTCTCATCATATCTCAGTGGCCTATCTAATCTTCACCAGATTAACATAGTTTGAAACATGTTAAATTAGTTTACCATCAAATTTCATGAAGAAGAAATCTCTTTCAACACAAATTTCACATAGATCTCCTTAAAGATAAACCACTTCAAAGGAGTTTACATGAGTTTGAGAAACATAGTAATAATATGTCTAATAGTGATAGCAGCAATATCTATAGCAGCTATAGGATATGTAGTATATGCAAAAGCTGGTAAGAATATAGAGAATAGTTGTAAAAAAGCGAGAATACTAATAAACATAACAGAAAAGACGTTAGAAAAACTTAAACAATATATTCAAAGTAAGAATATAGAAAATAAAGCTATAAATAAAATATTGAACAAAACAGAACAATATCTAAATAAAGCTAGAGAATACTTAACATCAGGTAAATGTAGTATAGCAATTAGATATGCTATAAAGGCTCTACATATGTGTAAATTAATATACATATTAACGCACCATAGAGTAAATATGAGAGTTAGAGCTATATTACCAATAGTTAATAAGATAATACTGCATAATATCTATAGAAAAATAGTACTAATATCTAGATATGTTAAAGTTAACATAACAGAAATTAGATATAGATTACAGAAAATATCAAGAATTTGCCTACATAGATGTATAAATAGTTCAACATTACATAAAGGCATTACATGTCTAGTTAAGTGTTATAGATATAATATGAAGAATTTAAGTAAAGTAATGAAGTATTATAGAGATATAATGTTTACAAAATACATATTAAACATATTGAGAATTTTGAAGAAGAGAATTGAAGCTTTAAATATTACAATAATAAGACCGAAGATTGTAGATGGTAGATGTGTGTATGGTAAGATTATTATTAAAGAAGGTGGTAGAGTTATAATTAGTAGAGATTTACCATGCAATATTACTAAGTGTAATATGTATCTTATGAATATTAGTAAAATTATTGTTACTAGATTAGAGAAGTTGAAGAGGAGGTTAATTATGTTGAGTAAGGTTATTCCATTAGTTATTAAGAATGCTAATCTTATAAAGATTATTAAGAAGGGTATTGTTGATGTTATTAATGTTCTAGATAGTAAGATTAGCTATGTTGAGAAGATTTTAGTTAAGTGTTAGTACTGTTTTTCTTCTTAATCTCTTCAAATAATCCATATTTTCTTGCTTCTTCAAAAAGTTCATTAAGTACCTGTAGATAGTTTCTCTCTCCTTCTTCTACTTCATCCATTAGTTGTTGTACTATTCTCGTTCTCTCTTCTGAAACTAGGTCTCTAAATTTTCCTAAATCTTTTAGTTTTCTCAAAATTTCCTCAATTTCAATTTTCCTCTTCTCTCTCTTCTCTTTTGATCTACCTACTTCGAGAAGTTCTCTAGCTGTTGAATCACCTGTCAGGTATAGATAAACTTTCAATCCTCTCCTAGTTGGTATTAGGTATTTTGGCTTACCTACAGTTATTGCATATCTTCTTCTTAATATGACCTCTACAATTCTAGCATATGTTGATGGTCTTCCAATACCTCTAGCTTTCATTTCAGCAACAACCTCACCTTCAGTTAGTGGCTTTGTCTTTGGTATTAATACAGGTTTTCTAATGACCTCTTCAATGTGGTATTTTCCTGTTGGTAATTTATTCTCAATTTCAAATAGTTTTAAAATCTTTAGAAAACCTTCATCAACAACATCAGTAATCTTCTCAACATATATAGTTTCAGATTCTCCAGATATTGGATCTCTAATAGTTATTTCATATTTAGATTTTCTAATTTTTGCAGGTTTCATTTGACTTGCTATAAATCTTCTAAATATCATATCATACATTGCTAGATGTCTAGGTGTTAATCTTATTGCTAGTTGAATTACACCACCAAGTACTAATGCTCTAAGTTCTTCAGCATCTATCGGTCTTGTAGGTCTAATACATTCATGAGCACCAATATGACCACCAATAATCCATTGTCTAGGCATGAAGAATTGTTCTCCAAAATTCTTAGCTATATACTCTCTAGCAAGTGCTATACCTACTGGAGATACTCTAGTACTGTCAGTTCTGTGGTAAGTTATTAATCCTGATTCGAAAAGTTCTTGAGCAATACTCATAGCCTCTTCTACACTTATTCTCAATCTAGTAGCTGCATCTCTAAGTAGAGAGTCTGTTGTGTATGGAGGTGGTGGATTTATAGTCTCTTCAAGATCTTCAGCTATTGGACTAATCTCAACTATTGCACGTTTTTCTAATATCGAATTTCTCAATCTATATTTAGATTTTGGAATTTCTAAAGTAAGCTCAAGACCATTCTCAAGTCTTATAGATACTACATATACCTTATCTTTTCTAGACTGATCATACCTCTTAATAATCCATCCAAGTACAGGAGTTTGAACTCTACCTGCAGATAGCGTCTTGTATGTTCTACCAAATAGAACTTCAGATACTTTCCAAAGCTTTTGACTAAGTCCAAAACCTATCCACCTATCTTCAATTCTTCTAATAAGCTGTGCCTGTACCATACTCTTTCTAACATCTCCAACAGGATTCATTATTGCGTCAAGTATAGCCTTCTTAGTTACTTCATGAAACTCTATACGATATATATTGTTTAGGTAGGGTCTCAATATCAGGTATATATCCCAGGCAATCTTCTCACCTTCAGCATCTGGGTCGGTACCTATGAGTACTAGATCTACCTCAGTTGCAATATCTCTCAAAGCTGTTATTATTGGTTCAGAACTTATTAGAGATGTGCCACATCTAGGACATTTATCAATATCATGACTATAAGTCTCTCCACATCTAGGACACTTCCTGATGATGTTGTAGACTGGTATGAACATACTTCCAATCTTCAAAACTCCAAAGTAGTCTGTTGGTGTTTGATTTATAATTTTGGATAGTGATTCTCTAACATATTCAACATCTTGTTCAGGAGTTTCAGGTACAAGCTCCCACATATGTCCTTTAGTTGCAGTTACTAGAAGTAGTAAATTTCCTATAGATGATTCATATATCTGTAAACCACCAACAAATCTAACGCTAGGTCTACCGAAGAAGCTTGCAATTGTTCTAGCTTTTGTTGGTGATTCAACAACGATTAATGCAGTCTTCAAGAATTCAAGACCAGTCTCTTCAGGTCTTGCCTTACCTGTAATTATGTCATATACTTTCTTTCTCTCTTCATTAATCTCACTTATCAACTTCTCTAAATCTACCTGTGATATATGTCTAAATTCAAAACCTTCAATCCTATACTTCAACTCTCTTTCAAGTGCTCTAAATACTTTAAAATCATCAACAACCAATATTGATATACCTTTAGTAACACCACCAACATACATTCTTGAAGTTCTACCACTACCCTGTATGTACGTTGTCACATCTGGTAGTGTTATTATTAGACCTCTATCATCTCTATCAATTCTAATATCAAGCTTTTCTAAAGTATCTTTAGTAATTTTATTTAGTAGTTTTGATGCAAATTCTATACTAGCTTTAACAACATTAGCAACATACTTATCAAATCCTGATAACTCTTCTTCTCTACCTTTATCAATAATTTCCAATATCTTACTTAACTGTGATTCAGTTATTCCAACGATAGTTCTCAATCTTGATATTAGTTTATCTATTTGAATTCTCTCATCTTTTTCAACAACATTTCTAAGAACTAGAAAGAGTGCAATATATCTTCCAGGTCTAAATTCAGATATGTTTAATCTAAATCTAAGTCTTGGAATACCTGCAAATATTACATACTTAACTCTATGTGGTAGATCTATACCTCTAACAAGTGCTGATCTTGCAGTTGCGAGACCGATCAATATGTCAATTTCTCCATTTGAAAATGCTTCTAAAATACCCTTCTTAGGTCTTAGATATGCGTAAGCACGAACTCCAAAATCTTTCAATCTCTTCTCAATGAGCTCAGCAAACTCACGGCCTAGATGTGTAGGTACGTATATTATACCACCATCACCAAGCTTCTTAACTAGCGTAATGATAGTCTCTACAAGATCTTTCTCAACTTCAACATATATATCAACAACATTTCTCAAACCTTCAGCACGACCACCACTTTCAAAACCTAGAAATTCTCTAAATAGGAAAAGTCTAGCACTTCTCCTAGCTTTAACAAGAGCTCCAGATGCAATTAAAATTCCTGGAGATAGATCTCTAATCTCACTACGAATCTCTTCTTCAAGTCTTCTAATCTCTTCATACCTCTTCCTAATCTCCTCTTCACTTCCTTCAGCTCTTCTAAGTCTTCTAACTTCTCTAATAATTTCAACAATCTTTAAAGCAATATTTAATACATGTTCAGGAATTCCTAAAAGTAGTAGTAGTCTATCAATATTCTTACTAGAAGCTTTTAAAATACTATCAACATCATCTACAAATATTAAATCAAATTTAAACTTCTTAAGAATATCTAAATATCTTGGTAAGAACATGTTAGTTACAATCAATATATTAAACTTACCACTATCTACAAGACTTAGAACCTTCTGTCTTTCAGATTTTGATAGTAGTGTATTGTATGTAAGTGCTATAATTCTATCTTTCAAACCTAACTTCTCTAGGAAGGAAATCAACTTCTTATAAACCTGATCTGCAAGTACAGATGTTGGAAATACCATGAGAACTCTACCCTTTCTGTAATATGCTACGTATATTGCAGCAACAATACCGAAAGTTGTTTTTCCACTTCCTGTTGGTGCAATTATTGCAAAACTCTTACCTTTAATTAATCTTCTAGCCCATAAACGTTGTGCACCCCACATTTTTGCATTTACAGCTTTTTCAAATAATTTCTCAAACTTTTCATACTCTTCATAAAACTTTTCAATTATCTTCAAATTTTTCAAATTATTAAGTTCTCTTAAAACATCTATAAGATCTTGAATAGTCTTAATTCTATATAGATACTCGTCAGGTAGACATCTATGACAAGGTAGACCTCTACTAAGTCTATCAGAAGTTATACTACCACCACAATTTGGACAAGCATTCCTGTACATTACTAATGGCTGTAGTTCTTCAAATATCCTTTCTATACTCATTAGATCTAGTATCTTATCTAGTTAAACCCTATTTATACGGTTTGTCGTTAAGTATATCAAAACTATCGACCTATTAGAGTAGTGGTTATAAGAAGCTAAAATACAAGTCATATGAAAAGACTGTGACATCTGACATGATGATGGATTATAGAATAGCAACAGGAAAGCTTGTAGATAAGCTAATAACTACATACAGAGGATATCTAGTTGAAAAAGTTTCCTTTAAAGATGGTCTAAGATATAGGCTAAGACTCTCTGTAAGTAGTAAAATACCACTCGATATACATGTTGTAAATAAATTTGATAAGATATTTATAGAATTATGGCCTATAAATCACGCAACACCACTACTAGTAATTGAAAAGAGTGTATATGATAATATAGAAGACATATACCACGATCTAAATCTCATACTATCAACATTGTGGAAAGTTAAGACTAGAAAATGTAGAAAGATATCCAAAATTAAGAAGTAACTTAACTATTTTAAATATTTGAAATCTCTAACTAGTCGAGAGACATGTCTTGGTCACTACTTGAAGCATTGTACAACAATCCTGATAGTGTTAGAAAGATGCTTAAAGCGAGAGGTTATGACACATCTCTAGTTGATGAGTTTTTAAGAATTGATAAGGAGTGGAAAGATCTTAAACGTAGAGTTGATGAGCTCAGACATGAGCATAATGTACTTACAAGAAGTATAAGACAGGTTAAGAGTGATGAAGAGAGGAGAAAGCTTATTGAAGAAGCTAGAAGAAAGTTGGAAGAGATTGAAAAGTTTGAAGCTATGTTATCAGAAGTTGAAGAGAGGAGAAATAGAATTTTAAGATCATTACCTAACTTAATTAAACCTGAAGTATATGAGATATGTACATCTGAAGAGTTAGAGGAAGTACCAATAAGATATTGGGGAAAACCTAAAGTATATAGAGGAGATCTTGAAGCATTTTTAAATGAAGTTAGAAAGTTTGGACATGAAGTTGAGTATGAAGTTATAGATTGGAAACCTATAGGTCATGCAGATATGCTTGAAAATGTTCTAAAACTTGGAGATACTGAAAAAGCTGGTGAGGTTGCTGGTAGTAGATTCTTCTACATTTTTGATGATATTGTGTGGCTAGATATTGCATTAACACTATATGCGATAGATTACCTATCTCAGAAGGGGTTTAGAATTGTTATTCCTCCATACATGCTTAAGTATGAATATATCACGTCTGTAATAGATTTTGAAGCTCTTAAAGATGCTATATATAAGATTGAGGAAGAAGATCTATATCTAATTGGTACATCTGAACATCCGATAGCATGTTACTTAGCGAAGAGAGAGCTATTAGAATCTGACCTACCAATACTCATGGCTGGTATATCTCCATGTTTTAGAAGAGAAGCTAGTGCAGGTAGTAGAGATTTGAAAGGAATTTTTAGAGTACATCAATTTCATAAAGTTGAACAGTTCGTATTTTGCCTACCTGAAGAGAGTGATAAATGGCAGGAATTTCTCATAAAGAATGCAGAAGAGCTATGGCAAGGATTGGAAATACCGTATAGAGTTGTTGTTGTATGTCCAAAAGAGATGGGTAGAACAGCAGCTAAACAATATGATCTTGAAGCATGGATGCCAGCACAGGCAAAGTATAGAGAGATGGTTTCATGTAGTAATTGTACAGATTGGCAATCATATAGACTACACATTAGAGTTGTTAGAAAGGGTATGAAGAGAGAGTATGTACATACACTGAACAGTACAGCAATAGCAACAACAAGAGCAATAACAGCAATATTAGAAAATCATCAAGAACCTGATGGAACTGTTAGAATACCTAAAGTACTTAGAAAGTATTTAGAGATATTTCCAAAAGCACCTAAGGACTACATATTCCCTAGAAAGAAATAGTTTGAACATGTAGTATCAGAATCGGAGTGTGTCTTCACTATAAATCTGCTGCGAGTCGTTTCATCACTAATATCTGTCTCTCTCGATAACTTTTTAAGTCAACTTATAGGTAGTTAGCTGTGCCAAAGAAGAGGAAGAATAGAGGTCGACATAAGGGAGATAAGGGTAAGGAAGGTCATGTATATTGTGAAAATTGTGGTAAGATGGTTCCAAGATCTAAAGCTGTTAGAATAACAATGACATACTCACCAGTACCTCCAGACCTTGCTAAAGAACTTGAAAAGCAGGGTGCAATAATACCTAAGTATCAGGTAACTAAGACTCTATGTATAAATTGTGCAATATTCTTCGGAATATTGAAGGTAAGACCAGAAGAAGAGAGAAAGAAGAAAGAACCACTTGGAAAAGTATCAACTGCATCACAATCATCAACATCAACAACAGGATCTGGAAAGTAGAACTTGAGAATATTCATACTAAAGTCTAACACAGCCTGTCTAGAGAATGTAAATATAAAATCTCCAGCATCTTCAGGAAGGTTTGACGTTGTTCTAGACTTCATACTTGAATGTCTATACACTAGTAGTGAAGCTAGAAGAGACACTAAGATATACATAGTACTTGCAGGATGTAGACCTGTAAAGACAATTCTGGTAGATGGTGTAGAAATTCCATATTTTGAAAATGAGAGAGAACTACTAGAATACATGTTGAAAAATTCGAAATCTGGAATACATGTACTTGATATAGATTTTGAAAAACTTCTAGACATGTTGATAAGTGAAGGATATAGACTATACTGCCTATATGAGTATGGTGTTGATATAGATAGTGTAGATATAGAGTGTAGAGATATTGCATTTATAATTGGAGATCAGGATGGTTTTACACAAGAAGATCTGCAAGTTATGAAGAGTAGAAATATAGAATTCATATCTATAGGACCAATACCATACTTAAGCTGGTTTTGCTGTACATTCATACAATACTACCTAGACTCAATATGTAGATCATGATATATCTAGTGAAGATACACGCTGCACTTTACATATCTTAAAGATAGTGAATATTGTGACAATAATTCAGAGAAGTATACCTTTTCCACCTATAAGAATTGAAAAAATTATAACATATCTAAAATATGTATATGACAAAGATATTGTAAATACTGAAGAATTAAAGAAAAATAATATAGATTTTGGAAGAGGTAGAGGTGATATAACAAGATTCTTAAATTCTATAAACATAGTAGAACTTGAAGGCAGTAAAGTAAGATTATCAAAAATTGGTAAAATACTTGTAGAAATATACAACAATTCAAAAATAATGTTCAAAATATTACTAAACAACTACCTATACGACAGAGTTATACAGTATAGAATACTCATAGATATCTTAAGAGAAAACTCTAAAATTGATATAGAAACCCTATATAGAAAAGTTAATGAAAATATAAAACACATATCACCATCAACATGGATTAATAAAGTTGCATATAGAACATTAATAAACTTCTCAATAGATTTAGAAGTTATTAAAAAAGACGGAAAATACCTAACATATCTAGGACATAGAGATCTCATAAATAACATAATGAAAGACTTCAGCACTAAGATAGGAGATGAAATCTATATAGATATCAAAGGTCTTTCAAACAAACTAGGAATTAATCATGAATTTCTTGAAAAATATATCGAGCAACACGTTGAAAAAGTTAAATGTCCAAACATAGACTTCAAACTTATTAAAGTTAAAGATGTAGATAAGATTATAGATAAGATATGCTCTCTAAGAATTGAACATGTGATGAAGTTCTCGAGTACTGAAAGATGAAGATGGCTCGCATATCTGAAATCAGCTTAGCCCAGCTCTTCACTAATCCGACCTTACAAGCTTCATCACACACATAAACACTCAAACCATACTTAAAAGCTTGCTTTAAAATAGGTGTGATATTTCTCAATTTCCTACTTAGTGAGAGATATCGAGGCTTGACTAGTAAGTGATGTGTCTAGTATTGGTTAACTATGCATACTTATATACTCTTACTCTATCCTTAATTCTAGACTTTTCAGTATACTCAGGATATAGGAAGTATATTAATGCTATTAAGTCCCATAATCTCATACTTGCGTATTTCCGTATATCATTTAGTAATCTAAAACCTTCTTCAATTTCCTGAAGTTTAGATATCATCTCCTTAACCTTAAACATGCCCTTATCTGTAAGTATAATATACTTTATTATTCCTGTATCTTTATCACTCTCTCTGTATCTTTCAATCTCATGCACTTCAACAAGTCCCTCACTCACAAGTTCGTTAAGTTCATTAGAAACATCCTTAAAGTATGGACCGTAAGGGCCAGGTTCAGGTTCAGGAATATTTTTCAATAATCGTTTAAATAACATCTTAATGATAAATAAAACCTTATGAAGCCTAGTAACTAAACAGGATCCAGCTCTACCATAATCACTAGAGTAGTATGTTACAAATAAGATTAAATCTTTTAATGTGAGTTCTATCTTCATCTACTGTTTCTAATAGCTTATATCGTCCTATAAAGTGTTATTGTTTAACTTTCAATTCCCTAATCTGAGAGGTATGTCCCATTAAACTATCTTCATACATTTCCTGTTTCAGTTGGGTAGAGGTTTCTTCATTGTTCTGTTGAGGACCACTTCATCACCATGTTTATAAATTGTTGTTTGGTAGATAATTATTGCTGTGGGTAGTGTTGAGGTTAGGATTTACAATACGTTGAGTAGGAGGATTGAGGTGTTTAAGCCTATTCAGGAGGGTGTTGTTAAGGGTTATGTTTGTGGTCCGACACCGTATGATTCTATGCATGTTGGTCATGCTAGGACATACTCGTTTTTTGATACGTTTAAGAAGTTTTTGAAGTATGTTGGTTATAGTGTTATACTTGTTATAAATTTTACAGATATAGATGATAAGATTATTAATAGGGCTAGAGAGGAGTTTGGTAGTGAATCATACTATAGGTGGCATGAGATTCCTGAGAGGTATATTAGAGAGTATTTTGAAATTTGTAGAGAGTTAAATATAGAAGATGCTGAGTATTATCCAAAAGTTACTGAACATATTCAAGATATGATTAATACAATAAAACTTCTAGTAGATAGAGAGTATGCATATGTAGCTCCTGATGGATCTATATACTTCGATATTACTAAAATACCTGAATATGGAAAATTGTCAGGTCAGGAGATAGATAAGCTCATAGCAGGTGCTAGAGTTGAACCTGAACCAGGAAAGAGAAATCCTCTAGATTTCGCAATTTGGAAATCTTGGAAACCAGGAGAACCATGGTGGTCATCACCATGGTGTCCAGGAAGACCAGGATGGCATCTTGAGTGTGTTGTAATGTCATCAAAGTATCTTGGAGTACCTTTCGACTTTCATGGTGGTGGTCTAGATCTAGTATTTCCACATCATGAAAATGAACTAGCAATAGCAAAAGCACTATATGGAAAATATGAACTAGCTAGATATTGGATACATGTTGGACTAGTAACTATACGTGGTGAAAAGATGAGTAAATCTTTGAAAAACATAATACCTGTACATGAAGTATTGAAGAAGTATAGTGGTGAAGCATTAAGACTATACTACTCAATGACACACTATAGAAAACCACTAGACTTCTCATTTGAAGGACTATCAGACACAGAACAACTATTAAAAACAATATATGCAGCACATGACTACACAATACAAATATTGAAAGATGCTAAAGATGAAGAAGCAGAACTAGATGAAGAAATTAGAAGAGAAGTAGACAATATTGAGAAGAGATTCATAAACGCACTTGCAGATGATATGGATACTCCAAGAGCAGTTTCAGAACTTATAAATCTATCAAAATTAATAACATCAAAACTAATATACATACCTGAAAAAGTTAGTAAAAAAACAGTACTACACGTCAGAAACAAGTTAATAAGTCTAGGAAATATCCTAGGAATATTATATAGAACAGAAATACCTAAAATAGTTATAGACACTATAGAACTAATAATTGATGTTAGACAGAACTTAAGAAAGAACAAGATGTATGAAATTGCAGATATGATTAGAAGTAAATTAACAGAACTAGGAATTATAGTTACAGATACTAGAGTAAGAACATATTGGACTTTAGATAGATCTAGAATGAAAATACATGGTTGAACTACTACCAGTAGTACATAATGGAAAGATTGACAAATATATAGCTACACAGTATGATATAACAGTAATAACATCAGAAAAATTAACAAACACAAAAATATACCTATGGTATATAGATAAAGCTATAGATATAACAGATAAAGTTATATCACAAAACTTCAATATAATAGTAAACAACTACACATTCAACCCTGAAAATTGGATAGAAATATTAACACTATGCAACTTCTACACAATTGAAGATGTTGAAGATATTGTAAAAATTATAGAGAAAACCTCTAGAAAAGTTTTAGAAAATAAGAAAGTAGTATTATCATATAGTGGTGGTAAAGATAGTACAACAGCATTAATAGTATTGAAAAAGTTGAATAATTATATAAACTTTAAACTAAACATATGCTATACATATATGCCATATCTAGAAGATGTTAATAATATAAAATTTATAGAGTATGTAGGTGAGAAGTTAGGTGTTAATATAGAAGTTCTAAGTCCTCCAAAGAGGATAGTATTAAAATTCTTAAAGAAATATGGATTACCGTATAGAAGATTTAGATGGTGTACATATCTAAAAGTTAGACCATTAAGAGAATTTTGTAAGAAAAATAGTATAGAGATATATGCTGTTGGAGATAGAGCAACTGAATGTGAGAAAAGATGGCAAAGATTGAGTGAATATATACTAAGCCTGAAATTTATATCTAAGAGAGAGTTTAGACCAATATACACATTAACACTACTCGACGTTATTAAAATATGTAAGAAGTATGAGACTGTAAATCCTCAATATATTGAAGGATTAACAAGAGTTTCATGTATTTTATGTCCATATAAGTCACTACCTGAAATATATATTCAAAATATTGATAATGTTGAAGATCCAGGACTCATAGAGACAATATTGAGAAGAGAATTCTACAAATGGTACAGTGATAAAGGTATTGAATATGTAGATTTTAGAGATTATCATCTATGGAGATTTGTACCAAATATAGCTAAGATGTTTATAAAAGTTAGAGGTATATTAAGAGAAGATGAGCATGAATATATAAGTTTAGAAGATTTTAGGAAGATGTACTCATCAATATGGCTAAATAGAGATCCAGAATTAAAAATTATAAAATTTGACGAAATGTTAAATAAATTAAGAAGATTTAAACTAAGAGATCTACTCACCTACGCTCAGAGAGAAACCGTTAAAAACTAACTTAATTAGACTATCATCAAGAGAGCCGCCGTAGCTCAGCCTGGGTGAGAGCGCCCGGCTCATAACCGGGAGGTCCCGGGTTCAAATCCCGGCGGCGGCACCAATCTAGAATCCCTCTAATATGCTTCTAACATTGTAATTTGATAGTTCAACATCTCCCATAATGTACTTTAACTCTCCTGGATTTACAATTGGTACATGAAATCTATCTAGATCGTCAAATCCCAATCTTGGACACATTGTATTTATAAATAGTGATTCTCTATATGAACATAGTGTTTCTATATTTACATCATCCATCTCTAATATACATGTTGAGTAACGTTGAGATAAGTCTTTGAAAATTCTATATGCAGTTTCAATATTTCTTTGACCTAATTTTTGAGATATTAATATTATAGCATTGTTAAAATTCTTGAATTCTGTCAATATTTTAAGTTTTGTCAATATTAATCTCCTCAATATTCTCTCTATGTGATCTTTAGGTATTTTATAGAATTTTGATATATCTATACAATGTAGACAATCTAGAGGGTAATTGTAGAGTATTGGTGTTAGAAAATGAAAATATCCTTCAGAAATTATGACAATATCTCTATTCGATATCTTAGGCATATAACATCCTGTTAAATATTTAAACTCACAATCAAGTTTTTCTGATATGTATGATGCATAGTCTCTATACTGTGGAGCACATAGAACTACAATATCTTTACTATTCTTAATCTTCTCTATAACACTATCAATCTTATGTATATCATTGTTAGAAACTTTGTAGTATATGTATGAGAATACTATCTTACTTTCAAAATTTCTATCATATATCTCTAGTATTGATATATTATCAATATTGTAATATCTTAACTTATCGACATTTCTAGATATTGCATTTAGTATATTTGGAGGTATGAAATGTCCTAAATGTATTATAGTGTCATATCTATACAACATGTCTAGAGTTATGTCACATGGACCCCAGCAAGATCTGCCTGATAAGATGATATTTTTTCCAAGTTTTTTAGATATGTAATTACATACTTTTCTAGCAATATCTTTCCAACCTAGTGGAATATCTATTAGTATATTTCTCGATTTTTCACACTGTTCAAGTATTATATCTATATCTTCTATGTATAGAACTCTATCTCCAATTTTCAACTCTAGCATAGATATACATATCAGATCTAGTACATAATTAATATCTATCAATAGGGTATGAGTGAACTTGAATGGGTTGATAAGTACTTTCCTAAAGATGATATTGCTAAATGTGTAGGTACTTACATCGCATTACTAGTATTGAGATTTGAGAGAAGAAATAATTATGAAAAGATTATAAATATCGATGAACTACTTCAATCAATAAAATTAAACTTAACACTATTACTTGGATCTTCAGCAGCATATAGAGCATATATTTCAGGAAGAGAATTTATAGAAGAACTTTTTAATAAGATACCTGAAGCTTTACAAGCATCTGTAAGATTTAGAATTTTAGAATATATAGAATCTAGACATTATGCAACCATTAGAAAAAACTACCTATACCTTGTTGAAAATGAAATTTCGAAAATATCACCAACATCTAGATATATACTGTATAGAATTTTAAATGATTTAAAATATGGAAAAATACCTGTAATAGATAGAACATGTGCAGGATCATGCTATGTGTCTCGATTAGACATATCTTCAAGATATGTGAAGGGAACTGTAGAAAGTTTAAATGAACTTATAGATGATTTCGCAAAAGTTGGAATAATTAAACCAAACTATCTTAGAATGATAATACCAGCACCATTGCTAGAAGATTACTATATTAGAAAACTTCTAGGTAGTAAGACTACGAAAGATTTAATATCTACAATAGATTCAATATTAAAAACATTTGGATACTATCAGGTAGATATTGGAAATATAGACTTAGGTAATAGAGAAGTTTTGAAGATTGTATATGAGAAGAAGCTTCAAGATAATACTAAGGTAAAGTTTGAAGTTTACTACTCTAAATATCCAATATCTAGAAGTGATATAGATAAGATATTTCAAGAATCTAGAGGTAGTGTTATTAGAATATTAATATATGAGTATGATATTGATGAAGAAGTTAAGAAGATTTTGAGAGAAGTTGGTATAATACCTATACAGTCATCAGGTAGAGAAATTGATAAGTATGTTGTTGAGAGAATTGTAAACTCTATACTTGACATAACATCACTATCATATATAGCACAGTTGAAACATACACTACTAGAGATCTTAGAATTATTATACTAGCATGGGGGGAGCAAGGGGATGGGCTCTCTCATAGACCCTCACACGAGGGTCTCAGAGCCCCATTAACATAGTGTTTGTAGGTTTAAAAATGTTTAAAGATGTGGGGATTAGATACCCCATAGCCCCTTCATAGACCCATAGACTGGGTCTCTGGGGCTGTTTATAGATTTTTACAGAACTTTTTAATACTTTGTACTATACCTCACCTTCCTCAGATGGTGCTACCTCTGCAACAGCGTAGTTTCTACCTATCCTCTTAATCTTCACTCTAACTCTATCTCCAGGTTTTGTATTTGGTACAAATATTATGAAACCACGTATCCTAGCTATACCATCACCTCTACGTGAGAGCTCTACAATCTCCACATCTATGACATCTCCAACATTTACAGGACTTCGCCTAAATCCACCTCTATTTCCAGACCTATATCCTGATCCTCTTCTACCACCTTTTGAAGACCTATACATTTTTCTCCCGTTCTGAACGATAGTCTCAGAACTCTCTAATATATGTCACATGAGAGATACTCAGTATTGATTATTCAAGAAACATACTTAAACCCTAGACTAGAGAGTAAGGTTTATAAAACAATGCTAAAACTCACTTAGCGAGGGCCCGTAGCTCAGCCTGGTTAGAGCGGCGGGCTTTTAACCCGTGTGGGGGAGGAGACCCGTAGGTCCCGGGTTCAAATCCCGGCGGGCCCGCCATAGAAGAAGACAACGAGAACCGATGTCTCCTCTTCTCTTATAATTTCTTGAGTATTAGTTGTGTATGTGTTGATTGTACTCCCTTTACTTCTCTTATTGTTTCTACGATGTTGTTTAGTTCTTGTTGATCTTTGACTGATATTTTGACTATGATGTCGTATTCTCCTGTTACTTCCATAACTTCTACAACTCCAGGTATTGATGCTATTCTTCTAGCTATGGATGTTGTGTATATGTTTGATTCACATTTTACCCATACTAATGCTTCTAGATTTTCTGGTGGTTTTAGTAGTACTCTTCTTCCTGTTACTTCTTCAACTAGTTCTAGTAGGTCTTCATCTCTCCACGATCTTGTACTTGATTTCTCTTTTATCTTTCTAACAATTATTTCAAGTTCTTGATCTGATACTTCAATTCCAAGTCTTTCAAGTCTTGCTTTTACAGCTTTCTTACCTGTATACTTGTCTATAACCCAGTCACGTGTTCTTCCTATAAGTTCAGGTGGGTATGGTTCGTATGTTTGTGGATTTGATAATACACCTGCAACATGTACACCTGCCTTATGTGTAAATGCGTTATCTCCAACTACAGGTGCGTGTGGTGGTAATACTATTCCTGTGTATTTTTCTACAAGTTTTGAAAGTTCTACAATCTTCTTAAGATCTACAGTATCTATATTGTAGTGTACTTTCAATGCTACAGCAACTTCCTGTAGACTAGCAATTCCACATCTCTCACCAATACCATTAACAGTTACGTGAATTGCAGATGCACCTCCCTCAAATGCTGCTAGACTATTAGCTACAGCCATTCCAAGGTCATTATGTGCATGTATGTCAAGTTCTATATTTGGAACTTCACTCTTAATCTTCTTGAAAAGCTCTTTTGCTTTAAATGGTGTTAATATACCTACAGTATCTGCAATGCTTACCCTATCAGCACCAGCATCTCTAGCAGTTTTAACAACCTGAATTAGAAAATCTATATCAGTTCTAGAGGCATCTTCAGCAGTAAATCTAACTTTAACACCGTGAGATTTTGCAAATTCTACATGTTCAGCAATTATTTGAAGTGCCTCTTCTCTAGTAACCTTATGCTTATACTTTAGATGTATATCACTAACTCCATAGAAAATTGCTATTCTATCAACTTCACACTCAGCAGCCTTCTCAATATCAGACTTAACAGCACGACAATGACCAATAATCTCAGCTTCAAAACCCTGCTTCGCAATAAGTTTAACAGCTTTCTCAATGTCAGGTGCGACAGCTGGATGTCCAGCCTCTATCATGTCAATACCAGCCTCATCAAGTTTTCTAGCAATCTCAAGTTTTTGATCAATAGTGAATGCAACACCTGGAGTCTGCTCACCTTCTCTCAAAGTAGTATCTACTAGGTATACTGGCTTTCTCACACTTGTCCTCTTATGCCTCGCCATGTGTGCATTATGAGACAAATTATCTAAATATTAAGTATTGTCGACTTGAACAAAATTTAATAGTTAGAACATAATAGATAGGAAGGAACATGCCAGTAGATAGATCTAAAGTAAAACCTGCAGAAGCAGGATCATTAAAGGAGGGAAGCTACGTAGTCATAGATGATGAACCATGTAGAGTAGTTGAGATTGAGAAAAGTAAGACAGGAAAACATGGATCAGCTAAAGTTAGAATTGTAGGTATTGGAATATTTGATGGAGTTAAGAGAACAATGGTTGTACCATCAGACGCACAGGTTGAAGTTCCAATAGTTGAAAAATTTACAGCACAGATAATATCAATATCAGGAGATACAATACAGCTTATGGATCTTAGAGACTACTCAACATTTGAATTAACGATGAATGAGGTAGAGGAAGAGGTTAAGGGAAAGTTAGAACCTGGAATTCAGGTAGAAGTTTGGGATATTGGTGGACGAAGAAAAATAATGAGGACGAGATAGACAAGTTTATACAAGTGCTGCAGAGTATGGACCACCAACGAAGAGATAATACTTCTCACCACCCTGCAATTCTCTCAATATTCTATCAAGTATTAACTTTTCAGGATCTATACCAACACGCTTTCTAATATCTTCAAAACTTTCAAATGGTCTCTTCTTACGTTCTTCAAGTATTAACCATAGAGTCTTCTTACCAATACCTTTCAAGAGCTCTAGTGAGTGTAGTTTTAATGTTATTGGTCCTGCCTTATTGAAAAACTCTACAAATCTCTTCTCCTGCTTCTTAATTATCTCTACAAGAACTTTCTCAAGATTTGACTTAGCTTCCTCTGTTAAGTCTGAATATTTCAATCTTCTAACAATCTTATCTATCTTATCTCTCACACCAGGACCAATGTATACTCTCTCAAGTATCTGTACTTCAACTCCTGGCTTTACTGTAAGTTCTAGAAGTGTGAAGTATTGTTCACCTATTGCCTGTACATAAGTCTCGTTTCTTGGAAATCCTCTACGAATTACCGTACTTTCTCTCAATACTACATGCTCTGGCGGTAATATGTCTAGTATATATGCATACTCTTCTTTTCTAGCCATACCTCACTGCCCAAGATAAGAATTCTCATTTCCTCTTTCTATACTTATCTATTATACTCAACATCTCTTGAAGTTCTTCATCACTAAACTCTCTTTTCTCAAGACCGAGAATAGTTCTTAACTCTTCAACATGTCTAGGCATTATATTCACAATCTGTATAGCTGTCATTCTAGCAATACCAAACTTTGTAACTAGCTCTTCAACAATCTTCTTAGCATCTTCAGGATTTACCTTAGAGAACTTTCTAAGATATGTCAATACGTCTGAAACCTCAATCTCACTAATACCAAATTTTGACAATGTCTCTTCAAGCAATTTTAATGCCTCAGGAATAGTTATATCTTCGATACTTATAATCTTCTTTGACATATGCTAAATCTACTTCTGACTTAAAAATTCTTACTCAATGAAGCATAAGACTTATATTTAAACTAGTCACGATAGGTCAGATCTATGGTTAAGCGTACACATGGATATAGATTTAAGTGTAGAAAACTTTTAAGTAAATCACCAAGAGAGAGAGGTAGACCAGGACTTAGAAGATGGTTATACACATATGAGATTGGTGAGAAAGTTGTAATTGACATAGATCCAACATACATAACAACAGCACCGCACAGAAGATATCAAGGTAAGGTTGGTACAATAATAGGTAAGAGAGGTAGAGCATACCTCATAGAGATATATCTTGGAAGTAAGAGAAAGATCATAATAACAACACCAGACCACATAAAGCCACTAAATGAGAAGGAGAAACTTATGAAAGTTATTGAACAGCTAGGCATTAAGGCAAGTCCTGAAATTGTTGATAAGCTAGTACAATCAGCAAGCTAAAAACGACAATAATATAACCCAGAACTGTCTAAGTATTTGTCAGGCGGAGAGAACCTTGAATAGAGGAGCAAGATTTGAAGACTATGTTGCGGAACTATTATCAAAACTTGGATTTATAATTCTTGGAAAGAGAATTAGAGTATACGTTGACGGTAACGAAGTCGGTGAGGTAGACATTCTTGCACAAGATGCAGCGGGAAATAAATATGCTGTAGAGGTAAAATCAGGAAAGATAGATGTAACAGGAATAAGACAGGCATATGTAAATGCTAAAATTCTAAATGCAAAACCACTAATAGTTGCAAGAGGATTCTCAAACTCATCAGCAGAAGCACTAGCTAGAGAACTTGGAGTAGAAACAATAACACTAGACGAGAATGTGCTAATAAGAACAGAAGAACTAATGTTAACATTAGAGATGGTACTGTACAAATTTATGGAGGAAACATTAACAATGCTTGAAAAAATTAGAGAGATTGCAGAAAATAGACATATTAGAGAAGCAATACTAAAATGTGATGACTGGTCATGTATGTGTAGAGAACTAGGGCTACAATCTGAGGAATGTGGAACAATGATAATGAGAATTAGACAAACATTAAAACTAAACCACTCTGTAAGTTTTATGAAAGTAAAAGCATTAACAAGACTATACACATTTCTAAAAAATTTGACAAATAGTGTGAAAGAAGAAAAGGTATATAACACCTAGCACAATACTGTAACCGACCCCGTCGGTCTCACGGGCCTGGACAGGGCATGTAGCCCTGAATGAAGGGCTCGCGGTCAGACGGGGACAAATATCTATAACTCATGTGCCTCTACTTCAGGTAGCTTATCTAAACCTACATCACTTCTACTACCAAATCTGTCAACTAGATATGTTTTTAATATGTTTGAGATCTTACCTGTAGTTAAGTATTTAATAACCTCATCTGCTAATCCAGGCCCAATTTCAGCACCATAACCATCAAATCCTGATATGACTATCACCTTTCCTAAGAATGCGACTATGGGTCTACTATCAGGACTTGTATCACAATAACCTGCACTACCAATTATATACTTAGCATATCTATACCTTCTCGATAGTCTAGGTAGAATGTCATGTTTAAACCATGACTCGACCTTAGCCTTGTTAGTTGGTTCTTGTGGTGGTGTATTTCCATTTCCACATACTGCAAATCTCATATTACCAATCTTCAATTTAGATAAATAGCCACATGGTCTAACATAGATCCTATTTACATAGTCATACAATATGTAGTTCATACTATTGCTAGATATTAGGAATATACCTGCTTGACATTTATATGGTATTAGTGGAATTTTAATATTATTATCAAATAATAATCTTCTAGTCCATGCACCACATGTAACTATCACATAGTCAAAATCTGTTATAGATTCATTTCTAGTTATAACCTTGACATTATTAAGATCTTCAATCTTTATCTTAGCTTCACATAGTTTAACATCAATATCTCTCCATAATGAGTATACTATCTTATCTATCCTAACGATAATATCGTTATTACATACATATACAACCTCATTATCATACACTTTGAAATCGATATCCTGATAGTTATCTAGTCTATATACATCTGCACCTACACCTCTCCACTTTTCTATTAAATTCACAATCTTATATTCATGATCTTTCAATAGTACTGTGTACGATTTTACTATCTTTATACAATTTTCTAGATTAAATTCCTTAATGACTTTAGCATAGAGTTCTCTAGTTGATTTTGCTAGTAGTATATCTTCATCATACTTCTGCATTAGAGATTGTATAAGTCCAATCTTTGGATACTTTCTTCTCAGCGAGAATGTTCTAACTTTAAATCCACTACTTTTTAACAACCATGCTATGAATGTTCCCACTATTCCACAACCAATTACACATATATTCATACTATGCTAGCTCAAGTATGTTAACTCTTGATTTAACACTTACTCTAGATCTTCAACTTGTCTCTTTGACAGTAATCATGTTCTACATATTGTTTCACTGTCAAGTCTTGATCGTTATGGTATTGTCGTGATGTCTGTAAAACCTATTTTTTAAAAAAGAGGCATGGACTTCGCTATGGCTAGTCCTACACTATCACCAGGAGATACCGCATGGTTACTGACTGCATCAACGTTAGTAATGTTGATGACTGTTCCTGGATTAGCATTATTCTACTCAGGACTTGTGAGAAAGAAAATGTTATATCAACGATGATGTACTGCTTCTTAGCGTATGGTATAGTGTCTATAGCTTGGATATTGTACGCATTTTCACTAGCTTTTAGTCCATTTGGACCATTATCAGCATTTATAGGTAATTTGAAATATGCTACTATTAGTCCATTTACAGGAACAACACCAAGATCACTATGGTGGAACTTCTGGTTTCACACTAACGTACCGACATTCATATACTGTGGTTTCCAATTAACATTTGCAGCTATAACTGTAGCAATAATATCTTCAGCAATTGTAGAGAGAACTAAGCTAAGTGCATGGATAACATTCTGTATACTATGGCTAACATTTGTATACTGTCCAGTAGCTCACTGGTTATGGAGTGATGGTTGGCCTAAGACAATTCTACCAAAGCTAGGTCTACCACCTACACTAGACTTCGCTGGTGGTATGGTAGTTCACATGTCTAGTGGATTTTCAGCTCTAGTACTAGCATACATAGTTGGAAAACGTTTAGGATATGGTAAAGAACCAATGCCACCACACAACATAACTTACGTACTTCTAGGAATGAGTTCGGGTCTGAATATTCTTGTATATGTTTTGTTTCATCCCCTCATGTTTTCCCTCCCACATCGGTCTTGGAGTTGCATCTCCTTCGGGAGGGATTCATCCCGTGCGACCCACGCGCACGGTCTAGGTAAAGTTTGAGATAGTGGAGAGGTGCACATCTGCCCGTAAACTTCTTGTAGAGATTCAGTACAGCAACAACATCTCTATGACCAACAAAGCCACAGTTACTGCATTTGACAAGCCTATAACTAACATGTATTAGCTTAGCTCCACATAGCGGGCATGTACTACTGGTCTCTCTCGGATCTACCTCTACGTATGGGACACCAAGCTCCTCACATTTACACTTCAATGCGTATAAGAACTTCCTGTAACAGAACCCAGCTATCTTCCAGCCTTTCTTACACCTTGTAACATCTTCAAGATATTCAACAACTACTACAGCTAGTTTTTTCTTTGCATACTTCGCTATCTGTTTTCCAAGTTCCCAACAGCTATCAGTTAAAACATTTCTTGCACGCTTAAACCAGTAGCGTACTCTCTCAAGTACACGCTTGCTAAATCTCCACGACTTTGGATATTGTTTCTGTAACAAGTGAGCACGATGCCTAAACTTGAGATACTTCTCAAATGGTGCCCTGATAAAGCGTACAGTTGCTATTTCCCTAACTTCATCTACGTAAAGTAGCGAAATGTTCCACAAATTAACATCAAGTACAACTACATTAACCGGAATGTAAAACTCTACCCTCTTCTTGAGATATATGCAGACCCAGATATTTCCATTTTCGTACTTTACAACAAGCTCGTAGTTTTTCCATCCTCCCGAAACAAAGCGAGCAAGATAGTTCTTCCTATGCAAGAGGCGAAGAGTAACTGTTTTTCCATTGTGTAGTTTCAGAACAAGTCTAGCATTCTTAAGATCGAGCTCATAATCATACATGTCAAATCTTGCTGATAGCTTCCTCAAAGTTGGTTTTGACCCTCTGTTAACTTTTGCACCAGCAACGACAGCTCTAGCATACTTATAAATCTGCTTGACGTGATGTGTCCTGAAACCTTGCTGTCTCAGTATGCTATAAAACCATTGATGTAGTTGCGACTCTGTAGGTACTTTAGGTAGGTTCCATATAAGGTCAACAATCCACTGAACACGGCCTCTCCAAAGTTTTAGGAACTCTAGCAAGTCCTCTAGCTTGCCCTTCTCAACAACTGCTCTGCACCTGACCGTACGTACAATCTCCCTCCCTCGGGGAACCGCCCTTACTTGGGCGGTGCTCCCCCTCATCGGTGGTCTGAATATGTTTGCATATGTCTGAATATAAATCTATCGGCAAAGTTTCACTCAGAAACCTAATGTTTTGCTCAAGAAGTTTCTTAACCTTGTGGGAGCGCTTACCATAGATCTTACCTGCAAAGGAAACTACTAGAGTTAAGAAGTCCTCGATTAGCTCTTCTAAGGGCTCCTTTTCTTCCTTGAGTACTTCTTCTATTCTGACACCGAACTGCTTGAAGAAGAACTCGAGGTATTTAAAGCCAAACCTAGTTAGCCTATCTCTGTACGTGATAAGCATAACATCGACTTTTCGATTAGCTACGTACTTCAGGAGTTTCTGAAGTCCTTTTCTGTTCTCGTCTAGCCCACTGCCAACGTCCGTTATTATGTCGATTATCTTGTAGCCTTTCTCATTTGCATATTTCTTTAGTAACTCTACTTGTCGGTCGAGGTCACCCTGCTCTTTTTGTTTATGCGAGCTTACTCGCGCATAGATTACGCATCGAATTTCTTTCTTCTCTCCTTGCTGCTTGCCTTTAATGTGCTCAACTTCTTCTCGTGGGATTAAGTACCTGCCGGAGGGTGTCTTAATTGCGTGGATCTTGCCTTCTCTAATCCATCTCCAGAGCGTAATGTACGAGATACCGAGCTCACGACAGACATCCCTAGGAGCAAGCAACTCAGTCATCAAGCATATACACATATATAAAAGCATATAAAGCTAGCTACGGCGTTACTATGGTTTGGATGGTTTGGATTTAATGCAGGTAGTGCAGTAGCATCAAACGGTCTTGCAGCATCTGCGTGGCTAGTAACAAACACAGCAACAGCTGCAGCAGCGTTAACATGGTGCTTCTTATCATGGTTAAAAGAAGGAAAAGCATCAAGCCTAGCGTTTGCAAGTGGTGCGGTAGCTGGACTAGTAGCAATAACGCCAGCAAGCGGATTTGTAGATCCAATATCAGCAATAATTATTGGAGTAATTGCAAGCATAATAAGCTACCACATGGTAGAATTTAGAATAAAGAAGGGACTTGATGAAAGTCTAGATGCATGGGCTATACATGGAATGTCTGGACTATGGGGTTCAATAGCTACAGGACTCTTCGCAAATCCAAAGATAAACCCAGGAAGTGTAGGACTAGTGTACGGACTAATATATGGAATGCCTCTCAAAGGTGCTCTACAACTAGCATCACAAATAATAACATCACTAGCAGTGTTAGGGTACGTAGTTACTGTAACATTCATAATTGGAAAGATGATAGATAAAGTAATAGGATGGAGAGTATCACCAGAAATAGAATATGTAGGATTAGACATGTCTGTACATGGAGAAGAAGGATACATAATGAGGTGAGACTATGAAACTCATACTCGCAATAATAAGACCAGAAAAACTAGATGATGTAAAGAGAGCACTAGAAGAAGCAGGAATATACCCAATGACAATTGTCGAAGTCCGTGGTCGTGGAGAACAGAAAGGAATAACAATAATGTATAGAGGAAGACCAATAACGATAGATCTAATACCAAAAATAGAAATACAGATAGTTGTTAGAGATGAAGATGTTGATAAAGTAATAAAAATAATAACAGAAAATGCAAGAACAGGAAAACCAGGAGATGGAAGAATATTCATAATACCAATAGAAAAATCTATTAGAGTAAGAACAGGAGAAGTAGAAGTCTAAGAATAAACTAGAAATAAACACAATACAAAAACTCGAAATCCTACCCCTAAACTCTGCCTAAGAGATTCTCCAAGGCTCGAACTGTATTGTTGTAAAATTGGCGCCGCCGCCGGGATTTGAACCCGGGACCTACGGGTTTCTGTGCGGGTAGCCCCCGCTTAACAGCCCGCCGCTCCAACCAGGCTGAGCTACGGCGGCTGTTTTAGCTTTATATAGTAGACCTTTTAACCCTTACTCTATATCTCTAGTCTTGTGATGAGATTGGTCTTATATGACTAGATGATTTATGGGAACGATGCTGATATTCTTAAATAATCTACTAGCATGTTGTGATTGATGAAGATTTGTGTTATGGTTATTGTTGATGAGAGTAGAGATGATTGTGTTAAAATTATTGAAGATATATTTCAAAAATTGAAAAATATTAGAGATGTATCTCTACACATATACTTTATCGGTCGTGGAGTTTCTACAGTTATTCCAAAGGTTAAGGAAGTACTACTATCTAACTTGAGTATACCTGTTAGACTTTACATATTTCAAAATATTGAAGATTTGTTAAAAGCTTTTGACTTAGATTCTCGTGAATGTAGTGAAATGTCTGTTCACCTTGTTTCAAGTGGAAACTATGAGGAAGTAGTTTTTAAATATTTAAAAGAGAAGGGTATAAGTGAGATGAATATATGCTAGATTTTGTAATCACTGTTGACAGAACCTTAATGACAAATCATCATGGTAAGGAGTTTATTGGATTCATGACTACAAGCCCCGCTATTGGTGTACCAGAGTTTTTATGGATGTGGATATGTGCACCAAAACCTAAAGTTGATAAGTATGGAATGCCTAGAGAAGCACCATATGGATTAAGAAAAATTGAAGCAGCACTAGTAAAAGCGGGATTTAGAGCAGGTATTGTAGATCCAGACTACATACATAAGTATGTAGATAAGTGTAGAGCAATAATGATCGGTCACCATGACTTTTTCGCATTCTGTGCACCAAGTAATACATGGTGGGCTGTTACGAAGAGAGAACCTGTAAACAGGAAATACTTTATAAAACTTATGGAAAGTCCTGAAATTAGAAAATTTAAGAAAAGAGGAGGAAAAATCATTGTTGGAGGACCAGCAGCATGGCAATGGCTTCATGTTGAAGATCTATGGGAGAGATGGTGTGTTGACTGTGTTATTGATGGTGAAGCTGAGAAGATAATAGTCAAAATTGCTGAGAGAATTCTAAATAATGAACCAATACCGAAGTATGTATTCGTAGGTGCTGACGAAGTTCCAAGTATAGATGAGATACCTACAATAATTAGACCAAGCGTTAATGGTCTTATAGAGATAATGCGTGGATGTCCTAGACATTGTAGATTTTGTAGTGTAACATTAAGACCATTAAGATACATACCACTAAACAAGATTGAAGAAGAGATTAAGGTAAACTATGAAAATGGTGTAAGACATGTACTACTACACTCAGAAGATGTATTACTATATGGTGCTGATGGTGTAAAACCTAGACCAGAACCACTATTTAAACTACATGAACTATCATTAAAATATGCTGAAAGTCTTGGATGGAGTCATGTAAGTCTTGCAGCTGTAGTATATGCTGAACATAATGGAAAGATTGTTAGTAAAATTACAGAGATGATATTTAGCAAGACAGGACAGAAATTTATAGGTGTACAAACAGGAATTGAAACAGGAAGTCCAAGACTTGCAAAGATAATAATGCCAGGAAAAGCAGCACCATACAAAGCTGATAAATGGCCTGAAATTGTTGAAGAAGCATTTGGAATAATGGCAGATGCAGGTATTGTACCAGCAGCAACAGTAATATTGAACATACCTGAAGAAACACCTGATGACTGTATGAAGACTGTAGAATTGATTGATAGATTGAGAAAATATCCAAGTTTAATAGTACCTATGTATCTAGTACCAATGGGAATTTTGAAAGATAAAGCAGCACTACTCTCATTTAAGATAAAGCCTGAACATGTTGAAGTTATGTGGAAATGTCTAGAACATTCACTATACTGGGCTCCAAAATTAGCATCAATGTATTTAAGTGATAAGAAGTCTACAATAGTTAGAACTCTAGTACAACTATTCATAAAGTTTGTAGAATGGAAGAAGAAGGGTATAGAGAAGAAGATTAGAGAATATCTTGAAATGGCTGCTGAAGGAACATATGAGCATAAGGCAATTGTTGAAGAAGCAGTACATTAATAAACATTTCCAAAACCACCACCGCCAGGTGTTTCAATTATAAGTATATCTCCAGGTTCTAGTATAGTCTCAACTTTACCAGTACTATACTCCTCTAATACTCCACAAACTCTACGAACTGATACTCTTCCTGAAAGTGCAGGTTCACCACCTCTCCTTCCTAATGGTCTTCTTCTAACTCTATCCATTATAACTACCGCTAAAGTTTTCTCAAGTACCTGTATTGCTCTTACAATACCACAACCACCTCTCCACTTACCTAAACCACCACTACCTCTCCTAATTTCATATTTCAAAATTCTCAATGGATACGTTCTCTCAATAACCTCTATCGGAGTGTTTAATGTATTTGTCATATATACATGAATACCACTCTCACCATCATACTCTAAAGATGCACCAGCACCACAGCCAATAGTTTCATAAAATACCCACCCAGTCTCAAGACCATGAAGAACTACATTAGTCATAGTACCTCCAGATTGTGCTGGTATATCAGAAATTTCACTACTTAAAGCATTTAGAATAGAATCTACTATCCTCTGACTAGTCTCAACATTACCAAGACCTACAGGTGCAGGCTTTTCAGGATTTACAATAAGTCCAGAATCTGCATCTATATTTAAAATTCTGTAAACACCATCATTCATAGGTATATCATTGAAGAATAGACTTCTAAATACAAAACTTACAGAAGCTATCGTAACACCTAGAGCAGAATTAAATGGATATTCTAATTGTCTTGAAGAATCTTTAAAAGATATATAGATCTTAGAACCACATATCTTAACATTACAACAAATCTTTGCATCAATATCATCAATCTCTACATAATCTTCACCATATGCATTAAGTGATAGATCTCTAATACGAATTTTAGCAAGATTTTCACTATAGTTAAACATGTACTCTATAGAAGATTTCAACTTATCATATCCATACTTTAGTAATAGTTTCTGAACTTCATCTCTACCAGATTTCAAAGATGCTATCTGTGCCATAATGTCTGAATATGTATATCTTCTCATTCTAACTCTATCTAAAATACTTCTAAGAACATCTTTACATAGTGAACCTCTATCAACAATTTTTACAGGCTCGATAACAATACCTTCATCATATATTGACCTAGCTTTAAGTGATAGACCACCAGGATATTTACCACCAACATCTACATGATGAGCCTTATTTACAAGCCATAGTACTAATCTATCATTGTAAAATACTGGCATTAGTAATGCAATATCATTAAGATGTGTACCAATTATGTATGGATCATTGGTTATGAATATATCACCATCCTGAATTTCGAGATCTCTAACATATTCTAGAAAGTATTTCATACCAACATACATAGATCCGAGATGAACAGGAATATGCTCAGCTTGAGCTACAATTCTACCTTCAGAATCTGCTATTAGACAGCTAAAATCCATTCTATCTCTAATATTTGGAGACATTGCACATCTTCTCAAAATTATACCCATCTTCTCTGAAATATATTCAAGACTTCTATACAATATCTCTAGAGTAGTTTTATCAATCATATTCTCACCATCTGAATATTTCCATAACAATCAACAAATGCTTTCCAACCATCATCAAAAACTGTACAAGTCTTATCAACTATAACTGCAGGACCATAGATAACACATCCAGGTTCAAGCTTATCTCTAGCCAAGATTGGAGCTCTATGCCAAGAATCTCTAACAAATACATCAACATAATCTAACTTTGCAGATTCAGGAATGGGATTTTCAGCAATGACATCTCTAATAGGTCTAAATATCTCAACATTTAGCATACCAGTAACTACTACACAAGCTCTAGTAATTTCTATTTGTAAATCTTCGAGAGTATATCCAAAAAGTTTTGAATATTCTATCTCAAACTTTTTCAATATACTATCAACAGTATCTTCAAGATTAATATTTATTGGAATTTCTATATCTTGATCTCTATACCTTAGATATAGTATATATTCAATACATGTATTAACATTCTTAGAAATTCTATAAACCTTACCTACAAGCTCTTCAGATTTCTTAGATAATCTCTCCTTAATTTCTTCAATATCTAAATCATTTAAAATCCTGTATATAGGTATAGATTCTCTAAATATTATATCCATACATGCAAGTCCAAGAGCTGTAAATACACCAGCACTTTTAGGAATGAGTATCTTACTAATCTCTAATTCATTAGCAAGTT
>Ga0256914_1000003_pt1 | contig 278322 bp, 247 predicted proteins | sample HulkmetaG_FD_191571 | JGI IMG/M metagenome (GOLD analysis project Ga0256914, IMG submission 191571) | Hydrothermal chimney microbial communities from Main Endeavour vent field at the Juan de Fuca Ridge, Pacific Ocean - Hulk | ecosystem: Environmental > Aquatic > Marine > Hydrothermal vents ...
AATGTACAGTTAGAGGTACAGTTAATCCAGCCCATAGCGATGGAAGAAGGATTAAGGTTTGCAATTAGAGAAGGTGGCCGTACTGTTGGTGCTGGTGTCGTCTCTAAGATCCTTGAGTAAAAAGAGGCTTGAGCAATGAGAGAAAAGATTGCGCTAATGTGTACTGTTTGTAAAAGACGTAATTATACGACTACAAAGAATAGACGTACAACACCAGAAAAGTTACAATTAAAAAAGTATTGTCCGTTTGACAGGAAGCATACGCTCCATAAGGAGACAAAAATAAAATAACTTTTGTGCAGGCCAGTAGCTCTAATTGGTAGAGCACCGGACTCCAAATCCGGGTGTTGGGGGTTCGAATCCCTCCTGGCCTGCCATGATATTATGTAAGGTAAGCTGAGTGTGTAGCTGTTTTTAAGGAGACAGGGGTGGCCAAAAAGAAAAAGACAGGGCGAAAAAAGACCTCAGGGCAACGAAAAAAGAATAATCCTGGGGCTGTTGCCACAACAGATAAAACAAATCAGATAGCCCAGCAAAGAGATATAAAGCAGCAAGAAAAAAGGGCAGAAAAAAAGACTTCTAAGACTAAGGTTAAAGAATTAGAAAAGCCAAATTATATAGAACAATTAACAACATTTTTTAAAGAGGTCAAAGCAGAATTTAAAAAGATTACATGGGCTAATAAAAAAGAGACTATTGCTACAACAGTTGTAGTATTAGCAATTACATTTTTCTTTGCTGCTTATTTAGGGCTGGTAGACATTATTTTTTCAAAAATTATTTCTTTGTTGTTGTATTAACCTTTTGGCTTAAATTACCCTTTAATTTATCTTCTCTGCCTGTCGGGCATGTTTTAATATATGCTGACATGACAGGGACCTAAGGGGGGAAGAAAAAATAAATGGCTCATAAGTGGTACATTGTACATACATATTCAGGATTTGAACATAAAGTTAAAGATGCCCTAGAAGAACGTATAAAACAGCATCACATGGAAGACTATTTCTCTAAGATAGTAGTTCCGACTGAAAAAGTGGTAGAAGTTGTAAAGGGACAAAGAAGGACTTCTTCGCGTAAGATATTCCCAGGATATATTCTTGTAAAGATGGATCTTAATGATAGAAGTTGGCATCTAGTAAAAGGAACTCCTAAGGTAACAGGTTTTGTTGGTGGCGATAGAAACCCTGTACCCTTACCAGATGAAGAGGCAGAACGCATTATTAAAGAGATGGAAGAAAGATCTCAAAAGCCCATTCCAAAATATAACTTCAATCCTGGGGACCAAGTTGTTGTTACAGGTGGACCCTTTGCAAACTTCCATGGTGTAGTAGATGAAGTTAGACCTGAAAAAGGTAAGGTCAGGGTTATGGTATCCATCTTTGGCCGTTTTACCCCTGTAGAACTAGAATTTGCACATGTACAAAAGGCGGGATAAACCGCCTTAACATAGATTGATTACCGGCAAAGAACCGGGAGGATAGCCTGTGCTATCCCACAGCGTGTTAAACACGTTGTGTCTTTTAAAAGGAGTAGAAAGATGGCTAAAAAAGTCGTAGGAGTTATCAAACTTCAGATTCCAGGTGGGCAGGCAAGCCCTTCCCCACCAGTTGGTCCTGCTTTGGGTCAGCATGGCGTCAACATAATGGAATTTGTAAAGGCGTTTAATGCTAGAACCCAAGACAAAGTAGGTACTACTGTACCTGTAATTATTACTGTTTATGCTGATAGATCATTTACTTTTATAACAAAAACACCACCTGCCTCAGAACTCTTAAGAAAGGCTGCAGGTGTAGAAAAAGGCTCAGGTGTCCCCAACCGCGATAAGGTCGGCAAGGTCACATGGAAGCAGATCGAAGAAATTGCAAAGATTAAGATGCCAGATCTTACAGCGGCCGATATGGAAGCTGCAAAAAGAACGATTGCTGGTACTGCTCGTTCTATGGGCATAGAGATCGTGGATAAATAAGGAGGGGGACACAAATGGCACGTAGAGGCAAAAGATATCTTGCAGCAAAAGCAAAAGTAGATAGTACAAAACGCTATAGCGTAGATGAAGCAATACAAAAGGTATTAGAAACTCACTGGGCTAATTTTGATGAAAGTGTAGATGCCGCTATTGTATTAGGGGTAGATCCTCGTAAGGCAGACCAAAACGTAAGAGGCTCTGTAGTGCTTCCTCATGGAACAGGTAAACCTGTTAAGGTATTAGTAATAGCCAAAGGTGAAAAGATAAAAGAAGCAGAAGAGGCAGGAGCTGATTACGTAGGCGGCGAAGAAATGGTAGAAAAAATTCAAAAAGAAGGATGGCTTGATTTTGATAAAGTAGTAGCCACACCAGATATGATGGGACTAGTAGGACGACTTGGAAGAATCTTAGGTCCTAGAGGTCTTATGCCAAATGCCAAAACAGGCACTGTTACATTTGATGTAGCTAAAGCTGTTAAAGATATAAAAGCAGGAAAGGTAGACTTTAGAGTAGATAAAGCAGGTGTAGTACATGCACCTATAGGTAGAGTATCTTTTGGACCTCAAAAGCTAAAAGAGAATTTTGCCGCATTAATGGAGACAATATATAGGCTAAAACCAGCTTCAAGCAAAGGTACATATGTAAAGTCTGTTGCGCTTTCTACTACTATGGGACCAGGGGTTAAAGTAGACACCTCTGAACTTAAAAATCTTGCAGCAGCATAAACTTATATGACAAAGCTAATAACACAACAAACAAAAGCCATATACAGATATGGTTTTTTATATGCGTCAAAGACAGTAGGTACACCGTTGGTGTGTAAAGGCTTTAAAAATGAGCCTGCCTACCGAGACGGTTGGTGCCTCTGCCTTTGGCAGTAAAATAACTGCCGTTGGCGGAAAGGGGGGATGAAATGGTCTTAACTCGTGCACAAAAAGAGGCTCTAGTCAGTGAGCTAAACGAAAAATTTGCAAAGGCAAATGTAGCTATACTCACTGACTTTACAGGGCTAAAAGTGTCGGAAGCCACAGAACTAAGAAAAATTCTTAGAGATGAAGGAGTAGAATTTAAAGTAAGTAAAAATACTCTTTTTAGAAGAGCTGTACAGGATACTCCTGCTCAGGTATTAGAAGATAAGTTTACTGGTCCCAATGCTGTGGCTTTTGGGTATGATGATCCTGTTATAGTAGCTAAAAAACTAGTTGAGTTTTCAAAGGATCATCCTAACTTAAAGATAAAAGGTGGTGTGCTAGATGGTAAGTTTATGGAAGAGGCAGATATAGTCTCCTTATCCAAACTGCCAAGTAAAGAGGTATTACTGGCACAGCTTCTTTCTGTATTGGTTGCACCGACTACAGGATTGGTACAAGCACTTGCAGGCATACCACGTAAGTTATTGTATGCACTTCAAGCAATATCAGAAAAAAAGGCTGCATAAAACTAATTAAAGTAAAAAACGCGGTTATCTTGCGTTTAATATAAAGGAGGAAATATCATGGCTGTAACAAAAGAAGAAGTAATTGAATTTATATCAAATATGACTGTTCTTGAACTCTCTGAGTTTGTCAAAGAACTTGAAGAAAAATTTGGTGTAAGTGCAGCTGCTCCTGTAGCAGTTGCTGCAGCAGCAGCTCCTGGAGCAGCAGGTGGAGCAGAGCCTGAACCAGAAAAAACAGAGTTTGATGTAATCCTAAAAGAGATTGGTAAACAAAAGATCCAAGTTATTAAAGAGGTTCGTGCAGTTACAGGGCTTGGACTTAAAGAAGCAAAAGAGCTTGTTGAAAGTGCTCCCAAACCAATTAAAGAGGGTGTATCCAAGGAAGAAGCAGAAAAGATTAAAGAGCAGATTGAGAAAGTTGGTGCTACTGTAGAAATTAAGTAGCATCTTAACATGAAAAATTTAAAAGGGACTCGATGTCTTATCTTGATATCGGGTCCTTAACCATTTTATTTTTTGGGCGAAAAGGATAAGAAAAGGGATAATTGAGGTTAAAGTTTAGGTTAAATATAGAGCGGCTAGCTGCTCAGTCTGATTTAAATAGATTCTTTATAAAGCTAAAGAAGCAGATAAGGCCGCATTAAATGTGGGTCAGCTTTGATAAAATTTTTAAGAGATTTCATGAAAATCAAGGTCGATCTCAGAATCTACATAAAGACTGGGTAGGCCGCCTATCGCTGAGACTCACCAAAAAACAAAAAGCCAATCTGAGGCAGCTCCTATGGAACAGGTAAAAAGAATTAGAAAAAACTTTGGTAGGGTCAAAAAGATCATAGAGGTTCCTTATTTAATTGCATTACAGAAAAACTCTTATGAAAAATTCTTACAAAAGGATATAGCGCCTGAATCCCGTACAGATACAGGTATGCAGGCAGCATTTAAGAGCATCTTCCCTATTTCTGACTTTCAAGGAGCCTCTCATCTAGAGTTTGTACAGTACTCTGTTGGAGAACCAAAGTATAGTGTAGAAGAATGCCTTGCAAAAGGCGTAACCTATGAAGCTCCTGTTAAGATAGTTGTAAGATTACTATCTTATGAAGTAGACAAAGAAAGTGGTGTCCAAAGTATCCGTGATATAAAAGAACAAGAGATATACTTTGGAACCATACCATTAATGACCCCAACAGGGACCTTTGTCATAAATGGTACAGAGAGGGTCATTGTAAGCCAATTACAACGTTCTCCAGGGGTATTCTTTGACCATGATAAAGGGAAAACCCATGCAAGTGGTAAACTGATCTATTCAGCACGGATCATTCCTGTAAGAGGTTCATGGTTAGACTTAGAATTTGACCCAAAAGATATTTTATATGTCCGGATAGATAGAAGGAGAAAGTTCCCAGTAACTATCCTACTAAAGGCATTGGGTTTTGATACTGAACAGCTTTTGAGCATATTTTATCATTGGGATTCATATAGGATAGAAGGAGATCTAGTATACAGAAAGGTTAAAACAGAAACTCTGTTAGGCCAAAGGGCCTCAGCAGATATTTTACATCCAGAAACTGGCGAAGTACTTGCTAAAAAGAACAGAAAGATATCTAGGGCTCTACTAAGACGTTTGGCAGATGCAGGACTTGAATGGATCCCTGTAGATCCATCTGAGTTAGAGGGCAAAGTTATAGCCAAAGATATAGTGGATCCTGAAACAGGAGAAGTGATACTTCCTGCTAATTCAGATATCAAAGATACAGAGCTTAAAAAACTCAAAGAAATGAGCCCTATAGAGATAGAGGTGCTATTTATTGACGGGGTCAAATATAGCTCTTCAATGAGAGATACCTTGCTACTTGATAAAGCCCAAACTCAAGAAGAAGCTATCTTAGAAATATATCGCAGGATGCGGCCTTCAAGCCCTCTTACTATGGAGGTAGCTGAAAAATTCTTTGAATCTTTGTTCTTTAATCCCGATACCTATGATCTTTCTGAAGTAGGCCGCTATAAGATGAACAGCCGCTTAGGGCTTGATTGCCCACTTAATGTAAGAACATTAAGAGCAGAAGATATCCTTGCTACAGTAAAAGAACTTGTACGACTAAAAGATGAGCAAGGCGAGGTAGATGATATAGATCATCTTGGAAACCGTCGTGTTCGCTCTGTGGGAGAGCTTATTGAAAATCAGTATAGAATTGGGCTTGTAAGAATGGAACGTGCTATTAAAGAACGTATGACGCTTCAAGAGATTGAAGCATTAATGCCCAATGATCTTGTAAATCCAAAACCAGTTTCTTCTGTAATTAAAGAATTCTTTGGATCTAGCCAGCTCTCCCAGTTTATGGACCAGACTAACCCACTTAGTGAAGTTACTCATAAACGTCGTCTATCTGCTTTGGGTCCTGGTGGACTTTCTCGTGAAAGGGCTGGGTTTGAAGTAAGAGACGTACATCCTACACATTATGGTAGGATCTGTCCTATTGAGACCCCAGAAGGTCCGAACATTGGTCTAATAGTATCTTTAAGTACGTATGCACGTATAAATCAATATGGTTTCATAGAAACACCTTATAGAAAGGTCGTAGATAGAAAAGTAACAGATAAGGTAGAATATTTGTCTGCCTCTGAAGAAGAAGGACATACAATTGTCCAAGCTACTGTAGATTTGGATGAAGAAGGCAGAATAAAAGACGATATGGTTGCTGCAAGGCGCAAAGGAGAATTTTCTATTGTGCCTGCAGAACAAGTAACCTATATGGACGTTGCTCCTAATCAGATGGTTAGTGTCTCTGCTGGACTGATTCCATTTCTTGAAAATGATGACGCTAACCGTGCTCTTATGGGCTCTAATATGCAGCGTCAGGCAGTACCACTTTTGGTAACGGAGGCTCCATTAGTTGGTACAGGAATGGAAAAGGTGGTGGCCAGAGATTCTGGAGTAACAATTATTGCCAAACGTGATGGCTGGATAGAAGATGTTGATGCCACTCGTCTAGTTGTAGGATATGATGAAGATGAAGAAGCAGGACTTCCTGTTGAAGTCGAAATATACAAGCTAACTAAATATCAAAAGTCCAATCAGACTACTACTTTAACCCATAAACCTTTAGTAAAACCAGGGCAAAGGATAAAAAAAGGACAAGTATTAGTAGATGGTCCAGCTACAGACCATGGCGAGCTAGCACTTGGTAAAAATGTGGTTGTAGCATTTATGCCTTGGCGTGGATATAACTTTGAGGATGCAATCATTGTAAGTGAAAGAATAGTTAAAGAAGATATCTATACATCAATCCATATTGAAGAGTTTGAAATTGAAGCAAGAGACACAAAACTAGGTAAAGAGGAAATTACTAGAGATATACCCAATGTAGGTGATGAAGCATTAAAGAACCTAGATGATTCTGGGATTGTACGTATAGGTGCAGAAGTAAAGGCAGGAGATATACTTGTTGGAAAAGTAACTCCTAAAGGAGAAACCCAACTTTCTCCAGAAGAAAAGCTTCTAAGAGCAATTTTTGGAGAAAAGGCAGGAGATGTAAAAGATACATCTTTAAGGGTTCCACCTGGGATAGAAGGTGTAGTTGTAGATGCAAAGATATTTTGCAGAAAAGGTGTAGAAAAAGATGAAAGAGCAAAAGAAATAGAAGACTTAGAAATAGCAAGAATATTAAAAGATCAAGAAGATGAAATAGCAGTAATGAGGCGTACAGCTATAAAGAAACTCGCCTCAGTTCTTGTTGGTAAAAGATCTGCTGTAACAATTAAAGATGCTAAAGGAAACATACTTCTTGATCAAGGTGAAGAAATTACAGCGGAACGACTTGCAGCAATTCCATTTTATAAATTAAGAGATCTAACTCTTGAGGGTACAAAGAAGATAGAACCTCAAATTGAAGAAATCCTTCGCTGGTTTGATGCTGAAGTTGCACGTATTAAGAAATACTTTGAGGGTAAAATAGAAAGGCTCAAAAAAGGTGACGATCTGCCACCTGGTGTTATAAAAATGGTCAAGGTTTATGTGGCTATGAAGCGGAAACTTGCTGTTGGAGATAAAATGGCAGGTCGTCATGGAAACAAAGGTGTTGTCTCAAAGATAGTTCCAGTAGAAGATATGCCTTATTTTGAAGATGGAACTCCAGTAGATATTGTACTTAATCCTTTAGGTGTTCCATCTCGTATGAATGTTGGACAGATCTTAGAAGTACATCTTGGCTGGGCAGCTAAAAAGCTAGGGGAACAAATTGCAGAACTAGCAAGACAATATCAACTTGAAAAGGTAAAAGAAAAACTTCTAAAGATATATTCTCCTGAAGAAATAGAAGAGATTCTAAAAGATAAAGATGATGAAGCGCTTAGGCACTTTGCTTTAACACTTGAAAGAGGTATACCTGTTGCTACTCCTGTATTTGATGGTGTTAAAGAAGATGAGATAAGAAAACTCTTAGTTGAAGCTGGTCAGTCAGAACTTGGTACAGTAACACTATATGATGGATATACAGGAGAGCCTTTCTCTGAACCAATCACTGTAGGTGTTATGTATATGCTTAAGCTACACCATCTTGTTGATGATAAGATTCATGCAAGATCAACAGGTCCATATTCTCTTGTTACACAACAGCCTCTTGGTGGAAAGGCCCAGTTTGGTGGACAGAGACTAGGAGAGATGGAAGTCTGGGCCATGGAGGCATATGGTGCAGCCTATTCATTACAAGAATTCTTAACAGTCAAATCAGATGATGTAGTAGGAAGGACAAGAATGTATGAAAAGATAGTCAAAGGTAATAATTTCCTAGAGGCAGGGCTTCCTGAATCATTTAATGTATTAGTAAAAGAGCTCCAGGGGCTTTGCCTGGATATTGAGCTTTTAGAGTAAGTAGCTGCCAACAGGTAAGTGATGCAAAGGTTGTTCAATTTCAGGCATAGTTAACCTAATAAGCTTATAGGAGCATAGGGATATGGCAGTAGATGATCTTCTCAACTTTTTTACAAAGCCAAAGGATCCTTTAAACTTTAAGGCTGTAAGGATCTCTCTTGCCTCTCCAGAAAAGATACTGGAGAGATCTTATGGAGAGGTAACACAACCAGAGACTATAAACTATAGAACATTTAAGCCAGAAAGAGATGGACTATTTTGTGCAAAGATATTTGGACCTATTAAAGACTATGAATGTCTTTGCGGTAAATATAAAAGAATGAAACACCGCGGTGTTATATGTGAAAAATGCGGTGTTGAGGTAACTCAGTCTAAGGTGCGTCGTGAACGCATGGCGCATATATCATTGGCAGCTCCTGTTGCACATATTTGGTTTTTAAAGAGCTTGCCAAGCAAAATTGGTTGTCTCTTAGACCTAACATTAAAGGAACTTGAAAGGGTTCTTTATTTTGAATCCTATATTGTTCTTTCATCTCAGGTCCCAGATATAAAAGTGGGAGACCTGATGAATGATGAGACTTATAGACAGCGCCTAGAAGAATTTGGAGACAAATTTGAAGTAGGTATAGGTGCTGAAGCAATTCATAAACTCTTAAGTGAACTTGATCTAGATAAACTTTCAAAAGAACTTCGAGATGAAATGGTAAAAACACGAAGTGAAGCCAAAAGAAAAAAACTTGGCAAACGACTTCGTGTTGTTGAGGCATTTAGAGAATCTAAAAATAAACCAGAGTGGATGATATTAAGTGTTATTCCTGTATTACCTCCTGATCTAAGACCACTTGTACCATTAGATGGAGGACGTTTCGCAACCTCTGATCTCAATGATCTATATAGAAGAGTTATAAACAGAAATAACAGGCTTAAGAAACTAAAAGAACTTGATGCTCCAGATATCATAATTAGAAATGAAAAACGCATGCTCCAAGAGGCAGTAGATGTCTTATTTGACAATGGAAGAAGAGGGAGAGTGGTCACGGGTGCAAATAAAAGACCACTTAAGTCCCTTTCTGATATGTTAAAAGGTAAGCAGGGTAGATTCCGTCAAAACCTCTTGGGGAAAAGAGTTGACTACTCTGGACGTTCTGTCATTGTAGTAGGCCCAGAACTAAGACTACATCAATGTGGACTTCCTAAACGAATGGCTATTGAGTTATTTAAGCCTTATATCTATAACAAACTTGAAGAAAAAGGGCTTGTAACTACTATAAAAAGCGCTAAAAAGATGGTCGAAAAGGAAGTCCCAGAAGTATGGGATGCTCTTGATGAAGTTGTTCGAGAATACCCAATACTCTTAAATCGTGCTCCAACACTACACAGACTTGGTATTCAGGCCTTTGAACCTGTACTTATAGAAGGTAAAGCTATACAGCTCCATCCATTAGTATGTGTTGCATACAATGCTGACTTTGACGGCGACCAGATGGCTGTACATGTACCTCTTTCTGTAGAAGCACAGACAGAGGCACGTGTATTAATGATGTCTACTAATAATGTATTATCACCTGCCCATGGTGGACCAATTATTGTAGCTACTCAGGACATTGTTCTTGGAATCTACTATATGACAAGGGAAAGACCTTTTGCCAAAGGTGAAGGCAAGGTCTTTATGTCTAAAGAAGAGGTCCGTTATGCATGGGAAATAGGAGAAGTTCATCTCCAAGCAAAGATAAAAGCAAGGATTAAAGGCAAGCTAGTAGATACTACGGTTGGAAGAGTTTTACTTTCAGATATTTTGCCGGATGAGGTTCCTTTTGAGACAATTAATAAGCCTATGAGGAAAAAGGATTTGGCAAAATTGATTGATATGTGTTACAGGCTTGCCGGCGCTAAAAAGACCGTCATCTTTGCAGACCGAATGAAAGATATGGGCTATAGATTTGCTACACTTGCAGGGATATCAATTGGAATCAACAATATGGTTATCCCTGTAAGAAAAGAAGAAATCTTAGAAAAGGCCCAAGAAGAAGTAGAAAAGATATGGAAACAATACGAAGAAGGACTTATCACTCAGGGTGAAAGATATAATAAGGTCATTGATATCTGGACTAGAGCAACAGATGAAGTTGCCAAAGAGATGATGGAAGAAATCTCTGTTGAATATCACAGAAGCCCAGATGGTAAAGTAATCACAACTCCAAGCTTTAATCCAATATTTATAATGGCTGACTCTGGCGCCAGAGGTAGTAAAGATCAGATAAGACAGCTTGCTGGAATGAGAGGTCTTATGGCAAAACCCTCTGGCGAAATTATTGAAACACCTATTAAGGCAAATTTCCGTGAAGGATTAAGTGTTCTTGAATATTTTATATCTACACATGGCGCTCGAAAAGGACTTGCAGATACAGCTCTTAAAACTGCAAACTCTGGATATCTAACTAGACGATTAGTAGACGTAGCACAAGATTCTACTATTACTGAGGAAGACTGTGGTACTATAGATGGTATAGAGATGGGACACCTTATGGAAGGTGGAGAAATTATTCAAAGAATGGGAGACAGGATCTTAGGTCGTGTTGCTTTAAATGACATTGTTGATCCTGTAACAGGTGAGGTACTTGTCGCGGCTAATGAAGAAATAGATGAAGAAGGTGTAAAAAAGATTGAAGAGGCAGGTATCTCAAGTGTTGAGATTAGATCAGTTCTTACATGTAGAAGTAGATATGGAGTTTGTGCGAAATGTTATGGTAGAGACCTCTCTCGTGGTAGAATGGTAACTCTTGGGGAAGCTGTTGGCATTATAGCAGCAGAATCTATTGGTGAACCTGGCACCCAGCTCACAATGCGTACATTCCACATAGGTGGAACTGCAAGTGGTAAGATTGAACAAGCTGAAATACGTTGTAGAGGTGCAGGTACTGTAAAATATAGAAACATCCACGCAGTTAGAAATCCTGCAGGTCGACTTGTAACATTAAATAGAAATGGAGAATTAGTAATCATTGCTCCAGATGGAAGAGAAAAAGAAAAATATCCTGTTATATATGGTGCAGAACTTCTAGTAGAAGATGGAGCACAGGTAGAAGGTGGTCAAAAGTTGGCAGAGTGGGATCCATTTACAATACCGATCCTTACAGAGGTAAGTGGAACTGTAAAATTTGGGGATCTTATAGAAGGTGTTACAATCCAAGAAAAGGTTGACCCAATTACAGGTAAGGCATCTCGTGCAGTTATTCAGTATAAACAGACAGATTATCGTCCAAGGATATCAATTAAAGATGAAAGAGGAAGAACCGCAAAACTTCCAAGTGGAAAAGGAGAGGCAAGATACCTGCTTCCAGTAGGAGCAATCTTAGTTGTAAACGAAGGAGATCATGTTGAAGCTGGACAGATTCTAGCCAAAATTCCTCGCGAAACAACTAAAACTAAGGATATTACAGGAGGTCTTCCAAGAGTAGCTGAGCTATTTGAAGTTAGAAAACCAAAAGATAAAGCGATTATCTCTGAAATTGATGGAGTGGTATCCTTTGGCAAAGATGTAAAAGGTAAACGTAGAATTATCATTACACCAGAAGTTGGCGAACCCAAAGAATACTTAATTCCTCGTGGTAAACACATAAATGTTCATGAAGGGGACTATGTAAGAGCTGGTGAACCTCTAATGGACGGTGTTATTGATCCTCATGATATTTTAAGGGTTAAAGGAATAAAGGCTCTAGCTAGCTACCTAGTTAATGAAATTCAGGAAGTCTATAGGCTTCAGGGTGTTAAGATAAATGACAAACACATTGAAATAATCGTTCGCCAGATGTTAAGAAAGGTAAGGATTACTGATGTAGGTGATTCTATGTTTATGTTAGGTGAACAGGTCGAAGTCTATAAATTTGAAGAAGAAAATGAAAGAATATTGGCACAGGGCGGAAAGCCTGCTACTGCAGAACCAATGATTCTTGGAATTACAAGAGCAGCTCTTTCAACTGAAAGCTTTATCTCTGCAGCATCATTCCAAGAGACGACCAAAGTCTTAACTGATGCTGCTATTGCAGGTAAGGTTGACTATTTAAGAGGATTAAAAGAAAATGTCATTATGGGGAGGCTTATTCCTGCAGGAACAGGTAGAGTATATTATGACCAAAAAGAGAGAAATCGAACTAAAACTGCAGCTGCAACCAAATAAAAACAAATAATCAAGATTGTAAAGAAAAAGGGAGTATTGAGAATCAATGCTCCCTTTTTCTTTTTATAAGTTTAAACACACCTATACAAGGGCTTATTATCTAAAGGCTCAAGAGCCAGTTGAACAACTTTCACCACCTCCCTTGCCAGGAGCAGGTCCAACTAAATGTGCCTTTACTACCTTTACTCTAGTGTTGTCTGCAATTTCAAGGGTTACTACTTGATCAGTAATACCAGTGATCCTACCAATCAGTCCCCCTGAGGTCATCACCTCATCTCCTCGCTTTAGGTTCTCCAGAAACTGCTTATGCTGTTTTGCTCTTTTTTGTTGAGGTCTTATCAACAAAAAGTAGAAAATAGCAAAGATTAAAATAAGCGGCAGGAAAGAAATAATTGGATTTGCTGCTCCTGCATCTGCTCCTTTTGGTGGAGGTCCCATAGCATACGCCGTAGCTAAAGAAAATAGATGCTCTAACATAACTTAATTCTCCCTTCTTTTGTAAAAACTATATCTAAACTCACTAAAACTATCATTTTTTATAGCATTACGCATCTCTTTAACAAGATTTAAAAAATAATAAATATTGTGTATTGTATTTAAACGATATGCTAAAAGCTCCTTTGCTACATACAAATGTCTTAAATATGCCCTAGAAAAGTTGCGACATGTATAACAGTCACAATCAGGATCTATAGGTCTAGGGTCATCTTTATAACAGGCATTCTTTATAACAATCCTACCAAAAGAAGTAAAGAGCATACCATTTCTAGCATTTCTAGTAGGAAGAACACAATCAAACATATCTATTCCTCTTGCCACACATTCAACCAAATCTTCAGGTGTACCAACGCCCATCACATAAACAGGATAATGCTCAGGTATAATTGGTCTTGTATAATCTACAACAGAAAGCATTACTTCTTTTGGCTCACCTACGCTGAGACCGCCTATAGCATATCCATCAAATCCAAGAGACATTAAATCTTTAGCACTCTTTTCTCTCCATTTTTTATACATACCACCTTGTATTATACCAAACAATAAAAGTTCTCTTCTACTCCTAGAATCAAGACTTATTTCTCCCCATTTTGTAGTAAGATCTACAGCCCAAGCAATATCTTGTTCTGAAGACGGATAAGGTAAACATACATCTAAACACATCATAATATCAGAACCAAGACACTCTTGGATATAGATAACATCTTGTGGAGAAAAAAAGTGTAAGGAACCATCTATATGAGATCTAAACTCAACACCGTCCTTTTTAATCTTTGAAAGGGGTGAAAGACTATATACTTGAAATCCACCACTATCTGTCAGTATAGGTTTATGCCAGTTCATAAATCTATGAAGTCCACCTAATTTCTTGATAAGTTCGTGCCCAGGCCTTAAATATAGATGATACGTATTTGAGAGAATAATTTGAGCTCCACAAGAAATGAGATCATTTGGATCTAAAGATTTGACAGTTGCTTGGGTACCAACAGGCATAAAGGCTGGAGTTTCTATTGTTCCATGAACCGTCTCTAACAAACCTAGTCTAGCTCTAGTATTGGGACAACTTTTTATAACTCTAAAAGACACCTACTATATGCCTCTTTAAAAAATTTTTGTGTTTTAAGTATCTTATTTTTCTTTCAATCTTTTTAAAATACAATCACTAAGGCCTTCAAAAGGACCATTAGAAAGTATAACAATCACGTCTCCTGGTAAGGCTTTTTCAACTATTAAGTCACACAATTCTCTTCCATCATTACCAAGATATGCCTCAATCCCTTTGCCCTTTAGGTCTTCAACTAACTTTGGAGAAGAAAATCGATCCCCCTCAGGAGCCTTCTCAGGATTTGGAACTTCTCTTACAAAAACAATATCTGCATTAGAAAGGGCATCTACATAAGCATTTTGAAAAATTGACCTTCTACTTGTATTTGTCCTTGGTTCAAACGCAGCTACAAGTCTCTTTGGCCTATAAGAAGAACGAATAGCCTTAAGTGTTTCTCTTACTGCTGTTGGATGATGCGCAAAATCATCTATTATAGTAATACCATTTACTTCACCAAGGAGTTCTTGGCGTCTCTTTACTCCATGACAATTAGCAAGCCCCTCTAATACTGCATCAGGCATAACGCCTAACCAATGAGAAAGAGCTATTACCCCAAGAGCATTTACTGCATTATGCTCACCGATAAGCGGGATTTTTACTTCTCCCCAAACCTTATTCAAATAGTAAACTGTAAAACTAGTACCATCCTTGTTTGTTCTTAAATCTTCAAAACGCCATTGAGCATCAGGCCTTGTTCCATATGTCATAACCCAACAAGGTGCAGCCTTTATAACCTCACATACGCCAGGCCAATCAATACAAGCAGCCAAAAGTCCTGTAGATGGAATTTGCCGTATTAACTTTTGAAAAGCATCCACAAGGCTGGACATATCTTTATATATATCTGCATGATCAAACTCAAGACTTGTAAGAATTACTGCCTCTGGCTTATAGTGCATAAATTTAGGACGCTTATCAAAAAAGGCTGAATCATATTCATCACCTTCTATTACAAACCAAGGCGGTTCTCCAAAGTCAAATCCTGTTCCTGTTAATTTTAAAAGGCCCCCTGCCATAAATCCAGGACGCCAACTATCTGCCCTCAATATAGAAACAAGCATACTGGTAGTAGTAGTCTTGCCATGAGTGCCTGCAACAACTAGTGGGACTCGTGTCTCAAGACAAAAATGAGATATTGCTTGAGGAAAAGACATATAAGGTATTTCTCTTTTAAATACAGCTTGTGCCTCTGGATTATCTTTTCTTATCACATTACCAATAATAGCTAAAATGGGCTCGGGATCATCAAGATTAGAAGGGGTATAACCTTTAAACACCTTAATATTTAACTGCTTTAAAAGATCAGACATTGGAGGATAAAGATGTTCATCTGATCCGGTAACATTAAACCCCATTTGTTTAAGTATACCTGCTAGAGCGCACATGCCTGTACCACAAATACCTAAAAGATGGATCCTTGCCCCCTTAGGGGGAAGAGGTTTTTTAGGGTCTCTAAAACCTTGTTCATTCATAGCAATTATCCAGAAAAATTTTTATTTAAACCAGATAAATAATACTCTACAACTTCTTTCATTTCTATTAAAGATTTAAAAGATTTTCTCTTATCCTAAATGCAAGCTCTACAAATCTCTTAGCCCAACATGGTTTTGATAACGCATGAATATGGGTATATGTAGCAAAGACATTTTTATATAATGCTCCTTCTAACTTGCCATTAAAACCATGACCACGCTTTACTTTACATGTAAATACAATATCTTTTGATTCCTGTTCTTCTAAATCTATAGGCTTTGAATAATGAAATTCATGTCCTCTTATAATATCACCTTTTTTATAAAATCCACTATCCCTTTCTACTTCTAAAATAGTATATCCATGTCCTTGGGGCTTTCTACCTACAGAAAATGTCCAAGGGAAAATCCCTACCATATCATAGTCTATCCCTTTAAATGATATCTTTTTACCTAAAAACATCAATCCACCACATTCTGCATATATTGGACGTCCTTTATCTGCAAATTTCTTTATTGCATCAAAAAGCTTTTGTCTTTCAATAAGACGATCAGCCTGGGTTTCAGGAAATCCACCCCCAATGTATAATGCATCTAAAAATGAAATATCATCTACATTAAGAGCATTTAAAAAATAAAGCTCTGCCCCTTGAGCTTTTAGAGCTTCAAAATTCTCAGGATAATAAAACTGAAAAGCTGCATCACGAAATACGCCAATCTTTACCCTTTTTAAGTACCCATCTTGTGCAACTGGATAGAGAGATGGCTTATCTAAAGGCCATGTCAACTTTGGATCTATTGAGGCTGAATTTATAAGTGCATCAATATCTGTATGCTCAGAAACCAAGGTAGAAATGACATCTAACACCTCTTTTGCCTTTGGATGCTCCTCACAAGGTAATACTCCTAAGTGTCTCATTGGAAGAGGATCTTGTTTTAATCTAGGTAAAGCACCTAAGACTTTTATATCCGTATACCTTTCTACTGTTTTTGTAACTATTGATTCATGTCTAAGTCTTGCAACTTGATTTAAAACACAACCACATATCTTCACATCTGGATCAAACAATTTACATCCAAGGACTAAAGCTGCCACAGTTCTTGTAATCTTAGTACAATCAATTACTAAGATGACAGGTAGTTTTAGTAACTTAGCAAGTTCTGCAGTAGAACAACTCCCTAATTCATCTACTCCATCATAAAGTCCTCTATTACCCTCAACTATAGCAATATCTGCTCCTTTAATATGAGCTAAGTAAGATGCACAGATAATCTTTTTATCCATTAGATATGGATCAAGGTTATAACAATCTGTACCAGAGGCAAACCCCAACCACTTTGCATCTATATAATCTGGACCTTTTTTAAATGGAGCAATTTTTATCCCTTTTTTTGCTAAAGTAGCTGTAAGCCCCAATGATAAAATTGTTTTCCCTGATCCGCCCTTAAATGCACTTATAACTAAACCAGGGCATATTTCTTTCCCCATAACAAAATATCTTCCTCCTTACACAAAAAAACCCACTGCCAAAGTTGGCAAGTGGGTTTTAAAAAATAAAGGGGGCATGGTCAAGCCCCCCTTTTTTTATCACATTAACTATCACATCCTTTGGCCATCTCTTTTAGCATAGATAGCCATCTTAAACAAGAAAGTAAGAACCAATGCACCAATTGCCCAGATACCGATAGCAATACCACATTCTGGAAGAGTAGGAGCATATTGAGTAATCTTTCCAAATGGATCCGGTACAAAACCACCTATAACGAGTCCAAAACCTTTTTCTAACCACATCCACAAAAATATAGCAAAACATGCTATTCCAAGAAGAATTCTATTCCTTCTAAAAGGAGGAACCAATAATATGAAAATACCTAAGAAACCACAGAAAATAGAAGTTCTCATAAATGGAACTAATCTATGATACCCCTCAAGTCCAAAGAACATGTACAACAATCCATGCTTTTCTGCAGGGATATTTGAATAAAATGCAGTAAAGAATTCACAGAAAGTAAAGAACATATTAATTACAGCAGCATAAAGAATGATCTTTGCCAAAGTTTGATATGCTTCTTCATCTGCAGGACGGTATCCTGTAACTCTTTCTACAATAAAGAGGATAAGTAGTAATAATGCTGGACCTGAACAAAACGCACCTGCTAAAAATCTTGGTGCCATAAGAGCAGACAGCCATAAATGTCTACCAGGAAGACCACAGTATAAGAATGCCGTAACAGTATGTATTGCAACTGCCCATGGCACACCTAAATATGCGACAGGAATAATCCACCTTGGAGGAGGAACTCCTTTCCAATCTGCTAACATTGTATTATATCCAACAATAATATTAATTAGCAGATAACCATTTAAAACTATCATATCATAGAAAAGCATTGAGTGTGGAGTTGGATGTAAAATCATATTAAACAGTCTCATAGGCTGTCCAACGTCCACAATAACAAAAAGCAAACACATTATAACAGCAGAAATAGCCATAAACTCCCCAAACATCACCAAATCAATAAACTTTTTATAGTGATGTAAGAGTTTGGGGATAACAACCATCAAACCAGAAGCAGCGATTCCTACTAAAAGAGTGAATTGGGCAATATATAAACCCCATGACACATCTCTATTCATCCCGGTAATACCTAAACCGGTAAAACACTGATAGACATAGCAGGCAAAACCTACGCCTATCACTGCGAGTAGAAACGCTACCCACATCCAATATCTTCTATCCCCTTGCAAAATCTTCTCTAACATAACGCCCTCTCGTTATATCAAATAAAACATTGATGGTTTGGTTCCAAGTTCTAACTTACGCCTTATACTAAAGCGTTTTCTCAACACCTGTCTTATTGGGGAATTAGGATCATGCAAATCCCCAAATATTATCGCTCCAACAGGACAGGCATCTACACAAACTGGCTTTTTACCAAGATCTATTCTTTCGTTACAGAAAATACATTTCTCTACAACACCCCTACGCCTGGTAGGATATTTAGGGTTATAATGAACAATATGAGGTCTTGGATCAAGCCAGTTAAAGTTCCTAGAACCATAAGGACATGCAGCCATACAAAAACGACAACCAATACATCTGTGCATGTCCTGCATCACAATACCATCTGGTCTTCTAAACGTTGCCTGTGTAGGACAAACCCTTACACAAGGCGGTTCATCACAATGATTACACAATAAAATAAAGGGCTTATCCTTATATTCATCACTCACATAAGGATTCTCTGTATCCTCAAATGCATATCTATATAAATCTTTCCAGATCCATTTTATCTCATGTAGAGGATTGTCATATTGAGGGATATTATGTTCATTAATACACGCATCTATACAGATACGACAATCCTCTCCATTGGCAAGGCATTTTTTAACATCAAATGCCATTGCCCAACGTTTACCAACTAATGCATTTTCAGACCTTAAATACTCCCCTGCCTCAACTTGGCCTGGGGCTAACAGCTCAAAAGCTGTACCCGTACCAAGACCAAGGGCGGCAGTCAAACCAGCCAATTTAAGGAATTCTCTTCTACTGACGCCCATCACATAGTCTCCTTCGTAGTCATCTTATGTGGGAGTTCTTTTACTTTATTAGGCTCAAAATGACAATCCCAACAATATGGCTTTACTCCAAGATAATTATGGCACCTATCACAAAACTTTGCCTTATTATCATGGCACCTTAAACACTCATTCTGCAAACTCATATCCCACTCTTTACCTGTGCTGCTCACATATACCCTCTTTTCATGGCGCACAACTTCATCACGCCACACATTTAGAAGATCCATATGAGCAGCCCTCATATATGCAAGCGGTTCTACGCACTTCTTATATTTTGTTGGCTTAACAGGCTTTGGCGCAGGAACCATCCTCCCCATTGTATAGTAATAGGGGAAGAGCACTATAATCAAAAACACTATTAATCCAGGGATTATCTTTTCGGCATCATACATCAGACTCATCCTCCGATGGCATTTCCGCTGTTGGTCTTACCAGCGGTTCCTGTCTTAAATCTATATCCCTTGGTTTTTCACCAGGCATTACTAGGGCATTACCAACCAACTCACAAACTCCGCTAATGCTCACACCTGGTACCCAGTAGTTCATTAAAGTTGGTAAGACTGCCCTATCGATTGCACATATAGCAGTCATACGGTTTACACCGTATTTTTTATGTACATAATCAACTGCATTAGCGCGTGGAAGTCCGCCGCGCATTCTCATTTCCATAAATTCATCTGTATTAAGACCAGCACCAGATCCACAGCAGAATGTCTCTGCATAAATAGTATTTTCTGGCATATCATAAAAATTATTACATACATTCTTAATGACATATCTTGGCTCTTGTATAAAGCCCATTGCCCTTACTGGGTTACAAGAGTCGTGATGTGTAACCACTAAATGATCATTTCTACTTGGATCAAGATTTAATTTATCATGATAGATAAGATCTGAAATAAATTCTAAGATATGGATCATCTTGGTAGATTTTGCATGTTCAAACCTTGTACCTGTAATTGGGCTAACAGGAACTTCTAAGAAATCAGCTGGACCATTTAAGGTGTCCATATACTGGTGAACAACACGCCACATATGTCCACATTCACCACCAAGAATCCATTTAACCCCTAATCTTTTCGCCTCTGCATACATCTTGGCATTTAATCTCTTCATCATCTCATGGGAGGTAAATATACCAAAATTACCACCCTCAGAGGCATATGTACTCCAAGTATAATCTAAATCAAGATAGTGGAATAAAAGCAGATATCCCATACAAGTATAAATACCTGGCTCTGCAAACACATCTGCAGAGGGCGTAATAAATAAGATCTCTGCCCCTTTCCTATTAAAGGTGGGCTCTATTTTAATTCCTGTGATATCATAGATATCCTCACACAAAAACTCAATGTTATCCTTAAATGTGTGAGGTAATAATCCCATATGGTTACCTGTACGGAAGCTATTTGAGACCGGCCCCATAATCCAATTGATGTTAATACCGATCTCAAGAAGCAGCTCCCTAGCAATCATTGTAATCTCAGCGGTATCTATACCATAGGGGCAAAAAACTGAGCATCTACGACACTCAGTACACTGGAAGAAGTAATAAAACCATTCTTTAATAACATCATAAGTAAGCTTTCTACCGCCTGCCAATCTCCCAAGGATTTGACCTGCCTTGGTAAACTCACCCCTATAGATAGAACGCAACAACTCTGCCCTTAATACGGGCATATTCTTGGGATCACCAGAACCAATAAAATAGTGACACTTATCCGCGCAGGCACCACAACGCACACATATGTCCATAAATACCTTTAAGGAACGGAACTTATGTAAACGATCCCTAAAGGCTTCAAGAACGATCTCCTTCCAATTATCAGGAAGCTTCCAGTCTTCCTCATCTGGAGACCATTCCCTTGGAAATGGAAGGTCTAAGGCCTTAACATTCTCCGGCCTTCCTGCATAACACCAGGTGCCCGGCTTAAACACAACCTTTCGATCCATCCACCATTCACGTGGTGGCCTATGGTCAATCTGTAATAATTCTTGTGGCTTAGGAGTTTTAGCTGCCATTTTTTTATTCCTTCTCCACTGGTATTCCTGCCTGTTTCATAAATTCTCTAAACTCTTCCTCATACTCCTCATAAGGATGTGTCTTGACAGGATAGTTCCACGGATTGATATGTCTCTTATACCTACTATTATTAGCCAAATTCCTAGTTGGGCTCAAGAACACACCGCCCATATGCATAAGCTTACTAAACGGGAAGTAGGCAAAGAGACAACTTACCAGGAAGATATGTACAAAGAATATTGTACCAATATCTTTAGCTGGTGCATGGGGATGGAAACTTACAAGCCCCATTACCAACTCTTTTACACCAACAATGTCTGTTCTTAAGAAATATCTCATTAACATACCAGAACAGACTATAGATATAATAAGGAAAAGTGGAAAATAATCTGCTGGTAAGGATATATAACGAAGCTGCGGGATAAACAATCTACGACACAGCAAGAATAACAATCCTGCCAAAATCGTTAAATCTGTAAGATATAACTGAGGCAATCCTATTTCAAATATAGCATCCAGATGATCTAAAAATTCTATTGGTCCAGGAATTGGCACTGTAGCAAGTCTAATATGACGAATCAAAATTATCAAAAAGGACCAATGGAATAACAACGCAAAAGCCCATAACCATTTTGTGGGGCTATAACGTATAATAGGCGTCCCATCAGGCAATTGACGAAAGTCAATCCTTTTATTGCGAAATAAAGATCTAAAGCAGAGCACTTCTAGTGCCATACGGACAACCACCTCACCCGTAGTAAATGGATTGTCCCATCTGCTCTGCTTAAACCAAGGCAGACTCCTTTGCTGTCCGGCAGTAGTTGGAATCCTAAAGGGCACCGGCGACTGAGCCCAATAAATGACGCGCCATATAAAACCTATAATAAATATAGCAAACGCCACATAAGGAACCACTACCCCAAACAGCATGTGAAGCCCTGCCACCTTGACACCCAAAATGGGTATCGCTATGAGCACCAGGACCACTATTAGGGGAAAGATAACTCTAGACATTTACTACCTCACTTCACTCCATAGTGTATAGTTTTAAAATTGTTAGTGCCTCTGCCCTTCATCACTGCGTGAACCAACCAAATTAATTTGTTCACGCAACTTTTTCATTTGACGAAGAGACAGAGCAGCACTTGGACAACTTGCACCTTCTAACTGTAAAAAAGGTCTCTTTTTTATCTCTTCCACCTTAAGCTGGAAGAGTTTTTCTCTACACCCCATATATATATCAAAGGCAAGAAGTGCTAACCTATCTATTTTAGACTCAACTTCCAGAAGCTCTGCCATTAATTTAGCATTTTCATTAAGCTCTTTAGACAGCACTTCTCGTATTACCTTCTTTAACTCAAACACAAAGGCGACCGCATCCCCAGGCATAAAATCCTGAACAGCCCTAACCCTTAAAATACTATCTAAAAACTCCTCTACCCCTTCACAAGGCTCTTCTGCAATAAGCTCTTTTACTAATCCCTCAATCCCTCGAGTAATTCTAAATCCAACTGGATTAGCAAAAGCATCTTTTTTATTTCTTAAGAATTTAGCTCCATCTTCAGGATAGGAATCATATACTTTATCTATCCATTTTTTTACAATTGCGTGATAATTAGACTCAAGCAGTTCATATATATTAGAGTTAGAACTGCTCTTCTTTCTACCAAACATAAAAGGTGCCTCCCTTATACCTACACCCACAATGAATCTATATTCGCTTCCTATCCTGATAACACCTTATAATCCTAACCGCGCCTAGGCGTTATCTAATTAATTACTTTAACTTCTACTTGTCAATCCCCTAATCTCAGTTATATGCACCTTTTTTTGGGGCCCCAAAAGAACTCTACTTAATTTTAAAATATTCTAAAACAGCACATCTAACTGAATAAGGGTTCATTATTTTACAGTCTTGCTGTTCTATAGACAAAATAATTCATGATGTCAAGTTTCTATACCGTTTATTAGAAGCATTTTTTTATTTTTTATAAAAATTTTACCGATAAAAATATAATATCACCAATAAGACGTTAAAAATCTTTTAAAAACTAAAAATAATAACATAATTCTTTTTTAGAAAGTTTTTAAAGACTTAGAAAAAAATTTTTTAAAAAAATTTATTTCTTATTCTCTAAAACACAAGCGATTTTAATATAGTATTCTTTTATTTCCTTGATCTTGTCTTCATACATAGAAACAGGCCAAACAGCTCCACATTTTGTGCAAATTACCTTTGCATTACAACATCTACCTACTAATTCTGCCTTTGCACCACAAGCAATACAATAAAGTGCCGGTTCTTTTTCTTCTTGTCTATTTATTTTATTCATCACAAATTGACTCCAAAAAATTTTTATATATGGTACTTATATTTCGCTCAAATTATGTTAGGCTTAGCAATAAAATGCAAGGAGGGATTCTGTGGGAAGCAAAAAAGATTCAGTTTCTATTGAAAAGATGATAAAAGATTTAGAAAAAGATTTAAAAACAAATCCAAAATCTGTCATTGCACATCATCGACTTGCTCTAGCATATTGGAGAGCTGGACGTACAGATGAAGCGATAGAAACTTTTAAAAAGGCACTGGTGATAGATCCTCATTCTTTTGAGATAAGGATCAATTTAGGAGCTATCTATTTTCAAACAGGACAAATTGAAAAAGGCATTGAAGAAAATAAAGAGGCTCTAAAAATTTATCCTAATGCAGCAGAAGCTATGGCTAATATTGGAGCTGCATATGTTCAGCTTGAAAATTGGAAAGAAGCAGAAAAATACTTTAAACAAGCACTTGAAATAAAACCTGAGATGATTCCTGCGCTTACTAATATTACAACAGTCCTAGTTGAATTAGGTGATTTTGACTCAGCAATAAAGTATGCCCAAAAAGCTGTAAGCTTAGCACCCACATTTGGGCTTGCCCATAACAATTTAGCTGTAGCTTATTATTATAAAGGAGAAATTGAAAAGGCTAAAGAACATGCTAAAAAAGCTGAGGAACTTGGCTATCAAGTAATGGATGAATTTAAACAAAAACTAGAAAAAGCCCAAGCTCATAAATAGTTTTTAGGAGAATATGGGAATGTCCTCTAAATTTTTAGCTCAAGTTGCAAAGTGTCCCTTTTGTGGCAATAGAATAGAACAGCCTAAAGAAATGGAACCAAGAAGACTTGGAGATTTCTCATACGGAAGTTGTATGTGTGGAGCAGTATATGTGTGTGATGAAACAGGACATAACATTGGCTCAGCAATGATCGAAGCCTTAGGGTTTGCCTGTAAAGATGACTGGGATCTTGCTTGGGCACTTATGCCTGATGAAGATTACAAAGATGCTCAAATTGAAAAATATGATCTTCAAACTAATATGATATATCCTTCAGGAAAAACAAGCGATGGACGTTTCGTACGAGGAGTTTTAGTATTTATACGATTAAACGACGATATACTCGAAGCACAAGGACAAAGATTTATTCCTGAACATTCTGTTCCTAAAGTAACATCAAAAACATCTTCAAGATCCAAAGAAATAAAACGACGATTTAAAAAATCTGAAGTTGAAAAATTAGTGAGAGAATGTAATACAGAAAAATTATGTGAAATGGCCCTTCAAGATTCTCTGGTCTTAAGAAAGATTCAGCGATTATTATACTCTGCAGATGAAACAATAAGATGGAATGCTATACTATGCTTAGGTAAAAGTGCTGGAGCTCTTGTCAAATTGAAACCAGAGGTAGTGGGAGACCTTGTAAGAAGGCTTCTTTATGCTGCTAATGATTCTGCTGCCGCAAGCTGGGGGGCCCTTGAAGCAGTTGGTGAAATTATAAGATGGAGTGCTGATGTATTTGGATCATTTGTAAGACATATGTTAGCAATGTTAAGAGATCCTCAACTAAGGCCTTCTGTACTTTGGTCTGCAGGAAGAATTGGACAACGTCATCCTGAATTAATAAAAAATAGTGCTTTCTTTGCTATATTTGACTGCCTGCAAGATCAAGATCCTCAAGTTAGAGGATATGCTATATGGACACTTGGTAATATAAAAGCCAAGGAAGCTAAAAATAGTATTAACCGATTAACTAACGATACAAATAAAATTAAAATATTTGATGGACAAAAAAACATTGAAACTACAGTTGGTAATCTAGCTAAAGAGGCATTAAAAAAAATAGAAGATTTGTATAAGGAGAACTCTATGGAATCACAAAAGAATAATCAAAAACTAACTAAAAAAGACAACTCAGATGAGCAAACAAAGCAAGATCCACTTGCTATGGCATATCAACTATATAGAGAAGCAGACCTTGCTAAAACTAGAGGTATGTCTTTAGAAGCTATGGATAAATATAAAGAAGCGCTCCCTATATTTGAATATTATAAAAAAGAGGTTGAAATAGCTAACTGTTGTGAAAAATTGGCAGATGTTCTCTTAATGAGAGGAGATTTTAAGGGAGCACTTCCTCTTTACCAAAGAGCGATGGCTATATGTGAAAAGAAAAATGATTCAATTAGTCTTTTAATTTTAATAGAAAAAGTTATAGACATCTATAGGCACTTTAAAGATCAAGAAAAATTGCTAACCTATCTCTTTAGAGCACTTGAGTTATGCGAACAACTAAAAGAGGCTAGTAGAGCAGGACTCTATTTGACTACAATAGGAGATATATATCAAAAACAAGGTAGATTAGATGATGCTCTTGATGCTTACAAAGTAGCCCTGAAACTATATAAAGGAATGAAATCAAGGGAACGAGTAGAAATTCTACAGAAAGGTATTGCTGAAATAGAAGCCCAATTGATTAAAGAAGATTAAAATAATTTATATAACCAGTGGATAAACCATAACTCTATAAGCCCCAAATATTCATGGGTGACTAAATTGCTTTTTTCTAAGCAGACAGGATTAGGCCATATATAACTAATAGACCATCTACAAGCTTTATGTAAATAATTACAGGGGATTGGAATAGGATGAAGATGAAAAATATGGGCAATATACATACTTCGCCTTAAATGAAAAGCACTAGTTATAAGAGCAAACTTCTTTCCTTTAATAACTGATGTAAGAGCTGCTAAACTCTGAAATGTATCAGGACTGTATATAACTTTTATAGAAATATAATTAGGTATCCCAAGGGATTTTAATAATTTTTGCCCTGTATCTGCTTCTGAAATTAGCGAATAGCTTTTCTTTGCCCCAATAATAATAACTGTTTTAATTTGAGGATCTCTTCGAATAATCTCCCATGTTTTTATAATTCTTATACGAGAATAAGAACTTAATCTATCTATGGCAAAAGAAGACTCTACATCTTTTATTCCACCCATTAACACTACTAAAGTATCAATATGAAAGTGTTGAAGATAAGTTATTGATACAGGCTTAAAAGGTTTTTCTAACCACCACAAGAAAAAATTGGGAAAGGGGGCGGTAGCTGCAGTAATATATATAAAAAGCGCACCAAAAAAACAGTTTCTTGCAATCCTTCGTTGCCTTTTAAGAGGCCAAAACAAAAAACCAAAGAATAAACATAAAAAAATAAGACTAGAAGGTAATAATAATATTGCTATTATTTTTTTTAAGCTAAATAAAAAATTATACATTTTTATCATATGTAATCATTAATCCATATTAAAAATATTATAATTTTTTAATAAAATAGTTGACAACATGTTAATAAATTGGTATTTAAATACTAAAATAAATTTAAGGAACATCGCTAACAATGACTCATATACTAAAAATTTCAGAAGCAGCTTCATTAGCTTTACACTCAATGGCATACTTGGCAAGTAGAAAAAAAAATGAATGTGTATCTTTAAAAGAAATATCAAAGAGGCTTAAAGCCTCTGATGCTCATTTATCCAAAGTTTTACAAAGACTAGCCAAACAAGGGCTAGTTTCTTCTACTAGAGGACCCAAAGGAGGTTTTACATTAGCAAAAGATGCTAATGATATAACTTTACTTGAAATTCTTGAAACTATTGAGGGACAAATTCAGCCAAGTAAATGCCTTTTTGATACTCCCATTTGTGATGGGGAACAATGTATTTTGGCTGATTTACTAGAAAAAATATCAACAGAAGTTCATGAATATCTAAAAACTAGAAGACTAGCAGAATTTAAAAATGTCTTTAAGTATCCATAAAAACTAATCAATACTACTCTCTTTCCATACCAAAATTACCAAAGGAGGATAAAATCATGTTAAAAGATGGAGACAAGGGAGCAGTGCTCCAAAAAGATGGTTCTACTTATGCAATTGTACCACATGTTCCACTGGGAGTATTAACACCTGAGTTTTTAAGAAAACTTGCAGATGTATCAGAAAAATATGGAGCTCAAGCACTTAAAATAACAAGTGCCTTAAGGATTGCCATTGTTGGACTTAAAGAAGAGGATATTGATTCAGTTTGGCAAGAGCTTGGAGCTATACCTGGTGCCGCAGTTGGAGCATGTATAAGAAGTATTAGGGCATGTCCAGGTACTACATTTTGTCGTTTAGGTAAACAAGATTCTCTTGGATTAGCTACCGAATTAGATAAACTCTATCATGGCTACAACTTACCTGCTAAATTTAAGATAGCAGTATCTGGTTGTATAAATGACTGTGCAGAAAGTTGTATAAGAGACTTAGGTTTTATAGGTAAAAAAAATGGTTGGACTATAACCATAGGTGGAAACGGCGGGTCTAAACCTGCTCTCTCTATGCCTTTAATAGATGGACTCTCTAATGAAGAAGCATTAAAAATAGCAGAAAAAATAGTTAATTATTACAAAGAAAATGCTAAAAAAGGAGACAGATTAAGTAAATTGATAAACCGTATAAGCTTTGAAAAATTCAAACAAGCAATCTTAGAATAATCCGGATAGAGCGAGTAGGGCAAAGAGCCCTCTCCTTTTCTTTGCCCTACTCACATCCCTTATTTATAATAAAGACTCTAATCGTTCTAAGTCTACAGAAGATCTAAACATATCAATCGCTTTATGGAGTTTAGTTGGATGTCTCAATCTAAGTTTTCTACTCATAGTTTCAATCCGTTTTGCTGTAGCATAAGTATCATCTGGCACTTCTAAAATAGGTACCCCCTTCTCCTCTGCTTTAGATAATATGACATCATTAGGGGTCATTCCACCTGTCAATATCAAACATTTTGTTCCTGACTCTATAGCAGCAAGTTGTATATCACCTCTATCACCACCTGTAATAACAGCATTATTGGGGACCTTAAGAAACCAAGATATTGCCTTATCTACCTGCATCCCACCAATCAAAAAATGCTCTACTAACTGATTCATACCTTGATAACCTGCAAGCACCCTTGCCCCTAAAAATTCCTGTAAATCACTTACTGATACAGCTGCTACTGTTTCATTATGAGCAATAATTCCCAAGACAGGCACACTTTGTTTCTCAAGATAAGGAGAAATTAGGGAGGCTACCGTATCAATATCCTCTGCAGACACATCATTTAAGATAATACCTAAAAGGCATGACCTAATATCATGAAATTTTGCAAGAATATCATCAACAATGTAAGGACCTCCATATCGAGCCACTAAAATCATTTTACAATTAAGACGCTTACATACCTCTAGTCCAGAAAGTCCCATTGTAGTCCCTGACGATAATGCACCATATCCACCTACAATAGCTATATCTGAGCCAGCAGTTAATTTCTCCCATAATGCTAAAATCTTCTCCCATGGTGGTTGAAACTGTCCTTTTAAAGCAGAAACTATTACATCCTGTGTAACAACTACTGGACAAACCTCATCTGGTTCACAATCTTGTTTTATAAACCTTGCCACCCTCCAGGCATCTTCATCGGTTAATTTCCCTTCTACAGAGAAAGGAAGGGCACCTACAGGTTTAAAAAAACTCACCTTTTTCCCTTTGTCTATAAAATGGGTTGCTAATCCCATTGTTGTTAAAGTCTTTCCTGCATACCCAGTTAGTGCTGCCACATAAATCTTTTTCATGACTCGCCTCTCAATATAAATCTAGCATCGACTGCCACCACCCCTTGACCTACAGGTCTTACCATCAAGGGGTTAATCTCTCCTTCCATTATCTCTGGAAAATCTAATGCCAATTGTGAAAGGGCTGCTACTGTATCTTCAAGGGCTTCAAGATCTGCAGGAGCCTGACCCCGAATACCCTGAAGAACAGGAAATGCCCTTATTTCCCTCAGCATTTCTCTTATATCTTGTTTAGTAACAGGTGCAATTCTAAAAGCTACATCTTTTAATACTTCAACAAATATTCCTCCAAGTCCACACATAATAAGTGGACCAAACTGGGGATCTCTTGTAAAGCCCACAATAACTTCTCTTGCATTAGTTATCATTTCCTGAATTTGTACACCAACAAGCTGCGCTTCAGGTTTAATCCTTATAACTCTAGAAGTAATCTCATTAAAAGCTTGCCTTACTTCTTCTGCCGATTCAAGCCCCACCTTAACACCACCAAGATCACTTTTGTGAGTGATATCCATTGCAAGCACTTTCATAACAACAGGATAACCAATCTTTTCTGCCTTCTCTATACACTCATCTGCACTTCTAGCAATCTCTGTTTTAGGTTGTCTAATACCATAGCTTTCAAGAATAGCTGTTACATCTTCTGGAGATATAAGTTTATGTTTTTCACCTTGTGCATTAGAAATAATCTTTTTAGCTTTATCTAAATCCCTATTAACCTCTACAGGTGGTTGTTCTACTCTTTCAAGCCAAAGCCTGTGAGACCACATAAATTTTAAAACTTCTGCCGCCTCTTCTGGAGTTTCATATGTAGGTACTCCACCTTTCATCAATATCTTTCTTCCCTCTCTTACTTTCTCTTCTCCCATAAAACAAGTAACAATTGTAAGGTCTGTCTTTTTAGAGATAGCTACAATTTCTCTTGCAACTTCTGCAATATCTAACATAGCAGTTGGAGTACCTAATACCATTACTGCATTAACAATAGGATCATGTATAATGATATCTAATACTTGTCCATATCTACTAGCCTTTGCATCCCCTAACACATCAATAGGGTTATAATACGATGCCATTGGGGGTAGTACTTGCCTAAGAGCAGAAACAGTATCTTGAGAGAGGGTAGGGATGCTAAGATTTAACTTATCACATGCATCTGCTGCTAATATTCCAGGACCACCAGAGTTTGTAATAATAGCTATATTCCCACCTTTAGGAACAGGTTGAAATGCCAATGCTAATGCTAAATTCAAAAATTGTCTTGTAGTTATAGTCCTTATAATTCCAGATTGTCTACATGCAGCAGAAAATGCCTGAGAAGAACCAGCTAAAGATCCTGTATGAGAAGAAGCTGCCCTTGCTCCTGCAGCAGTACTTCCTGATTTTAAAACCACTACAGGTTTATTCTTAGTAACCTTTTTGGCAGTTTCCATTAACGCTCTACCATTACTAACTCCTTCTAAGTACCCTAAAATCACCTTAGTATCACTATGGTGCTCCATGGAAAGAAGCATCTCTGTTTCAGAAATATCAGCTTTGTTGCCAAGACTTACAAAACGAGAAAGTCCAACTTCAGTACCAGAAGCCCATTCTAAGACAGCAAGACAAAGAGCCCCAGATTGAGAAAAAAATCCTATAGAGCCTGGCGGAGGAACAGATGCTGCAAAAGTAGCATTAAGTTTAGAACCTGTATCCATTACACCTAAACAATTAGGACCTACTACTCTTATTCCGTATTTAGAAGCAATATTAAGAAGTTCTCTCTCAAGTTTTGCCCCCTCACCACCAACTTCCCTAAAACCAGCAGAAAGAACTACTACAATCTTAGAGCCTTTTTTACCACAAGAATCAACAACACTAGGGACAAGAGCAGCTCTAATTGCAATAACAACTAAGTCTGGAGCCGTTGGTAAAGATTCAATATCTGCCCATGCCTTTATTCCAAGGATATTATCTGCTTTAGGATTTATTGGATATATTTCACCAGGGAACCCCATATCCAATAGATTTTTAAGAACATCATGTCCAACCTTACCTGGGGTATTTGATGCCCCTACAATTGCAACACTCGCTGGAGAAAAAAGTTTTTCAAGCATAATAAAACCCCCGACGACCTTACCCTACACCAAACACTTTGTTGATTCCATTATCCATATAATTTTCCATTTGACAAATACAATTTTCCACGAAATGAGGCTTGATATTATTTTTTTTAGCATATATAAAAACTATATGTACACTGATGCGCATACTTCAACCCCTATAACGTCTTTTTCTGTAAAAACTATTAGAGAAGAACTCGAAGAGCGCGAGCGTACTATCCTGAGTCCCTATGCATGCCTGAGTTGCAAAAGCAGAGGGAGACTTTATCCCTGCGAACCTTGTAATATGAGAACAGAATTCCAACGCGATAGAGATCGAATTGTATACTCTAAAGCATTTAGACGTCTTAAGCATAAAACCCAGGTATTTCTCTCCCCTATGGGAGATCACTATAGAACCAGATTGACTCATACACTGGAAGTCTCTGAAATTGCAAGAACTATCGCCAGAGCTCTTAAACTGAATGAAGACCTTACAGAGGCTATTGCTCTCGGGCATGACCTTGGACACACTCCATTTGGACATGCAGGAGAAACAGTCCTTAATGAAATAGTCCCCGGTGGTTTCTCTCACTGTCAACAGAGCTTGAGAGTTGTTGATGTTCTTGAAAATGGAGGTAAAGGACTTAATCTTACCCATGAAGTACGAGATGGAATACTTAAACATTCTAAAGGGTTTGGCAATATTATCCCTGAAAATGATGAAGACTGGGCTTTTACCATGGAAGGTAGAGTCGTACGTATTGCAGATGTAATAGCATACCTTAGTCATGACCTGGATGATGCAATTAGAAGTGGAGTAATAAAAGAAAAAGATGTACCAGATAATTGCACTAAAGTATTTGGCAAAATTCACTCTGAACGTATAACCACTATGATTAGAGATGTTGTTATGAATACTAAAATTATAAATGGCCAAATGCGCCTTTCTATAAGTGATAGAGTCCATAAAGCAATGCTTGAACTTAGAACATTTTTATATCACAATGTTTATAGAGCCCCCCAAGTACATAATGAATTCGAAAAGGCTCGTAAAATTCTTTTCGACCTATATGAATATTTCTTAAAGCATCCTGATAAATTTTGGAAAGAAAGAAAGAGATTGTTTGAAGAAGATGTAAGACGTGAAGATGATGAACCATATGAAAGGAAGGTATGCGATTTTATCGCTGGGATGACAGATAGATATGCACAAGATTTATATGCGCGTATATTTATACCTTCTCCAGTAGTTTAAAAAACTTAGACCTTAGGCTTTTTACTGCCCCCAAATGTAGGCTCACTAGGATCGACAACTCCTTTAGGCATTGGAAGCACTTTGTCTGCTCCAAGTAGATAACCACCATCTAAAACTAACTGAGCTCCTGTCATAAAGGTAGCATCTGTTACCAAAAAAAGAACTGCCTTAGCAACTTCTTCTAACCTACCAGTACGTCCTAACAAAGTATGATCTAATAGCTGTTTTTTTTGTTCTTCTGAGAGAAGCCCCCAGCCCCTAGTATTAGGGCCATGACGTGTCTCTATTATACCAAGCATTAATTCATTTACTCTAACTTCTGGAGCAGCCTGCCGTGCCCAAGTTTTTGTAAGAATAGAAACTCCTCTATTTGCCAAGCTATAACAATCATTAAATATAAGACTACAAGGTCCACTTCTACCTACTTCTGCAGCAATAGAAGTAATATTAACCACTACCCCTTCTTTATGTTTTTTAAGATAAGGAAGGGCATTATTGAATAGATACCACTTTGTATTAACTGTAGTTTCAAATTCAAGCTGCCACTGTTTAGGTACATAAGGTCCGTGAACTAAAGGCCATCCCCCTCTTTCTATATTATTTATTAAAATGTCTAACCTACCAAACTCTTCAATACCCTTTTTTATAACTTCTCTTACTTGAGATTCTTCTCTAAGATCGGCAGGCAAGGCAATATAATCTATTTTAGCCTTTCTAAGAAGGCTATGCATATTATCTAAATCATCCAACCAATCATAATAAGGTAAAATAAGTTTAACCCCATATTCTCCAAGTAATGTAGCAATAGAAAGCCCTATTCCTCTTATTGCCCCAGGGATTAAAGCTACCTTACCATTAAGCTCCATAGAAACAACCTTCTTTTAAGAAAAAAAGAGGAGATATTAGCTATCTCCTCTTACTTATTAAAAAATAAAAAACTAGTTATATCAAAAAGCCATATAACCCAAAAGCTATTATTATGCACCTACAGCTTTTTTGAGTAAACTCACCTTTTTCATTAAACGCGAAATCTTCCGTGCTGCATTTCTATGATGGATTGTTCCTTTAGCAGCGGTACGATCAATAATCTTTTGTGCAAGCCTTAACCTTTCTTCAGCTTTCTCTAAAGACTTCTCTTCTATTGCCTGATGTACCGCTTTAATAAGATTCTTTATTCTTGTTTTTCTTGCACGATTTCTCTGCCTTCTTTTTTCATTTTGGCGCATTCTTTTAATGGCAGATTTATGATTAGCCAATTCACTTCCTCCTTTTAAATTTCATCGTAATAGGACATTTTTATCTACTCTTTTAAGCCAAACTTGTCAATAGTTTTTTAACTTGACTTATAACTTTAAAATTGTTAGAGAATCTTATTATGAATGTTTTCAATTTAGAAACCTTTCTAAATAATTATTCTACTTTAAATCAATATCCAATTTTAAAAGCTTTAGTTATTGTATTCATTTATCTAATATTAGCTAAAATTGTAGATCTACTTCTTGATCGAGTATTAAAAAGATTAACTCAAGCAACCAAAACCTCTCTTGATGATAAAATTATAAAACTCCTACACGCCCCCATCTTTGGCACAATTATACTTTTTGGTATTTTAAATGCCACTTTAATATGGAAGATCTCTACACCATGGAATTTTATTATCCCAAATACAATAAAAAGTATCATTTTACTTCTATGGCTCATTGCTTCATTAAGAATAGTCGGTGTATTTTCTGAAATAAGCCTATCATCTATAATACATCAAGGAACAACAGGAAAAGACATCTTTTTACTTTTAAAGAACGTTATTAGAGTAATTGTTATTGTATGTGGGATATTATGGATTCTCTCAATATGGAAGGTTAATCTAACTCCACTTTTTGCATCTGCTGGTATCGCTGGTATTGCTGTAGCTCTAGCAGCCAAAGATAGCCTAGCCAATTTTTTTGGTGGAATAAGTATATTTTTCGATAAAGCCTATCAAGTTGGAGATTATATAATTTTAGACTCTGGAGAAAGAGGAGAAGTTGTCGATATTGGAATACGCTCAACTAGAATAAAAACAAGAGATGATGTCCTGATTACAATTCCCAATTCTATTATGGCAAATTCTAAAATTATAAACGAAAGCGCCCCTATTCCAAGATTTAGAATTAGAGTCCCGGTAGGTGTAGCCTATGGAAGTGATTTAAAAAAAGTCGAACAGTTAATGCTAAAAGTAGCTAATGACAATCCAAAAGTAGTAAAAGAACCTGCTGCACGTGTACGGCTAAGAGAATTTGCAGATTCATCAATAAACTTTGAACTCCTTTGTTGGGTTTCTGATCCATCTTTAAAAGGACTTACTATTCATGAATTGCTCTATGCAATATATGATATATTTGAACAAAATCAAATTGTCATACCATTTCCTCAAAGAGATGTACATCTATATCATACTTAAAAAATTCAACTGTAAACACTCTAAAAAACAATCTATAAGGATATGAAATCTTTAATTAGTGTGGCGATTGGGGAAAAAGAAGCAGATCTTCTCTTAAAAAACTGTAGGATTATAGACCTAAGATCCGCTGAGATATACCAAGCAGATATCGCAATCCATAAAGACAAAATAGCCGCTATTGGTAGAGGATATAGAGCTAAGGAAGAGATAGATATTAAAGGTCTTTTAGTATCACCTGGATTTATTGAAGGCCATATCCATATAGAAAGTACAATGATGTCTCCTAAACGCTTTTGTGAAGCAGTAATAAAACATGGTACTACCACAGTAATTGCTGATCCTCATGAGATAGCAAATGTTTTAGGACTCAAGGGAATAGAGTTTATGCTTAAAGACTCTAAGAACCCTTTGCTTGATATATTCTTTATGGCACCTTCTTGTGTCCCTGCTACCAATATGGAGACATCTGGGGCTAGTATTGGATTAAAAGAATTAGAAGAGTTAAGACATAATCCAAGGATCCTAGGACTTGCAGAGATGATGAACTTTCCAGGTGTCTATTTAGGACTAGATGAGGTACTTAACAAAATTAGATTGTTTGATGTTGTAGATGGACATGCCCCACTTTTATCTGGCAAAAGATTAAATGCCTATATTGCTTCAGGAATATATTCTGATCATGAATGTAGCAATTTAGAAGAGGCTAAAGAAAAGCTTAGACTTGGTATGCACATAATGATACGAGAAGGCAGCGCAGCCAAAAACTTAGATGATTTAATCGAACTTGTTAATGAGCAAAATTGGCCATTCTTTTCTCTTGTCTCCGATGATAGACATCCAACAACCATTTTAAATGATGGACATATAGATGGTCTTGTAAAAAAGGCATATAAAAAGGGGCTATCCCTTATAAATTCATTAAGAATAGCAACCCTTAATACAGCTAGATATTTTAGATTATATGATAGAGGAGAGATTGTACCAGGTAAATTAGCAGATTTAGTGGTATTGGATGAAGGACTAAATATAGCTTATGTAATAAAATCTGGAAAGATTGTAGTAAGAGATAGGCAAATCATTCCATCGCTGTCTATCAAATATAATAGGACATTAGGAGAAATAAATCTTTTATTTGATAAAAATCAGCTAAAGATTAAAAAACAAACAGGGTTAATAAAAGTAATTGTTGCACATGAAAACTCTTTAATAACAGATTCCATAAAGTTTTCTCCCCTTATAAAAGGAGATTATGTAGTAAGTAATCCTGAGCAAGATATATTAAAAATATGTGTAGTAGAAAGACATCATAAAACAGGCAATATTGGTGTTGGCTTTGTGCGAGGCTTTGGTCTTAAAAGAGGTGCCATTGCAAGCTCGGTTTCTCATGACTCTCACAATATAGTATGCGTAGGTGTGGAAGACGATGACATGGCAATGGCAATAAATCGTATAAAAGAACTAGGTGGGGGGCTTGTTGTTGTTTGCAATAAGATTTTGGCAGAAATAGCACTGCCAATTGCAGGTCTTATGTGTGATTTAGAAATAGAGGAGCTATCTAAACTTGAACAACAAATAAACGATGCTACAAGATCTTTAGGTTGTAAAATGTCAAACCCATTTATGACCCTTAGTTTTATGGCGCTACCTGTTATCCCTCACCTTAAAATTACAGATAAAGGGCTTGTAGATGTCGATAGATTTAATTTTACAAGCTTATGGGATTAAGACTTAATTTTTCGATAGATCTTTTATAGCTAAGACATCTACTTGATATGTTCCTACTAATCTTCCTTTTTCATTTATGTATGGAGTTTCACATGCTGCAATGAGTTTAGCATCTGGACTGACTGCAAGATGAAAAAATAAGGGGGCAATGGTTGGGAAATAACCTAAAAGTTTTTCTAACCCACCACCTTTTTTCTCTAAGTTAAAGACAAATATACCAAATTGTTTTGTCCTTCTTTCTGATACCATTCTACTTGCTGCACCTGCCACTGTTGCTAATATCCTAGAGTGTATATCTGATGCAAAGCCTTGGAATTTAAATGGAGCATGAAATCGCCAAAGTATCTTCCCATTGGGAGACACGGCAAATATAGTCTGGGCATTAGGATGCGGCCCTGCTGGTTGGTTTGCTTGAACTGGGAGTCCATAGGGGATAGAAGAGCTACTGGTTTGGAAAAATATTGTTCTTTTAGAATCAACTTCTACATAAGTTGCTGTTGCTGCAACAGGTATCCCCCCAATAATAATTGGGGTTGCCAGGTGTAGTATTTTAATTGGCTTGAGGGTTTTAAGATCAAAGATAAAGCCTCTTCCATCACTTGTTCCAACAACAACAAATTTATCTAAAGGATCCACAGCTACAGATTCCCATATAGATACACTATTATAATATGGCTTAAGTGGTTTCATTTTGTAGTGAGCTATCTCTTTTCCAGTTTTACCATCAAGTACATAAACTGTCCCAGGAGTATAAGGATAGTTTGCAGGAAGCTTATCTGAAGGAAGGATTGCAACAGTTGCTACATAATTACCATTTGGATCTGCATCAGCATAGTATAAAGAAAGCTCTATTGGCTTTCTCTTGGGCCATTTCCAGATGACATGACCATCAGGACTTAGCAACCAGATCATGGAAAGACGTCTCCAATAGCCTAGCTTATGATCCGGCCAAGAGTGTATCCCTAAAACTAAAATATTCCCATTTTTTAAGACCTTAAGTCTATAACAACCTGGCTCTCTGTAGATGCCATAGATGTCACCTTTTGGAGCAGGTATCCCTAGTTTTAAATCTTTTGTCATTGAAAAGCGCCATTTTATATGCCCTGTTTCAGTATTAGCTGCATATATGAACCCATCCGGACTTTGTTCACCATAATATATGGTTTGACTATCTGGAGAAAAATCTATCTTTTTTACCATTCCTTCATAGACTCTATGTTCCCACAAGATAGCTCCTGTCTTAGCATTGACTAATATTATCTTTCCAAGAAATGTACCTATAGCAAGCAGCTTTCCGTTTGGAGAAAAACGCATAAAAGCATCTGTAAAGTGGCCTGCTCTTGCATAAAAAGATACATCTCCTAATTTGATCCTGTATTTGAGCTGTAATGCTGGAGTTATGGGAATAGTGGTAGCATTTAAGTATTGGGGATGGGAGAATAATAAAAAAATAGCTAATAAAAAGAGAATCAATCTTTTCATATTAACTAGCCCTTACATATAAAATCTTACAATACCATATAGAGGTCTTAGAAAACTTAAATAAAATATCTGATTTTCATATAACCAAAATAAGATCTTTGTAGTTGCAATACTAATAGCAGTTAAAAAAAAGATAAAGATCATACACCGTTCCCATATTGGCCAAAATAAAGTTCTATATCTTGTACGAGGTGCAAGAGGATCAAATCCTCTACTTAAAAGTGCATCGGCAACTTCTCTTGATCTTCTAATTGCACCAGCAAGAACAGGTACAACTGTATATAGTTCTGATTTTATAGTGCTTATAAAACCTTTTTTAAAAGGTCTGTACCCCTTAAGGCGCATCGATGCCCTTACATTTTCAAACTCTTCAGCAAAGATGGGCAAAAATCTTACGGCTACAATTGCCAAAAAAGAGATTGCATAAGGAATATGTAAAGATGTAAGTCCTAAAAATAGATCATCTGAAGATGTTGACATACAAAGAGCTACCCCTGCAAATAGACATGCTGCAAAACGTAGAGACTGTATTAGACCATAGAATAATCCTTGTACATACATATAGAGCCCACCTAAATGGATATGGCCTATATTAAAAGGTGGAATAATGACAAATAATATTGTTCTAGGAAAGGCTTGATAAAAAATCCCCTGGCTTATTATGACTCCCCAACAAGTAAGTAAGACAAATAACAGGATCATTTTAAGCTGTTTTATGGGAGGTTTTGTAATAACTAAGGCTAAAAGACTCAAGCATACAAGAATTGTTAAAGTTATTGGGTGATCAAACGATATTGCTAAAAGTGAAATTGAAAAGGTAGCAATTAATTTTGTCCTGGGATCAAACAGTTGTTCTTTCATAACTTTATATAAAATGTACAATTTTAGGTTAAATCTTATTTGAAAATACTATTTATCTTAATCTCTTAACAGATATTTCTTTTGTGCCGACAAGTCAATCAGATTCTACAAACAAGAGTAAAAAGACAATAAGGAGGGAAAAATGCATTTTAAAAGCATTAAAGCAAAGATTGGTATAGCCTTATGGGGGCTATTTATCGTTAATATTTTTACAATTTGTGCTACATTTTATGCCTTATCTAAACAACAAAGTATCGGAGAAATTATAAATATTTCTGGAAGGCAAAGAATGCTTTCTCAGAGGGTTACAAAACAGTTATTAAACTATGTAAGTACAGGAAATCCTATATATCTTCAAAAGATAGAAGAGACAGCTCAGCAATTCTCTCAGGCATTAAACGTATTAAAGAATGGTAATAAATTGATAGAAAGAGTTACAAATCCAGAGGCTGTTTCAGCTCTAAATAAACTGATTGCATTATGGAATCCCTTTAACAAACATCTAAATGAAATTTTAGAGATAAAAGATATAAATAACCCTCGCGTAAAAGAGGCTATAGATTATATCCGTCAATATAATGATAAAATCTTAAAACAGGCAAATATTTTAACTAATATTTATGCTCAAATTAGCACATCTTATATTAAACATCTTAAATTCTTCCAACTTATCATGTTAGCAGTAGGTATATTATTTATGGGATTAGGTACTTGGATTGTAAGTAAAAAGGTCATTAATCCTATTTTAGATATTATACCTACAGTAAAATTAATATCTAAAGGTGAATTAACTCAACGCATAAATATAAAAGCTGACGCAGAACTAAAAGAACTTATAGATGCTATAAATAATATGGTAGATAATCTTGTTGGTTTAGTAAAACATATTAAAACAAATGCAAATGATGTGGCTGAAGCATCATATAGTCTAAAAGATATTGGTGAAGAAGTTGCCAAAACAGCAGATATTATGGAAAGTACAGTAACTGAAGTGGCTGAAGTAGCTGAAATAGTAAATGATAATATTCAACAGGTATCAATGGCTACTCAAGATCTACAGACTGCTGCAGATGAAATAGCTAAAAGTGTTGCAGAAACAGCAAGAATTACAAATGATGCTCAATCTAAAGCCCAAGTAACTAATGAGGTAATTAAACGACTTGGTGAAAGTTCAGATAAGATTGGCAATATTATGAAGGTCATTACTACAATTGCAGAACAAACTAATCTATTAGCACTAAATGCAACTATAGAAGCAGCAAGAGCTGGTGAAGCTGGAAAAGGTTTTGCAGTAGTTGCTAATGAAGTAAAAGAATTGGCTAAACAAACCGCAGAAGCAGCAACAGAAATTACTAATATGATACAAACAATACAAGGTGATACTAAAGAAGCAGTGGACTCTGTTGAAGAGATTACTGCTATAGTGGCTAATATAAATGATCTTGCAAATACAATTGCAAGTGCAGCAGAAGAGCAGACCGCAACTGTATCTGAAATCACAAACAATATTACAGATGCAGCTACTAAAGTAGAGGAAGTCAAAGAAAAATCTAATGCTACAAGATCAAAGGCTGAACAAACAGTTACTATAGCAGCTAAAAATCTTGAGGCATCTAATAGCCTATCTAAGCTTTCAGAAAGACTTTTAGAGTTGGTTAGAGCCTATAGAACATAAATAGAAACTATAGATAGGCCAAAAAGGGCCATGGACTTACCCCAAACTCTGTTTTTCAGAAATGTTGGGTAAGCAACTGGCCCTTTTTATTTTGTATTTTACCTTGTTTTTAAAAAGAAAGTACGCTATCGTCTAATACATAAGAAATTACTACTGGAGGACTAAATACAATGGATTTAGGAGATCTAAAAGTACAAGAAGTTATGAGTCGTTCGGTCTTTACTGTTCCTCTAGATGCGAAGCTGGATGATATCTTAAATGAAATGCTCACAAATAATATAAGTGCTGTAATAGTAGTAGCTCCCAACGGAGAATTTATGGGTGTAGTAAGCCGATCAGATATCATTAAAGCTCTTTCTAAGCACAGAGAAAATGTATTTAATATAACCGCTGAAGATATTATGTCTGCAAAACCTATTAGAGTAGATGGAGATACTCCTCTTAAAGAGGCTGCCGCAATCATGACCAAAAACAAAGTTCACAGGGTACTTGTGTTAACTTCTCATCTTGGCAAATTAATACCCGTAGGAGTCTTATCAGCCATTGATATTGTAAAACAAATCAAGTTTTGACAAAAAATTTTTGAGAATATCTTCTTTTATACCAATAAACTCAAAATACAAAATTGCTTTATCTGGTGTATAGGCAATATGTCTTATAGAAGAAAAATAGTCATTAGAACATAACTTAGTAGATAAAAATTTAGGGATTGTCTTCTTATAAAATAATATAAAAGCTTTATTACTAAGCTGGATATCTCTTGTTTTAAATTCGTTGAGTTTGTTATTAATATATGAGCTATAACCTTTTTCTATCAAATGAAATTCATTTAAAAGCTCTTTATTAGAAATAGAAGCTTTATCTTTTAGATAAAATAAGAGCCTTAAGTTGTCTCTTCTACCTAATAAAAGAGCAAAGGGCCAATAAAGAAGACTATGTCTTGGAAATAGTCTAAGAATTGCCTCCACTTTTTTAAATCCATCTACTAAATATCTGGCAGAAAAACCTAATACTCCTCCAAGCCATGTATATTGGGCATCTTTTGCTCCTAAGCCATCTTCAAGTATCTTCGATATTTTTCTACTAAGAGAGATATTCTTTTTTATACCCCATTGATAAATAATTATTAAAACTATAGAAAGCAGAACTAAAAACCAAAATATTCTAGAATTTAAATACATCTTTTGTCCACTCAGAGGCTATTTTTATAAGTTCTTCTTTTTCTATTGGATCTTTAAGCAGAGGAATTTCTTTGAAATTACTAAATAAACCATCTCTTTTAAACCTAAAATTTTTAGATCTTTTATTTAACAAAACAAGTTTTATTTCTATATCTAAACCTCTTAAAGATTTTGATATTCTTTTACCCTCTTTAACAGAGAGCTCATCTGGATTTATAACCAATAGATAATGAGTAGATTCTTTATTTAAAAATATTTTTGCAAAAAAATCCATGTGTTTTTGCTGAACTATTAGTTCATTTAGCACCTTATCATCATCTTTATTAAGAGCAATTTGATTATCAAAATACTCTTTACCTTTTATATGGGCCACCATATTCCTTCTATCAAGTATCTTTTGCCTCCAAAAACTTAGCTGTTCCAACCATCTTTGAGTCACAAAAGGAAGCCCTAAAATCCTTAGAGTTAAAGCTGTTGGTGGAGTATCTATTACAATAAAATCCTTATCTGAATGAAGGCTTAAGATATCTTTAAGTGCATAAAGGCAGGCAAATTCCTCCATCCCTGGAGTAAGTTTTATAATATTAAACATCTTATCTAGGTTGAATATGTTTAGATAACTATATGTTTGATATGTCTTATCTTTAATATCTTTTAGATATTTTTTTAAATATATATCTAAATCAACCTCTTCCACCCATAGGTTTTTAACAACTTCTTTTATCCCTTTAAATGGTTTTGTTTTTAGGATATCACATAGATTATGAGCAGGGTCTATAGAGGCCAAAAAGACCTTAAATCCCTTTTTACTTAAATAAAGAGAAAGGCTTACAGAAAGGGTGGATTTGCCCACTCCACCCTTTCCTAAAAAGAAGAATATATCCTTCATAGATCAACCAAATCTGACCATTGTGCAAGTTTATCATCTAGGTTTTTACTCTTTTTTAACATGATCTCTATTTCTGGTCCTAAATATGGTAAAAGACTAAGTCCTATAAAAGGAGGCGGAGCACAGATGCCTGTAAGACTAGAGAGCACTATTAAGCAAAAACCATTTTCCATCTCTAAGAGCTCTCTTTCTATGTGTTCAATGCTTGCCTGTTTAAATCCTTGAGCAAAAAGAGAAAGCCCTTTTTTTATATCTGTTAAGAGTTTTTTCATAAGAATCTAAACCTTTTCCTTTTCTTTTGATGAAAAGAAATCAACAATCAGTAAGATATTTAAAAGCAACATAATTACTATCATAATGCCAATAGCATAGGCCTGTGCAGGGTTTTTGTGCATAAAAACAGGTACTGCCGCATATAAAAACCATATCATTGCAAAGGTTACAGTAATCCACAAAAAGAGAGCTGGGATAAGACAGAACATACCCTTTTGTCTTTGCACCCTTATTACCCATGCTGCTACAGTAATAAGAGCAATTGATGCAAGCATCTGATTTGCACCACCAAACGCAGGCCATATTATGGACCATGCACCACTCCAAGCCAACCCAATTCCTATTGCAGCAGGTATAATAGATGCGATCCACCTGTTTGTTAAAAATGAAAATATAGAAGGAGCCTTGTCTTTAAGAGGTTCACATATCTCTGTAAGGGTGTAACGAGCAAGCCTATTTGTTGTATCAAGTGTAGTCATAGCAAAGCTTGCTACCCACATAGCAGCCAATATGGTGATAAATTCCTTAGGCAAGTGAAGAATTTTATGAACAGCTAGCCCATAGGCCTTTGCAAATACACCAACTGGTCCACCACTTGCACCTATTGCCTTTTTATAGTGCATAGCAAACAAAACAGCATCTCCTTTAAGAGAAGCTGCTACATGGGGAGAAAATATTGCAAAACCATAGGCACCAACCACTGCGACAACTAGTGTGGACAAAAAACCTTCTGTAAGCATAGAACCATAACCAATAAATAACCCTTCTATTTCTTTAGAAAGCTGTTTTGAAGTTGTACCTGATGCAACAAGAGAGTGGAAGCCTGAAAGTGATCCACATGCAATAATAAGAGGAATAACAGGCCAAAATGGAGTTGGTTTCCCAGCAATAAGTGGTGGACTAAAACAAGTAAGCGCTGGAAATTGCATTTTCCCAAATGAGAGTGCAACCGCAATGCCACCTAAAACTAAGCCACCAACAAGTAGCCAGGCATTTAAGTAGTCCCTAGGTTGCAACAGTACATGAACAGGTATGGATGCTGCAACAATGATGTATATAAAGAAGACAATCATCCATATCTGGTAGTTTGCCTTAACAGGGATTTGTGTTCCAAGCCATATAGCACCAATAAGCATTAATATACCAATTATTGTGGCAAGGCCAAAGTTCATTCTTACTCTATAAAGTAGTACTCCAAGTATTAAGGCTGCAACAATCTTTAAAAGATATGCTGAAGGGACTTGAGGTTTTGCAACAAATATCTTTCCTAAAACAGCGCCAAAAGCAGCTACAACTAGGATCAACACAAAAAAGATAAACCAAGAGAATATATAACCTGTGCGTCTCTTTATAACACGTCCTGCAATCCATTGAACCGAGTGTCCGTCGTATCGGACAGAACTCATAAGTGATAGATAGTCATGCACAGCTCCGATAAATATATTCCCCAGCCATATCCATAAAAGCGCAGGCAACCAGCCCCAAGCAAGCGCTATTACAGGACCAACTATAGGAGCTGCACCTGCAATTGATGCAAAGTGGTGACCAAAAAGTACGTATTTATTGGCTGGGACAAAATCTACATCATCTCTAAGTCTTGTAGCTGGAGTTGGAGTATCTGTTGCTCTAACAACTCTATTTTGTAAAAATCTTCCATAGAGCCAATAACAAAGCACATAGAGTATTAAACCACCTATTACTATAAGATTGGCAGACACTAAAGATCCCTCCTCACTAAAATAAAACATTTAATAATACCGATAAAAATTGTTTATCTATTTACCCCGAAACTTACAAAGAGTAAAGCCAGTACCTATTTGTTTGACATTTTGGCATTTAAAGTGTTTAATTTTGCAAGAGTTATTGCAACTAAATTAATTGATTATGTGGAGAGTTTACCCCTATGGCAAGACAAAAAAAGGGTTCAGATTTAGTACGGTTTGGTATTTCTATCCCAGCAGATCTCATTCAAGCCTTTGATAAATATATTGCAGAAAGAGAATACAAAAATCGTTCAGAGGCTATAAGAGATCTTATACGAGAAAAGCTGGTTGAAAAGGAATGGGATCGAGAAGTTCAAGATCAAATTGTAATAGGCACCATCACTTATGTTTATGACCATCACAAAAGAGAACTTGTAGATGAAATTATTCAAATCCAACATGATTTTCCAGAAGAGGTAATTGTTACCCAGCATGTTCATCTGGATCATCATAACTGTCTTGAGGTGGCAATTGTAAGAGGGCAAGCACAGAATTTAAGGCGACTATCTTATAAACTTCAAGCACTTAAAGGTATTAAACACTGTAAGCTTACAATGACAACAACAGGTGCCTCTCTTAGTTAATTTATAGTTTTTTAACTACAATAAACTACTTAATTATTCATTTATTCTACTTCTTAGGAGTGTTACGCCATGCCAGAGCAAGGTGATCTTTTTGAGTCTCAAAATGCTAGAGACATTACAGAAGAATTAAGACGTTCATATTTAGACTATGCAATGAGCGTTATAGTAGGGCGTGCTCTCCCTGATGTGCGAGATGGGCTTAAACCTGTACACAGGAGAGTACTTTATGCAATGTATGAGCTAAAAAATGACTATAACAAGCCCTACAAAAAATCTGCTCGTATTGTTGGTGATGTTATCGGTAAATACCATCCTCATGGAGACGCTGCTGTATACGATACAATTGTACGTATGGCACAAGATTTTGCCATGCGCTATCCACTTATAGATGGACAGGGTAACTTTGGTTCTATAGATGGAGACTCTCCTGCTGCAATGAGATATACAGAAGTAAGGCTTACTAAGCTTGCTCATGAACTAATGGCAGATATAGAAAAAGAGACAGTAGACTTTGTCCCCAATTATGATAATTCTCTAAAAGAACCCATTGTGCTTCCAACAAAGGTGCCCAATTTGATCATAAATGGTTCATCCGGCATTGCTGTTGGTATGGCAACCAATATACCTCCTCACAATCTTTGTGAAGTAGTTGATGCCTTAGTTGCCCTAATTCACAATCCTGAAATAGAAATAGCTGATTTGATGAAATATATCCCAGGCCCAGACTTTCCAACTGGTGCATATATCTGTGGAGAAAAGGGGATAAAAAAGGCTTATGAAACAGGAAGAGGCATTATCAGGATGCGGGCTAGGGCTACAATAGAAAGACAAGCCAAATCAAAGGCACAGATTATTATTACAGAGATTCCATATCAGGTTAACAAGGCAAAGCTTGTAGAACATATCGCCCTTTTAGTAAGGCAGAAAAAGGTTGAGGGAATAAGTGAAGTAAGAGATGAATCTGACAGAGAAGGGCTAAGGGTTGTTATTGATCTAAAAAAGGATTCATTAGCAGAGGTGGTATTAAACTATCTTTATAAACACACCCAACTTGAAACTACTTTTGGAATAATCTTTCTTGCTATTGTACATGGGAAACCAGAACTTTTAAATCTTAAATCTCTTTTGCTTCACTTTTTAGAACATAGAAAGGTTGTTGTAATAAGAAGAACTACCTACGACCTCAAAAAGGCAGAGGAAAGGGCCCACATATTAGAAGGATTAAAAATAGCATTAGATAATCTTGATGAGATTGTAGCCCTTATTAGAGCATCTAAAAGCCCCAAAGAGGCAAAAGAGGCTTTGATAGAACGCTTTTCTCTATCTGCTATACAGGCACAAGCTATATTAGATATGAAATTACAAAGGCTTACTGGACTTGAAAGAGAAAAGATAATTCAAGACTATGAACAAGTCTTAAAAGATATAAAACACTATAAGGAAATACTTTCTAGTGAAGCCCTTGTCTACAAGATTATTGAAGAAGAACTTTTAGCCCTTAAAAAGGAATTTGGTGATGAAAGACGAACTCAAATAATAGGTGAGCCTAAAGAAATAAGGGTTGAAGATCTTATTGTAGAGGAAGATATGGTTGTAACCTTATCTCATAAAGGTTACATAAAAAGAAATCCCTTATCCTTGTATAGAAGCCAACGTCGAGGTGGTAAAGGAGTTGCTGGCTTAGATTCAAAGATAGAAGACTTTATAGCAAAACTCTTTGTTGCTTCTACTCATGATTATGTCCTTTGTTTTAGTAATAGGGGGAAACTATACTGGTTAAAGGTGCATGAAATTCCTCAGGCAAGTAGAACAAGTAGAGGGAAGGCCCTTGTAAATCTTTTACCTCTTGATAGAGAAAATGGAGAAAGGATTGCTGCAATAATACCTGTAAGGGATTTTAATTCAGGACGCTATGTCTTGATGGCTACAAAAAATGGACTTATAAAAAAGACAGAACTTAAAGCATTTGCACACCCAAGACCTTCAGGGATTATAGCAGCACAGGTACAACTAGACGATGAACTAATTGCTGCAACTATTACTCAAGGGGATGTAGATATATTTTTAGCTACACGAAATGGCTATTCTATAAGATTTCATGAGACAGAAGTAAGACCTATGGGTAGAACTGCAATGGGCGTAAGAGGTATAAGATTAGATGAAAAGAACGGAGATAGAGTGGTTTCTATGGAAGCACTTTATGAGCAAGAAGGTACTATACTTACTGTTACAGAAAATGGCTATGGAAAACGTACTAGCATAGATGAATATAGAGTGCAGGGTAGAGGTGGCAAAGGAGTTATAAATATAAAAGTTACAGAAAAAGTAGGGAAGGTGGTAGGTTCCCTTCTTGTTTCAGATACAGATGAAGTTATGCTTGTTGGTTCAAGTGGTAATATAATTAGGACAGGGGTAAAAGATGTTAGAGTAATAGGTCGCTCTACTCAAGGGGTAAAGCTTATACAACTTGCACCAGGAGAGCATGTAGTTGCAATAGCAAAACTTGCAGAACATGAAGACTAATATCTTTAAGTGCCATGGTTAATGAAATGACACCTAGCAAGGTATGTGTACTAGGAGCTGGCAGTTGGGGGACGGCCCTTAGTGTCCTTCTTGCAAGTAAAGGGATAAAAGTAAATCTTTGGGCAAGAAGGGAAGAACATGCAACACAGTTAAACTCTACCAGAGAAAATGCTAAATATTTACCAGGAATAAAACTATCTAAAAATATAGCTTGTACTCATAAATTATCAGAAGCCTTAAGTGGGTGTGAAGTTATATTATTTGTAGTTCCATCTCATGGACTAAGAGAAGTAACAAAAAAGGTTTCTAAGATTATAGAAAATGGTCAAGAACCACTGCCATTAGCAATTGTTTCCGCAGTAAAAGGGATTGAACAAGATACTCTATTTACAATGATAGATGTCTTTCAACAAGAGCTTCCTGCTGAATTAAGCGGTAAATTAGCAGTACTTTCTGGACCAAGTTTTGCTGAGGAAGTAGCCCAAAAAGTACCAACTGCTGTAACTGTTGCTTCAACTAAGGCTTCTGTGGCGACAATGTTACAGAGTCTATTTGCAACCCATTATTTTCGAGTATACACAAGTAGTGATGTTGTTGGCGTACAACTTGGAGGAGCTATTAAAAACGTTATGGCAATAGCAGTAGGAATCTCTGATGGGCTAGGTTTTGGCACCAATACTAGAGCTGCTCTTATTACAAGAGGCCTAGCAGAACTTACCCGCTTAGCGGTCAGGATGGGGGCAAATCCTTTAACACTTGCGGGACTTGCTGGTTTAGGGGATTTAGTACTTACTTGTACAGGAGATCTTAGTAGGAATAGACATGTAGGGCTTGAGTTAGGAAAAGGTAAAAAACTTCCTCAAATACTTTCTGAGATGAACATGGTAGCAGAAGGTGTAAAGACTACAAAGGCAGTATGGCAACTTGCTCAAAAATACGAAGTTGAAATGCCTATTACAGAGCATGTATATGCTGTTCTCTATAGAGATTTAGATCCTAAGGATGCTGTAAAACATCTTCTTATTAGACCACCACGGCCAGAAGTAGACTTTTTATAAATAAAACTTATAATAAAATTAGTACGTTATAATAACAAAATTAAAAGGAGAACCCATATAATGAACACAAAAGATATAAAAAAGATCTTGGTCCCTGTAACATTAGGGGAAAATTCCAAAAGACTTTTGGCATTTGCCATAGAATTTGCAGAAGCATTTGATGCCCGTATAAAAGTTATTCATGTAGTCCATGATTTTGCTGACTATACACTTTTGCCATTTCCATTGGATGCTCTATCAGAGCTGAAAAATTCATTTATAGAAGAGGCTCAACAAAGGCTTGATGAGATGTTAGATGATATAGTTAAAGATAAAAAATCTGATAATGTAGAAACACAGGTATTAATAGGCGATGCTGTTATTGAAATACTTGAATGTTCTAAAAAATATGAGCCAGATCTTATTATAATGGGTAGTAAAACTCATAAAGGTTTTGAAAAATTAATATATGGAAGTGTAGCTCAAGGGGTATTTTCTAAATCTAGTGTGCCAGTATTGTTAGTAAATCCTGAGGGGAAAATCCCTGTATCTTAAATAAGGCTTGGAGTTAATGTATCAAGATAGATTCTACAGAAGATCTATGTGCCGCACAGGACTGGTTAGTTTTTGTGTGCGGCACATGCAAACAGATCTTTTTATTCAAGCCAAAAGAGACATATCAGACAGGGTGTCATCATGGATTATTGAATCTAGGCTTGCAATTGAATCCTACGCAAAAGTTCATCCAAAGTTTTTAGATTCTTATGTGCCTCTTCCTAAAGATGACTTTGCTCCTTCTCCTGTAAAAGAGATGCTTAATGCTGCAATTTTAACAGGTGTTGGGCCTATGGCTTCTGTTGCAGGTGCAATATCTGAATATGTTGGTATACGCTGTAGAAATGAAACAGATGGAGAAGTGCTTGTTGAAAATGGTGGAGATTTATTTCTGTGGACAGATGCTCCTGTTACAGTATCTCTTTTTGCAGGAACATCTCCCTTATCTGGTAAGATAGGGATAAAGCTTTATGAACATGATATGCCTGTAGGGGTTTGTACATCTTCTGGAACAATAGGACATTCTAAAAGCTTGGGTAAGGCAGATGCTGTCACTGTTATTTCCAAAGATTGTGCACTTGCTGATGCAGCAGCAACTGCAGGCGGTAATCTAGTAAAAAATGCAAAAGATATTTATATAGCCCTTGATTTCTTAAAAAATATAGAAGGTATAATAGGAGCTGTTATTGTGTTTAAAGATAAACTAGGTGCTTGGGGTAAAATAGAATTAGTACCAGTTTGAAGATCCTAAAAGATTTGACCGAAATATTTTTTATCGTATACTTATTTTAAGAACTCGTCTCTTTAAGGTGGGGAAAAAATAAAAAGTAATTGATCTAATTAAAATAGATTAAATAAATTATTTTTAATTTATAATTTTTTTAAAGGTTTTTTACAAAAATGTTAAAAGAACTTCAAGTTCCCAATCTGTTAGAAAATTGGTTTCATTTAGCCCCAGATCCTATCATTATTTTAGATCCAACAGGAACAATTATAGAGTGTAGTGAAAGTGCTCAGAGTATTTATGGGTATAGTAGAAAAGAATTAATAGGAATGCCAATGATGGAGCTTTTAAATGAAAGCTCTGTTTCTACTTTTAAAGAAAAATTCCCTAAAATTAAAGCTCTTATCCCTCAGGAAGCAGAGGTTAAGATTAATAAAAAAGATGGCACACTAATGGATGTATGGTGTAAAGGGGTTCCTTTAACAGATGATTATAATAATTTTATTGGAGCCTTAGTTTTTCATAGAGAAATAAGTCAAATTAAAGAATTAGAGAGAAAACTACAAACCAAAACTATTCAGCTTGAAACTGTATTAGCTAATATTAATGATGGAGTAGTCTATTTAGATAAAGACGATCAGATTGTGTTTGCAAATAAAAGAGGTGGACAGTTTTATGGTTTTTCTCCAGAAAAGATTGTTGGCAGACACATTTTAAGCCTACATCCTCAAAAATATCAATTAAAAGTAAAAGAATTAATTAATCAAGTTAAATTTAAAACAAAACATTTAAGAGCTATTCGACATATTAAAACTAAAGATGTTTTATTTGAATTAAAAAGATTGGAAACAAATGGTAGTTATAATGGGCTTATAGCGATTATCAAAGATATTACAGATGAACTTAAGTACTTAAAAGAAAAGGAAAAAGTATTATCTAAATTATACCAGATTCAGAAATTAGATGTTATAAGACATTTGGCTGGGGGAATAGCACACGATATTAATAATTTATTAAGTTCGATACAAGGTAACATAGAACTTTTTTTAATCAAAGAAGCAAATAACTCAAATCTAGAATATCTTAATAGTGCATTAGATACAATAAAGTTAATTACTGAACTAACTAGACAACTAATTTTGTTTAGTAAACAAAAATATGAAAATAGAGAGTTAGTAAATATAAATGAATTATTGAAAAAATTGGAAAATACATTAAAAGCTACTTTAACTAATAATATCAAGCTAGAATTAGATTTAGCTAAAGATTTATATACTATTGAAGCCAATAGTAATGCTATAAAACAATGTATACTCAATTTAATATTAAATGCTAAAGATGCTATTAAAGATAAAGGTATTATTAAAATTACAACTCATAATACATACTTTTCTGAATATAAACTTGATCTAAATCTAAATAGAGTTAAGGGAGATTTTGTATGTTTAACAGTGGAAGATACAGGTACTGGCATCCCAAGTGATATTAAAGAGCATATATTTGAACCATTTTTTACAACAAAAACTAAAATAGGTACAGGATTAGGATTATCTGTTGTATATGGTATTGTAAAGCAATATAAAGGGTTAATAGAATTTTCATCAGAGATAGATAATGGATCCAAATTTAGTCTGTTTTTCCCTGCGGTCACAACCAAAGGATCTAATAGGAATGATGATATTGCTACAGAATTACTACAAGGAAATGGAGAAAATATATTAATCATAGAGGATGAAGAGCCCATTGCTAGATTTTTAGATACTGTTTTAACAGAACATAATTATAATGTAACATGTGTAAGTACAGGTGAAGAGGCCTTGAAGTTATTTATAAATCATAAAGATATTTTTGATCTGCTATTAGTGGATTTAATATTACCCGATATCTCAGGGATAGAATTGGTAGATCATATTTTAACAATCAGGTCTAATATAAAAGTAATTTTTACAAGTGGTTATCATTTACCTAAAGAAGAACCTACCTCTTTGATATATAAGAAGGAGTTTGAGTTTCTCGCAAAACCTTATCCTATAGTTAGTTTATTAAAAAAAATTAAAAAGGTTTTAAAAAATCAAAAATAAAAAGGGGGAAGTATTTCTTACCTCCCCCTTTTTAATTCTTTTATTTTTATTCTAAAATTAGAATTAGTACATATCAGGCATACCACCCATTCCTGGAGCAGCAGCCTTTTCCTCTTTCTTTGGTTTTTCTGCAACCATTGCCTCAGTAGTTAAGAGTAGTCCTGCAACACTTGCTGCATTCTGTAATGCAGTCCTAGAAACCTTCGTTGGGTCAATAATTCCAGACTCTAATAAGTCCTCAAATTCTCCCTTTGCTGCATTAAACCCAATGCTTCCACTCTCGCTCTTTACTCTTTCTACTATAATAGATCCCTCATATCCTGCATTGCTTGCAATCTGACGAAGTGGCTCTTCTAAAGCTCTACGAATGATATTAATACCATGCTGCTCATCGTCATCTTCTACTTTGAGGTTATCAAGTGCAGGTAAACACCTAATATAAGCTGTTCCACCACCTGCAACAATACCTTCCTCTACTGCTGCTCTAGTTGCATTAAGAGCATCTTCTACCCTTGCCTTCTTCTCTTTCATCTCAGTTTCAGTAGCAGCACCAACATTAATGACCGCTACACCACCAATTAATTTAGCCAAACGCTCCTGAAGCTTTTCTCTATCATAATCAGAGGTAGTCTCTTCTATCTGAGTTCTAATCTGTTTGACTCTGCCTTCAATCTTTTCTTTACTACCAGCCCCATCTACAATAGTAGTAGTATCTTTATCAATGACCACTCTCTTTGCACGCCCAAGATCATTTACATTGATATTTTCTAACTTGATGCCAAGGTCCTCTGCGACCATCTGCCCACCGGTTAAAATGGCAATGTCTTCAAGCATTGCCTTTCTTCTTTCACCAAACCCAGGAGCCTTTACAGCACAGCACTGTAAGGTTCCACGAAGTTTATTTACTACTAATGTAGCAAGAGCCTCTCCCTCTACATCCTCGGCAATGATTAATAGAGGTTTACCCATCTTGGCAATCTGCTCAAGTAGAGGAAGAAGATCCTTCATATTGCTTATCTTCTTTTCATGAATCAGTATGTAAGGATCTTCTAATACACACTCCATCTTCTCTGGATCAGTTACAAAGTAAGGAGAAATATATCCTCTATCAAACTGCATTCCCTCAACAACATCCAGAGAGGTTTCCATGGACTTGGCTTCCTCTACAGTAATAACACCTTCTTTCCCAACCTTGTCCATGGCTTCAGCAATTATATTTCCAATAGTTGGATCATTGTTAGCAGAAATAGTACCTACCTGAGCAATCTCCTTTTGATCTTTGGTGGGTTTGCTAAGTTTTTTAAGTTCATCAACAACAACTTCTACAGCCTTATCAATTCCCCTCTTAAGGGCCATTGGATTTATTCCTGCAGCAACCAATTTAGAACCTTCTGTATAAATGGCCTGTGCAAGAATAGTAGCAGTAGTAGTACCATCACCTGCTACATCACTGGTCTTGGAGGCAACCTCCTTGACCATCTGTGCACCCATATTCTCAAATTTGTCTTCTAGTTCGATTTCTTTTGCAACAGTAACACCATCTTTAGTAATTACTGGAGAGCCAAAAGACTTTTCAATAATGACATTTCTACCCTTTGGACCTAAGGTGACTTTTACTGCATTAGCAAGGGCATTTACTCCCTTTAAAATTGCTTCACGCGCCTTTACATCATATTTAATCTCTTTTGCAGACATATTTCATACCCTCCATGTTAAAAGTTTTTTCTTTAATTAACTAGTACTACTCCTCAATAATTCCTAAGATGTCATCTTCACGCATCATAAGGTATTCTTCACCCTCAATCTTAATTTCAGTACCAGCATATTTACCAAAAAGCACCCTGTCACCTTCTTTCACATCCAAGGGTTTTACTTCACCATTTTCAAGAACCCTACCTTTACCAACAGCAATAACCTTGCCCTCAATGGGTTTTTCTTTTGCAGTATCAGGGATAATGATTCCACCTTTGGTCTTCTCCTCTTCCTCTAATCTCTGAACCAAGACCCTGTCATGCAATGGTTTTATCTTCATGGCTCCCTCTTTCTCCTTTTTTTAATTTTTTTAATTGTTTTTAGTTAACAATATTCCAAAAAGCTCATTTTATTTGGGTGGCCACCCTTATTAGCACTCTCTGGAAGCGAGTGCTAATATAAGCACGCTTTCCAAAAATGCAAGGGGGTGAGTATAAAAATTTTTTTTACTTTTTTAGATTTTTTTAGTGTTGCATTTTTTTTTAAAAAGTGTTATCGATTCTTTCATAAAGAAAATCTGAGGAGGAGCTTATGCATATACCTGATGGATACCTTAGTCCTCAAACATGCGCAGTAATGTATGGTGTTGCTACACCATTTTGGATCATTGCTGCTAAAAAGGTAAAAGAAACTCTAACCACTAAAACAGTCCCTCTTTTAAGTGTTTTTGCTGCCTTTTCCTTTGTAATTATGATGTTTAATGCCCCCGTACCTGGTGGTACCACTGCTCATGCTGTAGGTGGCACTTTAATGGCAATAGTATTGGGACCTTGGGCAGCAACTATTGGAGTATCTGCTGCACTTTTAATCCAAGCTATATTTTTTGGAGACGGTGGCATCTTAGCTTATGGAGCAAACTGTTTTAATATGGCAATAGTACTTCCTTTTGTAGGTTATGGCGTCTATAAACTTATTGCTAAAGATGCCCCTATTGATTCTCCAAGGCACTGGATAGGTGCTGCTATAGGTGGATATATAGGAATTAATGCGGCAGCGTTTTGTGCAGCAGTTGAATTTGGTATACAACCTATGCTTTTCCATACAGCAAATGGTACACCTCTTTACTGCCCATATGGACTCTCTCAATCTATACCTGGTATGATGATTGCACACTTAACTGTCGCAGGACTTGCAGAGGCATTTGTAACTGGAGGAGTAATTTTATTCTTACAAAAAGCTATGCCGCACCTTCTAACAGCAATTAAGCCCAAGGAGGTTACAGCATGAGAAAAGAAATAAAGATGTTATGGATAGGTATTGCAATCCTTGCAATCTTATCCCCTATAGGGCTTCTTGCATCTGGAGATGCATGGGGTGAATGGGGTGCTGAAGAATTTAAAAAGGTCTTAGGTTTTATTCCACCAGGACTTAAACATTTTTCTGACTTATGGAATGCACCTCTTCCTGATTATACTATACCTGGCCTACACAATGATTATATAGGTTATATTGGCGCAGCTATTGTAGGTATTATCTTGGTAGCAATATTTACCTGGATCCTTGGTAAATTTTTGGCAAAAAAAGAAGCCTAAACATTGTATATCAAAACAAAGGAGAAAAAGGGGCGTTAATCGCCCCTTTTATTTGCTTAAGAGATGGCAGATTTTGTAGCAAAAACATTAGAAGAGACAACAAAAGCTATAGAACACTCAGTTTTTGCTAATGATTTCTCTTTACGAAAGGGATTTTTACAAAGGCTGGATCCTAGAACCAAGGTCATAACATTTTTTATACTGTTGATTATAACTGCATGGGTAAGACGTCTTGATTTTCTCTTATTTTTTTATTTTTTAACACTCTTTTTAGCATTAATCTCTGATATCCCATTAGGCTTTTTTATAAAGAGAGTTTGGGTATTTATCCCTATATTTACAGGTATTATAGCAATCCCTGCCATTTTTAATGTTGTTACTCCAGGAAAAGCCATCATAACAGTTTTAAAACTTTCTAAAGCCTATCATTTGGGGCCATATACCATACCTCAAAATATCACAATCACAGTGCAAGGGGTTGAAGGTGCTGCTATATTTGTGATGCGAGTTGCAACATCTGTCTCACTTGCAATACTGATGGTACTTAGTACTCAATGGACACGAATACTTAAAGCATTAAATGTACTTAAAGTACCTGAAATTATTATCTTAATATTAGCTATGACTTATCGATATATATTTTTATTGCTTAGAGTAGCAGAAGGCATGTTTTTAGCTCGCAAAAGTCGGTTAATATTAAATACAGATTTAAAGGAACAGCATAGGTGGTTATCTGCAAGAATAGGTGTATTGATTGGTAAATCTTACAATCTCAGTAATGAAGTACACTTGGCAATGCTTGCAAGAGGATGGAATGGAAATCCAACTCTGTTAGAAGAAAATAGTATTGGGTTTTTAGATGTATTGTGGTCTTTATTCGTATTTTTTTTATTAATTGTTTGGATGTTACTTAGACATAAAATGGGATATCTTTTATGAATCAAAAAAATTATATATTTGAGATAGAAAATATAAGTTTTACTTATGTCAATAAGGCTATTGGCATAAAAGATTTATCATTGCAAATAAGACAGGGAGAAGCTGTGTCTATTTTAGGTGCTAATGGCTCAGGAAAATCGACACTTTTAAAGATACTTGATGGACTTTATTTCCCTCAAAAAGGTAAAGTTAAATTTTTAACAAAACTTCTTACAGAAGAAACTCTAAGAGATGAACACTTTGCTAAAGAATTTAGAAAACAGGTTGGACTTGTATTCCAAGACCCAGATGTACAGCTTTTTTTACCAACAGTTAGAGACGAAATAGCTTTTGCTCCTTTACAGATGGGATTAAGTAAAGAAGAGGTAAGGCAAAAGACAGAAAAAGCTATTAAGGATTTAGGTATTGAAAAACTGATAGATAGGGCTCCTTATCACCTTAGTGAAGGAGAAAAGAAAAAGGTAGCCCTTGCCTCTATCTTAACACTTGATCCAGATGTATGGTTATTAGATGAGCCTACTGCCTCGCTAGATCCAAGGACTCAGAGTTGGGTTATAGATTTTTTACTATATCTTAAAGAGCAAAAAAAGACTATTATTATAGCAACTCATGATCTTGAAATTGCTTATGTAGTTGCCCAAAAATGTTTTGTATTGGGGCAGGATCATACTCTGCTTAAAGAAGCAGATATAAACGAGATTCTTAAAGATAAAAACTTGCTTTTAAAAGCAAACTTAATTCATGCTCATCGACATCTACACAATGGAATTGTTCATGAACATGAACATAGACATTTCTAGTGATCTTGTTTATTACATCACCTGGTGTTCAATAAATTTTCTACATTCATTAAATACTCTATATAAGAGTTTCTTATCTTTTTCTGCCTTTTCAACAATATCTTCCAATCTTGTAAGATCTAAAGGGGTAATAGTAATATCTACCCCATATAAAAAAGCTTGCATAGTATCCAACTTATTACCTGTAAGGTGGCAGTAAATAACTATTACATTTCTTCTTGTTTGCATTGGCATCTTATTTATATAGGCTATGAGATCATCTACAACAGAAGTATCATCTTCGTTTAATTTACAAATCAATATTAAATCATAAGTATGATATCTAAATCTAGCCTTCAGTTCGTCTACATCTTTGATCCTTCTTACTTCAAAACCAAGCTGTTTAAGTCTTGAGGAAATCTCTTGTGCTGCATGAGATTGAGAAGAAAAGAATAAAGCGGTCTTAGTATCAGCAGAGAAAAACTCCATTCCTTTTGAGAATTCATCATCATATATATCTAATTTTTTAGTATATTCTGTCTTTCCCTCTGGGCTATCTTGTAAGTTATCTACTTTTTTTACATCTTTTTCTTGATGGATTTTATTGTCTTTATCCCGTATCAACCTTATTTTTTGATTACATTTAGGACATCTTAAAACAATTACTTCAGAGTTAGGCAGTTTGTCTTCAGAAATAGTATATTTAGTATGACAGCCAGGACAAACTATCTCCATATCTAATCCCTCACTTAACCTTATAGTCTAAATCAATTGATAGTCCTTCTACATCTATATCTGAGGTCTCTTCACCCTTAAGACTTTTAACTGCATCTATGCCTCTTCGTACTCTTGACCTACTTGTACAATAAGCAAGGGCGGTATCTTCTGTAATAAGTCCTTGTTTAAATATTTCTATAATATTTTGATCAAATGTTTGCATATGATATGCTTGTCCTGCCTCTATAATCTCATAGAACGTTTTCCCTTCACTTTCACCATTTATGATTGAGTCTTTTATGCGGATGTTATTTTGCATTATTTCAAATATAGCTACTCTCCCACCTTCAATCTTAGGTAATAACCTCTGAGATACAACCCACTTTAAGGCATCAGCAAGTCTATATCTAATCTGTCTTTCTTCATCTATAGAAAACATGCCTAATATTCTATTTATTGTATGACCCGCATTTACTGTATGAAGTGTTGTAAATACAAGATGTCCGGTCTCTGCAGCATTTAGGGCAATCTCCATAGTTTCTCTATCTCTAATTTCACCAACCAAAATTACATGAGGAGCTTGTCTTAAAGCCGCCCTAAGTCCATTGGCAAATGTATCAAAATCTTTTCCTAATTCTCTTTGATTGAAAGTCGCTTTTATAGGCTCATGTACATATTCAATAGGATCTTCTAAGGTAATAACATGCACAGCTTCTATTTTATTTATTTCATGTAAAATAGCTGCAAGGGAGGTTGTTTTACCACTTCCAGTAGCACCAGTAAAAAATATGATTCCATTTTTCTCCCTTGCCATGAGTTTAAAGCATTCAGGTAGGTTCATATCTTCTATGCTAGGGACATGTTGTTCAAGCTTCCTTAATACAAGACTATATAAACCCCTTTGAGAAAAGATATTCACACGAAACCTTGGACCATGAGGTAAATGATATGAAAAGTCGCAAGATCCATGTTTAAATAGATCTATTAAAAGGCGTCTGTTATCTGCAATAAGTGCTAGAGCCAATTCTTCTGTCTGTTTACCCGTTAAAGTGCTAGTCTTAAGCCCAATATCTACAGGATGTAGAAACCCATCTGCAGCTACCTGACAAGGTCTTCCAACTGTAAAATTTATATCTGATACCCTAGGATGTGCCTCTAATAATTTTGAAAGTATTAGGTCAAGGTCAACCTTCCTCATCTTTAACCAACCTCTGTAAAGTCTACTGGAGCAGATTTAGCAAATGGCTTAAATCTGGCCTTATCAACACATTTGTTATATGCTTCATCTGGATCAATCCAACCCTTTTCCAAAAGATCCATAATGGCATCATCAAGCGTTTGCATACCATACTTTTTCCCAGTCTGCATTGCAGAGGGAATCTGATAAGTCTTTCCTTCTCTAATTAGATTTCTAACTGCAGGAGTGGCTATAAGTATCTCAAAAGCTACACACCTTCCTGGTATATCAATCCTTTTAAACATGGTTTGAGAAATAACAGCCCTAAGTGCATCAGATAATGTTGCCCTTACTTGTGGCTGTTGATGGGTTGGGAATATCTCTATCATACGATCAACAGTCTTAGCCGCACTTATTGTGTGGAGAGTGCCCATGACAAGATGTCCTGTCATAGCTGCTTCAATAGCAAGGGATATAGTTTCAAGATCTCTTAATTCACCAACAAGTATGATATCTGGGTCTTCTCTTAAGGCACCTCTAAGTGCAGCGGCAAAAGATCTTGTATGAGTCCCTACTTCTCTATGGTTTATAAGACAGCCTTTGCTTTCATGAACAAATTCTATAGGATCTTCAATTGTAATAATATGATCTTTTCTGTGACGATTTGCATAATCTATAATAGCAGCAAGTGTGGTAGATTTACCACTTCCAGTTGGTCCAGTAACTAAAACAAGCCCTCTTGGTAACATTGCAAGCTTGGTCATGACTGTGGGGAGCCCAAGTTCTTCTGCAGAAAGAACGCGGCTTGGAATCTCCCTAAAAACAGCACCAATTCCATATTTTTGCATAAAAAAATTGACACGATATCTTGCAACGCCTGGAAGTTCATGACCAAAATCTACATCACCTGTTTCTTCAAACTGTTTTATCTTATCCTCAGGTGCAATCTCATAAAGCATTGATTTTAGCTCGTCGTTGTCTAAGACCTGATATTTGACCCTATGAAGTTCACCATTAATCCTAAGGATAGGTTGAGAGCCTGAAGTTAAATGTAGGTCAGAAGCCTTCTGTTCATGCATTAATTTTAAAAAGGCATCGATTTTTGCCATGAATCCTCCATCTAAGAGAGATAATCTTTTAAAATCATGAGGGATGATTCTTTCTATTAATCGGTCTATAAATAGCTAAACTTTATAGAAATAGATAATCCAAAAAAGAAGAAAAAACTTATGTATTAACTTTGAAAACTTTAAGAAAATGTGTAGAAACCTAGATTATTATCCGATATATTGTCAGATAACTAGATAATATATAGAGTTAAAACAAACAAAATGATAGAAGATTCTTTCATATTAGAACTCAAGAAGGTTAGTAAAGTATATCCTCCTAATATACCTGCCTTAAAAGATATAAGCTTTAAAGTTAAAAGAGGAGAGTTTGTATTTTTAACTGGACCAAGTGGGGCAGGGAAAACTACTTTACTTAAGTTGTTATTTAGAGCAGAAAAAGCTAGTAGCGGTGAGATATGGATTGAAGGTTTAGAAGTTGGCTCTATAACTAGGGGACAATTGCCCTTTTTAAGAAGAAAGATTGGAGTAGTGTTTCAAGATTTTAAACTACTACAAGATAGAACAGTATTGGAGAATGTAGGTCTAAGCCTTGAAATAATGGGTTATGGTAGAAAGCAGATAGAAAGACGGGTTAAACAAATATTAAAAGCTGTAGGACTTGAAGGCAAAGAAAATATTTGTGTAGCGCAACTATCTGGTGGGGAACAACAAAGAGTTGCAATAGCAAGAGCTGTTATCAATAGACCTTCTATTTTATTAGCAGACGAACCAACAGGTAATCTGGATAAAAAACGTACAAAAGAAGTAATAGAACTTCTAGAAGAATTAAATGCTATGGGAACTACCATTATATTAGCTACTCATGATGATACTCTATTTAAAAACACCCATAGAAGAGTTCTCTTTTTAAAAGATGGCCATATGGAGGCTTAAAGAGTGTATCTTCCAATAATGATAAAAAGGGCTATTAGAGACTTTAAAGCTAATATAGGCACACAAATTGGAACATGTTTTGTTATAGCCCTTTCTGTATTAGTTGTTGGATTTTTTGCTACTTTGTATGTAAATTTTTTAAATATTAGTGAACAAATAAGTTCAAGACTAGGTATTGTTGTATATATAAAACCAGGGAGTGAAGAACAAATTCCTCAACTATACCAAAAACTAACAAAGTTAAAAGGCGTTATCTCTGTTAAATATATATCACCCAAAATAGCTTTCAAAAGGCTTAAGGAATATTTTAAAGATGAACCCCAAATATTAGAAGATATAAAGCCTTCTATCTTTCCACCAACATTTGAGATACATGTTAAACAAGCACTCCTTAATCCTGAGAATTTAGCTAAACTAGCTCAAGAGATATCTAAATGGCCTCTAGTAGAAAAAGTACAATATGGTAAAGGATGGGTGGAATCTTTTAAAGGCTTATCCAAGATAGTTAAAATTTTAGCTATTACATCTGCAATTATAGTTTTACTTGCAACAGCATTTGTTGTTGCCAATACTATAAGATTAACAATTTATTCCCGCAGAAATGAAATAGAAATCCTAAGACTTGTCGGAGCTACATCTAGTTTTATACAGATACCTTTTATATTAGAAACATTGATACAGGCATTAATAGGGAATTTCATAGCCTTTGCTATCATTTATGGTGGAAGTTTTTATTTTAAGACTTTAATTTTACAAAATCCTATATTAGCTACAATAGGATTTAGCTCTCTACCTATAAAATATGCATTAGTTATAACCTTTATAACAATAGTTGTATGTTTAATGACGACAGTAATCTCTATGAACAAAACTCTAAAGGTATGAAGAGAAATATTATTATATCATTGTGCATTATAATAATATTACCTAGTGTTATCAGTTTGTATAGTTATGCACAAAATCCTATTATACAGCAATTACAACAACAGAAACAACGGCTGAAAAATCTAGAAGAAGAAATCCACCAAAAAACTATTAAAAAACAACAATTAAAAAATACTGAAATATCTATTCTAGAACGTCTAAAAGAGATAGATACCAAAATCCAACAATTACAACAACAACTTGAGCTGACAAAAAAAAAGTGGACTCAGTTAGACCTTAACATTGTTAAATGTAATCAAAAAATTAAAAAAGAACAACAACAATTAAAACAACTTAAAGCTTTATATATAAAAAGAATTAAAACCTTATATGAAATGGGAGAAATTGGAAGTCTAAATATACTATTATCAGCCCAATCTTTAACGGAATTTATTAATAGATTTAATTCGTTAAAATTTATTATAACATTTAATAAAAATTTAGCTAACAAATATCAACAACAATTAGCTAGATTAAAACATGATCAAGCAATATTACATAATGAAACTCAAAAATTAGCAGAACTAACAAAAAAAATTCAACAAGAGACAATAGATTTAGAAAGTGAACAACAGGAAAAAAAGAGCTTCCTTCAGGATATAAAAACTCAAGAAAAAGAATATGATTTGATGTTAGCTGAGTTAAAAAAAGCTGAGCTACCCCTTAAAGCCATTATAACAAAATTACAACAAAGTGTTAATTATGTAAAAGAAGTAAAAAAAGAAGGACCAAACAGTTTTGTAGCACAAAAAGGTAAACTATTCCCCCCAGTAAATGGAGAAATTGAAATACCGCCAAAATCAATGGGAGTAAAAGGTATCATTATTGTTGCACCTTGGGGATCAGAGATAAGAGCAACATTTGGTGGTAAAATTATCTATAAGGATATAATAAAAGGATATGGGCCTTTAATGATTATAGACCATGGAGATCACTATTACACACTTATTGCTCAAGCTGTTAAATTTTTTAAAAATGTTGGAGATAGAGTTAAACAAGGTGATATATTAGGACTTGTAGGAGGAGGTCCATGGGCTCAAAGTGGAATATATTTTGAGATTAGACATGGTAATAAACCCCTTGATCCATTAACATGGTTTGATCCAAGTAGTATCAAACTCATTAAACATAAATGATATACTTCACACTTAGTTAAATATAGTTTAATATAAAGACTAATGCTGGTGTAATAAAAGATTATAAGCTTCAAACTAGGAGACTTTATAGTATGAAAGTGAATCATTCAAAAAGGCTTAAGATTTGGCTTATCTGTATTATTCTAGTATGTTTTTTTGTATCTGTTGGGATATACCAAGTAAAAAGTGTTGCTTCTCCTTCTACTAATAACTCTTTAAAACAAGAAGAAGAAACCCTTAAAGAGCTCAAAGAATTTGCAGCGGTTGTTAATTTAATTGAAAAAAACTATGTAGAGCCTGTCAATCCTAAGAAGCTAATATACGGTGCAATAAAAGGAATGTTAAGTTCTTTAGATCCTCACTCCTCTTTTATGACTCCAGAAGATTTTAAAGAATTAGAAGTGGAAACGCAAGGTAGTTTTAGTGGCGTTGGTATGGAAATAACAATGAAAGATGGGATATTAACTATAGTCTCGCCTATTGAAGGTACACCAGCTTATAAAGCAGGATTAAAAGCTAATGATAAAATCTTAGCAATAGATGGAGTCTCTACTAAACATATGACTCTTATGGATGCGGTAAAGAGACTCAGAGGGCCTAAGGGCACAAAAGTAACTATAACAGTTATGAGAAAAGGTTGGAAACAACCTAAGAAAATTACTCTTATTAGAGCAGTCATTCCTATAAAAAGTGTATATTCAAAGATGTTTGATGATGGATATGGCTACATAAGAATCACAAACTTCCAAGCTAATACAGACTCAGAGTTAAAAAAGGCTTTAAATGAGTTAGAAAAACAACACAAGTTAAAAGGATTAATTTTAGACCTTAGAAACAATCCTGGTGGATTACTTACACAAGCTGTAAAAGTAGCTGACGAATTTATTGATAAAGGAATAATTGTATCTATAAAAGGAAGAGTAAAAGATCAAAAAGCCATATTTAGAGCTCACGCAAGTAAACATCCTATTAAGTGCCCAATGGTTGTATTAGTAAATGGTGGCAGTGCTAGTGCCTCAGAGATTGTTGCTGGTGCACTACAAGATCATAAGAGGGCTTTAATTTTAGGAACTCGCACTTTTGGGAAGGGCTCTGTACAAACTATTATACCCCTAAGTGATGGTTCTGCTGTTCGTCTTACTACAGCTCTATACTATACGCCAAGTGGTAGGTGCATACAAGCTGAAGGTATCACACCAGATATAGTTATTCCTTTTGTACCACCCGCAGAAGAAAAAAAATTAAGTGAATTCCCTAAAAAACATCCATTTATTTCTGAGAGAGATTTAAAAGGACACTTACCTCCTGTACAACCAGCAAAATTAAAAAATAAAACAAGAAATAAAAAGAAAGCTAAACCTATATTAGATAATCAACTTGAAGAAGCTTTAAGAGTATTAAAGGCATGGAATATATTGGCTCATACACAAAGTTAGCTTGTATTTTTTCTTATATCTTTTAAGGTTGATATAATAAAATGACTAAATCGTCTAAAAAAGGAGGTTCTAAACATACAAAACCGAAAAAACGTAAGACAACTACAAAAAAAACTAAAAAAAATAATATATATCAAAAACTGAAATCTTCAGGTCTACTTATAATATTATCCATCTTAGGAATAATTGGAGCAATAATATTATTAATCATTTGGCTACCTCCACCAGCAGGAAAACCACCCAAGGTAAGACCCCCTTTTGAAGAAAAACCTCCCTTATTGCCACCACCTCAAGTTGGTCCCAAAAAACCTGCTCCTTCTATAATCTATAAACCTAGAGTAGCAATTATTATTGATGACTTAGGGTATAACAGAGATATTGACGATGCTTTTTTACACCTCCATGCACCACTTTGTTTTGCCTTTTTACCTAAAGCACCATATACAAAATTCTTAGCTAATGAAGCTCATAAAATAGGAGGACATGACATATTAGTACACATACCTATGCAACCTTTTAATCCTGCAATCAACACAGGGCCAGGAGAGCTACGTACTGATATGGATCTAGATACCTTATTAGCTATATTAAAAGACGATCTTAATTCTGTACCCTGGGCTATTGGAGCTAATAATCACATGGGATCTAAATTTACCACAGAAAAAAAAGTAATGACTTGGGTACTTGAAGAAATAAAACGGAGAAATATGTTTTTTATAGATAGTAGAACAACTGCTTTCTCTGTTGCCTATGAAACTGCTAAAGAATTAGGAGTACCAACAGCAAAACGGGATGTATTTTTAGATAGAAATCCTAATCCAAAAGCAATCAGAAAACAACTAAAACGCCTTATAAAAATAGCTAAAGAAAAAGGTTATGCAATCGCCATAGGACATCCCTTTTTAATTACGTGGAAAGTATTATATCGAGAGTTACCATGGCTAGAAAAACAGGTCAAAATTGTTCCTGTCCATGAGTTAGTATCTTCAAACAAAGAAAGGGGGTAAAGATTACCCCCCCTTATTAATCTTGATATGTTATTACTTTTTATATGTAATACCTTCTTTGGCTTTATTAAGAGTTTTATTTAAATTTAGAAATTCTTTGCCTGAACTAGAAGAAGCTGTCTTGATTGAAGATTTTAATTCTTCTATTTGAGATATTAAATATTTTATAGAAGTCCCTTTAGGTACATATCCTAAAGCCTTAGCTAAAGCAATCTTTTTCTCTGCTGCATTTAATAATTTTAAAGCAGCCTTTCTATTGCTTTTATAAAGTGTTGAAGCATCATTTACTAAAATTGCGGCCTCAGCTAATGGTTTAGGTATAATAGTAGTTTGTAGATCAATTGAGTAAATTGCAATATTTAAGCTATCTATTGCTCTAGATATATCCCCTTTTTTAATAAATTCTTGAGCAAGTTTAACTGCTTGTTGAAAAATATTAAGAGGAAGATATTTAGTATCTATTACAATTTCATCTCTTAATTGTTCTAACAACTGCCTTGCCAAGACTAAATCGTTATTAGTTATAGCTGCCTTAGCTTTTCTAATAATTTTTTTAGCAAGTTTTACATCAGTAATACCATTTATTTCATATACTGTTACTCCTATCGGAACTTCTTTATTACCAAGTTCCATATTAAGCTCATTTAACTCTTTGTCGATTCTAGCTAATGTATTCTTGGCAAGATCTATCTGCTTATGAGTAAGCATTAAAATAACATTCTGTGCTTGATTATAAATAGTAACAGCTTCTTGCACTAATACATTAGCTTCTTTCTTTTTTACTTGTTCAAGAGACCGTTTCCCTGAACTACGTATTAGTGACTGAGCTATAACTGAAGAATTAGCACCCTGTGCCGCATAAAGAGAAACCGGAAATAAAACCAACCACGCCATTAACATTAAAGAAATAATTCTCATTGATAAAAAACCTCCTCCATTTTTTAAATAATAATGGATACAAAATAAAAAACTGTCAACCTAAACAATTGTTGACAGCACAAATATCTATATATTAAAAGCCAAAAAATAAATATTTTATCTTTTCAAAAGGAGGAAGTCATGAAATTTAAAAAGTTTTTAGTACTATTTATTAGCATTTTATTTTTTTTATTACATATTTCTAATTCATTTGCTAATTCTATAGTACTTACTTATGCAAATTTCCCACCTGCTCCTACTTTTCCATGTATACAAATGGAAAGATGGACAAAAGAACTAGAGAAACGTTCTAAAGGAGTGGTAAAAGTTAAAACCTTTCCTGGCTCTACTTTATTAGGAGCTAAAAACATGTTAGATGGAGTAATTTCTGGTATTGCAGATATTGGATGCATGGTGTTTGCTTATCAACCTGGAAGATTCCCATTGCTTGAAGGGATGGATTTACCTATTGGTTTTCCCAATTCTACTGTTGCTAATGCAGTACTTTTTAAGTTGTTCCAAAAATATAGACCAAAATCTTTAAAGAAAGTAAAAGTTATAGCATTATTTACTGCTCCAGGTGCTGACATTATGTCTGAAAAACCTATTAAATGTCTAAAAGATTTAAAAGGATATGAACTAAGATGTACGGGGGCAGGTGTACCTGTACTAAAATTATTAGGTGCCACACCTGTAGCAATGCCTCAATCAGAAACCCCAGAAGCTCTTCAAAAAGGAGTAGTAAAAGGAGTATTTTCTACTATGGATATATTGAAAGATATGAACATTGCAGAATTTTGCCATTATGGCACCGTTTGTCATATGCAAACGACATCGTTTGCTGTTGTGATGAATATAGATACATGGAATAGATTACCACAAAATATAAAAAATATTATTAATGATCTTGCATGGGAACATTCTATTTGGACAGGGAAATATGAAGATAAGCATATAACTGAATCTATTAAGTGGGCACAAACACACTACAATTTTAAACTCATAAAACTTTCTCCTGATCAATACAAATTGTGGCATAAACGAGTTCATATCTTAATTGAACATTGGATAGAAAAAACTGAAAAAAAGGGACTACCTGCTAGACAATTTATAAGTGATTTATATAAGCTAAAAGCTAAGTATGAAAAAATTTATTTAAATTCAACAAGTTAATAAAATTTTCTATGAATTTACAAACAATTATAAAACAAATTAATAAATTCCTAATGCTTATTGCTGCCTCTACCTTAATAATTAGCATGGTAGAGGCGGTAATAAATATGGTTTTAAGACGATTAGGACAACCTATTCAAGGATCTTTTGAAATTATGAGTTTTGCTTGTGCTATTATAAGCACGTTAGGACTTGGATATAGCCAAGAGCAAAAAGCACATATTAATGTAGATATTATATTTAGATTCTTCCCAATTATTTTAAAAAAATTTTTACGTTTAATTGGCAATCTTATGTGTAGTCTCTTTTTTCTTGCTATATCTTTAAGACTTTTCTCTTTATCTATGACATATTTTTATTCTGGACAACTATCTGAAACACTTAGAATACCCATTTATCCTATAACATTCTTAGTAGGAATGGGATTTGTAAGTCTCTCTTTAACTCTACTTTTAGAATCAGTTATATTAGTCATTAATAAAGACTAAAGGATTATATTATGGACCCAATCACAAAAGGTTTAATAGGGATTGTTGTGTTAATTTTCTTTTTATTCTTTTTTGAAATGCCTGTAGGATTTGCAATGGCTCTAGTAGGATTTCTAGGATTTGCTTGGGTAGTTAATATACATGCAGCAATTTCAAGTGTTAGTATGACTATTTGGAATACCTTTTCATCTTATAGTCTAGCAGTCATTCCATTTTTTATACTGATGGGGAATATATGTTTTGAATCAGGAGTTAGTAAAAAATTATATAAAACAGCATATACATGGATTGGACATATTAGAGGCGGCATTGCAATAGCTACAATTTTAGCTTGTGCAGGCTTTGCTGCAATATGTGGATCCAATGCTGCAACAGCAGCTACAATGAGTGCTGTAGCCTTACCAGAAATGAAAAAATTAAAATATCACCCTGCACTAAGTACAGGATGTGTAGCAAGTGGAGCCACTCTAGGAGTAGTAATACCCCCTAGCATAGTTTTAATTGTTATTGGTTTGTCTACCAGAATATCAATTACTAAACTTTTTTTTGCTGCTTTGATTCCCGGTATTATTCTTACAATATGTCTTAGTAGTGTTGCTTATTTTATATGCCTATTTAAACCTCATTGGGGAAGGCAAGGCAAAAAAACTTCTTTTAAAGAAAAACTAAAAAGTTTACCCGGTTCTTTTGAGATGATACTACTTTTTACATTAGTAATGCTTGGACTTTATTTGGGTTGGTTTACCCCTACAGAAGCGGGTGCTGCAGGAGCTTTCTTTGCTCTTTTAATTGCTATATTAGGAGGAAATATTGATTTCTATAAATTTAAGATAGCAGTTTTTAATACAATAAAAACCTCATGTATGATTTTAATGATTGTTGCTGGAGCAATAATTTTTGGTAAATTTTTGACAATTACGCGTCTACCTTTTGTCGCAGCAGATTGGATTTGTTCTTTATCCATATCTAATTTTTGGATAATGTTAGCTATAATTTTAATATATATAATTGGTGGTGCTATCATGGATGCTCTAGGACTATTAATGATTACAATTCCAATATTTTTCCCTATAGCTCATAAATTAGGTTTCAATTTATTGTGGTTTTCTGTATTAGTAACTATAATTACAACAATGGGAGCTATAACTCCACCAGTGGGCATCAATACATTTATTGTTGCAGCCATGGCAAAAGATGTTGATATTACAACGGTATTTAAAGGGGTAAGCTTTTTCATTCTTGCATTTTTTATATGTATTTCAATTTTATTTATTTTCCCGAGTAGTACAACATACTTACCGGAGCTAATTAGATAAATGCGATTGCCATCTTTAAGGGAAACTCTTAATCTTTTAAAAAACCACGGCAATCCACCCAATATTATCCGGCATTCTATAAGAGTTGCTCAAGTAGCCCTCGAAATACTCAAAAAGTTTGATATCTCCAACAACTTAGATAGAAAATTAATAATTACGGGAGCCCTCCTACATGATATTACTAAAATGAAATCTATAAAAACAGGAGAAGATCATGCTCAAACAGGAGCAACACTTATTAAAAAATTAGGATATAATGAACTTGCCCCTCTAATAAAATACCACATACTTCTAAAAGAACCTATAGCTAATCCTCACATTACAGAAGTAGAGCTTGTATTTTATGCAGACAAACGAGTTAAACATACAGAAGTAGTCAGCCTTAAGGAAAGATTTTTAGATGTTATAAAACGTTACTGCAAAAATCAAAAACCAACACCAGATATGCTTAAAACATATAAACAGGCAATCGCCATTGAAAAAATAATATTTGCTAATATAGATTTAACTCCTAGAGACTTATTAAAGCTTAATAAAAAACCAATAGATATTAAGGAGATAAAAAAATGGCTGGAAGATTAGTATTCTTTGGTCATGCAACTTTTAGAATAGATACGGATCAAGGCTTAAAAATATGGATTGATCCATGGTTAGAAAATCCTAAAGCTCCCAAAGATATTGGACCATTAGAAGCAGATTTGGTATTGATAACCCATGCCCATGGAGATCATATGGGGAGTTGTTTATCTCTTGCTAAACGACCATCTACAGAAGTTGTAGTAATACATGAATTACAACAATATTTACTTACAAAGGGGCTCCCAAATGTTACAGGTATGAATATAGGAGGTAGTTACAAAACCAAAGGTGTCAAAATCACCATGGTTCCAGCAATCCATAGCTCTTCTATTCAAGAAGGCCAGGAACTAATTTATGGAGGTGATCCTGCTGGCTTTGTCATTGAATTAGAAGATGGTTTTTGTATTTACCATGCAGGTGATACTGCATTATTTTCCGATATGTCTTTAATTAAAGAACTTTATCAACCAAAAGTTGCCTTATTACCTATAGGTGATCACTATGTAATGGGACCTAAAGAAGCTGCTTATGCATGTAAGCTTCTCGAACCAGAAGAAGTTATACCTATGCATTATGAAACATTTCCTGCTCTTACAGGAACCGTCAAAGCTTTTAGGGAATATATAAATAAATTTGCTCCAAAAGTGAAAGTCGTTCCTTTAGAGCCTGGAGAAGAATATGTATTTTAAAGAAAACAATGGGGAGATAGACAATAATTCTAATCTATCTCCCCTTCTGCGACTCTCCTCTCTAACCTATGCCCTTCTCCCCAAAGGCAATGTTTGTGGCATTAACTATGAGAGTCTCTTTCTACGACGGCATTCCAAAACTCCTAATATTCCGCCTCCTAACAGAAATAGTGTTGTAGGTTCTGGTACTGTTGCACCTCTTTCTTCAATATATCCACATATTGGGCAACAATTACATCCACCACAGGTATTATTATATGGAATATACCATTCACCTAAATTTACATTGGGACAACAATGTCCACCACAGCAACCCCCCCCACAGTTATTATAGGCAGAAATTGCTATATAACCCGGATGTGAAGGTTGACTAGCCCCCCAATTTTCATAGTTCCAAACCTCACCATCAACCCATACTTTTTGTCCAGAACTAGTAAAATTACCACCTAGCCATAATCCTTTTAGAACATCTGTAAGATGAGCATTAGATTGAGCTATTGAAATTAATGATATAATGAAATTCTGTTCTTGCTGGCTGGTAATTGTAGCAAGATACCAATTAGTATTAATAGCATTGTAATAAGCCGCTAGCCAAGGAATCCCATTTGATAGTATAATACGATATTCATGGCCTTTATAATATTGATCTGCTAAAACAGCCGGATATGCATAAACACTTATTGTAGTACCCAACCCAAACCACATAATCATACTTAATAAAATAAACAATTTATTTCTCATACTTCCGTCCCCTTTTGATAATGTGGTCCCCTCTTCTTTATTTATTTCTGCATTTTCTATGCCTTATATAAAAAGACTTTTTGTATAATACTTTACTAATTTTTTATTCAAAATTAAAAATAATCTGCTAAAAAAGAAATTTTTTTCCATTAACATGGAAAAGTCTTTCCACTTAATTGGAAAAATTTTTCCATTTTATACGGGCTTTTTTTCTTATTTCTTGACCCTAACTTGTACAAAACGTATAGTGCAACCATGGTAAGAAAAAGAGGAAAAAAAGAAAGAGGCAAAGATATTGAAACACGTATCCTAGATACAATGCTAAAGGCTGCAAGGCCTCTTTTTAGAAGAGAAATATTACATCTAGGACACTTTAAACCCCATGAAAAAGACATTGCTAGAAAATGCTTAAATGAACTTGTAAGAAAAGGAAAAATCATCCTTTTAAAAGGCAATCGTTATGGTCTTTCTGATTTAATGCCCCTTGTTACAGGCACTCTTATTGTACATCCTCAAGGCTTTGGCTTTTTGCATCCAGATGAATCAGAACATCCTGATGTCTTCATACCTCCTTCAGCGCTAAAAGGTGCGGTACATGGTGATAAAGTTATTGTTCGTATTGAGAGAAAAAAGGCAAACAGACTTGAAGGCTCTGTGCTTAGAATTTTAGAAAGAGGAATAAAAGAAATCATAGGAACCTTTTATAAGGGTAAAAGATTTGGTTCTGTCATTCCAGAAGATGAGAGACTTCTCTTTGAAGTTATTGTCCCCAGGAGGCTATTTAAAGGAGCTAAAACAGGACAGATTGTCATTGCTGAAATTGAAAATTTTGAACCAGGAAGAAGAAATGCTGAAGGTAGAATAATTAAGGTTTTAGGAGATCCAGAAGATCTAAATGTACAAACCCAAATTGTAATACATAAGCATCAACTACCACATCAATTTAGTAGAAAGGCATTAAATGAAGCAAAGGCTTTAGGAGATAAAGTAGATGTTACATCTCTAGAAAAAGATCGAAAGGACATTCGTAATATTCCTCTTGTAACAATAGATGGAGAAAATGCCAGAGATTTTGATGACGCTGTATTTGTTAAAAAGACCCGTCTTGGCTATACCTTAACAGTTGCAATAGCAGATGTAAGCTATTATGTCCCCCAAAACTCTGCTCTTGATTTAGAAGCATTTGAAAGGGGAACTAGCGTATATTTCCCAAATGCTGTTGTTCCTATGTTTCCAGAAGCTTTATCAAATAAACTATGCAGTCTTGTACCTAATGAAGACCGTCTATGTGTTTGTGTAAGAATCTTTTTCGATAAAAAGGCTCATGTTAGAAGGGCACAATTTTTTAAAGGATTAATGCGTAGTCATAAACGTTTTACCTATGATGAAGTAAAACGTATTATTATCGATAAAGATCCTAAAACCATCAAAAAAAATAAAAAATTCGTAAAACATCTCTCAGTCATGGCAGAACTTGCCCAAAAACTTAGAAATCTAAGACTAAAAAGAGGAAGCATAGATTTTGACCTACCAGAACCCTATGTAGTATTGGGAATTACTGGTAATCTAGAAGACATTGTAAGAAGAGAGAGAAACCTTTCCCATATAATTATTGAAGAATTTATGATATCAGCTAACGAAGCCGTTGCAAGATTTTTAACTGATCGTAAGATTCCAACATTATATAGAATACACGAAGAGCCAGACCCTATTAAGATAAACGAATTTGTAGAATTTATTAGAGGAATTGGCATAGATATAGATCTTCCTGAAGAAATTGATCCTCTTTGGTGTCAAAAGGTATTAGAAAAAGTACATGGCAGCCCTCAAGAATACGTGGTTAATACACTTCTATTAAGAACAATGAAACAAGCTGTCTATTCACCAGAAAATATAGGACATTTTGGACTTGCATCTAAAGTATATCTTCACTTTACATCACCTATAAGACGTTATCCTGATCTAATAGTACATAGAATTCTCAAAGCCAACCTCAAAAGGACTAGAAAGCGTCCAGTATATAACTTTGAAGAGCTTGAAGAGCTTGGCAGACATTGTTCAAATAGAGAAAGAGTTGCAATGGAAGCAGAAAGAGAGATGCTTGATCGCCTTAAAGTACGTTTTATGGCAGACAAAATAGGACAAATTTATACAGGTGTAATAAGTGCAGTAACATCTTTTGGTTTTTTTGTGGAACTCCAAGAGGTTTTTGTTGAAGGAGCTGTTAGATTGGTAGATCTTGCAGATGATTATTATATATTTGATCAATCACATCATAGACTTATAGGAAGACATACACATAAAATATTTCAGATAGGACAAGTTGTAAAAGTAAAAGTAAAATCTGTAGATATCCCCATGCGCCATATAAATTTTGAACTTATCGAAGAAACATCAAAAGATAAAAAACAAAAAACAACCAAAAAGAAGAGACGCAGGAGTAGGAAAAAACAAAAAAATAGCATGATATGAAAATCATAACAAAATATATTGTAAAACATTTCTTTACATTTTTAGCTATTATTTTACCTAGTGTCATTTCTCTTTACTTACTCATAGAAGTATTTCAACGTATTGATGACATAATAGAATCCCATGTAGGGATAACGATAGTCATAAGTTATTTAGTATTAAGAATTCCTCAAATTGTTCTACAGCTTTGGCCTATAATGGCTCTTTTAGCAGGTATTTTGACAATTACGATTTTATCTAAAAGAAATGAAATCCTTGCAATAAAAGCATGTGGTATAGGGCTTCATAGTCTTATAACACCTATGATAATTACAACACTAATATGTTCTATATTTTTAATAATTCTTCAGGCCTTTTGGGCACCAAAAGCTGAATTTATGGCAAATAAAATATGGCAAATAGATATAGAAAAAAAGCAACCTAAAGGCATATTAACAGGGAAATCTCTATTTTTTCATAGCAAAGATGCCATATGGGTAACTTTTATAAATAATCCAAGAGCTACTATATTAAAAGATGTAAGAATATTAAAATATGATCATAATTTTCATACAAGATTTTTTCTTTTTGCCCAAAAAGCCTTTTATATAAACAAAAGATGGCACTTTGTACAAGGAATTATTCAACAAAAGACTCAGCATTCATGGAGATCTATACGTTTTAAAGATTTAGATTTAAAGCTCTGTGTAGTACCTAAAGATCTAGCTAGCATAACAATTCCACCCAAACTCATGAATACCCCAGAACTCATCTCTTATATACTGAGTCTAAGAAGAGCGGGAGAGCAAGCCTTTAGAGAAAGGACTACTCTTTGGACCGACCTTTCTTATCCTTTATTAGCTGTATTTTTATTGAATTTAGGACTTTATATAATGCTTCTTTTAGAAAATACGAGCCTTACTATTGGACTTGCAACTAGCCTGTCTATAGGACTTCTTTATTGGGTTTTTTGGAATTTCTTAATCGCCTTTGCAAGTGCAGGGCACCTGCTACCTGAATTGGTGCCCATTTTAGCTCTTAGCATGTTATGGATAGCAAGTATAATAGTAAAAAAGAAAATAATCTTTTAAACTCTATCGTACACTTAACCCCAATCTCTTTATAGCTCTTTCATCCTTTGACCAATCTTTAAGTACTTTAACCCAAAGATCTAGATATATCCTTTTACCAAAGATAGCTTCCAATTCTTCTCTAGCCATCTTACCTATCTGTTTTAAAAAACGTCCTTGCTTACCAATCATAATACCCTTTTGAGAAGGTCTCTCTACATAAATAATAGCTCGGATAGTTAGAAGACGTCTTTCTTCATCATAGTAAAACTCCTCCACATCGACTGCTGTAGAATAAGGAACTTCTTTTCCTGCCAACATAAAGACCTTTTCCCGAATAATCTCTGAAGCGATCTGTTCTGGACTTTGATCCGTAGTTGTTGTCTCATCATAATATTTGGGACCTTCAGGTAAAAGCTTAACAATTTCCGATAACACAATATCTAATCCATCTCCATATTTTGCTGCTACAGGTATTATTGCTTTAAAAGGATACTTCTCCTTAAGTTCATCTATCATTGGCAAAAGCTCTGGTTTAGATATTTTATCAACCTTATTTAATACGCAAATAACAGGTCTATTTGCTTCCTTTAATAACTTTAAGGTTTGCTCTTCATAAGCCTTTTCTCTTCTAGATGCATCTATAACAAAAACTATCACATCTACATCCTTTAGTGCATATTCTGCCCATTCAACTAAAGCTTTATTAAGAGCCTTTTTAGAACTATGAATGCCTGGAGTATCAACAAATACTATTTGGAAGTTATCTCTTGTTAAAATTCCCCTTATCTGAGTCCTTGTCGTTTGAGGTTTTGGGGTAATAATAGCTACCTTTTCTCCTAAAAATTGATTTAACATCGTTGACTTACCTACATTAGGAGCCCCTACAATAGCTACAAACCCCGAACGAAAAGAGGACTTTATATCACTATTGTTGGTTGATTCATGGGTTAACTCTTTTTCACTCATTTTTTACTCCGTCTTTCTCCTGTCTTTTTAATAATAATTCTAAAGCCTTTTGAGCAGCCTGTTGCTCAGCTTCTTTTTTACTCCTGCCTACACCTTTTGCTAAAAGTGTTCCATTAAGCCAAAGGCCCACTGTAAAGTGTTTGTCATGATCTGGACCAACTGCCTCTATAACTTTATATGTTGGCAACATATGTGAATTTGCTTGCGTAAACTCTTGCAGCATGCTTTTATAATCTTTTAAAGGTTTTTGTTCAAAATTTTCTTGTTCAATCTTTTTTAAAAACAAACCTGTTATAACCTCAAATACACTTTCAAACCCACCATCTAAATAGATAGCACCAAGAATTGCCTCCATAGTATCCGCCAGTATCGATGCCTTTTGTCTACCACCACTTTTTTCTTCTCCTTTTCCAAGCCGAATATAACTACCAAGACAAATCTCATTAGAAAGTCCTGCTAAAGATAGCTCATTTACAAGCCCCGCTCGCATCTTAGTTAATTCCCCTTCGGATAAAACAGGAAACCTCTTATACAGAATATGGCTAATTATTAATTCTAAAACAGCATCTCCTAAAAATTCTAATCTCTCATTGTCCTTCTCATTAGGATTTTCTGCAGAAAAAGACCTATGAGTAAGGGCTTGCTCTAATAGAGCTATGGAATTAAACCTATATCCTAGTTCTTCTTGTAACTTTGATAAATCTTTGTATCTATTTTCCATACTCTTTATTCCATATAATCATTCATTTTTAACAATCAATCATAAAAATTTAAAAAACATTAGAGCAATTAGAGCACTACTAAAAATTTTAGCTAAAAATAAAAATTCATCTTTTGCAATACTAACTCTAAGTGCTAATATGATGCTATTAATTAAATATTTTATTGACTGAATTTATGCAAAATAAATAAGTCTTTTACTTGAATATATTTTAGTGAGGTGAAACTATGAGAAGTGATAGGATGAAAAAGGGTCTTGAACGTGCCCCACATCGTTCTTTGTTTAAGGCTATAGGATACACAGATGAAGAGTTAAAAAGGCCTATCATTGGTGTTGCTAATGCCTTTAATGAACTTATTCCTGGGCACATACACCTTCGTCAAGTAACTGAAGCAGTAAAAGCAGGGATTCGCATGGCAGGTGGTACTCCAATGGAATTTGGTACCATCGGTATATGTGATGGAATAGCAATGAATCATTTAGGTATGCGCTATTCTTTAGCTAGTAGAGAATTAATAGCAGATTCTGTTGAGGTTATGGCTCAAGGGCATCCCTTTGATGGCCTTGTACTTGTAACATGCTGTGACAAGATCATACCTGGTATGTTGATGGCAATGTTACGACTTAATATACCTGCTATACTTGTAAGTGGTGGACCTATGCTTACAGGTACATGGCAGGGTAAAAAAGTCAATCTTATAAGTGTATTTGAAGGAGTTGGAGAAGTAAAAGCAGGCAAGATGACAGAAGAAGAATTAGCATGTCTTGAAGATGAAGCCTGTCCTACTTGTGGTTCTTGTGCAGGAATGTTTACTGCAAACTCAATGAATTGTCTTTCTGAGGCAATAGGACTTGCTCTTCCTGGAAATGGAACAATACCTGCTATAAGTGCTGCTAGAATCCGATTGGCTAAAAGAGCTGGAATGCAAGTTATGCAATTGGTAGAAAAAGAAATCAAACCTAGAGATATTGCAACTAAAGAGGCCTTCTTAAATGCAATGGCAGTAGATATGGCTCTTGGTTGCTCTACTAATACTGTGCTTCATGTCCCAGCAGTTGCTCATGAGGCCAAAGTAGATCTACCCCTTTCTCTATTTAATGAAGTAAGTGCTAAGACCCCTCATATATGTAATATGATTCCTGGAGGTCCTCATAGTTTACAAGAACTTGATCTTGCTGGTGGTATCCCAGCTGTTATGAAAGAGCTTTTAGAGATTGGAGTTATAAATGGAGAACTTCTTACTGTAACAGGTAAAACTGTTGCAGAAAATATAAAAGATGCAGTAGTAAAAGATAGAGAAGTAATAAGATCTCCTAAAGATCCTTATCATAAAGAAGGTGGACTTGCCATACTTTATGGTAATCTAGCTCCTGAAGGTGCAGTAGTAAAACAGTCTGCAGTTGCACCTGAAATGCTAAAACATGAAGGCCCTGCTAGAGTATTTAACTCCGAAGATGAGGCTTATGAAGCAATACTAAGCGGAAAAATCAATCCAGGAGATGTAGTTGTTATACGTTATGAAGGCCCCAAAGGAGCACCTGGAATGCCAGAAATGCTATCACCGACTGCGGCAATTGTTGGAATGGGATTAGATAGAGAAGTTGCTCTTATCACAGATGGAAGGTTTAGTGGTGGGACAAAAGGTGCAGCAATTGGTCATGTGTCACCAGAAGCTGCTCAGGGGGGACCAATTGCCCTTATAAAAGAAGGAGATATTATCTCTATAGACATACCAGCAAAACAGTTAAACCTTAAAATCTCTGAAGAGGAAATGCAAAAGAGACGGGCAGAATGGAAGGAACCTGAGCCAAAGATAAAAGAAGGTTATCTTGCTAGATATGCTAAAATGGTAACAAGTGGAGCCAAAGGAGCTGTTTTTAAGGACTAAAAACACTATAGATATGAGGATAAAAAAGTGCAGGAAGGAAAAACCTTATTTTATATTAAAGATCCATCTAAATGGGATGAAGTTGTAGAAAAGGGGCTTGGGCTTATAAAAAATGGTCAAAAAGTAGCTATATTAGCTTCTGATGAAGCTGTTACAAGGTGTATTAGATGTGATCGTTTACTTTTTGACCGTCTTAAACAATTTGTTCTTGATGAAGGAGATGTATTTATATGCAAAGAATCTCTAAAAAAGTTTAATATACCAGAAAAAAGACCTCCTGATTATTTAATACGAATTGATAGCGCAAGCTCCTTAATTTCTAAGAAGAAGGCTGATGGGTGGAGTGTACAGGAACTCTAATCTTTTTCTTTTTAGGTCTTCTCCTCCTTCTTTTAGGTGGATCTTCTGGTGGAAGTGGTGGCTTCCATGTAAGGTGCCAAAATCGAAAGAACTCTGATGCCTTGATGTCGTCATGAGGGATGCCAATTTTATCACAAAATCTTAATAGGTTTTCCTTCCTGCCACTTATTACATGGTAACTTAGACGGCGACGGCTTAAGTAATTTTCATGTATAGCAATATTGCCTTGTTCTGCCCAAGAGACTGCCTGAGGGATTTGAGTCAATGAAAATAATTTTGCTCCTAATTCAGTCTCTAAGGGCTTGATAATATTTGTTATATCTGGCAATTTTTTCTTTCGCCGCGCCACTTTATTATGTATCCCCTTTACGTTATGGTTGACCTTGATTTCAAGGTTCTCTTCGGACTGTTTGCATTAGGTCTTGAACAAAAATACTAGCACTGCAGAAGGAGTAACTTATGGAAAGAACAGCAAAAATAGCAAGAAAGACCCTCGAAACTGAAATATTTTTAGAAGTCAACATTGATGGTACAGGAGATTATAAAATTGACTCAGGCATTCCTTTTTTAGATCATATGCTCACCCTTTTTGCTGTTCATAGTAGCTTTGACTTAAACTTAAAGGCAAAGGGTGATATAGAAGTAGACTATCACCATAGTGTAGAAGATATTGGAATATGTCTTGGTAAAGCTATATATAAAGCACTTGATGATAAAAAAGGCATTGAACGTTATGGGTATGTAGTAATTCCTATGGAAGAAACCTTAGTAGAGGTATGTTTAGATATATGTAATAGACCATATTTGGTTTTTAACGTAGAATTTTTAAAGGATAAGATAGGCAATTTTGATACAGAATTAATAGAAGAGTTTATGAGAGCATTTTGTGTAAATGCAGGAATTACATTGCATATAAATATGCGTTATGGAAAAAACTCACATCATATAGCAGAAGCAATATTTAAGGCATTGGCTAGAGCACTAAAAATTGCAGTTAAGATCACAAATACTAAAATTCCATCTAGTAAAGGTAGTCTTTAATCTAGAAAAATAGAAAGGGCTTTTTGCCTCATGGAGTTGGTCAACAATCAGGTAGTTGAATTTATAGAAAATCAGAGATTCATCTGTGCTGTTTGTATAGGAAAAAAGGGAGCTAGATATCATCTCTTAACCCATCTAGGTAGAGAGGTAAATCTATCTCGAAATAGACTTATTCATGATAAAGGACAAATAATATCTGGTAAAAATCGTGAAGAGCTGAAAGACCAACTAATTAAAATTAATGAACATCGTACCAAGCTCTCTCAACTACCTGATCTCTTGGAATTATGGGAACTTGTAGTAGATGAACAATCTTCTTGGTCTCCTAGTGAACTTGCAGAACTGGCCTTTACAGGAGAGGAGATAGGCCCGGATCATGAAGCTGCTATCATAAGAGCGGTTATTGATGAACATACCCACTTCAAATTTAGAGAAGGAAGAATCCACGTATTAAGTAGAGAAACAGTAGAACAACTATTACTCCAAAAAAAGAAAGAAGAACAACGCCAAAGAAGACTTGAAAAAGGAATGAAATGGCTTGAATCCCTATGGGATAAAGATCAAGATAAAAAGACTATAATTGAACCTGATGAAGACATTACATTTTGGATAAATGCTATAAAGAGCTTTTGTATTACTGGTGATAGCTGTGAAGATTCAAAAGCTGTAAAACAACTTTTTAAAGAATATGGATTAAAAGATTCTAGTGCACCATTTAAAAGCCTTGTAAAAGCTGGTATATGGAGTGAAGATGAAAATCTAGATCTATTACGTTTTGGGGTTGAAAAGGACTTTAGCAAAGAATGCATAAATCAAGCTATTAAAATAAAAAATGATCTTCATATAGAAGAAGATCAAGGACGATTAGATCTTACTAATCTTGATATATTTACCATTGATGCTCCAGAAAGCAAAGATTTAGACGATGCCCTTAGCATTGAAGAAAAAGATGGGAAATGGGAAATAGGTATTCACATAACTGATGTAGGATTAAAAATCCCCCCAGGCACCCCTCTTTTTGAAGAGGCCTTATCTAGGGCTACTACCATATATCTACCAGATGAAAAGATCCCTATGCTGCCTAAAGAGCTATCTGAGGGAGTGCTAAGTCTATTTGAGGGTGAAAAAAGAGAAGCAATCTCTTTTTTGATTACCATAGATGAAAAAGGAAACATATATAAACAAAAAATTGAAAGAACTATTATTAAAGTTTCAAAACGGTTATCTTATGAAGAAGTAGATGAACTTATAAAGACCCAAGAGAAATTTAAACTTTTATACAAACTTGCAACTGCTCTTAAATCTAAAAGGATTGAAAGAGGAGCACTCCCCCTACCTATACCAGAACTGCTAATTAAAGTAGAAGATAATGGAGAAATAGCTGTAGAACTTTGTCTTCCTGGGCCAGCTAGATTTTTAGTATCAGAATATATGATCCTTGCAAATGCATGCGCTGCAAACTTTTTAAATGATAAAAATATCGCTGGGCTCTTTAGAAGCCAACCTGAACCAAGAGAACGTATAATAACAGGTGAGGATACAGATCTATTGTCTAACCTAAGACAAAGACGACTCATAAGTAGAGGACATTTAGGCCCAGAAGCAGAATTCCATCATGGATTAGGGTTAACTGTATATACTACTGTAACGTCTCCTTTAAGAAGGGCATTAGATCTTTTAATGCAACAACAAATTGCATTTTATTTAAAAGAAGGAAAACCTCTCTATTCGGTTGAAGAGCTTGAAAAACATCTAATCACTCTTGAACAAGGTCTACAAACAGCAGCAGCTATTAAACAGAATCGTACTAGATATTGGTTACTAAAATATCTTTCAAAACATGTAGATAAACCACTAAAAGCCCTCATTATAGAGGTAGGACAAAGACGAATACAGGCTGTATTAAAAGACTACTTAATAACTGTAGATTTACCTAGACTTCCAGGTAAAGATTATAATCTAGGACAAGAAATCGATATTAAGATAAAAAAGGTTGATGCAAGAGAAAATATCCTTAAATTTCAATGGCTAGAAGAGGAGATGTTATAAAAAAACAAAAAAATACCTTGCAGAGGATAGTTCAAAGTCTTACCCTAAAACTAGCTTTATAATGAAAAAAGGAGCAAGATTTTGCGGCATCAAAAACGTCATTTTGTATATAAGACATATAATATCTCCCCTATATCATTGCTGATATTAATACCTCTTTTAGTAGCTGCTATATTCTTTGCTTTACCTTTGCTCTTAATTGCTATATCCTTAGCCATTATCTTAGGTGGATATCTTATATGGCGTACCAATAAAGTTTTTAGAAAAATGGAAGAAGATATATTGGAACAAATGTCAAAAGAATATAAATATGAAGACCCAGATGTAATAGATATAACAGTTGAAGATGTAACAGATGAACCAGTACATAATTCTGGCCCATTTCTACCAGGTCCACCTTCAAAATAAAGCACTATCTCAAAGTTAATTAGGATTATTTGCAATGGAGAAGTTTGAACCTGTTGTAAAAGCAATAGATCTTATTTTACCCAAACCTCATTTAGGAGACAATAGAGCACATGAAAATAGAATTCGGACTCAATTAGAAGAACTCCTAAATGAACAGGTGAGTGTGCCACTGTGGAGTGCAAGAAAACTTCGTTATCTTCCAAAATATAACTATCAGATAAATGCGATTATTGCAAAAGATAGCCATGGTTGGCAATTAATTGATATCTTACCAAAAGATAAAAAGATCCCTCTTTTTGGACTTGCAATAGATCTAGGTAGCACCTCTGTTGTATTTTATTTAGTAGATTTCTTAAGAAAGGAAGTAATAAAAACAATATCTGAACCTAATCCTCAAATAGTACATGGAGAAGATATCTTAGATAGAATACTCTTTGCTGCCAGAGGAGAGGGGCTTAATATTCTGCAACAAGAAGTAATAGCTCTTTTTAATAAAGTTATTGATAGACTCTTATCAGAACAAGGTGCAAGCAGAGAAAATTTATTTTATTTAAGTGTAGCAGGCAATACTACTATGTGTCACTTTTTAATGGCGCTTGATCCATCTCATCTTTGTAAAGAACCCTATTTACCTATTGAAAACTCTTTTGATCTTATTAGAGCCAAAGAGATAGGGATAAAGGCCCATCCACTTTCATTTTTATACTGTTTCCCCAATGTAGGAAGCTACTTTGGTGGAGATCTTCTTGCTGGAATATTATCCTCCAAGATGCATAAGAAAGAAGAACTTTCTATGCTTGTAGATGTAGGCACAAATGCAGAAGTTATTTTAGGAAACAATGAATGGTTAGTAGCTTGTGCAGGAGCTGCTGGCCCCGCCCTTGAAGGGGGTATTCTTGAATGTGGAATGCGTGCACAGCCAGGGGCTATTGAACGTGTAGAAATAGAGCCTAACACATTAAAAGTACACTATAAAACCATAGGCAGTGCTCCTGCTAAAGGGCTTTGTGGCTCAGGCATTATTGATCTTATATGTGCAATGTTTCTTGCAGGCATAGTAGATCCTACAGGCAAATTGGTCCCTGATAGGGATCCTAAAAGAATGATTAAAGTAAAAGGTGACTGGGCTTATATTGTTGCCTTTAAAGAAGAGACTGCCCATCAACAACCAGTTTATATTACGCAAAGTGATATAAAAAATTTGATACGTTCTAAAGGAGCAATGTATACAATTTTAAATGTTGTAATTCAAAGCGTAGGAATTGAATTCCATGATATAGAAAAATTTTATGTTGCAGGGGCTTTTGGTTCGTATATTGATCCAGAAAAGGCGATTACAATAGGGATGTTACCTGATATACCAAGAGATAGATTTGTAGGACTTGGCAATGCGGCAGGAAAAGGGGCTGTTGAACTCCTCTTAAACAAAGACTCTATCTTAGAAATAGAAACTATAAAACAAAACATTACATATCTTGAAATGAATGTAAGAGGAGACTTTATGAATCAATTAACAGGAGCACTTTTTTTACCTCATACAGATATGAGTAGATTTCCTTCTGTTAAGAAAAAACTAAAGGAACTAAAAAAATAATATCTTAAAAGGCCTAAAATTATCCTCCAGAAACATAAAAACTAAGACTTAACTCTCTAAATGGATCCAACCTATTAAATTTTGTCTTTGAAGCTTCTCGCTTACGTGGTAGTCTTTCAAGACTATAATGAGTTAAAAAGTGAGATCGTATTACAACATCTAATCCTGCATCTTTTAGCATCTTTTTTATTTCGTCTTTGGAAAAAGCTGCTAACATAGATTCATAATAAAGTCTTCTCATCTTTTCTGTATATCCTACCCCAAATATGTAGGAATAAAGTTTTGCAATAAATTTATTAGGCGGTCGAATAAGATCTCGAATCAAGATACCACCTTCAGGTCTTACAACTCTCTTTACTTCTTTTAGAAGAGGAACAGGATCAGGAATATGGTGTAGCATATTATGCGATAGAACTAGATCAAAGGTATTATCTTTAAACGGAAGCCTTTTTCCATCTGCTCGTATAAGATTGATCTTCCCTTTGCCTATATTGAACTGTTTTATATTATTTTTAGCTATCGTTAGCATACTTTCAGAAAGATCTATACCAAATACAGTAAGACCTGGATTATAATTGACTATCTTACTTGCAATTCTAGCAGGACCAATCCCAATCTCTAAAACATTACCTATTTTTATTCCCATACGGGTTACAGAACGTGCCATTGCTTCATCAAGGATATAAATATACTTTTGACACATCTTGTCTAACTCAACTGCTTCTTCCATAGTATCCATACTTTCAGGCTCAGGAATCCGCTCCATTTAGTCCTCCAAATATTAAAACTTAAAAATTAAAACTTATAGTTTCTTTTTTACATATCGCAGTAGTAAACTCAAGTCTTTATAATTTTTTATTAGAAATTAAAAATCGGAGATATAATATAAAAAAGAAGTTTATAAGATAAGATTATAAGATAAGAGCACGATATAAACGATCATAAGCAGAAATCATCATAAAAATAGTCTTTTTAATTGGTGGAAACTGCGTCTTCATTGCCACCTTTATTGCAGGTGAAAATAAATGCAAAGGTGACAAATGATGTGCCACCAAATCTTTTAAATTTTTATGTCTTCTTGACCGTGTCATACTAATTGATGAAGCAAAAAATATACCTATAGAAGGACTAAAAAAATTAGAATAAACTAGTAGTTATTATAATTGTTAGTGACCATTTTTGACACAAGACAACACTATCTATTTTCTATATGACAAAATATGTCATTGTGGTTATAATTTTCGTCTCGACAAATCTTGTAATTCTTCAATACATAGTTGTCGATAGGATCAATAATCAATAGTTAAATTAACAGAAAAATCAAAAAGCCCCGTTAGGGGCTTTTTGAGAATTTTATTTAATAGTTAATCTTATACAACTTAATCTTTTTTTTCAATTAAAGCCTTCTTTCCTTCAAGGAGATCCTCTATAACAGAGGGATCAGCAAGAGTAGAAGTATCACCAAAATCCTCAGTATCTCCTGCAGCAATCTTTCTAAGAATTCGTCTCATAATTTTACCACTTCTTGTTTTAGGTAATCCTGCAGCAAACTGAATAACTTCTGGAGTAGCAATAGGACCAATCTCTTTTCTAACATGTACTCTTAATTCAGTAATAAGCTCCTCACTTTCTTCAACCCCTGCTTTTAAGGTTACATAAGCATATATTGCTTGTCCCTTTATTGGATGTGGCATGCCAACTACAGCAGCCTCTGCTACTGCAGGATGAGAAACAAGAGCTGATTCTATTTCAGCAGTACCTAGCCTATGTCCAGATACATTTATAACATCATCTAGACGTCCCATTATCCAAAAATACCCATCTTCATCTTTTCTCGCACCATCTCCAGCATCATAGACACCAGGGAAACGATCAAAATAGGTAGTCTTAAAACGTTCAGGATCACCAAAGACACCTCTTAACATACCTGGCCAAGGCTTTTTAATAACAAGATGACCACCTTCATTAACTCCAGCAGGAGTCCCGTCATCTTTTAATATGTCAGCATCTACACCAGGAAGAGGAAATGTAGCAGAACCAGGTTTAAGTGGCGTTGCATATGGAAGAGGAGAAATCATAAATCCGCCTGTTTCTGTCTGCCACCAAGTATCACAAATCGGCAGCTTTCCTTTACCTATATGTTCATAATACCACATCCATGCTTCTGGATTAATTGGTTCTCCAACAGTTCCTAAAATTCTTAAGGTAGAAAGATCATATTTCTTAGTCCATTCTACCCCTTCTCTCATAAGAGCACGAATTACTGTAGGAGCTGTATAAAAAATATTAACCTTAAACTTTTCAACTATTTTCCAAAAACGAGCAGGATCTGGCCATGTAGGAACACCTTCAAACATTAAAGAAGTTGCTCCTAAGGTTAAAGGGCCATATAGAATATAACTATGTCCTGTAATCCATCCAATATCTGCTGTACACCAATAAACATCATCATCTTTTACATCAAAAACCCACTGAAGAGTATGCGCTGCATATGTAAGATATCCACCTGTTGTATGAATTACCCCCTTTGGTTTACCTGTACTTCCACTAGTATAAAGAATAAATAAAATATCCTCTGCATCCATTACCTCTGGTTCACATTTATCACTGATATCTTCAGCAGCCATCTCCTCATGCCACCAAGTATCTCTACCTTCTTGCATAGAAATTTCATTACCAGCTCTCTTGACCACTATACAACGTTCAACAGTCGGACAATTTTTAAGAGCTTCATCTGCATTAGGCTTAAGAGGAATTACTCTTCCTGCCCTTAAAACAGCATCTGCAGTAATTAAGATTTTAGCTTCACAATCTTGAATTCTATTTTGTAAACTATATGCACTAAAGCCCGCAAAAACTACACTGTGCATTGCGCCAATCCTGGCACATGCAAGCATAGCAATTGGAAGCTCCGGTATCATAGGTAAATAAATAGAAACCCTGTCTCCTTTTTTAACCCCCATCTTTTTTAAAACATTTGCAAAACGACATACCTCTGTATGAAGAGTTTGATAAGTATATATCTTTACATCATCTTCAGGTTCCCCCTGCCAAATTAAAGCGGCTTTATTTCTTCGTCCATCTGTTAGATGCCTATCTAAACAGTTATAACACGCATTTAATTTTCCATTGATAAACCACTTTATTTCTGGTTTATAAAGGTCTGCTTCTAAAACTTTATCCCACTTTTTATACCATGTAAGAAGTTCCTCTGTTCTTCTGCTCCAGAAACCTTCAGGATCTTCCATAGATTCTTTATATAATTGTCTGTATTCCTCCATGCTCTTTACATAAGCTTGATCCCTATATTCTTCTGGAGGCTCAAAAACTCTTTGTTCTTGCATTAAGGATTCAATTTTCTCTTGTCTAGTTTCTTCTGCCATGCGATCACCCCTCTTTCTATAGATATTATAGCTTCCCCTTCTCCCTAATATAAAAAAATGGGTAGGCTAAAAGGTGCTCTCTATTATAAGCACTTATTTATAGATACCTTATAAAAAAGAAATTATAGCAATATGTCAATCTGCTTAAAAATTGTCAAGTAAAATAATATTATTTTTTTATTTTATTGGTTACAATTGATCATTATAAAAGTTAAAACGTGTAATTTACTATGGCCCTGATACTGTTACTACAGTATGTACATTACCTCTTGGATGAAAGTCTCCAATAACAGTCAATTTTTTAGGAGAAATAGTCTCCATAAGAGCAGAAAATATCTTATTTGTTGCTTCTTCATGAGAGATATATTGATTTCTAAAGCTATTTAAATATAACTTAAGCGATTTAAGTTCTACTATATATTTATCGGGTATATAGCTAATCTTAATAGTAGCAAAATCAGGATATCCTGATCTAGGACAAAGACACGTAAATTCTGGAAAAGAAATATCTATTGTATAATCTCGCTGGGTACATGGATTAGGCCATGGTTCAAGGCTCGCTCTTTCTATTTCAATCTCCCCATATCTCTTACTCATGATAAATTTTGCCCCAACATTTAAACTAAAAGTTACAACGATTTTTTATAGCATAATATAAAATTTTTTTGTAGAGTATAATGTTAACAAAAATAAAAAAATAACAAAAAATTTAGAGGCACTATATGAAGAACTTTATATATCCTTTTGAAGCTATCGTCGGACAACAACAGATGAAGTTGTCGTTGATCTTAAATGTTATTAATCCTACTCTCTCTGGAGTATTAATAAGAGGTGAAAAAGGAACAGGAAAGTCAACCGTAGTTAGATCACTAGCCCATATATTACCAGAAATAAAAGTTGTAGATGGCTGTCCATTCATGTGTGATCCAGATGATCCTGGAGGATTATGTCCTTTTTGTTTAGAGCGTTTCCAAAAAGAAGGAGTACTACCTTATAAAACTAGACCTATACAAGTTGTAGAGTTGCCAGTAAGTGCTACAGAAGATAGAGTCGTAGGAACCCTCGATATCGAAGCCGCATTAAAAACTGGAGAAAAAAAGTTTGAACCCGGGCTATTAGCTCAAGCACATAGAGGATTTTTATATGTAGATGAAGTCAATTTGTTAGATGACCATGTTGTTGATGTATTGCTAGATGCTGCAGCTATGGGGATAAATACTGTCCAAAGAGAAGGAATATCTTTTAGTCATGCTTCTCGCTTTGTTCTTGTTGGTACCATGAATCCCGAAGAAGGTGAACTTCGTCCACAATTATTAGATCGTTTTGGATTATGTGTAAATGTACATGGACTTAAAGAGTTAGATAATAGAGTCCTTGTAATGAAACGAAGAGCAGAGTTTGAAGAAGATCCTGAAAACTTTTATAAAAAATGGGCAGAAAAAGACAAAAAATTATCTGATAAAATTATAAAGGCTAGAAGCAAACTCAAAGATATAAAAGTAAACGAAGAAATACTTTATAATATCGCTAAGATATGTATTGAAGCAAATGTGGATGGACATAGGGCAGATATTATCATGTTAAAGGCAGCAAAAACTTTGGCAGCATTTAGAGGCAAAAACGAAGTAAATATGGAAGATGTAAATGAGATAACTCCAATGGTTTTATCACATAGAATGAGGAGACAACCATTTGAAGAGGTATTAGAGGGTATGTAGTTGGAAATAGAGGAATATGTAATATCTCAAATTGTATTTTTGATAACTACTAAATGTAATCTACGCTGTAAACTTTGTTATATTAAAGAAAAAGAGCCTCTAGATATTTCCTTTGATACTATAAAAAAGGCCTTTGAAACTCTTCCCTTGTTATCTCTAAAAGAACTAATTATTTCAGGCGGTGAGCCTTTTTTACGTCCAGACTTAATTTTTAGGTTATTGGATTACATCAAAAGATATAAGCCAAACCTAAAAATTAGCATTCAAAGCAATGGAACACTTCTAGATGATTCAATCATAAAAAAATTAAATAATTATAACCTCAATATTGGCATAGGAATTAGTATAGATGGTCCAATAAGTATAAATGACTCTCTTAGAGGTAAAACTAGTCTGGTTTTAGATTGCTTAGATAGGCTAAGTAGATACGGTAACAAAATCGGTATTACTATTACTATTAGTAAATATAATTATTCTAATCTTTCTGATCTATTAATGATCCTTGCACATTTCCCTTGTGTAAGATTTATTGGGCTTGATCCTCTAAGACCTATAGGCAATGCAAAAGAAAAAGATATTGCCCCACTAGAAAAAACCAAACAATCTTTAAAAGAATTTAAAAGAACTCTATATTGGATCAATAGAAAAAGAGAAGAATCTATAATAATAAAAGAAGGTCTCAACAAACCTAAAAAAACAAGCTATTGTTATGCTGCAAATGGTTCGTTATTAGTAATACATCCCAATGGAAGTTTTTGGCCTTGCCCAAGCCTTATAAATAATAAAAATTTTTGTTTGGGTAACATAAAAGATGGTATAAAACATATGATAAAATTAAACATGTTAGATACTAATTGTTATAAAGATAAAAATAACTGTCCAGGTAGATGTCCTGTCAGAAGTTGGCTATCTCTGAAAGCAGGGCTAATAGATTGTATAATAAGAAAAATTTTTTTAGATATTTCTTGTAATATGTTGTAATATAATGTTTATATAACTTTCTTAGATGTTTCACGTGAAACCATGACTACAAACAACTTTAAAAAAACAAAGATTATATCTATTGCCAATCAAAAGGGTGGGGTAGGAAAAACAACTACAGCCGTAAATTTAAGCGCAGGACTAGCTCTATTAAAACAAAAAATACTGCTCATAGATTGTGATTATCAAGCTAATGCTACAAGTGGTATGGGTATAAATCCTAAGGAAGTAAAAAAACATCTAGCCCACTTAATGCTTGACAAATTACCTTTAAAAGAAGTTGCTATAGAGACCCTACTTCCTGGTTTAGATTTAATCCCCTCTTCTGTAGAACTTGTCAGCGCAGAAAAAGAATTATATGATAATCCTCTTAAAGAGCGTTGTTTAAAGGAAGCATTATCAACAGATATATCTAATTATGATTTTGTTATTATAGATTGTCCACCATCTCTGGGACTTCTTACCCTGAATGCTTTAGTTTCTTCCAATTCTGTTATTATACCTATGCAGTGTGAATATTATGCACTTGAAGGATTAAGCCAACTAATACAAACTATTCGCTTTGCTAAACATAATTTTAACCCAAGGCTTCATATAGAAGGTCTGTTACTAACCATGTATGATCATAGGATTAAACTTGCTTATCAAGTTGCAATGGAGGTACGTACACATTTTAGAGATCTAGTATATAGAACGACAATTCCTAGAAATGTACGTTTAGGAGAAAGTCCTAGTTATGGTAAGCCCATATTTTTATATGATCCTAAATCTAAAGGGGCAGAAAGTTACTTAGCTCTTGCACGAGAATTTCTAACAAGGCAGAGGAGAAAATTATGACAAAGGCTAAATCTGGATTAGGTAGAGGACTAAGTTCCTTAATACCTATGGAAGATATATATGATGCAGGAAGTCCTGGTTTTTTTATGTGTCCTATTGAAAAGATACATAGCAATCCAGATCAGCCACGAAGGACTACAGATGAAGAATCTCTTAAAGATTTAGCAGCATCTATTAAAGAAAAAGGAATATTACAACCTTTAGTAGTACGAGAAACAAATAATGGATATGAAATAATTGCTGGCGAGAGGAGATGGAGAGCTGCACAACTTGCTGGACTTACCTCTGTTCCAGTTGTAATAAAAGATGTTACTCCTCAAGAGGTATTAGAAATAGCCTTAGTTGAAAACATTCAACGACTTGATCTAAATCCTATAGAAGAAGCCTTAGCATATAAACGGTTAATAGAAGAATATGGACTAACCCAGTCCGAAGTAGCAAAAAAGGTAGGAAGAGATAGGAGCACTATTACAAATTTTTTACGTTTATTAAAACTTCCTAAACATATTCAATACGATATTATAGAGGGTAGTATATCTCCTGGACATGCTAGGGCTCTTTTGATGCTAAAAGATAAATCTTTAATGGAGGTTTTAAGAAATAAAATAAAAAAGTCTAATCTCTCTGTAAGAGAAGCAGAAAAACTTGCTCAAAAAATGAATTTAAACATAAAGCAATCTCCAGCTAAACACTCTAAATATATAGATCCAGACATAGAAGCAGTGGCAAATGATTTATCTCAACTACTTGAAGCAAAAGTTAAAATTCAAATAGGTAAAAGATTCTCTAAAATAGAAATCAAAACAAAAAATCAAAGTCATCTTGAACAGATAATAGAATACATAAGAAATATTTCAAAATGATAAGGTAAAAAGGAATGATTAAACGAACACCAATTATTAAAGATTGTTTTAAAATTTCTTGTGATGGACTAGATAAAGTTATAACTCCAGAAGAAACCTTAAAACGATTCCAAAAACAATTAAGTGATTCAGGCTTAAAGATTTTAAAAGAAGTAAAGAGAATTGATAATGGCCGATTAGGCATTCCTGTTTATTTTAGCGTATGCGATAAAGATGCTGTTAACATAATCGGATCTAAAAAACAAATGGGAAAAGGGGCGTCTCCTTCTCAGGCAAAAGCTAGTGCATGCATGGAACTTGCAGAGCGTTTTAGTATATTTAGTTTTAAAAATGATAAAAATTTTTTCTTAGAAGCAACCTTAAAAGACATAGAACAGCTGCGGTATCCACGTATTTCTATAACAACTTTTTTAAAATCAGTTAATGATACTTTTACTCCATCTAGCTTAGCAAAAGAGATATTAAATCTGGTTCCTTTTAAATGGTGTTGGGCAAAGGATTTAGTCAATAAAAAAGAAATTTTGGTACCGTTTGACTGGTTTTTTTTAATCAATCAGTATAATGGTTCTGCCGCAGGTAACTCCATAGAAGAGGCAACTGTACAGGCATTATGTGAAGTTATAGAAAGAGATGTTTGTCATAAGGTGTCATCCAATCAATTAAAGACACCTACTATTGATATAAATTCTATAAAGAATCCTATTGCCAAAGAACTTATAAATAAGTTTGTCTCTAATAATATAAAATTAATTTTAAAAGATTATAGCCTAAATACAGGTATTCCTACAGTATGTGCTCTAGCGTGGGATCCTTCAACCTTTCCTGTAAAAAGTGAGATTGTATATACTGCAGGGACAACAACAAATCCAGAAAAATCTGTAATTAGAGCTCTTACAGAAGTAGCACAACTAGCAGGAGATTTTAACTCTGCTTCAAGCTATGAACCAAGTGGACTACCTAAACCTAAAACGCTACAAGAGGTAGATTATGTATTAGCAGAATCTAATATTATTAATATCACTGAATTACCTGATATAAGTGCTAATAACTTAGCAATAGAGATAGATAATATTGTTAAGGCCTTAAAATCTAACTGTAATTATGACAGTTTTTTAATAGATATTACACATAGTAAATTAAAAATTCCTTCTGTATACGCTATAGTTGCTGGAGCAGAGTTTAGAGAACGATCCTCTACAAAAAATATAGCTCTATTTATAGCTAAATTATTAGCAGAAAAAGGTAAATTAGAAGGTCTTAAAGAATTATCTAATATTGTTAATGATGCATACTTTATATACTTCTTTTTAGCTAAAGATAACTTTGAAAAAGGTCTTTTAAACGATGCCCATAAGTATTTTAAAAAGGCTTTAGAGTTATGTACTAGTCAAGAAGATAAACCCTATATCCTTTCTTATTTAGGATTATGTCTTAAAGAAATGAAACGTTATGATGAAGCTATCAATATATTAAAAGAAGCTCTTCAGTATGACCCAGATAGACCAGATATATATAATATAATAGGTACATGCCTTTTTTATAAAAAGGAACATAAAGAAGCAATAGAAATGTTTCTAAAAGCGGTTGATCTTAATCCCTCTTCTGCTATTGACTGGGCAAATATTGGAATAAATTATTTAGAATTAGGAGAAAAGGAACCTGCAATAGAATTTTTAAAAATAGCCTTAACTATTGATCCTAACCTTGATTTTGCCAAAAAGAAACTTAATTTTGCCTTAAAAAACTAGAAACAATACTAAGCTTGCCTATGGGGAATAACAAAATTTTTGGGGACATAAAAAAGCTAGCTCCTATAGAAAAAAAAGCTTTAGAGCGTCTTTCAAGGCGCCGCATACCACCAACTAAAATTCTTACTCCAGAAATAGCAAGAGCTCTTACAGATATTTCTGTAACCCTAAAAAGACAAATAGGAATCTTAGTAGATCGACAAGGACAAATTCACTATGTAATTGTTGGAGATCACCAAAGAATATTTATACCTGATTTATCCTATCTTAGACGTGCAGAAGGACGGTTAAAAGGTATCCGTTGCATTCATGTACATTTAAAAAATAATGAGCCTATAAATTTAGAAGACTTAATGGATATGGCCCTTTTACGTCTTGATGCAATGATTGTAATTGAAGTAAATAAGGGCTACCCTGGTAAAGTATATGTAGCACATCTATTACCACCTAATCCCTCTGAAGAGAAGTGGCATATTTCTACTTATGAACATCCAAACAAAATAGATATAAATTTTGATGAGTTCATAATAGAGCTTGAATCTGAAATCCATAGACTTTTAACTGCAAGACCCGCTAGTGATATTGAAGAAAAAGCTATTCTTATACATGTAAGCAACCTGCCTAAACAAGAAGCAGAAAGGAGCTTGAGAGAACTTGAGGAATTAGCACGTTCTGCACAGGTTCAAGTTTTAAAAAGTATAAGACAAAGGGTAAAAAAATATAATCCAGCCTACTTATTAGGAACCGGCAAGCTCAAAGAAATCCTTATGGAAAGCCTCTACTTAGGGGCGACTATGATAATATTTGATCAGGAATTGACTCCGGTCCAAGTCAACAATATAGCTAAATTAGTAGATCTTAAGGTTATAGATCGAACTCAACTAATACTAGATATATTCGCAAGACGTGCCCAAAGTAAAGAAGGAAAAATCCAAGTAGAATTAGCTCAATTAAAGTATCTATTGCCAAGACTTGTTGGACGAGGAGTAGCAATGTCTCGTCTTACAGGAGGTATAGGGGGAAGAGGTCCGGGTGAACAAAAACTAGAAATACATAGAAGAAGGGTAAAACAAAAAATAGCCTCCCTAGAAAGGGAACTTAAAAATCTGACAAAAGGAAGAAGACAACGAAGGAAAAGACGTGTTCGAAATAAAATACCAGTTGTATCTATAATAGGTTATACAAATGCTGGCAAATCCACTTTATTAAATAGACTTACAGGTAGTAATGTATTAGTAGAAAATAAACTTTTTGCTACCCTTGATCCTATTAATAGACGTCTAATACTTCCATCTGGAAGAGAAATTTTATTAGCTGATACTGTAGGATTTATTAAAAATATGCCTAAAGATCTGAAAGTTGCATTTAAAGCAACATTAGAAGAATTAGAAGATGCTAATATATTTTTACATGTAGTGGATATTACAAGTCCACAGCGAACAGAAGAGATAGAAACAGTTGAAGATATCTTAGAAGAGATGAATCTCCATCGTGTACCACGGATTTTAGTATGGAATAAGATTGATATCCTTCCCCCTAAAAAATATAACCTTCCTTATACTAAGGAAGGTATTTGTTGTTCTGCTCTTACAGGAGAGGGGTTAGACCAACTTAAAACAGCAATAGATAAATTATTACCTAACCATGGAGGCTTCTCTAGTGAGGCTCTTTCACAATCCGCCCTACACACGTATATTTAAATCCTAAATTCTTTACTTTTATAGGATCATAAACATTTCTTAGATCTGCAAGATTAGGTTTCTTAACAACATCTTTTATTCTCTTAAGATCAAGATTTCTAAATTCATTCCATTCAGTAACGATAACAACAACATCAGCTCCTTCTGCTGTAGAATAGGCATCTTCACAATATGTAATAAGAGTTTCAGGAAATAGTTTTTTAAATTCATCTATAGCAACTGGATCATAAGCTCTAATTTTGGCTCCCCTATCCAACAATCTTTTTACTATTGTTATAGAGGGTGCTTCTCTTATATCGCTCGTGTTTGGCTTAAAAGATAACCCTAGAAGAGCAATTGTTTTATCTTTTACATTACCATCTAATAAATTGACTATTTTTTCTACCATGCGTTCCTTTTGGGCATTGTTCACTTCAATAACAGTTTCAACAATCCTTATTGGACTTTCATAATCTCTGCCTAATTGTGCAAGCGCTAATGTATCCTTTGGGAAACAGGAACCACCAAAGCCTGGGCCTGGATGTAAAAATTTAGGACCTATTCTTCTATCTAATCCCATTGCTTTTGCAACTTGATGAACATCCGCTCCAACAGCTTCACATAAGTTTGCAATTTCATTAATAAAAGATATCTTGGTGGCTAAGAATGCATTTGATGCATATTTTATCATCTCAGCAGTTTCTAATCCTGTAATAACAAAAGGAGTCTCTATTAAATAGAGAGGTCTATAAATATCCTTAACAATAGCAAGGGCGCGTTGGGAATCAGACCCTAAAACGACCCTATTGGGACGCATAAAGTCTTCTACAGCAGAACCCTCACGTAAGAATTCAGGGTTTGAAACAATATCTATTTCTACTGGATTCTTTTTCTCCTTATCTATAATACTTTTAATCCATCTATTTGTTCCAACAGGAACGGTACTTTTAGTCACTATGACTTTATAATCATTTACTATCTGGGCTAAATCATGAGCTAATTCTTCTACAGCAGATAAATCCGCCCTTCCCTTTTCATCTGAAGGAGTTCCAACTGCAATAAATATAGCAAGAGATTGTTCTACCGCAGACCTTAGATCTGTAGAAAAGGAAAGTCTTTTATTGGCTACATTTCTGTCAACTAGCTCTTTAAGCCCTGGTTCATAAAATGGAATCTCACCACTGTTTAATATGTCAATCTTTTCTTGAATTTTATCAACACAAATAACATGCATTCCAAAATCTGCAAGTCCTGCTCCAGCAACTAATCCTACATATCCTGTCCCAACAACCGTAATATGCATACCTATCTATTTACCTCTCTTTCCTCTAGATTTTGTAATATTCTTTATACCACTTTATAAAGTTGGCTATACCTACCTCAAGAGAAGTGGAAGGTTTAAAGCCAACATCTTTTTCAAGATCTGTAACATCAGCATAAGTAGCAACAACATCTCCAGGTTGCAAGGGCAAAAGATTCTTTTTGGCCTTTTTACCTAAATTTTTTTCTATAAGTTCAATAAAATAAGACAGTTCAACAGGATTATTGTTTCCTATATTATAAAGTTTATAAGGTGCAAAACTTGTTGAAGGATCAGGATTATTACTATCCCAATTAGGATTAGACGTTGGTATTTTTTCTATAACTCTAACAACTCCTTCTACAATATCATCAATATATGTAAAATCTCTTTTCATCTTACCATAATTATATACATCTATAGGTTTATCTTCTAAAATTGCTTTTGTAAATTTAAACAATGCCATATCAGGCCTACCCCAAGGACCATATACTGTAAAAAATCTTAATCCTGTGCAAGGCAGTCCAAATAAATGACTATATGTATGAGCCATTAGTTCATTAGACTTTTTGGTAGCAGCATATAAAGAAATAGGATGGTCTACATTATCGTGTACAGAAAAAGGCATATTAGTATTTCCACCATATACAGAACTAGAAGATGCAAAAACAAGATGTTTGACTTTAGTCTTTTTACATCCCTCTAATATGTTCAGAAAGCCGACTATATTAGAGTCTATATATGCTCTAGGGTTCTTAAGAGAATACCTAACTCCTGCTTGTGCTGCTAAATTTACAACTACATCCAGCGGATTATCTAAAAAGATTTGCTCAATCGTTGAAGAATCCTCAAGAGAAACCTTAAAAAACTTGAAGTTATTATAATCTTTTAATATATCTAGTCTAGCTTGTTTTAAAGAAGGATCATAGTAGTTATTTAGATTATCTATCCCCCATATAATCTTTCCTTCCTCTAGTAGCCTCTTGGCTAAATGAAATCCAATAAAACCTGCTACTCCTGTAATAAGGACATTTTTTAGTTCCATATATTAAAAATCTCCTTTTTAGATATATAATCTACTCAACAGTAACACTTTTGGCGAGATTCCTTGGCTGATCCACATCACAGCCTCTTATTACCGCTGTTTCATATGCGAGAAGTTGAAGAGGAATAACATATAAAAACGGATTAACATCTGGATCTGGAGGAGAAGGAATTGTGATTAATTCATCGGAAAGCTGAGAAAGGGTTGTATCCTCTTTTTCACCAACAGCTATAACAATTCCTCTTCTTGATTTAACTTCTTCAATATTACTAATAAGCTTTTCATATACATGATCTTTAGGTGCAAGGGCTACTACAGGCATATCTTCATCTATTAATGCAATAGGACCATGTTTCATCTCTCCTGCAGCATAGCCTTCTGCATGTATATATGATATCTCTTTTAATTTTAATGCTCCTTCTAATGCGATAGGAAATTGAAGATTTCTTCCCAGAAACAAAAAATCTAGCTTCTTATGAAACTTTACAGCCAAATCCTTAGATTTATCTCGCCAATAATCTAAATTATTCTTTATTGTTTGAGGAAGCCATATCAATGCCTTTAATTTTTCTTTTACAAAAGCATTATCAATGATATTTTTTACCAATCCCATCTTTAAAGCTAATAAATAAAGCGCTGTAAGTTGGCTAGTAAATGCCTTTGTAGAGGCAACTCCAATCTCTGGACCAGCAAGAGTATATATAGTTCCATCAGATTCTCTTGTAATAGTACTACCCACAACATTACAGATTGAAATAACCTTAGAACCTAACTGCCTTGCTAATCGTAATCCTGCTAGAGTATCAGCGGTTTCGCCTGATTGAGAAATAGGAATTGTTAATATAGAAGAGTCAATAATAAGGCTTCTATACCTAAATTCAGATGCAAGTTCAACCTCTACAGGTATCTTTGCCCACTTCTCAAGCCAATATTTAGCAACCAATCCTGCATGCCAAGAAGTGCCACATGCTAGAAGAACTATTCTTGAAAGCTTAGATAACTGGCTATCAGAAAGCCCTAACTCTGGCAAGATAATATCTCCATTTTCTAAAGAAAAACGCCCCCTAAAAGTATTTTCTATGCCTTGAGCTTGCTCATATATCTCTTTTAACATAAAGTGCTTATATCCTGACTTTTCTGCCATAGAGGCATCCCAGTCTATAATTTTAGTTTCCCTAGTCACTTCATTATCTGTTAAAAGATTAAATATTTTTACCTTTTCTTTAGATAATATAGCTATTTCGTCATCTTCTAGGAATAATACCTCTTGAGTAAAAGGTAACAGTGCTGGTATATCAGAGGCTAAAAAGTTTTCTTCTTTTCCTATCCCAAGTACTAATGGAGAGTGTCTTCTTGCTACAACTATACGCTCTGGCTCCTTTTCCCAAATAACACCTAAAGCAAATGCCCCTCTTACATATTTTAAAGCTTTTTTTACTGCTTCGAATAAGGTTGATGAATCGTCAATCTCTCTTTCAATTAAATGAGCAAGAATTTCTGTATCCGTCTCTGAGACAAAAATATGACCTTCTTTTTTAAGAATATCTCTTAATTCAGAATAATTTTCTATTATACCATTATGAACTACAGCTAACTGTTGTTTACAATCAAAATGAGGATGTGCATTGTCTTTAGTAGGAGGGCCATGCGTTGCCCATCTAGTATGTCCTAAACCTATAGTTGTTAGTATTTCTCGAGTCTTCCCAATCTTTTTATCAAGAGTGGAAAGCTTGCCAGAGCATTTAATAATATTTAATTTATTATCTTTAATCCATGCAATGCCCGCAGAATCATATCCTCTGTATTCAAGTCTTCTTAACCCGTCCAACAAGACAGGAATTGCATGCCTAAATCCTATATAACCAACTATACCACACATATTTCCTCCATCACTACTAAATAAAGCGTACTAAATATCTTTATCTAGCCCCTTCTCTAAACAATATAATTTTAACAGTTTTCAAAATAATATAGAGATCAAAAAGTAAAGACATGTGCTTTATATAATAAAGATCATACTTTAACTTTTCCTTAGCATCTTCAATAGAGGCACCATAAGGATAACTAATTTGTGCCCAACCAGTTATACCTGGTTGTACCGCATGTCTTTGTTCATAATAGGGAATAATTTTAGCAAGCTCTTTTACGAATTCTGGTCTTTCAGGTCTAGGACCAACAAAACTCATTTCTCCTTTGAGAACATTCCACATTTGGGGAATTTCATCTATACGCAATTTTCTTATAATTCGTCCTACCTTTGTTACTCTGGGATCATTTTTTTGGGCCCACTGAGCCCCATATTTTTCTGCATCTACTCTCATTGATCTAAATTTAACTAACACAAAATTTTTCCCATCTTTACCAACCCTTACTTGTTTAAAAAACACTGGACCTGGAGATTCTATTTTAATTAAGATTGCAGTTAATAATAAAATTGGAGATGTTAGAATAAGCCCTATAATGGAAAGTATAATACCAACAATTCTCTTGCTTATTAATGTAATAAAGGACTTTTGAAAACCTTCACCAAATATAAGCCAACTAGGATTTATCTTTTCCACTAAAATTTTTCCAGTAAGATGTTCATAAAACGTTTCTCCTTCAATAATTGGAATACCATTTACTTTTAATTCTAAAAGTTCTTTAACAGGAAGTTTTCCTCTTTTTTCATCCATTGCAACAACAACAGCTTCTACTTGTTGCTCTAGAACGCTTTTATAGAGGCTATGAAAACCTAAAATAAAATTTATATTTTGTAATTCAGGTGTTTGTGGATAAGGTGTTTCTGCTGCCAGTGCTACAATTTTATATCCACAATCAGCATTATCTCGCACCTCTTTGATGATTTCTAAGGGGAAATCTCCATTGCCTACAATTAGTACAGGTATGGTCCAAAGCCCCTTTTTTAGTACGGCACAATAAGCATATCGCCATAAAGAGCTCAATATAACAAAAACTAATAAACTAACTAAAAATATCCATTTAGCAGGAAGTAATCTTGGATATATCAAAAATATAAATCCTAACACAAGACATGCACCACCCAATGCATGTATTAGGCGAAAAGTCATATCTAAATAACTAAAACCATATTTAAAGTTATATAATTCATGATAATATAAAGATATTTGACACATAAAAACTATAAATAAGATCTTAATCCATAGAAATGTAGAATAAATTATAGATATATTATATCTATGTTTATAAATAGCTACAGCTAATAATGATATTAAAAGTAAAAAAGTTTCTCCTGTAAAGAATAATAATTTTCTTATGGAATAATATCTTTTAAAGAGCTTAATCATAGTACACCAATCAGGAATAAAAATTGTCTTAGTAAGATATCTTAGTAAGATAAGTGTATTTCTAATAAAATAAAATGATCTAAACTAATCAAATAATAAACAGATTAATAGTATTCTTTAATATATCTGCTGTAGCTTTTAGTCATAATTTCTACAGAATTAAAAACAACACCTATAATCTTATCCCGACCAATCTTCTCTACCGCATCCTTAACCATAACTTTATTAGAAAATCCGTATCTTATCACCAGTATCACACCATCAGACTCTTGTACTAAAGCCATGGTTTCTGAAGCAAGATTTACTGGTGGTGAATCTAGTATTATATATCTATCAGGATATCGATCCCTTACTTCTTTAAGTAAATTTTCCATTTTAGATGAAGTCAATAGCTCTGAAGGATTTTCTGGACTAGGTCCTGCAGGTAATATTGTAAGTTTACTAACATCTGTTTTTACTAAATATTTACCAACATCAACAGGATCCTGTAAAAAACTAGAAAGTCCTTCTAAATCACTAGGCAATCCAAAAATTTTAGAAATCTTAGACCTTCTTAAATCTGCATCTATTAATAATGCATAAGGATCAAAACTTTGTGCTATACTTACAGCTAAATTAGTTGCTATAAAAGTTTTTCCTTCTTTTCCTGCAGAAGAAGTAACACATATCACTTTTCTAAGTTTACCATCTTTAGGTCTTAATATATGAGTACGCAAAACTTTTATATTTTCTGTAGCGGGAGAAGCAGGATTATTTAACACCACAAGACTTGCATCAATATTTTTAGATGTTACTTTTTTAACTTCAAAATTATTATCGTTTTTTAACATTTATAACCTCTTTGTTTTTTTATATTAAAGAAAGCTTATTTTTTAAACTTGTTAGTATTTCATTTAATGAACCAGCTCCATGTTTCCAGAGAAGGAATAGAAGAATAAAAACACAACAGTAACCTATTATAGCAATACATGATAATAATACATTTTTTAATATCTTTTTCCTTTTTTGTTCAGGAGTAGGAATAAAAGGAACACAAGCAATTACATGAATCCCTAAATCACGTTCTATTTCTTCTATATCATAAAAAACTCCAGACATTACATCTTTTATAAAAGCGATTCCAAAGGCAAAAGCAATTGCTGCAATAAAAGTAATTATTAAAATTCGTTTTATCTTAGGCTTTATTGGTTTTTGAGGAATTCTAGCAGGATCAATAACCCTAAACTGTTCTCCTTCCTGTAACTGTTCAAGTGCTTGAGCCTGTTCTGCCGCAATCTTTCTTGATAAAAGACTATCATATATCTTTCTTACCGTATTGTAACCCCTTGTTAATTCAACTAGTTGTTCTTCTACTTTAGGAGTATCTTCTATTCTTTTATTATAAATATCAATTTGTTTCTGAAGCCTTTCTTTTTCTGCATTTAAAGCTTTAATTTCAAGTTTTGTGTTTTTTATTTGATATTTTAATGCAACAATTACCGAATTTTGTTTAGGATTAAAAACTAAAGGATTATTTCCTTTTTTAGTGCTATTATTGGACTTATTAGCTTCCTGTTGTTGCTTCTTTAAACGTTCTATTTCTCTTTTTAAAGCTATAACATCTGGATATTGATCTGTATATTTAGCTCTTAATGCTTTAAGCTTTGCATAAAGTGCTGCAAGCGTAAGGGGCTGCTTGCTATTTTGAATATTATTTGAATTTATATATGCAGTCTGTTGATTCTTTAAACGTTGCTCTTCTTCAGTAAGTTGCCTTTCTAAAAGAAGTAATCTATCTTGAGAATTATTTATACTTTGTTGTACATTATTTAGCTGATCTTGAAGACGTTGTAACATTGCTAAGTTAGCACTTTCTTGAGATGGAAGTTCTCCCATATGTTCCATTTTGAACTTTCGTAAAGCATCTTCACGTTGTTTTAATTGTTGAGCTACTTGTTGTAACTGCTGTTCTAAAAAATCAGTTGTAGTCTGTGCTTGTAATTGTCTAAGTTTTAAATTTTGTTCAATAAACATATTAGCTAATGCATTTGTGACTTTAGTAATTAATACAGGATCTCTCCCTTGATATGTTAGTATAAAAGTATTACCTCTATCTTTTGAATTAATAGTTATCTGATTTCTCATATATTCAACTACTGATTCCATAGGTAGTTGTTGTCTTAATTTAGGATAGAGATTAAACTGCTGGATAACTTTTTCGAGATTAGTTCTACTAGTAATTTCTTGCCATATCGTTCTAATACGTAATTTTATATTTCCTGTTACTGTAGGTTTTACATAATTTGTGGGTATCTGTTGAGGAATTAATACAATAGTTGTGCTTGTCGAATATATTTTAGGTGTATATAGTAAATATATAATACCAGCTATTAAAATAGGAATCATTGAAAGAATGATAGTCCACTTTCTTCTAAGACATAAGGAAATATAAAAACTCAGATCAATATTTTTCTTTTGTTCTTCTTGTCCTGGCATTTCATTTCACCACTTTATTTATAATTTTGATATACCATGTGCAGAAAGTCCGACTGTAATAGTCCAATCTTGAAAAGACTCTGTATTATCTGTAACGTTTCTTTTTATATAAGATATCGACGAAAAACCAGTTAACCATTTAAGAAAAGTTCTATGTAAAGAAAAACTAGTATTCCATGTTTCATAAATTTTATCCTCTGATGCTGGTTTTTCATAAAGATATCCCACAGCAAAAGACATATTTGTAAACTCACCTAATTTATAATGAAAGGAAGCTGAAATACCGCGAGTTCTAGTAAAACCCTTTCTTTCTGGACCAACGTACTCTTCTTTGTATCCACCCTTACCTGTTATGGAAATTCCTCCATATTCTAACGCCTTTTTTAAACTAAGAGAATATGTAATTCCACTATTAGAACGCGACCGTGTAGGATTTCTATAATAATATCCCAAAGATAAACTACTAGATAAATGAGGTCCAATTTGGTGGTTTACACCAACATTAGCAGATTGAGTAGTATAATCTTCAGTCTTAAGAGCCTCTGAATGAAACCGTGCCACATTATATGTAAAAGAACTACTAGTATGAGGAGTAACAATCCATGTAACACCTGAGGAATAATTACTTGTATAATTTGGAGGGGTTCTCTCATATTCACGTCTATTAAAAGAATATCCAAAATTAAAACCAATATGCTCTTTAGGCCAGTAGGACACACCTATAGTAGGTCCATAAGAAATGCTATCTTCTACAGATGGATCCCTATTTTGTTGTCTTGAATCAGAATAACGTACAGATAACTTATCCCTATCAGTAAAATTATATGCACTTCCTATCGTACTTGTTATAGTATAATAAGATTTTCTAGTTTTTCTTATAGAAGTAACATTATCTGTTGTCTCTTGGGCACTATTTGATAGAAAATAACTTTCATTAATAAAATAATTAAATTTTTCTGTTAAATGATGGGTCCAATTTAAAGAAAAGTTTTGTCCAGGAAAGTCATAATTATGGTGTCTAGCATAATAAGAAAGAGGAGCTTCATAATTTAAACTCAATTTAGTATTTTCAGTATTTCTCCTTAAAGAAAGAGTGGGGGTTAGATGAGTTATAAAATCTGACATTTCATTTGTACTAGTACGATTAATATTGCTATCCCATGTTTCTGTAACACTAAGTCCATAATGTAAAAACCAGTCAGCAGCGATAACAACATGCTCACTAATAGTAAAACTAAAAATTAATAGTATTACTAGATACTTCCCAATCCTCTTATAAAACATACAAAATATATCCTCCTCCATCTTTATATCATGGCACGATAATGGTATCTCCTGGTTTCAGATATATATTTTCTTCTAAATGTTTACCTTGAGCGACATCTTCATAATTAAACTTTAATCTTATTTGTTTACCATGTAATTGTCTTAAAATAATAATATGCTCTTTATCTGCCCAATCAGCAAAACCTTTAGCTAAAGCGATAGCCTGTAATACTGTAATAGGACTATTTAATGGATACTCTCCTGGAGCATTAACCTTTCCTAATATAAAGAATTTTTTATTAACCCCTACCACAGAAACAGAAACTACTGGATTTTCTAAATATTTAGAAAGAGCTTTTTGTATCGCTGCTCTTAGTTCAAGAGGCGTTCTTCCTGCTGCCTGGATATCATTTATTAAAGGTAGAGTAATTTTACCGTCAGGTCTAACAGGAACTTTAGCTGATAACTGTGGTTCCTTCCAAACTTCCACATCTAATATATCTCCTGGACCAATAATATATTCATTATTAGTTATCTTTTTTACAGTTTGGCTTTTAGCTAACAATCCACTATTGTTTTTTTCTTCAGATATATTAGCTCGTTTCTTTTTAATTGATTGCTTTAGTTTATTGTTAATTTTGTTATTTGTAGTTTTCTGTTGATTATTAATATTATTGCTTTTATTATGTTTTTTAGTTATTTTAGCCTTACCAATAACCTTATTATGATCTGATTGAGTCTTTTTTATATAAGATTTTCTATTTATTTTAGTTTTAGTTTTTAATAAATTTTTAGTTTTGTGATGACTATTTGTTGTTTTATCGAAATTTTTACTTTTATGTGCAGTATTAGATTTATATTTAACTTTTTTATTTATTTTTGTTTTTTGATTTTGTAAACTCTTATTTACTATTTTTAAATTAGCACTAGTATTTTTAAATGTTTTCTTCTGTTGTTTAGTACCATTTATTATTTCTTTAGAGTTTAAGACTTTTTTCTGTTTGATATGTTTGGAAGTAGTTCCATTATTAGATGTATAACTATTGAGAATTTTTTTAGGTTTACTTGCAAATTCTGTCGTAACAGCTTCTTTTTTATTTATCTGTTTTTGGTTATTTATATCTTTATCATTATTGTGAAGATTATTTAATATTTTAACTTGTTTTGTTTTATTATCCGCTATTTTAGTACTATTTTCTATACTAGAGATATTAGTAGAAGTACTATTTATACTAACAACTGATGCATTAAGAGAAGACTTTTTAGATTGAGTATTATTGATATCAATGGTAGCATTTTTAGTAATCAATGACTTATCAGTTTGATCCTTATGTTTAGTATTACTATTGCTTGTTATAGTAGTTGCATTTATATTATGGTTTGTAGTCTTCAATGTTGTAGAGTTAATAGAGGAAATGGGAGTTTTATTAGTAAGTTGCGGTGATGATTTACAAAAGGATACCAAAAAAACAACTAATAATATGAAGATAATATATAGACCCTTCATTATAAAGCGCCGTTGCACCACTGCTCTATCTCCTTCTATTTATTTTGGGGATTTATAAACTTTTCCCATTCCATAGCTAATAGATATTTTTTTTCTTGATTACACTTTTTGCATGCTGGTACAAGATTACTTTTAACACTTTTACCTCCTCTAATTAGAGGTACAACATGATCCATTGTTAAATTTTGGGCTCCAACTTTTTTGCCACAGTAATAACATATTCCAGGAGCACACTTCTTTTGCCACCAGCGAGTTTTTCTAAGCTCCCTAGCTTTTTGTTTTTCTTTTCGTATTTGAGAGTCAGAAACTAAAGGAACAAAAAATCTTTTTATAGAAGAATCTTTACTATCTACCATAAATTACCCACTTAAGAATCTTGATTGATTTAAAAATAAAATAAAACATATTTTTTAAAAAAAGTTAAGTTTTTCCTATAACTTTTAAAAAAAGTTGTCGATAAAAAAGATACCTAACTTATAAAAATCATTATTAAAATTAAAAAGTTAAAGTAAAAAATAGACAAAGCACAAATGAAAGAAGAAAAACTAGCAAAAAATAAAGCTCAAATTGTATATAACTTTATGGATCATGAACCAATTACTAAAAAGGCTGAGCGCATACTAAATGAGTGTATACGTTGTGATCTACCTGTTTGTTCTAAAAATGTCCGCATTGTACTAGCAATGTCAAGTGATTTAAACATCAATATTGCAGATATTGCTTATGTCATATTAGAAGATCCTGGAATGACTATAAACTTTTTAAAAATTGGTAACTCTGCCTTTTACTCTCCAGGAAAACAACGCATAATTTCTATGCAAAATATTCTAGTCTTATTAGGCATTGATAATATAGTGTCAAGTGTAATGGGATTTCCTCAAATAAAAATTGAAGGATTTAATGAACTTAGTAAAGAAAATCCCATATTTTCTTTATTCCTTTCTCTTACAGCATTTAGGATGAAGATTGGATTAGAATTGGCTAAGTTACTCTCTATTGATTCCCAAGCCCTAGCTGCTTGTCTTGCGTCAATAGATATAGGATTTTTAATGCTCTCTTATACACAACCTCACATTGCAAGATTTTTATTTTCTCTTGCTACAAAAGAAACAGTTATGTTAAAAACAGCCAAAAGAATAACAGGATGGACTCCTCATCAACTAAGCCTTGAAATAATAAGACTCTGGAATTTTCCCGTGTTAATTAGGCGATGTATACTTGCTGGTGTAGATATAAGACATGAATACAATGGTATTATTGAACAACTGTCTATTCTTATAAATGGATGGGTTAAAGCCGCTGCTATTCCTAAAAACTCTCTAATGAACTTGCAAGCATATTATTTAGAAAAAATAAAAGATACAACAGGTATAAAATACAATAAATTAAGTCTAATTTTAAAAGAAACCGTTGATAGCTTTAGGGGCAATTCTCCATTTTTTTATTCCATTCTTGAACAAAATAACTTCTTTAAAAATCTAACAATTTAGATCTCTTTATATTATAATTAAAAAAATCTTTTATGGTGAAGGCAAATTGCATAAAAAAGAACGACGCCTTTTAAAAAAGATACTTATTGCTGCTCTTGCCTTAAGTCCGGATAGTTTTGCCTTGGTACCAGATGAACAAGGATGGGTCAAACTTAAAGAATTATCAAAGACTATTAGTCAAGAATCTGGATTTAAACATATAACAACTAAAACTATTGAACAATTTGTTTGCCTTTGGGAAAGAGAAGATTTTGAATTAGATCGTAATAACAAAAAAATTAGAGCCTCTTACTCATTGCGTAAAGATCTAAATCTTAATTATGAGGTGTGTTCTCCTCCAGATATTTTATTTACTGCTATACGGCCCAAGGCATATCGTCACATTTTAAAAAATGGCTTTAGAACTAAAGATTCTCCTATTGTTTCTAGCACTTCTAAGGAACTTGCCATACGAAGAGGAAAATGGATACACAATGACCCTATTCTAGTGACTATAAAAGCTTTTGAAGCGTCAATGCAAGGTTGTGTCTTTTATAAATTTGGAGAACATTTATTTTTGTCATATTATATTGCTCCAGAATTTTTATACATACAAACCCCACCTCCCAAAGAAGATAAAGAGAAGGAAGAAAAAATATCAAAAACAGATCAAACTAGCATTAAGGAGCCACCAAAAGCAGAGATTATGGGGAGCTTTTTTGTTTCTTCTGATTTTGGTTTTGAAAATAGAAAGAAAAGTAGTAAGTTAGGAAAAGATAAAAGACGTAAAAAAGATCCAGATTGGAAGAAAATAAGAAGGCAAAAAAGACGTAGATGATTTCTTTCTTTTCTTATATAAGAAGCACTTTAGTAAAAAATAAGAAGAAGCTTTTAACAATAGCTATAGCTATTTATTTTCTTATTTTTAACACTCTCAGTGCTTTTGCTATCATGTCTATAGAACAAGAAAAATCCTTAGGCAGACGCCTTTTAATGATGGTGAAACAACAGGTTGAATTGATTAATGATCCAGAATCCCTTATCTATATTAGTGAGCTTGGACATAAAATATTAAAACAAGTTGGAAGTAGTTTCTTTACATATCATTTTTTTATTATAAATGATGATGGATTAAATGCCTTTGCTATGCCAGGTGGGTATGTATTTGTTCATTCTGGACTCATTGAAGCTGTAGATAATGAAGATGAACTCCTTTGTGTTCTTGCACACGAGATTTCTCATGTTGAATGTAGGCATATTGCTAAGCGTATAGAAAAGATGCAAAAAGTAAATCTTGCAACCCTTGCGCTTGCAATTGCAGGCCTTTTTTTGGGAAATCCTCAAGCAACTAGTGCAGTATTTGCCACATCTTCTGCTCTAAATCTCTCTATAGCACTTAAATATAGCAGACAAGATGAAGAAGATGCAGATAGACAAGCCTATCAATGGATTTGTAAGGCAGGATATGATCCAAGAGGACTTGCCAAGATATTAGAAAAAATGGTCCGTTATAGATGGCTTGGTACTAGTTCTATACCAAGTTATTTATTAACACACCCAGGAGTGGCAGACAGAATTACTTATATTGATCAACTTTATCAGGAACATCCATGCCCTCAAAGGGTAAAAGAGGACAATTTTGAGCTACACAGAGTTCAGATAAGACTTAAATGCCTGACCCAAGATCCTGTTGATGTTGCACAAGGATTTATGACAAAACTAAAGAAAAATCCTAAAGATATTTGGGCACGTTATGGTTTAGCCCTTGCTTTTTGTGAGCAGCAAAATTCTAAAGGAGCCATTAAGAATTTAAATATTTTAATCAAACAGCATCCACATCAGTTAGTGTTTCTTAGAGATTTGGCAGAGGTTTATATGCATGAAGGTGCCTACCAAAAGGCAATTTCTATATTAAATAACTATTTAACTACCTGCCCTAAAGACATAATTGCACAATATGATATAGGGCTTTCTTATCTTAGGATAAAAAAAGCTCAAAAGGCTTTACCATATTTTATGGGGCTATTACATAATTGGCCTATAAAATCTCAGCTTTACTTTAATATTGGTTTAGCCTTAGCAAAACTCCACCAAATGGGGGCAGCTCATTATTATTTTTATAGACATTTTTTAGCAACAGGACAATTTAATGTTGCTATGTATCATAGAAGGTTGGCACTTAAACTCTTACCTAAGAACAGCATATATTATCAGGCCCTTAAAAACTCTTACCCACCCAAGCCTTTAATCCCAAATAAAAATAAACAAAGCACTGGAAGCTAAGGAGGTATTAATGGAAAAAGAGATATCAGAGTATAAAAAATCTATTTGGAGAGAAGTCTTCTTGTTTTGGCTTATTGCTGGAATAATCTTATTTTTAGATCAATTTAGTAAACATTTTATTATGACTCATATTGGATATAGTGATCAAGTAGTCATAATACCTGACTTTTTTAATATAGTACATGCTAGAAATACTGGAGGTGCATTTGGTATATTGGCAAGTGCTGGGACATGGAAACATCTATTTTTTCAAATTATTAGTATAGCTGCAATTATAGGTCTTTTTTATTTTTATATCAGCAGTAAAAATCGTACTAAATTATTTCTATTAGGTAGCGCTTTAATAGCAGGGGGAGCAATGGGTAACTTAACAGATAGAATTAGATTTCGAGCTGTAACAGATTTTTTAGACTTTCATATAGGAGCTTACCACTGGCCAGCTTTTAATGTAGCAGACAGTGCTATTACAATAGGGGCATTGCTTTTGATGATTCAATTTTTTAGGATGAATCCATAAAACTACTTTGCGGAGTAAGGAGTAGAAAATGGCAGAAAAAACCTTAAGCAAAAAGCAATGGGAAAGATTACAAAAAGATTTAACATTTAAAAAAGAACATGCATGGTTAAAACTTTCTAAAACAGAACGTAAAAAGGTCTTTGATTATACAGAAGAATATAAAAAATTTTTAAATGATTCTAAAACTGAAAGAGAAACTGTAAAAACTCTTTTAGAAAAGGCTAAAAAGGCTGGATTTATTTTATATGATGAAGCAAATACTAATCATAAAAAAATAATATGGACATTTAGAAATAAAGTTATTGTACTTGCTGTTTTAGGTAAACATCCTGTTTCACAAGGTGTTAGGATTATTGCCTCTCATATAGATTCTCCTAGAATAGACCTTAAACAAAATCCTCTTTATGAAGATCTTGATATGGCTTATTTTAAAACCCATTATTATGGGGGTATAAAAAAGTATCATTGGCTTTCAAGACCTCTTGCTTTACATGGTACTATTTTGCGCGCTGATGGAACAAGTCTTGATATAAAGATTGGAGATGGTCATGGTGAGCCTGTTTTTGTGATAAATGATCTTTTACCCCATCTTGCTCATAAAATTCAAGCTCAAAAAAAGGTAAGTGAAGCGTTTCCTGCTGAAAAATTAAACGTACTAGTTGGTGGTTTACCATTAGAAGGTCCTAAAGAAGCAAAGGAAGCTGTAAAACTTGGCATATTAAAATTACTATATGATAAATTCAGTATTACTGAAGAAGATTTAATAAGTGCAGAATTAGAACTTGTCCCTGCAGGATATGCACGAGATGTTGGATTTGATTGTGCTTTTGTTGGTGGATATGGCCAAGATGATAGATGTAGTGCATATGCAACTTTTTATGCTCTCTCTTCGTTAAAAGAACCTCCATATTGTTCTATAGGTCTATTTTTAGATAAAGAAGAAATAGGAAGTGATGGAAATACAGGAGCAAAGGCGAGAATCTTAGAGATGATTCTACTTGATCTTCTTAAGTTCAATAAAGAAACAATAGAGCCAGATACCCTTTTGAAAACATTGTTTGCTTCAAAGGCAATTTCTGCGGATGTTACTGCTGGTATGGATCCTGATTTTACAGAAGTACATGAAAAGAAAAATGACGCATTAATTGGTTATGGAATAAGTCTTACAAAGTACACTGGTTCAAGAGGTAAGTATATGGCAAATGATGCACATGCTGAATATGTAAATTGGATACGACGTACATGGAATAAAGCAGGTGTTATCTGGCAAGCAACTGAGATGGGTAAAGTAGACGAAGGCGGCGGTGGAACAGTAGCAAAATATCTAGCACTTCATGGTATTGATATAGTTGACGCAGGGACACCACTTCTTGCTATGCATTCACCTTTTGAAATAGCTCACAAAGTAGATTTATATATGAGTATGAAAGCTTACAGCGCATTTTATAACAGCAAAGAAAAATAATAGGAACAAGGGGAGAAAAATGAGGATACTAGAACCAACATTTGAAATATTAGATGACTATTTTAAGCAAGGTAAAATTCTTGAACAAATAGAGAGATGTGGAAGGGTTTGTTATAAGAGCGAGGATAGAATTACAAAAGATTCTGCAATCCCATTTATTAAAGGCATAATAAAAAGAGGGCATGAATCCGTTCTTGAAATGGCTCAGTTTGTGTTAGAAATAAGGGTAGATTCCGAGGCTATAATGCATAAATTTTTTGAACGTATTCCAAGATTTTGCCAGGCAGACAAAATAGAACGACATAAATACATTCTATCTGCAAATCCGAGAGCATTTAGAGATCTTGCAAGAGATCATAAAGACTTAAAATTGGTAAAGGCTCTTTTACATTTTTTAACTCGTAAGTATCCAATACTTTTTGAAGACTTGGCTCCCAAAAGAGGCTGGATCCCTCAAGACGGAATAAATCTTAAACTTCTATCTCCAAAAGAAATAGATGCATTAGAGCTTCCTCTTTTATTAAGACATAGATGTCTACTGGTACATTTCACAGTTAATAGAGCTGTTACACATGAGCTTGTTAGACACAGAATTGCCTCATACTTACAAGAATCTCAGAGGTATTGTAGATATGGTGAAGAAAAGTTTGGGGGAGAGGTAGCATTTATAAGACCTTGTTTTTTTGATCCAGAAAGCAAAGAGTTTGCACTATGGAAAGAGGCAATGGAGAATGCAGAAAAGAGTTATCTTGAACTTTTAAAAACTAGCTCTCCCCAAGCAGCAAGGACTGTTTTACCAAATTCTTGCAAAACAGAGATTATGGTCCACTGTAGTCTTGCTGAATGGGTGCATATATTAAGACTTAGGGCATCAAAGGCAGCAGACCCATCCATGAGAGAGATTATGTTAAAGCTTTTACCAGCCTTAAATGAAAAGTTTCCCTCTGTATTTACTCCTTTGTTAGAAGCAGTAAAGGCTCAAGAGGAATAAAATATTATGCAGATAGAAACTGATTGCATTGTAATTGGCTCTGGTATATCTGGCTTAAGCCTAGCTTTAAAGCTTAGTTCTTTTTGTAATGTTTGCGTATTGACTAAAAAAAATGCTACAGATACAGCCACAAATCTTGCACAAGGTGGTATAGCTTGTGTAATGTCTAAAGATGATTCTTTTGATCTTCATGAACAAGATACTATCCGGGCAGGGGATGGTCTTTGTCATGAAACTATAGTTTCTCTTATTATAAGAAATGCTCCTAAAGTTATAAATGAATTGATTGAACTTGGAGTAGCTTTTACAAAAAGCAAAAAAGATCCAACCCAATTTGACTTAGCAAAAGAAGGTGGGCACAGTAAAAGAAGAATACTTCATGTAGAAGATTTTACAGGTAGAGCTATTCAAAAAGCTCTACTTAAAAGGATATGTGCAAGTGAACACATAAGTCTTTTTGAAGATCATATAGCAATAGACCTTATTACAGAGGGTAAAATTAGAGGTAAATCCAAAGGACAAAGATGTCTTGGTGCATATGTATTAGAAGTTAAAACAGGTGAAATACATACATTTCTTGCTCCTGTTACAATAATTGCTACAGGAGGAGCTGGAAAGGTATATCTGTATACTAGCAATCCAGATGTAGCTACAGGTGATGGGATTGCCATGGCATATAGAGCAGGAGCAAGGATAGCCAATATAGAATTTGTACAGTTTCACCCTACTTGTCTATATCATCCCGATGCTAAAAATTTTCTTATATCAGAGGCATTAAGAGGAGAAGGGGCAAGGCTTATAAATCATGAAGGAAAGAGGTTCATGGAAGACTATGAACCTATCAAAAAAGAGCTTGCTTGTAGAGATATTGTTGCTCGGGCAATAGATACAGAGCTTAAAAAAAGTGGTAAAGAATGTGTATATTTAGATATAACGCACAGAGGCAAAGACTTTATAATATCGCGTTTTCCTAATATATATCATGCATGTCTCAACTTTGGTATAGATATCACTAAAGAGCCTATCCCTGTAGTACCTGCTGCTCATTACATGTGTGGAGGGATTGTAACAGATTGTTGGGCACAAACAGATATAAAAGGGCTTTTTGCTGTTGGAGAGTGTGCATGTAGTGGTTTACATGGTGCAAATAGACTCGCTTCAAATTCTTTATTAGAAGGACTTGTAATGTCTAATCAGGCATATAAAAAGATAAAAGAGATATTTCCTTCACTTAAATCTAGTCCTATACCACCTGTACCTGCGTGGGATCCCGGAGGAGCAGTAGATATGGATGAGGCTGTATTAATTTCTTATAACTGGGATATGATAAGACGTCTCATGTGGTACTATGTGGGTATTGTTAGGAATGAAAAGAGGCTCTTTTTGGCACTTAAAAAGTTAAAACCTGTACTTGAAGAAATAAATGACCATTATTGGTCTTACATACTTACTAGAGACTTCGTTGAACTTAGAAACCTCGCACAAGTAGCCCATCTCATTATAAAAGCTGCTTTTATGAGAAAAGAAAGCCGAGGAGGTCATTATAATCAAGACTATCCCCAAAAAGATGATTGGAACTGGAGAAGAGATACAATTCTTATAAGAGAGGGATTGTGAACTTTTCTAACAAGGATGATATTATAAAGAACAATACAAATATCATAAAGATAAAACGATTTATATTATTAATCATAACAATCATCTTTTTTTTAGCATGCCTATTTCTTTTATGCCTTTATAACAGAGCAGAAATCTACATATTTTGGAACAATCTTCTTAAGGTTTTAAAAGAAGCAGATAGTGCTAGACGTTTTATTTTGTCGTTTGGTATATGGGCTCCAGCTATATTTATTTTACTGCAGATGCTTCAAGTAGTTGTTTCTCCTATACCTGGAGAAGTAACAGGCTTAATAGGCGGCTTTATATTTGGAGTGTGGAAGGGCTTTTTATATTCAACAATAGGATTAACTCTTGGTTCATTGGGAGCGTTTTTCATTGCTAGGTTTTTTAGGTCAATTGTCAGAAAAAAGCTTGCTGCCTCTAAGCTATATCAAAAATTCAATCATATAATTGATCATCAAGGAATCTTTGTTTCTTTTATTTTGTTTTTATTGCCTGGATTTCCAAAGGATTTCTTATGTTATCTATTAGGACTTAGTAAGATGCCTTGGCAGATATTTTTAATCGTTGTTACAATAGGAAGAATGCCAGGGACATTGCTTTTAACTCTTCATGGAGCAAAGATATATCAAGAAGATTTTGTAGGTCTTGCCCTTATTATAGGAATTACTATCCTAGTGGTTTTGCCTGCTTGGTATTTTAGAGATGCCATATATAGATGGGTAGAAAGGCATGAATTAAAAGATTAGTGGTAGGCAATGAATAAAAAGGCAGATATAACACGTATCAAAAATCAATGGGCACTTATTTTGGCAACAGGGTTTGGGGTAGGTTTTATTCCATTTGCTCCTGGAACTTGGGGATCTATATTAAGCATTGCCTTCTACTGGATGCTTAAACCACTACCCTTTTTCTTTTTTATACTTTCTGTTTTTATTATAAGCTTTTTGGGTATTTGGTGTTCAGATATCAGTTCTTATATTCTATGTGATAGAGATCCTTCTGAAATAATTATAGATGAAATTGCTGGTATGGGAATCTGTCTTTTTTTAGTACACCCCAGTAAGATGTTAGAGATAGGGGGGTGCTTTTTAGCATTTCGTACCTTTGACATCCTTAAGCCTTTTCCTATAGGATATTTAGAGAAAAAATTTGACGGTGGATTTGGTATAATGATAGATGATATTATAGCAGGTATTATAGCAGGTATTATTGTTTTGATTATCAAAATCTATTTTTATAAATTTATGTTTATAAGCATATAATTTCATATTGGGTGATAACCATGTATGGAGAAATAATTGCCATTGGAGATGAACTTTTAAGTGGTAAGGTAATAAATACTACTTCGAGCTTTGCGGCTAGAAAGCTTGTTGAGTCAGGTTATGAAATTAAAAGGATTTCTATAATAGGAGATAATCCTAAAGATATAAAACATAGCCTTCTTACAGCAATAAACAGATCTAAATTTGTAATTATTACAGGAGGCCTTGGTCCTACAAGTGATGATATTACAAATGAGGTAGTTGCAGATGCACTGGGACTTAAGCTTGTTTTAAATCAAGACATCTTTAATAGAATTATTGAAGTAGAAAAACGATTAGGACTTAAGCATTCTAAAATGCGTGAAAAACTTGCATGGCTTCCTGAAGGTGCCCAAGTGTTAAATCCTAAGGGGTCTGCTGCAGGTTATTTATTAATATATCAAGATATACCATTATTCTTTCTTCCTGGAGTTCCCGAACAGTTAAAAGATCATATGATTAATCAAGTATTACCACGCCTTAATAAATTAATTGCAACGCGGTTAGTAGTAAAACAACATCTTTTTAGAACATTTGGACTGCAAGAAACAGATATAAATGAGATGTTTTTTGATCTTGAAAGGAGCTCAGAGCTATTAACTATTGGGTATTATCCAAATTTTCCTGAAGTTCATGTTACTATCACAGTAAAAGGTCAAGACAAATCCTTAGTTGAAGAAGTTTTTGATAATGGGTGTAAGGAAATAAAGAAAATCCTAGGAGATGCAATTATTGCCGAAGGCAAAGATACTCTTGAATCTGTCTTAGGAGATCTTTTAATAAAAAAAGATGCACAATTGTCTGTAGCAGAGTCTTGTACTGGTGGGCTTATTGCCAAAAGAATAACCAGTGTTTCAGGTGCCTCTAATTGGTTTGATAGATCTGTGGTGACATATTCAAATAAAGCAAAAGAAGAAATACTTGGTGTATCAACAAAAACATTAGAAAAATATGGAGCAGTAAGTAAACAGTGTTGTTATGAGATGGTAAGTACATCTGCGTTTAAAACTCAATATGCCTTAGCTGTTACAGGGATTGCTGGTCCAACAGGAGGTAGTAAAGAAAAACCTGTTGGCACAGTATTTATTGGTCTTAAAACTCCTGAAAAGACCGTGGTAGAACGATTTTGGTTTCCTGGCTCTAGGATAAAGGTTCAACAGCTAACAGCAGAGACAGCTCTTGATTGGCTTAGGAGGCATTTGTTAAATGGTTCGTACATTCCTGGCTATAGACCTGCCCAATGATGTAAAAGAATATCTATGTAAAATACAAAATAGCTTAAAGCAGGCAAAGGCAGATGTAAAATGGGTTCGTACAGAGCTCATGCATTTAACTGTACGTTTTTTAGGAGAGATTTCTCAAGATATGTTAGCCCGAGTAAAAGATGCTACAGAAATTGCAACTAATGGCTTAGATATGTTTGAACTCAAGACTTCTGGGCTGGGGGTTTTCCCTAATCTTAAAAGGCCTAGAGTAGTTTGGGTTGGATTAACAGGTGAACTCAGATCACTTAATATTTTAAAGCAAAGGATTGATAATAGGCTTTTTGAAATTGGTTTTGAAAAAGAAGATAGACCATTTTCTCCTCATCTTACTCTAGGAAGGATCAAAAGTAATAAAAATCTATCAAAACTTACTCAAATGATAATTGAACAAGGCTCTATTGTAACAACTCAAAAGCCAATATCTTTTAAAGTAAAAGAGCTTATCGTTTATAAAAGTCTTCTCTCTCCCAAGGGTCCTTCATATAGTGTCATTTCAAGACACAGCATAGGTTAAAAGATTGCTTAAATCTCTAAGACTCTTATCTCATTATCTTTCTTAATGCTGTATTTTTTAATTCTAAAAAATGGAGAATAGTGTTTATAGAATAACTATAGGTATAGTCTTAATAAAGCAGGTAATGCTCCTCTTTTCTATGAGGAATCCCAAGTGCTTGCCAGTTATACTTTCTATTTCAACTTTGATTATAGGCGTAACATTTAACATTTCTTCAGAAAACGTAAATTTTTGTTTAGAGTATAGTGGCAGAATTATATCTATTGGTTTTCGTTTTTCATCTAAGCTTTCAATAAAAAACTTTACCCAAACCTATTACACTAGATAATGTTCAAGCTCACACCTAGCACTATAGAGTAGGCCAAAATAGTAGTCTGAAGTACCATATCATCCTTCTAAATATTTATGAATCATATAACTACTAAAGCTTTCAACATCTTTTCTTTAAATGCAACAATTCATGCAATGCATTCTTAGTAGCTCAAAAGGTGCTCTCGGCTATCTTTTGAAGTCTGTCATATAGCTTCAAGAATCATTTGAGACTTTAAACATCTATTAATTCAACAGGAGCCTCTTTAATGACTATCCCCTTAAGTTTATTATCTCTAATCTCGCACTTAAAAACAAAACTATTACCTTAGCTGAACAAACTTTTTGAAAGCAATTCAATGAAGGACAATATATCTTCAAGTTGTGGGACAGCTAAAGCCAACACTACTTTTATATTGGTATTTCTCCATTAGCTAATGCAATAAAATGGATTAAAAAATGCAAAAGAATCAAAAAACTGGAGCCGGCAGTCGGACTTGAACCGACGACCTGCTGATTACGAATCAGCTGCTCTACCAACTGAGCTATGCCGGCTAAGATTTTATAAAAATAATAAAGAGCTAAAATAAAAGCAATATCTTTAATATAACCCATGTAAAGGTTGTCCGGGAGCAGCAAGAGAATCTACCTTTTCTTTTATTTTAGTATCTTCTTCCAAAACAGGTGGAATATGAGGTTTTAGCCTTGCATCTATTACAATAGCATATTTTGCACCCCAATGTTTACAACTTTTAATTTCTCCTATTGCATATATATCTTTAGATGGATCTGATCTAGTAAAGGTAACCCATAAAAAGTTAGATATATTTCTTGAACAAAACTCTGAATCATCAACTAATACAATCAAAGGAAATCCTTTAATTTTATCTGGATAATTTTGCATCTTATTACAAAAATCTATTAAACGTGGATCATTACAGGCTATATAGTCTCTACACTTAGGTGCCCTTATACATAATATCCCTTTTAATACAACTTTGGGGTCAGAAAATCCTTCTGGCAAGTTAAGATTGCTAGGTATATTAGCTGAAAGCTCTCTTTTTTTCTTTCCTGCTGCAGCAATGACTATTTTAGAGCCTCTATTTAAACTATCACCTGTATAATCTAGTGTATCTGTATTAGTACTTGTAATAAAGTGTAAATCTCTTGAGAGATCAATGCGCTCTAAGACATGAATAAAAAATGATGCAACGTCTTTTATATCTATCTGTGGATTATCTTCATGTGCACATATAAATAAATATTTAGCTAGGCTAAGCTGTCCTTGTCCTAATAAAGCCATTGCTTGTGTAAGAATTTCTCTTGGTTGCCTTGGGGCATAGGGAACATATCTTTCTGAGCCAATAGCTAAAAGAAGAGGATGGACCCCTGCATCATCTACGGCATGAACAGCCTTTATGCCAGATACAAGATCTGGAACTAAAGGTGCTGTAATTTCATGAATAATCTTTCCAAATTCTGTATCCTCTTGAGGGGGTCTTCCTACTGTAGTAAAAGGCCATATAGCATTTGTCCTAGCATATACATGTTTTACCTTTAACACAGGAAAAGGATGCTTAAGACTATAATAACCTAAGTGATCTCCAAAGGGCCCTTCTGGCAAAAGCTTTTTATCAACCTCTCCTATAATACAGAAATCTGCTTCTGCAGGAATAGGCAGATAGTCTTTTAACTGAACCATCTTTATCCTATGTCCAGCAAGTAAACACGCAAAAAATATCTCTGGTACTCCATGTGGAAGAGGCATAATAGCCGCTAAGGTAAGAGCAGGAGGTCCTCCAACAAAAATATTAACCTTTAGTGATTTATTTAAAGATAGAGCTTCCTGATGATGAATACCAATACCTCTATGAATTTGATAATGAAGCCCCACTTCGTCATTTGCTTTATACTGACCTCCAGATATTTGAATCCTATACATTCCCATATTAGAATTAAAAAAACCTGGCTTTATTGGACTTTCTGAATAAACAATAGGAAGTGTTATAAAAGCCCCTCCATCTAAAGGCCAAGACTTTATCTGAGGCAGGTCTGATATCGCTATTTTTTTATCTAGTATAGGGCCTTTTGATACCCTTTTAGGACAAATGCGGGACAATAAGCCGAGTGTTTTAAAAAGGGTTTTGGGTTGTGTTAATAGTTGTTTAATTCCATTAGCTTTTGTTTCAAAAAGATGTTTTATATCCTCTAGGGTATCTCTAAAGATAAAATGTATACGTTTTTGCGTACCAAAAAGATTTGCAACAACAGGAAACGAACACCCCTTAACATTTGTAAATAGTACAGCAGGGGCTTTTGCTCTATAAAGCCTTCTTTGAATTGCAGGAATTTCTTGATTAGGATCTAACTCTAAATCAACTCTTATTAACTCTCCCCTTGCTTCAAGAGCTTGAATGCATTGGGAGAGATTTTTATATCCCATTTAAATCCTATTCAGGTAAAACTAAAACTTCTCCTGGATGAATAGTTGTATTACGTCTTAATTTATTAGCCTTCAATAATTTTACTAAAGGGATGCCTTTTTTCCTTGCTATAGCAGAAAGACTATCTCCTGGTTTTACATAATAAGTATGTTTTGCTTCTCTTACTCTAATACGTATATGTCTATGTGGATGGGCCTTTATAATCAAAACTTGCCCAACATGTAACCTTGGAGAACTTAGATGGTTAATTGCCATTAACGTTCTAATAGTAGTACCAAATCTTTTAGCAATTAGCCATAAGCTGTCTCCCTTTTTAACTACATAAGTGCTTGTCTTTTTAAGACGAGCTAAATACATAAGACTTGGATACCTTCTCCTACCTAAAGGAATACGAAGTTTTTGTCCCACACGTATAAGATCTGTATGTCTTAAATGATTAGCTAATGCAATCGCCCTTATTGTTGTATGAAATCTTAATGCTATAAGAGAAAGAGTTTCTCCTGGCTCTACCCTATGCCATACAAATTGACACATTGGAGGAGACCAAGCTGGAATATTATCCAGTTTTGCCATTAATATTTTACCTTCACCCTTAGGCACCCTAAGCTGATATTTATCTGGTGGAGTTACTTGATATCTAAGCTCTGGATTAAGTTTACATAGAGTCTTAAATGGTATATTTAAAGCCTTAGCAATACTTCTAAGACTTAATTGTTTATCAACTGTTACAACATCAAACTGTAATGGTGGATCAGGATCTCCTAGATCAAATCCATACTTTTTAGGATTCTTAAGGATTTGTAATACAGCTAAGAACTTAGGAACATATTGTGCTGTCTCTTGAGGTAATTTATCATAAAGATCCCAAAAGTTGTCTAAATAGCTAACTCTTTGAGAACGAATAACCCTTAAAACAGCCCCTTCACCACAGTTATATGCAGCAAGAACCGTAGTCCAATCTCCAAATATTTGATGTAGTTCATTTAAATATGCAATTGCTGCTTTAGTAGATTTAACAGGATCCATTCGTTCATCTATCCATGTATTTCTAGTAAGACCAAATTTATACCCTGTAGAAGGAATAAACTGCCATAGACCCAAAGCTCTGGCATGAGACATTGCTCTAACTTTAAATCCACTCTCTATAAGTGGTAGCCAAGAAAGTTCTGTTGGTAGCCCTGCTTGTTTTAAAAGCTTTACAATCATAGGCCTATAAAGGCCCGATCTTTTATATGCCTCTATAAAAAAGTGTCTTTCTGGACCTTGAAATCTCTTTATCTCTTGCTCAACATATTTATTCATTGTAAGGGGGATTGCATTGTGATTGCCCAAAACTGCAGTACATCTTGAGGCATGAATTTCTAGAATTCTTTTTGAAATCATAAACCTTATGTCATCTTTTTGCTGAATTAATTGAGGATCATCATCAGTATTAACCTTTAATATAAGCGAATAGGCTTGATCTAAAGCTTCTATAGCTTTATCTAGATCCCCTCTTTGCCATAGATCTTGTGCTAATTGGCAGTAATCCAATGCATTATCTAACAGATTTTGTTCCTTATCTTTTTGAGTATTGCTAAGTTTATGTGAGTTAAAATCTACTGATTGAGACTGTAAGTCTGTATCATTTCCTGGAACAGCACAAAGTTTTGATTCATTATTAGTATTTATAGAGGTTTGAGTTTGTTTTTTTGTTTTTTGTATGGATGTTGTTAATTGGCTATGTTTAACCTGGAGTTTAGGCTTAGAGTTAGATACAATTTCATTATTTTTTTGTTTAACTTCTTGTTTATTAATTTTCCCTTGGACTTGATCAGGAGCTTTTTGAGGGCTTGGCACATGCTGAGGAGCACATGCACTAACCAACCATATAACACTTAAACTCATTATCATCCAAAACAATGAATTCCTATTCACAAAAGTTCCACCCTTACTGCTTTGATTTTTCTTATTCATATCAGCGTTCGTACCTATCAAGATATTAGCCTTTTGTCAAGTAAATCGGCACAATAAAGCTTAAATATCAGAAATTTATTTTAAAATTTAAGCAAAAAAAGTGCCACTCTTCTTTTCTGTTAAATAGCTCTACTTATATAAGACGTCTAAAAGCCGTTAAAACTTAATTATAAACTAAAAATCTCTAAGTATTGTCTTTAGATCTTTAGTTGCTAAAAAAGGATCTCTAGTTCCTAATATAGCAGAGATGACAGAAATACCCTTTGCTCCAGCACTTAGTGTAATTGCTGCATTATCTTTATTGATTCCGCCTAATGCTACTACAGGAATATGAGAAATCCTACATACAGCTTTAAGTTTTTCAATCCCCTGTGGAGGGCCATATTTAGCTTTGCTCTTAGTCCAAAAAATAGGACTAAAAGTTAAAAAATCGATCCCACTATCTTGTTCCTTGATAACTTCCTCTAAAGAATGTGTAGATCTTGCAATAATTGCCTTTGGTCCAAGTAACTCTCTTGCTACTTTAGATGGAAGACCACTACCTGGAAGATGTACTCCATCTGCTCCAACAGCCATTGCAATATCTACTCTGTCATTTATTAAGAATAATGCCTTATGCTGTGTTGTTAAAGATCTAACTTTTTTACTGAGGCAAAAAAGCCTCAATGTGTCTAAATCTTTCTCTCTAAGTTGCACTATATCTACTCCAGCCTTTAATGCTTTACTAAGTGCTTGTAAGAATTCTTCTTCACTATTAAAAAGCTTGCGGTTTGTTATAAGATATAAGAAACTTTTTTGGGCTAACCTACCAATATTGGATCCCAATCCTTCCATACAGGTTCATATCCTTTTCTTTTTATAACCTCACAAACTTCTTCTGGACTTCTGGTATCTTCAATTTCAAATTGTTCTGTAGATTCTGGATGCGTACTATATCCCCCGGGAGAAGTTTTTGATCCAGCACTCATTTGTGTAATGCCCAATGGAATCAGATTATCTCGAAAATTAGGTCCTTCTCTAGTTGAAATCACAAGACCTACATCTGGCATAAGTATTCTCATAGCACATATAAGCTGTACTAAATCTCTATCAGATACTGGATATGGAGGATGAAATCCACCTGCAGCGGGCCTGAGTCTCGGAAAAGATATTGTAATATGAGATTTCCAATAGTGTTTAGCTAGATAAAGAGCATGCAATCCTAAAAAGAAGGCATCTACCCTAAAATCGCAAAGTCCCAACAAAACACCAAGTCCAATCCTTCGCATACCTGCTTTTGCGCCTCTTTCTGGAGCTTCAAGCCTGAATTCATAATTGCTCTTAGGTCCCTTAGGATGCATTTCTTTATAGACCTTTTTATCATATGTTTCTTGATATACAGTAAGACCATCTACTCCTGCTTTAACCATACGTTTATAACCTATTAAATCCATAGGGAATACTTCAATAGAGACAGAACTAAAAAGATGCCTTATGCGTTTTATAGCACTTTCTAAATAATTGATACCAGCCCGCTTGGGATGTTCTCCAGTAAGAACTAAAATATGCCTGAATCCTTTTTGGTGAAGTAAAAAGGCTTCTTTTTCAACTTCATCTAAGGTTAAAGTTTTTCTTTCTATTTTATTTTTATTTGAAAATGCGCAGTAACGACACGCATTTATACATTCATTTGATATATAAAGAGGAGCAAAAAGTAATATAATATTACCAAAGCGCTGTTTAGTAATTTTATGGGACAACTGAGCCATAGGCTCTAAAAATTCAGATGCTGCAGGACTTAAAAGAGACATAAGATCAGAAACTGTTGGCCTCAGGCTACATAAAGCCTTTTTTACATCATTTTTCCCCTTACTATATATCTCTTTTTTTACATTTTCAGGAGAAAATCCCTTTATAACATCAACAAATCCCATTTTATTCACCTAAAAATCCAGTTAGAGGGCTTGATGCCTCTGCAAGCTCTCTTTCTGGACCAAGCCCTGCTATGTAAGCGGCTCTTCCTGCTTCAACAGCCTTCTTAAAGGCTCTGGCCATTAAAACTGGATTAGGACTAACAGCTATGGCTGTATTTACTAAAACGGCATCTGCCCCCATCTCCATTGCCTCTGCTGCATGAGAAGGTGCGCCAAGTCCAGCATCTACAACAACAGGTACTATAGCTTGTTCGATAATTATAGCTATTTGATCCCTTGTTCTTACTCCTCTATTGGTTCCAATAGGAGCTCCAAGCGGCATAACAGTAGCTGTACCTATTTCTTGAAGCCTTTTTGCAAGTACAGGATCTGCATTTATGTATGGAAGTACTGTAAAACCTTCTTTAATCAAGATTTCTGCGGCTTTTAATGTCTCTATAGGGTCTGGCAATAGATAAAAAGGATCAGGGGTTACTTCAAGTTTTACCCAAGCCTCGCAACCAGCAGCCCTTGCAAGCCTTGCAAGTCTTACTGCCTCTTCCGCATCTTTTGCACCACTTGTATTAGGAAGAAGTAAATACTTATTAGTATCGATATGACTCAAAAGATCATCTTGAGGATCCTCAAGATCAACGCGTCTTAACGCAACTGTTACGATATCACAGCCAGAGGCCTCTATCGCCTTTGCCATAAGACTGCCAGAAGAAAACTTTCCTGTTCCCACCAAAAGACGTGAATTAAAACTTCTGCCCGCAATAATCAATGGCTCATCTTTCATGATATAGACCCCCGGCTTTGATTAACCGCCACCTACAAATCTTACTATTTCTATTTTATCACCATCTCTTAATATATACTCCTCAAAATCCTCTTTGGGTATAACGTTTTTATTAACCTCTACAGCTACTCTTTCTGGCTTTAAATTAAGTTGTTGTAACAATGATAAGATATTAATATTTGAGTCAAGAAAATTTTCTTTACCATTTATAAAGACCCTTATCTTTTCCATAATTGATCCCCTTATTAAATAGGATCAAGCCCTAACAACAATCTTAGTGCCAGATGAGCTTGTTTACTAAAAGCTATACCAATCCTTGTTGGCCATAAAAGATTATCTGAGCTTTGTTCACTTACTTCATCTCCTATAATAAAAAAATTATCACTTACTCTTCTTGTAACAATAAATTCTCCAGAATCAATGCCTGCGATTCCAGAAACAGCAATTACTGGTTTTTGAGGAAAATATAAACGAAATTTCTCTACAAACATAGCCTTTTCTTCTGGACAATCTAATGCCTCAATAGCAATGTCTACATCTTTAAATATTTGGGGTATATTTTGAGGTGATAGCCGAATATCGTGACATGTAATAGTTATATCTTCTCTAATTTTTAGGATATTTTCTTTTAAAGCAAAAACTTTAGGGCTTCCTATTTGAGACCTAAAATATTGCTGTCTTAATATATTTGATTCATCCACTATATCAAAATCAACTAATACTAAATGTCCTACCCCGGCTCTAGCTAAAGATAGCGCTACTCCAGAACCAATTCCACCTAATCCTGCTATACCAACACTTGAAGATTTAAGCCGCTTTAAAATTTGCTTATTAGATAAACTCATTTTGGAGAACCATATTGATTTTCCCCTGGGCTCACTTTTGCATCATCAAAAGTTGCCATTTCAAGATATATTTTAAGTCCAGCATCTATAATATTTGTAGCAAGTACTGCCCCAGTACCCTCTCCAAGACGCAAATCAAGATCTAAAATAGGCCTAAGACCCATATGGCTAAGCTGTATTTTATGCCCTTGTTCTACAGAGACATGGCCTGCAAACATATACTCTTTTACTAGAGGGTTTAACTCATAAGCAACTAGAGCACCAGCCGTTGATATAAAACCATCTATAACGACAGGAGTTTTTAAATAAGATGACATTAAAATAAGCCCACAAATACCTGCTATTTCTAACCCCCCTACTTTAGAAAGTACGTCAATAGGATCTGTTGGATCTGGTGAATTTACTTTAATAGCCTTTTCTATAACAGATATCTTTCTCTTTAAAGCCTCATCATCTATACCTGTACCTCTTCCTGTTACTTCTTTTGGTGTCTTGTTACAAATTACTGCAGTAATAGCACTAGCTGCGGTTGTATTTCCGATACCCATTTCTCCTGTACATAGGATATCTACTCCAGCATCTATCGCATTTTTTGCAACCTCTGCTCCAACCCAAATTGCACGGATTGCATCCTCACGATCCATGGCTGGGCCCTTTAACATATTTCGGGTCCCTCTTAATACTTTCTTATGGATGAGTCCCTTAAGATGTGAAAGATCTGCATCTACCCCAATATCTATTACTTTGACATCAGCACCTACATGTCTAGCCAAGACATTTATGCCTGCACCCTGAGCTAAAAAGTTAGCCACCATTTGAAATGTTACTTCTTTTGGAAACGCACTTACTCCTTCTTCAGTCACTCCATGGTCTGCAGCAAAGACAAAAACAGACTTATTAGGAATCTTTGGATTTGGGTCTGTTTTTATAAGCATGTATTTTAGCGCAAGTTCTTCAAGACGTCCTAAACTTCCCTTAGGTTTTGTTAAGTTGTCTAATCTAGACTGAATCTTATCACCAAGACTTTTATCTAAAGGAGTAATTCCATTTACTATTTGCTCTAATGTTTCTATTTTCATAACTATTAATCCCATTATTCACAAAAAGATTTTTAGATTTCTAGATATTAAAATCTTTACCTTTAATAGGCCTTGCCAGCCCTGCTATCACAAATAGCACATGAGAACAAATTTTTGCAAGCTCTTGATTTAAACTACCAGCTTCATCTCTAAAAAGTCTTGCTAAAGGATTTTCAGGTACAATGCCTAATCCAACTTCATTTGATACCATTACACACGGTGTATTAAGAGATTTTATAGTTATGAAAAACCTCTCTTTTTCTTCTCTAAGTAGTTGCGTAGAATGTAATACCAAATTGCTTAACCATAAGGTTAAACAATCAATTAAAATAACATCCCACTTTTTATCTTCTCTATTAAGGATATTAGAGATATAAATAGGCTCTTCTATTGTGTGCCAAAGAGGACCTCGAGCCCTCTTATGGGCATCTATCCTCTTTTTCATTTCATCATCAAATGCTTGGGCTGTAGCAATATATAAAAGTGAAGGAGAAGAATCTATCTTTCTAGTGGATTTTTTATGCACAAAACTCTCACACAACCTTTGTGCATAAAGGCTTTTCCCACTTCTAGTGCCTCCTAGCACCAAGACATGTCCATCAAAAAAAAGATTAGTTGTCATGGCCCCTTTACTTTAGCTTTTTTAAAGCAAATAGGAAATACCCTTTTAAAGCAAAAGGGCCATCTTTTATTTATTAAAAAAATTAAAATCCACAGCCTTTTGTTGGATCACAGGTAGAACAACTGCATCCAAAAGACTGAGGAGCATCGCTTATCTTTACTACCTTAACTTTAAAGTTAAGAGTTTTACCAGCTAAGGGTGGATTTAAATCTATAACGATAGAATCGTCTTTGACCTCTGTTATAGTAGCAGGGACTCTTGAGCCGTCTTCCATCTGAATAGCTAGCATCATTCCAACTTCTGGCTCAAATCTTCCACCAAGCATCTGCTTGGGTACATCTTTTACAAGTCTTTCGTCCCTATATCCATAGGCTTGCTCTGGAGTAAGAGTAAACTCTTTCTCCTCTCCTTCTGCCATGCCAACAATCGCATCATTAAATCCTTGGATAACCATACCAGAGCCAACTTGGAAATTAAGAGGCTCTTTCCCTTCACTTGAATCAAAAACCTCACCATTTTCTAATGTTCCAGTGTAGTGTACAGTTACAAGGTCACCTTGCTTTACGGTTCTCATTACTTCCTCCTATTTTTTATTTATTGTTTTCGATTAAAGATACTCCAGTCCCTAAAAGTTTTTTGGGATAAGGGTTATACATTAAACCCAAATAGGCACCAATTTCTAATTGGGGGAATTTTTTAGACCTTAGATACTTAAAGGCTGGATAAAAATACAAAACAAATACCTTCTTAAATCATACTCCTCCAAACCCTAAGTGAATAGGGTCTGGAGGATCTTGTCTTTTTACAGATATAAACTATTTCTTTCTCCTTTGTGCCTTGCGCCGACGACGCTCTGCATCTTGCATCTTACGACGGCGTTTGACACTAGGCTTTTCATAAAAGCGCCTATTTTTAATCTCGCGCTGTAGGCCATCAAGTTGCATCTTCTTTTTAAGAGTTTTGATGGCCTTTTCCAGGTTGCCCTGGACTTCCACCACAATTGACAAGGGTATCCCCCCTTTCTCTACTGAAAATTTCCTCGCAACATCATTTCATGTTTCGTAACACCCATACATGTCACATCTACATGACAATAACTACAAAAACAAATTTTTATTAAAAATTATGGCGCAAGGCCCTAAAAAATAAAAAACATCTATCTTTTTTATGGTTATTATATTGCACTATAGCGGTTAATATTATTATGTCAATGACTTAAGACAGAAAAAATGTAATAAGGATATTTTTTATGGACCAAAAGCACGTAAAAAAACGTACAAAGTCTATATCCTTCTTGGGAACAGGATCTGGAGTAGGAAAAAGCCTTGTTGTTGCTGCTGTATGTAGGATACTTTGGAAAATGGGTATAAAAGTTGCCCCTTTTAAGGCTCAAAATATGGCTCTTAATTCTTTTGTTACACTAGATGGTAAAGAGATGGGAAGGGCACAGGTTTACCAAGCAGAGGCATGTGGACTTAAACCTGATGTAAGAATGAATCCTATACTTTTAAAGCCTTCTGCTGATGCAAGAAGTCAAGTAATAATTATGGGAAGGCCCCAAGGAGAATTAAAAGCTAAACAATATTATAGCTACTATCAAAAACACTTAAAAGTTGTAAGACAGGCTTATGACTCTCTATCAGAGGAATATGAATGTATCGTTATTGAAGGTGCAGGAAGTCCTGCAGAGATAAACTTACAAAAGACAGATCTGGTAAATATGCAAATGGCTAAATATGCAAATGCACCTGTAGTTTTAATAGGGGATATTGATAGAGGCGGAGTTTTTGCGTGGTTAAAGGGTACCTATGATCTTGTAGGAAAAGAACATCAAGACAGGATAAAAGCATTTCTAATAAATAAGTTTAGAGGAGATATATCTTTATTAAAACCCGGCTTAAAACAATTCGAACAAATAATACCAGTTCCGTTTTTAGGAGTATTGCCTTGGCTAAATGATTTAAAAATAGATCAAGAAGATGGAGTATTTTTAAATGAAATAGAAAAGAATAATCTAGATGCAGATATAAAAATTGCTATTGTAAGACTTGGACGAATCAGTAATTTTACAGATTTTGTTGCATTTTTAGTAGAACCAGATGTATCTATAAAAATTGTTAACTATCCCTATGAAGCACAAGATTCAGATGTAATAATTATTCCTGGAAGCAAGGCAACAATCTCTGATTATAAGCAATTAGAAGGTCTAGGGTGGAAAGAATTCTTACATAATGCTGCATTCCAGGGAAAGATTATCTTTGGTATATGTGGTGGTTATCAAATGTTAGGTGAAATTATTGAAGACCCCAACGGGGTAGAAGGTATTAAAGATAAAGTCAAAGCCCTTGGACTTTTACCATTAAAGACCATCATAAAGACTCATAAACATCTATGCCAAAAAGAGGCGGAAGTAGATAGCTTAAGTATTTTTCCTAATATTTCTGCAGATATTTTATCTACTAATCGATTTGTTAAAGTAAAAGGATATGAGATACATATGGGGGAGTCTATATTGATGGATCAACAAGACAATATAGTCCCTCTTTTTAAGGATTTTAATGAGGAATTGGGTGTGTTAAAAATATCACCATGTATTATTGGTACATATCTGCATGGAATATTTGATTCTGATCTTTTTAGAAGAAGGTTTTTAGATTTTATCAGAATCAAAAAGGGGTTAAAACCTATTGTTAATATATCATCTTTCTCTGATTTTAGAGAAGCACAGTTTGATATACTCGCTGATTGGTTTAGAGAAAATGTAGATATAAATATGCTTTTAAAACTTATTGGGATTTCATGAATAGATGATAGCTTACATACAACAGCGTTATATATATATAATCCCTTTTATTTTTGGATTTTTACTAGATCTTCTATTAGGTGATCCTCAAAACCTCCCTCATCCCATAAGATTAATGGGTTTTTTAATAGAAAAGGGAGAGAGCTTAGCCAGAAAGCTACCTATAAAAACCTTTTGGCAGGGAGCCACCCTTTCTGTTGTCTTGATTGTTTCTACATGGACAATAATCAAGGCTATTACTCTACTGCTTTTAATTCATTTAGGAATAATTGCTGTTGTTATATTTGAGACTATTGTGTTTTATTATGCCTTTTCTTTAAAGTGCTTAGCTAAAGAGGCACAGATAGTACTTAATATATTGAGAAATGAGGGAATCATTGAAGCTAGAAAAAGACTTTCATGGCTTGTGAGTCGTGATACAAAATATCTTGATGAAACAGGTGTTCTAAGGTCCCTTATAGAAACTATTGCAGAAAATTTTGTAGATGGTGTAGTATCTCCTTATTTTTATGCCTTTTTGTTAGGAGCCTCTGGCGTAATGGCTTTTAAGATGATAAGTACATTAGATTCTATGATTGGATATAAAAATAAAAAATATATAGAATTTGGTAAAGTTGCTGCCAAATTAGATGATCTCGCAAATTATATACCTGCAAGGCTTTCTATATTATTCATTTTGTTAGCAACTCTTATATTGAGACTGAATAAGCCTCAGATTGTCTTTAACAAGATAAAAAAAGAGGGCCATCTTCATGAAAGTCCCAACTCTGGTTTAGTAGAAGCAGCTTTTGCTGCAGCATTAGACGTAAAATTATCTGGCCCCACTGTATATGAAGGTTGTCTTATAGAACGGCCTTATATTAATGAAGAAGGTGAAGAACCAAGAAAAATTCATGTAGAACTTGCTATAAAATTGCTGTATGTATCTAGCTTTATAGCGTTTTTATGTATGTTAATTATAGCTTTGATGTTGAGTCTAAATTTATAGAGATATCTATGGAGAAAACATGAAACACATAATAAAAAATCCCAAAAACTATATAGTTAAAAGAAGTCGAGAATTATTTGTTAGGGGGTTCCACTGCAGTCAAGCAGTATTTATGGCTACATCTGAAGTATTTGGGTTTGATGAGAGAGAAATCATTCCTGTTATACGTGCTCTTGCCCCATTTGGTGGTGGTATGGGCTCAACAGGAAATATATGCGGAGCTCTTTCAGGAGCAATTGCTGTCTTTGGTTTTATTTGGGGTAAACATAAACCAGAAGATAGAGATCAAAGACCTATGTGGAAATTTAGCTATAAGATGGTGAAAAAATTTGAATCTATTACATCACAATATGGTGGTATAGAGTGTAGATCGATAGTGAACATAAATTGGTCTAATAGAGAAGAAATAAAAGCATTTAGATCTGGGCAGGATGGAAAAAGAAATCGTTGCTTAGATGTTATAGAAAAAACAAGTATTATAGTTTTTGAGTTATTAGAACAAGAGTTTCAAAAAAACAATTAAGCACCACTTGCTCCTTTGTATATAAATTTTTTCCCTTCCCATGTTTTAAAAACTGCCATATCACCATCTATCTTTTCCAAAAAATTGGGACCGCAAGGGGCCTTACCTGCCCCATTTGGTAAATCCACAACAAATTTAGGAATACAAAGTCCTCCAATCCTTCCCTCAAGTTTACTTATCAATTCTTGCCCCTTTTTTATTGATGTCCTAAAATGATCTGTACCTTGTACACAATCACAATGAAAGAGATAATAAGGCTTTATTAACATCGCCTCTAACCTAGTAAAAAGCTCTGAAAGAATATCTAGATCATCATTTACACCCTTTAAAAGTACCGTTTGATTTGCCATTGCAATACCATTTAGACTTAGAATATCTGCAGCTTTCTTCGCCTCCTTAGTAATTTCATAAGGATGATTAAAGTGAGTATTTATCCATATAGGTCTATATTTTCTTAACATCTTTCCTAAACTCGAAGTTATCCTCATAGGAAGTACAACAGGAATACGCGTTCCTATTCGAATCACATCTACATTTTGTAACTGTCTTATTTTCTTTAAAATATATTCTAAATAATTTTGGTTTATAAAAAGCGGATCACCCCCCGAAAGTATTACTTCTCTAATATTTTTATTTCTTTTTATGTAAAAAACTATTTGTTCAATCTCTTTTTTGTTAATTACCCAAGGTTTGGTTGACCAAAATCTCTTTCTGTTACAGTGTCTACAATAGCTTGCACAAAGAGAAGTTGTAATAATTAAAACTCTATCCGGATAACGATGTATAAGATGAGGAGTAACACTGTATACTTTTTCTGCTAGAGGATCTAGTTGTGAGCCTGGTAATCGAAATTCTATTTCTTCAAGGCTTGGAATTATCTGTCTAAATATTGGATCACTATAGTCCATCTCGTGACATAATGAAAAATAATATGGAGTAGTAGCAAAATGATAACTACTTAGAAGAGTTCTAAATTTCTCTACTTGTTTCTCAGGTATAATCCCAAGAGAAGATAAAAAAGAAATGCCTTTTAAGCGATTCTTAATCTGCCATTTCCAATCTAAAAAAATAACATTCTTATAGAATTGTTTCTTAATACCTAAAGTATTCATTAATTTTTGCTGTTATTCCTAAACTCTTCTGCATTTATGTTATATTTTCTTAATAGTCTTTGAAAACTTTGTCTTTCAAGTCCACTCATTTGGGCAGCTTTAGAAACATTACCCTTGGTCCTCTTTAAAGCATTTGTAAGATATTTTGTAGAAAAATCCTCAAGAATTGAAGACTTTGCAATATTATAAGGTTTAGTTAATAACTCATTCATCAAGTCATTACTATCTATAAAGGGATTTCTCGCGCCTATACCAGAAATATCTGAAGGTTTTATTGTAGATGATGTTGCAAGAACTACAGAACGTTTTATTGTATTCTCAAGTTCTCGAACATTACCCTTCCATGAACGAGAAGATAGATATTCTATTGTTTCTGGGGCAAAATGAAGATCTTTTTTGTTATATTGAACACAATACTTATTTAAAAAATGCAAAGCTAAAAGAGGAATATCTTCTCTTCTTTCTCTTAAAGGTGGTACTTTTATAGTAACAACATTTAACCTAAAATATAAATCTTCTCTAAAAGAACCATCTGCGATTTTCTCTTCAAGATTTTGATTGGTAGAAGCTATAACTCTAGCATCTACAGATATTGTCTTTGTTGCACCAAGAGGTCTAATTTCTTTTTCTTGAAGAGTCCTTAATAATTTTATTTGAATAGAAATTGGAATATCTCCTATCTCATCTAAAAATATAGTGGAACCATTTGCAGCTATAAAAAGTCCTTTTTTATCTTGGGTTGCACCTGTAAATGCACCCTTAACATGACCAAAAAGTTCACTCTCTAAGAGATGTTCTGGAATTGCAGGACAATTTACTACAATTAACTCTTTATTCTTTCGAGGACTAAGCTCATGTATAGCTCGAGCAACTAGTTCCTTTCCTGTTCCACTTTCTCCTGTAATTAATACTGTTGCATCACATTCAGCAACACGTGCAATCATATCTAACATCTTATTAATAGCAGGAGAATTCCCTACAATACCTCCAGGATGTATAATGTTTTCTCTATGGGTCTTTTGTAATCTTAAATTTTCTCTTAAAAGATAAGTCCTCTCCAGAGCTTTCTCTGTAGTATGGACAAGTCGCTGATTATCAAAAGGCTTTTCTATAAAATCATAGGCACCAACTTTCAACGCCTCTACGGCCATTTCTATGGTACCATAGCCAGTAATTAAAATAACAGAAATAGTATCATCAATTTTTTTTATGGCATTTAATAATTCAATTCCATCCATCCTTGGCATTTTTACATCAGAAATTACAACATCAAGAACTGTTCTTTCTAAAATATTTAGAGCTTCATCACTAGAAGTGGCAGTATAGACATCATATACTCCTTTCTTCTTAAACAGCCTCTCTAACATAGCTACCATATCTTGATCATCATCAATTATAAGAAGCCTCTTCATGTTATAAGCCCTCGTAAATTAAACAAAGATCAGCATACAGATATTAATTGTTTAAGTCGTTTTTTGGCTTTTTCTGAAGTGCTTGCAGGCAATGTTACAATAAAAATAGTTTTTATCCTTTTATTGACATACTCCCTATCTGAAGGTGGAGAACAAACGTCTATAGTGCCTCCATGTTCCTTAATTATACCATAGGACACTGAAAGGCCTAAACCCGTACCTTGTCCTGCAGGCTTTGTTGTAAAAAATGGATCAAAAATCCTTCTTTTTATCTTCTCATCAATCCCTTCCCCTGTATCCCCAACTATAACCTTAACAAGACAATCCTCTTTTTCTCCTTCTGACTTAGTCCATATATAAACTGTACCATTCTCTCCAATTGCATCTCTTGCGTTATTTAACAAATTCATTAGCACTTGAGTAAATTTATTCTCATCTGCAATTACCTTCGGCAAGTTCTCTTCAAGATATAAGACAATATTAATACCTTTTAGTTCAAAAGTATGTTTAACTATAGTCACTGTTTGTCTAATACAATCATTAATTTGTATTTTACTAATATATCTTCCTTCTGAAGATCTAGCAAAACTAAGTAAGTCAGAAACTATCCTTTTACAATTTTTGGTCTGCTTTTCTATAATCTTGAGCTCCTCTAAAGCTTCCTGTTCTTTAATATCTTCCTTTAACAGTTGTGTATATCCTAAAATAATCCCTAAAGGAGTATTTAACTCGTGAGCAATTCCCGCAGCTAATTGTCCTATGGAAGCCATTTTTTCTGAATATATAAGCTTTTCTGTCATGCGTTTAAACGTAGTAATATCTTTTGCAATCCCTTCACATCCAATAATGGTTCCATTTTTTTCCTTTATTGCTCCTGCAGTAATAATAAGATAAATAGTTGAACCATCTATTCTTTTAAATTGTGTCTCAAAATCCACTATATATCCCTGATTATAAATACTGTTATAATACAATTCCCAATCCTTTTCTTTTACAAAGAACTGTTTCATTGGGAGTCCTATGATTTCACTTTTTATTTTAAAACCCAACATATTCATACCACTTGGATTAATATCAGATATACAACCATCTTGATCACAGAAAAATATTGCATCACGTGAGCCTTCAAATAGTCGTCTAAATTTTTGCTCTGATAGCACTAAAGCCCTCGTTCTTTCCCTAACCTTTTCCTCTAATCTTAAATTGAAATTTCTAAGTTGTTTATGAGCAATCTCTATTTCTTCCTTTGCTTCTCTGAGTCTTCTAGCATCTTCTTTTATAACTTCCATAACTTTTTGTACATTTGGAAAGTAAAAAGTAAGAACTGCTGCAGAAATAAATGCTATAGAATTTAATCCACCTGAATAAGGAGCAATTTTTTTCCATAGAAATGGATAGCCTGAATATAAAAGGACCCCTCTTAAAGCATGTCCTGTACTACGAGATATAGAAAGTGCAACAAAAGTCATACATAACCAAAAAATATAAGTATAAAAGACATTTCTTGTATGAGTCCTTTTTAATATCCAGGCATATCTTAGAGCAATAAAAGACAATACTAACATACAAAGAGAACCAAAAAAATCTACAATATATATAGGATAAAGAGGTAATCCATGCATAGTTCTATAGAGTATCATCCTCACTATGGCTTTGAAGAAAAGATCTTAGACTTAAAACAAAAAATAACATAGCAGGAATACAAAGCAAATGATCAAATCTACCAATATAATATAGAATATGTTCTATATTATATGGAGGAAGTAATTTATGCTCCCACATATTTAACGGCAAGTAAAGACTAGAATAGGACATCCTTCTATATACAATATGAACCATTAAGGTATCTAAATTCCAAGCCAAAAAAAACCAAAAAGAATAACGTAGCCATCGCCAACCATTTTGGTGTTTTTGAGGATGGTGCTCTAACAAATATAAAATAAAAATTAGCGAGGCAGCAAAAAATATATGCCCCATAATATGTACAAAAAAACCTTCAGGTGGACCATGAATTTGAACAGCAAGGGCTTCTGTATCATTAAATAAAAGAAAACAGAAAAGAAAAAGAAAACTTTCTAAATATTTAAAAAAGCAACTTCTTCTTTTCATGATATTAACTCTTAAAAATCTAATTCTCTTCGTTCATTACATGCAGGACATCCAAAACTTTCATCTTGCACTTTAACTCTTTCAGTCTTTGGTAACACTAAAAGATAATGTACAGGTTGATTTGGATCATTACTATATACTAAAAAAACTAATTTTCTAATAATAAAGGGGGGAGTTTTAAATTTTACTATAAGAATTTTTTTATGATGAGGTAAGATAAATAATTTTTTATGAATAAGATCTATATTGTAATGTAGCTCTGATATCTTATTAATAATTAAGGTCTTAGAACCTTGATTGTCTAATCTTATTTTTAGGTAGATATTATCTCCCTTTTTCTTAAATATGTGAATCTTCCATGGATCTAACACTAAACGAGGACCAGATTGAGGCACACTAATACCCTTTATCTCTAAAAGTAGATTGGGACAGGTAGGATCATCTGATTGAATAGATATATATTTTCTAAAAGGACCAGAAATGCCTGCAGAATGAAAAGTTATTACAACATATGTAGATTCAGAAGGCTTTAAAGTTTTTTTACCTATTATAGCTCCTGTACACCCACAAGATGTTCTAACATGAATAATATGAAGAGGTGCATTTCCACAATTGTCTATTTTAAACCTGGTTTTATATATGGGACCTTCCTTGATCTTGCCAAAATCAAAAGATAAAGGTCTAGCTTCTATACATGGAGCTTTAGATTTTGCCCAAACAATATTAAAAGATATAAAATTTATTAATAAAACAATTATAACCAATACACTGTTTTTCATTACTCTAATGATAATCCGTATCTTAGCTCTTCATTATTTAACAAAAAATTAATCTTAACATTCATATAACTTAAGTAATTTTTCAAACATCTCATTATGGATTTCTATTTGGTTCTTACCTGTTTCATTTATCATAATCCATACACAACGCCTAAAAGCTCTATAAAGATCTTCTCTTACTCTAAGACAAAGCAACTCAGTATCTTGTAATAAATCTTCCTCTCTATTGCTAAGGTTAGATTGATCCATTAATTTACCTCTATTTAATATTTGATACAAAGATAATAGCGCAGCAGAATATATCTGCAAGATTTTAGACAAATAAATTCTTTGCTTTAATTTAGGAATGATCTTTTTTCTTTATACACAATCTTCCTACAATAACTCCTAGCTCTTCTACATTATATGGTTTAGTAACGACTCCTTTAAATCCATATTCCTGGTAATTAGCCATCACAGGATCTGTTGCGTATCCACTTGAAACAATAGCTGTAGCATCAGGATCGAACTCTAATAAATGTTTTATAGCCTCCTTTCCTCCCATTCCACCAGGAATAGTTAAATCCATAATAACAACATCAAAAGACTTGCCTTTGTCTTTAAATTCCTTATATATTTTTAGCATCTCTTTTCCATCACTTACACAATAAACTTTATAGCCTAAATAAGTCAGTATTTGGCTACCTGTTTGATGAATAAGCTTATCATCATCCATAATAAGAATTCTTCCACCAGGCTTAGGAATATCTTTATAACTAGATTCAGAATCTGAAATATGATTATCTATGGCAGGCAAATAAATAGTAAAGGTTGTACCAATTCCTACTTCTGATTCTACGGTTATATGTCCTCCATGCTTTTTAATAATAGAGAAACATATTGTTAAACCTAATCCACTACCTTTGTCTTTAGTAGTAAAATATGGATCAAATATATTGTTTATATACTTTTCTGGAATTCCTATGCCATAATCTTTAATATCTATTCTTACATATTTTCCATTAGCTATTGGAAGCATATTATCTTTAGTCTTAATGTAGTTATGACAACTAATCTCTAACACACCACCACTAGGCATTGCCTGTCTAGCATTTATAACTAAATTCTGTATCACCTGATATAATTGTCCTTTATCTACATGGGTTAACCACAGATCTTTATCAAAATCAAATTTATGTTTTATATTACTGCCAGACAAAGATAGACTTACAGCATCTTCTATAAGTTTTTTAATATCAGTAGTAGTCTTTATTGGTGCTCCACCCTTTGAAAAAATAAGGAGTTGCTTAGTTAAATCTCTAGTACGAGCAGCCGCAGCCTCTGCAACAGTTAGCTTTTTATAAGCTTCATGTTCTGGATCTAGTAAAAGCTTTGCAAGGCTAATATTGCCAATAAGCCCTGTAAGAAGGTTATTAAAATCATGGGCTATTCCACCAGCTAAGATACCTAGTGATTCTATACGCCTAATCTTTTCTGATTCTTGTTGAATCTTTTGTTTTTCAGTTATATCTCTTGCAACAACAGTAGTGCCTAAAAATTCTCCTAATGTATTAAAAAATGGAGCAGCTACAACATCAAATACCCTATTTTCTTTGTTGTTTTTAATCTCTACTTCAAAATTTATACTCTCTTTACTTAAGGATGTATTTTTTAATCTAGCTGAAAGCTGTTTTAATAAAGGATTTCTTATTGATAGTTCTTCATCGGTTTTTCCTATAATATCGCTCTCAGAAAGTCCTATAAAAGATTCAAACGCATGATTACAAAGTATATATCTACCATCTTTATCTCTTGCAAAAATTATATCTGGTACAGAAGTTATAAGTCCCTTTATTAAAGCATTTGCTTCTCTTAGTTCCAAAGTTCTTTTATCAACAAGTTTTTTTATCTCTTCGTTTCTTCTTTTATTTTCTCGCTCATAACATATAAACCAACAAAGCAATACTAATCCTACAACAGTAACAGCTGAAAAAATAGCAAAATAAGCAAAATTAGCAGCAGATTTTCCTGTTTCCAGTATCGTTATAGGAATTTTTGCTTTTATTAATAGCCCAGTATTTTCTAAACCTTTAAAATATCCATATGCATATAAAAAATCTTTTTTACTTAAGAATTGTACAAAAAACCCTTTAGATCTAATTAGAGATATTATTTTGTATACTTTTTCCTTCATTTTTTTGGGCATATATGGAAAAATATTAAATGCTATTCTGGTTTGAGTTCTTAGTTTTTCTAAGATTGGCTTTGTCAAGAATCTACCCATTACAATTATGCCATCTGGAGGACCTTGTCCAGAAGACCTAACAATAGGAAGACTTACAATCATAAGAGGACCATACCGGGTAACAATTAATCCTTCTAACCCTTTATCTTTTGCCTTTGGTTGCATTAAAAAATGAGTTGGTGGAAGTTTTTTGGTTGGAAAACAAGCTAAAGTAAGAAGCCTATTATGAACAGGATCATAAATTTTACCCCAAACAACTGTGCCATCTAGTTTACATATATAAACAAGATTTAACCGGGTACTTTCCCATAATTCATTGGGGATAAGATTTGATTTTATATATGCTTTATTGCGATCTTGTACAAATTTGTATGTATCATCCCACTGAGCCCAATCTGAATCTATTTGTGCTAGATGATGAATTTCTTGAGATAAGGCATCTTCTATTCTTAAAATATCATTTTTAGCTTCTCGTCTCTCTAGCCTTACAAAGCTAGGCATTATAAGATAGCGTTGGAATAGATAGTTTCCTACTCCGTAAGCTACAATAAGAAATACTAATATAGCAAAAATTTTTGTGTTAGACATTTAAATGTCTTTTTTATTTTTTATAAATTTATAATTTATTATTTATTTACAAGAGATGAAATAAAAAACTTTCACCTTAGTTATCTTTATTTTGATGCAAAAAACACACCTAAAAATTTTCTAAAAATGTCTTAATTCATAAGGTAATTCTATATTATTCTTATTATTAGATAGGATATTAGTAGAATTATTTGAGTTAGATAAGTCTGTTTTAGACCACAATACAATTTTATCAGCAAATTTATCTATTGATTTTGCAATATTAGAATCTGGTGCCAAACGAATAACAGGTACTTGTTCTTTAATCGCCTTAGACATAAGTTGATCCTTGGGAATAAGACCTAAAAACTCCAATCTTATTCTAAGAAATCTCTCACATACCTTAGCAAGTCCCTCAAAAATCTTCTTAGCTTCTTTTTTCCCAGTCACTTGATTTATCAAAATATGGAAAAACTTCTTCTGATATCTTTGAGATAATACTTTCATTAAAGCATAAGCATCTGTAATAGATGTAGGATCTGGAGTTAAAATTACTACATTTTTATGTACAAATGAGTTAAACCACAATACCGAAGGACCTATTCCTGCTGCAGTATCCACTATAACAAGCTCAAAGTGAGTTGCTATAAATTTTAGTGTCTCTGCAAGTAAATACTGTTTATCTACATCAAAAGTTACAAGTTCTGGTACACCAGAACTTGCAGGTAAAATACCTAAATTGGGCTCAGGATATACTACAGCAGAAAGAGGATCCCCACCATAGGCTAAAACATCCTTAATTGTAGTTTCAACACTAAGTCCTAACATTACATCTATATTAGCAAGACCTAAATCTCCATCAACAACCAATACAGATCTATTCTTTTGAGCAATACACATTGCAGTATTAAGAGCTAAACTAGTTTTCCCAACTCCACCCTTACCACTACTAAAACACACCATTAAAGGCCAAGAATTATTGAGCTTAGATACCATAAGAACCCCCTATTTAGGGCTTTTTCTGTTTATTTATGAGCTTATTAAGCGCCAATTTCTCTTCTTTTGTAACTCCAGCTTTTACCTTTACCAACTCTTTATTAAAACATACCTTGTTTCTACCTTGCTTTTTTGCTTCTAAAAGATATTTATCTGTCCTCTTAATAAAGGAATCTGGTTTAAGTTTTTCATCTGGAAGATAAGTATCTACCCCAAAGCTGGCAGTTAATCTTATTCTTTTGCCATTGATTGGAATCTCACTTTTTTCTAGTTTTTTTCTTAATCTTTCTGCAATCTGAATCGCCCGTGTAATAGATGTAGACGGAAGGATTATCGCGAATTCTTCTCCTCCATATCTACAAGCAACGTCTATTCTTCTCGTATTTTTTTTCCAAATATTACTTGCATAAATTAAAGCCTTATTACCTGCTTGATGTCCGTATTTATCATTAACTTTTTTAAAAAAATCTAAATCTATCATAATTAAAGAAGTGGGTTGGCCTGTTCGTCTACTTCTTTCCATTTCTTGCTCTAACGCATCTATAAAATGCCTAAAATTATAAAGTCCTGTTAAAGGATCTGTACTTACAAGTCTTTCAAGAACTTCACAACGTCTTTTTAAGCTCTCTAGCTCTATAAGTGCAGGACAAGTTTTTGCACCATAAGGACAACGTAACTTACTATTATCTTTTAAATCTTCTCCTTCTAAAACTTTATTTAAAGCAAAAGGCTCTTTTTTCATAAAAACACCTTTGTTATTGTTTTCGGTTATTTTAGATTTAGCTTTATTTCAAGTACTCCAACAAGCCCAATTTGTTTTCTTGACTCACCTAGTTGAAATAGGTTAGCATCAATAGTAATAATTTAAATATAACTTTGTTAAGATTTATTATGAAATCAGTTTTATTTATTATGAATTTTATTATATCATATTTTCTTTTACTTACACCAGATAACACCTCATATCCTATTAACAATAGGAGATTATTATTATGAGACAAAAAGACTTTTTTACCTCTATCCCTCAAACATTATCAGATTTATTTAATGAAAAAGATCCATGTTGGTATCCTCTTAAAAAATTAAAAGATTTTATAGTTGACAATATTAAACCCAATCTACCTAATAATATCCCATTGCAACAACCTCTCTTAAGACCTATTGTTTTTATGCCTGATGGTTCCATACTAGAAGAGTTTGATATTTGTGGAGCTACAGGCAAACTAAGAGTATTAATAGATGGAGAAGTAATAGAAGAAGCTAGTATATTATGTGCTGGTGCTGTTTTTATGGATAATAATGTACAAATTGGGAAATCTGTTGTAGTAGAACCTGGTGCCCTTATAAAGGGACCAACTATTATTGGCGATTTTACCGAAGTAAGACAAGGCGCCTATATAAGAGGTTGGGCAATATTTGGTTCAAAATGTGTAGTAGGACATACTACAGAGGTTAAGCATTCTATCTTTCTAGATAATGCAAAAGCAGGACATTTTGCATACGTAGGAGATAGTATTTTGGGAAACAATGTAAATCTAGGAGCGGGAACAAAACTTGCCAACTTACCCTTCATAAGAAAAACAATATCTATACCAATAGAAGACAAAAAGATTGATACAGGGCTTAGGAAATTAGGAGCAATTCTTGGTGATGAGGTTCAAACTGGGTGTAATAGTGTTACAAATCCAGGGGTATTACTTGGTAAAAATTCTTTTGTATTACCAACTTGTAGCGTTGCTCCTGGCTATTACCCTATGCACACAATAATTAGAAAATAAAAAGGAGACCGTATTTATGAAGAGATTATCTAGTTTTTTAATTGCTGTTGTTTGTTTTTTTTCTTTTAACTTAGCTATTGCAGCTACACCTAAAGTTAAAGATCAAGTGATTGCTCAAGTAGGTAATTATAAACTTACAACCTCTTATCTATTAGAGGAAGTAAGAAGCCTTCCTCCACAACTTCAAATGGTACTTATAAAAAACCCTCAAATATTAAACCGTTTTGTAGATAGGTGGATAAATATTACTCTTATGGCTGTTGCAGCAAAAAGTCATGGCTTAGATAAAAAGCCAGAGGTTAAGGCCCAGATACAGGATGCAGTTAATACTATCCTTGCTAGAGCATGGCTATCTGAAAAAATAAAAAATAAGAATATAAAAATCACAGAAAAACAGATAAAACAGTATTATGAAACCCATAAAGATAAAGATTTTACAGAACCTAAAATGGTTAAAGCACGTCATATTTTGATAAGAGTACCTAAACATGCAACCAAAAAACAAATAGAGAAGGCCAAAAAAGAAGCCGAAAAGATATATGAAATGTTAAAAAATGGGGCTGACTTTGCTAAATTAGCCAAAAAATATTCTCAAGATCCTGGAAGTAGCGAAAGAGGAGGAGAGTTAGGTTATTTCCCAAAAGGACGTATGGTTCCTGCCTTTGAAAAAGTTGCATTCTCTCTTAAGCCAGGACAAATAAGCAAACCTTTTAGGACTGTTTTTGGCTATGAGATAGTTCAAGTTGAAGCTGTAAGGCCCAAAAGAGTTCTACCGCTTAGTGAAGTAAAGGGTAATATAAAACAGACGTTAATGCAAAAAGAACAGCAAGCTATGCTAAAAAAGCTAGTTACAAAATTAAGAAAACAATACCACGTAAAAATTAACAATAAAGTACTTAAAGAATTTGCCCAGCAAATAGGACTTACACCTAGACCTAAAAAGTAAAGATTTTTTCTGGAACATAGATGGAAAAGAAAAAAAACCGTCGATTAATATTTACGGTTATCTATTGGCTTATAGGCCTTGCTATTATATTTGGTCTACCTAGACTATGGGTAAATCTTAATACTAGGACTATAACATATTCTGAGTTTAAAAATTATATAAAACAAGGCCGTATTATATACGCTGTATTAGGCCAACAAGATATAAAAGGGGTATTATATATTGGGCCCCAAAAAGATATACCAGAGATAAAAAAACTTCTTCAACAATGGTTAAGTAATATAAATAACTCAAGCCCTCTGGGATTTGGACAAAATACACAGCATCCAGGCGTTCAACAAATAAGAAACGCACTTATAAAACTTTCTAAACATAATAAAGACATTATCTTGTTTGAGACTGTCAGAGTTAAAGATCCTGATCTTGTAAAAGATCTTGATACACACAACGTTAATTACACAGGAGAACAAGAAAGTCTCTTTGGTAAGATATTCTGGAGTACAATCGTTCCGATTGCCTTTTGGATTGCACTTTGGATATGGCTCATAAAAGGTATGAATCCGGGTACAGGCTTTTTATCTATAGGTAAATCCAAAGCAAAAATTGCAATGGAAAAAGATACTGGAGTGCGTTTTGATGATGTTGCCGGTTGTGATGAAGCCAAAGAAGAACTCGGAGAGGTTGTTCAATTCTTAAAAAATCCTCAAAAATATGAACGCCTAGGCGCAAAAATACCAAAAGGTGTTCTTCTTGTAGGTCCTCCAGGAACAGGAAAAACGCTTCTTGCCAGAGCCCTTGCAGGAGAGGCAAAGGTGCCTTTCTATAGTATCTCTGGATCAGAGTTTGTTGAAATGTTTGTTGGTGTTGGTGCTGCACGAGTTAGAGATCTATTCAATCAAGCAAAACAAAATGCACCTTGCATAATATTTATAGATGAAATTGACGCCATAGGTAAGTTTAGAAGTGCAGGACCAATGGCAGGAGGACATGAAGAAAGAGAACAAACTCTTAACCAATTACTTGTAGAAATGGATGGTTTTGAGCCTAATATTGGTGTCATAATCCTTGCTGCTACAAACAGACCAGAGGTATTGGACCCTGCTCTTTTACGACCGGGGCGTTTTGATAGACAAGTAGTTTTGGACGCTCCGGATGTTAAGGGTAGAGAAGAAATATTAAAAGTCCATGCCAGAGGAAAACCTTTAGCTAAGGATGTAAATTTAAGAGAAATTGCACTTAGAACCCCCGGATTTTCTGGCGCAGATCTCGCCAATGTGATGAATGAAGCAGCTCTTCTTGCTGCACGGCAAGGGGCAGAGGAGATCACTCAAGCCCATCTTACAGAAGCTGTAGAAAAAGTCGTTGCTGGGCCAGAAAGAAAGAGTAGAAGATTAGGAGAAAAAGAAAGAAAGAGAGTAGCTATCCATGAGGCAGGCCACGCCCTTGTCTCTTATTTTTGCCCAAATGCACCACCTGTAGCCAAAATTTCTATTGTTCCAAGAGGAAAAGCTGCTTTAGGATATACATTACAACTTCCTCAAGAAGAACAATATTTAATGACTAAGAGTGAACTACTAGATAAGATATGTGTATCCTTAGGGGGAAGAGCTGCAGAAAAACTTATACTTGGAGAAATAAGCTCTGGGGCACAAAATGATCTTGAGGTTGCTACAGAAATGGCACGTAGTATGGTATGCCGATTTGGTATGAGTGATAAAATAGGACCTATGGTCCTTTCTAGAGAGACATCTCCTTTTTTAAGGAGTCCTTTAGATTTTCAACAACCTATAGCACAACTTAGTCCAGAGCTTGCAGCACAAGTAGATGAAGAAGTTAAAAAGCTCTTAACAGAACAAGCAAAAAGGGCTGATGAAATAATTTCTAAGCATACAGATGCATTAAATAGAGTAGTTCAATATTTACTTGAAAAAGAAGTAATAAGCGCTCAAGAGTTTAAAGAGCTCGTTGAAGGTAAAGAATCAAACAACATTTTAAAATAGAGAGGGATTTTCCAAGTTAAAATATAAGAGGAGGTCTTGGCTGGGAGGGCAAAAAAATAAAAAACAAAACTCTAAAGGAGGCTTATAGATGGATTCAAAACAGAACAGGCAAATGGCTCTTACCAGCAAAATTTGTACATTTTTTTTGGTATTGATGTTGGTTGTTAGCTCTTCTCAAAGCTATGCAACCAATATCAAACCTTTTACACCCCAAGAAAAACAAGACATTGCCCTTTTAGCCCGGACTGCAGAGGCCTTTGCAGCTATTGTCAAACGAGTAAAACCTGCCGTTGTCTTTATACAAGTAGAAAAGACTATAAAGACAAAACCAACTCCTGTATTCCCTTTCTCTCCTTTTAAATTCTTTTTTGGACCCTCTAGTCCGTTTGGACAACAAATGCCATTTCCTCAATTCCCGCAGTTAGCTCCAAGGCACTATAAAGAGATTGGACAAGGCTCTGGTTTTATTATTAGTCCAAATGGTTATATATTAACCAATAATCATGTTGTAGCTGGAGCAGATAAGATTACTGTTAAACTTTCAGATGGACGAGTATTTAAAGCAAAGGTTATCGGAAGAGATCCCCTATCTGATGTAGCTGTTATAAAGATAAAAGCCAAACACTTACCAACTATTCCCTTAGGAGATTCAGATAAACTAAAGGTTGGTGAATGGGTAATTGCCATAGGAAATCCCTTTGGACTCTCTCAAACAGTAACAGTAGGTGTTGTTAGTGCTAAAGGTAGAAGCGGAATTGGACTAAATGATTACGAAGATTTTATCCAAACAGATGCGGCAATCAATCCTGGCAATTCTGGAGGACCATTAATTAATATATATGGCCAAGCAGTTGGAATGAATACAGCTATTTATTCTAAGAGTGGCGGATTCATGGGAATAGGTTTTGCCATTCCCATAAACATGGTAAAGATCATCAAGGATCAGCTTATCAAGTACGGTAAGGTTACAAGAGGTTGGCTTGGTGTCGTTATACAAAATGTTACAGAAGACCTTGCTCAAGAATTTGGATTACCTGAACCAGAGGGTGCTCTTGTATCTCAAGTAGAAAAAGACTCTCCTGCCTATAGAGCAGGGATTAAAGCAGGGGATGTAATTATCTATTATAATGGTAAAAAAGTTAAGAATATTAGCGAACTAAGGAATATGGTTGCTCTTACAAAACCTGGTACATGGGTAAAAATTATTGTTATGAGAAATGGACATCAAAAGACCCTAAGAGTTAAGATTGGAGAGTTAAGCTCAGCAAATACCCACTTTATACCAAGAGGAGTAACTCATAAGTTACTAAATGAATTAGGATTTAATGTACAAAATCTAACACCAGATCTTGCAGAACAGTTTGGATATAAAATCGGACAAGGCGTATTAATTTCTCAGGTTCAAGCAGGCAGCCCTGCAGATCAAGCTGGATTAAAACCTGGTGATTTGATAATGGAAGTAAATAGACACAGGGTACACAATGTAAGACAATTCTTTAGGGCATTGGCATTATCTGCTAAAACAAAAAGATTCTTATTTATGGTTAGAAGTGGGCAATTTAATCGTTTCGTAGCCATTTCTCTACAGTAATAAAATAGACAAACCCTGAGGCTTATCCCTTTACTTAGGGATAAGCCTCTTTTTAACAAGGAAAACCTTATGTTTTATCCATTTACAGCAATATTATTTTTCTTTTTCTTTTTATTTCTTTTAGGTTTTCTTTTTATATTTATACATCTTGGTCTTATAACTATTGCCTTTGAATCTATTGGACTTGGACCAGCTCAAGTCTTTTCCTTTTTGCTCTTATCTCTTATTGGAAGTTATATAAATATACCTATTAAAAAGATTCCTGGACAAACTATAGTTGAGATTGAGAAAGTAAGAGTTTTTGGAGTCACTTACAAAATACCAAAACCTCGTTACACAGGAACAGTTATAGCAATAAATGTAGGTGGAGCTTTAGTACCATTGTTTTTATCTATCTATTTAATGATTAAGTGGAATCTTTTTATTCAACCAGCAATTGCTACCTTTTTAGTAGCTATAGTATCTTATAAACTTGCAAAGCCAATAGAAGGAATGGGGATAGCTATTCCTATATTTATTCCACCAATCTTAGCCGCATTATCTGCTTATCTTATAGCCCCATCTATCCATACCCCTGTAGTTGCTTATGTAGCAGGAACAATGGGGACATTAATCGGTGCTGATATTATGCATTTAAAAGATGTAAATCAACTAAAAGCACCTGTTGTGTCGATAGGAGGAGCAGGGACATTTGATGGAATCTTTTTAGCAGGTATTATAGCTGTTTTATTAGCATAAATAGAATAAATATTTTATTGTAAAAAATACAAGAAAGAATTAAATTAGCGGCTGTTTTTTAATAACTAGGAGGAATATTATGTGTGTTGCTGTTCCTATTGAGGTTGTAGAGCTAAAAACAGTTGAAGGATTTGGAGATCGTCCTCTTATAGCCGTTGTAAATGCTTCTGGAATAAAAAAAGAGGTTAGATTAGATATTGTGGATAGAATCCCTAAAGTAGGAGATTTTGTTATAGTCCATGCTGGTTTTGCTATTCACTGTTTAGAAAAAGAAGAAGCCCTTAAAAATCTTGATCTACTACAACAACTAGAAGTGTAAATAAAAATTTCTTAAAAATACCAACACTAATTGTTTAATTAATAGAGTTTAATTTGCTCAATATGGGGATATGTTTTAGTCAAAAACCTTGATATTTCTTCTTGGCTTGAATAAGACGAGATTAAAACAGGAACCTTAGCTTCTTTAAGAAAGTAAGGTGACTGAATAAGAAATCCAAAAATATTTCTATTCCATTTTTTAGGATTAGAATCTACAATCGCCTGAATTTCTATACCATCAAGCAACCCCTCACTAATAAGCTGAGAAGTATGCATACCTGCACCATAAATTATTACTTGTTTTAAGCCGTTAAGTTTTTTCCTTATAGTATTTAGAAACTCTTCTCTTTTAATTTTATATCTTTCTATTATTTGTTTATTTTGTTCAAATTCATTTATAAGTTTTATACATTGAGGACTTTTTTCTTTGTTATGGTCCTTATTAACAAAAATCGCTCTTATTACAGAATCTTCTATAGGCCGTTCGATAACCAAAATATCTAGTCCCAAAACATATGCTATGTTTCTTAAAGAAGCCTCTGTATAGTACATAATATGTTCAATAGAAAAAAAATCTGCTACATTTTCTACTGTAGGCCTTTGTGCATCAGGAACTTCTATAAAAATAACTCCATTATCTTTTGTAACCTTTAAAACTAATCTCAAAAAATCTAGAGGCTCTGGTATGTGTTCAAAAACATGTAAAAAAAGGACTATGTCAAACTTTTCCTTATTACTAGCAAGAAACTTATCAACATATGCTTTATCAAAGAATGTATGCTCAAGATTTATTCCGTAATTCTTTAGAGCAGCATTTACCCCTTCTTTTGAAGGTTCAATTCCATGTATTTCAAATCCTAACTCCTTTAAACAATTCAAAAAAGTACCATCAAAAGATCCTATCTCTAAAACTCTTTTTAAATTATTTGGTATATTTCTTTTAAAAAATTCTATTTGGGCTTTTCTAAAGCTAAAGCTTTTAAATATTTCTCCATATCTTGAATAAGCATTATAGTACAAATTTAATATTTCCTTTGCAGGTTGAGGATTTGTATATATCATCCCACAATTTTTACATATTACTTGTTTAGTAGGCCATAAATATTGATCTTCGTTTATATATATACAAAAATCTTTTGTATAACAGCTTCTATATTCATTAGAATTACAGATAGGGCAAGTTATAAACTTCTTTTTAATAATATTCATTTAAGATCCTCTGTAAGAAACATCTTTCAGTTGACACCTAATACATAAGACAAAGAACTAACAAAGAAAATCGTAGTATTCTACGATGTTTTTAAACCTCTTATTACTCTCGAACATTTGTTAGTATAAAAACTCGCATTTCCTTAGCATTATATAGTTTATAATTGTTTTTTTCCATATATCCTACCAATGTTAAACTTTACCATTACTATCAAAAACAAACTTGAGAGCCTTAAAAAATACAAATATTGAAAATATATATTCCGCATCTTTTTATGCACACAAGATAAATAAAAAATTTTTTATTAAAGTAAAAGTACAACTATATATAAAAAATAATATAAATCTTTTCTTTTTTACGCTAATCTTTATTTTAAAAAATAAAAAATTAAATCAAAAACATTCGAGGGATAACTATGTCTAACAAGACAAAAAAAACTCAAAAAGTTCCAGAAGAAATCCTAAAAAGGATAGAAGAACTTCGAAAAGAAATAAATTATCACAACTATAGGTATTATGTGCTAGATGCCCCTGTAATCTCAGATGAAGAATATGATGCCTTAATGAGAGAACTAAAAAGGCTAGAAGAACAATATCCCGAAACAATTACTCCAGACTCTCCAACCCAAAGAGTTGGTGCTCCTCCTGCTGAAGGATTTCTTCCTGTTGAACATTCTATACCAATGTTAAGCCTTGATGATGCCTTTAGTGAACAAGAAGTCAGAGACTTTGATGAGCGAATTAAAAGGCAGCTTAATATAACTGGGGAAATAGAATACACTGTGGAACCTAAAATGGATGGATTAGCAGTCGAATTGGTCTATGAAAATGGTATCTTTACAAAAGGCTCTACAAGAGGCGATGGCTATGTCGGTGAAGATGTTACCCCAAATCTAAGAACCATTAAATCTATTCCTCTAAGATTAGTTGAGCAACAACTACCTATTCCTGAACTTCTTGAGGCGCGTGGTGAAGTTTTTATGAACAAAAAGGGATTTGAAGAATTAAATAAAGAAAGAGAAGAAAAAGGGGAACCTCTTTTTGCAAATCCTAGAAATGCAGCCGCTGGCTCCTTAAGACAGCTAGATCCAGCCATAACCGCATCAAGACCTCTAGATATATTCTTTTATGGCATTGGCTTAGTAAAAGGAGTTGAGTTTAAAACTCAATGGGAGATATTAAATTGTTTAAAAAAATGGGGACTAAAGATCAACAAACTAATAAAAAAAGTAAAGGGCATAGAAGCAGCAATAAAGTATCATCATGAAATAGCAAACATAAGAGAAAAACTTGATTATCAAATAGATGGGATAGTCATAAAAGTAAATGAGCTAAAACTGCAAAAATTGTTAGGACAAAAGGCACGTAGTCCTAGATGGGCTATTGCCTATAAATTTGCTGCTGAACAAGCGGTTACAAAAATTGTAGATATTCTTTTAAGTGTTGGGCGAACTGGTGCTGTTACTCCTGTAGCTGTGATGGAACCTGTTCGAGTTGGTGGAGTAATTGTAAGAAGAGCAACCCTTCACAATGAAGATGAAATAAGGAGAAAAGATATAAGGATTGGAGATTGGGTCATTATACAAAGGGCAGGGGATGTAATTCCTGAAGTTGTTAAAGTCTTAAAGGAAAGACGAAATGGAAGTGAAAAAGAATTTAAGATGCCAGATACCTGCCCTGTTTGTGGATCAAAACTTACTAAAAAGCCAGGAGAAGCTGTATGGCGTTGCCCAAATCCAAACTGCTTTCCTAGACTTGTGCGCTCTATTATACATTTTGCAAGCAAAGGAGCTATGAATATAGAAGGGCTTGGTAATAAAGTAGCTGAGCAACTTGTTACAGCAGGACTTGTTAGAAAAGTCTCTGATATATATAAACTCCAGTTAAGTGATCTTACTTCTTTAGAAAGATTTGCAGAAAAATCTGCTCAAAACTTGTTAGAGGAAATAGAAAAAAGTAAATCTAGACCTCTTGCAAAACTAATCTATGCCCTTGGCATAAGGCATGTTGGCGAAGTTACAGCTCAACTTCTTGCTAAACATTTTGGTTCTCTAGATGCTCTTTCGAAGGCAAGCGAACAAGATCTATTAAAAATAGAAGGAATAGGACCAGAAGTAGCAACATCTATCAAAAAATGGTTTTCTGATCCTAAGAACCAACAATTACTTAAAGAATTAAAAGAATTGGGCATAAAAAGTGCGCAAATCTCAGCCAAAAAGGATAAGCCAAAAGAGGCTCAACAAGGAGAGCTCTTTACTAGTCTTTCTAGTGTTAAAGACATTGCACAAAAATTACCTCTAGAAGGAAAAAGTTTTTTGTTTACTGGTACTCTAAAATCTATGACAAGACAAAAGGCAAAAGATATTGTTATGGAGCTTGGCGGTAGAGTTGCTTCTAGTGTAAGCAAAAAATTGGATTACCTGGTTGTAGGAGAAAAACCTGGATCAAAACTTGATAAAGCTAAAAAACTTGGAATAAAAATATTAAGTGAAGATGATTTCTTAAAAATGATAAGAAAGGAGGGGGAAGCATGAAACCAGAAAAACGAATTCGGGCTCTTATCTCTGGAAGAGTTCAAGGTGTCTTTTATAGGGCCTCTACAAGAGATGAAGCAAAAAGATTAGGACTTACTGGATGGGTTAGAAATTTAAGAGATGGACGAGTTGAGCTTGTTGCTGAAGGCAGCGAAGATGCTATTAAAAGACTTATTTCTTGGTGTTGGGATGGTCCTCCTTATGCTAAAGTTGATGAAGTATTAGTACAAGATGAAGAACCTACAGGAGAATTTGAAGACTTTGAAATAAGATATACTGTTTAATTATAAAAAAATAATCGGGGTTTTTATGAAGAAAAAACTAATTAGTCTTTTTATAATAACAACTATTCTGAGCCTTTGTGCTTGTGCACGCATGAATATTGACTTAACTCAGGTACAAAAACCTGTTTGTCTAAATATGGGTAATCAATTAAATGCTATTGTTATCAAACACTTTAGATATTCAACCAGTGCAGACTATGGACTTTTTGGTCTTATATGTTGGAGTCCTTTAAATGTAAAAGAAGTGGTGTCTAAAGAAATAAAAAAACACCATGGAGATGGAGTCATTAATCTCACAATTAAAGGCTATTATAATTTTGGCCAAGTAATTTTTGGGCTTATAACTGCGCCTTTTTGGTTGCATAAAACCTATATAATAGAAGGAGACGTAATTGCTCTGCCAAAAAAGAACAACCCGTCTCCTTTTTAAACTATTTTGCTTTTATGACAGGATTTTATTTACTAAATAAGAGCCTTAACTTTTTTAACTAAAGACTGCGCATCTAATCCTTGCTCTTTATAGAGCTCAACAGGTTTACCTGAAGAGCCATATTTTGTAATACCACAGGTAACAAGCTTTGTAGTAATAGAGTTTTCAACTAATACTTGTGCAACCATGGCACCTAACCCTGTTGTTACAACATGGTCCTCCACAGTAATAATTGGCCCATTTTTAGCAGCCTCTATAATAATATCTTTATCAATAGGCTTTAACGAAGCCATATTTATGACAGAGACATTAATATTTTCTTCTTTTAAAATGTTATAAGCATCTAACACCTGTGTTACTACTGATCCATAAGTTATAAAGGAAAGGCTATCTCCTTTTCTTAAAACATCAGCTTTACCAGGGATAAATTGATAATCTTTTCCAAAGAAAGGCTTACCTTCTTCATCTGTAATTATTGGTAGTTTTGACCTTCCCATACCAACAAAAAAGTTTCCTGGTTGAGTTGCAATATAACGAACAATCCTATCTGTTTGATTTGGATCTGCTGGCATAAAGACGCTAAATCCAAATAGATTATTCAACAATCCTAAGTAATCTATACACTGATGGGTTGGGCCATCTTCTCCAACATCAAGTCCTAAATGGGTAGAAACAATCTTAATACCTGTACCATTTAAATCATTAAGTCTCTGCTGATTGTATGTTTCTGAAATAGCAAAGACTCCAAATGTACTAAAGAAACAAACTAAGCCCTCTTTTGAAGCAGCCCCCGCACAAGTAGCTGCATGATGTTCTTGGATTCCACACTCAATAAAAGCTTCAGGACTTATTTTATGAAAGCCCTGCATCTTAACAGAACCCTCTAAGTCACAACTAAAACCTAATATCTTGATAGAGTCTTTGTTATTTACTTCTGCAAGACTTTTAAGTGCATTACCATAAGCAGATCTACAATCTATCTTTGTATCTACATCATAAACAATTGGTTCTGAAGAATCTATTTGAGGATGAGGCGCTATTAATTCATGGGTAGTAGAAATTATTTTATAAGAAGTTCTCTTTGACATCCATTCATCAAGTTCCTTTGGATCAAAACCAAGTATTGTTAGAGCTTCCTTTGCTTGATCTGGCTTTAGAGGACAACCATGGTACTTAGCAAGATCTTCCATAAAAGGAATTCCTTTGCCCATAACTGTTCTTAACACTAAAACAGTTGGCCTTTCTGGTATAAGAGTCTCACCTAAAATGGCTTTTCTGATTGCTTCAAAGACTTGAGAAAAATCATTACCATTTGAAACATATACAACATTCCAACCTGCGGCTTGATATTCTTCTCTTACTCTTACTGGCATTACTTCTTCTGTAACACCACCTATCTGTAGATGATTTCTATCAACAAGACATACTAAATTTGACAAATTAAACTTTGTAGCAAATCTTCTAGCCTCACATACTTGTCCTTTTTGTTGTTCTCCATCTCCCATAAGAACAAATGTTTTAGCGTCTATACCAAGTCTATTTAGAGCTAAAGCAAAACCACAGCCAGCGGAAAGTCCTTGGCCAAGATTTCCTGTATTCCATTCAACTCCTGGAACACTTTGTTCTACATGGCCTGCAAATCTAGAACCTGCTTGTCTAAATTCACACAAAAATTCTTCTTCACTTACATAACCAAATTCACAAAGCACACTATAAACAGCAGGAGATATATGCCCCATACTTACAATAACTCTATCTCTATCCTTTAATTTTGGATTTTGAGGATCATGTTTTATTGTAGAATAAAGGGTTAATAGACTATGTAAAGCAGAAAGAGAACCACCAGGATGTCCACTTCCTGCCAGAGTAGTTGCTAAGATAATTCTCTTAGCACACCTTTTCCACATCTCATTAAGGCTAGTCTTTTGTTCATCTGTTAGTGTTGATTTTTGTTTAACATCTATCTTAAGCATTTTTACTACACCTACTTCCTCTCCTTATTTTTTTGTCTTTTTAGAAGTTTCTTTGTTTAATTCTTTAATAATCATCTTAGTAATATCTACTCTAGGGCTTACATAGTATACCCCTGGCATATTCTTTTCTAAAATAATTGCATAGCCCTTTTCTCTTCCTATCTTTTGAATTAGTTTCCTTAGCTTAGCAAAGATAGGCTTCATTGCCTCTTGTTCTGCCTGTCTCATTTCCATCTGATAATTTTGCTGCTGAGCCTGTAAGTCTCTTATCATATTAGAAATCTTTTGTGCTTCTTTTTGTTTTGCTTCTTTACTTAATAACGGAGCCTTTTTCTCAAATTCTTGTCTAGCTTGTTGAACCTTTTTAGCTTGTTGGTTTAGTTTTTCTTGAAGATTTTTATATTTTTCCTTTAACTTAGATATTGTTGTCTTGCCTATATTAGACTGTTGCATAATCTGCTGCATATCTATAACAGCAATCTTTATACCTCTTGCATAAGAAAAAGACACATATGACAAGACAAAAAACAAAGAAAAAAATAAGATCAAAAATCTTTTTGTGGACATATATAACTCTCCTTTCAATAATTATAAATCTACAAACTAATAAAGCCGTCTTGGAGTGTACACCAAGGCGGCTTTAGGTTTCAAGAGAAAGTTTTATAAAAATTACTGACCAATTATGACAAAGTCATCTCTTCTATCTTTTGCCCATGCAGCAGGGCAATGACGAGGATCTAAAGGTTTATCTTTCCCAAAACTTATTGTTTGTATCCTATCTGGAGCAACTCCTAAGTTTACAAGATACTTCTTTGCCGCCTCTGCCCTCTTCTCTCCTAATGCTAAGTTATAAGTCTCACTACCTCTTTCATCACAATTACCCTGTATCTGTATCTTTATATTTGGATGCGCAAGTAAAAACTTGGCATTATTTTCCATTCTTTGCACCATGTCTGGACGTATGTTGCATTTATTAAAATCAAAATAAATAGGTAACATTGGTGCATCTGTACGCCCCTCTGAAATCTTTATAGAGAGAGTCTGCTGTTTTTGGGGTAAAGTTGGTTCCTTAATGGTAGTCTCATTAGAAGAGGTTTCATTAGAAGATATTTCTGCTGAGGTTATAATTTGTGTAGAATTATTTGAAATAGAAGTAGCATTAATCTGCGTAGCATTTAGTTCTTGAGTTCTCTGATTTATTTTAGATTGAGTCTGATTCCCTGTATTAGTAAGTGTTGCATTAGTGGATATATTAATCTGCTGTTTAGGAGGATGATACCTTGAATATAACGGGAAAATATTAGAACTTGCAGGCGGCTTACGAGAATAAGTTGGTATATGTTTACTACAAGCAACTAAAACAAATAATAATAAAAGAAACACTAAGGGAACAATTCTAATTTTTTTAGTGAAAAGATTGAAAAACATTGAACAAACCTCCATCCTTTAATTTTTCTAAAATAGAAATTATTATATAATAATTTCATTTAGTTGTTTAAAAAAATTTTAATAAAAAAGCAAGTAAAAAATAAAAAAAACACCCCAGCTTTAACTGGGGCGTTTTTTAACTTTATATAACTATAAAGATTACTGACCAATTATGACAAAGTCATCTCTTCTATTTTTTGCCCATGCAGCAGGGCAATGACGAGGATCTAAAGGTTTATCTTTCCCAAAACTTATTGTTTGTATCCTATCTGGAGCAACTCCTAAGTTTACAAGATACTTCTTTGCCGCCTCTGCCCTCTTCTCTCCTAATGCTAAGTTATAAGTCTCACTACCTCTTTCATCACAATTACCCTGTATCTGTATCTTTATATTTGGATGCGCAAGTAAAAACTTGGCATTATTTTCCATTCTTTGCACCATGTCTGGACGTATGTTGTATTTATTAAAATCAAAATAAATAGGTAACATTGGTGCATCTGTACGCCCCTCTGAAATCTTTATTCCAAAGGTTTCGTTTTGAGTCGCATTTACTGAGGTAGTCTCATTTGCACCTATAACAGTTGTAGCATTGGTTGGTAAAGAAGTTGCATTGGTTTCTGTTGCATTTAGAGTTTGGGTTTGCAAATTTGTTTGATTAGTTGTTGTAGCATTAATGTTTGTTTGGTTAGCAGACGTAGCATTTAATGCTGTAGCATTATTAGAAGGTTGTGGTGGTACAGGAATAGGCTTTTTAGCACACCCTCCTATAATAGCTAACAAAAATAAAATGGCCGCGACTACAACCAACTGTGATGAATGAATAGTTAATCTTGTTTGCATGCTCTCCCCCTCTTTCTATTTTATTTTTTTTAATTTTTTTAATATTTTTTACATAAAATACAAAAATATTTTATTGTAAACTTAACTAAACTTGAATAGAAAAACAACCTAATTACTATTTACAATATAAATTATCTTTGGGCTCTCCTTTCTTCTTTTTTATAATAGTTTTTGGGTAGAATATAAGCATTTTCTGTAGCTTCAGCATAGCTAATGATACCATTTGCTATACCTTGAGCAACTAAATCTAAATATCTGTTACTCTCTAATCTTCTTTCTTCTACTCTATTGCTTATAAAAGAAATCTCCGTAAGTATTGCAGGCATTCTAGCACCAATCAATACAAAAAATGGTGCCTGCTTTACTCCTAAATTTTCTATACCTCTATATCTTTTTTTGAGAGCATCAACTATACCTGTCTGCACATATTGTGCCAATCTTTTAGATTCCATAATCTTACTATTTCTCATAAGGTCTTTTAATATACTTTGTAAATCACTAATTCTTTTTGTAGAAGTAGCATTTTCTCTTGCTGCAACTCTCATAGCATCTTTATCTAAAGCAAAATTTAAGAAAAATGTTTCAACTCCTCTTGCATGAGGATTAGGAGAAGAATTAGCATGAATAGAAACAAAAAGATCAGCTTTATCAGCATTTGCAATAGCTGTTCTTTCCTCTAAAGGTAAAAATACATCCCTAGACCTAGTTAATATTACCTGACATCCCAATCTTTTTTTAAGAATTTGTGCAACTTTTTTAGCAACTTTTAATACAACCGTTTTCTCTTCCAGTCCATCTGGTCCGATTGCTCCAGGGTCTTTGCCACCATGGCCTGCATCTATAACTATTCTCCTTACACAAAGTCCAAGCTGTTGAGCTAAAGATAGTCTTTTGCCTTTTTCTAAGTTTTTTAAATGTTCAGGGATTGAACCTCTAGGACATGAAGTAGAAGAAGCGTAGTGTTCTCCAAACACATCTACAACAATTCGAAAAGGATTATCTAAATAAAAAACTCTCGTACCTCTAAATTGTCCTAAATCAAAAACAACTCTAACAGTTTTATGATTATATTGGGCAGTTCTAACAGAACGTAGGAGACCATTTCTAATCTTTATTAGTTCAGGAGAGCGTTTAGATAATATAGCAGGTGTAAGATCTAAATAAATCCGTTTTGGTAAATGAAGACGTGGATTAGCCTTTAAAAAACCTTGATGATAAGAAACTGGACCACTTGTATCAACAACTACTCTAGTATAATCAGAAGTTGACCAATGTCTTATCGCAATAATTTTAACTGGAGGAGCATTAGGAGAGACCTTGGGCCCTGTCTTTGCTCTATAAAAAGGTGGAGCTATTTCTTTGTTGAATCTTTTGTAGCTTTTTTTAATTATTTTAGTTTTTTTATTGTGTATTTTATATCTATACCTAACACGATAGTTAAGTTCTCTTAACTTTTTCCTAGCATAACTAGCATAAATACTTTTTGGATATAGTCTAATTAAAGCTCTTAAATTTATCTTTGCAGCTTTAATTTCTCCTAATTTTATCTCACAAATTGAGATATTATATAATGCATTATCGACTAATTTAGAGCGTGGATATCTTAATATCAACTTTTTATATAAATACTTAGCTGCCTTAAGATCAGATACTTTATGAGAATAACCATATAGTTCCTGATATAATTGGGCTGCTTTAAATAAAGCCTTTGGAGCAAAAGAAGATCTGCTATAGTGAATATATACATATTGAAAACTCTTAATAGTTCTAATCCAGTTAATCCTATATTTTCTCAATCTATAGCTTTTTGATAGCCTAATATACTGACTATTTGCTCTTCTATAAGCAATTAATGCCCTATCATAATAACTTCTATAACTAGCTCTTGCTTGAACACTGGATAAGCAACCATAACAAAAAATCAATGACATTAACGAAGAAAAAGCTATAACCAAAAAACATAGTCTAATCTTTAAGTTTTTTCTATTCATAAGTTTATTTATCTTTCTCTATTAGTTGTTTTAGTTCTGCTAAAACATTTAACGCCTGTAGCGGTGTTATATTGTTAATATCTATAGTTACAAGCTTCTGTTCTATTTGTTGAGAAACCCCACTTACTATAGGAAGAACCATCTGAATAGGTCTTTTTACCTCCCTTTTTTTACTTCGCTGTCTTAAAAGCTTTGGTTCTCCCCATAAATTAAAATCTCCTTGCTCAATATTTTCTAATATTTCCTTAGCTCTATTGATAACCTCTTTTGGTATCCCTGCAAGTGCAGCAACTTGTATTCCATAACTTTTATTGGTAGCCCCTTGCTTTAACTGATGTAAAAAAATTATATTATCTTGCCATTCTTTAACAGCAACATGCAAATTTTTTACCTTAGAACTTTCATAAGAAAGTTTTGTAAGCTCATGATAATGAGTAGCAAATAAGGTTTTTATTCCACCATCCTTCTTTAATAGATATTCTGCAACAGCCCACGCAATTGAAAGTCCATCATAAGTACTAGTACCTCTGCCAATTTCATCTAATATTACAAGACTCTTTGATGTAGCATTATGTAGTATATTGGCAGTCTCACTCATCTCTACCATGAAAGTACTTTTACCTCTAGAGAGATAATCAGTTGCTCCTACACGTGTAAAAATCCTATCTACTAGCCCTATTTTTGCTGATTCTGCTGGAACAAAACTTCCCATCTGAGCCATAAGAACGATAAGAGCTGTCTGCCTTAATATAGTAGATTTTCCCGCCATATTAGGACCAGTGATAATTAATAACTGTTTATCTTCTCTATTTAAAAAGATGTCATTAGGTACAAATTTTCCAAATCCCAAACTTTTTTCTACAACAGGATGCCTGCCTGCAATAATCTCTATCTCATCAAAGTCACCTATCTTAGGTCTAACATATTTATTCTTATCAGCGACTTCACAAAGACAAAGTAGACAATCCAATATGGCAAGAATATTTGCTGTTTTCTGAATCCTTTTAGCCTGATTAGCGATGTCTTTTTTTATTTGATTAAAAAGCTTTTGTTCTAAGGCAATAGATTTCTCTGATGCAGATAATATCTTAGCTTCCAATTCCTTTAGCTCAGGGGTTATATATCTTTCAGACGATACAAGAGTTTGTTTTCTAATATAATAATCTGGTACTAGTTTTGATTGGGCTTTACTTACTTCGATATAATAACCAAAGACCTTATTAAAACCTATCTTAAGAGTAGATATACCAGTCTTTTCTTTTTCAGTTGCCTCTATTTTAGCTAAATAAGACCTTGCATTATGTTGTATATCTAAAAGTTCATCTAATTCCTTACAAAATCCTCTTTTTATTACACCACCATCTTTAATATGTAATGATGGCTCCTCTTTTATCGCTCTAGAGATTAATTCTACTATATCTTTTAATTCATCTAATTGTGAAATTAGCTCATCTAATAATATAGGAGGAGCTGTTATGTTAGATAAGCAAACCTTTATCTTAGGGATATTTTCTAATGAACTCTTTATACCTAACAGATCTCTAGGAGTAGCAGTAAAAAGACATACTCTGGAAATAAGCCTTTCAAGATCATAAACTTTAGATAAAAATTTTTTTAATTTTTTTCTAATAGAAAAATTCTCTAAAAAGGTAGAAATTACTGCAAGTCTCTTTTCTATCTCCTTTATATCTTTAAGAGGATATAATATCCATTTCTTTAAAAGCCTTCCCCCCATTGCAGTAGTAGTTTGATCTAATACTTCAAGTAGAGTTGCTCTTTTACTATGATCTAAAGAATTTGCAATTAATTCAAGATTTCTCTTAGTAGGTTCATCCAAAATCAAATAATTTGATAAATTATATACATTGATTCCACTTATAGGTATGGATAGAGTCTTTTGTGTCTTAAGAACATAATCTAAAAGAGCACTTGAAGCTATTATTGAAAGGGGTTTATCTTCTATACCAAAACCTTCTAAGCTTATGGTATTAAAAAAGGTTAATAGTTTGTCCTTCGCATTTTCTTTATAAAAACAATCCTTTTCATCATAGGTTATATATATATCTTCTAGAGCTTGGGAAATCTTTCTTATATAATCAGAGTTTTTTAATTCTAATGGTACTAAAAGTTCCTTTGGCTCTAACCTAAAAAGCTCTCCTAACAAATCTTCTTCACTTGCTAGCTCTGTAGTTTTAAACTCTCCTGTAGATAAATCAATATATGAAAGTCCCCACCTGTCTTGTGTAGCATCTTTAAAAATAGCAACCAAGAAATTATTATCTTTAGCATCTAAAGCTCCTTCTGTAGTCAAAAGACCAGGAGTTAATATTCTTATAACCTCTCTTTTTACTATACCTTTTGATGTAGCAGGATCTTCAACTTGTTCACATATAGCTACCTTGTATCCAGCTTTCACAAGCTTTGTTATATAAGGTTCTGCAGCATGAGCTGGGACACCACACATAGGAATTGGATTTTCTTTATTTTTATCTCTAGTGGTAAGAGTAATCTCTAAAATCTTTGATGCTATTAAAGCATCATCAAAAAACATTTCATAAAAATCACCAAGTCTAAAAAATAATATTGTATCTTTATATTGAGATTTAATATTAAGATACTGCTCCAACATTGGAGTTGTTGATTGGGGATCCTTAGATGACTTTTTAATATTACTTTTTAAGGAAGAGACAGCCATTTGAATTATTTACTATACTCCAAAATAAAATTATTTCCAACCCTAGTTAGCTAATCAATAGATATTTAACTAGTCAAGTCTAAAAAAATTTAATACAAAAAATATAACTTATGTTCTTTCTTTTTTTAAGAAATATAGCTTGACATTAAGATATATAGAATTATTTATATAAATAAATTTATTAAGGAGGGTTCAAAATGAATCTAGAAGGTATCCAAATAAAAGATTCTGAGTTAAAAGAGATGTTTGTACATGCCTTATATTTCCATGGACATCTTTGTCCTGCAATGCCAATAGGATTAAGGGCAGGAAACTTAGCACGTAAAAAATTAGGAGTTAATAGATCCCAAGATAAAGAATTAATGCTTTTATCAGAGACAAGCTCTGGACATGCAATGGCTTGTTTTTTAGATGGAGTAATGGTAGCAACAGGATGTACATACGGAAAAGGAAACTGTAAAAAATTAAATTATGGTAAATTAGCATTTACTCTAATTGATAAAAAAAATAACAAACAAGTAAGAGTAAGCGTAAGTCCTAATTTTATTATAAATGCACTTCAAAATTCTCCATTTATTGCAGAACGTAAAAAAGGCATCCCACCACAAGATGTAGATAGAGAACTAGCTGTAGCTGCTGTAAACAAAGTCCTTTCTATCCCAGATGAAGATCTTTTTATTGTAAGTGAAGTAACAGAAAACCGATTAAAGAAAAGTAGTGGTACTTTTGAAGCACATCTTTGTAAGGGATGTAAAGAAGCTGTTTATGCTAAATGGTTAAGAATAAAAAATGGGGAGTTATATTGTATAAAATGTTCTGGTTATGAAGAATAAAACCTTTAATCTTTAGGAGAAAACTATAAATGGGCATCTATTTGAGTGTAAGCATAGTTATCCTTGCCCTTGCCTTTATATTTTCTATGTTAGGTCTTGGCGGGGCAATGTTATATATCCCTGTTTTTAAATGGTTTGGATTTAACTTTAAAAGTGTTGCTATACCTACTGGATTATTTCTTAATGGAATTACAGCTACTTCTGCTGCCATTTATTACATAAAAAACAAAATGGCAGATATTAAAGGGGCTATACCTATGGTAATAACCTCCTTTTTAGGAGCCCCTGTTGGTGCATATTTTACAAAATTTGTTCCTACATCTACACTAATAATTTTATTTGCTATAGGCATGGTTGCCGCAGGTGGAAGAATGCTTTTTTCTGCAGGACAAGCTGAACCTACTCAAATGATGCCATATAAAAAACGGGCAATAATTACAGGAATTGCAAGTTTTTTTATAGGTATGATTGCAGGGTTATTGGGAATCGGTGGAGGATTCTTATTTGTTCCTATGATGATTGCTGTAGGCTACCCTACTAAAAAAGCTGCTGCTACTTCTGCTTTTATTGTAATATTTTCATCATTTTCTGGATTTTTTGCTCATGTTGCAGAAGGACATTTTAACTTAAAGCTATTAATCTTTACATCTATCGCAGTCATTATTGGATCTCAAATAGGTGCCCGTATAATGAAACAAAAAATGAAAGCTAAATGGATAAAACAAGCATTTGGAGTACTACTAGTACTTGTAGCAATAAAATTGGTATGGAAGGTTTTAGGATAAAGAAAAAAATCTATTTAGGCACTAAAAAATAAACTTTACTATAACATTTTAAACTACCAGCTAAAGCACCTGCAGCTTTACCTGATCCACAGTAAAGGTCTATTCTTCTATAACCTTTTATAGCAGCACCTTGGTCGAAGTTTATGGTAATAAGATTCATTCTTTTTGTTTTGGTCTTAATTGTCACAAACACTATTAAAAATGATGGATAAATAGTATGATCCATTGCTATAGTTCTCATTGGAACAAGAGGTAAACCTAAAGAGCCCAAAGGGCCATTTTTTTCCCATTTAAAAAATATGTATCTTGGATTTTTTTTTAAGATCTTAGAAAATATTTCAGGATTTTCTTTTGCCCATTCTCTTATAGATTGCCAGCTAAGCTTATTAAAGGAAAGTATACCCTTATCTAATAATATCCTACCAATACTTACGTAAGGTCTTCCATTTGAGGCTGCATAATGGATAAATCTTTTTGTTCCATCTATATCTAATATTGCAGAACCTTGTATCTGTAATACTAAAAGATCTATTGGAGATTTTAACCATGCTATTGCTTTGGCATTAAGTTTTTTCTCTTTTATCCTTTTTTCTATCTCTTCTCTTGTAAAATATGGAATAAGCCTTCCGTTATAAATTCTCCCCCATAAACTTTTATTTGGAAGTGTTTTGTCAAATAATGGAAGATAAACCTGTACTAAATCTGATGGAGGAGCATATATTGGAACTTTAAATTCTTCAGTCTTTCTATAACTAGCCTGTAATATTGGTTCAAAATATCCTGTAATTAATACTTTATTTTTATTTTTGTTTCTGTTTAATAAAAAATCTATAATAGATTCTAACCAACCTTCATTTTTTGATATTGTATATATATAAAAATATTTTTTTAAATCACTAAGACATAATTTTTTATGTTGTTTTACTAATAATTTTAATTTAATAAGTGAGTGTTTTAATTTTATAGCTTTAATTGGTTTATAATTAAAAATAAAAACTTTATTCGGATGGGCTGATAAATAATCTATAGATTCATTTAGAGCTATTAACAGTTTAGTAGAATTACCATTATCACATAATTTTTCATTTGATACTGATATCTGTTTTATAATATATCTATTATTAAATCTTTTGATATTGGTACAACTTAGCAATAGTACTAAAAATAAGATTAGAAAAATATATAATTTTTTTATCTTATATCTTTCCTTCATTAACTAATCTAGCAAAGTGTTCAAAACTTCTATCATAAGTTCTCTCTGCATCTTTAGGAAAACAACATGCAGGTAATTGCCTCATTTTTAAATGATATCTAATGCACTCACAACATATTCCTTTTCTAGGACAAGGTTCATAAGTACAATTACAAGTTTTTAAATTTTTGTCTTTTTGACACTCCATTTTTATACCTCCATACATCTTAAATATCTAACTCTTGAACCTCTAAAGCATGTGTTTGTATAAAGTCTCTTCTTGGTTCTACTTTATCACCCATTAAAGTAGTGAATAAACTCTCAGCTTCATCTGCATCTTTTATAGTAACTTTTAAGAGGGTTCTTTTTGTAGGATTCATTGTAGTTTCCCATAATTGATCAGGATTCATCTCTCCAAGACCTTTATATCTTTGGATAGTGATTCCTTTTCTACTTTCTTGTCTTATAAATTCAAGTAATTCAGAAACATTAGATATCTTTTTTGTTTCATTGTTTGATAATATGATTTCTATATCTTTACTTACAAAGTCTTTTACTTTTAGATATTTTTTTATAGCCATTTTATATTCAGTTAAATTTATCAATTCTTTATCAACTTTTGCTTGTTTATATGTATAATTTTGAATACTTACATCAAGACTATAATAACCTTCATTATCTTTAATAAGATCAGAAACAATATATTTTTTCTCTCTTAGTTTATCTCTTACAAAAGACATAAATTCTATATTTCTAAGCTGTTCTAATTCAAATAGATTAAATAGCAATAAATCCTCACAAAGTTCTCTCCAATAGCCTTTTCTGGCTATATTATTTAATATTTCATCATAATCAGCTAACTTTCTTAATATATCCTTTAACTTCTCCCCTTTGATTTCATAATCAAATCCTTGTGGACGTATAGAGATATTCTTTATTGCTCTATTAAATAAAAACTCATCAAGTGCATTATCATCCGATAAAAAAATCTCTTTCTTTTTACCTAAAGCTATTCTATAGAGAGGAGGCTGAGCTATATATAACAATCCCTTTTCAATTAAAGGCATCATTTGTCTATAGAAAAATGTCAATAAAAGGGTTCTGATATGTGCACCATCAACATCAGCATCTGTCATAATAATAATCTTATGATATCTAGCCTTTTCTACATCAAAATCATCTGGGCCAATTCCTGTACCAATTGCAGCTATAAGGTTTCGAATCTCTTCTGAAGCTAACATCTTATCAAATCTAGCCTTCTCTACATTCATAATCTTACCACGAAGTGGCAATATTGCTTGGAATCTTCTATCTCTTCCTTGCTTAGCACTACCTCCTGCAGAATCTCCCTCAACTAAAAATAGCTCTCGTTTTTTAGGATCCTTTTCTTGACAATCTGCTAATTTCCCTGCCATTAATAGATCTTGATTAGCACCTTTTTTGCGGGCAAGCTCTTTTGCTCTTTTGGCAGCCTCTCTAGCCCTTGCAGCCTCTACAGCTTTTGAGAGAATCCTTTTTGCTATAGTTGGATTTTCTTCTAAAAATGCTGAGAGATTTTCACCTACAATAGATGCCACAATAGAGCGTACTTCACTATTTCCTAATTTTGTCTTTGTCTGCCCTTCAAACTGAGGATTTGGTACTTTTACAGATAATACACAGGTTAAACCTTCTCTTACATCTTCTCCTTCCATCTTTTCTTTTAATTTTTTAGGCACTATATCATCTGTAGCATAAGCATTTAGACACTTTGTAAGAGCTTGTCTTAGACCTGTAACATGTGTTCCACCCTCTTTAGTACGAATATTGTTCACATAACTCATAATCCTTTCTTGATATCCTCTATTGTATTGGAATGCTAATTCAACTTGTACTTGATCTTTTTCTCCTGAAAAATAGATTGGTTTATCATGAATAACTTCTTTATTCTTATTAAGAAATTCTACAAAAGATACTAATCCACCTTCAAAATGATATTGTTTTGAAATACCAGTTCTTTCATCTTCTATTTTTATTGTTACTTGAGGATTTAAAAAGGCTAGTTCTCTCATTCTTGCCTTTAATATTTCAAAATCAAACTTTGTTGTTTCTTTAAATATTTCAGGATCTGGTTTAAATGTAATCTTTGTGCCTCTTTTGTTTGTTTTACCTATACATTCTATAGGTCCAGTAGGTTCTCCTCTTTCATATCTTTGTCTATATATTTTTCCTTCCCTATATACCTCTGCTTCTAAATAAATAGATAAAGCATTTACTACAGATATACCAACTCCATGTAATCCACCAGAAACTTTATATGTTTGATGATCAAATTTACCACCAGCATGTAAATGTGTCATAACAAGCTCTAAAGCTGGAATACCTTCTGTGGGATGTATATCTACAGGAATTCCTCTGCCATTATCTTCAATAGTTATGGATTCATCTTCATGTATTATTATATGAATAAATGTACAATAACCAGCTAATGCTTCATCAATACTATTATCTACAACTTCATATACTAAATGATGTAAACCAGTAGAAGATGTACTTCCAATATACATTGCAGGTCTTTTTCTTACAGCTTTAAGACCTGATAAAACTTTTATTTGTTTTGCACCATATTGTTCTTTTTTATTCATAGTTTTTACTCTTCTAATGTCATTGGCATTATTAAACCTAAGAATCCTGGATCATCTTCTCCTTCAATAATACAAGGAGTTATACCTTCATTGACGATTATATCTACTTCTTTTGATTCCATAACATTTAATACATCCATCATATATTTTGCATTAAAAGCAAAAGAAAATTCTTCTCCTTCATATTTAATGTTTATTAATTCGCAAGCTTCTCCAAATTCTTTATTTATTAATTCTATTCTTAAAGTATCTTTATTTATATATGTCAATATACCTCTATATATTGGATCAGGAATTAATATAGATATGCGTTTTAATGCATCATAAAATTCTTCTCTATTTATTATAAAATATCTGTTTTTTTCATATTTTATAATTTGTTTATAGTCTGGATATTTACCATCCATTAACCTAAAAGCTAATTCTTCATTTTTAGATTTTATAAAACCTAATTCTTTATAAAAACCAAATTCTATATTTTCTTCACTATCTACAAATTTTTTTATTTCATTTGCAGTTTTTCTAGGTATTAATATATCTGTATCGTTTATTTTTAGTTTTTGGTCTGTTTCTATTTGGAAAAAGGCTAGTCTATGTCCATCAGAACCCACTGTTCTAATATATCTTTTTCCATTTTCTTCTATATAATCTATTAATACAGCGGATAAACTATATTTATTTTCATCAAGTGATACAGAAAATAGTACCTTATCAATCAACTTTTTTAATTGATTAGCTCCTATTTGGATTATTTCAGATTCATCTCTAGTTATAGATGGAAATTTAGGAAAGTCTGGTATTTTATTTGCTCCAATTTTATATTCAATTTTATTATCACCTTTTATCGTAATCCATTCATTTTCATTTTCAATTAATTCTATAGTAGAACTTGGAAATTCTCTAATTAATTCATATATTTTTCTTGATGGTACGGTAATAGATCCTTCTTCTAATATTTCACATTTAGTTCTTCCTTTATAGCTAATTTCTAAGTCAGTCCGTTCTATAAAGAGTTCATTATCCTTTGTATAAAGGAGGACATTATTTAAGACTACCATAGTACTTTTTTTATAGGTTATGGATTGGGCCTTTGTTAAAAGTTCTGTAAGAGATTGTTTTTCCACTTTAACATGAAGCATAAATTTTTATCTCCTTTTATATAAAAAGATTTAATAATTATTATATATGTTAATTTGTTAAAAACTTATCTAACTACTCTTATTTTTTTAATAAATAAGAAAAATTAATGTTGAAAAAATTTTAATCTTTAGGTTATAACTTTTTACACTTTATTTAAGATAAAAAAATAAAAGATTTTTTAACATTGTTATTAACATAATCAAAAATAAAAAACTTTTCAGAATATTTTTACCATAAAAAGGAAAAAATTTCATGAAAGATTTAAATGAAAAGATTAAAGAAAAGATTAAAGCATCTGGTGGATTAATAACTTTTAGAGATTTTATGGATCTTGCACTTTACTATCCAGAGCTAGGTTATTACTCAAAGGGAATTATTAGAATAGGTAAAACAGGAGATTTTGTAACTTCTCCTCATACTCATAGACTATTTGGTGCTCTTATTTCCAGGCAGTTAATGGATTTTTGGGAGATTTTGGATAAGCCTAAAGAATTTTTTATTATAGAAATGGGAGCTGGTGTAGGTTTTTTAGCAAAAGATATATTAGATTACACTAGAGAATATAAAAAAGATTTTTTTAACAGTATAAGGTATATAATTATAGAACCTTTCGATAGTAATATTAAAATACAAAAGGATAATTTAATAGAACATAAAAAGATTATTGAATGGTTGAAAGATGTTAATGAATTAAATGATATAACAGGTTGTATTATATCTAATGAATTATTAGATGCATTTCCTGTACATTGGATAAAGAAAATAGATAATAAAATTTTAGAAATATATGTTGGTTTATCAAATGATAATTTTGTACCTATAGAAGGCCAAATATCTAATCAAGAGTTAGAAGAATATTCAAAGTTATTAATTGATTATATTCCTAATAATTACAATACAGAAGTTAACTTAGATATAAAACATTGGATACAAAAGATATCTAATTTTTTAAGTAAAGGTTTTGTCTTAACTATTGATTATGGATATACATGGAAAGAATATTTTCATCCAAATAGAAATAGAGGTACACTTTTGTCTTATAAAGGACAAAGTGTAAGTGAGAATATACTAGATATGCCTGGAGAACAAGATATAACTGCTCATGTTAACTTTTCAGATTTATATAGATGGGGTAAATCTTTTGGGTTTGAGACCTTGGGATATACAAGTCAATGGTCTTTTTTAGCTTCTTTAGATGTTGAGGAAACCCTTAAAGAAGTAATAGAGAATTTTAATCCTTTTTCACCTGAACTTGCTGCAATTAAGATGTTATTTTTACCTCAAGGTATGGGTGATACCCATAAAGTTATGATTCAATCAAAAGGTTTAGATTCTAATATAGAATTAAAAGGATTTAAGTTAAGAAATATTAAAGATCGTTTGGAGATAAAATAATGAAATTAGAACTTATAATATTTGATTGTGATGGAGTTCTATTTAATTCTAAGGATGCTAATATCAAATATTATAGTAAGATAATATCTTTATTTGATAGAGAACCTATTACCCATGATGAGATAGAATATATACATTGTCATACTGCAGTTGAATCGATTAAATATTTATTTAGGAATAAACCAGAGTTGATAAATCTAGCCTTAGAAAAGGCATTAACTATAGATTATGGAGATTTTCTTGAATATCTAAAAATAGAACCTGGTTGGCAAGATCTTATTCTTGCTTATAGGCCACCTATAAAAACAGCTATTTCTACAAATAGATCTACTACAATGCCTAGATTGATAGATATATTTGAATTAGATAAGTGGTTTGATATAATTGTTTCTGCATTAGATGTTAGAAATCCTAAGCCTGATCCTGAAGGAGTTTTTTTAATACTTGATAAGTTAAATATATCAAAGGAAAAAGCTATTTATATTGGAGATTCTAAAGTAGATGAAGAAATTGCTAAAAGTGCTGGAATTAAATTTATATCATATAAAAATTCAAGTCTTAATGCAGACTTATATATAGATAGTTTTTACCAACTAAAAGATAAGATTCCTTGTATTTAAAAAAATAAAAAAGGGATCGGAGGGGATCCGATCCCTTACCCCTTAGGGGGCTTGGCAGGACCTGGCTGCTTGGGAAGGCAATGTTATGTTACCAAACCCATTTTAATCCTAGATAAATACTTCTGCCTGGCATAGGATAACCTAATACATATTCATAATATTTATTAAATAAGTTTTTAACTTCTCCTCTAATATAGAGATTGCCAAGTCTATTTGATTTCATAATTTGTTTTGTTATAGTTAGATTTACTACAGTGAAACCTCCTTTTTCTACTATTGGAACTGGATAAAGTCCACTTGGCCAGTCTTGAACTTTTTCTTTTCCTGTATATGCAAAATTAATATTTGTACTAAGTCCATTATAGGTATTTAAATAAAATCCATAACTTAAAGAGATTTTTGGTACATATAAAAGTGCTGTATCAGTTTCTCTATCTTGATATTGAGTTAGATATACTAAATTTATATAAGGATTAATATTTAAAGATATATTAAACGGATTATAAATATGAGAAGTTAAATATAATTCTAATCCTTGAATTGTTGCTTTTCCTGCATTTATCCATGTTTTACCATAAGTTGTATATGTAGTTTGTATTTTATTTTTAAAATCTGTTAAGAAATATGTTACATCAGAATTTATATATTTATTATTAAAGTTAATTCCACATTCATATGTTTGACTTTCTTCTGGTTTTAAAGATGGATTTCCAATATATTTAGTACCCCAACTACTAGTAAAATTAGCTGCTAATTCCATAGCATCAGGCATTAAAAATGCCTGTCCATAGTTAAATCTTAATTTTATATTATTATCAAATAGATAAGCTATTCCAGATCTTATACATACATGATATTTTGTTTTACTATTATATCCTGTATCATTTTTAATCTTTACTCTATATTTATCCCAACGTAAGCCTCCAGATAAGATAAATTTATTATTAAGTAGTCTACCTGTAGCTAAAATAAAGTATGATGGATTACTATATTTTGATTTATATGGAGCAGAAGTCTTTTTAATATTATAATGTACAAAATCTACACCAGTAGTTAATAACATATATGGAATATTAAAAGATATTTGTGTTTGAACTCCTTTTTGATCTATAGAATTTTTATATATATAGTTCCAACTTGGATCATTATAATTATTATATTTTCTACCCCAAAAATATCTTGCCATCCATGAAAAGAACCCTTTTGAACCAATATAAATTAAATCCCCTGTCCAAAATTTTTTATTTGAATAAGCTGTTAGGTTAGGGTTGTTAATATATGAAGGATTTCCTATTTTATCTCCATAAAAATTATTAAATATCCATCTTATATAGTTATGAGGTAAGAATTCATAACCAATATTAGTAGAGAAATAATTTTTACCATTATATGCAGTATTCCTGTATTTTTTATTTTTTGCAGTTATATAGTCATCTTGTGATTCACTAGTAGTTGATATAGAATAATCTAATCTCTTATATTTTCCATAAGAACTTATTGTACCCTCTTCAAAATCATAGCTACCTAGTTTACCATTTATTTCAAGTTTAGGTTTACCATAACCCTTTCTTGTAATTATATTTATAATTCCGCCCATTGCAGATGAACCATATTGAACAGATGCAGGACCTCTAATAATTTCTATACGTTCTACATTTTTTAGATCTATTTCTGCTAGATTAGCAGTACCTGCAGGTCTTCCATTTAGTAATACTAATATATGACTTCTTAAAATATCACCCATATGATCTGCACTTAGTCCTCTAATACTAACAGTTGTAAGAGCTCCAGGATACATTTGAATATGTCCAATAGATTGCTCCGCTAAAAGTTCTCCAACTGTTGTGGCACTAGAGTTTTCTATTTGTTTTCTATTAATAACTATTACACTAGAGGTGACTTCAGAGAGTTTAATAGGTGTTCTTGTAGCAGTAATTACAACAGGAGCTAATTGAGTAACATTTTCACTAGTGTTAGCTATAACTAATGATGATAAAGATACAACCCAAACCAATACCATAGTAAAATAGACTAATAGCTTCTTCATAGCAGACTTCTCCCTTTAAATAAGGATATAGGGCTTTTAATAAAATACTGAAAGAGAAAAGTCTTTCAGTAGCAAGGCAGTTAGCCCCGAAGCCTTGCAAAAGTAGAGGATTGTAGGCCGGTCTCCCGGCTCGGGGATCAACCTCAGGTTGCGCCTTCCCATCCTGAATAAAAAGGACAGTGGCTGGTACTATAGGAGATTATAGTACCGAGCAACCCTTGTCCCCCCACACGGTTGCGGGCCAGCGCCGGATTCTCACCGGACTTCCCGATTATCCCATAGGGCTTAAAGAGTTTAAAACCCTATAGGCACCTACAATCCATGTGAATAATAATTCATATTATTTAGCAAAAAAATTTTAAATGTCAAATAAAAAGGGCTCATAACGAGCCCTTTTTCTATAAAAAAGTTTAAGCTATTTTTAATAGCTAACTTTTATACCAGCAAATATAGACTGTCTTGGAGATCTATATCCTGCTCCGGATTCATATTTAGCATTAAATAAATTTTGTACTCTAGCAAATAATTCCAAATATTTTATAGGATTATAAGAGAATGTTAAATCTACTCTACCATATCCTGGGATTTCATGTTTTTGATCATAAGCAAGTTTTCTACCTTCATAAATAAAATATATTCCACTTGTGATATTTTTATATTTTGTAATGACTCTACAACCTAATTCATTATGAGGTACTAATGCTAAGCTATTTTTGTTGTTTTCTTCACCGTTTGTATAGGTATAATTTATACCTAAGCTTAGCCAAGATAAAGGTTTTATATTGGTTATAACTTCTACACCGTCTACATTAGCTGTTCCACAGTTGTAATAATGCCATGTTGCATAGTTAAAACTTATACGTTTTTTATAGTGAGTATTAAAATATGTGATAGACCAATTTAGTTTTCCATTTAATATATTTTGAGTAATTCCTATATCACCCCCCACACTTCTTTCTGGAGATAGATCAGGATTTCCATATCTAGGATCATATAAGTTAAATAAAGAAGGAGCTCTAAATCCTGTAGCAAGATTTCCTTTTATTTTTAAACCTGCAAATAAATTTACTACTGTACCAATTTTCCATGTACCAAATGTACCAAATTTATCGTGATCATCTATTCTTCCACCAAGGTTTAACCCTACACGATTCCAAAGGAAACTAAATAGATTTATATAGTATGCCCTAGTTCCGACTTTTCCTGAATATCTCTTTGTACCCCATGAAGAAGCAGAGAAAAAGTTTCCTTTTTCTTTATAGTACTCTGCACCTAAGGTTAGTACACTGGTCCCAAAGTGTATATCTGTTTGGAATGAAACAGGATAGGTTCTTCCTTTATATAATCCTTTAAAATAAGAATCATATACAGGAGTTCCTTCAGGACTATAGGCTAAGATTCCATTATCAGGATCCCAATAGTCTCTTTTGTCAAATGTATAAGCTAATATTAATCTCCAATCCCAGTTTGGTCTTAATTTACCAGTAAAATGTAAGCTATTAATCCAAAGAGTAGTTCTTTTTTGACTTTGAGGATCATTATAGGCTTGAAAGGAAGACCAATCCCATTGAGGGTAATTTAAGAATGCATAAGTATATCTTAAGTATAGACTTATTTTAAATGTGTTTAACCAATAAGCATTAGAATCTTTAAAAGGTTTTGTATTAAAGTTTGTATCAAAAGTGGTATTTCTATATTTAGAATCTTTATAAAGTCCTTTAGTGTTAATACCAGAATAACACATATAGTAACCAATTGGACCTGCTTGTCCTTTTACACCTACAGAACCTTTTTTAGTCTGATATCTTCCATAAGATACTTTTGCAAATGTATGGAATGGTCCTCCTCCTTTAGGTGTAAATATCTGTATAACTCCACTCATGGCATTTGATCCATATAGAGAACTTTGAGGACCTCTTACAATTTCTATTTTATTAACATCAGATAAATTAAATATACTCCACATGTCACCAAAGTCATTTGCTGGAGAAGTTGGATCAAATATCCTTATACCATTTACAAGCACAGCAATATCTTGATTTTTCCCACCCCTCATACGTACATAGGTCCACTGTCCAAGCCAACCAGTTCTTTTTACAGTTATGGAAGGTTCTCCTTCTAATACCTGATAAAGAGTACTAACTTGTTCTGTCTCAATATTTTTATTAGTAATTACTGTGATAGAGTCAGGTAATTCATTTTCTTTTACAGGTACTCTTGTTGCAGTTACAACAATTGGAGTTAATACTTGGCTAGATTTTGTTTTTGTAGCGTTGTTAGAAATCGTTGCAAACGACTTGTTAGTAAACAAGCTACACATAAAAAACACACAGATTGTTAAAGCAATAAAACCCCTACGCATTTTACCCTCCTAACTTAGAATATTATAGGGGCTAATCTTTCTGAAAGAGAAAAGTCTTTCAGTAGCAAGGCAGTTAGCCCCGAAGCCTTGCAAAAGTAGAGGATTGTAGGCCGGTCTCCCGGCTCGGGGATCAACCTCAGGTTGCGCCTTCCCATCCTGAATAAAAAGGACAGTGGCTGGTACTATAGGAGATTATAGTACCGAGCAACCCTTGTCCCCCCATACGGTTGCGGGCCAGCGCCGGATTCTCACCGGACTTCCCGATTATCCCATAGGGCTTAAAGAGTTTAAAACCCTATAGGCACCTACAATCCATGTGAATAATGATTCAATTTTAATAAAATTATTTAAGCTGTCAATTAAGCACTTAATATTTTTTGTTAATTTATTATCTCTTTTGGTATCTGTAACTTAAAATTTTTAAATTTGTTAGGATATAATATCTTTGCGATTTTTACTATTCCTTCTAATAATCTCATTGTTGGACGAGATACTATTGCTTCATTTATTATATACACTTGATGATTTTTTATCGCTTTTATGTCATTAAAACCTGGTTCATTTTCTATCATTTTTAATGTTACAGGATTCATTTTTCCTCGTTGGGCTAAAAATACATCTATTTTATCAGCATTAGCTAAAATTCTTTCTTTTCCATATTCTGCAATATTGGAATGGCGAATGGGCTTTGCATCAGAGGCAATATTTATACCTCCAGCTGTTTTTATAGCAAATATTTCTATAGATGTTGGAGAAAATGTTGTCATTTTTCTATGAATAGATTCAAAATATACATATTTTCTTTTAGACATAGGGATTGTAGCAACTATACGTTTTATTCTAGCAATCTCTTTTTTAAAATATTTAATCATATCTTTAGCAGCTTTTTCTCTACCAGTAAGTTTTCCAAGATCTAACCAGTACTTAAACATCTTTTTTACACTAGTTGGTTGAAGAGATACTACAGTTATTCCTAAGCTTTCTAATTTTTCTATAAGTTTTCTATGTCCATGATATATCATTGGACGTATCAGTATAAGGTCTGGATTAAATACTAAAAATCGTTCTGCATCTTCATGATAGCTTATTTTAGGAAGTTTTAGGGCAGCAGAAGGATAGTTAGAAGTAGGAGATACAGCAACTAAATATTTCCCTGCTCCCATATAAAAGATATTTTCTGTATGAGCAGGATACAATGAGATTATTTTATGAAAAGGTTTTGAAAATTTTATTACTTTGCCACTTCTATCTATAATACTTATAGCATAAGAATAAGATGAAATAAAAATTAAGATAAGACTTAAAATTAATAAAATAAATAAACTTCTTCTTTTGTTATTCATCTCTTCCTCCTCTAAAGAAATATATACATTTTCTATTCGTTTTATTATCAATATATATATTTGATTCTATATTAAAGACTTGTTTAATTATTTTACTATCTAAGCATTTTGATGTTTCTCCTTGTGTAATTAAATTTCCATTTTTTAAAAATATTAAATAGTCACAGTAGTTTACAGCTAAATTCATATCATGCATAGTTGCAATAACAGTATCTCCTTTTTCTACTTTTTTAGATAAAATATCCATTAATTCGATAGTATAATAAATATCTAAATTAGCTGTTCCTTCATCAACAAGTAATATAGGAGTATCTTGTATTAATGCCCTAGCAAATATAACTCTTTGTTTTTCTCCTCCACTTAACTCAGTAATATATTTATGTAATATAGGCTTTAGATTAAGTGATTTTATAGTATCATTTATAATATAATAGTCTTCATCTGTAAGAGATTGAAATCTTGTTAAATGAGGATATCTTCCCATTAAAAGTATTTCTTCTACTGTAAAATCAAATTCTATATGATACTCTTGTGGTATTAATGCAATCAGTTTTGCTAACTCTTTTCTATTATATGTCTTTATGTCTCGTTTAAATAGTATTACTTTACCTTTATTAATAGGTTTTATTCCAGCTAATATATCTAATAGAGTAGTTTTACCAGCTCCATTAGGACCTATTATTCCATAAAATAAACCTTTATAGAAATTTAGGGATAAATTGTTTATGATTAATTTATCTTTAAAAGAGAAGTTTATATTATCTAGTATATATATATTTGTCATTTTATTAATTCGTTATGTTTTGTTTTTACTTTAAATATATAACAGAAAAATGGGCCTCCTATTAATGAAGTCAAAACTCCTATAGGTACTTCCCATGGCAATACAGCTCTTGTAAGGGTATCTGCTACAATTAATAGAATTGCACCAAAAAGAGCTGAAAGAGGAATAAGTTTTCTATTGTCCGCACCGACTAAGAGTCGCATTAAATGTGGGACTACTAGACCTACAAATCCTATAATTCCAGATATAGCAACACATGCTGCTGTAACTAAAGAACAGGTTATTAATAAAATCATTCTAACTTGTTGTGCATTTATTCCTAAAGAGGCACTAGTTCTTTCTCCTAGAGAAATTACATTTAAATCTCTAGAGAAATAGAAACATATTAAAAAACCTATTACAACAAATATAAAAACCATTAATACTTCTAACCATGTTTCTGAAGCAAAACTACCTAATAACCAAAAAATAATAACAGATACTCTTTCATCAGCTATATATTTAAGAAGACTTATTCCTGCAGAAAGTATAGAAGAAACTATTATACCTGCTAATATTAAGTTATTAGAAGATATATAACCAACACTAGATGCTAATGATAAGACAGCTATAATAGTAAATATTGCACCTAAAAAGGCAAAAGCTGTTACTATATATATACCAAATTGATTTGTTATAAATAAAAGAGCTATAGATGCACCAAAAGCCGCTCCAGCCGATATACCCAAAGTATATGGTTCTGCTAAGGGATTTAATAATATGCCCTGAAAACTTACTCCAGAAAAAGCTAGGCCAGCACCTACTAAACAGGCTGCTAAAATTCTTGGTAATCTAACGTTTATTACAATATCTGTATAAAGAGGTTTGATATTTTTTAATAAAGAATTATCAAAACAAAGTTTTGAAATGATAATTTTAAATACTTCAATAGGGGGTATTTTTATATATCCCATAGATGCAGACAAAATAATAAATAGGATTAAAATAAAAGCTAACGATATTAATATTGTAAAAAAAGAAACCCGTTTCATAATCTTTTCTTAAAATAAAAAACGCCTTTTAAACACAAAGGTCTAAAAGGCGACACCCAGTTTATAGCCTTTTATCATTAAAGTCCTCACAAAGCCGAACCCTCGCAGCTTTGTGTAAATATTTTATGCGGCAGGTCTCCTGGCTCCAGGATCATCCTACTTGCCAAACCTTCCCATTTCACTTATTTGTGAAACAGTGGTATGTTTTGGCTTTCGTCCCCTGTTACAGTGGCGGGACCGCGCCGGACTCTCACCGGCTTCCCTATTAAGCCTTGCGGCACCGCATAATAGATCACTATCAGGTTTTGAGCATTCAGTCAAGAAGAGCTTGTTGTTAAAAAAGTTTTTATATAAAATTTTTAATGAAATATAGTATTGCAAAAAATTTGTTTTCAGTTTAGATTTTGAAGTCTTCAATTTATAGAAAAACCACCAGCTAGGGAGGTCATAAAGATGAAGTGTACTACAAAGAGGCCGGGATTTGAGTGCTCTTTTATGACAAAAAAGGGATGTGCCTTTCCCGGTGGAGTATGTTTTGAAATTATTGATAAGTGTGAAGGATGTGCTCGAGTTGTTACTACAGAAGCAGGAAAATTTTGTTCTGTTTATCCTCATCCAGAAATGAAATGGAGAAGAGGTGTTTGTAATTTTGCTACTCATGTACATCCAGAGGTTGCAAAAGATGAATCTGGAAAGAAGATAAATCCATTAAAAGCTGCAAAGAGAGCTGCAAGAAGAAGATAATAAATATATTTAGATTCTTACGTCAATAAATAAAAAAGCGCATCAAATAGATGCGCTTTTTTATCTTTATTTATATCTAAGATAGTTAGATATACTATTTAAGTTCCTTAAGAGCAGATTCAAGTCTATCCATTCCCTTTTTAAGGGTGTCAATATCTGTAGCAAATGAAAATCTAATAAAGTGATCATCTCCAAAAGCAACACCGGGTACAGCAGCAATTTTAGCATCTTCCAAAAGATAATCTGCTAAAGAAAGGGAATCTTTTATTTGTTTTTCTCCAGCTCTCTTTCCATAAAAACTTGAAAGATCAGGAAATACATAAAACGCACCTTCTGGTATAGGAGTTTTAATACCTTCTATATCATTTAGACGTTTAACAATATAATCTCTTCTTTCCTTAAATGCTTTTGTCATTTCTTTTACACACTCTTGAGGTCCATTGAAAGCTGCAAGAGCTGCCTTTTGAGCTATAGAATTTGGATTTGAGGTGCTTTGTGATTGAATCTTTGTCGCCGCTTTTATTATAGGCTGAGGGCCTGCTAAGTAGCCTATTCGCCAACCTGTCATAGCATAGGTTTTTGAAACTCCATTTGCTATAATTACATTAGATTTTGCTTCTTTTACTAAAGAAGCACAATTATATGGGCTCTTACCATCAAATCTAATTTGGTCATATATATCATCACTAATTATCAAAAAATCATTTTCTATGGAAAGTTTTGCTATTTCTACAAGAAGTTCCTCACTATATATAGCTCCTGTTGGATTTGATGGGCTATTTAAAATAATAGCTTTGGTTTTTTTAGATATAAGTTTTTTTAAGGAATCAATATCAATACTAAAGTTATCTTCAGGATATGTTTGTAAAAATACTGGTCTTCCCCCTGCAAGGCCTACCATAGGCGGATAAGATACCCAATAGGGTACAGGAATTATAACCTCATCTCCTGGATTTACTATTGCTTGTATTATATTAAATAGACCTTGTTTACCACCAGTTGATACAACAATTTCTTCTACGCTGTAGTCTAAGCTATAGTCTTTTTTTAATTTGTTACAGATGGCTTCTCTTAATTCTACTATACCTGCTACTGGTGTATATTTTGTAAAACCTTGATTAATTGCTTCAATAGCAGCATCTTTTATATGTTTTGGAGTATCAAAGTCTGGCTCTCCTGCAGACAAGTTTACTATATCTATACCTTGAGCTTTTAATGTTTTTGCCTTTGCATCTATGGCTAAAGTTGGAGAAGGTTTTAATTTTAATACTCGCTCAGAAAGCAAGGATTCTATAGATGACATTGTCTTCCTCCTATTTACTAATTATAAAAGACCTCTTTTAAATATAATCCCCAGCTAGGGGCTGTCTTGGCTGCATATCTTCTGTCTTTTAATAAAAGAAGCTCTTTTATCCAGCTTGGTTCTCTTTTTTCCAAACCAACTTCTATCAAACTTCCTACAATATTTCGAACCATATACCTTAAGAAGCCTGTTGCCACAATATAAAATACTATAACTTTGGAGTCTTTTGGAGAAAAACTTTCAGGAGTTAGTTCTCTAAAGCCACAATCTATTACTTTTCTAACACTAGATTTTACTTCAGATCCAGAAGCTTTAAAGCTCGAAAAATCATGTTCTCCTATTAAATAGGAGGCAGCTTTGTTCATTTGCGTTAAGTTTAATTCTTTGACTCCTATATGCCATGCCCGTTTGGCTAAAAGAGGAGATCTCGTTTCTGATAATAGTATCTTATATATATATTTTTTAGCTATAGCACTGTAACGAGCATGAAAGCTGGGATCAACATCTACTACTTCTTTAACTGCGATACAATCTGGTAATATGGAATTAAGGGCTTTTAGTAGTCCTTCACATGCAATTGTAGTATTAGTGTGAAAGTTTGCTACTTGAGCTAGGGCATGGACTCCAGCATCTGTTCGTCCAGAGCCTATAATATGTATATTTTCTCCTGTAATTTTTGATATAGCTTGCTCTAAGACCTCTTGAATTGTTGGAGAGATTGGCTGTCGTTGCCAACCGTGGAAAAAACTACCATCATATTCTAAGATAAGTTTGATATTTCTTCTCATCTAAAGGAGAAATTTAATCTTATGGATAAAGAGGTATTACATCTAGTCCCAAGTATTCATCAAACCCAAACATGATATTTAGATTTTGTATAGCTTGCCCAGAAGCCCCTTTTACTAGATTATCTATAGTAGAAACAAGGATAATAGTATTAGTTCTTTTGTCAACCTTGGCTCCTATTACACAAAGATTACTGCCTTTTACCATATTTATGGAGGGTAGAAGGTCGGGTTTTAGAATTTTTACAAATCGCTCTGAACAATAAAAGTCATCTAATATTTTTAAAACCTCTTTAGTAGAAATTTGTTTTTGTGGTTTACTATATATTGTAGTAAGGATGCCGCGAGTCATCGGGACTAAATGAGGTGTGAAACAAACTTTTATTTCCTCTGAAGCAGCAATAGAGAGTTCTTGTTCTATTTCAGGAGTATGACGGTGCTCTCCCACTTTATATGCCTTAAATGATTCATTTACCTCACAAAAAGACGTAGCAAGTAAAGCCTTTCTACCAGCTCCACTTACTCCGGATTTGGAATCTATGACAATTGTTGAAGTTGTATCTATTATCCCAGATCTCAAAAGAGGTATTAGTGGCAAAAGGGCACTTGTTGGATAGCAGCCAGGATTTGCAACAAGCCTTGAGGAAGCTATTTTTTCTCTATTTATTTCACAAAGTCCATATACAGCTTCGTTTAAAAATTCTGGACACAAATGAGGTTCATACCAAGTATTGTAAACATTTACATCTTTTAATCTAAAATCAGCAGATAGATCTATAACTTTAGCGCCTGCATTTAGTAATTCTGGCACAACTTTCATCGCTGCAGCATGAGGTACAGCAGTAAAAAAGGCTCCTGCTAAATTAGATAATTTTTTGATATCTGGAGCAGAAAAATGAAGATCAGAATAATAGGGAAGGCTTGGAAAAACTTCTGTTACAGATTTACCTTCATATTGACGCGATGTTACAGCAACAACTTCTATACCAGGATGAAGAGCTAGTAATCTTAAGAGTTCAACACCTGTAAAACCTGAAGCTCCAATAATTGCAACACGTAACATTTGTAAAATTCCTTTTTAAATAAAGCTAACACAAAAAAATATCAAAAAAGAGGGAAGGTATATCCTTCCCTCTTTATACAATGAAAATAGAGTTATGTACAACAAGAAATTAACGTTTAGAGTATTGATAACGCTTTCTTGCACCAGCAAGACCGTATTTTTTGCGCTCTTTTACTCTTGCATCTCTTGTTATAAGACCCTCTTTCTTAAGAGTGGGTCTAAATTCTGGATTTACCTCTAACAGAGCTTTTGCAATACCATGTCGTATAGCTTCAGCTTGTGCGCTTTTACCGCCACCTTTAACAGTGGCTTTTACATCAAACTTCCCCAATGTCCCTGTAATAACAAAAGGCCTTTCTACAATAATCCTTGCAGTATCTACATCAAAATAATCATCAAAAGCCTTTTTATTTACTGTAATATTTCCTGATCCAGGAATAATCCAAACTCTTGCTATAGCAGTCTTTCTTTTTCCTGTAGCATAATAGCTTATCTCATTCATATCTTTGACCCCAATCTTTTAGTATGGCAAGTTTAGTGGTTCAGGGTTTTGTGCCTGATGAGGATGATTTGGCCCACTATAAATCTTTAATTTTTTTAGCTGCTTACGACCTAAACGGTTTTTGGGCAACATGCGTTTTACTGCAAGTCGTATAACATCCTCAGGTTTTTTTTCTAACATCTGTTTAGCTGTTCGGGTTTTTAATCCACCCATATAACCACTGTGTCTATAGTATTTCTTTTGATCTAATTTTTTTCCTGTAAGGCGAATCTTTTCTGCATTTATAACGATAATAAAATCTCCAGTATCTAAATGTGGAGTAAAGATAGGTTTATGTTTTCCTCTTAATCTTATTGCTATTTGAGATGCAAGACGGCCTAAAGTTTTTCCACTTGCATCAACAACATACCACTTGCGTTCAATTTCATTTACCTTTGGTAAAGGTGTCTTCATGATTTTACTCCCTATTTAAGACAATAAAAAAACCCTTTCTCTTTATTAAAAGAGCAAGCAAGATAGATATAAGAAATTATCATAAATGTCAAGTTTAAAAATCGACTATATATTATTTCTTTTTAACTTTATAGCTTTTTATTTTCTAGTAAGACTTGCCCAATCTGCCATAAATTTTTCAAGTCCTTGATCTGTTAAAGGATGTTTAGCTAGTTGAGCAATAACTTTATATGGAATTGTAGCAATATCTGCACCAATTAAAGCTGCCTCTAATACATGAATAGGATTTCTAATACTTGCAACAATTACTTTTGTATCAAATGCATAATTTTCAAATATATCTACAATATCTCTAACCAAATCCATACCACGATGAGATATATCATCTAATCTTCCTACAAAAGGACTTACAAAATATGCCCCAGCTTTTGCAGCAAGAAGGGCTTGAAGAGGAGAAAAGATAAGCGTCATATTTACTTTTATGCCTTCTTGAGCAAGAATCTTTGTCGCCTTTAACCCTTCTGTAATCATAGGGATTTTGATTACTACATTAGGTGCAATAGAGGCTAACTCTCTAGCCTCCTCTACCATTTGTTGTGTTTGGATGCTAACTACTTCTGCACTAACAGGTCCATCTACAATATCACATATAGCCTTTATACGTTCTTTGAAGTCGCATTTTTCTTTTGCAATAAGACTTGGATTGGTTGTAACACCATCTACAAGTCCTAGTTCAGAAGCCATTTTTATTTCAGCAAGATTAGCTGTATCAATAAAAAACTCCATTTAAACCCCCTTATATCTTTATAAAATTAGTTTTCATCTTTTAGTCTAATTGCAACAGAGTTTGCATGAGCTCCTAACCCTTCAACATTTGCTAAACAAATAACATCTTTTGCTTCTTTATAAAAGGCTTCTTTAGAATAAGAAATTATACTAGAGCGTTTTAAAAACGTTTCTACTCCTAAGGCAGAAGAAAACTTAGCTGTTCCCATTGTAGGAAGTACGTGATTGGCTCCTGCAATATAGTCTCCTATTGGTTCAGGGCTATATTCTCCTAAAAATATTGCTCCTGCGTGTCTTATTTTTCCCACAAGTTGCCAAGGCTCTTTTACCATTAATTCTAAATGTTCTGGGGCTATCTGGTTTGCAATATCTAGTGCATCTTCTATCTTTTCTACCACTAATAGTGCACCATTAACCTCTAAAGATTTTTGTGCTATTTCTTTTCTGGGCAGGTTATTTATTTGTTCTTTTAGAGCCTTAGATACACTTTGTGCTAATTCTTTACTGTCTGTAAGTAAAATAGATGTTGCCATAGGATCGTGTTCCGCTTGAGATAAAAGGTCTGCTGCTATGTATTGGGCATTTGCATGTTTATCTGCAATAATTAGTATTTCACTTGGTCCAGCTATCATATCTATTCCTACGGTTCCAGAGACAAGTTTTTTAGCAAGCGTTACAAAGATATTTCCTGGTCCAACAATAACATCTACTTTTTTTATAGATTGAGTTCCATATGCCATTGCAAAGATCGCCCAAGCACTACCCATTTTGTATATGTGTTTTATACCAACTTCTTTAGCTGCAACAATTAAATAAGGGCTGATCTTTCCCTGTTGGTTTGGTGGTGTTGACATTATAATCCTTTTTACTCCAGCAATAACTGCTGGTATAGCATTCATAACTACAGAAGAACAAAGAGGTGTATCTCCACCTTTTCCACCTGGTACGTACAATCCTGCAGCATCTACAGGCCTAACTAATTGTCCAAGCACAGAACCATCCTCTTTTGTTATCATCCATGATTTAGGAAGTTGCTGACAGTGGAATTCTTTTACATTTTTTATAGATGTTCTAATGCTCTTTAAAAAGTCCTTTGAAACCTCTTTGTATGCTAGATCTATTTCAGTATCTGTCACCACTAGTTCTTCTTTTTTAAGATTAGGAGAATCAAAACGATTTGTATATTCAACAATGGCTTCATCCCCTCTTTCAATTATTTGTTTTTGAATTTCTCTTACCTGTTCTTCATAAAGTGAAATATCAAAGTTTCTATTTCTTATAGCATCTAGACGGCTTAAGCCTTCTTTAGTTGATATAAAAAGAGGTGTTAACATCTATTAGCTCCTTTTGATGTTAAATGGTTAATTAACTACTTAAACTTTTACAATCAACAAAAATTTCCGATAACAAAGAACAAGAAGTAAAAGCATAAAGATAAAAAGCTCATGTTTGGGACTATTGTAACTATAAATGAGGGATTTTGCATCTAAATGTTTGGGTGGGGTTATTAAAGATGAGAGGAGCGCCTAATGAAGCTATATTTTAAAATAGCCGATCCTATGTGGTGGATATATCCTCTGCCACCTAGGAGTCAAATAGAAAAGGCTCTTATTGGATTTGTAAATACTCGAGTTGCTGTTGCCGATCATAAAGATCTTTGGATACCCATTCAAGATATTGCTGGGGGAATAACCGCATATAAAGAACTAGAGCTTATAATAAGAAAGGCCTTTAATCTTGCAGAAGAAATAGCTCTTCCTTTTCAATCCGTTATTTGTATAAATGAATTACCAGAAAGCATTTGGCAAATTGCTCCTCCAGGGTGTCTTTTAGTACCTGCTGGTTCTTTTGAAAATTCTCCATCATGGATTGGTCCTTGGGAGATTGTAGACCTAAAGGGGTGTTATCCTGAAAAAGATCCTTTTCCTTTTAGGAGTCTATTTTTAATTGGTAGTTATAAACGAGAGTGTTTTTTTTGTGGCAGTCATGAGCATAGTACACAAAACTGTCCAAATCCATGGGGAGAAAGTATAGAAGAAGATTTTATTAATTTTTTATCTAAAAAACCCCCAGAGCTTTGGCGTTTAGAAATCCAACATATGCTTTCTGCTGAAGGTTCAAAAGGTAAAAGGTTATCAGATTTAAAGGCATCGTTAAGATTTTGTTTTAATTGGTCTACTGCAATAAGAGTTTGTTTAAGCACAGCAACAAGTTTATCAGAGCTTAGAATAGCTCCCATAAAACCAGCAAATCAGCATAGTTTTAGCGCTGTAATTGCTGCTATTGAAAAGCGTGATTTAGTAAAGGCGCAAAAGATATTAAAGACCTTTGATCCAGAAAAAGCTGGAGCAATTTATTATATATTTAAAGGGCTTATAAAAACTGCTTTTGGAAATCTTGAGGAGGCAACAGCGCATTGGCTTTCTGCTTATAAAAATGCAGGTATCCCAATGCATAAGGCCTATGCTGCTCTTTTGTTGTCTAGGGCTTATTTGTTAGAAGGAGAGCTAGAAAAGGCAGAAGAGACAATCTTTAAGGCAGTAGATGCTGATGGTAGTGCTGCTCCATGTAATTATTGGAGACTTATTATATATGCCATAAGACGACGTTCAGAATTTATTGGTCCTGGCATAAGACGGCTTAGTACTCTTCCTAGATGGTTTACCGCATCTATTATGGAGCCACTTTTAATCCCATATACAAGGACAGTAGTAAACGAATTTAACAGCATTATTTCTGAATTAGAAGAAAGGATAGAGGCAGAGCTTAAGAAAACAGATTTTTTAATAGATAATTTTGAAGCAGCGTTAGGTAAAGATTTTGTTGAGCCTCATAAAATAAAACTTAGAGACTGGAGAGGGAAAAGATCTAATATGGGTTATTCAGACCTAATAAGTGCTCCAGAGTATCTTTCAAATTTTAGGCAACAATTAAGAAAAGAAGGCTATAGTATTTTAAAATCTATAGTTTCTACAATAAAAGGAAGGAAGAAGGAATTAGAGATAATTTGTTCAACTCAGATATTTTCTCCAAAGGCAAGGAGACTTAGACTAAAAGCAATGGAGCTTTTAAATCAGTCTCAGTGGTTGCTAAAAAAACTAAAAGATTTTAATAACTTAAAACAACTTGCAGGGATTAAAGAAAAGGCTGAAGCTCTAGACGAACAAGCGGCTATAGTTATAGAAGATTTTAAAGAGACCTTAAAAAACGATCAGAGAGTTATGCTTATAGGAAAGATTTTAGGTAGAGCTCTTCTTGCGGGTGGTATTATCTGGCTTGTTTATGCCTTGTGGGATTTTTTTAGAACATTGTTCTTAGGATAAAGACACAGATCAAAAAGAGGGCATTTTTCACACTTTGGTTTTCTTGCTGTACATATCTTTCTTCCATGCTCAATTAATCTATAAGATATTTTGCCCCATTGGCTTTGAGGAACAATTTTCATAAGGTCTTTTTCTATTTTAACAGGGTCCTTTTCTTTACTAAGTCCTAGTCTTGCAGAGAGTCTTTTTACATGTGTATCAACAGGAATTCCTTCTACTTTATTGTATGCATTATAGAGGATTATGTTTGCACTTTTTCTTGCAACACCAGGAAGTTCTAATAATTCTTTCATTGTATCTGGTACTTTTCCATCATATTTTTCTACAATGATTTTACAGGCATTTTTGAGATTTTTGGCTTTATTTCTAAAAAAGCCTGTAGAACGTATTAAGTCTTCAATCTCTTTAACATCTGCTTTAGCTAAAGATTTTGGGTCAGGAAAACGTTTAAATACTTCAGGTGTTACTTTATTTACTCTTACATCTGTACATTGAGCAGATAGAACTACTGCAACTAATAATTCATAAGGATTTTTAAAATTTAGAGCAATTTTAGCATCGGGATATTCTTTATTTAATATATCTAATATCTTTGAAATTCTTTCACTTTCTTTCATGGTTAGCTCCATTCATAAAGATATTTTGGCTTAGGGGGGCTATCTTTCATAAATTGCCATATTCCTCCTGGGCGTAGCACAGGGGCTATATCTTTTGAAAATCCTGCATCATCTCTAGCTTTTGAGAATAATTTAGGAGGTAGGTCTACAGGTTCATCACCCAGATCAAACGTACCCCAATGAATAGGAATAAATCTTTTAGCTCTTAAGTCCTTAGCTGCACAGATTGCTTCCATTGGGTCCATGTGTACTGGACCCATAAGCCATTTAGGTTCAAAAGCTCCTATTGGAAGTAATGCAAGATCAAAAGGTCCGAACTTAGAGCCTATTTCCCTAAAATATGGGAAATATGCACTATCTCCTGCAAAAAAGATCTTTATACCTTCAACTTCAAGAAACCAACCCGCCCATAAAGTTCTATTTGTATCTCCAACACCTCGTTTTGACCAATGTTGAGCAGGAAGGCATGTAATTCTCATATTGTGTAAGTAAAGGTCTTGAAACCAATCTAGTTCAGTAACACGGGAGTCTTTTACACGTCTTTTTATTATAGAGCCACACTTAAGAGGTACTACATATCTTGCTACTGTTATTTCTTTTAAAGAAGGGATATCTAAGTGATCCCTATGTGAGTGGCTTATAATTACTAGATCTATTTTAGGTAAATCCTTTACTTTAAAAGGTAGGTGCTGAAGTCTTGGGAAAAATGGAAATAGACTTCCAAAAATTGGATCAGTTAATATATTTAATCCTGCTATTTTTATCCACACTGTGCTATGTCCTATAAAACATAGGACTGGTTCAGAGATTTTATTAAACTTTTCTATATCTAAGGGGATAGGAGCAGGAGGTATTACGGATATTTTTTGTTGAGCGCTCCATTGAGGTTTTTTTCCTATACCATGTAAAGCCTGTCCATGAACAGGTTGAGTTACTAACCAAGGATTTTGAAATCCTGTGCGCGTATGATGCAATTTATAACGCGCCATTGTTTCTACATCTGTTATACCCCTTGCATGTTCACAGCCATAGCCTTTAATAGGCTGTTTTATTGCCATTCTTAGCATTGGAACAACAGATAAAAGTAATAGACGCGTTCGGGGATTTTTAATAAAATTTAGCCGACCATTGTTTTTGTTTTTATTCATCATATTTGAAAAAGAGATCGGCATTTATTTCACCCCTTAAAATATTTCTTCAATTTAAGAAAAATAGTGATAAAAAGAAAGAATGTCAAAAGAAATTAATAAATCACAAAATATATCCATTGCCCCAGGTTTATTAATAGCAGGTACTAATAGTGGATGTGGTAAAACTACTGTAACTTTAGCTCTTATGGAGGCATTTAGGCGTAAGGGTATAAAGGTTCGTCCTTTTAAAGTAGGTCCTGATTTTATAGATCCAGGATTACATCGTCTTATTCTAGGGGTTTCTTCTCACAATTTGGATACTTGGATGTTACCCCCTGATAGGGTTAAACAGCTTTATGTTTCTGCGAGTAAGGGCTTTGATCTAAGTATAGTAGAAGGAGTCATGGGTTTATATGATGGGGCGAGTGGTTCTAATGAAGAAGGTTCTTCTGCGCAAATTGCAAAGCTATTAGGATTAAAGGTTTTATTAATCGTAAATGCTAAATCTATGGCAAGAAGTGTTTCTGCCTTAATAAAGGGTTTTTTGGAGTTTGATCCAAGCTTGGATTTTTTAGGTGTAATCTTAAATAATGTTGGTAGTAAAAATCATCAGGAATTATTAGATGAAGCACTTAGGTCTTTGTCTATTGATTTTGTAGGATTTTTAAATAGGAATCCTGATATTACAATCCCTTCTAGACATTTAGGATTAATAACAGCAGAAGAATCACCAATTAATAAAGAATTTAGAGATAAACTATTTAAATGGATTAGTGAAGGAATTAATCTTGATAATTTATATGAAAAATTAAAAACAAAGAGTTATAAAGCCTATAATAGTTCTAGTTTAGAAAAGTCAGATTATCCCTACAGAAAGTGTAAAATAAAAAAGAAGAAGGTGCTTGCTGTTTCATGGGATAGAGCATTTTGTTTTTTATATCAAGTAAATCTAGATCTTCTAAGACGCTTTGGGGTAAGGATAGAATTTTTTTCACCATTAGAAGATAAATCTCTTCCTTCTAATACAACAGGAATATATCTTTGCGGGGGTTATCCTGAACTTTATGCCAAAAGATTATCAGAAAACAGATCCATATTATCAGAAATCAAGAATTTCATTGAAGACAATAAAGTTTTATATGCTGAGTGTGGGGGTATGCTCTATTTATCTAAGGGGATTAAGTTAGAAAGAGAGAGTATTAAGTTATTGGGAGTGTTTCCTTTTTGGGTGAAGCTGTCTAAACGTTTAGTTGCTCTTGGTTATAGGGAAGTTAGGTTTTTAGTGGATTGTTTTTTAGCAAAAAGAGGAAGCGTCATAAGAGGACATGAATTTCATTATTCATATTTAGAGATGACTGATTTAGAAGAAGTTAAACATAAAGAAATAATAAATACTTATGAAGTCTTTAATAGAAAAGGGGAAAAGGTTAACACCCAAGGTTTTTTGTATAAAAATTGTCTAGCAAGCTATGTACATCTACATTTTTTAAACAATCCTCAAATTTGTAAAAATTTTGTAAGAATTTTAAGTGAATAAATAGGAACAAGTTTAATATCTTAATAGAAGTAAAAGATGAGTTAAAGAAACACTTATCAGAAGCGTTATAGATGGGTTTAAGTTAGACATATATTAGTAAAAAAGAAATCACATTTATTATGTAATGTCTACACGGTCCTTAATGGGGTTTGTACTTAAGGATGTAGGAAAGATAGTCTTGAGTAAGATTTGTTTAATAGGTTTTTGTATAATGGATAACCAATTCTTATTATTAGTTAAAACTTGTTTTCCATAGAAGAAAGAAAACACCAAAAAATTAATCCAAAATTCTTTAGTCTGCATTAAATAGGACGCCTTGCTTCTAAAGCCTTTTTTAAAGTAACAGGATCTGCATATTTTATATCCATACCCATTGGAACCCCACATGCAATTCTAGTGATTGTTATATTCATTTTAGACAACATTTTTGAGATATATGCAGCGGTAGCTTCACCTGCCATAGTAGGACTTGTTGCAATGATTAGTTCTTTTATTTTTTCTCTTTCTATACGATTTTTTAGTTGTGATAACCTTAATTCTTCAGGGCCTATACCATCTCTGGGTGATAAGACTCCATGAAGTACATGATAGCGTCCTTTAAATTCTCCAGCTTTTTCCATTGCCAAGAGGTCTCCAGGCTCTTCTACTACACATACAATACTTTTATCTCTTTTAGGATTGCTACATATTGGGCAAGGATCTTGATCTGAAAATGTAAAACAGATAGAGCAAAGTTTTATACTTTTATGTATTTCTAATATGGACTTAGCTAATTCTTGAGCCTGTTGTTCTGATCCTCTTAATATAAAGAGAGCTAAACGTGTAGCAGTTTTTTCTCCAATACCTGGAAGTTTAGATAGATTATCAACCAATCTTTTTAAAGCTGGTGGTAATATGTTAGATGCCATATATTTGTTAAGCCTTTCTTATTTTTAAGTATTTTTTTGTTTTAGTCTTATTAATAAAGATTCTGAATAAAGGATTAAATTAATATTTCTTAAAATAAGATTTTGTACAGAATCAAGTTCTACAATAATATTTTGTAGTTTTTTTATATCGTACAAACAAGTTGCAGCATAGATGAATTTTAAAAGGTCCAAGTTTAGAAGATCCTTTGAGTTTCTTTTGCTTAAAACAATAAAAATATCTCTTATCCAACTTCTCAATAATTCTATACAGTTAATAAATATCGTAGGATTATTACCCATATATTCTGCTAGCCAAAATAGTTCCTTTGTTATATTGTTTTTTGCCTGTCCCCAATCTTGAGATAAAAAACTAAATAACCTTTTTCTCCATGAGATAAAATCATCAGATAAAAAAGTTTGAGCTCTCTCTATATCACCTTCTGCTAAGTAAATAGCTATATAACATAGCTCTTTTGGAGAATTTGGAAATTTTTTAACTAGTAAATTAAAAGCTTTTGATAACTCTTCACCTTTACATCGTAAAATAAGACATCTAGATACAATTGTTGGTAGTAGAAAATTTGGATTTGGTGCTGTTAAAAATATGTAAGCCCCTTTTGGTGGCTCTTCTAGAATTTTAAGCAACGCATTTGAAGCTTCTAATCTCATTGTTTCTGCATGAGAAATAATGCAGATTCTGTTTCCGCCTTCAAGAGGTTTTAGAGAAAAGAAATGTTTAATTTCTCTTACTTGATCAATTTTTATTACATCATTTTGAGGCTCTACAATATATAAATCAGGATGAATTAAGTTATTTACCTTACGACAAGAGCTACAGTGATTACAAAATGTTAATCTGTCCCCAAATTGGTTGCTCCCAATTTGTATAGGATTTTTACATAATAGAAGTTTTGCTAATTCTAGAGCTAGTTTGGTTTTACCTGTCCCCCTTTGTCCCGTTAGTAAAAAAGAGTGTGCAACTCTTCCTCTTTTTATCATATTAGAGATTACTTGTTCTGGAGGAATATAAAGGGATTTAACTTTATTCATCTTCTTTATCTAATGCCCACAGAGTTGATTGTAATTTTTTTAAAGAAGTCTTTTGCTTATTTTCATCTATTTCATCTTCTTGAGTTGATAGATTTTCTTCTTTTAATGGAGACAAAAAGAAATACCGCCCCATAATATGCTGAAATGAAGTCCATATTTTTTCATCTTTATTGCCATCAAGTCCTTTCCTTAAGGATAATAAATAATTAAGTTTTGCATCCATATCATCAATCATATAGAGCACCATAGCTTCCTCTGTCATAGGTTCTACAACTGCCCCAAATTCTCTTTGACCATGGTGGCTTAAGATAAGATGTTTTAATGCTAATATACGAGGATGATCTGCTGAGATTCCTATATTACTGGCTACTTCATCTACCATATTTACTCCAAGTACGAGATGGCCTATTAAGCGACCTTCATCAGTATAATCTATAGGAGGGCTATCATATTTAAATTCTCTTGTTTTTCCTATATCATGAACTAATGCCCCTGTAATTAATAAGTTTCGGTCTAGTTGTTTGTACGTTTCACATATTTTGTCTGCCAGTTTTGTAACACCTAGGCTATGTTCTAATAATCCCCCAATATATGCATGATGAATCTTTTTTGCTGCTGGTGCATTATATATGGCTTTTTTAAATCCTAAGTCAGAAAAGATCCAATCTAAAATTGGACGTAATATAGGATCTTCTACAGATCTAATAAATCTTTTTAATTTTTTCCATAAACTAGTTCTATCAAACGATGTGACAGGTAGAAATTCTTCTATGGGTGGTAGTTCTTTGGAAACAGGTTCAATCTTAACAATTTTTAACTGTAAACTATCTCTAAATGTTTGAACTTCTGCGGCAATTTTAAAAAATTTTCCTGGTTGAGGTGGAGTAAATTCTGAGGGAATATCCCACAGTCTTGCCTCGATCTTTCCTGTTTTATCCATTAAAGTAAGTGCTAGATAAGGATCTCCATTTTTAGTAGTAAGAATCTTACTAGATTCAATACAAAAAATCCCATCTATCATACCCTGACTTATAATGTCCTTTATATAAGCGCCCTTTTTCATGAGATTCTCTTTTGTCTAAAGTTAAAGTCTATATCCGTGTGCTACAGGATATCTTCTTCCACAACCAAATGCCCTACTTGTAACTCTTGGTCCAAAAGGAGCTTGTTGCCTTTTATATTCACTTCTATCTATCATTCTTATAACCTTTTTTACAAGCTTGGGATTAAGGCCCTTAGCTATAATTTCATCAGGAGTAGCTCCAAGTTCTAAATACAAATGTATAACTGTATCTACTATTTCATAAGGTGGTAACTCATCTTGATCCTTTTGATTAGGTCTTAGTTCTGCTGAAGGAGGTTTTATAAGTACTCTATGAGGGATGATTTCTTGATCTTTGTTTAGAAAGTGGGCTAACTTATAAACCATTGTCTTTGGTACATCACATATGAGAGCAAATCCACCGCTTAAATCTCCATAAAGTGTACAGTATCCCACTGCTAATTCACTTTTATTCCCTGTAGATATAACTAAGTGCCCAAATTTATTAGAAATTGCCATTAATATATTCCCACGAATTCTTGCTTGTATATTTTCTTCTGTAACATCTGCCTTTTTATCTTTAAAAATAGGGGCCAATTCATCTAGATAAGCCTGAAAGATATTTGTAATAGGAACTCGTACAGTTTTTATTCCAAGATTGTCGGCAAGAGTTGTTGCATCCTCTATACTTTCTTTTGAGGTAAAAGGAGATGGCATTAAAACACCTAATACATTTTCTGCTCCTAGAGTCTTAGCAGCTATAACTGCTGTTACGGATGAATCAATTCCTCCACTTAATCCAAGAACGATCTTCTTAAAACCTGTTCGCCTCATGTAATCATATAGTCCAAGACTAAGAGCTTTTATTAGTGCTTGTTCATCACACCTAGAAATTGGATGTATATCACCCTTTAAGCTGTCTAGGTCTACAAGAATTATATCTTCTTTAAAGTCTGATGCATGAGCAATTATATTTCCTTGTTGATCAACAGCCATAGAATTTCCATCAAAGATTAAACTGTCTTGCCCCCCTACTTGGTTAATATATAAAAAGGGTTTATTGTATTTTTGGGCTAAGTGGCTAAGAAGATGTTTCCTAAATTCAGGTTTTCCTAAGTTAAAAGGTGATGCAGAAATGTTTATAAATAGATCTACTTCTTCTTTAGATAGTTCTTCTACTGGATCTACAGGGTATAAGTGTCTAGGGAATAAGTCTTTATCATTCCATATATCTTCACATACACTAAGGCCTATTTTTTTATTGTTTAGTATAACCCATGAACTTCTTTGTCCTGGTGCAAAATATCTTGCCTCATCAAATACATCATACGTAGGAAGAAGTCTTTTATCACCTCGTTGAAGGATTTTTCCATCTCTAAATACAAATATGGAGTTAAATATTGGCCTTCCTACATCTGAATTGTTTTTGGATATACCACCACAAATAACAGTTATATCTTTTATTTTATCAATCAATTCCCATAGGGCTTTTATACTATCTTCTATAAATTCTTGGCGTTCAAGAAGATCTTTAGGAGGATATCCACATATAGCAAGTTCAGGAAATATTACAATATCTGCCTTTAATTGTTTTGCCTTCTCAGAGAAATTACATATCTTAGAGATATTTTCACTAAAGGCACCAATGGTAGGATTTATCTGTACCAGAGCAACTTTCACACTCTCCCCCTTTTTCTACAAAAAGCGATAAAAAATCAATCTCTTGTTCTTACATTCCTTTTTGACATTCTTTTACTACCTCTTGGATTTCATCATCTAGTTCAGGAGGAAGCCCTTCTATTTTGACATTTAAGAATCCTCTAACTATTGTAGAAATTGCCTCTTCATCACTTAACCCTCTTGCCATAAGATATTCTATTTCCTCCTGAGCAATTCTTCCTACTGCTGCTTCATGGGACATATCAACATCTGGTACATGTGCTTCTAGTTCTGGAATAGCCCTAATTACTCCTGTCTTGCTCAACATAAGGCCTTGGCATTCAAGATGTGCTTTTATATCTTTTGCTTTACCTATAAGATGTCCTCTAGCATATACAGAGCCACCATAAGATATAGTTCTTGATATGATTTCTGCTTTACTTTTAGGGGCATTTAGTACAACTCGTGATCCTAAATCAAGAGAAGAGCCTTTAGGTGCTACAACAACAGAATTAAAACTTGCCATTGCCCCTTCACCATTAAGGTATGCTGTAGGAAAAGTCTGTACTGATTTTACACCTTTAAGGGAGATATAGTTTGATACAAAAACTGCTCTTTCTTTTAAAATAATTCCTGTTCTAGGCCTTACATATACATCTTCTGCCCAGTTGTGGATCATTGTAAATATTAAATAGGCATTTTTTTCTACAAAAAATTCAGAAACACCAATGTGAAGTCCAGATTTTAGGTGAGGGTGTGTGGTACAACCAGTTATGATATTAGCCTTAGCACCTTCTTCAACAATTACAATGTTATGAACCTTTTGAGATACTCCTTCATCTCTTATATAAAGGCAGCTTTGTATAGGATAATTAACAACAGCTCCTTTTTTGATGCGGATAAAATATCCATTATCAAGTCCTTGATCTGCCTCTTTCGTAAAGACATCTTTGTCCTTTTTTATTGCTTTCCACCAATAATCTTCTAAGCCATTATATTTTTTTAGGGCTTCTTTTATTGGCAAAAGCTCTACGCCTTCAGGAATAGCACTACAGTGTTTTACTTCTTGATTTATTTGAATAAAGCTTCCAGATTTTTTTTCTGTATTTAGTTCTATCCCAGCATGTCTAAATCTTAAGAGTTCTTCTTCACTAAGTTCTTCTATCTCAGGTTCTTTATTAGAAGCTGGCTTAAAAGCCTTTATTAGTTCCTGATCGTCCATCTATTGCCTCCTTAAGTTATATATTGCACTGAATGCACTCAAGATAGCCAAATTTTTGAATACCTTGAAAGATTTCTATAGGATTTCCTTCACATCGTATCTTACCATCAAGCATTACATGACCTTTATCCGCTGTTACATAGTTTAATATAAATCCTGTATGAGTGATAATTAATCCAGACTTTGTTCTATTACGGCGTCTATCTTTTTGTAAGAGCTTTCGTATCATCTCGGCAATAATCTGTAGATTTTCTATATCTACACCAGATTCCGGCTCATCTAGTAATACTAAATCTGGGTTTTGCGCAAGAAGTTGCAATAATTCAGATTTCTTAATTTCTCCTCCAGAAAAACCAAGATTTACGTCTCTTTCTAGGAAATGATCAAATCCATATAGCTTAGCAAGTCCTTGTCCAATTTCCTTTGCTCCTGCACAAATTGTTAAAAGGTCTATTAATTTAACACCTCTAAGTGTAGGCGGACGTTGGAATGATATTCCTATGCCCAATTTAGCGCGTTGGTTAGTTGGCATATAAGTAATATCTTCTCCTTTAAAGATAATACGGCCCTGTTTTACCTTGTATCCAGAAAACCCCATTATGGTCATTAAAAGGGTAGTCTTGCCTGAGCCGTTTTTTCCAAAGAGACAATGAGTCTCTCCTTGATTTATATGAAGGTTTATCCCTTTTAAAACTTCTTTTCCATGCACATCTACCCAAAGGTCTTCAATATGAAGCATTAAAGCGCCTCCTTAAGAAAAATTTTCTAATTGTTAATAAATAATTATATTGTTAAAAACGATTTATTTTATTGATGCAAGAGAAATTTAGTTTTATTCTTTAAAAAGAGCAATTGAATAAATACTAAACAATAATAGTTTTAAATAAAAGATGAGGGAATAATTATTGCATAATTAAGAATATTATTATGTTGTTAATGTTTTATTGTTATATTTATATTTGTCTATAAACTTAATTGTATAAGAACTGATTTTTTGATAAAATAAACACGTGAAAACTCTTATTGCCCTTTTAGGTCGAATAACAATTAATATTTTAGGTGAAATGGGTGGCATGGCTGTCATGCTTGCCAAATCCATTTCTCTAACCTTTACTCCTCCTTTCCGAATCAGGAATTTAATAAAACAAATGGAGATTATAGGAGTTAACTCTGTTCCTGTTGTTTTATTAACAGGACTTTTTACTGGTATGGTTTTGGCTTTACAAGGATATTATGGATTTAAAAAATTTGGTGGAGAATCCTTACTAGGTGCTACTGTGACTTTATCTATGACAAGGGAACTTGGTCCTGTTTTAACATCATTAATGGTAACAGCAAGAGCTGGTTCTGCAATGGCTGCAGAGCTGGGTACTATGAAAGTAACAGAGCAAATGGATGCTTTAGCTGCTATGGCAGTTGATCCTCTCCAATATTTAATTGTACCTAGAATTTGGGCTTCAGTATTAATGCTACCTCTTCTTACAGTACTTGCAGATGCGATTGGTATTGTTGGAGGTTATATCGTTGGAGTGAAACTTTTAGGTATTGATCCAGGAATTTATGTACAAAGAACTATAGATATAGTGCAGCTTAAAGATATTACAGATGGTCTTATAAAGGCAGCAGTATTTGGTTTGCTTTTAGCTTTAATAGGTTGTTATAAAGGTTATCATGCAAAAGGTGGGGCAAAAGGAGTTGGTGAGGCAACTACTCATGCTGTTGTTATAGCATCTATTGCGATCTTAATAGGTGATTACATATTAACCTCACTACTAATGTAGAAAAAAAATTTTATGATTGATTTAGTAGATGTACATAAAAGCTTTGATAAACAGCATGTCTTAAAGGGAGTGACCCTTCATATCCCAAAAGGTAAAACTACTGTTATTTTAGGGCAAAGTGGTGGAGGTAAAAGTGTTCTTTTAAAACATATATTAGGCCTTATTAAGCCAGATTCAGGACAAATTTTAGTAGATGGAGTAGATATTACTAAACTTTCTAGTAAAGAGCTTTTTGCTATAAGGAAAAAATTTGGAATGTTGTTTCAAGATGCTGCGCTTTTTGATTCTATGACGATTGGAGAAAATGTGGCATTTCCAATAAGAGAGCATAAACGCCTTAGTGAGAAAAAGATAGAGCGAATTGTAAAAGAAAAACTTGCTTTAGTAGGGCTTGAGGATCACGCACATAAAATGCCTTCAGAACTCTCTGGCGGCATGAAAAAAAGAGCAGGCCTTGCTCGAGCAATAGCACTAGATCCTGAAATTTTGTTGTTTGATGAGCCTACTACTGGTTTAGATCCTGTAATGACTAAAAAAATAGATCACCTAATTATAGAGACCCAAAAAAAATTAAATTTAACTTGTGTTGTTATAAGCCACGATATGGCTTCTACCTTTAGAATTGCTCATAATATAGCCTTCTTATGTCAAGGGGTTATTGCTGTACAAGGCACACCAGAGGAAATAAAAAATACGAATCATCCAGTATTAAAAGAATTTTTAGAAGGATTTTTAAGACATAAAGAAGCATAACTATAAAAAGGAGGATAAGAGATGGCAACCCAGTGTCCACGTACAGAAATAAAGGTTGGCATCTTTGTGTTAATAGCGCTTGTTGTTCTTGGATATATGAGCGTTAAACTTGCAGGAGAAAATTTTTCTGCTAAAAAGGGTTACTCTCTTTGTTTTGTTGTTGATACAGCATCAGGCCTTGCTCCAAACTCCAGAGTAGAGATGGCAGGGATACCTATAGGTTATGTAAGAAAAATAAAATTATATAAAGGAGAAGCAAAGGTATGTTTGATAATATATAAGCGATATAAAATAGCCAAAGATGCTACTGTATGGGTAAGAACAAAAGGTATTTTGGGCGACAAATATGTCGAAATCCATCAAGGAAATATCGGAAAGGGAGTCCTTCCGCCTGGGGGTAGAATTACTAAAGTAATTCGTCCAGAAGATCTGGATGAATTATTTGTAGATATGGGTCCGGTTTTTCAAGATTTTAAAAGTATAGCAAATAGCCTCGCAAAGACGATAGGTTCAAAACAAGGACAAAAAGATATTAAAGAAACCTTAAATAATATAAGAAGCGCAACAGATTCTTTAAAGGTTATTACAAAAAATCTTAAAGAGGGAAGAGGCACTTTAGGTAAACTCTTAACCGATGATACAATGTATTATCAGTTAAAAAATGCTATCACTTCTGTCAATAAAATAGCTAACAACTTAAATAAGGGAAAAGGCACTCTAGGTAAACTCTTAACTGATGATACTGTCTATATGCAACTAAAGGATACTATGGCTACTTTGAGAAAGACTGTTGCATCACTTAATATTGTTGCAGATAGACTTAAAAATGGAGAAGGTACTTTAGGAAAGCTTATGTATAGCAATGATATTTATGATAAGCTAGAAGATACTGTAAATAATCTAGATAAACTTACAAAAAATCTAAATAATGGAAAGGGCACCTTGGGCAAACTCTTAACTGATGACTCATTATATAAAGAGGCCAAAAAGACTTTGCATAATGTTAATAAAGCAGCTCAAGGACTAAATGAACAAGTACCAGTTACTATTTTAGGGACTGTAGTAGGCGCTGCTGTTAGATAACATTTAAAAAACTGCAACTTTTAATTAATTCATTTATGTCTATTCTTAAAAAAATAAAAATTCTTTTTATCTGCTGGGTATTTTTACTTACAAGTTCTACTTTGCTTTGGGCAAAAACTCCAAGTAAGATATTTACTACATGGCATTTTAATCTATCTCCACTGTTTTATGTTGCATCAAATAGAGACAATCATAGCTGGGTAGTTGATTTTTTAGGCCCTTTCTTTACTTTCTATCATTCCAAAAGCCAAAGTGGCTGGCTATTTAAACCTTTTTTCTCTTGGAAAGATACTAACTTAGAGAAAAGATTTTTATATCTCTATCCCTTAGGTAAATGGCAATATAAAAATGGAGAAACCTCTTGGTATTTTGTCCCCTTTTTTAAAGGAGAAAGTCAGAAAATAAGTTCTAAAAAAGAAGGATATGCTCGTTTTTATTGGCCTATTTTTTGGGGTAAAACTAAAGAAGGAAAGAAGTTTTGGGGTATATTTCCTATATACGGCACAATATACAATCGCTATGGATTAGATAAGATAAAATTTATACTTTGGCCTCTTTATACAAAGTCTATTTGGGATAAAAATTATAGGATAACAATGCCTTGGCCATTTTTTTCATATATAGAAGGACCAGATGAACACGGAATAAAAATATGGCCTCTTTATGAACATATAGTAAGCCCTGGTAAATGGGAAAAACGTTTTATTTTATGGCCATTTTTCTTAGAACAAAAAGACCTAGAAAATCCTCACAAATCCTATCAATGGATGTTGCTTCCTTTTTATGCAAAACAGGTAGAAGGTAATTTTACAAGTCAGAGTTTTTTATGGCCATTTTTTAGGATTGCCCATAACCCGGATGATAATTTAACTGAAGTAGAGGCCCCTTGGCCATTTATCAGATATAGTAAAGATAATGATTCTTTTAGTATGGAGTTATGGCCTATTGTTGGTGTAAAAAGATCACCCATTTTATCGTCTAGCTATTTTATATGGAGTTGCTTTTCACATGATAAACAAAGGCTTGGTGGAGGAGATACTTTAAGTTCTTGGAGACTGCTTTTCTTCTCTAAAATAGAGACTGAGACAAATATACAAGACAAAACAATTTATAAAAAGGTTAGAATCTGGCCCTTATTTAACTATAAACAAGTTAATAAAAATTATTGGTTTGCCTTTCCAGAAGTAAATCCATTTGATATACCGGGGATTGATTTGATGTATGGATCAATATTCCACATTTTAGAACTAAAGAGAACTAGCAATTCAGGTTATACTAAATTTTTGTGGGGACTTTATAGACACTATTGGAATAAGAGTGAAGACTATAGAGCTATTAGTTTTTTGTATTCTTCTCAACAACAAGGAAATATGAAAAAGTGGTGTATATTAGGTGGATTATTTGGTAGAATTACAAATGGTGTAGGTAAAGAATTTATTATACTTTTTAAGCCAACATCGTGGTGGAAGAGGTTATTTTTTAGGACTAAAAGAAAAAATATTTCTGATTTAAAGTTGAATACTAAAAAGATGTCATGTAATTTGGCTACAAAATAGACTAATTGCTGTGGAGTGTTAGGAAATGGCAAGAAATGATAGTCTAGAACAGATTGTCTCTAAAGAAGAAATAGCAAAGAGAGTAAAAGAATTAGGTAGGCAGATTAGTCAAGATTATAAAGATAAGTCATTGGTTATTATTGGTATCTTAAAGGGTGCTTTTATATTTATGGCAGACTTAATTAGAGAGATTTCTGTACCCATGCAAATAGATTTTGTACGTCTTGCAAGTTATGGAAATTTAATGCAGTCTTCTGGAGAGGTTCGAATTACTAAAGATATAGAGTTAAATATAGAAGATAAAGATGTTTTAGTTGTGGAAGATATAGTTGATACAGGACTTACTCTTCAATATCTTGAAGAGGTTTTAAAACTCCACAAGCCAGCATCTGTAAAAATATGTTGTCTTATAGATAAGAAAGAAAGGCGACAGGTTTCCATAAATGTTGATTACGTAGGCTTTGACATACCAAGGGGTTTTTTGGTAGGTTATGGGTTAGATTTTGAAGAAAACTACAGAGAGTTGCCAGGCATTTTTAAGATTATACCAGGTTATGAACCAGAAGGTTTTATTCCTTCTGATAAGTAAAGAAAAAGGATAAGGACTATGCGAGAATATAAGTTTAAATATAGATACCAAGGTAAAAAAGGACCTATAGTTCCTGTAAGGCTTAATTTAGATGATACTTTTAATTTTGAATGTTCTAAGGATTTACCATGCTTTACTAAATGTTGTTATGATGCCTATATAATGCTCACTCCTTATGATGTTATTCGGCTTAAAAATAGGCTAGATCTCAATTCAAATGATTTCTTAGCTATTTATACTACCTTAGGATTTATTGAAAATACGGAGTTACCTATCCCTGTGCTTAAGATGTTAGAAGATGAAGATGGAAATCCTTGTCCCTTTTTAGATAAAGAAAATGGTTGCAAGATCTATGAAGATCGTCCTTCTACCTGTAGATACTATCCAATAGGAGCTGGTATATTTCACAATAAAGATGCAGCGAGTGATGAAAACTTTTTTGCAATAATAAAAGAAGAACATTGTGAAGGACTAAATAGTAAAAAGATTTGGACTGTTAGACAGTGGAGAGAAAATCAAGGATTAGAACCTTATGATGAAGTAAACACTGGATGGGTGGAACTTATTTTAAAGAGAAAGTCCTTAGGACCCTTTTGCCAAATACCAGATAAGACCCTACAGATGTTTTTTATGGGGTGTTACAATGTAGATGAATTTAGGCGTTTTGTATTAAATTCTAAATTTTTAGAGATCTATGTAATAGAGCCAGAAAGAGTAGAAAAGATAAAAAAAGATGATATAGAAGCTTTAAAGCTTGCTTTTGACTGGTTAAAGACTACTTTATTTGGAGAGGGTATTTTAAAGATTAGAGAAATAACTACAGATCCAGATATGGTTGAAGTAGAGCCATAAAATAAAAATTGCCTATGAGTGATAGGCCTATACAAGGCGTTGATGTATTAATTGATAGTTTAGACTATAATCAGAAATGTTGTGGTCTGTCAGGAAATGTTGCTCAATTAATTCTTCATCTTAAAGGTACATTTTCGAGGCAAGATTTTGAAGAACGTATAAATAAGTGGATAGATATAGAACCAGCCTTAAGATTTCGCTTAAAAAGAACACTTCTTAAAAAAAGCTTTTGGCAGTATCTAGATAGCCCTATTAAACCAAATATATTTTGGCATGAGAATAATGACTTTATTAATATTTTAGATAAAAGGATAAATACCCCTATTTCTCCTTCATCTCCACCTCTTATCTCTATCGACATTATAAGAGGTGATTCTAAGACATTAGTATCTATTACATGGCATCAACTGTTAGCTGATATAAGAGGTGGCGAGCTCATTATTACAAGACTTAAAGATCCTAAACCAATAACTGCTAACCTATGGTATAAAAAAAAGAGTAAATCTTTTCTAAAAAATATTAGACATGCTCAATCCATTCATCCTTGTATTAAAAATATTGGTAAAGCGAACATTACTATACCTTGTGCTATATCATTAGATCATCCTCCCTTTTTAAGAGGTAAATATCTACAGTTTGCTAAAGAACAAAGTCAAAAAATTAGAGGGATAGGGAAAAGGATTCATCCTTTATTTGGAGAAACTGCTCTTCTTGCCTCTATTATAATAAAACAGATGTTTAATGTGTTAGAATCAAATACTTCTGACAATACTGGCTATCTTATTCCTATTCCTATTAATTTAAGGGCTCCTGGAGCAAAAGAACCTCTTCTTGGTAATCTTATGACATTTGCTTTTGTATATATAGATTTTAAACAGATACAAAATAGTAATTTGTTACAACTTGCAAGGATAATAGGATCAAAGATTGTTGAACAGATATCGTACAATAATCAAGAGGGTATCCATGCTGCATTTAATCTTGCACAAAATCTACCTCGCAAGCTCCATCATTGGTTTTTTAAAAAGACCCTACAAGGTAAGCTAGCTTCATTTCTATTTTCTAATACAGGGCTTTGCCATATAAGTGATGTGCCGGGTCAACAGACCAATTTCTTAGGCTGTCCTGTAACCGCATGCTTTCAACGTCAAATGGTTACTTACCCACCAGGTATAGGATTTTTCTTTTTAACTTACGCATGTAAGCTACATTTAAGTCTATGTTGGGTTGAAGACGCTTTTAAAAAAGAAAGCATAGATGTTTTATTGACTTCAATTAAAGAAAAGGTAAATTCTGTGTCAGAACATTGAAATATTTTGTTATTTTTTATAAATCTTGTCTCTTAATAATTAAAAAAATCCTGAAAATTTTGCATATAGTTTAAAAATGTCAAAAAAATGGCATTAAAGATTTGACATTTTACTTATAATTAGGCTAATTTTTATAAAGATTTTTATTTTAGATTTATAAAAAGACTGGAGGGATCAGAGGGATGCGTAATGAATGCGTTCTGGTTGTAGATGATACACCAGAAGTACGTCTTAGTATGGCAGAGCTGCTTAAAGAGGAGGGCTTTTCTGTTGATACTGCAAGTGACGGGCAAGAAGCTATTGAACTTATAAGGACTCGTTTTTTTGATGTTATTTTGACAGATCTTTTGATGCCTAGAAAAGATGGGATGGAGGTACTTAAGTTTGTAATAGAGAATTCTCCAGAAAGTATATGCATTATTGTTACAGGTTATGGAACAATCAAAAATGCTGTAGAGGCTATAAAACTAGGCGCTTATGACTATTTGACAAAACCTGTAAAGACAGAAGAGGTCTTAGTTGTTATAGATAGGGCATTAGAGGTCAGAAACTTAAGGCGAGAAAATCAGGTACTTAAAAAACAGCTTAGAACACAATACGGTTTTGATCGTATTGTTGGAAAAAGTGATGCAATGCAAAAGGTCTTTGACCTTATTGAAAAGGTTGCAGATACGGAAAGTACAGTTCTTATTACAGGAGAAAGTGGAACAGGAAAGGAATTAATTGCACATGCTATCCATTATGCAAGTGAGAGGAGAGATCAGCCTTTTGTACCGATAAATTGTTCAGCTATCCCTGCAGAATTGTTAGAAAGTGAGCTTTTTGGTCATGAAAAAGGTGCTTTTACCCATGCTATAAGAACTCGAATAGGAAGATTTGAGTTAGCAAATCATGGCACTATCTTTTTAGATGAGATAGGTGAGATGAGTCCTGCATTGCAGGTAAAGTTATTACGGGTGCTTCAAGAAAGAAAGTTTGAACGTGTGGGGGGGATCAAGACTATAGAAGTAGATATAAGGGTTGTTGCTGCTACTAATATAGATTTAGAAGAGGCTGTTAAGCAAGGAAGGTTTAGAGAAGACCTATTTTATAGGCTCAATGTAATCCCTATTCATATTCCACCACTTAGAGAGAGAAGAAGTGATATCCCTTTATTAATTCAGCATTTTCTTGAGAAATTTAGACAGAAAAAGAAAGTACCTGTAGAAGCTATAGAACCAGATGCCTTAGAGTGTCTATGTTCTTACGATTGGCCTGGTAATGTAAGGGAACTTGAGAATATGATCGAACGACTCATTATTTTAGCAACGGGGTCTAAAATAACTATCAAAGATCTCCCAGAACATATTCTAAAGGCTGGTGGAAGAAAGTTCTGTGCTGGGATAAATGTAGCTGTTCCTACTATACCTGATGAAGGCCTCTCTCTTAGTAAGACTATAGAGCAGATAGAGAAGGCTTTAATCTTACAAGCACTTGAGAGAACTGGTTGGATAAAAAATAGAGCAGCTAAACTTTTAAAAATGAATCGTACCACTTTAATTGAAAAGATGAAAAAACAAAAGTTAATGGCTTCAAGTAGTAAGGCAACTAAGGGTAAAAAAAAGACTAATTCCAATAGAAAATTAAAAAGTGCTAGCAATTAATTCTTTTTAAACAGGCGATAAAGAATCCATCACAGCTTTTATGAGAAGGCGAGGGGTAAGTAAAAAGTATCCCTGATTTTGGTTTTATGGATTTGGGGATATTTTTAGGGGTAAAAAGAACAAAGTCTTTTCCAAGTTTAGAATCTAAAAAGTGTTTGATAACTTCTTCTGTCTCTTCTGGTTCGAGTGTGCAGGTTGAATAAACCAATAACCCATCTTTTTTTAAAAAGGAGGCATAGTTATTTAGCAGAGCAAGTTGAATTTTCGCTAAAAAATTTATATCAGAAATGTCTTTATTCCACTTTATATCAGGATGTCTTCTAATTACTCCTAGTCCAGAACAAGGTGCATCAATTAAGATACGGTCAAAGTAATGATAATTACTGTTATAGTTTTTTAAAAAGTTTTCTGAGTTACATACACAAATAGAATTTATTCCCAGTCTTTTAGCATTTTCTTTTAAAATTTTTAGTTTATTGTTATTTTTATCAAGCGCTAAGATATTGGCACTATCTAAGGTTAGTTGAGCAATATGAGTTGTTTTGCCCCCTACACCTGCACAAACGTCTAAAATATTTTGTCCTTTTTGTGGATCAAGTATAAAAGAGACAATTTGTGCTGCCTCATCTTGAACCTGAAATAGTCCTTCTTTGTATCCTGGTAAGCTAGATATATGCCCTTTAAAATCAAATACTAAGATTGCATCAGGACTTAGCTCTCCTTCATATACTGTTATGTTTTTTTCTCTAAACAACTTTATAAGCTCATCTTTAATACATCGTAGGGTATTTACTCTTAAAGTTAATGGAGCAATAGTATTGTTTGCGTTACATAAATTAATAGTATTTTTAATTCCTAGTCTTTTTACCCATCTTTTTACCATCCATTTAGGATGAGAGGTTGCAATAGAGATTCCATCTACAGATTGCAGGTCAATATTAAAGGGCATTTTCGTATGTAGTTGCTCTTTATATGAAATAGACCTTCTTAAAACAGCATTTACTAAACCAGTAGCCCATTTTATAGATTTATCCTGTTTAACAAATTCAACAGCTTCATTTATTGCGGCAAAGATTGGTATCTTATCTAAAAAAAGGATTTGATATAATCCGATCTCTAAAATGCTTCTTAACTTAAGAGGTAAAGTTTTTAATGGCTTAGATAAACGTTTCTCCAATAACCAATCAATCAAATATAGCCATCTTACACTACCAAGACATAGTTGATAAACTAAGTTCCTATCATTAGGAGATAAAGTTATCTTTTGTAGGTTTTCATTACAAATATCTGAAAGAGGCCTTCTTTGTTTTTTAGGGGTCTTATGCCAAGAAGATAAAATTTTTACTGCTAAGGTGCGCGCAGAATATTTCACTCTTTAAACCTATAACCTGTAGGGATAGGGCGTCCTCTTAAAAACTCTGCTACAAAAAGTCTTTTTTTACCTGGCCATTGAAGTTCTTTTATACCAACAGCTCCTTCTCCTAGTGCCTTTACTACTAATGCAGAGTCATCTGCCTTAATAACTGTTCCTGGATTAAGATTTTTATTTTGATCATTAATCTCTTCATCTGAGACCCAGAAAGCACTGTATAACCTTAATCTTTGCCCTTTATAAATTGTATAGGCTCCTGGTTTAGGATCAAAAGCTCTTATGATATTTACAATCTTTTGAGCATTATCTTCCCAATTAATCTTTAACATTTCTCTGCTAATAGGAGGGGCATAAGATACCCCTTCTTTAGGTTGATCTTTTGGAGTGATCGCACCTTTTAATATACCATCTAAGGTTTTGATTAAAGCCTTAGCCCCTAAGTTAGCCATTTTATTATACAGGCTACCAAAGCTTTCAAAAGGCTCTATTGGTAATCTTTCTTGTAACAAGATTGGGCCAGTATCCATACCTGCATCCATCTTCATAATAGTAATTCCAGTTTCTTTTTCACCATTTATAATCGCCCATTGAATAGGAGCCGCACCTCTATACTTTGGCAGTAAAGAACCATGTACATTGACTGGCATTATTTGGGGAAGATCTAAAAGATTTTGAGGAAGTATTTGTCCATAAGCAGCAACTACAATAAAATCAGGGGAAAGTTCTGAGACTTTATCTATAAATTCAGGATCTTTTACCCTTTCTGGTTGGAAGATTTTTATTCCTAATTTAAGGGCACTCTCTTTAACAGGAGGAGGAAGTAGCTTTCTACCTCGTCCTTTTGGACGATCAGGTTGGGTTGCAACTCCTACAATATTATATCCTTCTTTTGCTAATGCCTCTAAAGAAGGCACAGCAAATTCAGGAGTGCCCATAAAAAATATTTTTACTATGTGCTTATCTGACATGTTGTTGATTAAAAAGAACTATTTAGATTTTCTTCTTTCTTTTTCTGCTTGAGCTTTAATTTTTGCCCATTTCTTTCTAAATAAAGCCTTTTTTATAGGGCTTAGACGATCTACAAAGCAATATCCTTGTAGGTGATCTAGTTCATGTTGTATACATCTAGCCAAAAGCCCATCTGCTTCGATAGAGATCTCTTTTTCATTTCTATCATATCCAACTACATGGATTCTGGCAGCTCTTTTAACAGGTGCTCTATAATTAGGAACACTTAAACAGCCCTCTTCAGCAATTTCTTCACCTTCCCATGCAACAATTTTGGGGTTTATTAATATGATAGGGTTTTTTTTAATATCTTCAGGCTCTGTCAAATCTATAACTGTTAGCTGTTTTAGTACTCCTACTTGATTAGCAGCAAGTCCAATACCAGGGGCTTTATACATTGTTTCAAGCATTTCATCTATTAAATCTTGCAGGGCTTGGTCTATATTTTTTACTGGTTCTGCCTTTGTTTTTAAAATTTTATGTGGATAAATGAGAATCTCTTTCATAATAGAGTATAATAAATAGCAATATAAAACTAAGCAATATAAAAAATAAATGAGAGTTCATCCAATTCGTAAAAAACTTTTACTTCCTGCAAGCTGTGATTTTCGTTTTCTTTTAGAGAGAGGTTATCCTAGAGATAGTGCTTTAAAATTTGTAGGTGATCACTATCAACTTCATATTCAAGAAAGAGATATTTTATTAAGAGGAGTGTTTAGTAAAAAAATAAGTCTTAAACGGCAAAAAAAGTGTTTGTCCCCAATTGAGTTAAAAGATACGCATCTGGCAATAGATGGATATAATATTTTAATTACTCTAGAAAGTGCATTAAAAGGGAGACTGTTAATATTAGCAGACGATGGATTTATAAGGGATATAAGCAGAGTTTTTAGAAGTTTTCGCCCAACAAAACTTACTAAAGATACCTGTTGGTTAATATTTAGATTTTTAAAAGAAGTATCTATTAAAAAAGTAAGTTTTTATCTAGATAAACCCTTTTCAAAAAGTGGAGAGCTTGCTTTAAAAATTAACAGATGGCTAAAAGAGTATGAGTTAACTGGGCAAGCTTTTACTGTTTTTTCTCCTGAAGCTATTTTAAAGACACACCATGGTCCAGTAGCAACAGCAGATTCTATAGTGTTAGATAAGGCAAAATCATTATTTGATTTGGCTGGATATCTAATAATACATTATATAAAAGATAAAAACATCTTAAGGCTTGATGAGATTTTTTAATTTTTTATATGAATTTCTTCACATAAGAAAAGACTTCTTCTACAGAGATTTGTTTCATACAAGCAAAATCCATATCTTTGCGAGGACATTGTCGTTTAAGGCAAGGACTACATTCAAGCTCTTTCCGTACCACTATAGCCTTTTTAGACCAAGGACCTGTGGTAATAGGATTTGTTGATCCAAAGATTGCAATACTTGGAATATCTAATGCTGCTGCAACATGCATAAGTCCAGAATCGTTTGTAACCATTAAATTTAATTTAGAAATAAGTGCAATGGCTTCACTTAAACTTGTCTTTCCACAAAGACTATAAACCTTAGAGGAAGCCTTACAAATTTCTTGTGCAATAGGAATTTCTCTTTTAGTACCAAAAACCAAGATAGAATGTGAGAGATTTTTACTTATAAGACCAGCTAGTTCTCTAAACTTATCTGTAGGCCAACATTTTGCTGGTCCATAAGCTGCTCCAGGATTAAAACCAATAAGTCCTTTGTTTAAATCTATATTAAGTTTTTTTAGCAAAAGCTTGCTAGAGTCTAAAGACTTTTTATCTACATACAGCTTGAGAGCAGGGCTTCCTATCTCTTTAGAATATAACGATATACTAGTTTGGCTCTTTTTTAGAATATATCTTTCAATATAAGAAACCAAGTTTAAATAATAAAAGACTTCATGTCTTGTCTTTTTAAATTCAGGTACCTTGACACTATGGGTTAGAAATAAAGATCGTCCTTGACTGTTGTGTCCTATTCTTATAGGAACTCGTGCTAAAAAGGTAACAAGTGCAGATTCTATAGAATTTGGAAGTATTAGAGCCAGATCAAAATCTTTACTCTTTATCTTTTTAGCGTTTGTTATTAACCCTTTTAACGTAGTCTTTTCTTGATATTCTAGTTCTATAATCCCTTTTATCCCTTTATGAGCCTTAAATACAGAAGCAACCCAAGGTCTAGCTGCTATATAAATAGAAGCCTGAGGAAAAAGCTTTATTAAAGCCTCTATTGAGGCCGTTGCCATTACTGCATCACCAATCCAGTTTGGCACTCTTATAACAATGCGTTTTATATGATTCTCTATCTCTTTTTGCTCCAATTTTGTTTCACCTAACTAAATGATGATGTTGTTTATATCTTAAGTTCTTTTTCCATCATCTCTTTCCAAGCTGCAACTTCTTCTGGTGTAAAGATATCCACTGAGCCACCTTGAAACTCTGAGTGACTATCACCAATTTTTTCTTCTAGCCAGCCCTCTACCTCTAAATAGTGTTCTTGTAGCTTATTTAATATATCTTTATTTGGCTTCCACATACCCCTTGAGTGTGCTTCTAAAAGCCTTCTAGATATTTCCTCTAATGCATAGGGATTTTGCTCTTCAAAAAATTTCCTATTTTCCTTATCTAAGACAAAAGTCTTTGCAATCTCGTCAAATATCCAATCATCTACTGCATTAGTCGTTGCTTGCCAACCAAAAACTCGCCCTACTCTCTTTGATATCTCAGATGCACCTTTATAACCATGTCTTTTCATACCCTTAATCCATTTAGGATTAAGCAACTTAGTTCTGCTAACACGTCTAATCTCATCAGAAAGAGATCTGACATCAATATTTTCTAATTCACGGGTGTCACCGTAATAAGCAGGCACTTCTTTCCCTGATATTTCTCTTGCTGCAGTGGTAAGCCCACCATGAGTGCCAAAGTAACAACAGCATCCAAAAAGATCATATTCATCAGTAACTACTTTATTAAAAGTTAAATCTACTGTCTTTAAACTTTGGGTTAACTCCTGATGTGCCTTTTCACCAAAGTAGCCATTACCATAGCCATATCCATTCCAATATACAAAGATATCAGATAGGTCTTTTTGTGTCTTCCAAGAAGAGGCATATACTGCTAGGTTTACACCAGCCATATAAGTTCCCGGCTTTGATGAAAAGATACGCATTGTTGCCCTCTTCCATATATCTTCTTTGTCCTCTTCTTGGCTAGATAGCTCTTTTATGCGATCTAATGTATGTTTTTTTACAAAGTTTAGCTCTTTATCTTCCTCTAGCATAGAGACCTTCTTTATTGCATCATCTATTAGCTCTACACAATTTAAAAAATTATCCCTAATAATCCCAGAAAGCCTTATAGTAACATCTATGCGAGGACGTTTAAGTTCACTTAAAGGTATTACTTCAAAACCCTTTACCCTACCATTAGAAAGCCATATAGGCCTTACTCCAATAAGGCTCATGATCTGAGCCATACACTCTCCATCTGTCCACATGATATCGCTTGCCATCCAAAAAAGCGCGATATTTTCTGGGTATCTTCCATTGTTTTCTTTACGGTATTTATCAATCAATGCCTGTGCTAGACTAACCCCCACTTTATATGCTGCCTTTGTGGGCACCTTTTGAGGGTCAAGAGTGTAAAAGTTTCTACCTGTGGGTAACACATCATCTCTTCCACGAGTAATTAGCCCAGAGGGACCACTTGGTATAAAAGAACCATCAAATCCACTAAGTAAAGAATCTATCTCTTTTGATTCATTTATACGCCTATCTAGATCTCTTATCTTTTCTATAAGATAAGTAAGTTGACTTAAGCCTTTAGGGACAATATCTGTTGGAAGATCAATGTGTGCATTAAATATCTCTAATATCTGATCCTTATTAGCTAATGTTAGTCTTTTATTTATGACAGCTTCTATAATGTTAAGTGCAATTTTATCTATGATATCAAGTAGCTTTGTATTTCTTAGCCCCAAAATAGAATCTATTCTTTCTGGATTAGAATTTAGCTTCTTAATATTTACACCTAAGATTTCTGCCACAGCCTTTTTTATGGAGATGTCATTAAAACCTGTTTTTAAGATAGCGTATATAAAGTTGATTTTGTCCTGCGCTTTTGGTATTTCACCAAAGATATGCATCCCATCAGGGATTTGAGTAGTCTTTATAAGGGTTAAAACTTCATGAGTCTTTTTTATAATATGATCAAATTCATCATCCGATAAGCTATGTTCTTTATCCTCTAAAGATATGTTTAATTCCTTTTCTAAGTTTAGCTCCTTTATAGAATCTAATATCAAGTGCTTTAATGCGTGGGTTTTTGATTTATTTATATGTTTATTTTGTTGATATTGCTCTAAGTGTTCATCTAGCTCTTCTAAACCATCATATATGTCAGAGTTTACCATTACAGTTTGCATGTGATCTACTAACGTAGCATAGCTTCTTCTTTTAGCAATAACTCCTTCTGGGGGATTATCAGCGTTGTATATATAGAGATGTGGTATTGTATTTATACATATATCTGGAAGGCATTTATTTGAAAGTCCTACGGATTTTCCAGGTAAAAATTCAAGATTTCCATGTGTACCTACATGAATAATGCAATCTGCCTTAAAGATATGCTCAAAGAATTTATAAGTAGCAATATATTGATGAGGTGGTGGAACATCTGGATCGTGTAGAATTTTACACACTTTTCCATCACACCTTGGGCCAGCACATCCCCTTTTAGGTTGTATACAAACTAAGGCATTTTTTAGCTTTATACCTGTTATAACTATCTTATCTTTATATACCATTGCCGCGGGAACGCCGTTTACTTCTTTACCTGGAGGATCTCCCCAAGTATCTTGTATTCTATCTCTTAACTCTTTTGGGAATTTGTTCCACCACTTAAGATATTCCTCTTTTGAGAGGAGATATATTGCGCCACCTTTTTTGATAATTTCTTCAACTGTTGTCCACCTAAACTCTGAGATTGCCTTACGCGATAATATTTCATCAATTAGTTCCTTACCACTAGTAGGCACCTCTACCCTATAGCCTTGCTGTTTCATCTGGCTTAATATCCTAACTATAGACTCTAGTGTATCTAAATGTGCACCAGAGCCAATTGTAGCCTCTAATGAAGCACAAGGGTTATTGTGTAATACAAATACTACCCGTCTTTGTGATACAGGTTTTTTCTTTAGGTTTATCCACTTAGAGACGCGCTCTATTAGATGCTGACAGCGTTCTATAATAGGCTCTCTTGTTTCATCATCGCTTGATAGAGCAGCTTTAGATTGAATCTTTTGCCTGTCCTTATTTTTATCTCCCTTTTCCTCCTTTAACCCCGCCTCGTTGCCAGTTTTCTTTTTGGTCCCTCCGATTATAATAGGCTCAATTACTCCCTCAAACTCAGGCATTGCAATACTCCAACCAACATCTTGCCCAAGTCCATGAGGGTCTTTTTCCCACTCATCTATGCTCTTATAGTATGAGACAATAGGCTGAAAAACTGGACAGTTAAGTTCTTTAAATATTTCTACCCCTGTTGTTGCACTTGATGGATCTGAGACATCTTCCCCCTTATTAAGCCCAACAAAAAAGACTAGCAATTTTATAAGCGAATCAATACGAGATCTACCATCTTTATAAAAGAAATACTCTTTTATGACATCAAGTGCGCCTTTATTTCCTAAAGCCTTATCTTTAATAGACTGGGTAAAGACTGGGATTACATTAAAGCCTTTATCCTCAATTGTCTTTATAAGAGCATCTTCAATAAAGAGGTTTTTTGTAACCCAGAAGTGTCGTGAAAAGATTAACCCTATAGTAGGTGCATCTTTAGGTCTATACCATCTTAGATATGAATCTATTGTATCAAAATGTTTATTTGCTCTTGGATGATATATCCCCTCCCAAGGAAGTTTTTTAGGAAGTTCATAGTCTGTTGTTAAGTTAAGTACAGAACTGGCTATGTATGAGATTAGATTTTTAAAGTTTTCTTCCCCACCATATACTATAAATTCATAACATGTCTTTAATATCTCTGGATCAACATTTGAGAGACTCCAATAAGATTGGTCATATCCAAGAGATATGATCTTTTTATCTGACAATTGCCTTACCTGTTTTTCTATTTCATCCCAAAAATCCTCGGATGTTCTATAAAAAAACAAAAGCTTTGATTCCTTTATTGAGATGAGGGCCTTTTTAAATAGCTCTTTGTCTTGATTAAGAAGTTTTGAAGAAAATACTGTTATATCAATAAGGTCTTGTTGCTGAGAAGCAGCCTTAAAAATAGGATAATACGATGACCAAATAATTGCTGTAACCTTCATTTACTAGCTCCTTTATTCTGTTGAAGGATATACTACATAGTGGCTTTTACCTTTAAAGCTCTCTAACTCTATTTGATAAAGGGATTCTAAATAGCCCTTTAAGGAAAAATCCTTAGAAGATAGTTTAGATATAATCTTTCCATCTTTTATCATAATTATCCAATCAGCAAACAATATTGCTAAGTTTGGATCATGAAGGCTTATAAAGGCCGTCTTTTTTTGTCTTGTTAATCTCTTTATGCAAGATAACACATTAAATTGATTGGGCAGATCAAGGTGTGCTGTTGGCTCATCAAAAATCAAGATATTTGCCCTTTGTGCAATAGCCCTTGCTATGAGTACAAGTTGTCTTTCTCCACCAGATATGCTTGAAAAGTCTTTCTGTGCTAGGGATTCTATGGAAAGCTCTTTTAATGCCCAATATGCTATTTCATAATCCTTAGAGCTTGGGACAGAAAATATCCCAATGTATGGAGCTCTTCCCATCAGGACAACATCTATTACTTTATAGTTAAAGGTGTTTGAAATTTGCTGGGGTACAAATGCAATCTTTTTTGCTATTTGTCTTGGACTAAGGCTTCTTATAGGTTTATCTTCAATAAAGATATCACCTGTTACATTACAAATCCCTAAAATACTCTTAAAAAGAGTGGTCTTTCCTGCACCGTTTGGACCTAAAAGGCAGCTAAGGCTTCCCTTTTCTATATCAAGATCAATAGATTTTAATATATCTTTATAGCTTAGCCTTCTTGTTTTTAAAGCTATATCCATCCGCTTTGTGTCTTACTCCTAAGTAGATATATAAAAAATGGTATTCCCAAAAGAGATGTTATTATACCAACAGGGAGATCAAAACTACAGAGGCTTCTTGCAATGGTATCTGATGCTACCATAATCCCTGCCCCTGCAATCATAGACATTGGGATAAGAAAGCGATTGTCAGGACCAATCATAAGCCTTATAAGATGAGGCACCATAAGCCCAATCCATCCGATTATACCAGCACTTGCAACACTAGCACCTGTTGCCAAACAAACCCCTGCTATGATAAAAGCTCTTTCTTTCTCAAGATTTACTCCAAGGTTAATAGCCTCTTCTCTTGAAAGAGATAGAAGATTTATCCTAAATCTCATTAAAAAGATTATTAAACACCCCGCTAGTATCATAGGAAAGGCATCCTTTAGCCTAGCCCAACTGCTTAGAGAAAAGCTTCCCATAAGCCAAGTTACAATACTTGTAAGGCTATGAGGATCTACAATAAATTTTATAAGAGACACAAGAGCCATAAGAAATGCAGACACTACTACTCCAGAGAGTATAAGCCCTAACCTAGATATACCCCTTTTGGTCTTTGCTAAAAAATAAGTGAGAATACACGCTAAAACAGCACCTGTAAATGCCCAAAAAGGTGTGTAGCTCCCAGATAAAAATGCAACAGATATTGCACAACCAAGCCCTGCACCAGCAGAAAGCCCGAGTAAATAAGGGTCAACTAAAGGATTTTGAAATGTAGCTTGAAGAGCTGCACCAGAGCCAGAAAGTCCTGCCCCAACTAACAAACAAAGTAAGATACGCGGGGCACGTATCTGCCAAATAATATCTGAAATAGGGGTTAAAGGACTTTTAAGTTTAAAGAGCTTATGTACAAATATCTTAATGCTTAAAATAGGATAAAAGCCTGCTGCTCCAAAAGAGAACGATAACCATGTAACCACAATGACCAAAAGTGAGATAAAAGCATTGATAAGCACTACTCTATCTTTTGATTTCATGGCTTATAGTATGATATTTGGCTATCAAAATCTCTTTGCATCTTAGTCAAAAAGCCTTTATGAAATGCGTTTGGATATGCCTTTAAAGCCATCCATAGACAGACTAATGCCGCTCTAGGTGACCATGTTGACCAGTTTGGGGACTTAAAGACCGCTTTTTCTTTTACTGCAATCAAAGTAGAGAGACGAGGATCATTAAGAATCTTTTTTGTCCCATAATTGGCATTGCCCCAGATAAATATTATCTCAGGATTCCATAAGACAATTTGTTCAAGAGAGACTCTGGGATAAGGTGCTTTTATAGAAGCTGCACAGTTTATAATACCTGCTATGTTCATAAGATCTGGCACAACTCCTGTTGATCCTGCAACCCTGTTTATAGAATCCCATAGCCATATTCCATGTATGCGTCTGTTTTTTAGTTTAGCTAGAGTTGTTCTTATTGTATCAAACACATAATGCATCTTTTTTATAATACAATCTGTCCTTTTTTCTACTTCAAACACCTTTCCTAACATCCTAAGTGTTGAAAAGAGAGAATCTAGACCTTCAGGGGATATAGTGATTACACTAAAGCCGTCCTTTTTCCCTAGCGTTTCAAGAAGTTTTACTGCTTGAGGCTTATAATTCCAAGTTATTACAAGATCCGGATTTAGTTTTATAAGGGTTTCAAAATTGATCTGAGTAGCTGTTCCTACAGAGGCTACACTCTTTAACCAAGCACTGCCAATCCTATTCATAAAGTCATCATGGGTTTTAGCCCAAAGACTTATTCCAACAACCCTATTCCATATACCAAGATATGGGATTAATTCATATCCAATTAAAAATACAGCCCTTTTTACTGGTTCATGGACAAAGACTTTTCGTCCAAGGGCATCTGTTACACAAATTGTCTTGGCATTTGAGGCAGTAGCACTTAACAATATCAACAAAGAGAGTGCTACTGCCACCACACTATTTTTATGTCTCATCTAAACCTCTTAAAAGGAAAGGGTTACTTGCGTCATATATGTTCTATCTGGTGCTATGTAATAGCTATAGTAGTGTTTGTCGAACAGATTTCTCACAGAAAAAGATAGGGTTACCCATTTAGCTGGTTTTATAGATGCCTTTACATTGGCGATAAAGTGTTTTTCAAATGTGCCATATACATTTGATACATCAGAGTTATCATCTTCTGTATACATCTTGCCTATATACTGTCCAAAAAATGAAAGTTTTACTGACGGTATCCCATAGAAACTAGGAGTCTTTCCCTTGACAATAAAATTCCATATCCAAGGTGGGCACTCTATAAGGCGTTTCCCCTCTGAAGCAGGGTCTGCTGGATTGTCTGTCATTTTAGTATCAAGTCTTGTGTAATTTATTTCAAAATAGATATCTTTTAGAGGTCTTATAATAAGTGCGCTTTCAAATCCATCTATATCTGCACTTCCTGCATTTATCTTTTCTTTAATAGTACCTGTAGAGCTAGATATTGTTTTAGAGTAAATTAAGTCGTTTAACCAGCTATGATAGTATGTAAATTTTACTGTAATTTTATTGTTCAATAGTTCCTGTGAGACTCCTATTTCAGCATTCCATATTGTTTCAGGATCAAGGTTTGGATTTCCTTCATAAGTAGTAGAGAAAAACTGCCACGTTCTATAGAGCTCATAAATGTTAGGAGCTCTAAATGCCTTTCCAACAGAAGTCCTTATTGTAGTGGACTTTAGTGGCTTATATACAAAAGCAATCTTAGGAGAAAAGGCGCCTTTGTCTCTAGCGGGATAGCTTTGTTCTGCTCCAGGACTTCCAGATGCACCATGATAAGTCCACCAATGGTCATATCTTAGACCTAAGTACATATCTAAATTGTTAAGGAGTTCAACTTGATCTTGTAGGAAGAGTCCAAGGTTAAAAGAAGAGCCTTGAGCAGCATAGGTCTTATCACCTGTTGGATCAGGGTCTCTATAGAACGGGATGTAATAGGTGGCTACATTTGCCCAATCCTTTCTGAGGCTTACTCCTGTTGTAATAAGTTGATTTGAAAATATTGGGAAAGAGACCTGTCCATCCGCATAATATGTCTCGGAATATGTGTTGTTTCTCTGTCCTGTTGCAGAGTCATAGTCTCCACCATAGTTTGGTTTTGTCCAAAATCCTGATCTATGTAGATATGCCAGTACTAACTTAGTTGAGACCTGATTTATATTTAATTTATAATTGGCACTGCATATATCTGTTCTATCTGAAGAAATACCAGCATAGGAAATATAATAATATGGGATTACGTGTACACTTTGGCCATTTGGCAGATTTACATAGCCATTAAATGCTTCATTGCCATTTGCATCAGTGAGATATGTGTGGGGATGTCCATAAAAATAACGAAGTACTCCTGTCTGATAGCTTAAGGAAAGTTTTCCTGCTTTTCCTAGGTCAAATACGCCTTTCATGTGGTAATTCCAACGCTTACCTCCATTATTACCTTTATCACCAACTACCCACTTTAATTCTTGTCCTGTTTTATCTGTTGTAGAGTAACCTCCATATAGAATAGGTGTACCTGTTGAACTCTTTGGAGTAAGGATGACAGGGGTTGTTACATATCCATCAGTTCTTTCTTCTTCATAACCGATTAAAAAGGAAAAAAGTCCTAGCTTATCCCCAACATTTATAATGCCTCTTTTGGTGTTGTGGCTTCCAAGTCCACCTGTTGCAGAAAAGAAGAATGTATTAGGGGTAGCAGTTATTATATTGATAACTCCTCCCATAGCATTTCCGCCCCAAAGTGCTGAGGCAGGTCCTTGAATAACTTCTATTCTTGATACATCACTTGTGGATAGATTTGCCCATTTTACAACTCCAGCATAGCCTCCATTTAATGGTACACCATCTAGCAATACAAGAGTACGTTGCTGATAAGGAAGCCCTCTTAAGGTTACAGATGCAACGGAATCCATAATACCTTTTCTTCTTATAACAATAATTCCTGGTTCATTTGTAAGGGCATCATCTAGAGTTGAAATATCTTTATAACGCATATCCTTAGAGGTAATGATGTTTATATAGGATGGGGCAGATGTAGCATTTATTGGGGTTCTTGTAGCAGTAATAACAATTTGGGAGATGGTTAGGGAATTATCTTTATCCTTTGCCAAAGCACGGGGTTGTAAAAAACAGATAGCTAAAAGAATAGATAAGATGAATACTATAAAAGGATTTTTAAACATTGTATCACTCCTCCCCTCAAATATGGTATTACTTTTTTTAGAGGAGTGTTATTTAAATAAAAAATTAAATAGGTGTCAAGAATATAATATTCATAACACTAATATTTAGAAATCATGAAACCTTCTTTTGTTTTATATTTAACCTTACAATTTAGTGATGAGTTCCTTTAGAGATTTAATGAGTAAAGATGTGGGATCTTGATCAAGAAGTCTGGTAACATTAGGTTCTAGTTGAGAAAGTCTTTCCTCATATGGTAAAAAGACCAACTTTTTTGTACTTATTTTTATTTTTAGCTCGTGTATTAAATCTTTAACCTTGTATTTTTCTTCTTGAAAATTAATACGATTTATGAGCAAATAAATGTCTTTGATATTAATGGATCTTGCAAGAGTTATAATTTTTTTGGCTACAGAAAGAGCATTAAATGTAGCATCCGATAAAACTAAACAATGTGAAAAACCCTTTGAAAGTGCTCTAGCAAAGTGTTCTACCCCTGCTTGCGTATCAAGTAGGATTGTATCCCTATTTCTCATAGAAATAGTTCTAATTACTGCATTAAGTAGAGCGTTTTCAGGACATAAACATCTACCTGTTGAATGTGTTACAGTCCCCATTACCAAACAGCTTAGTTTATTATCTAACTTAATGCCAAAACGCTCTGTAACATCTTCAAGGGTGGGATTTAACTTTAAAAGACTTCCCCAATTAGTACCAGGTCTTGCTCCAATCTTCTCCTCTATATAGTCTAAATTCTCACTTAGTGGTTTTATGTCTTGGCAAACTTTTCTAGGTATCCCTAAAGTTGCGGGAAGATTTATCTGAGGATCTGCATCAACACTAAGTACATTATAGTCTTGTTGAGTTAACAATTTAGATAATAGAGCAGTAATAGTCGTTTTACCAACCCCACCCTTGCCAGTAAGAATAATTTTATAATACTTCATTTGCTTTATATTCCTAAATCAGCTCTTCTATCCATGATTATCTGTTCCATTATATTAGCTGCTTTTAAGGGATCTTGTTCTACAAAGAAGTATCCTCCGATTAGTCGGTTTAAATCCTTAGTAAGTATTTCCAATACATTATTACTTCCAGATATTGGGGGTATTGGCCATAGGTGTACAGGTATTCCTGATGCTATAAAGTATGTCCCTATAGAAATTGCCTTTTCGGACATCCACTCTGGAGCAGAACCCACTATAGGTAGATCTGATATATCAACATCCATGTAATCTGCTATTGTTCCAGCAAGTGTGAGCATACGAGAGCAATCTACACAAGAACCCATGTGTAATATGGGGGGGATATTTAAGCTCTCACATAGTCTTTTTAATCCACTTCCTGCTAGAGATCGTGCTTCTTCATTCATTAATCCAGCTTTAGCACATGCTATTGCCCAACAACCTGTACCAATCACTAATATATCTTTTTTTATAAGCTCTTTAGCAATTGTTGTGTGATTATAATCATGTCTTACTTTGGGATTATTACATCCTACCATCCCAGCAATACCCTTGATCTGTCCGTTTGAGATAGCATTTATGAGAGGTTCAGGAGTCCCACCCAATAGACTTAAAATTTGCTCTGTACTAAACCCAACTATGGCTTTGGTTTTATGTTTGGGGATATATATCTTCTCAATATCTCTGTGGGGAAATGCCTCTATTGCTAATGTTATAATCTGTTCTGCAGTTTTATCTGCTTCTTGTTCATCAAACTGTATATGTATTGCTTTAGGAAATCCTGCTTGTTCACTGGTGGAGATAAACTTAGTATGAAAGCACTCAGTAAGTTGTCCTAATGAAGGATAGATACACTGGACATCTACTACTACCGCCTCTATCGCCCCAGTCATAATAGCTAGTTCCTGTTGTAGTACATTACCGGCTACAGGTATACTTTGACGCATAAGCAATTCATTTCCTGTACAACACATCCCTATAATATTTATCCCCTTGGCTCCTTTTGATTGAGCTAGTTTTATAAGGTGTTGATCTTGAGACAATTCCACTAGTTTTTCTGAGAGGATTGGCTCGTGGCCATGTGCAATAATATTTATATATTCAGGTTCAATGACGCCTAGATTAGACATAATCGTCTTTAAACTAGGCGTACCAAATAAGATATCTTGTATTTCTGTGGCAATGAGTGAACCACCCCAACCATCTCCTATGGCAGTCCTTAATCCCTGAACAAGTAAAGACAAAGGACTGTTGTCAACTCCAATGTGGGTCCTGTGTAATATATCAACAATTTCTCGATCAATACCTCTAGGTAAGATTCCCATCTTTTTACCTGAGAGATCAAACAGGATTCTTTCAGCATTTTTCCAACATTTTATTCGCTTATTAGGTACATAAGATAATGTAAATTTTGTAGGAAGGTTATCCTGTTTGCCATAGTCTTCTATTGCTATTTTAGCAATATCTTGTGCTATCTTTTCAGCTGGTTGCTCTGAACTCACTCCTAATTTTTGGGCAACCTCTTTCAATTTTTTAATATCTTTAATTTGATAGCTATGATTTTTTCCTTGAGCAATATCCCGTAAAGTCATTATTAATGGTCTACCATGATCTGAATGAGCTGCTGCTCCTGCTGCAATTGCTCTTGTTAAATTTCTTGCTACAATAATATCAGCACTAGCTCCACACACACCTTTTGGGGATTTTTTAGTAATTCTACATGGTCCCATTGAACAATTTTTACAACAGATGCCTTGTACCCCAAATTTACAATGGGGGGATTGACTATCTTGTCTATCCCATATGACTTCAATATGATCTTGTTGTGCAAGTTTAATCATTTCTTGAGATGCAGGATCACAGGTCCTAATACATTCTACTCTTGTTTTATCCATTATTATTCCTCCATATACAAATGAAGAATATTTTAGTTATGAATAAAATTCTTAATTGTTAACTGCAACGGGAAGTGTATGAATTACAAAATGAAGTGTTGAAATGTATTATTGGGGGATAAGGAGATAATTCATAATTAAAAGAAATAAAGATATATATCTTTTTGCCGAATACTAGATCATAATTCCTATGAAAATGTAACGCTTAATTTGATTAAGCTTAAGGAGTAATAAATGACTTGGTTACCTTTTTTGAAGAAAAAAGAGAAAAATCAAATAGTAGTAAAAAATTTTAATAATAAAGCAGAAAATTCGCAAATTTGTCTTATGTGTTTTCATGGTAATATTAAAAAACAGATAATCAACTATTTTAATGAACAATTTCTTACTAAAGGTCAACATATAAAACATGGTGGAATATCTTCATCAAATACTATACTGTCATTAATCGCATTAGCAGGAGGAGCTATCTCAATATCAACTACATCATCTAAGCATTTATATATAGCAACTGCTAGTCCTGATCATTTAATGAAAATTGGAAATGGTGTAGGTAGCGCTATTTTAAAGAATGGACGTATTATTGGTCATGCTCCTTTTGTCCCTGCTTCAAATGCATTAATACCTGTTGTTGCGCCTTTAATGGCATTTCAAGTTATTAGTACAATTACGATATTAGATAATTTTAATTTGATAAATCAAAAACTTGATAACATACAAAAATCTATAGATCGTATTATAAGACGTAATGAAGCTACATTTGTTGGTGAAATCAATAGTATTGTAAATCGCATTACTGATATAGAAAATAGATTAAAGATAAATAAAGGTTTTACTAATGATATGATAATAAGATTAGCTTTAATAGAAGATAAAATAAATTCTATTTTTGAGCGTTATTCATATCTATATAATAATTTAAAATTAAATAATAAAAATGTTAATACAATATCAACAGATGATATAGATTTTAAAAATCTAGATGCTTATATGACTCTAATTACTTCTATATTAGATATAAAAGTAGATCAGTTAAGACTAAAATTAGCTATACAGGAAAATCCTGCATATGCCGAAATCGCATCAAGACAATTTAAGAAAAAAATAGAAAGATATAGTTTATTGTGGCAAAACATTAAAAAAGATATATCAAAAATTCATGATATACATGATCAGATTAAAAATACTATAGAGCATATGAATTGGTGGCAAAAACATGTACCAAGTTGGCTGGGAGGTAAAAGAGATAACTATATAGAATTAAATAACAAAGCTACAAAACTAAATAATTTAATAAAAAATGATATAATAACTGAACAAATAAAAAAAATAGAAAATCCAGATTATTATAAAAATCATAATAAAAATTTTAGTTTAATCTATTGGAAAGAAAATAATACAGTATATTCATATTATAGCAATGATATTATTATCAGAAATGCTGCATAATTGGCAATATACAAATTATTCATTATAACATATAAATACAAACTATTATATTAGAAATAGTTTAAACAATTTAAAAAATCACAATAAAAAATTAGATACAAATAAGAGTTAGATACTATCTGCCTTTAGTAAATATGGCAATAAAGCTTATTATTGAAATTGATGATACCGGTATTGAGTCTATTGTTAAGAATAAAGTACCACTATGGCTTTATCCTTTTATAGGATTAAAATTTATTGATAAAAATAAATTAATAGCTAAACAACTTGTTAAAAAGATTAAAGAACAATTTGACAATGAAAACATAGAGGCACATATATTTTATAAGATTCAGGAATAACTAGTAATTTAAAGTCTAATTTGGGATAGATTAATAAAAAACAATTTAAATTAAAGCATTTTGTGAAATATAATCTTTGACTTTAGATATATCTGCAGGAAGCACAGTTAGCCGTTGTTTCCTTTTTTCTAAATCTTTTAAGGCATCTGGTCTATCAGGATCCTTACCAATAGCCCTTTTGACCGCATCTGGAAACTTAGCAGGATGTGCTGTTGCAAGACATATTATAGGTATGTCATTAAAGTTATTCCGCAATTTTTGAGCTGCACAGACGCCTACTGCAGTATGTGGATCTAATATATATTTATCTGTCGAATAAACATCTGCTATGGTAGCTATGGTTTCATCTTGATTTATAGATTCTGATATAAAGTCTTTCTGAGTCCTTTTTTGTTCCTCCTGGGAGAATGTTATACAGCCTGTTTTGCTGAAGTTTAACATAACCTCCTTAACTCGTTTACTATCTCTATTGTATAGATAAAATAAATATCGTTCAAAGTTACTTGCTATTTGTATATCCATTGATGGACTAATTGTTGGTATAACACTTCCTAGTTTATATTCTCCTTTACATACAAAGCGGGTAAGTATATCGTTTTCATTAGTAGCCAATATTAATTTATAAATCTTATTGGATAGCAGATTCTTAGCTATATAGCCTGCAAAGATATCACCAAAATTGCCTGTAGGTACAGAAAAAGTTACCTGTTTTGTACCTGTTTGCTCAGAAACTCTAAAATAAGCATATATATAATAGACTACTTGTGCCAAAACCCGTGCCCAATTTATAGAATTTACAGCACCTAGCTGATATTTATCTTTAAATTCAAGATCTGAGAATATTGCCTTTACAATGGCCTGACAATCATCAAATGTTCCTTCTATGGCAATATTAAAAACATTTTTTTCTGGAACAGTAGTCATTTGAAGGGCTTGTATGGGACTTACTCTCCCATGGGGATGTAAAATAAAAATATTTATATTTTTGCGTCCTTTTACACCATAAATCGCAGCGCTTCCTGTATCTCCAGATGTTGCTCCTAAGATATTCATTTTTTTATTTTCTTGCGTTAGGAGATATTCAAACATATTTCCTAAAAGCTGAAGAGCTATATCTTTAAATGCCAAAGTAGGCCCATGAAAGAGTTCTAATAAAAAAAAGTCCTTAAGCGCCACAACTGGTGTAACTTCTTTTGTATCAAAGACTTGATAAGAGATATTAATAAGGTGCTTAAGTGTATCTTCTGATATATCAGAAATAAATAGTTTCATTACTTCAAGGGCAAGATCAGGATAACTAAGAGACCTCCATCTAGTTTGTATATCTTCATCGACTACAGGAAGTGTCTCTGGTAACAATAAACCACCATCTCTAGCAAGCCCCATCATTACAGCTTGTTTGAAGCTTATAGGTTCAATACCACCTCGTGTACTTATGTATTTCATCTTTTCTCCTAAATTTTTAATGATGGTGATGTTTATGGTGATGTGGTAACTCACTTTGTTCTAAAGCACCACCAGCACTTTCTAGAAGTTTTTTTAGCAGTTCTTCAATCTCTTCTGCCTTGTTATAAATTGTAAGAAGTTGTTTAGCAAGTAGAGATTCCCCATCTTTTTCTAGTTGTTCTGCCCATCTTTTAAATTCATCTCCATGTGCATGGTTATGTTCTATCCAATGGGGCAGTAGATGACGCAGTTTATCTTTTGCACTTAATTTTTGTTTCATTTTTAGTCCTCCAGTTTAGAATTTTAAATTGGTTCTAGTACAATTCTATGTTTTAAAAGATCTATATAACAAATCTTTGCCTTTAACTCTTTGGGAGCTTCAAATAACGCTTGAACTTTTACTTTGTCTTCATAAGGTTCTACCCAAATAACATCTTGCATGATTTCTTCTTCTTTGTCTTCTTTTTTTAAGAATAGGGTTGACTGACACATAATAGGCTCCTTAATTTTTTTAAAAAAGTTAAACTATTTTTTATTTTTTGACGTATAATCTTAATCATGGGTTCTAGTAATAAATATAATTTTCACTGTAAAATAACACTAATAAAAAATAATAGTAGCAATAAATATTAGTATTACTTATTTTAAAAACGTGTTATGTCAAGTTAAAAATTAACTGTAAAAAACAAGGAGGATGTGATGGCGCGTTCTATCAAGGCCATTGAGGCCATGGAAATTTTAGACTCAAGAGGTAATCCTACAATTAGAACCTTTTTAGAGTTAGATGACGGAACAATCGGGGTAGCCTCTGTACCGTCAGGAGCTTCTACAGGTGAATTTGAGGCATTAGAACTTCGTGATGGAGATAAGAATCGATATGGTGGAAAAGGGGTTTTAAAGGCAATATCCAATGTAAATGACATCATTGCCCCTCGCCTTGTTGGTATGGACGTTACAAAGCAAGCAGAGATAGATAAAATAATGATTGAACTAGATGGTACAGAGAATAAAGAAAAACTTGGAGCAAATGCAATCCTTTCTGTTTCTATGGCTGCAGCTAGAGCTGCTGCAAAGTCTTGTGGACTTCCTCTCTATGCTTATCTTGGAGGTGTTCAAGCCAACAGAATCCCTGTTCCTATGATGAATGTCTTAAATGGTGGAAAACATGCAGATAATAGCGTTGATTTTCAAGAATTTATGATTTGTCCAATAGGTGCTCCTAACTTTGCGGAAGCTTTAAGATATGCATCTGAAACCTTTCATGCACTAAAGGCAATTCTTAAATCCAAGGGTTATGCTACCTCTGTTGGAGATGAAGGTGGTTTTGCTCCAAACCTTAAAAGTAACGAAGAGCCATGTGAATTAATCGTTGAAGCAATAGAAAAGGCTGGATATAGACCTGGTGAAGACATAGCAATTTGTTTAGATCCTGCTGCTAGCTCCTTTTATGAAAATGGCAAATATGTACTTTCAAAATCTGGAGGTGGAGAAAAGACAAGTACAGAATTAGTAGAGTTATTTAAAGAATGGGTTGAGAAATATCCTATTGTATCTATTGAAGATGGCCATGCAGAAGAAGACTGGGAAGGTTTTAAATTGATGACTGAGGCTTTAGGGGATAAGATTCAGATTGTAGGTGATGATATATTTGTAACGAATACAAAATTTATATCAAGAGGTATTAAAGAAAAAACCGCCAATGCAGTCCTTATAAAACTAAATCAGATAGGTACAGTAAGTGAAACCATAGACGCAATTCGCATGTGTAGAGAGGCTGGATGGGGATTTGTTGTCTCGCACAGATCTGGGGAAACGGAAGATCCATTTATAGCAGATTTTACCGTGGCAATGGACGGCTGTCAGATTAAAACTGGTTCTTTAAGTAGAAGTGAACGACTCGCTAAGTATAATCGATTACTTGAGATAGAAAGAGAACTTGGAAAGGCTGCTCGCTTTGAGCATCCTCTTAAGAGAAACTAATAAATTAAAAGAAATATAACAGGGGTGGGAGGAATTCAGCTTCCTCCTCCCAGCCCTTTTAATATCTCTAGCTCATCTTGTGAAAGATTTTCCTGTATTAATTTTAAAAATTCGTCTTTATCTTTTATAGAAAAGGTATCCCAAAACTTAGGTGAAAGTGCATATAAAAGAGGACGACCTATAACTTCTTTTCTTCCAACTATATTTATAAGTCCTAATTCAAGTAGTTGTTTTAATATATAACTTGATTCTATACCACGAATAGCCTCTATTTGTGCTCTAGTAGCAGGTTCTTTACAAAGCAATATTGCTAGTACTTCTAATGCAGCATTGCTAAGTCTAATCGGTGCACCATCAACAATAGAAGAGATCCAATCTTTTAACTCCTTCTTTGTTTGGAATCTCCAGCCATTTTTAGTCTCAACAAGTTCAATACCTCTGTCTTTAGATTTGTATTCATTTGATATATGGGCTAAAGCTTTCTCTATTTCTTTTTTGTTGTAATCCTTTAAAAGTTTAAAAAGTCTTTCAACAGAAACAGGCTCCGGAGAAGAAAAGACTATTGCTTCGATAATAGCTTTTAACTCCATATCTGTTAAAGCTCTTGTACCACAACGGTACCGCTCACCTTTACTTCTTTACCGTTATTATCAATAAATGATATGTAGGCCCCATTTATCTCTATCTTAAACCTACCTTTCCAAGTCCTTATTACATGACCATTTGCATCATATAAGATTACTTCTCTCTTTAGTCCAATAAGTCCAGATTCAAAGTGCTTAAAACTTTTTCGTTGATTCTGAGTACACCCCCACATACTACCAACTGAAAAGGCTGCAACAATAAGTAAAAATATAATGAGATACTTAGCAATTTTCTCTTTCATCCCTTCCTCCTAGATATCTAAGACACAGTGTTTAAGCCTAGTTTAAATGCCTTTAGATTAGCTTCTATAAATTTAGGTTTCACACGCTCTTTAATTGTTTCTATAAATAATTCCTTAGATATGTCTAAGAGATTAAGTCCAATTAATACTCCTAAGAGAACAATGTTGGCAGCCTTAGATGTTCCAGCTTCTTTGGCAAGAGATGTTGCGTCTATAGCATAAGTATTTTGAAACCTATCTTTTATAAAATTAAGAAGATCATCTACGTTAGGATATTTTTGTAACCCAAGTTTAACTGTAATCGGCTCTACTGGATCAGTATTAGTAATAATAGTTGTTTTTACATTGCACCTATCAAGTGCTCTTAATGTCTCAACAGGTTCTGTACTAATTAATATATCTGCCATCCCCTTAGATATAACAGGGGCTTTTATGCCACCAGTCATTACACTAGATTCAACTACTCCTCCTCTTTGTGCCATACCATGCACTTCACTTACCCTTACATCATAACCAGCTTTCATTACAGCCTCTCCAAGAAGCCTTGAGGCAAGAAGAGTTCCTTGACCACCTACACCTACAAAGCATATACGTTTTTTCATTTTTTGCCTCCCACAACCTTTCGTTTATACAAAATACAAGGTGCACGCGAGATAACTACTGCCAGTTCATTTAACTCAATTATCTCTTTAAATGTGTTTATTGCCTCTTGTTTCTTATAAGGATCAATAATCCTTATATGTTTTACTCCACATGCCTTTACAATATCTTCTATTAAGACTCTAGTATGCCCTTCATAGCCCGGAGGCATTAATTCAATGCCAGGGTTGGGCTGGTGTCCTGTCATAGCAGTAGTAGAATTGTCTAAAACAACTAGAATAAATTTATGATTATTATGGACAGCATTTACTAATGGAGATATACCCGAATGGAAGAATGTAGAATCTCCTATAAAGGCTATAATCTTCTGTTGTGTTGCAACAGAAAAACCCGCAGAAGAACCAACACTAGATCCCATACAAAGTAGATAATCTGCCATATTAAATGGTGGAAGAAGTCCAAGGGTATAACAACCAATATCTGTAGGAAATATGACATCTTCTTCTTTTATATTACATTCTTTTAGTGCCTCTTTTACTACTGTATATGTCTCTCTGTGTGGACATCCTGCACAAAGTGAAGGAGGTCTTTGAGGCACTTCTGGCATATTAGAGATATCTGGAATCGATTCTTTTGGTGCGTCTATGCCTATTAGTTCTGCAATAAGCTCTATTACCTCTAGTGGATCGATTTCATATAGACGACTTAGGTGCTTTGTCCCCTTTCCATATATTGGGACCTCCATTGCTGCATCTTGTGCAATGCCCTTGATAATTTCCTCTTGAAAAGGTTCAAGTTCCTCAACAACAAGGACTCGTCCTACTTTTCGTAAAAACTCAAATATCATACGTCTTGGTTGAGGATAGGTAAGTCCAAGCTTTAAAAAACGTACTTTATCCCAAGCATTTAAAAACTCTATCGCATCTTCCACATAGCAAGCAGCTATACCTGTTGCTATTACCCCTATATCTCCTGAGCCCTTTAGCATATTAAATGGAGTATTTTCTGCTTCTAATGCTGCCTGTTCAAATCTTTCCAATAAGATTTTGTGCCTAATCCTTGCAACAGCAGGAACTGGAACCCAACGTTTGTTGTCTCTCTTAAAGCATCCTGGTCTAGATTGTTTTTCAGGTAATTCTCCAAATATTACAGGTCCTCTTACATGGCTTGTCCTAGTTGTAGTCCTAATAATAACAGGTAGCTCTAGGCGTTCAGATAACTCAAATGCGGCAATAGTCATATCCTTGGCTTCTTGAGGATTTGTAGGTTCAAACATAGGCAAGGAAGCCATCTTAACATAGTATCTATTGTCTTGTTCATTTTGACTGCTATGCATGAAGGGATCATCTGCTGTCACAATCACCATACCTGCCTTAACACCAATGTATGCCAATGTATTAAAGACATCTGAAGCTACATTTAACCCAACGTGTTTCATACATGTAAGAGAACGCTTACCAGAAGCTGCTGCAGCAGCACAGACCTCCATTGCTACCTTTTCATTTGTTGAAAACTCAAAATAAAGAAGTTCTGGTGCCTTAGTAGAAATAAAAAAGAGATTGTTAGCAATCTCTGAAGACGGAGTGCCTGGATAGGCAGCACATATGTCTACTCCAGCTTCTAGAGCTCCTCTTACAATTGCTTCATTTCCTAAAAGTAAGGCCTTTTTCCCTACTTCTTTTGATATAAGTTCCATATTTTTATACCTCTTAAAGAAAGATTTTTTATTGATTTTCTTCTCTTACAATATCTCCTACTGAGATATCTTTGCCTTTGATAATCTGTGCCTCACTGGCATCTGTCCCAAACAAAAGTTTAACTTTTATTTGTCCTTTTAAAGGACCTGGGGCATAGCCTAAAAATTGTTTTGTTATGGGATCAATGATATCACTTCCTTTACCATAGACAAAAAATATGTCCTTAGGACGTACTCCAGAAAGCCTTCCAGCATTTATAAAAACCTTATCACCCTTTACTTTTACAACCCTACATGACCATTGAGTAGCCCTAACTATATCTGCAGAGATCTGTGGAGCGATCTTATTAAAGTCATCAATTGTTGCCCAATAGGAACCAATAAGTGTGCTTTGCTGTGCATCTATTACGTCAATCCTTAATTTAGGACTATTTTGGGGTTGATAGACTAATATATAGGCTTGAATTCCTACTTGGGCCGCTATTTTTCTACGAACAGAGCTATAGGTTAAATCAGATACACTTAATCCTTGATCCTTTAGAAGTTTTGATAAATAAGCTGCATCTACAGGTTCTACACCATTAGTCTTCCTAAGTGCCTCAGGAAGGAGAGTAAGTACATCCAAACCTCTACTACCCATAAGTGATAATAAAACAACCTTTCTTTTTAAAATTGGAAGCCCATTTGATCCAAATTCCCTAGCTGGTAATCCTTTTAGCTTTGCCTCTAATTTTGCAACTCTTTTTTCTAATTCCTTTTCTTTTTCAGAGCTACTACCAAAAAGGGAAATAGTTTTTACTTGTCCTTGAGTCTTTTTAAAATAATCTGCAGTAATTAATTGAGGGTGTTCAATAATTTCGTTGTTTAACTGAGACTGTTGGGCTGTGGTAGAATTTGACGTGTTAGATTTGGGAGTAGATTTTGGGGTAGTAACAGCGCATGAAACTAAAAGTAAGACGAAAGATAATAAAAAAATATAATTACTTTTTTTAGTTTTCATAAAAGATACTCCATAGAAAAATTCGATCTACAAACATAATACCTATTAATAAAAAACGAAAGACCCAAGTGTAAACACTTGGGTCTTTATACTCCTTATTTATTTAAAGGCTTATGAGATTAAAAGAACCAAAGTAGTTCTGCAGCAAACCTCATAGATACATCGTCTGCAGACTTACCACTATTAAAGTCTGCACCAGCGCCATATTTACCATAGGCATCGAGAGCCTTTGTTATATCTTTAGCACCATGACCAGGGAATAGAAAAGCTGCTCCACCTTTAAGCGCTACATTTTGATAAATCTTATAACAGAGTTCATTATTCCATTCAATTCCCATGAAAGAGTGGATACGAGCATTTGTTACATAGTTATAATATCTAAAATAGTTTTCTACTGCTTTGCTCTGGTTAAACCACATAGCCATTATATGGGTATTGTAATACCATTTACCATAGCTGGCTTTAAGTCCACCACCTAACATCCAAAATCCTGGATTATCCATACTACCTTTACCATTGATTGAGGCACCTGCACTTGTACCAAAATAACATGGGAACATACTATACAAAGTCTGTCCTAAGATTGGGTTGCCATCAAAGGATATACTTTGTTCACTTCCAAAACGTGGGGTAAAGCGAGTGATACCAACTGCAGGAGCAAAACCGTTTAGTTTATTGTCATTTTGATTAGCATCACCTTCAAGATAATAACCACCTACATGAACTTCAAAACTATTTAAGGATACATACTGATGAAGGTCTATAGCTAGATCTGCAAAAGCAGCAAAGCTATTTATATCTTTATCTGCATTACCTGTATGATTAAAATCATAGTTATAATCACCAACACAATATACTACTTCGGCCAATGGTTTTATGATTCCATAAGAACCTTTATAATTTAAGCCTATAAAGTGGCGTGTAATATCTCTGGAAATCTTGGTGTTGCTAATCTCATAAGGGGTGAAATTCCTATCTAGGAAATAAAAGCCTTGTAAGTAGGTTTCTCCCAACCTGTATCCTGCTTTTACATAATAAAGTGTTCTATCTTCATCCCTTCCAGAAAAGGCAGATCCTAGAGGATTTGAGGTACCATAAGCATAGCCTGCTTCATTTTCATCCTTTTTGATATACCAAAATGCCCAATCAAAACCATTCTTAGTGCCAACAATTCCAATACCAGGATCATCGTCGCCATAAACTAGACCACCATATCCAACATCAACACCTCGAACATCCCAACCTGCCTCAAGCTGAGAAGAAATCCAAGGTAGATTTATTGTACCAAGTAGTCTCTCAATACCAAACTGTTGGCTTTGATCCCCTTTAGCAAAGTCTGTACGATCTGCAACTCCTCTATCAAATAGAGAGTCCATTTCTAGTGCCATATAGACACTCCATTCATTTTTACGGGCAAAGTTAAAGAATAACCTGTTTTCTGTACGGATATAATCATCCTTAACAGCACCAGCTCCCTCATTTAAGTGAGCTCTTGTATTGCTTTTGTAAATATCATAACTACTAGGAGTAGCAGATAGGTTTCCAAGTCGTGCCATTGCTTCAGCAGCCCTAGCATCCTCGCTTCTACCTAGCTGATTAGATAGTCCAAAATCTCTATTTATTTCTGATGTTGGTATTATTCTTATTTGTCCACCTAATCTAACAGTTATTCCTCCAATAGTTTGTACTTCTACAGTCCCCGGACCTGCATAACAGTTACCCCAAGAAAACAACAACAGGGCAAAAAACATCAAAAGAAATTTAAAAGTTACTCTACCTTTCATAAGTCCTCCTCTCCTTTTGAGTATTTTTGTCTTAAAGCCCTTCTCTTTTCGTAGGCTTCTCTTACAATTGCAACATCTTCTATAAATTCTTTAAGTTCATCTAAAGTTAAAGCCTGCGGGCCATCACAAAGTGCAGTTTTTGGATCCGGATGGCACTCTACAAGAATCATATTTGCTCCTGCAATAACTCCTTGGGCAGCAGCATGAAATATATCTAAAATTCCTTCTGGGGAGCGATCTTTTACTCCTGCAGAATGCGTAGGATCTACACAAACAGGAAGCCTTGTAAGACGTTTTACAACAGGAACATGGCCAAAATCTATAAGATTTCTATGGGGGAGTCCTAATTGAGATTTAACCCCTCTAAGACAAAAGACAATGTGTCTATTACCTTCACTTGCTATATACTCACAGGCATTTAGAGATTCCTCTAATGTTAGTCCCATTCCTCTTTTATAAAGTACAGGAAATTCATGCTGAGAACCAACTGCCTTTAATAATTCAAAGTTTTGGGCATTTCTGGTGCCTATTTGAAGCATTACTCCTGTAGGATGCCCAGTTTGCTCAAGAGCTTGCCTTATTTCATCTATATGATTTTCCTTTAAAACCTCCATTGCAATGATTTTAACTCCATATTTTCCTGCAAGCTCAAATACGTATGGCAAACATTTAGCTCCATGTCCTTGAAAGTCATAAGGACTTGTGCGAGGTTTATATGCTCCCATCCTTGCTGTTTTAATTCCTAATTCTTGAAGACATTGAAAGACTTGTTCTACATGTTCTCTAGTGTCAACAGCACAAAGCCCTGCAAATATTTGGAGGCTATCTTGATCAAATAGAATATCTTGATACGTAAAACCAACTGGGTGGAGATGGATATCGTGTCTTCCTATCTGGCGATATTTACTAGATACCCTTACTACCATCTCCACTCCATCCATAGATTTTATAGGCTCAGCAGGGATATTATGAGTAGGTCCAATTAAGTGAATCTCTGTTACAGGACGTATTTCCCCTTCTGATTCTACAATCTTAACTTTTATCTCTGGGAAATGAGATAAAAAAGAAACAATATCCTCTACTTCAGGACCATCTGCCCTGATTTCTGGACGCATGATAATAATCATGGCTTTCACACTCCTCAATAAGTAAAAAATGAATATTAATTCACTTATTATCACTTTGGCCTAGGTAGGTCAATACATAATTTAGTAAATAATTTGGGGATTAAATAGAGTGCCACTAATATTAATATATCTAATTATTTATGTGTATTATTGTTTGATTTTATTCATTTCATTCGATTTCTTTTTAACTATATTTATTATATGGAATATGAATAGATGTAAAAAAGATTAAGGCTAAACTAATAAATACAATAACAATACAATAAAAAATATAGCTAATGAGCTAATACTGTTCTCCCCACTTTTTAGTAAAAATGAAAATCATCTGAAAATTATTAAAATACTTAGTTTTCATTATCTTTTATGTCTGTTTAAATATAAATATATATCTGAACTAAGAATACTAAGCCTGCTTAATAGTTGTTAAGCTACATAAGAGCACTAAATACAGATATTATTAAATATTATTAATTTTTTTAAGTGGTAAAAGATAAGATGTGCCAAGAAATCGTGTAATTTTTTACAAGGCAGGTTCTTTTAGCTCTCTTAAAACTTTTGAGCAATATCCCAAATATCCCTAAATTAGCTTATTTATTTTCTTTCTGTACTTTTTGTGCAAGCCAAGAACTAATTATTATTAAACCAATTCCAATTATTAAAAAATAAAAACCTATTATTTTGAATTTCCTAACTTTTTATATTTGCATTTACTCTAGTTCCTTCTTTTCTTTACTATCTATTAGTTTTCCATTATCATTAGGGCATCTTATATATAGGAATATATGTCTATCTTTAGTTTATTGATATATTGAAATGCAACAAGATCACTAAAACGTGCTCTTAGCAAACTCTATGTTGTATAATTTCCCTAGAATCTAAAGTGTAGATTAATAAAAACTAAAAAAAATAAAAATAATAAGAGTATGGCAAGAAGTAATCTATAATGTTTTTTTAAATTACCTGTAATAATTAGTTTAGTATTCTTTTAGAAATTGGAAATGTTAGTTAGAATCATATAACACTTATTACTTTGCTGTATATCTGATATGTCAAGGAAGCCATACTGTTAGGTTGACTATTTTTAATGATTTTTGTTTTTATTTCTTGTTTTTTCTGCAAATATTTCTTGCTTTCTTAAGAAGACAATGAGAGTTTTTTAAATGACACTTGTTTATCTCAGAGATTCTAGAGTTTTATTTATTCCTTTATAGGAATAAACAGCTATTTGAAAGACATAGTTAAAAATTATTTTTTTATAAATTTGTTTACAATCTAGTACAATTTGTTCTAAAGAAAGTTTATAAACTTACATAAAATAAAAAAATAAATATGTTAGATTTTAATACTCAAATAATATTTAATGCTATAAAAATAAACAGAAAAAGAGATTTAGCACTACAATTACATGACGACTTATATAATCGTATTAAACCCTATAATATTACAAGGGAACAATGTGTTAAGATTAGAGAAAATTATGGTTCTTTAGGTGTACGGGGTAGAATATTTCATCAGGCACTAGAACAGTATTTAAGAAATAGAATAGAACCTGTTCAAGCTATGTTTTCAAGCTGGATGCAAGGGGCAAAGGCACAAGTAAAAGGAGAAGACGTTCCCTTTTCCCAAGTAATAATTTGGTGTCAAGATCAAAGTGATAATGAAAAAAGGCATATTTTAAGATATGAGATAAGATCTCTTTGTAGATTTTTGGCTCCATTTAGCCATGCTACTTGGCAGGTATTGCTTCATACATTGGAAGAAGAGTTTAATTATCCTAATTATATTGAATACTGCCAAGAAAAAAAGGCAGTAGATATTAAAGCCTGGTATAAAATTGCCAGACAATTCTTAGATAAAACCAAAGATTATTATAATGAATTAATTGAGGAAATCTTAGGTAGAATTACATCATTAACAATAGAACAAGCATGTAGATTTGATGCAATATATCTTTTAGGACTTAGATATTTAGATCATTTATTCCCAGTATGTAATATAAGCGATTCTATAAATAGTTTTTTTACTAATTTGGGAGTGGATCTTAATAGTTTTAAAAACTTAATTATCCATACTACAGGTAAATCTGGAAGGCAGTCTTATTGTATACCAATTGAGATACCTAATGAGGTCCATGTAATTATAGGGCCTATTAAAGGATGGCTTGATCTTGAATCATTTTTCCATGAAATAGGCCATGCCCTTAGCTTTATATTTACAAGTAAAGACTTATCCCTTGAAGAAAGAGAATTTTTTATATCTGGAGCTCTTTCTGAAACCTTTGCATTTTGTTTTCAAAAGATATGTATGTCAGAGGAATTTTTAGTAGATATTTTTGGACTAAGTTTAAAAGAGGCAAAATTTATATCTAAAATACATGCATTTAAATGGCTTGCTCTAACTAGAAGATATGCGACCAAATTCCTGGTCGAAGTTGATAATTTTTTAGACTCTAAGGTACAAAGAGGCCAAGAACACTATGCTAAGATGATGAAAAAAGAGACTGGTTTTGACTACGATCCAGAGACATATCTATTTGATCTGATGCCAGATATCTATAGTCTTGACTATTTTCAAGCCTATATAGCCTCTTCCTGTATTTGGAAATACTTTATTGATGCCTTAGGGACAAGATGGTTTTGCCAACAAGAAGCCCTTAATCTCTTTTTTAAATGGTGGCAACTGGGAAACAGCTTAGGATTAGAGGATTTCTTTAAAAAAGAGATAGAGATTCCCCTTACCATTGAGCCATTTTTAGAGGAATGCAAAGAGCTTATCAATTTAAAAGCCCTTTTGCTTTCTTCATGGCCTTTTTAAAACCTTCTTTAGATCTGTCTATAACATCATCTGCAACACAAAATGCGATTCTCATATAACCAGGTGCACCAAAACCTGAACCAGGCACAACAAGAATGTGTTCTTGTCTTAAGATATCAACAAATTTTTTATCATCATTAATAGGGGTTTTGGGAAAGAAGTAAAATGCACCCTGGGGCATGTTAAATTCATATCCGGCTTCACTTAATATATTAGCTAGCTTATCCCTTCTACGTTGATAAATGGATATGTCCACACATTCATGTAGGCATTCGGCTACAACTCTTTGCATAAGAGCTGGAGCATTTACAAATCCTAAAATTCTATTGGCTAAAATCATTGCGCCCATTAAAGAGCCATATTCAGTTGCCTTAGGATTGAGGGCTACATAGCCTATTCTTTCACCAGGTATGGATAGATCTTTTGAAAAAGATGTTGTTACAATAGAGTTATCATACCACTTTAGGATAGAGGGTACTTTGATACCATCAAAACAAAGTCTTCTATATGGTTCATCAGAAACTAAATATATAATCTTTTTATATTCAGTTGATTTTTCTCTTAATAATTCAGCAAGGGATCTTATAGAATCGTCAGAGTATACAGCACCTGAAGGATTATTAGGAGAATTTATCAAGATTGCTTTGGTCTTTGGAGTAATGGCATTAGCTATGGCATCTAAATCTAAACTGAAATCATTCTTACATTGAACTGTTTTTAATACACCTTGATGATTATCTACATAAAATCCATATTCTACAAAAAATGGAGATGGAACAATAACCTCATCTTGAGGATCTAAAATAGCTTTAAATATTATATTTAATCCGCCTGCTGCACCACAAGTCATAATTATACTATTTTTATCAATGTCTATCTCATGAAATTCTTTTACTTGCTTAGCTACTTCTTCCCTACATCTATCAAACCCTGCATTTTGCATGTATCCGTGTACACCTGTAGGATTTTCAGAACTTATTTTCTTTAAAGTAGTAAAAAATAATTCTGGTGGAGATATATCTGGGTTACCCAGACTAAAATCACAGACATTTTCTGGCCCTAGTTCTTTTTTTAGTCTTGCACCTTCTTCAAACATCTTTCTTATCCAAGATGCTCTATTTAAAAACTCTGACATTTTTTTACTAATAGCCATCTCTATCTCCTTATTTAGCCTATTTTTTTTATTATAACGTAGATCTTTAAAATAAAAAAGCGGAGCAGATGCTCCGCTTATAAAGTCGCTTTCAATTAATAGAAATTCTAGATACTAGCAGCCTTCCATCATCATACGATGACGTAATGGAATAACTTTTTCTCCATGTACACGTACTTTTTCGCCTACTTTAAACTTCTTGACGTTTTTAACTTTGACATCTACTTCTTTACCGTTACTACATTTAATGACTAATTCATTGCCTTCAATCTTTACAATTTTACCCTTGCAATTAGCTGCTATGCTTACACCAGCAACACTTAAACAAAACAATAGAGCTAAGACAAGAGACAATAGTTTTTTGTGCATGATAGTTCCTCCTTTTTTTGATTATGGAGAGCACAACCCTCCCTTTTTTCTGAATCTCTATTCATTATCCCAATCAAAGATAGTATAGAGATTTTCTCCAACAGTCAAGTAAATGTTTTCTATTTATAAAAATAATAAAGCAAAATTAATGCCATTTAATTTATTTTTCGAACAATACAATAAGACTTGACATAAGAAAAAGTAAGCATATAGTGAAGTGCTTAAAGTATAACTTAAGTAAACACTTTTTGATGGCTTATGGAGCCATGTCCATGAGAAACCACTTTACATCTATAAATTTTCAATCTTCTTCTTTTGATTCTATGGATACGCCTAAATATAGTGGTAGAATTAGAATGGCCTTGGATTTGGCTATCAAACTTAATGATACCTATTTAAGATCTACAGATATTAATGAGATACTTCAAGCAGTATTAGTTGGAGTAACTGCAGGAGAAGGACTTGGTTTTAATCGGGCTATTCTAGTACGAATAAATGATAAAGAGAGAGTATTACAGGGAGAATATGGAGTAGGACCTGCAGATCAAGAAGAAGCATATAAGATTTGGACAGATATTAATAAATATGGATGGTCTTTATTTGATATATTAAATGGGGTTAAAGATAAAGTTAAAGATAGTTCTCATCCCATAAATCAATTAGCAAAGAAAATTTTTGTTTCAATAGATGACCAACATCATATATTAGTACGTTCTTTAAAAGATAAAAGGGCTATACTCGTAGATTTATCTGATGTTCAAAATGATAACTATCATTCAGAATGCGAGCTAAGTGCTATCCTTAAAACAGAGCAATTTGCTATTGCTCCATTGATTTCGGGCGATATTGCTTATGGATTAATTATTGCTGATAATTTTATCTCGAAAAATCCAATCTATACAGAAGATGTAGAAGCCCTGGAGCTTTTTGCATCTTTAGCTTCTATTGGATTAGGTAAAGCGTATATGTGTGCACAACTCCAAGATCGTCTTGTAGAACTTGAGCGTTTATATGAAGATCTCGAACGCAATAAGGATCTACTTATCGAAGCAGAACGTTATACTGCTCTTGGCCGTATGGCTGATCAATTATTACACGAGATAAGGAATCCTTTATCTGCATTAGGAGGCATAGCTAGAATTTTAACTAAAAAGGCAATAGATCCTACAGTAAAAAGCTATGCTAATATTATTGTAAAAGAGACTACTAGATTAGAAAAAATAGTAAATAAGCTTTTTGATTTTACATGTTCTCCTGTATTAACTTTAAAACCTATAGGTATCTATGGACTAATTAAAGAAGTGATCAGTCTATTGTCTTCAGATCTAGAAAAACAAAAGATTAAAGTTAAATTAGACTTACCTGAGCCTGAACCAATCCTTAATTTAGATAGTGTACATATACGACAGGTATTTTTAAATGTATTAAAAAATTCATTAGATGCAATGCCTGAAGGTGGTGAGATTTCAATAAAGGTTGCTAAGCGTAAACATGACTCAAATGAATGTGTGACTATATGTATCTGTGATACTGGTCCAGGATTACCACCAGGTTATACTTTAAAGGCAATGGAGCCGTTTTTTACTACAAAACCTTATGGTATGGGATTAGGACTTAATCTGGCTAAGAGAATTGTAGAAATGCACTATGGAACATTCTGTTTAGCTTGCAATAAAGATAAAGGGGTAGAGGTAACAATTACTCTTCCTATTTATAAAGAGAAACTACAAAATCCCTGGTGTTAAATGGAGATAAAAAAGCATTTAAAAAGCCCTCATGAATGAGGGCTTTTTAATTAAATATATTTAACTAGAAATCTATATATTTTGCAGCCTTTGCTTGTTCTCTACGTAAAGCCATGGCTTGACTCATGTCTGCAGCAGCAGCATCTTCTTCTCCTAATCTTTCAAGCAGTTGAGAGCGTAGATAATAAGCAGATGCAAAGCTAGGATCTATATCTATAGCTCTAGATACCATTTCTACAGCTTCATCTAGTAAGTTTTCTTTAAATAAGATGGCACTTTTATGATAATAAAATTTGGGATTATCTGGTTCACATCTTATAGCTTCATCAAGGTCTTTTAGGGCTGCCTGTGCATCTCCCATCTTAAATTTTGCAATTGCCCTTGCTTGATATGCTTTTGAAAAATTGGGATCTATCTCTAATATTTCTGTAAAAATAGCAATACTACCCTCATAATCTTCATCCATAAATTTAAATTGTCCATCAGCAAAGCGATCTTCCAAATTTATTTCTTTAACCATGGCTCTACCTCCACAAAAGCCTTTTTTATAATTACTGATAAATATTAATCTGTTCTCATATTAGAAACAAGAAATAATTCCCTTAAACAACAAACAGGCGTGAGACTTCACGCCTGTTTGTTGTTTAATTAAGTATAAGTACTATTAGTTTTAATACTTAAAAATCTAATCCTATTTCAGCAAAAACCCCCTGGAGAGTGCTTTTGGTTTCAAAATTATCTATCGGTTTTCCTTCTTTAAGCCTAATATGTTCCCATTTATATCCTCCATCTATAAAAATTCTGCCCATAGGAGGGAGTCTTAATAGTGTAAATTCGATTTTACCTTCAAAATCATAGTAATAAGATCCCTCATAGCTTATGCCTCTAGCATCTGCACACACTTTAAATGGTACTGCTGGTGGAGAAAGAGTTGCGCCTAAATATGCCATTGGAATAACAAATGAAAAATTCTTTTTTTCCGTAACACTAAAACCATTAGCTATACCAGATACTCGCACATATCCATCAAAATATCTTCCTTCAAGTCCCCATCTTATATCTATAGTATTGGCAGTAGCTAATCTTATAAATGGTATATGATAATAAAGAAGAAAATCATATTGATTTAATTTTAACTTAGAAGATATAGAACCATTAAATATATAATCTCCAAATCCTAAGTTTGTTACTGTAGAGGAGCCAGTATATTTAAAAAATACCATATCTGCCCTAATATTTGGGAATAATGGTATAGGAAGTTCTAATTCAGCCCATGCCTTAGGGGCTATTTTGGTAGTAGATAAATCAAGATCAGCATCCAGATTTATAAGTCCCTGTTTATAAGCGAGATTACCTGTAAGTTTTGATGCCCATCCTCCTACTCCAATACCTCCATCTATAAGCGGGGCGGCTTTAACTTGAACGTGACAAAAAAGTCCCAACAAAAATAAACTGAGACTAAAAATTCCCACCTTTTTAAATAGAGATTTGATACTCATCTATAACCTCCTTAAATTTAAAAATATTCAACAAAATGTTATATAATAAACAATCGTTAAAGAAATCCATTAAAGAAGTTCTGCAATAGATATACCATATAAAAAGCCGAGTATCTTTTTGATACTCGGCTTTTATTAAAAATCTCCGCTTTACCTTTGGGGAATTTCCCTATTAGCCCAACCAGCCTCTATATTTTTATGCCCCGAAGGCCTTTTCAAGCGGAGGCACCATTTGTTTCTTTCTACTCATAACACCAGGTAACCAAACAGATCTTCCCTCTAATGCCTTTCCAAACGCTTTTTCAACTACTGAAGGATCATCTGTTACAGCCATGAGTTCTGTACCTTCTTGCATAATATCTGTAAGCATTAAAAATACACTGTGACGGTTTCCTTCTTCTTTTACCTCTTTCATTGCTTCATAGAGGTCATCTTTCATATTTGCAACTAGATCTAAAGAAACTAGCTCTAACTGGCCTATACCAACAGTCTTACCACTCATGTTGAAATCTTTGTAGTCACGGAATATTAGATCCTTAGGAGCAACACCTTCTACTGCGCTCTTGGCTTTAGCCATTTCCATGCCCCAAGCCATCATATCATCAACACCAGCAATCTTTGCAAGTTCTTCTGCCACAGCTTTATCTTCAGGAGTACATGTAGCAGACTTGAATAACACTGTATCACTTAAAATTGCAGACAGCATAAGTCCAGCTACTTTAGGATCTATATCCTTTTTATATAGATCTACATATAGCTTATAGAGAACAGTTGCTGTACAACCTACAGGCATAGCGCAGAAGAAAATAGGATTAGGAGTTGTAATATCACCAACCTTGTGATGATCTACAATAGCCAGTAACTCTCCTTTGTCCCAGTTGTCGGGAGCCTGCTTAATGTCACTGTGGTCAACAAGCATATACTGCTTATCTGTTACATCTGTGACTAACTCTGGTACTTCAACCTCAAATTTTTTAAGTACTAATTCACTTTCTGGGTTAAGATCACCCTGCCTTGCAGCAACAGCATCTACACCTAACTTTTTCTGGAGCTCTGCAAAGGCAATGGCTGCAGTAATAGAATCTGTATCTGGGTTTTTGTGTCCAAGAACATAAACCGCCATGATCACTTCCTCCTTAAGCCTGAATTAAAATTTTATAAAAGATCCTTTTCTATAAGGATTAAACTTATACCTTTTAAAAGCTTAGCCCCTAAAATTTCAATCATTCTTTACTTAAATTGATAATTTAAGGTTCTTTATTCCTGTATTGTGGTTTCATGTAACACAATAAAGTATGTTTGCCAAGTATTTTTTGAAAAAATGTGAATTTAGATTCAATAGACTATTATGACAATTATTTATATAACTCTTCAAAAATTAGTTTTCTTCTAAAGTTCTAGATTTTATATCACCTTGAGAAAAATAAAATAAGATAGGCCCTTTTAGATCTTCAGATAGTTTTAGTGTGGCATTTTCAATTTTTAAAATCGTATTTGTTCTAATATAGCTTTTAACTAATATTGTAGCTTCTTTTAGATTAGAAAAGAATATTTCCATCTCTTTTAATTCTCTTTTATAGTGTACAATCTGTTTTTTTATATCTAATAGTGCATTTTGTATCATGTCTTTTTTATGTCTTAAATTTTTGTTTAATTTATTGGTTTGTTGAAATGCCAAAATCTTCTTTAATCCTTCGGTTAATTGCCTCTTTTTTCTACTTAGTATTTCTATATTATTTACAATTTTATGATATTTAATGGCAATCAAAGGATCATACCCAGCAAAGACTCTAGTTCTTACATTGGCAACAGAACCAACTTTATCAAGAACAATGGATCTTCCTGCCATAACACTGCCGCCAAGCACTTGTCCTCTACCTTTTATAACTTCTATATTTTTTCTTACGTGGCATCTTGCATCAAGGATATAGTCTTTAACTACTAAGTTGCCTTCCACCTTTACTCGTGCATATTCTATTGCTAAACAAGATAGGTCTCTTTTAGTATAAACAAAGGTTTTATTAGCTCTAATCAATCCATTTACGACAATATTTCCATCTGCTTCTACATGAGCACCATTTTCAATAGAGCCTTTTACTGTCAAATCTCCTTTAGTTTTAACCTTAAATCCTGTTTCAATAGAACCATTTATTGTAAGAGTTTTACCAATAAAATTTATATGTCCAATTCTAGCATCTACAGAACCATCTATAGTCCAATAATCAAATACACTAATTGTACCATCTTCTTTTACTTCTAACCTGCCATCTATTGATGCTAAGAGTTTGCTACCATCTTTGGATATCTCAACACCTTCTCCTGGTTTAAAGGCTATATACTTACCATAAGGTGCAGGTATTGTATTTCCAAAAATATCCCTACCTGCCTTACCTTGAGTAGGAGGTATCTTTTGTGCTATTACTTGGCCTTTTTCTACATTTACTATGTTTTCAATACAATGGGTCTCTTGGAACTCAGAATCTTCATCTAATGGTGAGACATTAATTCCAAAATCTTCACAACTTCCTTTGATTGTTTGTTTTTGAGGAAGTTCTACCCATAGATCAATACGTCCATCTTCTCCTGCTATAGGTTCTTTACCTTTGGCAATTAGCCATCCATCTTCCGTTGGTTCTGGCGTTAGTAATCTACCATAAATAATACCAGCGTTATCTAAAGTATCTGATATAGACTCTAAAACTTCTAGACTAGGCTCTTGATCATCCTCTAGTATCAGATAAGCCCTTAAATAGTCTTTGGTGACCTTAAGAGTAACTTTATCTGATATTTTTACACCTTTTACAAGTTCTTCTGGTGTCATAATGTTATCTTCTGACAGCATATTTTATCTTTAATTCCTTTACATTTTATCGATTTTAGGAATTAAAACTTAATGCTTTATAAGTTCAGATAATTATTTAACTTGTTCTAGTAGCGCTTATTTTGTAATATTTGAGTAAAGAAGTTCAAGATAAGGCAGGATAAATCATTTTAAAATGGATCCAAATAAAAGAGTAAGAAGAAGGCAATTTTTAAAAATGCTATCTGCTTCTAGTATAGCCTTTGGACTTTCCTCAGAATTTTTACCTCAAAAGATTCTATTTGCCCAACAAAACAAAAACATACAACCAAAAGAGGTATCAAATATTAATGCCACTCAAAGTAACTCAACTGCTTTCATGACCAACAACACTTTATATAAAAATCTAAGATATTCTAATCTAATAGGTTCACTTAAAGATTTTTCTGCTGCTCAGATTAGATTTCATCTCATATATTACAAGCGTTGTTGTGATAAACTAAAAGCTCTAGAAGAAACAAAAGATTCTATTGACCTATCTTCTTCTGATCCTCTAGAAAGTCCTTGGAGAGACTATCTTTTATCTGTTTTAGATTTAAGGAATAAGGTATTATTACATGATTTATATTTCTCTTGTCTTTCTCCTATAAATGATTCAATAACTACTCCATTAAAAAATAATATAGAGAACAGTTTTGGTTCTTTAGATCAATGGTGGATTGAATTTAAAGCTACAGCAATGTCAATAAGGGCTTGGGCAGTTTTTGCTTGGGATACAAGTTCTAAAAAGCTTATAAATTTTGGATTAGACTATGATACTCAATTCCCTGTAGGGATTATACCCCTTTTAGTAATTGATGTACATGAGCATGCCTACGTGATAGACTATCCGGGAGATAGGCTATCTTACCTTGATGCATTTTATAAAAATATATCTTGGACCACTTTAAATAACCGCTTTAAACAAATAAAAATCTAAAGAAAGGAGTATTGGAAGTAGATGGATGGTAAAAATTATGATGCATTGATAGAGGCATTAACGAAAATTAATCAAAAATATGATCCTCCTCAACGGGTAAAAGATCAGGCTTTTATAAAAGACTATGATTCTGTATACGCCTATTCAATTAGAGATCCAGAGGGCTTTTGGGGACAAATTGCACAAGAACTTGAATGGATTGAGCCCTGGACAAAGGTAAGAGAAATAGATTTGCCTAATCATAAATGGTTTGTTGGTGGTAAAACTAATATAACCCTTAATGCACTAGATAGACATGCTGATTCTTGGAGAAGAAACAAGGTTGCTATTATTTGGTTGTCTGAAGAAGGTGATGAATTAGTTGCTACTTATGGACAACTTAGAGATAGAGTAAACCAATTGGCTAATGGACTAAAGGCTAAGGGTATTAAAAAAGGAGATAGAGTTGTAATTTATATGCCCCTTACTATAGAAGGGGTTATAGCAATGCTGGCTTGTGCTCGAATTGGAGCAATTCACTCTGTTGTATATGCAGGAATGGGAGCAGGTGCGCTTAAGTCTCGTATAGAAGATTCTCAAGCAAAGGCTGTATTTTGTGCAGATGTTGGTTATAGGAGGGGTAAAGTAGTAAGACTTAAGGCTACAGTAGATGAAGCCTTAAAAGATTTAGATTTTGTTGAGACAGTCATTGTTTTAAGAAGACAAGAACCTAAAATTGAACTTAATGAATGGGAAGAAGACTTTTGGGAACTTCTTCAGAGCCATTCACATAAGTGTGAGCCAGAGATTATGGACTCTGAAGATCCTTTATTTATTCTTTATACCTCTGGTACAACAGGAAAGCCTAAGGGGGTAGTCCATGTACATGGTGGCTATATGGTGGGTACATATTATCTTACAAGGGCCTTTTTTGACATAAAAGATAAAGATGTTTACTGGTCTACATCAGATATAGGCTGGATCGTTGGGCATTCATTTATTGTATATGGCCCACTTTGTGCTGGTGCAACAATTCTTATAAGAGAAGGAGCACCAGATTATCCCCATCCAGGAGTTGTATGGGAGAAGGTGCAAAAATATGGTGTTTCTGTAATGTTTACTGCTCCTACTGCAATTAGAATGTTCATGAGATTTGGAGAGGAACATATAAAGAAATATGATCGTTCTACTTTGAGAATCCTTGCCTGTGCAGGAGAGCCATTAAATCCGGAGGCATGGAATTTTGCACAAGAAGTTATTCTTGAACACAATGGTCACTGTATAGATAACTTCTGGCAGACAGAGGTTGCTGCTCCTATCCTTGGAACGATGCCTGCTATGGTTAATAAGCCAGGACGCGCTGGCAAACCTATGCCAGGGGTCTTAGCAGATGTTGTTGATTCTACTGGTACCCCTGTCCCTGCAGGTAAGGGGGGCTATCTTGTACTTCGTCAGCCCCTTCCATATATGCTTAGAACAATCTATGGTAATCCTGAACGATATAAAGAACTCTGGAATACAATACCTGGTTGTTATAACACAGGAGACATAGCAGTTTGTGATGAGGAGGGATATTTTTCTGTCCTAGGCAGATCTGACGACGTAGTTAATATTGCAGGACATAGAATTGGCACAGCAGATATTGAAAATGCTCTTGTATCCCATCCTGCTATTGCAGAAGCTGCAGCAATAGGTCTTCCTGATGAGTTAAAAGGTGAACGAATCAAGGTTTTTGTAGTATTAAGAGAGGGTAAAGAGCCTTCTGATGGATTAAGAAAGACTATAATTCGTCATGTAAGACATGAACTTGGTCCTATTGCTACTCCAAGTGAAGTTGAATTTGTAGATAAGTTACCCAAAACAAGATCCGGTAAGATTATGAGGAGGCTGTTAAAGGCTCAAGAGCTTGGTCTAGATGTTGGAGATACCTCTACCCTTGAAGATTAAAATCCTTATTGTTTATTTAGGGTGGACGTTAGTCCTTTTATGAAAGGAGGTGGATATGAAGGTAAAAAAAGCTGTTGTTCCTGTGGCAGGTCTTGGAACTCGTTTTTTGCCTGCCACAAAGGCAATTCCTAAAGAGATGCTAACAATAGTAGATCGTCCTACTATACAATATATTGTTGAGGAAGTTGTTGCCTCTGGCATAAATGAAGTAGTGCTTGTTACTGCATCTGGTAAGTCTGCTATAGAAGATCACTTTGACTACTCTTTTGAGTTAGAGACCTTTTTGGCTCAAAAGGGAAAGCTAGATCTATTAAGGGAGGTAAAACATATCTCACAGCTTATAGAGGTGGTCTCTGTAAGACAAAAGGAACCACTAGGGCTTGGACATGCAGTAATGGTAACAGAAAGTGTTATTGGAGACGAACCCTTTGTAGTAGTATTAGGAGATGATCTTGTAGATGCTGAAGTACCTTGTGTGTATCAAATGTTAAAGATATTTGAGAAGTACAATGAATCAGTTGTAGCTGTACAAAAGGTGCCACATGAAGATGTATATAGATATGGTATTGTAGAAGGTGAGGAAGTAGCAGAAGGTGTTTGGCGTGTTACTAAAATGATAGAAAAGCCAGATCCATCAGAGACGGCTTCTAATTTGGCTATTATTGGTAGATATATTTTAAGGCCAGAGATATATAACTGTTTACATAGAACACTTCCTGGGGTGGGTGGAGAGATCCAGTTAACAGATGCTCTTGATATGCTTAGAAAAGAAAGAGAGCTTTATGCATATGAGTTTAAAGGAAAACGTTTTGATGCAGGTGATAAATTTGGATACTTGCAGGCAACGGTTAACTTTGCATTAGAACACCCAGAGCTAGGAGCTAAATTTAAAAAATATCTAATTGATCTTATAAAGCCATATATTAAATAAATGTCTCAGGGTAAAAATGCATTTCAAGCAGGGCTCTTTGTAGAGGTCATTTTACCGCTTCCTATAAAGAGCCCTCTTACCTATAGAGTCCCTTCTTCATTATCTCATAAAATTTGTTGGGGTAAGAGGGTTATTGTTCCTGTAAAAAATAGAAGGGCTATAGGTATTGTTTGGAGTAAAGACTCAGAGCTTATTTGCCCATCTAAGGACTCTAACGAAATAAAAGATGTAATAGATGTGGTAGATGAATACCCGATAGTACCACCAGAGTTAAAACCTATCTTTGAATGGATCTCAGCATATTATTACTATCCTATTGGATTAGTAGTCTCTGAGCTATTACCAGCAGGACTATTGCCTAAATCTAAAAAAAAGATTGCAAAAGTAGAACGAGGATTATCTAAAGGACCTAAGAGGGTTTTTGAAGCAATATCTTGGGAGAAATCCAATAAAATCACACTCAGTAAAGAGCAAGATTGTGCCCTCTTGAGCATAAAAAAGGCAATTAATTCTGAGACCTTTTCTCCTTTTTTATTGTTTGGGGTAACAGGAAGTGGAAAGACAGAAGTATACATTAGGGCTGTAGAACAGTGTTTATCACAACTTAGAGGCTCTTTGGTGTTGGTTCCAGAGATTGCAATGACTTCCCAACTTATAAATCGTTTTGCCTCCAAATTTAAAGATGAGCTTGCAGTACTTCATAGTGGACTTACAGAGGCAGAGCGTCTTGAGCAATGGTACAAGGTTAGAGTTGGTGAGAGACGACTTGTAATTGGAACACGTTCTGCAGTTTGTGCTCCTGTTTCTAGGCTTGGATTAATAATTGTAGATGAAGAACATGATAGGTCTTATAAACAGCAAGAGCGACTTAAGTATAATGCGAGAGATGTTGCAGTATTAAGGGCAAAAATGTCTAATGCTACAGTTGTATTAGGAAGTGCAACTCCATCAATAACAAGTTTCTATAATACAACTATTGGAAAATATAAACTTCTTACACTAAAATCCAGACCAACAGGAACTAAGTTACCAGTAATTGAACTTGTAGATAAAAAAAGGGCAAGGGCATTAAAAGAAGAATCCTTTAGCTCAAAAAAGAAAAAAAAGCTTCCTTTATGGTTATCACAAAAGCTTTATAAAGAAATAGAAAAATCTCTATCTAATGATCAACAGGTAATGCTCTTTTTAAACCGAAGAGGATTTGCACCCTATGTATTTTGTTCTGAATGTGGATATGTCTTTAAGTGTAAAAATTGTGAAGTATCTCTTACTTGGCATAAAGCAGAAGATAGTGAGCGACTTATATGTCATTATTGTGGCTTTGAGCTACCTGCCCCCCCAATTTGTCCTAAGTGTAAAGGTAGTGCCATAAAGGCTTATGGATGGGGTACTGAGCGTATCACAAAAGACATAAGAAATTTATTTCAAAGTGCAAAGATTTTGAGGTTTGATAGAGACACGGTGACTCCTAAGCTATTGGATCAAGTTGTAAGACAAATATATGAGCATAAAGTTGATATCATTGTGGGGACACAAATGATTACAAAGGGACATGATTTTCCTGCACTTTGTCTTGTTGGGGTCTTATTTGCAGATCATTCTCTTAATTTTCCAGAATTTAATGCAGCAGAAAGAACGTTTCAGTTACTCTCACAGGCTTCAGGAAGGGCAGGCAGAAGGGACTTATCAGGTAAGGTTATAATACAGACAAGTTTACCTAAAAATTACGTATTAGAGGCTGTTATTAAGCATGATTATCTTTCTTTTTATAAAGAAGAGATAATGCGTAGGGAGAAATTTTTATATCCTCCTTTTGTACGTATTATAAACATACGAATTACTGGTAAAGATGAAAAAATAGTTGAGGAGACTTCCTATAATATAAGAAATTTCTGTGATAATATTTTTGAAAAACAAAAGTTAAGTTCTGCTGATCTTATAATATTAGGTCCTGCTCCATGTGCAATTGTTCGTTTAAAAAGGGCGTATAGATGGAACATAATGTTAAAAGCAAAATCTTTAAAGGTTCTTTATAATTTTATTAAAGAGCTTTTACCAGATATTGAAAAGGTGAATAAGAATATAAGGATAGAGCTAGATGTGGATCCAGAGACAATTCTTTAATGAAAAAATAAGCCCTCTTAGATGTATTGAATTTTAATCTAAGAGGGCTTTTTAAAATTATTCACCCTTCATCATAGCAGCAATGTCTTCTTCAACTGTACTTATTGGTTTAATATTAAATTTTTCTACCAAGACCTTTGCTACATTAGGAGATAAAAATGCAGGAAGAGTAGGTCCTAACCTAATCCCTTTTACTCCTAAATATAAAAGAGCAAGTAACACGGCTACTGCCTTTTGTTCATACCATGCAATATCATAAGAGATTGGTAGATCATTGATATCATCTAGTCCAAATGCCTCTTTTAGTTTAAGAGCAATAACTGCTAAAGAATAGCAGTCATTACATTGACCAGCATCAAGTATTCTTGGGATACCTCCAATATCACCTAAGTCTAGCTTATTATATCTATATTTGGCACATCCTGCGGTTAATATGACAGTATCTTTAGGAAGTTTTTTAGCAACTTCAGTATAATAACTCCTTGTCTTGTGCCTTCCATCACATCCTGCCATTACTATAAAGCGTTTAATTGCTCCAGACTTAACTGCATCTATAATCTTATCTGCTAAAGCAAGTACCTGATTATGTGCAAAACCACCTATAATCTTACCACGTTCTAATTCAGTTGGTGGAGGGCAACTTTTTGCTCTTTCTATGATAGGAGAAAAATCTTTGACTCCACCTTTAGGACGATCCTGTATATGAACTGCTCCCTCATATCCAACCGCTCCTGTAGTAAAAAGTCTATCTAGATAGGTATTGTCTTTTTTAAGTGGTACTAAGCAGTTTGTAGTAAGTAAAATAGGTCCATTAAAGGCTTCAAATTCCTTATTTTGATGCCACCAAGAGCTACCATAGTTACCTACAAAATGGTCGTATTTTTTAAAGGCTGGATAATAGTTTGCAGGGAGCATCTCACCATGAGTATATACATCTATACCAGTACCTTTAGTTTGTTCTAAAAGTTCCTCTAAGTCTTTAAGGTCATGTCCAGATATCAAGATTGCAGGGTTATTACGCACTCCAATGTTTACTTCAGTAATTTCTGGATGGCCATAGTGTGAGGTATTTGCCTTATCTAATAGGGCCATTGTAGAAACAGCTATTTCCCCTGCTTTCATAACCATATTAAACATTTCATCTATGGATAAATCTTTAGTTGTAGAGGCAAGGGCTTCAATAATAAAATCACTTACATTATCATCATGAAACCCTAATACTGATGCATGTTCTGCATATGCAGCTATGCCTTTTAAGCCAATTACAAGTAACTCTCTTAAAGATCTTTTATCTTCATCTTCTGTTGAGAGTACGCCTACAGTTTTTGCCTTTTCTTCAAAGGCTTTAGGGTCTGTTTGTGACCAAGTAGCAGCATCTGGAAGAGGTTCATCAAAGTCTTTACCGTATTTTTCTCGATATGCCTTTAAGAATTTGTCTTTTAGCTGATCTCTTCGATTTAAGCCTTCTTTTATCATAGAGATAAAACGATTATCGTCCCAATTGGCATTTGTTATGGTTGAAAATAGCCCTTGTGCAATAAAGTCATCGTTGCTTCTGTCTGGCATTCCAAGCTCTTTTAACTTTTCCCCATATACAGAAATACCTTTTAAGACAAAGATTAAGAGATCTTGAAGATTTGCAGTTCTCTCAGGTTTACCACAAACTCCTTTAATAGTACATCCTGTGTTTTTAGCAGTTTCTTGACATTGGAAACAAAACATTTGCTCCTCCTATTTAGTTAAAGGTTATTGTTTAAAACATTTGCACCTTTTGTTATTTTTCTTATCTGTTTTATATAAAAAAATATTAAACAAAATATTTATATTATTTAAGTATTAAAATACCAAAATATTTTTATTTTGTCAAATCTTTTTTACTTTATTATTGGACTTTTTTATAAATCTAAGTTTTAAGTATTATATGAACTTAAACTTAAAAGAGATAATCACATGGTTGCTAACAGCTCTTAGTATATTGGGAGCGGTATTAAATGTTAAAAAGAAGCGAATCTGTTTTGCTGTCTATACTGTTGCCAATATGGGGTGGGTTCTTGTAGATATTTATTATAAGATCTATGCTCAGGCTGCTTTGTTTGTAATTTTTACTGCTCTTTCTATCTGGGGTTGGATAGAATGGGGACTAAATAAAGAGGGCTGATATGGGATATTGGGAGATTTTTGATCATGGTGCAGATATTGGTATAAGGGGGATTGGTAGCAATCTTGAGGAGGCATTTAAGATGGCAGCAACTGCCCTTTTTTCTTTAATGTATCCCAATATCCAAAAGATAACAGATAAGGATATTAAATCTTTTCAGACAAAAGAGGTTACATTTAAGTGTAGTGCAATAGATATTGAGTATCTCTTTGTTGAGTTTTTAAACACTCTTATTTCAAAATCTGATCTTTTAAGACTAGTTTTTTTTGATTTTGATATAACAATTAATAAGGTTAAATTAACTTGTTTTGCTAAAGCTAAGGGCATTCCTCTTACAGAAGATATTTGTCTTGATGGACTAGAGGTAAAAGCTGCTACGTATTGTGAACTAAAGGTTAAAAAAGAAAATAGTCACTGGATCGCCCAGTGTGTAGTTGATGTTTAAAAGACATTAAGCTTAAAAAGGAGCATTATTTGTGAACATAAAAGGACTAAAAAAGATAGGACCTTGTCATTATGAAATACCAAAGACTGATGCCATGAATGTACCTGCATGGATATTTGCAGATGATGCCCTTATTTTAGATATGGATGACAAGGTCAAAGAACAACTTATAAATGTTGCGTGCTTACCAGGTATTGTAAGGGCATCTATGGCGATGCCAGATGCACATTGGGGTTATGGATTTCCTATTGGAGGTGTTGCTGCATTTGATCCAGACAAAGGAGGAATTATCTCTGTTGGTGGTGTTGGTTATGATATATCGTGTGGTGTTCGTACAATGATTACTGGATTATTTATTGAAGATGTAAGGCCCAAGCTTAAAAAATTAATAGAGGCTCTTTATAAAAGAGTACCTGCTGGAGTAGGCTCAGAAGGGAAAATTAAACTCTCTCCATCAAAACTTGATGAAGTTCTTGTAGCAGGGGCAAAATGGGCGGTTGAACGTGGTTATGGATTAAAGGAGGACTTAGAATATATTGAAGATAAAGGTTTTGTAAAAGATGCAGATCCAAGCTGTGTTTCAAAAACGGCCAAAGAAAGGCAGGCGAGACAGGTAGGTACTCTAGGTTCAGGTAACCATTATTTAGAGATTCAATATGTAGATGCAATATTTTGTAAAGATTCAGCTAAAGCTATTGGCTTAGAACTTAATCAGATTGTTATTTCTATACATTGTGGATCAAGAGCATTAGGACATCAAATTGGTACAGATTATCTATCTGTTTTTGCAAAGGCATCTCAAAAATACAACATTCCAATAAGAGAAAAAGAGCTTGTATGTGCCCCAATTTATTCTCCAGAAGGTCAAAGATACTTTAAGGCAATGTGTTGTGGTATAAACTGTGCTCTTGCCAATAGACAAGTTATTGCACATTTAACAAGACAGGTCTTTTATGAGTTTTTTGAAAATGCAGCAATAAGAACCCTATATGATGTAAGCCATAATACTTGCAAAGTAGAACGTCATATAATAGATGGTAAAGAAAAAGAGCTTTTTGTTCATAGAAAAGGAGCAACTAGAGCATTTGGACCTCGTCAAAAAGGGCTTCCTCCTATGTTAAGTACTGTGGGACAACCTGTTTTAATTGGTGGCACAATGGGAACATATTCATATATTTTAGTGGGGCTAGATACATCTGAGTCTCTTAGTTTTAGTTCTGCCTGTCATGGAGCAGGTAGATCAATGAGCAGACGCCAAGCATTAAAGAGGTGGAAAGGCAAAGAAGTTATTAATAAACTGGCAGCAAAGGGTATATTAGTTATGTGTGCTAGTAAGAGAGGGGCAGCAGAAGAAGCTCCTGATGCATATAAAGATGTTACACAAGTAGTAAACGCTACTCATGAAGCTGGACTTGCCAAAAAGGTAATTCGTCTAAGACCTTTAGCGTGTATAAAGGGATAAAAAGATTTTTATTAATTTATACCAGATCTATAATGTTAACAACTTGTTTCCATAATAACCATGTTAGAATTCCAAAGAATATATTAGGAAACCATAAACTTATCCAAGGAGAAACTATAGCCACTTCTGCCAAATTTTCGCTTAATACTAATAGTACATAATACAGTATAAATGCACTTAATGCTAAAGCTACTCCTCCTGCAACTCCTGTGCGACCAAATTGAATTCCAAGACAAGCTCCCAATATAGCTAGGATAAGTGCTCCAACGGGGAGAGCAAGTCTTTTATTGAATTCTATAAGCAATCGTCTTTTTTGTTTGGGACTAGTGTGAGAATTGCGTGCATTTTGCATTAATTCTTTTAATCCCATTTCCCCTCTACTTTTTCCTCTGCTAGGTATAGCTATATCAAGTTTCATAACATATAAACCAAATTTTATTATATTGGATCTGTCTTTTGATAAATTTATTTGGTGTAATGTGCCATCTTGTAGAGTTAAAATTATACAAGAGCCATCTTTAGATATTAGTATTTTCCCTTTTCTAGCAAATATTTCATTTATAGCTTTTGTATTTCTGGCATCCTGTAAAAATATACCTTTTAATGTTTTTCCATGTTTTTTTGATTGATTCACAAATAGAGTTAATCCTTTAATTGGAGAAACAAAGGTTAGTGGTGGAATACCTCTTGTTAAAGTTTTGCTACTGATTTGATATATAAATTTATGAGCATAGGTTTTTGCTTTTGGTAACAAAAAGGCACCAGTGATAAAAGTTAAGAACCAAATTAAAATTCCAATCCATAATACAGGGATAAAAAGTTTTTTAGGACTTATTCCTGCCGCAAATATAGCGATAAGTTCATTATCTTTGTTCAGACGAACCATAGCTAAACATGTGCCTAATAAGGCGGATAATGGTAAAACAAATAATAGAAAAGTAGGAATTAATACTAAAATAAAGTGTATTATTTGGCTAGGTTCTGTCCCTGATCGTAATAATAGTCCAGTAAGAGGTAAAAGACGTCCAAGCAAGAGTATGGCACACAGCACAATAAAACTAAAAATAAGAGGAACTAGTATTTCTCTATATATCAATTTAGATAGAATCTTCATGTTTTTATATCAATAACAGTTTTTGGTTTAAGTATAAAGAATATATTTCTATCTTATAAATAAAAAGATGTTGTTAAATTTTTGTAAAAAATTTTACATTTTGGGTAGAAAATTTTACTATTTGTGTTATAGAAAATCATAATTTATTACGAATAAGAATAAAATAAAAAAGGAGGATCGTTAGTATGAAGAAGTCATTTAAAAATGGGGGGAAGAGGTTTTTAATCTTTTTAACTACATTTGTATTTTTATTAAGTGCAAGTGTAGTTGCTTCTTTTGCTGCTCAAGTGAATGAATCTTCAGCCAGTGTGTGGTCAAAGTACAACATTAAACTCTATGGTAAGATTAAAGTTGACTTTAATTATGATACTGCATCTTTTGCAAAATATAATGATTTTATTGGTGCAGTAGCAATGGGCTCCGGTCACAGAAATGATTCTACAAACTTTAATCCTAGGGATTCAAGGATTGGTTTTATTGCTAGCTATAAATACGGTGATTGGTTGGTAAAGGGTCGTATCGAGACAGACTTCTATGGTGGAAATGAAGGAGATAATTTAATTCCACGTATGCGTTTAGCATATATTGAGTTAAAAAATACATCTGGTACAGATATAGTTGTTGGGCAAGACTGGGTTCCTGTAGCAGCACTTAATCCTTCAACCATTGATTTTGGTATCTTAACAGCAGCAGGTAACCTCTGGTGGCGTGTTCCTCAAATCACAGTACGTCAGAACTTTGGAAACATACAAATCCTTGGTTCTATTATGAAGCATCGTCGTCAGAGTACAGAGGCAGATGATACTATGCCATGGATTTTAGCAAGGATTCAGTACAAAGATGGTATCCTTGGCCAAGGTAATATGATTGCCCTTGGTGGTGGTTATAGACATGCTAATTACGGAGATTATGGACCTGATGGTAATCTTACTTCTACAGATACAAGTCAAAAGAATACTGATCGCTATTTAGTATGCTTAGAAGCTAAATTCGGTTTTGGCCCAGTGGAGATGAAGGGAGAGCTTTGGACTGGTCAAGGAATTGGAAGGAACTTCTTAAGATATGATTTAGGATTAGCATATAACGGTGCTCCTGCAAGGGCAACTGGTGGTTGGGCAGATATAACTTACAAAGTAAATTCTAAAATGAATGTAACTGCTGGTTATGGGTTTGATAATCCTGATAATAAAGACATTGGTGATTGGGTAAACGATAGAAGATTTACCAAAAATGAGCAGTACTTCTTAAATACTTGGTATAGTTTAGCAAAGCCATTAAAGATTGGGGCTGAGTGGGTATATGTAGAAACTCAGCGTCACCAAGAGATTGATACAGGAAACAGATTCACCGTGTCTATGCAATATGTTTTCTAAAATACTTAAGATATAGGTAATAAAAAGGCCGGAGTAATCCGGCCTTTTTATTTTCCTTTTTTATTTTTGTTTACTACTTCTATAAAAAGTTACTAAAATATCATTATTAAAACGAGTGCTAATACTAGCACAATAAGTCCGTATGCAGCATAGGCGTTTACACGTCCATTGTGCATATATGCAACTATTTTTGCAATCATTTTGGCAAACCTTGTAGTAGGTTGAACAATTAATCGATCTACTAGATGTACCTCTTGTCTTTGTCGTTTTATTGTCAATCTAAAGTGTGAGGCTATTGTCTCACTTGTATCTTCTAATGTAGTAGGCCTAAATATACCATTAAAGATTACCCTCATAGGATTAGAAAAACCTGTTGCTGTATATGTCATCTCTGGAACAAGTTCTTTTATCCCACCATCCCATCTAACACGTCTATAGACCTTTCTTTTAATTCCTACAAATATGGACACTACAACAAATAACACTGCCAACAACAACAGTAATACTATAAGCGTATAACTAGTTGACATTGCAAAGACAACAGGATTTTTAGCTCCACCTCTATGCATTACTACAAGTCCTCTGCCTGGTAAAAAGTTCTGTCCAACTTGAGCACCAAGATCATGAAATGCCCTTACAAAGTCTGTTGGTAGCTCACTATGTGCACTACTTGTAGCAAAAAATGGGGGAACAAGGGCTGTTGCTGCACTAGAATGAGAAATAGATGCACTAGTATTTCCTATAACAGGAATTACATAGGTAGGAGTAATTCCTAATAACAGGCAACTTATTGCTAGGATTCCCATAGATACTCTACTTGAAAGAGCCGCCTTTTTGGCTCTATGTGCCATCTCTGAACGAGACATACCTAAAAATCCCATTGCAAAAGCCTTCACAAAGCAAGTAACAGCTAGCGCGGCAGTTAGTGCTAAGATAGCACCACAAAGGGCAAATATAACCTTTACCCATGTTGCGCTTAATCCCGCACTCATGAGCATTGTTTGTAAGGTTAGCCATTCACTCACAAAACCATTAAATGGAGGCATTGCAGATATGGAGAGGCAACCTACTAAAAAAGCTGCTCCTGTAATTGGCATGTACTTTAGTAGCCCTCCTAAGAGATCTAAATCTCTTATGCCAGTAGAGGCTTCAACCGCACCAGCTCCAGTAAATAAAAGACTTTTATACACACTATGGTTGATCATATGATATAGAGCAGCAACAAATGCTATAGCTGCTATTGCTCCATGTCCTGTAGCAGTAAAGACTACGCCAGCCCCTATACCAGCTATTATTATCCCTGAATTTTCAATAGAAGAATGTGCAAGCATGGTCTTAAGATCATTTTCTGTGGTAGCATATAAGATACCAGTTAAGGCTGTAATGGTTCCTATTACAAGCATTACAAGCCCAAAAAGCATATGATTTACAGGGATTAAAAACATATTTACTCGCAAGATACCATAAATTCCCATGTTTAAAGTGGCTCCAGCTAAAATAGGTGTAAATGCAGCCGGAGCTGTTGTATATGCCTTAGGGAGCCAGAAATTTACAGGAAATATCCCTGCCTTCACGCCAAACCCAAAAAAGCTAGTTAAAAATACTATCCATAACATTAAGTTAGATAATTGATGAGAACATTGTAAAATCTTTGAAAAATCAAGACTTCCTGCATGTACAGCTAAGATAATGAGTCCGATTGCTGCTAAAAGTGTACCTGCTTCACTTATAGCAAGCATTTGGTAACTAGAAGATGTCTCTTGTTCACCATAATCATTTAAAGTGACAAGGAGATATATTAATATAGACATAATCTCCCAAGTAATTAAAAACCCTAAAACATCTTCTGCACTTATAATTGCACAAAGTGATGCAATTAGTAAAAGATACATTACTCCATATGCTCTAAGGTTATATCCTCTAAAAGCAACCTTTAGCTGTCCTAATTCATGGATTGATACACATATACCAATAAATGCTGTTATAGAAAGAAAGAGTCCGGATATTTTATCAACACCAAATGATATAGTTCCAAGTGTTGGGATATGCCATAGAATGATATGTGGACTAATGCCCTTAACAAGAGCACCAATGCCAACTATAAAAAACAACATTGATGCAACAATACCAATACTTGATACAACATACGGGGTTAGCTTTTGGGGTAAAAATGCACATATTGTTGCCCCAGCAAAGCAAACTAAAAAGGCTAAAATATATATTGATAAAAGCTCCATCTAAAGCCTCCTATAATCTATCTTATTCCTTGGGTTGCATCTTACCTGATAAGATCAATAGTCCATAAAGTATTGCTAGAGGGGGAGGTGGATCCCCTGGCACCTCAAGATCTACTGGTATTACCTCTGATACACTTGATGCTGTAATAAAACTAGGAGTAAATATACCCCCAGAGATAGCACATGTTCCTACTGCCATTACTCTTTTTGGAGTTGGCATAGCATCAAAAGCCTTTTTTAAAGCTAGTTCCATATGATGTGTGACAGGACCAACAACCATTAATATATCAGCTTTTCTAGGAGAAGGCGTTACAAAAAATCCTAATCTATGCATATTGTAATAAGGATTATTAAGCAGTTCTACTTCACTAAGACATGCTCCACAACTTCCGGTGTCAACAACTAATATGTGAGTAGATGAACGAAAGGAGCTTTTTAGAGGACCTTGTCCTTTTTTAGTAAAATATGCCCATTCATAACCATCTTCCCAATTAAGACTTCCTCCTCTGTCATCCTTACACCTATAGCAGTAAATACAGCGAGAATAATCTATATAGTAACTTTTTCCCTTTTTTTTGATTGCCCCTGTTGGACATATAGAAGGATCAATCTTTGATGATTGTGTTAAAATAGGTCTTGAAGGACTAATACCTGGTGAGGTATCAAACTTTTTAGGATACTTTGTTGTCTTAATGCCTGTTCTAATTCCTTCTATAATCCATTGTTTCATAGCTTAACCCTCTTGATATTAAAAAAATTAACGATCATTTTCTGCAACAGATAATCCAAAAGTGGCTAGAATAATTGGAAAGTCCTGAAACGCAAAACCTTCTGTTGATAGATGAAAGCCATGCCAGTTAAAAAATGCAGGTGGAATAATCCTGTAGCGTTCAACTGTAGCATTTTTATTTAATCTAACCCAATGAAGGGCTGCACCAGAAGGGGCTTCTACAAAAGAGATACCAACAGGTTTTTTAGATAAGGTCTCTTTAAAGTTATTTATGTCAAAATCAAATTGATCATTTACATCGTAATCTTTTAATAGCTCAACAGCTTGTTTTATTATCTTTATACATTCTTTTGCCTCTTTAAAGAAAACCCTTAGTCTTGCATAGCCATCACCTTCAAACTCAATAGCTCGGTTAAATTCTATGTCTTTATAGCAAAGATAGGGTAAATCACATCTTAAATCAAAATCTTGTCCACTTGCTCTGCCTACTGGACCTACAAGGCAAAGCTGTCTTGCTTGCTCTGGATTGACAATCCCTACTTCCTCAAGTCTATCTAAAAAACTTGAGGAGAATCTCAACATACTCTCAAGACGTTTTATTCTTTTTAATAAAGAGCTAGATTTTTGAGCAAGAGTAGAACAAGAATCATAGGAGATATCTTTTAAAATTTTTCCTATCGCAGAAAGTCCAAATAGATATCTATGGCCAGAAAATTCACAACTTATACGAAGGAGCTCTTCATGAAGGATTCCTGCCTGACTTGTTGCAACACAAAGTCCTGTAGAATTACATATTCCTTCTATTCTAGCAATATGATGCCTTAGGCGTTCAAGCTCGCATATAATGATACGAAGCAATTGAGTACTTTTAGAGCATTTTATCCCAAGAGCATTTTCTACTGCCATTGAAAAACCAAGCGCATGAGAGAATGCGCTCGTACCAGAGAACCTTTCTGCTAACAAAATGACATCTGAAATTGTTTTACCTTCTGCTAGCTTTTCTACTGCCCTATACTTATAGAAAAGTCTGGTCTTTGCCCTTATTATCTCTTCCCCAACTGTTTCAAGCATAAAATGTACTGCCTCACTTGGACCTGAATATATAGGCCCAATTGGCATTGCAAAGACCCCTTGGCCTTCGACTATTCTAATAGGTTTCCAAAAATCTGGACCAGTTCCTGCCTTTTTATAAAGAGGCTGAGTGACATTAAAGTCTTTTCTCATAGGCTTTATAGTTTTCCCCCAAGATTCACTGTGAATAACAAAGTCGCCTAGTCTAGGATGTCCTCTGAAACCAATCCCAAATAGATCTTCTATCTCTCTTTCTAACCAATCAGCCCCATGAATAATTGTAGATATGCTAGGTATAGGATGAGGGGAAATCTTTTCTTCTATCTTTAGAATTAAGGCCTTTTTTTCTTTACTTAAAAAGAAATAATAAAGCCTTCTTGTTTCATCTTGTTCAGCAACTATGCCTCCAAAATGGAGATGTTTTTTATGAAAAAGCAATCTGCATACCTTCTGTAGCTCTTCCTTTTTTATTTCTAAAACAGGCAAGGAAGATAATTCACAGTATTTAATCACATTTGTTATATTTTTTATGTCTGAAATTAGCCTATCTAACATTTATATATCCCCTCCTTAATGGGATAAGGCCAAAGCAGCCATCTTTAAAAGTTCATAAAGTTGAGCTGGTATATAGAGTCCAAATACAATTACTGGCACAATAGCCAATACCATAGAAATCTTACATGTAAGTGGTAGAGGATGTTTTGCTACAGGAGGAGATTCTGGTCTTCCAAAGACCATGGTGTTTATATGGGACATAACACCAAAAAATGCGGTTATGATGAATAATACTAAAAGGGTTACTGTAACCCAATGTTTTGCTAGTATAGCTGCTTTTACAATAGAAAACTCACTAATAAAGACTGCAAAAGGAGGTGCTCCTGCTATTGCAAGTCCCCCAATTAAAAGGGCAATTCCTGTAAATGGGTTTAGGTGAATAAGCCCTTTTACTTTTGATATTTGACGTGTACCTGTTATAAGAAGGGCTGCACCTGCTGCATAAAAACAAAATGATTTTGTGACTGCATGAGTGACTATCTGCATTATTGTAGCAAGGTGGCCAGAACTTAATCCAAGCCCTGCTGCAGTAAATATTATGCCCATGTGTTCTACTGTAGAAAAAGCAAAGAGCCTTTTAAAATCTTTAACCTGAATTAGTAAAAAGGCTGCACATCCTAAGGAGATTAGACCTACAGCTCTTGCCCAAAGAAGTGCATCAATTCCTTTAGCAGCTTCAAAAACTGGAAGAAGTTTTAATATAACATATAAAATAGTAGTAGTTTCAATACCAGAAAGTAGTGCACAAACAGGAGAAGGAGCCTGGCTATGTGCATCTGGAAGCCATGTATGAAGAGGAACAAACCCAACCTTTGCCCCAAAACCTATGAGAATAAGGATAAAAGCTGTCTTTAATAACTCAGGATGCATCTTTGAGGCAATCAAAGATAGAGTTGACCAAGTATATGCGTTTCCATTTAAATTAGTTCTAGCAGCCCAAAATAGGATTAAAAATCCCAAAAGTGCAATTGCTGCTCCCATAAGGGTTAAGAGCATATACTTCCAAGCTGCCTCAAGGGCTTCTTGGGTATTTTTAAAACCTACCAGTAGAATAGAAAATAAAGTTGTAAGCTCAACTGCTATCCAAGTAAGATTGGGTTCTTGGATCATAGGAACTGCAAGCATTGAAAATATAAATAAGTTTAAGTTGGCATAATAGAGTCTTAGTTTTTTAGACTCAGTTGTCTCTTGTTTCATGTAGCCCCAAGAGAATATAGATGCAGTAGTACTTACAAAGGCAACAAGAACTAAAATCAATACACCCAGTGCATCAATCGATATCCAGTTAGGTATAGAAACTATTTTGCCACATCTTAGGACTATAAAGGCGCTTTCTAGGCTAAGTAATAATGTTGCAATACTAGAAAGTAGGGTTGCTCCTGCTGCCACATACCAACCAACAGGTATTCCACAAATAAGGGCTGCTAAGATTGGTAGCGCAGGAATTATTAAAAGGTTCATAGTGATGCATCCTCCTTAAGGCTTGCCAGTTCTCCAACCTCTGTAGTACCAATATGTTTTGCAATAGCTTTGGTTAATACACCTACAACAAGTGCTAAAATCAATACGTCAAAAGTAACAGCAAGTTCTGCAATAGCAGGGAGATCTGGTGCTATAACAATGCCGGCAAAAAATGCTCCATTTTCCATTGCCAATAGTCCTAACAATTGAGGGAGCGCTTCTCTTCTTACAGCAAGTGTATATGTGCCAAGTAAAACCCCTGCCAAGCCAATTGGTAGGTTTACTACTATAGCCCTTGAGTCTCCTGTTGCGTGTATAAGAGGCGTAGCAAGAAAATATGCTAGAATTGCAAGTACCATTGCTATAAGAAGTGATGTAGGGATATTTAGTACTTGAGAAATCTCTCGTCTTGTATATACCTGTTTACCCATGGTCTTTTTTAATACCCAAGGGATCAATATAGGTTTACTAATAATTGTTATGATACATACTTCCATGAGATGACGTGAAAATGGGTGTAACCCTAACAAAAATGCAGAAACAGCTAGTGCAACAGATTGTGCCACATAGAATCTAAGGCAGCCTAACATCTGTCTTGTTGCAACAATTCCAAATGCGGCTATTAAAAATAGCCCACCTGTTAAGGCATTTAAGTTATTTATTACAGAGGGTGATAATAAGCTCATAAGGTGAACCTCCGTTTTTGCCATGATGAGATTAAAGTGTAAAAAGACGTGCTATCATAGCCGCAACAGATACTACAAAGGCAGCTCCTAAAAATTCTGAGATTCTAAAGAGTCTCAGCTTAGCAAGGGAAGATTCTATTACTACAAGGATTAGGATAAAAGCAAACATCTTTAAGAGGATAAGAGGAATTGCAGTTAACAGGTCTATAATATTATTAGTTGTAGCAAGTCCCCATGGTGAGACTAATACGTTTAAAAATATACATAAAAGTACAAAAAATTTCATTTCACCACCCCATTTCATAAGGGCAGCGCCTTTTCCTGAATATTCAAGCCCTTTTGATTCATCAATCATGGCTATTTCAAAATGTCCTGATGGATTATCTACTGGAATTCTTCCTGCCTCAGCTAAGATCAACATTATAAAAGCAATTAATAAAAGAATATGTGATGGCTCAAAGAAGTTTGCAGGAGGCGTTATCCATTGCTCTTGTACTATATATGGAATAGTAGAGCGTGCTACAAAAGAGACAGTAAAAAATACTATCATAAAGACAGGTTCTGCTAAAAAGCCTACCATCCTCGTACGGCTTGCCCCCATGGCTCCATAAGGGTTAGCAGTGTCTACAGCAGCAAGCGTTGCAAAAAAACCTCCTAATGCAAGGATAAATCCGCCACCTAACATGTCACCCATAAAGGCAAAAAATAAGGGATAATTCGTTAGAACTGGTATAAGCAAGGTGACAAATATTGGGGTAATAAACACGATATATGGTGTTAATCTAAATATCCATGTAGCATCTTTTGAAACAACTTCATCTTTATGAAAAAGTTTCCAGATATCTTTATAAGGCTGAAAGATACTAGGGCCTTTCTTAGATTGGACCATTTCTTTAAGTTTGTTTAATACACCTGTAACAAGAGGCGCAAAAGCCATTACTACCAGTACTTGGAGGAGATTAAAAAGGATCTTTTGTACCATATTTCACCTCTTGTGTATTAGAGATTGATAATTTCAAAATAAAAAACGCTGGCTAAAGCCAGCGTTAAAATACATTCACACGCAAATTTTATCTGACTCCCGCTGTCTTTAGCCTAGCAGGAGTCATCAGCCTATTAAAGGCACTTAAGGGGGACTCCTTCCCCTTAATTTTGGAAGAGGGTTTATAACAGTTTAGACTATAGATGTCAAGTTATTTTTTACTGCAAAAAATTAATTTCTTTTTTAGACAATTTTGTAATATATTTTTTTACATTTTAGTAAAAATTGTTTTTCTGTATGCTATTGTTATGCCAATAAGTCCAATCATAAAATAAAATACTGTTTTAGGTTCTGGTGTTGGATCACATGATGCAGCATTCATTGCCCAAACAAAAGGTGGATTAAAGCTTTGGGGTGAAACAGGATTAAAAGGACTCTGGAATGTATTTCCACCATCTAGACTAAATGCTCCTTTGAATTGATTGGTAAGATCATCAAATATTATTTGTAATGCTATTTCTCCTGTAATATCATTAGGATTAATAGGTATTGCTTGAAAATTTACACTGCCTCCATCTAGATTTTCTGAGCCAAAAAATATCATAGGGATATTACTACTAACTGAAGGAAATCCTAATACATTTGCAATAGATGGTGACAAACGACTTACTCCAATAGATATGCTCTCAGTATTATAGAGAGCTAAGGTATGAAATGCTTCCATAAAAAACATTTGATCTTTTTTGGGGAGAATAGGTAGCCACATTGAAGTAGCTACACAGTTTCCGCAACCATTAATTAATGGTAGTTTAGAAATTACAGTAGTAGATTCTATAGAGGCTGTATATCCATGAAAAGATTTTAATATGGTATCTCCAGGACTACTAAGTTTTAGAAAACCATTAGACTCTGTAACTGTTGGTTCATAGATAATCCAAGGCCATGTTACTACATTATTATTAAAGTTATCAACAAAATAATATGGTAGATTTCCAGTAAGTATAAATTTATCTACATAAAAGCTATATGAAAAGGCATAAGTGTTAGTGAAAAAAAATAAAAGCAGACCTATTGTTGAAATTAATAAGAAATGTTTTAATCGACTCATTTTGTCCCCCCGATTTATTGTTTTACTACTTTTAATATCAGAAAAAACGAATCGTTTCTTAAACAAAAATTACAGATTATAAAACCTTCTTAGAGATATTTGGGGTTAACAATGTTGGTCTTCTTAAAAACTTATAATCATCTGAATGATAACAGGTGGTTATTTCTTTATAATTTTTGATAAATTTCCACCTATTAAAATAGGAGAGAGCCCCCAAAAGGAAAGTCCTTTAGCCTTTATAAATTGTACTAAGTAATATATAAATTCTAATAAATTATCATTAGATATACCAAGAGATTTGGGATCAGAATTGATAAGTATTATATCACCAGATTGTACCTTGTCTGCTATTTGAGATGCATGGGTATTTATATCAACATCAAGATTAATCTTTCTTTTGCGTATATAAGGACTTAAAGTTATAAGTCCAAGTCTTGAAGCTGTTTTTACTAGGAAAGGATCTTTCCATCCATAAGGTGGCAAAAAAAATGCAGGTCTTCTTCTTTGTAGATCTTCTATTAAGTATATGGTAGGAGCAATAAGCCTTATTAAGGATAATCTTTTTCTAAAGATTAGAGGCTTATATTTTTCAGCTTGTACACCAAGTTCAAAGGTTCTAAGATATTTTAACTCTTTTTTATATTCTTTTGCCCTACTACCTTCTAAAAAAAATGCAGATGGTATTTCTAGTTCATGCAGTAATGCACTAAGTTGAGTTGTGGCTTCGTTGGGGGCTTTCTCAAATATTAGACTAACTGCATTTGTGTTTCTTTCTCCATGAGTTACTACTCGACCAAATAGAGAGGCTTTTGGACAGAAGGTCTCGTATGCATAAAATGAAAAAAAACCAGCTATCCCGGCAGATAAAATCCCAATACCTGATTTAGATAATATGTCTTTAACTTTCATTTAAGCCCCCTATATGATTAACTATTTCCTTCTTTCTACCACATACCATGCAATATCTTCTAATACCTTGCGTTCAGGACAGGTATCAAAACTTTCTAAACCTTTTACAGCCTCCTTAACTAAAGCCTTTGCTTTAGCCTTTGTATCTTTGGCTGCACCAGTTGATATTAGTCTTTCTTTAACCCATAAAAAATCCTTATGATCTTTTTTAGTTGCTTTAAATATATCTATAAGTCTATTTTGATCAGAATTACTTAGCCTTTGAAATGCCAATATAATAGGAAGGGTTATTTTACCTTCTGCTAAATCTGTACCTACTTTTTTACCAAGTTCGCCTGTCTCTGCAGTGTAGTCTAAAAGATCATCTATCATCTGAAACGCAAGTCCAAGCTTTAAACCATAGTTACTAAGGGCTGTTACCTTTGTATCACTTACACCAGCCCATAAGCCTCCAATTTTACAGGATGCCAAAATTAAGGCGGCAGTTTTTCTAAAAATTACATCATTATAAGTATCTTCATCAAAATGAATATCTTTTGAACGTAAGAGTTGGAGCACTTCACCTTCAGACATTAAAGATACTGTTTCTGCAATAGTCTGTGCAATTCTTACATCTCCAAAGCCACTTGCTATATATATCGCCCTTGCATATAAAAAGTCTCCACTTAGTATAGCAGCCTTATTGCCCCATTTTCTATAGGCAGGAGTGCGGCCTCTTCTTAGTTCTCCTTCATCAATGACATCATCATGTAGTAAGCTTGCAGCATGTAAATATTCTGGCACGACAGCAAGCTCATATAATTTAGAATCATATTTTCCACAAAGTTTGGCACAAAGTACAGTAAGAAGGGGTCTTAGGCGTTTACCACCTGCAAACAATATGTATTCTGTAACCTCTGTAATAAAAGACACATAAGAGGCAAAGTGTTTTTGTAATACTACTTCAATCTTATTTAGATCTTCTATGCATGGACTAAGTATAGGATGTACCTTTTTCATATTTTGATACCATAAAACTACTAGAAAAATCCTGGGATTTTTAATCCACCAGTTAGCTTACTCATTTCTTCTTCCATCATCTGACGGGCTCGTTCAAGGGCTTCGTTAACAGCAGCGACAACAAGATCTTGTAACATTTCTACATCTTCAGGATCTACTACTTCTTTTTCAATATTAATGGATACAATTTCTGGTTTTCCATTAGCAACTGCTGTTACCATTCCACCACCAACAGTAACTTCAACACTACGATGTTTTAATTCTTCTTGTAACTTGTTTAGTTTGTTTTGAAGAAGCTGAGCTTGTCTCATCATTTCTTTCATGTTTGGATGCATAATATTACTCCTGTTCTATAAGATATTTTTTAATAATATAGTAAAAACTGAGCTTATTTTAAACCTAAATCGTTTAGATTAACTTGTGCAATTCTTGCATCAAATACTTCTATGGCTTTTTGTACTAAAGGATGTTTTATAATTTCATCTTTTTTGTTGTTCGTGTTATGGTTTTGTGTTTTATTCTCATTTAAGCTAATACTAATGTTTAATTCTTGCTGGAAGAGTTCTTTAATGATCTTTTTTAATTCATCTTTATGGTCTTTTTCCTCTAAATACGCAATTGCCCATTCATGCTCACAATTGATAATCAATGTGCCAGAGGAATCTATTTCAACAAAACATTCCTCTAAAACAGAAGCTATAACTGGATTTCTTTTCTTTAGATATTTTATAAACGACTCTGAATCAATCGAGTTACAAGTAGCTGATGAAGCCCCTTTATTAGAGAGTGTTGGAGATTTTTTAGGTTCTAAGCTACCATTAGTTATATCCTTTTTAGTTTGAACAGATTGTTCTTTAATATCTGTTTTATTTTTAATATCTATTCCATTTGTTGTAGACTCTAAAAGTGTATCAATCTTTGATATAATTTCCTCTAAAGATATAACTTCTTCCATCTGGCAGAGATTAATCAACAAAAGTTCCACTCTTATCCTTATATTTGTACTTCTTTTTATTATCTCAAAATCATCTAAAATTTTATTTAGTAACTGGAGGATATCTGTAGAGCTATAACTTTTAATTAGATCTTTGGCAGATTCTACCTCTTCTGGGACAAGGTCTACTAATGTTTCAATCGCCTTTGGATCATTGATTGTCTTTATAATTAAAAGATGTCTAAAATATCTTATAAGTTGTTCAATAACAGACTGAAGATCTACTCCAAAATTATAAAGTTCATCAATGGTTTCTATTGCACCTGTAATGTCCCTTTTTAGTATAAGAGAGGCAAGTTTTTGAATAGATATGGTTTCTACAATACCAAGGGCTTGGCAAACTTGTTCAGCCGTTTTTGCTCCAAAAGCAGCAACTTGATCTAAAAGGCTTAAGCTATCTCTGACGCTTCCCTTGGCTTGTCTAGCAATAATGTGAATTCCTTCTGCATTAATGCCTAATCCTTCTGCATCACTAATTCTTTTTAGGTGCGATTTTAATTCAGTAATACTGAGCCTTTTAAAGCCATAATGTTGGCATCTTGAAAGAATAGTTGCTGGGATACGTTGAGGTTCAGTAGTAGCAAAAATAAAATATACATGAGCTGGCGGTTCTTCTAATGTTTTTAATAGAGCATTAAAGGCCTCTTTTGTAAGCATATGAACTTCATCGATGATGTTTATCCTATAACGACAATGAGATGGTCTAAACTTTATCTCTTCTCTAAGTTGTCTTATTTCATCGATCCCTCTGTTTGATGCTCCATCAATTTCAAGTACATCAACTTCATTTCCAAGTGTAATACGTTTACATATTTCACATTTGTTACAAGGAGAAGGAGTAGGTCCATTTTGACAATTTAGAGCCTTAGCTAAAATCCTAGCAACAGAAGTTTTACCTACACCACGGGGGCCACTAAATAGAAGGGCATGGGCTAATCTATTATTTTTTATAGCATTTTGAAGAGTTTTAGTTACATGAGTTTGTCCAATTACTTCTTCAAAACGTTGAGGACGCCACTTTCTGGCAAGAACTAGGTAGGACATAATATATAACTTTTATATAACAAATTAATTAAAAGATACTATTAATAAATGATGATAGCCAGGCACCCCTGCGGCACACGAAGTGCCCTACTACCGTTGCTTCCTTCCGGACCTGGCGGGGTTCGCAGGGTTTCGTTGCGCAGGACCCGGCTATCAATAGTTATTTCTTATTTTTTGGCGGAGAGGGTGGGATTCGAACCCACGGTACACCTTTTGGGCGTACACACGATTTCCAGTCGTGCCCCTTCAGCCACTCGGGCACCTCTCCTATGCGTTTCACAAATTAAATTGTCATGAACATGAAGTCAACCGCTAATATAACTTTTTTGTTTAGTAAATAGATTTTTTCTTTTTTGGCGGAGAGGGTGGGATTCGAACCCACGGTGCGCCTTTTAAGCGCACAAGCGATTTCGAGTCGCCCCCGTTATGACCGCTTCGGTACCTCTCCTTTGTTATAATTTAATAAGATAATGTTTTAGTGACAATAATCTATTACCCTAAGATATTCTAAAATTTATTCTAAATTTTGAATAAAAAAATCCCCTGCCGGCAAAATGGATGGAGGTGGGTATGTTGGTCGTCTTGTTGGAGATGGTACAGAGGGACCGGCAGGGGAAAACTCTCAATATATTATTATTCAAATAACGTTTAAACATAAAAAAGTCAAGAAATTATTAAGATAACTTATAACTTAAATTTACAACACTTATATAAAGATAGGTCTTTAAGAAAAAACTTTTTAAAATTACCCCCCTTGTTTTTATAAGCAAAACTTTTTATTTTCAGAGGTATAAAATTTAAAAGATCAGGTGTCCCAAAGCCTTGATAAAAATAAAAAAAGATTTAAAAAAGTCAATAGTTTTTTCACTTATTTTTATTTTGTTATTTTTACTGATTGTAGTTTTGAAGTCTAGTTTTCAGGTTAATCATTATTATGACAACCCTACAGCAACTATTTCAGAATTAACTGTCTCAAATTCTAATACAAATTTACTCGCATATTTTACTCTAAATATAGAAAAATCAAATATATTAAAACAAGTTCTTATATCTGGAGTACCTATAAAATTTTTGTATTATATAAGACTTTACATTCCAAATAGTCATTTAATAAGCTTTTTTAAGTATGATATAGCAGATAAAATTTTAATAAAAACAGTTAGTTATGATAGCATCAAAGGAACTTATCAAATACATATTATAGGTTCTAATATACAGACTATTACTGTTAACTCTTTTAAAGATGTTTTAAATAATATATGTCAGATTAATGACTTACCAATAACTTCTTTAAGTAATTTAAAGAAAGGTGAACAGCATATTTTAAAAGTAAAAGTAGAAGCAAAAAAGGTTTTAACCTCTGTTCCATTAAAAGGTATTTTAAGTATATTTTCTTCTGATATATTTGAGACAAATTGGTATGAAATCAAATTTACCTATTGATGAAATAAAACGTAGAAAAAGAGAAAAGATACTAATTTGTATCATAATACCTCTAATTCTATTTCTATTTATAATAGAATATTTACTCTTAAAAAAGAGTATCAATCTACCTTCTTTGAGTAATTTAGTTGTTTTTGCTCTTATTAACATAAATACTATTCTTTTACTTTTACTTGCATTCTTAATATTAAGAAATCTAGTCAAATTAATATTTGAAGATAGAGCTGAAATATTAGGTGCTAAATTACGTACAAAGTTAGTTGTTACATTCTTTGTTTTATCTTTTATACCAACTATTTTACTATTTTTTGTTTCTATACAATTTTTATCTACAAGTCTTAATTATTGGTTTGATGTAAAAGTAGAAAATTCATTAAAAGATGCTATAGAACTTGGTAGATACTTTTATGATCTAAAATTAAAAGAATTAAATATAACTTCTAGACAGATATCAAAAATTATTTCTAATGAATGTGCTATATACAATTTTAATAAAAGTTGTTTAGAAGAAATAAGTAATACAAAACTTAAAAAATTGCTTGATATAGATGATTATGATTCATTGGAATTAATCCTTCCAACTTATGAAAGAATTGTATGTTTGTATAAACAACCCCTTATTTCTCCTCCAGTATCACCTTCTGTTTCCATCCTGAGCCAATGTTTTAAGGGACAGGCTTCTCATACTACAATAAAACTTGCAAATATTGGGGAACTTTTAAGGGTATTAAGACCTCTTAAAGATTCAAGGGGACATATTTATGCTATTTTGGTAATAGGTAAAATTATTCCTAAAAACATTAGTAAGTTACTATGTGGTATAAAAACTGGTTATATCGATTATAAACAACTCCTTTTATATAAGAATCCAGTAAAACTTTCCCTTTTTTCTATATTGTGTCTTATTACTTTGCTGATATTGTTTTCTTCAATCTGGTATGGTTTTAGATTAGCGAAGGGGATCACAGAACCTGTTAGAATGCTTGCTGATGCTACTTATAGAATTGCTGAAGGAGATCTTGATTTTAAATTAGAAACTCATGGTAGAGATGAATTACATTCCCTTGTGAAGGCATTTAATACAATGACTCAGGAGCTTAAGGAGGCTAAGACAAGAGCTGAAGAAGCTAATGCTAAACTTAGAAGATCGAATGTTGAGCTTGAACAAAGAAGACACTATATGGAAGTTATCTTACAAAATGTAGCTGCTGGTATTATATCTTTAAATAGTTCTGGATTAATCACTATTATGAATCGTTCGGCAGAATCTATCCTTGATTTACCTGCAAATGCTGTAATTGGAAGACACTATAGTGAACTTTTAACCTCAGAGCAAAGAGAACAGTTTGAACAGATAAAAAAGGAACTCCTTTCTAGTAATAAAGGCACAATTCAACGTTCAATAAAGATTGTTATTGGACAAAAACCTTTATCATTACTAGTTAGTTTTAGTTTACTTAAAGATCAAAAAGGCAATGAATTAGGTATGGTTTTGGTTTTTGATGATCTTACAGAACTTGAAAGAATTCAACGTATAGCAGCATGGAGAGAAGTAGCAAGACGTATTGCACATGAGGTCAAAAATCCACTTACTCCTATAAAACTTTCTGCTCAAAGACTTAAAAAAAGATATATAAATCATATAAAAGATGAAGATGAAAGACAGGTATTTGACAGATGCATATCTACTATAGTTTCTCAGGTAGAAGAGTTAAGACGTCTTGTTAATGAATTTTCAAAATTTGCTAGAATGCCTGCACCAAATCTTAAACCTGATTCAATAGAACAGATTGCAGAAGAGGTATTAGAATTGTATAAGCAAGCTCATAAGGATATTAGATTCACAATTGAGCGAGAGCCTAATTTGCCTCAAGTTTTATTGGATAGGGAACAAATAAAGCGAGCATTTATTAATTTATTTGATAATGCTGTTGCTTCTATAGAAGGAACAGGAGAAGTCAAGATAAAAATTTTAAAAGATGAGATTGCAAGAAAATTAATAATTGTTATTAGTGATACAGGGCATGGTATTTCAGAACAGGATAAGGCTAGACTTTTTGAACCATATTTTTCTACAAAACAAGGTGGGACAGGGCTTGGTCTTGCTATTGTAAATACTATTGTTCAAGACCATAGTGGTACAATAACAGTAGAAGATAATGAACCCAAAGGAACTAAATTTATAATAACTTTTCCTATAACAACATAACAAAAATATTAGTTATGAAGATAAAACAAAAGATTTTAGTAGTAGATGATAAACCTTCTACTTTAGAGTCTGTTACAGGGGTGTTAGAAGATTTAGGTTTTGAGGTTGATACAGCACTTGATGGTGAGACAGCTTTAAAAAAATTAGAAGAGTCTCTACCTGAGGCTGTGTTACTTGATATTTGGCTTCCTGGAATAGATGGATTAGAGGTCTTAAAAAAGATAAAACAGGACTGGCCAGTGCTTCCTGTAATTATCATGTCTGGCCATGCCACAATAGAGACAGCAGTTAAAGCTACAAAGCTTGGAGCATATGATGTTATAGAAAAACCTATATCTTACGAACAAATAGAATTAACTATTAGAAATGCTATTAAGTATAGAGATCTACAAGAAGAAAATATTCTTCTTCGACAAAAGGCTGTAGGTAGGGTAGAGCTAACTGGTGAAAGCCCTGCCATGAAACAGCTTAAGGAACAGATAGCAATTGTTGCTCCAACAGATGCTTGGGTTTTGATTCAAGGAGAAAATGGTACAGGTAAAGAGCTTGTAGCTCAGACCATTCATAGGCTTAGTAAGAGAAGCAACAAGCCTATGGTAGAGGTAAATTGTGCTGCTATTCCTGAAGAGCTTATAGAAAGTGAGCTTTTTGGACATGAAAAGGGTGCTTTTACTGGAGCAACCTCTATGAAAAGGGGAAAGTTTGATTTAGCAAATGGAGGCACTCTATTTTTAGATGAGATAGGAGATATGAGCCTAAAAACCCAGGCAAAAATATTGCGCATCTTACAAGAACAAAAATTTCAAAGAGTAGGTGGAAGCAGAACCATTTCTGTAGATGTAAGAATTATTGCGGCAACTAATAAAGACTTAGAGAAAGAGATAGAAAAAGGAAATTTTAGAGAGGATTTGTATTATAGATTAAATGTAATTCCAATTTATGTTCCTCCTTTAAGAGAGCGTACAGAAGATATACCATTGTTATTTGAGGAATTTATGAAGGAGTTTGGGGCTTATGCTAGAGGTATAAAACATGTTCAGCCTGAGGTTTTTGATGCACTTTCTAGTTATAATTGGCCAGGTAATGTAAGAGAATTGAGAAACTTGGTTGAGCGACTTGTAATCTTGGCAAGGGGTGAAGAGATTACTATAGATGATTTACCACCTAATTTACGAAATTCTAATAAGACTATTGCCAATCTCTCAAATGCAAATGGAAAAGTAGAGATTCCACATTATTTTTCCACTAATGATTATAGAAAAGCAAGACAGCTCTTTGAAAAAGAGTATCTTGAATATAAATTAAAACAATATAAGGGGAATATTACCAAGACTGCAGAAGCAATAGGTATAGAAAGGCGGCATTTACATAGAAAAATCAAAACATTAGGAATCAAGGTTTAATAACTGATTAATTAAAACTTTTTTCTTCTCCCTTAAGTAGCCGCTTTATATTGTCTTTGTGTTTTATCCATATAATAGCCGCCATAGACCAGCCCATTATCTGTAGAGGTATAGCAGGACATAAAAAGTGCATAATTAATGGTGCAACAATTGCGGCACTAAGGGAACCAACTGATACATATTTAAATAACTTTACTAGTACAGCAAAGACTAATCCAGCACCAAGTATAGCCCAAGGACATATACCTAAAAATACCCCTGCTGCAGTTGCAACCCCCTTACCACCTCTAAACCCAAGATAAATAGAGAAGCAATGTCCTAAAAATGCTGCCATACCTGTAATAGCTAAAAGAGTTGGTTCTATAGCCATACCAGCACAGGTTATTCTACATCCCATTACAGGTATAAGTCCTTTTAAAACATCGAGGATAAGGGTTGCAAGTCCCCACTTTTTACCAACAACTCTAGCTACATTTGTAGCACCGATATTGCCACTTCCTTCTTTTCTTAGATCTTTTCTGTTTAATTTTCCAAATATAAGCCCAAAAGGTATTGAACCTAAAAGGTAACCTGTTACAGGCCACAATATAGTATTTGGAACCATCATGATTACATATACTCCTAATAATTATTTCTAGAGGAGCACCCAGGGCTAACCTCTCCCTTTAATAGGGCCTCTTTGCACGCTTTTCTTAGTTTGTTATAAACTTTTTGTTTTTCTTTGACGTTGATACCTTTAATACTATCTTCAAAACCTAAAAATCCATCACCATTTTTGTCTTTTATTATAATAGTGTGTTTTTTGTCCTTAGTCCAAAATAGCTCTAAAAAACGACTATAATCAGGTTTTTGTCTTAAAAGCAAGACAATTTTCCCCATTTTGGTCTTTAAAGTTAAACAACTATCATAGGAAGTGATAGGGTCATAAGGCAGGGCAAAAGGTAACATCATAGAGAAAAAATCTTTTTTACTATTGAGGATAACTACTTTTTCGCCAATATAAGATATCTTATATAATTTTAAAATATCCTTATTATTTAAGGCTATACAGCCTTCTGTCCAATCTCTTATTCCTTTTTTTAAAAGTCCTCCTCCATGTATACCTATAGCTCCCCCTAAAGCTGTAGAGGTGGGTGGAGAATATCTAAGTTTTATAGCCCTCCATATTTTCATCATTTGAAAGACTGTTATTAGTCTTCTTCTATAAGCCCACCATGCATCTACTCTATTAGGATAAGAGAGTCCCATAAATAAGTAATACTTAGTATCAGGTTTTTTGTAGGTTATATAAAAACAGCCTTCTGGGGTGGCACAATCTCCTCTCTTTATTTTATCTGAATAGGAATCCAATCCTATTGAGATAGGAAATACTGCTATCTTTTGATTGTCTCTAAAGACAGTTAAAGTCTGAGTTGCTTTATCTATGACAATAAGCTGACGTGATGCATAGGAGTTGGCAGGTAGAAATATCAAAAAGAGCAATAAGAACATAAAAAATATTTCAAAAATCTTTTTTATGGGACTTGTTAAAAAGAAAAAATTTACTAAACTTCTTGTTAAGAATCTTTTTTGTAATGGAGAGTAGAAAAAGGATTTATATCTTAAATATACCAGAAGAGAAAGAGGAGAGAAAAAGATGTTTATTACTAAAGAAGGAATTCGTAAAAGATATATTTCTGGTATAGCAATTGGCGTTGCTGGTCTTATGAGTCTTTTTACCCTAAGTGGTTGTGGGCTTAACCAAAAAGATAGAGCCCTTTTAAAGCAAGCTATCCAATCTGCCCAAGAATCAAAGGCAGCGGCTGCACGTGCTGAGGCTGCTAGTAAACGTTTAGAAGAAATTGCTGCAAAGCTTGAAGCTGCTGCACAAAAGGCAGAAGCTGCTGCAGCAGAGGCAGAAGCTGCTGCAGAAAAGGCAGATGCTGCAACCAATAGGGCAATGGCAGCGGCTGCACGTGCTGAGGCAACAGCAAAAAAGACAGAACGAATCTTTAATAAAAGTTTGACTAAGTAATTCATGATAATTTCTTAATTTTGTGGTTTAGCTACTACAATAGGTATACCATTTTGGTCTTTTATAGCCTTTTTAAGGGCAGTTAGATTGATGTCTAACTGCCCATGTATATCTTGTTGGTCACTTATCAACTTTAGTGCATAAAAAAATGGTTGTTTTATTGTGTGATTGAAGTCTGGAAAGACTTGGATCCAACATCTACCTTTTGCCCACCCCACTTTTATTGGTTGATATATTATTTGTACGAGTGTTCCAACTGGTACGAGTGGAAAAAGTGCTTTTATATCTTCAGGATACATCCTTATACATCCATGACTTACTCTTCTTCCAACTCCCCATGGCTTGTTTGTTCCATGAATACCATAAAACAATCTAGAAAGCCTTAAAATATAATTACCCAATGGATTGTCTGGACCTGGAGGTACTTCTGCTGGTAGGTCTGGCTCATCTTTTCTTACAGATGGCGGTACATACCATGTAGGATTTTTATTTTTACATCGTACTGTATAAAGCCCCAATTGAGTTAAGAATCCCTCTTTGGCAATACCGACAGGTCCTGTTGCAAACATAAGCTGTCCATGTCTTTTAAAGAAGTAATAAAGCCTCATTTCGGCAAGATTTACTACAATACCGGATGCTAAATGATTGTTTGGTAGAATGAACTTTGTTGGTATCAAAACCTTTGAACCAGGTTTAGGAAGCCATGGATCTACTTTAGGGTTAGCTAGTGTTATTTGATTGTAGCCAAGGTCATATCTCCTTGCTATATCTAAAAGGGTATCATTATCACCAACCGTTACGGTCTTTATTTGTCCATAGACACTTGTATTTGGTATAAGCTTAAAAAATAGAAGAGAAAAGGCATTACATGGAATTAACAATAAAATCAAAAGAGATAAAAGAATTGATAACCTTCTAAATGTCAGAAGTCTCATGTTCTAAAAATAACACTAAAGAAAGAATTTTTTAAGTTTCTATATGAATATTTTTAAAACTGAATAATTTTA